>OJBS01000002.1_pt1 | contig 501021 bp, 413 predicted proteins | sample 1590941 | NCBI WGS metagenome assembly OJBS01 (sample SAMN05416785, study PRJEB24817) | seawater metagenome | isolation source: Sea water | place: Canada:Atlantic | collected 2013-11 | reverse complement strand
CTATTCGTCGGCAGCGTCAGATGTGTATAAGAGACAGGCTGAGGATGCTTGCGGACTCCGGACCAGACAGCCCCACTGCCCGCAGTCCAACGGTCTCGGTGGCCGTTTCCAGTGCGACGGTGAACAGCTCAGGTTGCGCCGACGTCACACTGTCGCTACCGTCTGCCATGCCCAACTGCCCCTTCTGCGACCTCACTTCCGGTCCCCTATGGTCCTCCGACCTCACGTTCGCCATGGTCGACACGTCTCCGGTCTCGCCAGGCCACACTCTCGTCATCCCTAAACGCCACGTCGCCACGTACTTCGACGCCACGCCGTGGGAACAGCAGTCGCTCTGGCAAGGAGTTGAGGCAGTCAAGCGATTGCTCGACCAGCAACATGAACCTCACGGCTACAATGTCGGCTTCAACTCGGGAGAGGCGGCTGGCCAGACCGTTCCGCACCTGCACATCCATGTCATCCCACGCTACCGCGGAGACATGGCCGACCCGCAAGGCGGCGTGCGTGGTGTGATCCCTGCAAAACAGAAGTACAAGTCGGCCCTTGCCGTGATCAAACAAGAGCCGACTGACCCCTTTCGCCAGCTCGCGACCTTCGTCCCCGGCCAGGGCACGCCTTTCCTCCCAGTCCTACGCCAAGCAATCGGACTCGCGGACAATATCGATATTGTCAGCGCATTTATCCAGCCATCAGGATTGATTCCGCTGCTTGACCACCTCGCCGACGCCCTTCACCGCGGCGCCACAGTACGCGTCCTCACCGGCGACTACCTTGGAATCACGAGCGCCCATGCGCTGCAGACTCTGTACACGCTCACCACCGACCGACCGGCGTTCACGGCTCGACTGTTCACCACCCGAAATCAGACGCGTTCATTTCACCCTAAGGCGTACATCTTTTCCGTTGGAGCCTCCGGTGCCGCGTTCGTCGGCAGCAGCAACTTGTCAGAGACTGCTCTGACCTCGGGCGTCGAGTGGAATCTCAAGACCACCAGCGCAGACGCGACGACGTTCCAGGCCATCCAAGATCAGTTCAACCTCCTATTCTCCGTCGCTGAACCCCTTACCCCAGAGCTTCTTAACGACTACAGCGAGCGCGTCCGCGTCCCACCTGCCCCTGAACCGGCGGCGCCACGACCGGTCCCCCACGACATCCAAAAACAAGTACTCCGTCGACTTGTCCAGACGCGGGAGCAAGGCAATGAACGCGGCCTAGTGGTGATGGCTACCGGTCTCGGCAAGACCTATCTGTCCGCGTTCGACCTCGAACAACTCAACCTTCCCGACGAGCGAAAGCCCCGCGCCCTGTTTGTGGCCCACCGGGAGGAGATACTGTCCCAAGCAGCGGATACTTGGGCCAAGGTGCACCCCGACCGAACCATCGGTTTTCTCCGCGGCGGTACCCATGAACCCGACGCCGACCTGGTGTTCGCCTCCGTGCAGACGCTGTCTCAGGTCCGACACCTCCGCCAATTTCCGGCGAACCACTTCGACTACGTGGTCATCGACGAGTTCCATCATGCGGCGGCCAAGTCGTACCGCAAGCTGCTCGACCACTTCACCCCGCGCTTCCTACTCGGCCTAACCGCCACCCCCGACCGGCTCGATGGGGCGGCACTCCTTGCGCTGTGCGACGACAACCTGGTGACACGCGTGGGTCTCGTAGAGGGAATCGAGCGCGGCCAGCTGGTGCCCTTCCACTATTTTGGCATTCGCGACGAGCTCGACTACGCAGCAATTCCATGGCGCTCCGGACGATTCGACAGTGCGGCGCTCACCCGTGAGGCCGCCACCGCAGACCGCGCCGAACAGGCGTTGCGTGAGTACCGAAAGCACGCTCCTACAGAAAATCGTCGCGCCCTCGTGTTCTGCTGCTCAACAGCCCACGCCGACTTCATCGCAACGTATCTGACGACAAATGGCGTTCCTGCCGCCGCGGTCCACAGCGGTCTGACGAGCGCCCCCCGTGCGGATAGTCTGGCGGCACTCCGCAGCGGTGACCTCGAGGCAATCGTGGCTGTAGACATCTTCAACGAAGGCGTCGACCTGCCAGATGTGAACACCATTCTCATGCTTCGCCCAACAGAGTCGCCGGTAATCTTTCTACAGCAGCTCGGTCGCGGGCTGCGGCTTGGGCGTCGGTTCGACAAGCCACGACTTGTGGTTGTGGACTTCATCGGAAATCACCGCAGCTTCATGGTGAAGCCCCAGGCGCTGCTTGCCCTTGTTGGTGAAACGACGGCTCCCGGCGTCGCCCTGCGGCGGCTGCGCGAAGGGTTGGACGACCTGCTGCCTCCCGGCTGCTCGGTCGACATCGAGACTGAAGCACTCGACCTACTTGAGAGCGTCGCACGACTCTCCAAAGACGACCACCTCATCTACATCTATTGTCAGCTGCGCGACACATATGGCCACCGCCCCACAGCCCTCCAAGTCATCGCGGCAGGCGCCAACCTAAGAGCGGTGCGTGACAAATACGGTACCTGGTTCGACTTCGTTCAAGCCATGGGAGATCTTACGCAAGGCGAGCATGAAGCCCTACAAGCCCATGCCGAATGGTTCACCGACCTGCATAAAATCAAGATGAAGACGCCGTACGCAATGGTCGCTCTAGAAACTCTAGACTTGGCCGACGGCCTTCACGCCGGCATGGACGTAGCGGAGCTCACCCAACGGTGTCTGGACCGGCTTCGCGGCGATGTCATTCTCAAGCACGATCTGCACGAACACGACTTCGCTTCGCGCTGGCGTGAGGTGCCGCTTCGCACACTTCACACCGCGAAGGGGCTGTCGCGGCAGTGGTTCGCCCTAGACGGTGACCGCTTCGTGTCCCGCCTGAACGTATCTGAGACGCTGCGCTCGGACTTTGACGCCATGACGACCGAGCTCGTCGCGCTGCGGCTCAGTGAGTACATCAACCGCAACCGATACGCGGACCGCGTGCTCCCATTCGCCGCTCCCATCGAGCTGGTCGTTAGCCACAGCAGCGGCAAACCTATCCTACGTTTCGACCGAAAACGCCGTCCGGACGTTCCCGAGGGTGACGTGAGCGTCGACTTAGACGGTGAGGCCATCACGCTTCGGTTCGTGAAGATTGCGGTGAATGTAGCGACCGAGAGGCCAGGTGGCCCCAATGTTTTGCCAAAGCTGATGAGGCGATGGTTCGGCGCCTCGGCAGGTCTCCCAGGTACTCGTCACCGCGTGGAGCTGGCGCGCACCCCTTCAGGTTCCTGGCGCCTGACCAAGCGAGGTGATGCCACCGCAGCTGGCCAGGTCATCCCGCTGGACGCCATTCCATACTACCCGGAGCTCGCCGTCGCCTGTGGGCCCGCGGAAGGACAGACCGCCGGTCACGACGCCAGAGAATCCCTGTCGGTGGTCAGCACGCGCACCCTCGACGCCAAGCGCCACTTCGTGGTGCGCGCCCGCGGCGACTCCATGAACGGCGGGTCACAGCCCATCAAAGATGGAGACCTCGTCCTGTGTGAGTGGGCGGCGGTGAGTGACCCGCACAGTGTTGCCGGCAAGCCCGTCCTCCTTACGGGTGCGGTGGGTGGTGACACCGTCTCCCAAATCAAGCTCCCGTTCTACGAAGATGGCAGATGGTACCTCCGCTCGACCAATCCCGACTTCGCGGACGAACGGATTGACGCCCAGACCACTTTACGCGTGGCCGGCCGCGTGCTGGAGGTGGTCACCGAACGAACCGGGCCGCTCCTGTGGGCCCGCTACGACCGCGATGCCATTGCTCCTTTGTTCGGCCACCAGAACAACCCGTCCTGGCGCACTGGCCACCGCGATGTTGATGTTGGGGACACGTCCCACTCCATCCTCATGGTCAACCTGCGCAAGCCGAAGAGCACCCCGCTCGAGCACAGATATGCAGACGTCTTTCTCTCCCCGTCCGAGTTTCAATGGGAGTCACAAGCGTCCACAGCTCAGCGTGGCGCCAAGGGACAACGCATCATCCACGAGAAGCGCGATGGTCGGGCAATCCACCTCTTCGTCCGCTTCCACACGAAAAACGCGGATGGACGCGGCGAGCCATTCACCTACTGCGGCATCGTGCACACAAAACGCTACGAGAATGACAAGCCTGTGCGCGTCTGGTTCGATCTTGAGACGCCGCTGCCGCGCCCGCTGTTCCGCGTCTGGTCAAACACCTGACCCTCACGAATCCATACCCCACACCCCACCAGTTACACCCGCGCCTCTTCCCCCAGGAGCCGCGAATGCCCCACCCCTTCGCCCTGCAACCACGTCGCGAAGACCGACCTGCCCTCATCGGAATGGTCCACCTGCTACCGACCCCAGGCTCCCCACGCTGGGGCGGCTCCATGACCGACCTGCTCAACGCCGCTGAGCACGACGCGGACATGCTCGTCGCCGGCGGCTGTGACGCCCTGCTCGTCGAAAATATGGCCGACATGCCCTACCTTCGCGGAGAAGTCCCTCCCGAGGTCGTCGCCACAATGGCCCTCGCCACGGAGCGGGTCGTCGCACGCGGCCTTCCTACCGGCATCCAAGTCCTCGCCGGCGCTAACCGCCAAGCGCTGGGCATCGCGGCGGCAACTGGCGCACACTTCCTGCGCGTAGAAGCCTTCGCCTACGCACACGTGGCGGATGAGGGCTGGATGGACGCCTGCGCCGGTCCACTCACACGCGCCCGCGCCACCCTCTGTCCGAACATTGCATTGTGGACAGATGTGCAAAAAAAGCACGCTGCACACGCTATCACTGCAGACATTCCCCTTGCCGATATGGCCCACGGTCACGCCTACTGCGGCGCAGACGCGCTCATCATCACCGGCAGCTCAACGGGACAGCGTACGTCTCCCGAGCAGGTGCGAACCGCCCAGACCGCTGGCCTGCCTGTTGTAGTTGGAAGTGGCATTACCGCTGATAATGCGTCCGAGTTTGCCCATGCTGACGCGCTGATTGTGGGTTCTTGGTTCAAGGTCGATGGCCACTGGCCGAACCCGGTTGACCCAGCCCGTGTTCAGGCCCTTCGCAGAGCCCTCCCCACAACCTAGCGCCCCCGGCCAGACGAACCGGCTTGTGTGCGCTACACTCCACCTCTTTTCGGGGACCCGTACATGAGCCACTTTCGCCTTTTCGCCTCACTCCTCCTGTTCAGCGCAGCCTGTGGGGGCACCGGCATTGAAGAACTCTGCGCAGACGGCCTAGACAACGACGGCGACGGACTCGTCGATTGTGCCGATGCCGACTGCTTCAGTGACCAATGCGATGAAGTCTGCGACGACGCCGGAGACAACGACGGCGACGGACTTGTCGACTGTCTGGATGACGATTGCAACGGAGAATGCCCTGAGAACTGTGTGGACGGTCAGGACAACGACGGTGACGGCCTGACGGACGGCGAAGACGACGACTGCTTCAGCGTTCTGCGCAATCCCGAGCTGTGCGATGACTCCGTTGACAATGACGGTGACGGCGACATCGACTGCGAAGACCCCGACTGCTTCAGCGACGCATGCCCAGAGCTGTGCGACGACAGCCGCGACAACGACGGTGACGGCCTGGCGGACTGCTTTGACAGCGACTGCGACGGTGGCTGTGATGAAGCCTGTGCGGACGGCCGCGACAACGACGGCGACGGCGACGCAGACTGTGAAGACAGTGACTGCATCAACTTCTGCGCCAACCGCGAGATCTGCGACGACGGCATCGACAACGACGGCGATACCAAGGCCGACTGCGAAGACCCCGACTGCTTTGGCGCGGACTGTGCCGAGGCCTGCAATGACCAGCTCGACAACGACGGTGACGGCGCCATTGACTGCACAGACTCCGACTGTGACGGCGCCTGTGACGAAGACTGCGATGACGGCCGTGACAACGACGGCGACGGCGACATCGACTGCAATGACTCCGACTGCGAAGACATCTGTGGCGCCCCCGAAGACTGTTTCGACCTGCGCGACAACGACCGCGACCTGCGCATTGACTGTGAAGACCCCGACTGCTGGACGCCACAAAGTGGCTGCCTAGAGCTGTGTCAAGACGACCGTGACAACGACGGTGACGGCCTTGTGGACTGCCGCGACCCCGACTGTGAAGCCGGCGGTAACTGCGAAGTGTGTGACGATGACGTCGACAACAACGGTGACGACCTCGTCGACTGCGCTGACCCGCTGTGCGCCGGTGGCCCCCCATGTTCGGAACCCGAGATCTGTGACGACGGCGTGGACAACGACCTGAACGGCCTTGTCGATTGTGAAGACGCGGCATGTACCGAAGACATTGTGTGTGGCGAAGGCGCCCTGTGCGACGACGGCGTAGACAACGATGCCGACGGCCTTGTGGACTGCGAAGACAGCGACTGTTGGGGCCTGGCCTGCCACCCCAACGGCGTGACCTCTTGGGTGACGGACGGCGACGTCGGTCGCGGCCAGCACACCATTGAGCACCGCGTGGAGATCTACTGCGAAGGCATCTTGGACATTGAGGTCGACCGACCGGTTGCTTACACCGACATCATCGACCCCAACGCCCTGTTCATGGCCAACATCGAAGGCAAGGTACAGGTCAACGTGCAGACGGACAGCGGCAGCGCTTCCGAGCTTCGCACCTGTGATTGGGGCATGCGCCTCGGCATCGCCCATCTGGAAGAAGACGAGGTCTTCGGCAATGCCCAGGTCTTCGAGCGCAGCGGCCTGTTCGTCTCCCCAACCGCTAGCGGCGCCGACTGTCGACTCGCCGGCTCCGATTGGCTGCCGACCACCCTCAATCGCGTGTCCCGCTCCCGCCCCAATCCCGGTGCGTACTACACGGGCCTCGACGTGCGGGTGTTTGACCCCGAAGCGAGCGGCGGCGACCCCGCCAACTCGCCACAGCGGTACTTTACCCAGCCCATCACGCGTCCTCGCCTGTTCGAGTTCCGCGAGAATGTCGTCAACCGGCAGTACTCGAGCACGGTGTTCCGTGCGAACAGCTGCGAGTTCACGAGCACCGACCGCGACACCCGCATTGGAACGCGCGTGTACGGCCTAAGCTCCGCTGTTCACGTCTCGTCGAGCTCCACCGGTCCAGATGGCGAAGAGATCATCCCGCTTCGCTGGACCGCTGGTGGCGCCTCCGAGTAGCGCCGCAAGTCGCGGTGTGACGCCACTCGGGCCACACCGCGAAACTGTGCGGGGCTAGTCGACGAGAATGAGGCTGGAGCCGTCAAAGGCGGTTCCGGTCCCTTCGCTACGTCCGCCCAGATGCTCGGCGAAGAAGGTCTCGGTCAGCGCGTAGAACGCCAACCGGTTCTGCGGCCTTGCGAATCCGTGCCCTTCATCCGGGAACAACGCGTACTCCACCGGAATACCGTTCTCGCGCATAGCGGCCACAATCTGGTCGCTCTCGGCCTGCTTGACCCGTGGGTCGTTGGCGCCTTGACCAATGAGCAGCGGCTTGGTGATGTCTGCGGCGTTGGTCAGCGGGCTCTTGGCCACGAGGGCTGCATGGCCTTCTTCGGTGTCCGGGTCCCCGACCCGCGTCGTCAGCTGCTTGCGCATGGGCTTCCAGTACGGCGGAATCGACTCAATGAGCGTGAGCAGGTTGCTCGGTCCCACAATGTCCACGCCACAGGCGAACACCTCTGGGGTGAATGCCAGGCCGGCGAGGGTTGCGTAGCCGCCGTAGCTTCCGCCCATAATCGCAACACGCTTACGGTCTGCAATGCCCTGTTCCACGGCCCAATCCACAGCGTCCAGCAGGTCATTGTGCATGGCACCGGCCCACTCGCCGTCTCCTGCCGCAATGAATCGCTTGCCAAACCCAGTAGAGCTGCGGAAGTTCACCGCCAACACTGCATACCCTCGGTTCGACAGCCACTGGTGCATGGGGTCAAAGCCCCAGTTGTCACGCGCCCACGGGCCGCCGTGAACCATCAGGACCATGGGTAGTGGCTCTTCCGGACGCTCAGCGGCATCTACGCCGCCAGGAAGCGTCAGGTAGCTGACCAACGACAGGCCATCGCGCGCAGTGAGCACCTGTGGGCGCATCGGGCACAGCGGCAGGTCGGCGAGTCGTGGCCGGCTGTCGAAGAGGAAGCTCAGGGCTGCCTCTGTGCGGTTGTACAGGTAGTAGCGAACCGCGTTCACGTCGCTAATCTCGGCCACAATCCATCGCAGGTCGTCTGTAGACCGGGACACAACATCCACGTCACCGGCAATGCGCTCGGACAGCCAGTCTAGATCGACCTGAAGTGACGGGTCGAGGACGTGAAAGCGGCGACGGTCGTAGGTGGAGACCGCTGCTTGAATGTGCCGTTCCGTCGGATGTTGAAGCACAGCGCTAATGTCCGCTTGTGCATCTTCGGCCAGAACGGTGACATCACCAGAGTCGAGGTTTGTAGCGAGCAGAGCTGCAGTGTCGCGCCCGCGGCTGTCCACGCTGATGGCAATGCGACCGCTCTTGTCGAAGCCGATAATCTGCGTAGTTAGCGCATCTTCTTGTGGGACGACGTTGTCTGCAACCCACTCTCCGTCCTCCAAGCGCAGCACATTCCATCCGCCTTCTTGCGACGGAGCCAGGGCGTACCGAACATTCAAGTCGTCATCCAAGACGAAGCCGGCGACGCCTGGGTTTTCGATCAGCAGGGTGCGCTCGCCGGTCGCGAGATCAAAGCGGTACAGGTCGTGAAGCTGTGGATTGCGGTCGTTGAGGCCCAAGATGACGACGCTGGGGTGCCGCTTGCTGGTCCCGGTGATCTGCGAGGCTACGCCTTCAATCGGGGTGAGATTGGTCACCACGCCTGACGCGAGCTCAACGCAGAACACATGCCAGTTCTCGTCGCCGTCTTTGTCTTGGATGAACAGCAACCGGTCGCCACCCGGCATCCAAGCGTACTGCTGGATTCCGCGTCCGCGGTCCTGTGTGAGGGGTTTGGCCTGTGCAATGTCATCAACCGGGCCTACCCAAACATTGAGCACGCCTTCGTCCGGCGCCAAGAAGCTCACCCGTGTTCCATCTGGTGAGATTCGAGCAACCGCCCGATCAGGATTTCCAAACAGCACTTCACGCGGAATCAGGTCAACCATGTAGCCTCCAAGGCCGGCGAGCTAACCCGTTGAGTGGCTAGTCCTGCCCATGTACGTGCTGGTCGATCTGCAGGCCCCAGTAGTCCCACGACCCCGTGTAGCCTTGGGCAATGTCGACCACGGTGCCGTCGGGCGCAATGACCACCGTTGTCGGGTACACTTGGCCCAAGATGGCGAACGCAAAGCCGCGGTCCCGAAGGACCGGCTTGTCTTGTAGTTGAAAGGCGCTGATCCACGTGCTCAGCGCCGGCAACGATGTCTCTCCATCTGCGTCTTGTAGGCTCGGAGCCACGATTCCAATCGCCCGGGCTGACCACGGAAGCCCAGCCACTTCCTGGTCAAAGTCGTTGTGAGCGCTCGCCATGTCCCGACACATCACGCAGTCCGGAGCACTGCTGTACAGCACGGTGTAGCCGTCAAACAGGTCGTACAGACGAACCGGTTCATTGCAGATGTCGAGAAGTGTGACGTCTGGCATTGGCTCACCGACAACCAGCGCAAAGTCGCCGGCGTAGGCAGGTGCATCGCTCGTCGGCCACTCGCAGCGGTAGTTCACAGGGGACGCCCATCCGTGCATCAGGTCGGCGTCGCGCCGGCTGCGCTCCAACACACCATTGACCTGAAAGGTGATGGAGCCGCTAGAGTGGTTCGCCGTTCCAGAGGCGCTGACGGTCCGAGTTCTTGCGGCAACCGTGTTCGTTCCCATCGAGCGCAAGACACTGGTGTACGACCGCGACCGCATCCAGCTGGACCCGGCAAATCCAATCAGCTCATTGGGGGTTGGCGTCGCATCCGACACCCGGTCGTAGCAGTCCGTTCTGCCGCTCACGAAGGACACGTCCGCACGAAACATGGACTCGCAGTCGGGGCAGAGCCATTGATGCGCCAGGTCTTCGCCGGCTTCGTAGTGACGCACGTACTCACAGTCTACAAAGCCAGCCGCTTCCGCCGCCGTGTCAAAGTCGACCGACCAGGTCAGGTCACCGCGCACCCACTCCATGTTGCCGTCGCCCAGTCCAGTGTCCGGGTCAGTGTCCATGTCATCCGTGTCTGTTTCGGCGTCCGTGCCCGTCTCTCCCGGTCCGCCCGAGTCGTCGATAGGCACAAGGTCGCTGGTGCAGGACAGGGTCAACAAAGGGATCGCAAGAGCGAGCGCAGACGAAACGTTCATGGGCCCAGTGTAGCTCGGCTCCCGTAGACGCCCCAATCGCCAGGCGAATGGTGGAACAACGGGTCGGATAAAATAGAACGGTGGCGGTGGTCGTAGAGCCAGTACGCGAACGCGCCCATCCCCTCGGGTACACTGAGGTGCGAGCAAGGAGACCCAGTGACCTGCGGTGCATGTGGAACGGCCAACCCGAATGGAACAGAGTTTTGCGAAGTGTGTGGAATGTCGCTGGGAGCGCCTGCCCGCGGCAAGACCGCTATGGCGGCTCCACCAGACGCCGCACGAAAGTCTCGAACCTTGTACGACCCGGGCCCTGCCAAGCCCGAGCCCTCACCGTCCGATGTGTTCGCGAATCCGGCGCCACCACGCGCAGCATTCGACCCGCAAGACCCGTTCAAGAGCAGTATTGTCTCGAATGCGGCACCTGCGCCCGTGGCCAATCGCGCTCCGGCTAGGCGTGGCCCAACCCAAGGCGCCCCAGCCAAGCGTGCGCCAGCTCAGCAGCGCCAGGCCACGGTTCTCCAGGGGCCAGCTGCTGAAGTGAGAGATCTTAGCGCGGTATTGTGCGTGTACGAAGGCGGGCAGGTTCGACTGGTTCCGCTGGAGTCCGGCCGAACCGCTATAGGTCGTGATGTGAGCTCAGACGTCTGTATTGACGACTCCAACATCAGCGGTTCCCACGCATTCATCTACATGCGAGAGTCCGGGGCGAGCTTCATTGACGTCAGCCGCAACGGGTCCATCGTAGATGGCACACCATTGATGGGCGAAGATGCCCCACTCAACCACGGCTCCGTCATTGAGTTGGGTCAGACCCGCTGTGTGTTGTTGGTGGTTCCGCCCGAGTCACGCACCCCATGAAGGTTTGGCTGTTTGGGCTGCTCTTCTTGGCCACGACTGCGTCTGGTCAAGGGCTCGATGTCATTGGCCGGTCGACTCCAGTCGCGGGCTCTGGGCGCGTTCAAGTCATCGTAGGCGACGTTGGCGTTCGCTCAGGTCTCGTCGCAACTCCGCCCCAGCTTGAGTTCCGCGTCGTTCCCAGCACAGGTTCCGCCCGTGTCACCGGAACCCACTACCTGCCGTCTCAGAGCGAGCCCGCCGTCACCGTGCTCGCCTTTGACGCCTCCGGGTCCTTTCGGCCTTATTGGCAGTCGGCATTCGACCTCGGAGATGCCTTTGTTGGCGGACTTCCTTCCAGCGGCAACTCAGTCGACGTGGTCACATTCGGCACTCGGCTAGACCACCACGGCACCGCCAGCGCAGTCTCAACAGACATCAACGCATCTCTCGCACAGGCCCGAGCCACCGGCAGCAATCAGCGAGCCACACGTCTCAAGAGCTTTGTACGCGACGCCATCGCTGCCGCCGCCGACCTCCAGCCCGCCGCTACCGGTGGAGCCCGACAGGTCATCGTCTTCACAGACGGCGGTGACGAATCGGACGCGTACGACGTCGACACCTTGGTCGATGAAGCCCGCGACCGTGGCGTCCGAGTGCACGTGGTTGTCCTTCACGCGGACAGCCGGACCTCCCCCCAGCGCCTCGACGAAGTGAAGCGCCTCGCCGAGAGAACTGGCGGTCGGTACATCCAGGGAGATGACGCCCAACAAGCCGCGCTTGAAGTGGCGAGCCTCGCGCGTGCCAGTCAAGGAACATGGTGGCTTGATGTCGACTTCTGCGGCGTTCCAGCAGGACCTGAGCACAGTGCAGACACCCTCACCGTTGAGGTGTTGGACGGCAGCACACGCCGTGCCTTCTCCGACCCGGCTCCGTTTCGCCAACATGCCAGTGGTGCCGCACTTGAGCCATGCTCGCCACTACCGGTCACGCCCCCGGAACCCGAGACAGTAGACGTCCCGGTCATTCCGACAGACCTCACGGAGAACAACAACGCACTGCTGTGGTCTGGGGCTGCATGCGCCCTACTCAGCCTGTTGGGTCTGCTGGGACTTCTTGGCCTCCTCGCCCTGCTGCGCAGAAACCGTGGCGAGCCTGCCGAGCCTGACCCAGTGGCCGTTGTTCCAGAGCAGCCAGAGCAGCCCGCCGCTCTCGTCGCTCCCGCACAGCCGCCGGTTCCAGGTCCCGCCGCTGCCTGGCGCGACCCCTTCCAGTCCATTCCCGAGACCCACCTGCGCTTGAGCCGCGGTGGCAAGGGGCTGGAGTCGTTCTACCGCGTTCACCGGTCGCCCTTCGTCATTGGTGGAGATGCCGCCATGTCGCCGGAGCTGTTGCTCTCGATTCCCCAGATCAGTGGCCGTCACTGCACCCTTCAGGTGTACAAGAATGGGTCGGTCTGGGTCACCGACGAGCACTCGACAAACGGCACCTTCATCGATGGAAAGCGCCTGCAGCCCGGTCAACGGGAACCCATCGCACCGGGCCAGCGACTCGGCATCACCCGCCATGTTGAGTTCATCCTCACCAACCCGAACCTCAGCACGCCGAAGGTGGACGCGCCGGCTCCTGAAGCACCGCCAGAGCCGGAGCCAGAGCCCGCACAGCGTCCACGTGACCGCACGGTGTACGCGCCGGTGAAGGACGACTCATGAAGTCGGTATACGTTCACGGAAAGACAGATGTTGGGCAGGTCAGAGACGTCAACGAAGACGCCGTCCGAATCTCCTCTCTGCCCGGCGGAGCCAGCCTGCTAATCGTGTGCGACGGCCTGGGTGGCCACGGTGGTGGAGACGTCGCAAGCCAGCTCGCCGCAGACGTCATTGCGCAGCGGGTGCTGGAGTCCGTGCGCGAAGACCCACGCCAGGTGTTGTTTGAGGCCTTGGTCAACGCCGACCAGGCCCTGCACGACGCCGACTCTAGCGGTGGCTCCACTGTCGTTGTGGCCTGGCTTCGGGACGACCAAGCGTGGGTTGCCTGGATGGGTGACAGCCGGCTGCTCCACATCCGCAATGACCGCATCATCGACGTCACTAAGGACCATACGCGCGTCCAAGACCTCATGGCGGCTGGCGAGCTCACACCACAAGCCGCCCTGACGCACCCGGACCGGCATGTTGTCACCCGAGCTCTCGGCGCTGGAGATGCCAATCCAGATGTGTGGGAAGAGCCCATTCAGCTGCTTGAAGGCGATGCACTGCTGCTCATCACAGACGGTGTGCACGACTTGGTCCAGCCACAAGAAGTCTTGCAGTGGGTCAGCGGCGTGGACTACCGAGACGCCGTCGAGTCCCTGGTGCGCTTGGCCAATGAGCGAGGCGGAACAGACAATATCACCGCGGCCATAGCAGTCGTCGGCACACCGCGCGTAGGCGGAACGGCCCTCAAGTACGAAGACCGGAACACACCACGCCCCGCCGAGTCACGCGCAACCCTGCAAGAGACGCCGTCGCCCATCGCCATTCCCGCCACCCCAAAGCGCGACCCTGCCGAACCCCCGGCTCCAGCGCCAGTCACTCAGGCCTCGTCTGGTGTTGCCGTCCCGCTGGTCCTGTTGGCCGTCTTCGCCGCCCTGTTCTTAGGGTTGCTCGGTGGATTCGTAGGTAGAGGGTTGATCTCGCCATCTCCAGCCATTGGCGACGTGCCGGCCGCACTTCCGTGATCTCCGTTCTGGCCCTCTTGCTCACCTCATCCGTGAGCGCACGCCCGTTGACCTACTGCGTCGGCGGCTACTCAGGAACGCCGCCTCACGTGCAAGCGGCCTGCGACCAGCCAAACATCCGACGCCAACACGGCTCATGGCACGAGCACTTCTGGGTCACCAACGGCACCGAGTGCATGGTCTGCTACGACGAAATCGACGACAGCTGCCGGTCGGACTTCACCCAGAACAACCCCCAGTGGTACCCGGCATTGCCCTACCAGTGCCGTCAGATGCGCCCATACGGGGACGCCTTCGCGGTCTTCGAGCACATGATTGGCGGAGAGATGGTCAGCGCACGGCCGCCGCCCATTCCCCCCGCTGAGCTGGTCCCGAGCGTAGAGGTCATCACCCCGGGGCCTTACGCTGTCGGCGACCGCATCTCAGTGCGCGGCAGTGTGGATGACGGCGCTGGCGAGCGCAGCAGTGCAGGCGGCGTGTTCGAGGTGTACGCCGGCGACCAGCTCGTAGACACCGTCAGCGGGACTCGTCAGCGCGATGGCTCTATTCGCGCAGACGTAGAGCTACCGGGTGCTGAGAGCGTGCGCGTCCGGTTCGTCCCAACATCGCCGCAGATGAATCCTGGCGACACACTGGTCAACAGCTCCAGTGACCCGCTAGCCATCACCGTCGACACCTGTGCGCTCCGGGCCCGAGTCATTGCACCGCTCCCCGGTGAAGCCCTCGCCAGTGGTCAGGCCGTCACCCTCGAAGCCGCCCTGTTCGACCGAGACAACCTGGTCCCACAGCCCATGGCCGGCGCAGACATCCGCTTCACCGTCGCCGTAGACGGTCAGCCACCGGCCATTCTGTCCGCGGATGCTGACGGTATCGCTCGCTGGACCCCACCTGCGGCCTCTGCGCCAACGTCCGTGGAGGTCTTTGCGACAGGAAACGCGAACGGAAACATCATCTGCCACGCTGCACCGTTGACCGCGCAGTTCAGTGATCTAGGTCTAGGCTTCGACACCTCGGCGCTCCCGCAGACTTGCTACACCAACACCGAGTGTGCCGGTGACGTCGTCCTTCAGCGTCCCGCTCCCGGAGGCGCTCGACAGCGCGTTGACGAGCTGCTCGCAAACCCAGCCACCGAAGTCGTGGCCTTTGAAGGAACCGTGGAGCTGTCTCGTCAACCGGTTCATGCAGATGACCGCTACCGTCTCGACCAGCGCTTCACTTCAGCTCGTGGCGCTGAGTGGCATATCGAAATTCAAGGTCCAGACGGTACTGTGGTGATGCCCGGCCACACACTGGCCGTTCGTCCGGCTCTGGTTGTTCGGCTTCCTGAGACCCTGGACTTGGGTGTGGTCACCGCTGGTAGCCGCGTTCAGGATGGGTGTACAGACCTCGACTTTTCTTTGTCGGAAGCTGCCGAAGAACACCGCTGGGAGCTGCTGTTGACCGGCGTGGATGACTGCTTGGGGGAGCCTGTTCTCGCAGCGACAGTCGGTGGACGCATTCGCACGTATTCACTCACCGAAGCGCTCACTGTCGACGCTCTAGACCCAGACAACCCTGCGTTGACGGTGTGCCTAGACACGCCACGGTGCAGTGGCGAGGTCTCTCCCGGGGGTGTCCAGCTGCATGTGCGGCCGCTCACCCCGGTATTCGCCGACCAAGCAACCAGCGTGACCCTCACCTGGGAAATTACCGGCCGCGCCTGGTGGCGCTGTCATCTGTGGTGGATGCTCCCCATTGGCGGCGCATTGACGGCCTTGTGGCTCGTGATGGGTGTGGTTCGGCCCGCGCGTTTCCCTGCCGCTGCCACCGTCAAGGTTGCGGGGCGCGAGAAGGACCTCAAGCGCCTTCCCGCAGTCCCCCTACGTGACAGCCCAGGCTCTGGAGCCCGGTTCTACCGAGACGCCCGTCTGGGCATCTCCATCGCCGGAGACATCAATGGCTCTACACGCAATGCCGCCGTCATCTTGCGCGCTGTGCGTGGCGGAACCGTGGTCTTGTTCGGTAATGCCCCCGTGCAGATGAAGACACGCAGGGGCAAGTGGGTCGACGTCGAAGACCTGGCTACTGGCCACCTCCCAGGCAGCGCCATCTACCGTGTTGGTGAGAGCTTGTACTTCAAAGTGGATGCTGGCTAATGCGATTCTTGCAGCTGTTGTGTGTAGCCATCCTCACCGCGTTCGTGGCCCCCGCGAGCGTCCAGGCACGCCCACTGACCTACTGCGTCGGCGGGTACAGCGGCACGCCACCTTCGGTTCAGGCCGCGTGCAACTCACCGAGCGTTCGACGCCAGCATGACGACTGGCACAAGCACTTCTGGGTGACCAACGGCCGTGAATGCATGGTCTGCTACGACGAGCTGGACCGAAGCTGTCGCACGGACTTCACCGACAACAACCCCGGGTGGTGGCCGGCTACTGCCTACAAGTGCCGAAAGCGGCAGCCGTTCAGCGACGGCTTCACCATCTTCGAGCACATCATTGGCGGTGAGAGCGTCAGCGGGCCTCGCCGGACGCATCCGAGCGAACAGACCGCCGGTCCGCGCCCGCGCCCACGTCCTGCACCGAGTGACGGCACCTCAGGCGCACGTCCACGGCCTGCACCGAGTGATGGGACGGCTGGCGGTCGTACCCCAAGCCCTCAACCGACCACGCCTCCACCCCCTCCTGCGCCCCCCGCCGAGCTCGTTCCTACCCTTGAGGTCATCACTCCAGGGCCCTACGCGGTTGGCGACAGTGTCTCCATGCGTGGAACCGTCAGTGATGGAACCGGCCAACGAGGCAGCGCCGGCGGCGTGTTCGAGGTGTACGACGGAGACCAACTCGTCGGCACGGTCACCGGTACACCACAGCGAGACGGCTCGATTCGGGCGGACGTCGCTCTTCCCAGCGCAGACAGCGTGCGCGTGCGGTTCGTCCCGACTGCGCCGCAGATGAACCCAGGCGACACCCTGACCAATGCGTCGAGCGACCCCCTGGTGCTGACGGTGGATACCTGTGCCTTCCGCGCACGCGTCATCTCACCACTACCCGGAGAGGCGCTCGCCAGCGGCCAGAGCGTGACTCTCGAGGCCGCCCTGTTTGACCGCGATGACCAAGTCCCGCAGCCAATGACTGGCGCAGACATCCGCTTTACGGTCGCTGTCGATGGGCAGCCCCCGACCATTGTGTCCGCAGACGCAAGCGGCATTGCCCAGTGGACTCCGCCAGCCGCCACCGCCTCGACCCGCGTTGAGGTCTTTGCGAGCGGAAATGCATCCGGAAACATCATCTGTCCCGGGGCGCCGCTCAGCGCACAGTTCAGTGATCTGGGCCTCGGCTTCGACACCACAGCACTGCCAAACACTTGCTACACCGACACACCCTGCTCGGGTGAGGTCCTCCTTCAGCGTCCTGCACCCGGCGGTGCCCGACAGCGGGTCGACCAGCTCCTCGCGAACCCGGCGACCATGGTCGTGGCCTTTGACGGCAGCGTTGAGGTGTCCCGCCAACGCGCGACCCCCACCGACCGCTACCGCATCAGCCAACCCTTCACTGAGCCGCGCAGTGCCGAGTGGCACATCGAAATCCAAGGTCCGGACGGGACGATTGTGATGCCGGCACACACCGTAGAAGTACAGCCGGCCCTTGAGCTGCGGTTGCCCCAGTCGCTCGACTTTGGTGTGGTTGCTGCTGGAAGTTCTGTGGAGGACGCCTGCGTCGACCTCGACTTTTCGCTGTCCGAAGCCGCCGAAGAACACCGCTGGGAGCTCTTGCTGACCGGCGTCGATGACTGCTTAGGCGAGCCCGTTCTCGCAGCGACCGTTGGGGGGCGTGTGCGGACGTACTCGCTGACCGAGGCGCTCACGGTCGATGCCCTCGACCCTGACAATCCAGCCATGACCCTGTGTCTGGACACCCCACGCTGCAGCGGAGAAGTCGCTCCTGGCGGCGTTCAGCTGCATGTCCGGCCCCTCACCCCCGTGTTCGCGGACCAAGCCACAAGCGTGGACCTCACCTGGCAAATCACCGGACGCGCATGGTGGCGCTGCCAGCTGTGGTGGATGCTTCCGATGGCTGGCGCCCTCGCTGCACTGTGGTTGGTGATGGGCGTGATTCGCCCCGCCCGCTTCCCAGGAGCTGCCACGGTCAAGGTCGCTGGAAGTGAGAAGAACCTCAAGCGTCTGCCTGCCATTCCGCTGCGTGACAGCCCCGGCTCCGGAGCCGGTTTTTACCGCGACGCCCGCCTCGGCATCTCCATCGCAGGAGACATCAATGGGTCCACGCGCAATGCAGCAGTCATCCTGCGTGCTGTTCGCGGCGGCTCAATTGCCTTGTACGGCAATGCCCCCGTGCAGATGAAGACGCGCAAAGGCAAGTGGGTAGACGTCGAAGACTTGGCCACCGGCCACCTACCAGGCACCGCCGTCTATCGAGTCGGTGAGAGCTTGTACTTCAAAGTGGATGCTGGCTAATGCGACTGTTTCAACTGTTTTGCGTGGCCCTCGTCACCTGCTTCGTGTCCAGCGCCAGTGCGACCCCAGGCAACGAGATTGCGCTGGTCTTGGACAACTCGTGCTCCATGGCCTTCCCAGCGACGGACCAAAACGGCACTCAATACCCACCCAACGACCCCGAGCGCGCAGCTGTTCTGGGAGCACTGGTCGTGGAGGGATTGGTTCGGGGCAGCAACGACCGCCTGACCGTCTACGCCTTCCCAGACGTACGTGGGGGCCCACCACGAACCGTGCGCGACGCAGCCGGTATCCGCGGTCTTCCGTACGCCAACCACACACTCTTCACCGAGCCCCTGCAGGCCGCTCGGGCCCACCTAGACGCGTCCACCCGCGACGGGAAGCTGCTGCTGTTCTTCAGCGACGGTGTGCCCGAAGACTTGCCACAAGGCGGCCCAGACGCAGCCGGTGTCTTCGGAATGGACACCGCCGGCGACATCGACACGTTCATTCTTGGTTTGTACGGAAGCGAAGATGTGCGCGACATGGCCGTCACCCATGTCAGTGGCTTGGCCCGTTCCCCAGACGACAGCGCCTTCATGGACGACCCCGCAGAGGTTGTTCCGGCATTCACCAAGGCCTACGCGCGAGCGCTGGGTTCAAAGCCGCAGACGGGCTCACTTTCATCCGGTGATTCGGTCTCATTCGACGTCGGCAAGTACGTGACCGAGGTCCTCGTCTTCGTCGCCAGCCAAGAGCAAGGCGCCGCCTTCCAGTCGACCCTCACCGGTCCAAACGGCGCCGCCCCCGTGCAAGCGCAGGGCAATGATGGCTGTGAGCCTGCACTCGCAGCCCAGGTCCCACCGAACGTCTGTGGCGGGGACCGACGCCACTATCAGGTCTTTCGCGCGCCAAGCGACCCACTCACAGCCTCGACCTGGTCGCTCGCAGTGACTGGCCCGAACGTGCGCTACGGCGTCATTCTGCGCTACGACCTGACCGCCTCATTGGCGCTTGACCCAACGGTCCGCGTGGGCTCGACCCTTCCTGTCGAGGCCCGTCTGCTGTTCCGCGGCGATACCTTTGACGACGACGACTTCTTCGCCAGCGATGGGTTCTCTGCGACAGCCGAGATCGACGGCATCTCCATTCCGCTCACCCACGCCGGCGACGGGCGGTTCGTTGGCGAATGGGCACCACAGACCCCAACGCAAGGCGCTGTGCTCGCCACCGTTCACTTCCAGAACACCTGGATGCAGCAGCGCGACACCAAACAAGTCACCGCCGAGGGGTTTCTGCCACTCGTATTGCGTCCAACCCCCATCCCAGTCCGCCTTGGGAACTGGCGTGGATCACGCGTTCGAACCGAGCGATGCTCGACCGTCTCTCTCGTGGGCTCCGACCACGCAGACGTCGTCCCCGTCACTTGCATTCCGGGAACCGTTGAGGGCGCGACGGTCACCTGCACGCCACAAGCACCCCAAGGGACCGCTCAGCCGCTTGAGTGGGACGTCTGTGTTGTCGCAGACGCATGCTGTGGTGAGATTCCCGCAGACGGCAGCAGCGTGGACATCACCTTCCGCGGAACCCACGACCACTACGCAGCCGGAGCCGTAAAGGTCCCGGTCGAAGTGCACGTAGAGCGGACTGGATTCATTCGCTGCTGGTGGCTACCCATCGCCATCGCCGCGACCGTTCTGTTCGTCTTGTGGGTGATTGTCGGCTGGATACGCCCAAACAGCTTCGACCCTTACCTGTCGGTTCGCATTGCGGGAGATGAGAAGGGCCTCAAGCGTACTGTCGCTTTGGTTCTTCAGGAACAACCCGGTGGCCGGCGTGGCTTCTACCGCAACGCGCGTCTGTGCATCGATGGTGAGGGCAACTGCGTACGCAAGACACGCGTCGCTCAGATTGTCATCACGGCTAGCGGTACTGGCGAGATGACTTGGGCAAAGAGCGGTGGTGTTGAGAAGAAGGACCGTCGCACCCGAAAGTGGACAAGCATTACGCAGGAAGAACTGCGTGAAGGCGTGATTCCCGGTGTGGTTTATCGCGCGGGTGGTCTGCACCTGAAGTTTGGTTAACCAAGCGGTTGAGCGGCCTTTGAACGCTGCTACTCGTATCGACCCATGCAGTACAGCCCCCCCCGCGATAGTCGCCGCTCCCGACTTCAGGAGACCTCATGCCGACGATTCACTACACGCATACCGATGAAGCCCCTGCGCTGGCCACATACGCCTTCCTTCCCGTAGTTAGCGGGTTCGCCAAGCACGCAGGCATCAACGTAGAGTCCCCGGACATCTCACTCTCAGCTCGCATCCTGGCCGCCTTCCCGGACCGGCTCGCATCCCACCAGAAGGTGCCCGACGCCTTGGCGATGCTCGGTGAGCTGGCCAAGACGCCAGATGCCAACATCATCAAGCTGCCGAACATCTCAGCCAGCGTGCCGCAGCTCAAGGCAGCAATCGCTGAGCTTCAGGCGCAAGGCTTCGGCATTCCGGACTACCCGGAAGACCCCGAGAATGACGCCGAGCGTGAAGCACAGCGTCGCTACAATGGCATCAAGGGAAGCGCCGTCAACCCCGTCCTGCGCGAAGGCAACTCCGACCGTCGCGCGCCAAAGGCCGTCAAGGAATACGCGCGCAACCACCCGCACTCCATGGGCGCCTGGACGGCAGATACCAAGAGTCACGTCGCCACAATGAGCGGCGGCGACTTCCGTCACACCGAAGTCAGCGTCACCGTGCCAACCGCCACGACCACGCGCATTGTCCACACCGCTGCTGACGGCACCGAGACTGTCCTGATGGCCAGCCTGCCACTCGAAGACGGCGAAGTCCTAGACGCATCCGTCATGCGCAAGGCAGCCCTGCTCGAGTTCTTGGCCGCTCAGATCGAAGACGCCAAGAGCCAGGGAATCCTGTTCTCGCTGCACATGAAAGCCACCATGATGAAGGTCAGTGACCCCATCATCTTCGGCCATGCCGTTCGCGTGTACTTCGCGGACCTCTTTGCCAGCTACGGCAACGTGTTCGACGACATTGGCGTAGACGTCAACAACGGCCTCGGCGACTTGCTGTCACGCCTTGGCGAGCTCACGGACTCCCAGAGCGACGACATCAAGGCCGAAATCGCCAAGGCAATCGAGTCTGGCCCCGACCTGGCCATGGTCGACTCGGACAAGGGCATCACCAACCTGCACGTACCTAGCGACGTCATCATTGATGCCTCCATGCCAGCAATGATCCGCACAAGCGGCTGCATGTGGAACCAAGCTGGCAAGCTGCAGGAGACCAAGGCGGTCATCCCAGACAGCAGCTACGCCGGTATCTACGAAGCCGTCTTCACCGACTGCAAGACACACGGCGCACTCGACCCCACCACCATGGGAAGCGTGTCGAACGTAGGCCTGATGGCAAAGAAGGCCGAAGAGTACGGCAGCCACAACAAGACCTTCGAAGTCGCGAGTGCCGGCACCATCACCGTGCAAGACGCCGACGGAACCGTGCTCACCACGCATGACGTACAGGCCGGCGACATCTGGCGCGCCTGCCAGACCAAGCACGCACCGATTGTCGACTGGATCGGACTGGCCGTTCGCCGCGCCCGTGAGTCCGGCAACCCAGCCATCTTCTGGCTGGACGCGGACCGCGCCCACGATGCCCAGCTCATCACCAAGATCAACGCTGAGCTGCCCAAGCACAACACCGACGGCCTCGAGATCAGCATCTTGGATCCCAAGGCTGCCTGCCACGCGTCGCTCGACCGTGCCCGTGACGGCAAGGACACCATCAGCGTGACCGGCAACGTACTGCGCGACTACAACACGGACCTGTTCCCGATTCTCGAAGTCGGAACAAGCGCCAAGATGCTGTCGATTGTCCCGCTCATGAACGGTGGTGGTCTGTTTGAGACGGGTGCTGGCGGTTCCGCACCGAAGCATGTTCAGCAGTTCAACGCCGAGAACCACCTCCGCTGGGACAGCCTGGGCGAGTTCCTGGCCTTGGCCGTTTCCTTCCAGCACGTCGCTACCAAAGACGGAAACGCGAAAGCGAAAATCCTTGGTGAGACCCTGGATGACGCCACGACCCAGTACCTGCTCAACAACAAGAGCCCGAGCCGCAAGGTCAACCAACCCGACAACCGCAGCAGCCAGTACTGGCTGACGCGCTACTGGGCGACCAAGTTGTCCGAGCAAGACGCCGATGCCGAGCTCAAGGCTACCTTCACACCGGTTGCCGAGGCCCTCGTCAAGGGCGAGAGCGCTGTGACTGCCGAGCTCATCCGCTGTCAGGGTCCGGGAATCGACCTGGGTGGATACTTTGCACCGAACCCCAAGAAGGCGCGCTCTGCAATGCGCCCGAGCCCCACGCTGAACAAGATTATCGACGCCCTGTAGAGGTTCGTCGGAAATCTAAGCGACGCTGTCGTTGACAGTGAAAGCGCCGAGGGGGTCTGTAGACAGGCAACCTTGGCGCTTTTCGTATGTACAGAGCTCGGTACGATGCCTGTCTCATCCCGTCGTAGTGCCAGATTTCGACGGCATCTGAATAGAACTGCCGGGCGAATGGTATACGGTTCGGTTGCACACACATGGGAGCCTCTGAATGGGCCTAGTCGCTAGCGAGACCTTCAAGCCAATTCTCTTCGTTGGACTCGGTGGAAATGGCGGTAAAATCGTCAATCAGCTCGCCGCACGCCTGCGCCGTCACCCACACTGGGACCGCATCTCGCTGCTGACCCACTTTGTGGCCATCGACACAAACAAGGATGACCTCGACAAGCACCGGGACATCTCCCCGGATTGTCGCTTCCTCATCAGCAACTTTGATGCCCGCAGATACGTCGAGCGCAAGCGTGGCGAGCACGAAGTCAGCGAAGACGAGCTGTTCACAAGCTGGTTCCCGTCGAACTACACGCCGCGAAGTGGCGAGACTCCGGGTGCCGGACAGATTCGCCTAGAGTCGCGTCTCAAGCTCTACTACAACCTAGAGCAGGACCGCGCGGGCATCCGTCAGAAGATTCGGGCCATCCTCAATGAGATGACCGGTCGCGAGAACCCGTGGCGGGACAACAAAGACCGTACCATCCGCATCAATGTCTTCGGCTCGGTCGCGGGTGGAACGGGCTCCGGCGGCTTCATTCCCATGGCCTACCTGCTCAAGCAGATGGTGTACGAGAACGGCTGGGGACGCCCCAATATCCAAGCGATGATGTCGCTGCCGACCACCTTCTTGGACAAGGTTCACCCACGTCTGCACAAGGACATCAACGCAAATGGCTACGCAGCTCTCAAAGAGCTGGAGTACCTGACGCGCCAGCTGGCCTACGCAGGTGGCGTAGACGACTACGACTTTGTGTACGACCCCGGCAACACGGACCCGCGCGCCAACACCATCAACACGCGGCCCTTCACGCTCACGTACTTCATCGACAAGCCCGATTCGCTGTCGCTGCAGAAGTACGAAGCGGCAGTGAGTGATGCTGCCTACCTACAGATCTTCTCCCCGCTGCTCGGCGCCCAAGCCGGCGAGTATGACAACTACGAGAAGCACCAGCGCACCCTGGCCAATGGCAACTTCTCAACGCACTACGGCGCGTTTGGTACGGCCATTCTACAGCTGCCACGCCGGGACATCATTCGCTACAGCTCCCTGCGCTACACCGGGCGGGCGTTCCGTCAGTTCCTCGCCTTTGGAGCGGACCATCCAGACTTCCGCGTTCCCTACGGAGACCCGGCCTTCGAGCGCTTGGACCCCGCCGAGAAGGAACGCCGCATTGATGAAAAGTTCGAAGGCTACGTCAAGTGGCGTGCCGGCATCGAGCTGTCCAATGACGAGAAGGGCGTGTTCCGCGGCATTGAAGAGCAAAACGGCAAGGGCGGCGTTCCTCTGCGCGAAGCCTTCACCCAGGTCATGGCGGGCATCTACGGCCAGCTAGACGAGCTCATCGACATCAGCGAAGTCGTTCCCCAGTCCATATCGCCGGGCAATCCGTCCGTCAGCAACGCCGTCAGCGTGTTGCGCCGCGAGTACGCTGAGTCACGCGCCAAGGTCCGCGGCGAGTACCTCGAAGCCAGCCTGGCAGACCTGCGCACCGGGCGCGTGTTCGGGAAGTTCTTCCAAGACTTCGACATCAACCCCATCGCACAGCGGCTGTTCCTCATTCGCCTTCTGCGCGAAGCCGCCATCTCTCCGTCTGAGGACCCCGAAGAGGGAGAAGAGCTGATCAGCGAGGTCGCCAAGCCGGACCTAGACAGCGAAGCGGTCAAGCAAGAGCGCCAACGCCACGAACAAGCACTGGTCAGTGCCGCCAACCAAGGCTTCTTCGGCCGCGTTGTCGACCGCGAAAACAAGGCGTTCATGGCCGCCAAGCGCGCGTCCATCCGAACCGTCAACGAGTGGGTTCAAGACCACGTGGATGACCTGCGGCACGGATTCTGGCGCAGCTACCAAGCCGAGCTCCGCCAGGTCGCAAACACCCTGCTTCAGACCTTCCGAAACGTCGCAGAAGTGGCCAACGAAGCCGCTGATCTCGTGGACAGCGAGTGTGAACGCTTCCAGCGGGACCCCGGCGCCTTCCCAGACAGCGACATTGCTCAGTACTACCTAGACGCCGAAGTTCTGCGTGATGACCGTCGCAAAGAACGCCTGTGGGGCGCGTTCTACACGCACAACCTAGACAAGAGCGCCCTGTTCGACACCGGCAAGATCTTCACCGTTGTCACCGAGAGCTTCCAGCCTGTGCGCGACCCCGACGGTCGGGTTCGAGCACGAGACGCCAGCGATATCGTAGCGGTGGTCAAGACCGCCCTGATGGAGATGGCCGGAGAGACCTACGCCACCGCCCTCGAAGACATGGGCATGGACCTAGTTCGAGGACTGGACCTAGAACAGCGGTACATTGCACTGTTGGACGACGGCCACGACATCCAAGACCTCAAGGAGTCGGTCAAGCTCGACGAGACCTTGGCCGCGGTGTCAAAGACCCGCATCAAGAAGGGCATCGAAGACCGCATCAGTCGCCTAGACGCCGAAGCCGTCATCCTGGCTCACATCGACAAGGCCCGTGCCGGCGGAGACGTCGTTCCGGCCTACATCCACTACGCGGGGCTGGCCTCCCAGTACCGCTCTGACGAAGAGGGCAGCCTTGGAAGCATGCTGGCTGACGTGGTCAGCGGCGTGACATTCGTGGATGGCTGGGAAGAACGCGACAGCTTGGTTCTGTACCGTGCCACCCTCGGTGTACCCGTCTACTGGTTCAAGAACGTGGAAGCGCGTCTGCAGCACGACTACGAGCAGGTATGGGCGTCGGACAACCGGCAGTATCCGCTGCACATTGACACGCGCTGGGAGAACGAGCCGGGCCTGCCCAACCTCGACCCCGTCGCCATTCGCCGTGCCGATGAGAAGGCCCAGGCCGAGCGTGCCGCACAAAAGCAGCAGTCTGGACTCGAAGACCGCATCCGCATCTTCAGCTTGTGCACCTTGTTCGGTGGCATCAGCCAGTCGGACTCTGGCTACGTGTGGAACTCATCGGGAGCTTCCTCTGCCCTCGCCGCTTCACGCCCCGAAGCCTTCGGTGCGTTCAGCAGCCTGGACGCAGACTTGCGCTCGGACATCGAGGCCGAAGCCCAAGCCCAGTGGACGCGCCTCTCCGCCGACAAGCGGGGGCGTGAGCGTCTTGCAGAAGACCTCCGGAGCCATGCTGCCAAGCTCAAAGAAGCCTACGCACAAGCCCTGGCCGCCGATGATGAGCGTGACAAGCAGTTCCTCAAGCAAGAACGACCGGTGGTAGACACTCTGCTCGGTGAGCTCGAGTAGACGTGGCCTCCGTTGTCCATCCCACCGTAGTCATTGGACTCGACGCTTTTGGGCGACGTGTCTGTGGGCGTCTGCGTCAAGCGACCAACAGGGACGACGTCATGTTGCGCCTGTTGGACACGCCCAACCAAGACATCGCTGCGGTCCTCGGGGAGACCCTCGATGACCTGCTTCGAGCAGGTCGGGTTGCAGGAGACCTACGCCAACGACGCCTGGATGTCGTGCTCTTCGCCAATGCCTTGGATGGGTCCGACACCGCCATGGCTGACGTCGTCAAGCAGTGTGCAGATGTCGTCGGGGGTCGCTTCGCGGCACTCTTTCCGGCGGGGCGTCCTCCGGAACAACGCAATGCGTCATTGCACGCCGTGGTTCGCATGCCGCCCATGGGTCCTGGTGGAGCTGCCGCGAAGGCCGCCAGCCGATTGGCCACGCTTCGAGACGTAAAAGGGAGCTACCCCCTACTCGCTCGCGTATGGCTGACCAGTGACCACACCACCGCCGGCACCGTCTCAGAACGAAGTCTAGAAGCCGGATGTGCCGCGTTTGTCTTGGCGTCCTTTGCCAGCGGCCTGCGCGACACGAACGACGCTATCCTCCGGCGCTTGGCCCACTTACCAGCTGGCGACCCCGCTTTTGCGTTCTTGAGTGTGGCCTCTCTCGACCTGCCAGAAGGTCGCTTACGACGCTACGCGGTGGCCCGTGCCGCCTACGACGCCCTGCGGACCTTGGTCCAGCGGGTTGAGCGTCCTGCTGACCGTTCCGCAGGCGATTCAGTGGCAATGACCACCCTAGACCTCGACGGTCTGCTCTCGCCGTTCCTAGAGGGCTCCGTTGCCCAGCAAGTGCGCAAGAGTGCCGCGCGTCTGTCTGGCGCAGATGACAGCAAGCGCGCGCGCATTGCGATTGGTGCCTACGACCGCCCGTCTACGATTCGCGCCAAGTACTCTTGGTTGTTTGAGCCCGCGACCGTCATCAAAGAGGCCACTCGCCAAGACCGAACCATCCTCGACGACGTCTTGCGGGCCATGGACCGCGCCGAATGGTCCGCCGGCGAAGAAGTTCGCAACGGCATTGTGCGCCTGTTCGACGACACCCTCGGACAAGCAACTGGCCTGAACCGAGTGCCGGAAGTCGAGCTCGGCCTGCGCCATGTGGTCGCTGCACTTCACGACCAAGAGTCCTCAGATCTGTCGCAAGCCGAAGCGCCACCGGACATCGACCCTGACCCGCTACGCACCGAGCTAGAACAGGCCGTGGACCGCCTGCCCAGCAGCGGTATGCTCGTCGCTGTGTCCGGAGCTGTCGGACTCGCGGCGGCCTTTGTTGTCATGGCGCTGACCGCCTTCCTCGTCGCACCGGACGTCGTTGTTGCCACAGCAGCCGTGCCGGCTTCGGGCCCCGCAGCGGTGGTGGTTGCTGCCGGAACCGCATCGCCCGGCATTGACTGGTCGCTCTGGGCACCTTGGCTCGCCGCTATTCCTGTGTTTCCCCTCGCCGCAATCGCGTGGAGCTTCATTGTTGGACGGCACACACGCAACTCGGTTGTCGAAGCACTCGAAGCACGCCGGGAAGCCGTAGAAGAGCTGCGGGCACAGGGCGGTGGAGGCGCACCTGGACGCCAAGCCGAAGCGCAGCTGCTGTTGAGACGACGCCGTGTACGTCGGGCTGCTGGGGTCAATCTCGACCATGCGAGCGAGCAGCTCACCGCTGTTCGCCGCACTCTTCTTGAGGCGCGAGACGCATTCCGACAGCGCCTTGTAGACCTGCGAATCGATCCCGCAGAAGACGCATCCGCTGACGACCTCCGTGGCCTGCTCGGCCAGGGTGAGCTGCTCCATGACCACTTGGTCCCACCCGCTATCGTGAGTCAGTGGGTTGCACGGTGCCGGGTCATTGCCGAGCCAGATATGTGGGCCAACCGCCTGCTCGACGCCACCTGGCCCAGTGCCGGCCTGCTGCGCGACGTTCCTTGTGGTGACAACGGCGTCATCCTAAAGCTCTCCGAAGACCAAGTTCAGCCGCTGTCCGAGCGCGTGTTGTTCGAGAGCCAAGATGCCGCGAATGCAGCCGCTGGAGTCGTTCAGAGCTTTGTCGAACGCTGTGCTGCGGCTCTGGCTCCACCGTGTGACCCGCGCAATGCCCACGGAGACATTCCCGCGGGGATTCGCAGCGGTGAGATCTTGTGTACCGCGCCGCTAGCGAGCCGAGATGTCCTCGGAGACGTGCTTCGTGACGCCGCCTACCCGGTAAAAGCGCTGTGGACCGACCGCCCACAACCCCGGGTGGTCTTCCTGCGCACCTGGGAAGGGCTGACCCTCGAAGATGTCGCCCGTGGCGCTGGCCTTGAGCTGCGGGAGACGACCTGATGCCGTCACCGTCTGCCATGGGCACGCGCCTGTACATATTCTTGTGGATGCTGGTCTACCTCGCCCCCATTTTGGGCTGGCTGATGGGCGGTCTGGTCATGGCGGCTCTCGGCCGTTCAGGCACCGGAAATCCGTGGCGTCGCGCGGCATTCAATGCCGGAGAGATGGCGATTGGTACCTTCGCCATTGTCATTGTGCTGCGCATTGGGCTGTGGGCCGCGGTTGCGGTGACCGCTGGCCCGGTCGACTGGTTCACCTGGATGATTCCGGCGTGGCCTTGGCACCTGCAGGAAGTGGCGCTGATGTACGCGGCGGTTCCCCTCGCCGCACTCACTCTCATTGGTACTCCGACCCTGTCGCTCATTGGCGCTGCGCGTCGCTCTGGACTGCCGTCTCGTGTGCCGCTGGGCGTGCCCATGGCGCTCTTTCTGGTGATGTCCGCGCTCGTCATGCCGTGGCTTGCCCGATTCGGCTGGGCCGACCCCGCCGCAGATGTCGCAATGGTCGACCTCTTTGTGGCCATCCCCATGTCCGCCATTGGCCTGGCACTGTGGACCTTCGCTGCACGGCAAGCGCCACACCCACCCAAAGCCAAGAGCCCCGAAGGACTGATTGCGCCGCTGCCGCCCATTGATGTGCCAGCGACGTGGCGCGCGCTCGGTGCGCTCGACAGCGCCATCACTCCAACATCGGTGCCTGCGACCAGCGGCGGTGGCGGCGAGCTTCATGCTGCCAACACTTGGCGCGATGCCGGTGGCGTCGGCCCCCCTCCTGAGTCGCTAGAACACCTGCTCTCAGCGGCATCCGAGACCGGACAGGGCTGGCTTGTTGGCGACTTGGATGACCACGGCGAGCGGCGTTTTTTGTCCGCCCTGCTCCACGCGATTGTGCGCCAGCGCGGCCTCACCGCACTCGTCGTCACCGAAGACCCACAGACCTTCCGCGACGACGTCATTCGCACCATCGCCGCCTCAGGCGGGTGGGACTGCGGCCCCATCGTTGCGGGTCATGAGGACCTCCGCGCTGCTCTCGCTGGGGGTCGGCTGCCGGCGATTGCCTTCATTGACGTCGCCAGTCTGTCTGCCGAAGGCATCCGCGCCCTCGCGGGTGGCCGAGATGACGCCAGTGTGGCCTGGGCACGCGGTGTGGGTGTGGTCATGGCCTCGCGTATCGACCGCGGCAGCCCACTTGACGTGACCCACCGCATGTTCACCCTGCGCCGCCTTCAGCTGGCACTTCGTGCTGCCTCCGCCCGCTTCTCGGTCGTGGCCACAGGCATTGGTGGCGTTGGAACCCGAAGCCTCACCGAGCAGGCCTTTCCGGGTCTACCTGTGCGTGAAGTTCCCTACGGACCGCGCGCGTCTGCCGCTGTCAGCGTGTGGCTCGCAGACCCCAACTTTGTCGCCACACGTGCGGATACCCCTTGGGTACGACGCGTTCTAGAGCCCGTCGCAGACACCGGCCGAGCCGTCAGCGTCGGTGACCCGTCCGGTCGCTTTGACCGCGCCAGCGTGGAGGTCTGGGGGCAAGACGTCGACTTGGTCCGCAGCCCTGCTCTGTACGGCGCGGCGTCCGCTGGAGCCTTGTCAGAAGCGTGGCTCGTCGCCGGGTTCCGCTCACTACCCAACCGTCAGCCCAGTGAACGTGGCGAGACCCACCACGCCTTGTGGAGCGTCGCCCGTGCACCGACCGCCCGATTCCTCACCGCGCCCGGGGCCATCGCAAACCTCATCGAACATGGTCGGCTGACCCCACCGCGCCCACTTGTTGGCTACGCAAACCGGCTGATCACGCGTGCTCACCTACAGGCCGCACTGCGAGAAGGCCGTCAAGACCTGCCCAGCCTCGTGGCAATGTTCGGTCCGTCGCTCGTCGAACAAGTCGTCATACAGGGCGCAGGAACCTCGTACGTCATGCGCCCCGACGGGTCGGGCAACCTGCGACGCGTACAGGTCGCTGCAGTTCCTCCAGACCCCGTTCAAGACCCGGTGCGCGGCACGGTGACGGGCCAGATCGTCAAGGTCATCCACCGTCACACCGGCGAGACCTTGACCGAGGTCGACCGGGCCTTGGCCCCCACTCGCTTCTACCCAAAGCGTGTCTTCGCCGTTGGTGACCAGCGCTACCAAGTCGAACTGCACCGCTACGATGAGCGACGTGGCGTGCTGCCGGTAGAGCCCGTTGCCACCGAAGAGGCCCTGACCCGGCCCATCATCACCTTTGCCATTGCGGATGCACGCGTGGTTGAGGCCGAGCATGAGATTCGCCAAGGCGACCTCACCTTCAGCCTGTGCGGCCTAGAGGCCACTGTCACCGAGACGGTGAGTGGTGCGGTTGGCGAGAGTGGACGTGAAGCCCGCTACGAAACCCCGGTTCACGCCCGCTACCGCACACGCGTTCGCGCCTTGATGCTACCCAAGACGGTGACTGAGAACGTGCTGTTCCACCTGGCGCGCTCCCTTCAAGACGTGCTCGTGGCCCATCTTCTGGGAGACGCCAGCGACTTTGACGTGACCGGAGTGTCCTCCGGCCTAGACAACAGCGGCGTGCCCACACTCTTCATTGTGGACCGTCACGTACAGGGCATCGGCGTCCTTGAAGCCGCCGACGACCTAGTGCTCGTGGACACCCTTCAGTGGGTCCGTGCCATCCTCAAAGGCTGCTCATGCAACCTCGGATGTGCCGTGTGCACACCGGCCGAGGTGCTCGAGCGCGGCCCCGATAAAGTTGGTGTGTTGCGACTGCTCGGGGACTAAGCCGAAACAACGCTACGCTTCCGGGCACCATGCTAGGGTGACGGATCAGGGAGGCTGGTATGCGAGTGCTGTTGTTGGGTCTGTTGATGTCTAGTTCGGCCCTCGCGTCCCCCACTTCGGTGGCTTGGCAAGGGCGATTTACAGATGTGTCCGGGGTTGGGCTCGAGGGCGCCCACACAGTCACAATTACGCTGTACGACAGTGGCGATTCACCAATTTGGCGGCGAGGATACACCGACCAGGACTTTAACGGAGGCTATGTCTCTCTCCAGCTAGATGGCGTCGGTTCTGTGGGAGGTGTGCTGGATACAAGCCACTTCTCCGGCACAGCTTTTGTGGGTGTCCAGCTGGACGGTGCGGCTGAACTCTCGCCACGCCAAGCACTGACCGCGGTTCCTCGCGCTGCGACCGCAGAGGCAATGGCCGGTGTGCTGCCAACGCTCGGAACAACGGCTGTGTGTACGACCAACACTGTCGGAACGCTGCGCTTTGACACGGGTCGGCTGGAGATCTGCAGCGGAGGCGCCTGGAAGCTTATTGTCGACACCCATCCCACGGACAAACACCTGGTCATCTCGGGGACTGGAGCGCGCACATGGTCGGACTCCACGCAAGCCCAGAGCTGTGAGCAGTATCGGAATCCAGCGTCAGGCGCGCAATACACCGGGCAGACCGGAAGTGGCCGCTACGCGATTACACCGCCGGGATTCGCCTCTTTTGACGTGCATTGCGACATGGACTTTGAGGGCGGTGGCTGGACTCTTGTGGGACGAGGCATTGGCGGTGCACCGTCTGGCTGGAACAACGCGGTAGGAGACCTAAACACTAGTGGCGCGGTGGATGGCCTGCTCACCTTCAAGTTCTCGGATGCCCGAATCACCGCGATTCCCAAATCCGTGTACCGATTCGTGGGCTTCGGAGAGGTCCATCAGGACTGGTACTGGAATGCGAGTACCTGCCCAACCTACGGGCATCTCACGCCCTCGTCCGGCGGCTGCAATCAGGCGTACCACACCGCCGCGTTGAGCCCCGCTCAGAGCCCGGGCAATACACACTCAAGCCATCGCGGTCTCGGCGACTGGGCAAGCGGTAGTCAGGACCACCTTCATACCTCTCATTCGAGTGGCCATTGGTACATCAAATCTGGTCAGGACGAAGCCAACGGTCCGTACTGCAATGGTACCGAGCTTGGCTGCGACGTGCAGTTCTTCGTTCGGTAGTCGACTAGCCGCGCGCGAGTCGGGCCAGCAAGTAGTCCACCGTCGCCTGAGTCATCTGACTGCGCGCCTGGTCCCAGAAGTCTTGCGTCAGCGACCGGTCGTTCAGGTAGTTGACGTCCATCGAGTCCAGCTCGTCAACGGCCGCACGAACGCGGTTGGCGTTGCGGGTGGCCATTGCGTCGCTCAGGTCCTGGATACGCACGGAGTTGATCAAGTTTCCGGCAGCCGGCAGGGCCATGTTGTCGACCATTGCCCGGAAGTTCTCATCGAACACGTAGTGGTGAGGCAGGTAGGCATACGACTGGGTCCATGAGTTGCCCTGACGGTAGATATTGCCTGGCGCTTCCGTGCGGAACATGTGGCTGAAGATGCCCTGCTGGCGGCCATTTCGGAAGTTGGTATTCGCTGATCCAGCGCGCTGTGGAGCACCGGCGGCGTTGGCGTACACGGCGTTGATTGTGCGGTTATTCACGCGGGTGTTTCCGGAGAAGCCGAAGTTGTCTCTTTGGGTGTCTTCGGTGTTCATCCAGTATGCGCGAAACTCGGTCTGGTAGCCGTTGTACACCCAACGAGGCGCCACATACGGGCTGGTGGGTCGCCCGGGACCCGACTGATCTTCCCAGTTTTTCCCGGATTGGTGCTGGTCGGCGTCGTGCTGCACCTCGTGGATGAACACTTCTGCCAGTGCGGAGTCGCTCCGGGTCTTCGGGTTGACCACATTGAGGTCGTTGCCGTCCGTCGACATGAAGCCGCCAACACCGGTACGCCCGAAGTAGATGCCTTCGTTGCGTGTGGGCTGACCGCTTGCGTTCACGCGGTCGTCGTAGTCGGCCATGTAGCGGTAGTCGGTGACGGTATCGAAGTAGGCCGTCTGTCCGGACTTTGACGCCGCTGAAGCACGCGCGGCACTGTCGTGGTTTGGCGTGGGTTGGCGTGAGCACATGGAGCGTTGCTTCGCCACTGTCAATCCACTCGACACTGTTCCGAATCCGATTGGTGGTAGATGCTGGGTCGTCAGAGTTACGGGAGCCGGCGTCTCGGAATCGGTTCATGAAACCGGCCATATGAGCGGCATTGTCACGGTAATTCGCAACAGCATCCGCCTTGGTCTCAAGCTCCGGCGTACCGGCGATTCGGCTCCAGAACTCAGGCGTCTGTTCCTCGCCGCTCAGCTGCTCCGCCATGAAGCTGTTGCCAGGGTGACCCTGCTCACCTCCGTGGTCGTGACCGGCGTGGGCATCGGCTTCGGGAGCACGGCTCTGCGAAGGACGGCGTGACTTGGACATGGCAAACCTCTGAGGCCCCGAGGAGTGGGACACTGCTAGGATCGCGAATCTAGACCCAACGACAAAGTGCAAACCCGGTCAACATGCGGCCTGGCAACACGGAGCATTCTACCCCTGCTGTTTCCTGGGAACATTGTGGACCGGTACCGCGTCGGGCGACTGCTCGGACGTGGAGGTATGGCCTCGGTTTATGAGGTGACACACACGGTGCTGGCCACGCGTCATGCGCTCAAGGTGCTGCACAACGCCACCTCAAGGGTTCGAGACCGTCTCATCCGTGAAGGCAAGATGCAGGCCCACCTCGACCCGCGTCATGTGGTGCCAGTGACCGATGTACTGGACGTGAACGGCAGCCCAGCTCTACTCATGCCGTACGTCGCTGGCTGTTCGTTGTCCGACTTGCTCAACGAGCATCGGCCGTCACCTGCGGAGTGCGCAGCGTTGTTCAGGCCCATTGTTGTGGGTGTTGGACATGCCCACGCCGCGGGCATTGTTCACCGGGACATCAAGCCCGCGAACGTTCTGTTGGAGATTCAACACGGCAAAGTGGCCATTCGCGTGGCCGACTTCGGACTCGGTCGCGGCATCGAGGCAGACGCCTTGCAGACGTCGGAAGGCTTGTTTCTTGGAACCCCAGCGTACGCCTCGCCAGAGCAGTTCATCGATGCCTCTTCGGTCGATACGCGTGCGGACCTGTGGTCACTTGGTGCCCTGCTGTACGAGCTTGTCGTAGGGCATCCACCGTTCGCTGGGGCAACGGGTCCAGAGGTACGACGCGCTGTTCTCGCAGGCGAAGTCGACCTGGGCAAAGTGCCAGAACCCTGGTCGTCCCTCGTCGCCGGCCTGCTGACCGAAGATGTCGACCAACGCATCGCAACCGCAGGGCTCATCCTTAAAGCACTGGACGACGGCCTAGGCACAGGGCCGCTGCTCGCTGAGGGCGCCATTGGGCAGGTCATCACTCGCTTGGTCACACAAGCCGAAGCCGGCCAAGAGCCTTGGTTTGACGCAAGCGGCAATGCAGGCGGCAACACTGGCGCGACCCTTGCCCCCTCGGTCTTCAATCCTCACGCGACATCGCCCACCATTGACCTAGACCTTCAAGCGCCAACGCTGTCACCTCACCAATCCATTGCCCACAATCTACCGTCTCATCGCACGCCGTTCATTGGTCGTAGCGCAGATCTGGCGGCGCTGGCGAGCGCTGTGGACCACGCCACAGTGGTGTCCGTTGTGGGGACCGGCGGCGTCGGAAAGACTCGACTAGCCCTGGAATACGCATGGACCAGCCTACAGCGCTGGACAGGAGGCGTGGCATTCTGCGACCTCGTGGATGCTAGAGGCCTTGAAAGCGTCCTCGGCGCCATTGCCCGCGCTCTCGATGTCCCACTTCCAAAGGGCGATATTTCCGAGCGCCTCAGCCACGCAATCGCAGGACGCGGCCACTGCCTGATCATCCTCGACAATGTGGAACAGGTCGCCGATGTGACGGCAGAGCTGCTCGCTGACTGGCTAAAACGAACCAATAACGCACACTTCGTCTTGACCACCCGAGTACGAATCGGACTCGCGAGCGAGCACGAGCTGCCGCTAGAGCCGATGGTCCCCATTGACTCAGCCGCGCTGTTTATTGCCCGCGCCCGCGTCGCAAAGCCTGCGTTTAGCCCTCTGAAGGCTGAAAAAATCGCGATTGAGGAGCTCGTCGCGCTCTTAGACCACCTGCCTCTGGCTATCGAGCTCGCTGCAGCGCGGGTTCGGGTCGCAGGGCCACGAAAGCTGCTCACCCGTATGTCCAGCCGATTCCGGGTTCTTGCGTCGTCCAGCGGGCGCGACAAACGGCAAGCGACGCTTCGGGCCACCCTCGACTGGTCGTGGGAGCTGATGACACCCGCTGAGCAAGGCGCCTTCGCGCAGATGGCCGTCTTTGAGAGAGGCTTCGACTTAGAAGCCGCAGAAGCCATCATTGATGTTCAGCACGTAGACGACGGTGCCTGGACACTGGACTTGGTGCAGGCTCTCGTCGACCAGTCCATGCTGCGTGCACAGGACAATGAGCGGTTCTCCATGCTGGTCAGCGTGCACGAATATGCCCAGATCAAGCTGGACGAATCTAATGAGCGGGCGGTAACGGAACAGCGTCATGGTGAGTGGTATGCCCAGCTGGGCACACCCGAATCGCTCAATGCGATGGTTGGCCACCACGGGGCACAGAGCCGTCAGCATCTGCTCGACGAGGTCGACAATCTGCTCGTCGCGAATCGCCGCGCCGTCGACCATTCAAACAACCAGATAGCCGCGAACACGGCGCTTGCAGCGTGGGTCAGCGTCACCCTGACGGTTCCCCTCGCCGTGGGTCTTCGCGTGTTCAAGCGAACCCTAGCCCTGCCCAACCTGACGACCGAACAGCGCGCACGGTTGCTGGAGCGGGCGGGCTTTGCAGCATGGAGCAACGGCGACAATGAAGAGGCCGCGACCCACTTCGAGCAAGGCCTACAGGCCGCAAGAGCGGTGAACAGCCCGCACCTGACGGCAACGATTCTGACGCATCAGGCGTTCGTCTGCGAGCATTCAGGCCAGACGGATGACGCGAAACACTTGTTCGAACAAGCCATAGCGACCGCTCCCGACGACGGACATCCGATTGCACGCGGGCGAGCGCTGCATGGCCTTGGAAACCTGGAACAACTTTGTGGAGACCTGGACAATGCGCAGCTTCACCTAGACCAGGCACTGGAGATTCACACCACCTTTGGCGACGAGCGGTCTGCGGCGAAGGCTCTCGGTTTTCTTGGAAATCTAAGCTTTCAGCGTGGTCAGCTCGACGCTGCCGAAGACCACTATCGGTCAGCGCACACCATCTACACCGGCATGCGCGACCGCCGCAGCGCCTCTTGGGCTCTGGGCAATGTAGGCGTGGTCCACGCCGAGCGCGGGGATGTTGAGCTGGCATGCGACACGTTTGAAGAAGCACTGCAGGTACACCAGGAGGTCGGTGACCGGCGGACCGCGGGTGTGGTCATGAACAACCTGGCCGAGATGTACCGCCTGCTCGGCAGAAGAGCCCGTGCCCGCAGCCTGTTCCAGCAGTCGCTGGCGGTCAATCGCGAAGTCGGCAGCCTCCAGTTCGAGGGTATCGTTTTGGGAAACCTCGGCTCCATGCTGAGAGAAGACGGGCAGCTGGACACCGCCCTGGACCTCCTAAATCAAGCCATCCGCTGCATGCAGGCCGCCGGTGATGTGTGGAGCGAAGCGGACACCTGGGTGGAGTGGCCCGCTTGAACATTGCGCAAGAGGCTCTCACTAGCGCTCGCGAACACCTCGACCGTGCAGCCCCCATGCTTGCATCCGTGGGCAATGACGCCGGAGTGGGACTGCTAAACGTGGCTCTTGCCGAGCTTGAACATGCCGCAGACCAGCCGGTTGCCGCCCGCACAGCGCTCGACACCGCCAGTAGGCTCGCAGACGCTTCCGGTGCGACCGTCAGCTCACGTCTGCGAAAGCGAATCGCAGAGGTTGAGCCCCGGCTCTAGAACCGTTTCCGGCAGACTACGACCCGTCCGCTTCTACGGGATGGCTGCTCTGTCAATAGCCTCACTGTCACGCCTTCGTCCACGTCCGCGTGTCGTACACATGCTCAAACCCGAGCCGTTCAGCGGTCCGCGGTGTGGTGCTCTCGGGCTCTCCGGTGACCACGGCAGTGGTCGCTCCGAGATCGATTGCTACCTTCATGCGCTGCCTGAAGAAAGCGTGTTGAATGCCCTTCCTTCGTTCGTGATCGAGCACGACACTGCCGAAGAAAGCCGCCTGATCACCACTGCATTCGAGGGTGCTCGCACCGACCACTTGATCGCCGCGCCACGCCAAGAACCCGGTGCTCATGGGGTGTGTGATCACCCGGTAGCCAACCTCGACAGCGTCTGCTGGAACCCGCACGTTGGGCTGCCCAAATCCCCACGCCATCTGGGAGATGTGGTGCATGCACGCGATCGGGTTGTCCGGATCCACACGTTCGATGGACACCCCTGAATCCAGCGGCACCGTCTCCGCCAGAGGACCGACGGTCCGGGCCCACGCCTGAAGCGTTCCGGTCACTCGGTATCCACGACGCGTCAGGTGTTCCGCCGCAGACTCATGGGTCCAAGGACAGGTCGTCACGCCCCCCGTGACGCCGTGGGAGCGCCAGAACGCTTCGGCTCGGTCGATATCTGCGTCATGCACCGGGCCGTTGAGCCCTGCTCCCATCCACCGATTGCCCCAATGCCCTGGCGTCTGTGCACACACAGAGCCTCCCGCTACCGTCAGGCTGTACCGGGCCAACAACGGGCGTGACCGCGCTTCTCGCGCCTGTTCGACTCGGGCAATGTTCTCAGCGTTCACGCCACGACCTGCCAGTTTTCGACAACCAATCGCTCCGCGCACCAACGTCGGGCCATGTCTTCGACAGCGCTCGCGTCCAGCACGCCATTCTTGCCGACCACGATCAGCTTGACTGTGCCCGATGCGTGCACCGCTGACCCGACCAAGAGGTAGTGTTCTAAGACAATAAACCGTCCTTCCACATCAACGACGCGCGAGTCGACGACGTACTTCTGGAGCGGCTTGAGCTCGCGTCGGTAGCGCAAGCATTGCTCGGCAACGACCGGGTTGAATCCAGCGGCCTGCCACGCTGACCACGAGCCGTTGCCCAAGAGAAGGTCAGTGCGTCCCAACTCCATCACTACTGGGTACTGAGCCTGGTTCATGTGACGGTTCAGGTCGATCTGCCGAAACGAGACGCGCTGCGGCAGCCGCGACACCAGCGAAGAAGACGAGCGAAAGCGCGCCTTGAGGGCCACAGGGAGCAGCCGAGAGAAATAGCCAATCATGCTGCGGCCATAGCCGCTTGGGTTGTGCTGGACCGCAGGAATCCGCACACGTGTCCAGTCGTCTCGCAACCGAGCCCAGCGGGGTACACTCGCTGCGTGAATACAGGCACCACCATTGAGCGCTACGTCATTCTAGAGCGCCTCGGCGAAGGCGGAATGGCGTCGGTCTACCTTGCCCGCCACGGCATCTTAGGCTCTCGGCATGCCCTCAAGGTGCTGCGTCCGGAGCTGGCGAACAACGCAGCACTTCGCGGACGATTCTTGGCCGAGGGTCGCATTGCCGCACAGATCCGCCACCCCAACGTGATTGACGTGACCGATGTGGTGATTGCGCCGGGCATCGCTGGGCTGGTCATGGAGTACATTGAAGGTCCAACCGTAGACAAGTGGATCGATGCTCGAAAGACCCCTTGCTCCCTCGAAGAACTGCTTGCAATCGCCCTGCCGATCTTGGATGGACTGTCCGAAGCCCACGCCTACGGTGTGGTGCACCGGGACCTGAAGCCCGCGAATATTGTGCTGGGCCGAGACCGCCGCGGCGCCATGCGACCGGTTGTCCTGGACTTCGGCATTGCGAAGCTCGAGGAAGACACCCGCGTCCAACACCAGACACACATGCCCACCAAGATTGGCACGCGGATGGGCACGCCGGCGTACATGTCGCCCGAGCAGATTCGTGAGAGCGCCTCTGTAGACGTTCGGACCGATGTCTTTGCGTGTGGGGCCATCTTGTACGAGCTGGCCACCGGTCACTTGGCGTTCGCAAAAGACAACGAGTACGACACCATGCAAGCGATTGTGGACGGCACGTTCACGGCCGTTCAGCGTCACAATCCCGCCGTCCCAGCCCACATTGCAGATGCCATCCATACCGCTCTTGCAAGCTCAGTTCACGACCGCTTCCCCGACTGCGCTTCCCTGGCCGCAGCGCTCGTAGGTCCGATCAAGGCAGCAACACCAGCCCGACCGGCCAAGCCCAAACAACCGGCAAAGGCTCCACAACCGGTCGCCACGAGGGCCCCACAGACTACCAAGCCCACTCCTCCGGCCAAGCCAGCCCCACCGGCACCCCGTCGTCCGTGGCGCGGCGATGCCCTGCTGAACGGCGACACGGTTCTCCCACTGCGAGGCGATGACGCACGCTGCGGACGCTCACCCGACTGCGACGTCGTCATTGACGACCCCTCTGTAAATCCGGTGCATTGCGTGTTTGCGAAGGACCGCGGTCGCTGGGGCGTCACAGATGCACGCAGCACACTCGGCACCTTGGTCGACGGCAACCTCGTCGTAGGACGCACCCTTCTGAAGCCCGGGCAGACCATCACCGTTGGGCGCGTCGACCTCGTCTTTCGGGAGGCGTAGGCCATGAACCCCGGAGACCGCGTAGACCGATACGAGATTGTGCGTTCGCTCGGCGAAGGTGGCATGGCAACGGTGTACTTGGCCCGCCACAACGTCTTGGGCAGCGAACATGCGCTGAAGATCTTGGAGACCCGGCTGGTCTCGGACGAAGAGACGCGCGAGCGGTTCTTGGCTGAGGGCCGCATCCAGGCGCAGCTGCGTCACCCGAACATTGTGCCCGTCACCGATGTTGTGGCCGTTCCTGGCATTGCTGGCTTGGTCATGCAGTTCATCAATGGCCCTACGCTAGAGGCGTGGATGACCAAGAACGGTGCCATGTCCGTCAGTCAGATTCGCGCCCTGTTCTTACCCATCCTCGCAGGTGTGGGAGAAGCGCATGCTCACGGCGTTGTGCACCGGGACCTCAAGCCTGCCAACGTGTTGCTGCTGCCCGAGCGTGACGGCACACATCGACCGATGATTGCCGACTTTGGCATTGCCAAGATTGCGGATGATGCGCGCCTCAAACATGAGCGCCGCAACCGCACCCAAGCCCAGATGCGTATGGGCACATTGGTGTACATGGCTCCAGAGCAGATCTTGCACGCCAGTACCGTTGACCGCCGCGCCGACATCTTTGCGCTGGGTGCCATCCTGTACGAGCTGGCGACGGGCAAGCACGCCTTTGACGGGCCGACGGACTTTGCCGTGATGAGCGCCATCGTAGACGGCGACCCTTCGGACATGGAAGGTCTCGAAGACATCGATCCGCGCATTGCGGCCTGTGTACGACGTGCCCTCGCCCGCAACCCTAGCGAGCGTTTCCCCGACTGCGAGGTCTTCGCGACCTACCTGCGTGGCGACAGCGCAGTCCCAACAACCCGCCGCCCCTTGCAGACGGTCAGCAAGGCGCCACAGCCTGTCCAGGCACCGTTCGTCGAGCCCAAGCCACGCCCAGAACGGGTGCAGACGGAGAACCGCCCAGTGCGCCCGTCTGTCGTCCCAGAGATGTCCGAAGACAGCAGCGGCCCCGGTCTTCCAGATGCCCTGGACGTCGACATCAGTGGACCCGAGCTTCCCGACCGGGTGCATGTTTCCCCACCACCTGCGAAGGCACGTCGTCGAACGGGCCTGTGGCTTGCGGCACTTGCTACGCTGGCCGTCCCCGCCGTGGCCTGCCTGGGTGTTGGGGTCTGGCAGTACCCAGAGCTGGAGCTGTACTACGCCACCCATGTTGCCCACACGCCCAATGAACTACGCCATTCCGCCTGGACCGCACGTCACGGTATTCGCTTGCGCTACATTCCAGAGGGACGGGTGTCGATGGGAAGCATGCCGGCAGAGTCTGGCCGCGACCAAGATGAAGTACGCTACGACGTGACCATTCACAGGCCCTTCCTAGCCATGGAGACCGAGGTCACCCAGGGACAGTGGGCCTCGCTCATGGGTAGCGAGCCGAACAAGACCCGACAGCGCTTGTGGGACGGAAACGCGGGCGGTCCGTGCGATGACGGCCCACAAGGCCCGAGCTATCCAGTCACGTGTGTGGACTGGAACGACGCCATCGCCTTCTCCAACGCCCTGTCCGCCGAAGAAGGACTGACCCCGGCCTACAAGATCGAAGGACGGGCGGTCACCCTAGACCTGTCCGCGCCGGGGTACCGCTTGCCAACAGAGGCCGAGTGGATGCGCATGGCCACAGGAGACGTCAGACAGCTCTACGGTCAAGTGAGCAGCCCGCAAGCCCTGTGTGACGTCGGCAACGTGGCCGGACGTGCCACCCGGGCCAAAGACCGCGCGTCACTGCAGCCTATTCCCTGCGACGATGGCTACGTGGGTAGCGCGCCAGTCGGCCAGTTCCTGCCCAACACCTACGGACTGTACGACCTGGTGGGCAATGCGTGGGAGTGGACCTTCGACATCTACACGCCGGTTCCGCAGGCCGGTGCGCACCTGCGGGACTGGGTAGGCCCCAGCACCGGCTCTTCGCGCGTACTCAAGGGTGGAAGCTGGTTCAATCCCGCTGACGTCTTGCGCGTGAACAACCGCTATAGCCAAGAACCCGGCGGCCGCAGTGCGGTCGTCGGGTTCCGGTTAGTTCGAACATTTCGGCCAGCAGATGCCGGCAACGGGCGACTCATCGAGTAGCGCGCCGCCGCCGGCAGCTTGAGGCTTAGGGCAGAACTGGCGGTGGAGTCGTGGTGACAGACAGACCGTAGTTGGCCTGTTGTGCGCCGCGTGTGCGGTAGACGCGCAGACCGTACTCGGCACCATCGTACGCCGGGTCATCCGGAATGGTGTAGACCGTAATCTCGTCGTCCGTCAGGCTGTCCGCCGACAGGGTCGCCAGGTACGTTCCGTCAGGATTGATGCGGAAGACCTGCAGTCCCAGGTCGCCGTCTGCGTGAACAAACGACGCCGTCGCATTGATGACTTGTCCGGTCACCATGGTGCCGAGCGAGTAGTAGTCATTGTCGCCAACACAGTTGGTCAGACTCGGGTTGTCACTGTTCGGTGCCAGGTCCGACGCTTGGAGCCAATGGTCGTTCGGCTCGAAGGTATCCGGCATACAGGCATCACCGATTACGTCGAAGGTGAGGTCGTAGTCTGCAACGACAGTGCCGCGGCTTCGGTAGACGTACAGCAAGAACTCACCCGTCTCGAACGGACGGTAGCGAATGAACTCGTTGTCAGACAGGGTGTCGGCACCCGAGCGACTGGTGATGAGACCGTTGTCGCCCACCGAGTAGATGCGCATGCCGAGGTCGTTCTGGGCGTGGATGAAGGACAGGTCTACGCTGATGAGCTGGCCATTGCTGGCCTCGAAGCGGTACCAGTCGGCGTCGCCTACGCACAGGGAGACTTCGTCGTACACGCCCGGTGCAATGTCAGCGGTCTGAAGCGATGCATTGTTCGGCTCGAAAGCGTCTTCAATGCACGACTCGCCACGAATCTCGACATCGAGGTCGTAGGTTGCGAGCTGTGTGCCACGCGTCCGGTAGACGTACAGCAAGAAGTTGCCGCTCTCAAAGGGTGCGTACAGCAAGGCTTCATCGTCAGACAGCGTGTTGGAGCCAGCACGGTAAGTGATGGTTCCGTCGTCATTGAGCTTGTACAGGTTCAAGCCAAGGTCGGTGTCGTCGCTGCTGAACTGGATGGACGCGTCTAGGATTTGGCCATTCTCCAAGGTCAGCTCGTACCAGTCAGCGTCGCCCACACACATCGTCAAGGCGGTGGCGGGTTGCAGCGGAACTGGGGCGGCTTGGTTGGTGCGGTCGTTCGGCTCGTACTGGTCGTCGATGCACGCATCTCCGGTCACGTCCAAGCTCATGTCGTAGTCGGCCAGCTGGGTTCCACGGGTGCGGTAGACCCACACCAAGAAGTCGCCAGAATCGAACGTGCGGTAGCGCAGTGACTCATCATCCGACAAGGTGTTCGACTGAGCTCTGTAGCTGATTGAACCGTCGTCGTTGAGCTTGTAGATGCGCAGACCCAGGTCGTTGGCATCATGCGAGAAGGTGATGTCCGCTTCGATGACCTGACCGTTCTCCGCACTGATCTGGTACCAGTCCGTGTCGCCGATGCACAGGCTCAAGTTCTGGTAGTCACCAAGGTCTGTTGGCGTCGCTTCCACGTAGCCATTGTTCGGCTCAAGTGGGTCTGGGTCACAGGCTTCACCCGTGATGTCGAGGTCGAGCGAGTAGGTCGCCACAACCGTTCCACGCGAGCGGGCCACGCGAACGACATGGGTGCCGCCGTCGAACGGACGGTAGCGAATGGTCTCGTTGTCGGTCAGCGTGTTCGAGCCGGCACGGTACGTGACGGTGCCGTCGTCGTTGAGCTTGTACAGCCACATGCCAAGGTCGTTCGAGGCATGCTCGAAGCCAAGGTCGGCGCTGAAGAGCTGGCCGTCAGCAATGTCGATGGTGAACCAGTCGTCGTCGCCAACGCACAGGGTCATCTCGCCGTATTCACCGACGTCAATGGCGGTGGCTTCGGGGTAGGCATTGTTCGGCTCGAAGCTGTCGGGAATACACGCGTCTCCGCCGACAACAACGCTAAGGTCGTACTCACCAGCGACTGAGCCGCGGGTTGGGTAGACGTGGACAACGTAGGCACCGGCATCAAACGGACGGTAGCGAACAGTCTCATCATCCGACAAGGTGTTGGACCCTGCGCGGTAGGTCAGGGTGCGGTCTTCATTGAGCTTGAAGACCTGAACACCAATGTCGACCTCGGTATGGTCGAACAGTGCTTCCACTTCTAGAAGCTCGCCATTGGCGACGTCGACCTCGTACCAGTCGTGGTCTCCAACGCACAGCGACAGGTCCGTGGCAATGAGAACACCGTCAACGGGCGTGGCGTCTAGGTAGCCATCGTTGGTCTCAAACTGGTCGGTAATGCAGGCATCACCGGCCACTTCAATCTCGATGTCGTAGGCACCCGTCAGTGTGTCTGCACCACGGGTCACCTGGGCCACGAATGGACCGGTACCGCTGATCTGGCTGACGACTTGAACACCGTCACCGGTGGGCGTGCCGTTGCCGATGAACACGAGGTTTCCGTTCGTTGCTTCGCGGTACAGCGTGAGGTTCAGGTCTTCCGAGGCGGTGTCAAATGTGGCGGTGACCACGGCGACCTGGCCGTCGGATGCTGGAACGTTGAACCAGTCTTCTTCACCAAAGCAGACCGACAGTCCGCTGGCGACACCACCGGGCACGTCCACTGCACTTCCAGCGACGTTGTTCGGCTCAAGTGCGTCTTCCGCACATGCGCTTCCGATGCGCTCTACCATCAGGTCGTAGAAGTTCTCAGTGCCGGCGTCAGCACCGTAGATTCGCACGAAGTAGGTGCCGGTCTCCAAGATGGCGACATCGAGGTACTCGCCGTCCGTGATGGACTGCGATGTGGCGATGACCGCACCGTTCGAGGTGACGAGGTCGAGCTGAATGTCGCCGTCTGCCTGGGCAAACTCGACGAACAACGCGATGCGCTGGCCGGCGCTCATACCAACGCTAAACCAGTCTTCGTCGCCCTGACACAGCGGCAAGGCTTCGGCAGTGAACGTACCGGCGCCATCAAAGACGTCGTCAGCAAGCTCATGGGCGGTGATGCGAGTAGAGTTGGGCGCGAACGCATCATCTCCACACAGCTCGGGGTCGTCCTCAATGCTTCCACCGCGACACGCGGAGAGAACCAGAGGAACAGTTAACAGGGGCAGACTCAACCAAGTGCGCATGCGCAATCCTCCAAAGGCGAGAGCCTACGGAATGCGTCACGTTTGGTCAACGCCAGGTCTATGGAGTCGGTGACTCCCCCTCTTCTACGGCGGTTGGCGAAGACGGCGGCGGCGGCATTTCCACCTCTGCGGCTCGCTCGAGTTGGGCGACGGTCAGCGTCTCTTGTGCTTCTGCCAACATGGCACGGTGTGTCGCTGAGAGCGGCAAGTTCAGTGCCTCGGCGAGGTGTTCCGCCGCTTCATCCAGGCGGCCACGAGCAAGTTCTGACCGTGCAATACCCAGTTCGCTCCTTCCCATTCCACCGACGTCTCCGGTCTGCTTGTAGACGCGCAATGCCTGGTAGTACTTGGACACGGCGCCGGGTGGGTCCTGCTCGGCCATCGCGGCATCGCCATCAATCTCATAGGCGCGTGCCAGCGGTATGCGGGCCGCTTCAGCCACCGGCGTTCCCCCCTGTGAGCTCGTCAAACCACCGAGACGAGTCACCGCTGCTCCCGCTGCTCGCCGGGCTCGAGCGTGCTCTCCGTGGCGCATTGCCCAGTCGGCAAATCCGACCGAGGCCAAACCCGCCCACAGCGGCTGCCCGCCTGGGCCTGCGGCTGCGTCCAAGTTGTGGGTTGTACGCTCGGCGACCTCCACCGAGCTTGTCTCGCCAAAGCGGCGCAGAGCGCACCCCTCAAACCCAGTTCCGTAGCCAATCGCCAGCGCCGCAGCATGGGCCGTGGCGGCCTCGCGTGCAACCGTCCTGTCGTCCACGTCCAAGACCGCTTTACAGGCCTCCTGGACGTCCGAATACCGCTTGCGGACCCCCTTCATCACGTCTCCAGCCCGGTCGAGCTGTCCGCCCATGAGCCGAACCGCCCCGCCGCCAACGTCCATCCGGTCCAGTGCGATGCGTGACGCGTCGTCGGCATGCACATCCGCCAACGCGAGCATCCGTGTGCCCCCCTCTAGGCGCACCCACCGTTCAACATGCACCGCACCGTCAGCGGGCACATCCAAGGAAAAACGACCGTTTCGGTCGGTGTAGGCAGACGAGCCCACAGGGATACCATCAGCTCCGTAGGCCACGACCTGAGCGTCTGGGACAGGGCGACGGTCTAGGGTCACACGGCCGTCCATTGGGGCGGCGAGAGCAGTTGCGAACAGCCAGATCAGCACAGTGTTCCTCCACGGTCGAGCCGTTTACCTCAAAACCCGTCAGCAGGCGTGGGTGCTTCCGTAGATTGGGCGATACACGCGCCGCTCACTGGAGTTGGTGTGCGCCCCATCGTCGTCCTTTTCGCTGTTGCCTGCTCTACGCCCGTTGAGCGCACCCCGTCTACAACCACGTCTGCCACGGCATACTGTGAGCTGACAGCAGATGCGTTCTGCGACTACTACGAGCGCTGTGACCGCATGGCTGTGGACACTCTCGCCGAGTGCCAGAACACCTTTCTGGAGACCTGCGAGGGGGTGTTTGAGCCTCGGTATGTGGCGCTCGAAGCGCGCGGTGACCTGGCCTTGAGCACTGTGGGCCTTGGCGAATGTGCGCAGCATCTACGCACCGTGGACTGCGCGCAGCAGGTGTTTGACCTGGACGGTGCGTGCGATGCTGTGTGGGACGGTCAGGTGAGCGACGGCGGTGCCTGTGGGCCGGGTCTCGAGAGCTTTGTGTGTGACGACGACACCACGTGCGTCCTGGACTTGAGCTTCTGCGGCACCTGCCGGCCCGTAGTGCCGCTGGGCAGCGCCTGTGGAGATGGACTTCGCTGTGCGGACAACACCTCATGTATCGAGGGTGTCTGTCTGGAGGACGCCGCAGTCGGGGATGCATGTGACGACGAGCAGCCGTGCCGACTGGGAGCGCGGTGTGCCGACAATGTCTGTACAAGCAATACGATTGTGGGCTTGGGAGAAGCCTGCGATTCGGGACGACGATGCCAGTACCGAGCTGAGTGTGTAGACGGTGTGTGCGCCCAAGCCCCCCTGCTCGGTGACGCCTGTACAGGCGCCCTGCCCTGTGCCAGCGGCTGGTGCGACAGCGGAACCTGCGAGTCGTTCGGCGAGCCCGGTGCACCCTGCGACGCTCCACAAGAGTGCCTTGGTGGAACCTGTGACGCTGGCGCCTGCGGTGAGCTGACGAGTGCGTGTCTAGCGGAGTAGTTGCGGCGAGCGACGCGGACTGTAAGACCCTGAAATACCCGCAGGAAGCGGGGCATTCTAGACTCGCTCCCCAACCCACTGGAGCCCCTATGACACGCCTCATCCCACTCTTCGCACTGACTCTCGGTGCCTGCGGCGACACCTTCGATGCGGGCACACTGTCCTTCGATACCGAGGCCCTGGTCGCATCGTTCGTGCAGACGGCTTCGGTGGGCTTTGACAGCGACGGCGACGACGAAATGGACGGTACGCAGAACCGTATCGGGATTGTGCTGACCGACCGCGAGGACCTGTGCGACCTCGGAACCCCGGTAGACGAAGTGGACGACATCTTGGCCGTTCAGATCATTGCCCTACACGTAGATGGCGGAGATGCGCTTCGAACCAACGTGTCCCTGTTTGAGGCCCTGTTGAGCCCATCTGCAGGCAACCAGTTCGTCGGCATGCTCGTGACCGAGCGCGTGGGTGGAGAGACCGTCGCCCAGTACGCAACCCGCAACCTGGTCGACGCAACTGGGGTCGGAACGGCTGAGATGCTGATCGGCTCTAGGACCATCAGCAATGGCCGGACCACCCGCCTGTCAGCATCGTTTGAGGGCACCTTGGGCGCAGACCTGACCGACCCCTCGCAGTTCGACACCAACGCGGATGACGACGAAGAGCTGGAGTTCCTAGCCATCGACGACGACGTCAGTGGACGGGTCGCGGGCGCACGAGACTGCGACAGTCTCGGCGTCCTTCCGTAGCTACAGAATGGGCCGTTCCTGATAGACACCAAAGACGTCACGCAAGGTGTGCGCAATCTCACCCAGGGTGCACTCCGCACGCACCGCCTCGACGATGTGTGGCATGACGTTGTCCGTGCCTTCAGCCGCTGTCTTGAGAGCCGCGAGCGCCGCGTCAGCACGGTCAGAGTCCCGCTGTTCTCGCAGTTCTTTCAAACGCGCGCACTGCTCCATTTCAAGTGCTGGGTCCACCGACAACAGGTCGGGCTCTGGCTCTTCGCCGGCCTCGAAGCAGTTGACGCCGACCACCTTGTCATGACCGCGGTCAATCGCGAGCTGAGCGGCGTAGGCACTCGCTTGGATTTCGCGCTGTGGAAAGCCCTCTTCAATCGCTGCTACCATGCCGCCCATCTTGTCGATCTCGTCGATGAGTGCGTTGGCTTGGGCCTCCAGCTCGTCCGTCAGCGACTCAATGGCCCACGAGCCACCCAGAGGGTCGACAAAGTCTGCGACGCCGCTCTCGTACGCAATGACCTGCTGTGTGCGAAGTGCGAGGATGGCGCTCTCTTCGGTCGGCAGGGCCAAGGCTTCATCCTTGCCATTTGTGTGGAGCGACTGGGTTCCGCCAAGAACCGCGCCCAAGGCCTGGAGCGCAACACGCACCACGTTGTTGTCCACCTGTTGGGCGGTCAACGTGCTGCCTGCAGTCTGTGTGTGGAACCGGAGCTTCCAGCTCTTCTCTTTCTTAGCGCCAAAGCGTTCCCGAACAATGCGCGCCCACATGCGGCGTGCAGCGCGGAACTTGGCCACTTCTTCGAGCAGGTTGTTGTGTGCGTTGAAGAAGAACGACAGTCGGGGGGCAAAGTCGTCGACATCCAAGCCGGCCTCGACCGCTGCCTCAATGTAGGCAATGCCGTCTGCCAAGGTAAACGCCAGCTCTTGCGCAGCCGTCGCTCCAGCCTCACGGATGTGGTAGCCGGAGATAGAGATGGTGTTCCACCGAGGTGTGTGTTCAGCGCACCACTGGAACAAGTTGACGATGATGCGCATGCTCGCACGCGGCGGGTAGATGTAAGTTCCCCGTGCCATGTACTCTTTGAGAATGTCGTTCTGAATCGTGCCGCGCAGCTGGTCCGACGGAACGCCCTGCTCTTCGGCCACTGCCGCATACAAGGCCAACAACGTTGACGCTGTCGAGTTGATTGTCATGGACGTGCTGACTTTGCCGAGCGGAATGTCTGCGAGCAACGTCCGCATGTCGCGAATGCTGTCGATTGCGACGCCGACCTTGCCGACCTCGCCCATGGCCATGTCATCGTCGCTGTCGTAGCCCATCTGTGTGGGGAGATCGAAAGCGACGGACAAGCCCGTGGTGCCCTGTTCAAGCAGCTTACGGTAGCGTTCGTTAGACTCGGCAGCAGTGCCGAATCCGGCGTACTGACGCATGGTCCAGTGGGACGCCCGAAACATGGTCGGCTGCGGTCCACGCGTGAAGGGGTACTCGCCGGGTAGGCCCAAGCGTTCTTCTAGGTTGGGTGCCAGAGATTCAGCCGTATACACATCTGCAATCGGCTCGCCGCCACTGCGCTGCAGGCGTTCTCTCTCTGGAAAGCGCGCGATGGCCCGTGCGTGAACGGTCTTGCGCCAGCGGTCGATGTCGCTCATTCGGACTCTCCAATCGTGATGAGCAGAGCGCCCGACTCAAGGGTGTTGCCAGGAGCTACGTGAATCGCGGTGACCACGCCGTCCATCTGCGCCTTGAACTCGTTCTCCATCTTCATGGCCTCGACCACAATGACCGGCTGTCCGTCCGTGACGGTATCGCCAACTGCCACCATCAAGCGCACCACAGCGCCAGGCATTGGTGTGCGAACTTCGCCTGCTGAGGCGCCACCACCTGCGCGCAGAGCGGCACGTCGGGCGTCTGCCACGGTAAAGCGGAACGGGTCGCCGCCCATGGTGACGTCTACCGTCTCGCCGTCTACAGCCACTCCGATGGGCCGTGTCTCTCCGACAACTCGCCACTCACCGGTAGCGATAGCCTTGCCGTGGAACGGGGCTTCGTCTCCGTCTCCGACCGCAACCCACAGCACTCCGGCTGGGTCGCGACGAACACTGACTGCAAACTGATGGTCACTAGACCGAACGTCGTACTTCATCGCTGCCCCCAACCTGCGCCGCGATGCGACCATTTCCACCGACTCGCCGCGACTGCGGTGCCGCGCGGGGCCTGAACGGCCTCGTCTTTCTCAAACCGTGCGACGGCAGCAATGACCGCGGCCGCTTCTGCGTCTTCGTCTGACGGAGCGAGGTTCGCCTCCAGCCACTCTGGCGTAATGAAGCCAGTGTCGTAGATGCCTGAGCGGAAGTCTTCGTCTTCCAAGATCGCTAGGAAAAACGGAATCGATGTTGGGATTCCAACGATTCGGTAGTCCTGCAAGGCGCGACGGGCGCGGGCCATCGCCGTGTCCCGATCTGGGCCCCAGACAATGAGCTTGGACACCATTGGGTCGTAGTGAATCGGCACATCCATGCCTTCAGTCACTCCACTGTCCGTTCGAACCCAGGGTCCAGCCGGCTCGCGGTACACGCGCAGTGGCCCAGGACTCGGACGGAAGTTGTTTCGTGCGTCTTCCGCGTAGATCCGGCACTCGATGGCGTGACCGTTGATGGTCAGGTCATCCTGGCTGAACCACAGTGGTTCGCCGGCAGCGACGCGCAGCTGGGCCTGCACCAAGTCCACACCGGTAATCATCTCTGTAATGGGGTGTTCGACCTGTAGGCGTGTGTTCATCTCCAAGAAGAAAAACGCTTCGGTCTTGGGGTCGTACAAGAACTCGCAGGTGCCTGCGCCCACGTAGTCGACGGCTTCAGCAGCCCGCACCGCAGCAGCGGTCATAGCGTCTCGTACCGACTGGCTGAGCACTGGACAGGGCGACTCTTCAATCACCTTCTGATGACGGCGCTGAACGGAACAATCGCGCTCGAACAGGTGAACAACGGTGCCGTGACCGTCTGCCAAGACCTGCACTTCTACGTGGCGGGCATTCTCGACAAGCTTCTCCACATACACCGCGTCATCTCCGAAGGACTTGCGGGCTTCGCTCTTGGTGCTGGCCAGAGCCGACGCGAGTTCCTCTAGATGGTCAACACGGCGCATTCCCTTTCCGCCGCCACCTGCACTCGCCTTGAGCATGACCGGCAGTCCGACCTCTGTGGCAACGCCGATGAGCTCATCATCATTGGTCAGGGCAGTCAGTGTGCCCGGAACCAGCGGAACGCCAGCTGCATGCATGGCCTGACGAGCGCCCGTCTTCGACCCCATCTTGATGATGGCGTTCGGGGGTGGCCCAATCCAGACCATGCCTGCGTCTATGACGGCTTGAGCAAACCCGGCGTTCTCGGACAAGAAGCCGTAGCCTGGATGGATAGCGTCACAGCCTCGCTCCTTTGCGACTTCGAGCACCCGCTCGTGGCGTAGATAGCTCTCCGAGCTTGGGGCTTTGCCAATGCACTCGCTCTCGTCAGCCAAGCGGACGTGCATCGCGTTTGCGTCTGCCTCCGAGTAGACCGCTACGACCTGAAGGCCAAGCTCGTGACATCCGCGAATGACGCGGACTGCAATCTCACCGCGGTTGGCGATGAGGACTTTCGAGAAGGGGCGAATGTTCATGGCTCGCGTCTAACGCACCACACACGGTCTGTTCATCACGCTTTATCGTTGGCCGAGTACGAGCCTTGTCCGTCACCGATCGGAAGACAAGCAACCGTCCGGCACCCAGCCACAGATGCACGACCTTACAGGGTGGCCATCACGCTTCAACGCGCTACCGTGACAAGAAATTGGAGGTCCAATGCGAGTGTTTAGTGGGTGGATGCTGGGTGCATGCTTGGCGAGTGCCTCTGTCCTTGTCACCAGCGGCTGCAGCACAGCGGAGGCCCCTACGGAGCCCGCTGCCGTGGTGCGTCCCATGCCATCGATCTCTGCTGGACCCGGATCTCACCCGGTAGCTCCAGCTTCGGTACCAACCGAGCCGGATGCCCCCGTCATCCCCGCCGCAGACACCCCTGAACCGGTCGTCGTGGCAGCTCCGAGCACTGCGGGAACTGTCTACCCAGGAACCTGGCTGGGCCTGTGTACCAAGCTGACTGACTGTGACTGCAGTCAGTGGTCAGCTCCCGCCGCCTGTGAGACAGAGCTGTCTGCTGGCTATGAGGCTGGACTGGCTCAAGCCGCGGCCATGGGTCTGCCTCAAGAAATGCTCGACGTTGCACGCATGACACCGGACAAGTTGTCCGAGATTGCGAATGAGAGCTGCCCCGGCATCTGCGAAGCAGCGGCACAGTTCAGCGCGGCGACGGGTGCAGCAGGAACGCCGTAGCGGCTTCCTCTGAACAGCGACGCCAACAAAAAGCGGCCCACCGGAGAACCGGTGAGCCGCAATTAGACTGCGTCAGAGACGGAGTCTAGACCGTCGTCACATCAGAGCCAGGCTTTGCAGCCTCGGCCGCAGCGGCTTCTGCCTTCTTTGCAGCGAGCTGCTTGCGGGCGTTCTCGATGTTCTCTTTGCCCAGGGCAATGTCGAGAACTTCTTCCATGCGGGTAACGAAGTGGAAGGTCAGCTCGTCCTTGACCTCGGCCGGCACTTCGTCGAGGTCCTTGCGAACCTTCTCGGGAAGAATAACCGTGGTGATTCCTGCGCGGTGAGCGGCGAGAATCTTCTCTTTGACGCCGCCAACAGGCAGGACTGCGCCGCGAAGCGTAATCTCACCAGTCATGGCCAGCGTGTTGGAGATCTTGATGCCGGTCAACAGCGAGGTGATGGCGGTGATCATGGTCACACCAGCAGACGGGCCATCCTTCGGAATTCCACCGCTAGGCACATGGATATGGACGTCCATGTTGGTCCAGACTGCGTCATCAATACCGAGCTTGTCCGAGTTGCTGCGCAAGTAGCTTCGAGCAACGCTGACCGATTCCTTCATGACGTCACCCAATGAACCGGTGAGCGTCAGTCCGCCCTTGCCCTTCATCTTGGTGGCTTCGATGAACAGGATATCGCCGCCGACGCTCGTCCAGGCGAGGCCAGTAGCCACACCGGTGACAGCCGTACGCTCGGCGATGTCCTTGTAGAAGTACACTGGCCCACGCAGCTCTTCGACCGCTGCAGCGTCAACCACAAACTGGCCTTCAAGCTCGTTAGATGCCACCTTCTTGGCAACACCGCGACACAGGGCCGCAAACTCGCGCTTGAGGCTACGAACACCCGCTTCGCGGGTGTACGACTCAATGACCTTCTCGATAGCATCATCTGTAAAGGTGATGTTCTCGTCTGTCAGTCCGTGGTCCTTGATGTTCTCTGGAATGAGGTAGCGCTTGGCAATCTGCGCCTTCTCACGCTGCGTGTAGCCGGAGATACGAATCATCTCCATGCGGTCGCGGAGCGGTCCAGGAATACCATCTGGCACGTTGGCCGTGGCAATGAACAGGACCTTGGACAGGTCGAAGGTCAGGTCCAAGTAGTGGTCCTGGAAGGTGTCGTTCTGTTCCGGGTCCAACACTTCGAGAAGCGCGGAGGACGGGTCGCCTCGGTAGTCTGCGCCAAGCTTGTCAATCTCGTCCAAGACGAAGACTGGGTTGTTGGTGCCGGCCTTCTTGAGACCCTTGATGACCTTACCGGGCATGGAGCCAATGTAGGTCCGACGATGGCCACGAATCTCGGCTTCGTCTCGCACGCCGCCAAGGGACATACGAACCATCTTGCGGCCCAGAGCGTTGGCTACGGACTTCGCAAGTGAGGTCTTACCAACACCAGGAGGGCCAACGAGGCACAGGATGGGCCCCTTCATGTCGTTCTTGAGCTTGCGGACGGCCAAGAACTCAAGAATGCGGTCCTTGACCTTGGTCAGACCGTAGTGGTCGTCGTCCAAGATCTTACCCGCTTCCACAACATCCAGGCGATCAGGGCTGCTGACCGACCATGGGATTTCCGTGAGCCAGTCCATGTAGGTCCGTGCGACGGTGTACTCGGCGGCGCCAGGACTCATACGGCTCATGCGCTTGAGTTCCTTAAAGGCGGCCTTCTCGACTTCCTTTGGCATTTTGGCGCGCTTGATATTGCGCTTGAGTTCTTCGAACTCTTCTTGGCGTTCGTCGACTTCGCCCAGTTCCTTCTGAATGGCCTTGAGCTGCTCACGCAGGAAGTACTCCCGCTGAGCCTTGTCCATCTCACCCTTGACCTCGGTCTGGATCTTATTGGACAGCTCTAGGACCTGAATTTCCTTGTTGAGCAGGGCAATCACCTTCTCCATCCGCTCGCGGATGTCGAGGGTCTCGAGAAGCTCCTGCTTTTCGTCCGGGGCAATGTTCAGGTTGGACGCGACAACATCGGCCAAGACGCCTGGCTCGTCCAAGCTGCGAACAAGAAAGCTTGCCTCTGCCGGAATCTGTGGGGACAGGTCGATAATCTTCTGAGCGAGCTCACGGAGTGTACCCATGAGAGCTTCGGTATCGGCGCTTGGGGCGGCGTCTGTGGTCTGGTTGAGAACGCGGCAGCGTAGAATCTCGCCCGTCTCAGTCCACTCTTCGACCTGCACACGAGCAATGCCCTGAATGATGACGTTGAGCTTGTTGCCAGGAACCTTGACCGACTTGAGAATCTTGACCACGGTGCCGACCGAGTACAGGTCTTCCGGGGACGGGTCTTCGGTCTTAGGGTCGCGCTGAGCAAAGATACCAAGGAGCTTATCTTCGGTAGCCAGTGCTTCATCAACGGCCTTGACCGACTTGGTGCGACCAACGTTGATTGGGAATGCGAGCACCGGGAAAATGACGGTGTTGCGAATGGCCAGGACCGGCACTTCCATCTGGGCTGGAAGACTGCTGGACTGGGCATCTGTAGGGGTGTCGAACGCCATGTAGTCCTCTGGGGGGGGGGCTGAAATCGGTGGGATAGTACGCACATCGGTACACGTGTGCTGGACTTGGGGGGCATAACCAAAAAGTACGGCGCCGCCGCGATGGGTCAAAAGACGCGTCCGTAGCGCGCCCAGGCAATCGCAAGAACAATGCGCACCGCGAGTCCAGCCGCAACCCATTCGGCGATATCCATCAGTGGATGGCACCGGCGCGGCGCAGGTCGCGAATCGCTTGTGAATCCAATCCGGCGTCGGCCAGAATGCTGTCGGTGTGCTCGCCGATTGCCGGCAGTGGCTGCAGCTCACGACAATCCATGGGGGGACGTACCCATGAGGTCGAGCCTTCGGAATGCAGTGCTTTCCGGGCTTGCCAGTGTGGATGCGAGGCAAGCTCGTTCAACCCGAGGGCCGGGGCTACACAGGCGCCTTCCAGCCGTTCGACCCAGACATCGCGAGGTTCGGTCGCAAAGACAGACGTGAGCGCCTCGCGGCTGAAGTCCGCGCCGACCACACCCATGAGAGCCTGTTGAAACTTCGGCTCTAGCGAGCCAACCGTGAGCAGCAGTCCGTCTTGACACTTGAAGGTGTCATAAAAGGGTATTGCGCCCGTCAATGCCTCACCGTTGGGCCGAGGTTCGCGCCCTTCAGAGGTAAGGGCGGCCACCAACGGCGCCATCAGTGACATGGCACTCTGAGCCAAGGCAATATCGAGAACAGCCCCCTGCCCGGTTCGTTCTCGGGCAAACAGCGATGCGCAGATCTGTTGAGCGGCCACCAGGGCGCCTGCAAAGTCAGAGACCTGAACGGGTGGCGGTGGCGGAGGGGCAGCCCCTGTCTCCCGCGCAAGCACTCCAGCAAGGCCCACATAGTTGAGGTCGTGTCCGGCTCGGTTCGCCCAAGGGCCGGTCTGTCCGAACCCAGAGATGCGCGCCACAACCAGGTCAGCACGTGCTGCTAGCAAGATGTCCGGCCCGAGGCCCATCGCTTCTAGAACGCCGGGTCGGAACCCTTCAATGACCACGTCATAGTGCGGGACCAACCGCAAGACAGCTTTGATGCCGTCTGCATTGCGCAGGTCCACAGCAATGCTTCGCTTTCCTCGGTTCAGGGCCGCGAAGTACGCGCCGATACCGTCTACAAAAGGCGGCATGTGCCGCGCGGGGTCACCGTTCGGTCCCTCAATGCGGTCTACCTGCGCTCCCATACCGGCAAGATACCAACTGCAGGCCGGCCCTGGCAGTAGCCGAGACAGGTCCAAAACACGTACACCTTGCAGCGGTCCTGGCGCGTCAGACATCACTATCGGGTCGGTGAAACAACGCGATCGAGCACACCTTCGCGGGCCACTGCGCGCTGTAGAAGCAAGACCAAGCCAATGTCACCTTCGACTTGAATGGCCCCTGACATGAACAACTTGCGTGCCACCTTTCCGCCCTTGAGTACGTCTAGGAAGTCTTCAGAAGTGCCGCGCAGTAGGCAGTCCAACGGCTCTGCCAGACCATCCAACACTGACGCTGCACCGCCGCGATTCTCGACGGTCCATCTCCCAGGTTCGTCACCGGTCAAGTCGAACCCAACACACACCCCTGCCGGCAAAGCTGCGGCTAGAACCGGCCCGAGGACCTCTGGTGCGGCGCGAAAGAAGGACAGAACAGTCATGCTACTCTTAGTGTCGCGCCAGGCTAGACCCGTCAACCAATCGACACAGAAAGTGAGCATTGTCGCCCATGTCAGATTCTCCCGTACAAATGCCCAAGCCAGTGTTTCTCGCGTCTGACGGAACGGGAGACACTGCCGAGCAGATGTTCCGCGCTGCATTCCGCCAATTCAGGGGTTCGCTCATCCATGTGCGCCGCTTCCCGGCCATCGCCCGTGTCGAGCAGCTCGAGACCGTTTTCCGAAAGGCGAAGCGCGAAGGCGCTCTTGTGGTCACAACATTGGTACAGCGTGATCTTCGCGAGGCTGCCGTGGTGTATGCGGAGTCCTCCAACGTCTGCCACACAGACTTGATCGGGCCCTTGATTGGCGACCTCGAGAACTACTTGGGCAGCGAAGCCGCAGGCGTAGCCGGCTTGATGCACTCAGCCGACGAGCACTACTTCAGGCGGATTGAAGCCGTGGAGTACACGGTCAAGGCAGATGACGGGAAAGTGCCTAATATGCTGATGAAAGCCGACATCATCCTCACGGGAGTCTCCCGTACGTCGAAGACGCCGCTGTCCACGTTCTTGGCGCACAAGGGCTACAAAGTCGGCAATATACCCTTGGTATTGGACCGCCCACCACCCGCACAATTGTTCAAGGTCAACCAGCGCCGTGTGGTGGCGCTGACCATTTCCCCGCAAGCCCTTCAAGGCATCCGCCAGTCCCGCCTCAAGACGCTGCGAATGGGCAAAGAAGTGGACTACGGCGACATGGACTACATCTTGGCCGAGCTCGAGTACGCCAACGACCTGTTCCGAGCGAACCCCTTGTGGCCCGTCATTGACGTGACCAACAAGGCCATCGAGGAGACTGCCGCCCAGATTTTGGGCGAGTACCGAGAGCGCGGATTCGACGTGCCTCTGGGTGACACGGGCCAGCTATAGCGAGTCAGAAGCACATGATGTTGAAGGCAGCAGCCGAGACCATCGGGGCCGTCGAGACCCCTGATCGGGCGAGGATGAACGTGGACGTCGTTGCGTTGCCCCAGATTCCCGCCACGTCATTTCCACCGTCCGTCGCGAAGTAGTACCCGGGCCGAGGCGTGTCGTCTTCCTGGTGAAGCAGCGTGCAGCTGATGGACGGTGATGACTCGATATTGAAGTACAACCTGCCGTCTCCGCCACCTGAGCCGGGTCGCCAAGCCAAGTGGCTCGTTGTAACAGCAGCACCGCTCACGTTGATGACGTGGGCCAAGCCATCAGCATCTGTGAACGTCACACTGCTTGAGTCTGGAACACCTCGGACAAAGCTCATCTTGATGAGACGCACGGCCTGGTCACTGTCGTCATCACGAATGGTGCTGCGAAACAGAATGTTGTCGTTGACCACAAGGTCATCGGTGACCGTCAACACACCTGTCAACGTGTCGGTTGTGTCGAGCAAGTAGCGGTCTTCACCGGCGATGGTGCTGCGCGCTTCGCTGTCCGAGTAGCGCGCGTGATGACGAGGATTGCTGTCCGACAACGAGCCCATCGCCGCGCGCGCTTCGTCATCTGAGTACCGGGCGTGGTTCAACGCGTTGGACGGCCCGAGCGAGCCCATGGCAGCGACGGCGTCCGAGTCCGAGTAGTGGTCGCCGATGCTTGGGTAGGCCCCAACCACCGCACCGACCGCGTCCGAGTCCGAGTAGTGGTCGCCGATGCTTGGGTAGGCCCCAACCACCGCCGCGACCGCGTCAGAATCGACATACGGGCTGCTCAGGTTCGGATAGGTGGACTCCACTTCGTTGACAATGTCGGAGACGGTGAAGCCCTGGACAGAGTCGGCGTCTTCAGCGGTTGCGGCCTGACCAGCACGGTCCGCGTAGGCAGCAAACGGCACCGTACCGACTGGCTGGCGACTTAGCTCCGTGGCGCCATTTACCGAGAAGCCCACGAACAGCGGTAGCGAGCCGTCTACAATGGTCCAGTCCAGAGGCGTGACCTCACCAATAAACACCGAGAAGTAGCCATTCTGGGGGTCAATTGCGCGGGTCTCTGAGTACACGGCGCTGCCGCCAGACGCCTGAGTGTACAAGGCGAATGTGACGTCCACCGGAAGTTCAATGGGTACACCCGTTGAGTCGAGCAACCGCGCTTGAACCGGCACATGCGCCGGCGCAGCGGCCAGAACCAATGATGGAATCCCACACGCGACTACAGCCATTCTCCACATACAATCCCCCGAGTTGCTGCAAAACATACTGCATCTTCTGCAGCCAGACAACGCAGATTATGGCTTTGAAGTCCAGAGTCGGCCGGCCGGCGCCAAGGCATCCTCTATCGGAGCCTCTGAAATGCTGTAGGCAAGGCTACGTTGCCAGTTCCGCTGCTTGCGCGCCAGATTCCCCGTGTCGCGCTCCATACACCAAATGGCCTCCTTGAGCGTCAGACCATCGAGTAGGTGTCGGCCCAGTGGCGGTAGCCCAGACTACGCATCGGCTTGGTTGAGCGCGAGACCTCTTAATCGAGCAGACCCTGAACCTCGGCCAGACACCCGCCGTCGTTGCTGTGACGTCGACTCGGGCGGTCGTTGGTGGGGACACCTGGGCACCGAAAGTGTTTGATCTGCGAGTGGTGCAGGTCCGATGGGAGGTGGACACATTGCGCCCACACTTGGAGATTCCTCATGCGACCCCTTCTTCGTCCCTTGTTCTTGGCCCTTGCTGGCTGCGTCACCCTCACAGCCTGTCCGGTGGTTGAGGATTCAGGCTCGGACACGGATACCGTCGACGTAGAAACGGACACAGACCCGGATACCGAACCGGACACGGACCCGGACACCGAGGAGCCGTCCATCGCCTTCTGGGAAGTGCCGGCTGACTGGACCACGCGACTTCGCGACAAGGCCGAGATTCCGCGCGTCTACATCGACCATCGCGGCTGGCTGGTGGTCTATGCAGATGACGACGGGGAACGGGGTGAAGAGCTGTTTCACACTCGCGTCAGTCAATTCGACAGCGGACGAATCTTGCTCGAAAACCCGGAGAGGTGGGTCGCCCGGCAAGACCTACACCTCGCTGTCTATGACGACCAGGGTGTGGGCAACGAGTTTGACCCGGCAGATCCGCTCATCATCGACCGTGACGGAAACCCGATGCAAGCCAGTGTAAATCTATTCTTTCGGAGTTCCACGACTGTTGAAGATTCGGAGTTCTACAGTGCCCAGTGCACGCTTGAGCAGTTTGAGAACAACCAGACCGACCTGCCTGTCGACTGTCGCTGCAACCAGGCTCAGCAGGGTGGACTGCCGATTTGCTGGTCGCCTGGTTCGGCCTACGCAAATGGCCACGGGTGGAGTACCGGGCCGCGAATGGCAGACGTCAACAACCTGTCGCGAGAGGCCGGCGGCGGTTTTGTCGATCAGGACACCCGCGAGTACGTCATGACCCTCAACTGGAGCGACGAGACGTACACGCAGTCCGCGGGAACCATCTGGGGAATTGACGTGGACACTGGAGAGCGCCGGGTGATCTCTGGACTGAACGACACGCCGCAAGGGTACGTGACGGTAGGCGGCGGGTACGACAGCGAGGTCACCGCTGACGGGGTTCTGCGCCATTCTGCGCCATTTCCGTACATCTGGGACGTGCAGATAGGCCCGGATGGCTTTTGGTACACCTACGCGTCAGATGGTGGTGACAACGTTGAAATCATTCGAGTCGCCCCGGATACAGGTGACCGCACCTTGGTGTGGCACAAGGCGGTGGACGGTGACCATGAAGCGTTCGGCCAGTGTCGCCGATTCCCAGATGATGAAGACGACTTGCGGTCGGTCCAGTATGTGGCGCGGTCGTTCACTATGGACCCAGACGGAAACTTCTACCTTGGTTACCGCGACTCCTCCCAGGGCGACGGTATTGTCCGAATCGATGCCGATGGTTTGGAGTGCACGCCCATCATGCGGTTGCACGGAGACGACGGTGTCCCCGACATTGGTGGCGGTGCCGGGTTCCAGTCACAGCCTCCGGGAGGTATTGGTTGGGTAGAGCGTCCTGACGAAGACCCGGTCATCCTGATGTTCACGACGCTCGGCAACCGACTGTACTCGGTCGACCCGGACACCGGATTCCGCGCCTTGGTGAGCTCGGTGGACGACCAAGTGGGGGTTGGCGTACCGACGATGGGGATGAACTGGTTCATCTGGGACCCCGAGACCGAACTGCTCTTCACTGCCGGCGGCAACGCTGAGCTGTTCGTCGTTGTAGACATGGACACCGGCGACCGGCAGAGTCTGTTGCGCATGAGTAGCGAGAGTCCGCTTCTACCTGGTGGATACCCGGAGGACTACACGATCCGTGGCCCGGCCAACCCCGGTACATGGTCTCACAGCATGTTCTACTGGCACCCTGACAATCGTGACCACGTCGCCTTCGCCATCAACGGAATGTCGATGTCCATGTACGAGATTCACAGCGGAAACAACTACACCTTCTCGATGTAGAACAGACCCGTCGGCGGGGGCATGCGTGACCTTCAACACAATTGTCAACGTGACGGTTGTGTCGAGCCAGTACAGACCCTCACCTGCGATGGTGCTACGCGCATCGCTGTCCGAGTGTCGCGTGTGATGAGTAGGATTGCTGTCTGACAATGAGCCCATCGCCACGCGCACTTCATCATCTGAGGACGGGGCGTGATTCAACGGGTTGGACGGCTCGATAGCCATTCTGGGGGTCAATCACCCAGGCCTCTGAGTACATGGCGCTGCAGCCAGATGTTTGAGTGTACAAGGCGAATGTGACGTCCACCGGAAGCTCAATGGGGACACCCGTTGAGTCGAGCAACCCGTCTTGAACCGGCACATGCGCCGGCGCAGCGGCCAGAACCAAGGATGGAATCCCACGCGCGACTACAGTCAATCCCCAGAGTTGCTGCAAAACAACCTGCATCTTCTGCAGCCAGACAACGCAGATTATGGCTTTGAAGTCCAGAGTCGGCCGGCCGCCGCCAGGGCATCCTCTATCGCTGCCTCTGAAATGTTGTATGCAAGGCTACGTTGCCAGTTCCGCTGCTTGCGCGCCAGATTCCACGTGTCGCGCTCCGTACGCCAGATGGCCTCCTCGAGCGTCAGATCATCGACTAGGTGGTCGGCCAAGTGGCGGTAGCCCAGACTACGCATCGGTTTGGTTGAACGTGGGACCTCTTGGTCGAGCAGACCCTGAACCTCGGCCAGATACCCGCCGTCCATCATGTGATTCAGACGTCGGATAATGCGTTCGCGAAGGTCTACTTGGTCAAGCCACAACCCTTCGCTATGCACCCGGTCCGGTGCCTTCGCATGGGCTTGCTGCAGGTCAGAGAGACGTTGTCCGCTCTGCCGGTAGACCTCGACGCCACGAACGAGCCGCACCCGATCGTTCGGATGCAGGCGCTCTGCCAAGACAGGGTCCACCTTGGCTAGCTCGCCGTGGAGGTCTTCCAAGGCGTCCAGTTCCGCCCGAAGTACTGGGTCTACGGCCGGAGTCTTGACCAAGCCACGTCGCACGGCCTGGTGGTACATATGCGTGCCACCCGCCACAATGACGCGCACCCCTTCTGCGAACAGCGAGTCCGCCAGAGCGACAAAGTCTGAGGCATCGAAGGGCTCGGCAGCATTGCGGACATCAATGCCTTCGTGACGCACGCGCGCACGTTCGTCGTCAGACGCTTTGGCTGTACCAATGTCAAAGCCCCGGTAGACCTGCATAGCGTCGGCAGACAGCACAACCGCGCCAAATTCCTGGGCCACAGCAAGTGATGCAGCGGTCTTTCCAGACGCGGTGGGGCCGCCAAGAAACAGAACACGGGGTCGGTCGTTCATGGCTATTGGACCTGGAAGCGGCGAAGCAGCTCGGCACTGTCTACGCGGACGGCGATGGTCCGTTCCCGCAGCAGCGCCGGGTCGACTTCGTCGAGAGACGCCATGGCCGTCTGCATTTGGTAGGGCGTCAGTGGTGAATCTGCAGATGCGGACAGCGACGCGACAGCGACGAGACGGGCCACAGCCAACCGTGCACTGTCTCGTCGTGCATCGTTCGCGAGCTCGGCGGCAATGTCGCGAAGCACAACTTCGATGTCCGCTTGCTCGAGCAGCACGGGCATTGCGTGAATCGCGAAGTGCCCGCCCTTGACGCGGCGAACGTCAAGTCCAGCTCCCTTCAGAGCGCTGTTTCCAACCGCGACAGCACTCGCATGCGCAACGGGCAAGTGGACGTCCCGCGGGGTCAGCAGGCGCTGAACAGGCACGCTGGTGCCGTCATCGTCCATCAACTGTCCCAAGATGACCAGCTCTTGGGCTGCCCGTCGGTCGACCACAACCAGTCCGTTCGGCCCCTCACAGACAATGAACGCAGTCCCTAGCCCACCGATAATTCGCAAATCACGGTACTTCTGTACGGTAGCTGACGTGTAGGTGGCCGGGCTGTCCCGCACCAACATCGGTTCCGGTCGGGGTTCAGGCAGAACCAGCGCTCGGGGAGGTGCTACGCGCGGGTCGTCGGCCGGATGTGGTGATAATGATGGCTGAACGGAAGGTCTGGGCAACGAACGTCCACCGACGTCGTCCGCAGCCGGGCGGGGTCCTGACACCGGTTGCCAGGTTGGGAGCGGAGACGGTGTGTCCAGTCGGACCGACTGCCGAACACCGTGTTGCTCGAGAGCCCGCATCAATCCATCCGCCACCACCCTCACAACATCTCTGGGGCTTACAAAGCGCACTTCAATCTTGTTCGGGTGAACGTTGACGTCTACCGAACCAGGGTCCAAGCGCACTTCGAGCACAACGACGGGATGCCGCCCTTTCGGCACAATGCCGCGGTACGCCTCGGACAAGGCGCGGTGCAGGATGACGTCGCGAACAAAGCGGCCATTCACGAACAGGTAGACGGCTCCGGTGCGTGTGGAGCGGTGAACGCCGACCGGGCTGACGTGGCCCTCGACCTGAACACCGGCGTCGCCAAATCCTACTGGAACGAGCGCTGCTCCCTGTGGCCCCAACAGATCGGATGCGCGCTCACGACGCGTGGCGACGATGGGTGCACTCAGGAGTTCGCGCTCTTCGTGCATGACGTTGAAGCCCACCTCTGGGTGAATCAACGCAATGCGCTGGACAGCCTCCATGCAGTGGCCGAGCTCTGTACCCGTGGCACGCAAGAACTTGCGGCGGACCGGCAGGTTGTAGAACAACGAACGAACGTCAATCTCGGTACCTGGAGCGGCTCCTGCGTCGGACACGCTGACTACCTCGCCACCGTCCACCTGCAGGCGCGTGCCAACTGGGGCCTCCGCCTCGCGGGTGGTCAGGGTGAAGCGAGACACAGACGCTATCGACGGAAGGGCCTCTCCTCGAAATCCAAGCGACGAGATGTTTCCGAGGTCTTCAGCGGTGCGAATCTTGCTGGTCGCATGGCGCTGTATGCACAGCAGAGCGTCTTCTCGGCTCATTCCGTGGCCGTTGTCGACGACACGAACCAGAGTCCGTCCACCAGCGCGCAGCTGAACACGAATGTCCGTGGCACCGGCGTCAACCGCATTCTCGACCAGCTCTTTGACCACGGAAGCCGGTCGTTCAACGACCTCTCCGGCAGCAATCTGGTCGACCAATCGGTCGTCTAAGACGCGAATGCGCACGAGACTCCCCTATTCGTGTTTTGCAACACCCAGCTTGCGACGTTCCTTGAAGCGCATGCGAATCGGCGTTCCCTCAAAGTCAAAGGCTTCACGCAGGCGATTCTGCAAGTATCGCTTGTAGGCCACCGCTACGTTGTCGGGTGCATTGCTGAAGAGGACGAAGGTCGGCGGACGAACGCGCGCTTGGGCACCGTAGTACAGACGAACCGGGTGGTTCTGGTTCTGCGGCGGCGAGTGAGCGAGCACTGCACGCTCTAGGAAACGGTTGAAGTTCGCCGTGGAGATGCGACGGTCGAAGCTCTCGTACACCTTCTCGACCATGGGAAGGATGCGGTGGCAGCCCTTTCCGGTCTTGGCCGAGATGAACAAGTACGGTGCAAATTCGGCGTGCGGAAGACGGTGTTCAATCTGGCCTTCCATGGCGGCAGCGTCTACATCCTCCATGTCCTTGACCTTGTCCCACTTGTTGAACAAGATCACCAGACCGCGTCCGCGCTGTACAACCAGGTCGGCAATGCGGGCGTCTTGCTCAGTGATGCCTTCGGTCGAGTCCACGACCAACAACACAATGTGGCAGCGCTCAATCATGCGGATGGAGCGCAGGGAGACGAAGCGCTCAAGCTGCGTGTCGATCTTGCTCTTGCGACGAACGCCAGCGGTATCGACGAGCAAGTATTCCTTGTCACCGACCCGCAACATGGAGTCGACAGGATCCATGGTAGTACCAGGACTATCATGTACCAGGTGGCGGTCTTCACCCAGAATCTTGTTGGTCAGCGTGGACTTGCCAATGTTTGGACGGCCGACAATGGCAATCCGCATTGGACCGCGCTCTCTGGCCATGTCCTTGGCGTCTTCTTCAACCTCTTCGTCAAGCTCACCCTCGGCGAGGGCCTCTTCGTCAATGTCGAAGATCTCCTCTGCTTCCGTGCGCGGCTCAAGCTCGGCCGCAGTTGGAGGCGGGAGAACGGCGATGATGCCTTCAAGAAGCTCCCAGATCCCACGACCGTGGGCCGCACTGACCGTAAACATGGGAGTCACACCGAGCTGGTAGAACTCGGCAGCCTCGTCTTCTTGCTGGGGACCATCGATCTTATTGACGACGAGGAGCACTGGCTTGCTGGTGCGTCGAAGCAGGTCGGCAACGTCGGAGTCGGCGGGGGTAAGGCCGCTCTTGCCATCCGTTGTGAACAAGATGACGTCCGCTTCTTCAATTGCAATCAACGACTGACGACGCATGGCCTTGAGCAGGTCGGTGTCATTGTCCGGCTCAATTCCGCCGGTGTCGATGAGCATCGCGCGCCGCTCTTCGAGAAGCTCGACCTCTTGGTACAGACGGTCACGGGTGACACCGCTCTGGTCGTCTACGACCGCCTTTTTGATACCAGCAAGGCGATTGAACAACCGAGACTTGCCGACATTCGGGCGTCCGACAATGGCGACAACGGGCAAGGACATAGGGGCTCATGGGGTGCGGGGTCTTTTGAAGCGCGTGCATAACGCATGGCGGCTGTTGCGCGTGACAGTGGAACGGAGAGTGTCGCGCCATGGATGTCAGAAGTCAGAGGACAGATGTCAGAGCGGGTCAGACAAGCTGACCAGCGAGGAAGTCGTCCCCAATGCAGCCCGTCTACCCAACGCCCCGAGTTCTTTGCACGTCGCTGGCGTCGCAAGACGCACGCTCTGACCTCTGATATCTGACCTCTGACTTCCGTAATACGGTGTTTGTTGTCAGCCGATGGACCGAGGTGAGTCCCACAATCCCGTTCGCGCGTTAGACACGCCGACTGGAGGCAAAATGCGTGTTGTAGTGGCGATGAGCGGAGGCGTGGACTCCTCGGTAGCTGCGGGCTTGCTCGTTGAACAAGGGCACGAAGTCATTGGCGTTCACATGAAGCTGCACGACCAAGCGGTCAGTGCGGTGAAGGCCAAGAGCTGCTGCGGACTTGACGATGCGCTAGACGCACGGGTCGTCGCCGACAAGCTCGATATCCCCTTCTACGTCATGAACCTCAAGGCTGCGTTCAAGAAGGCCGTGATTAACGACTTCGTAGACAGCTACAAGGCCGGCGCTACGCCGAACCCTTGCATTCAGTGCAATGGCGTTCTGAAGTTCAAGGTGCTCATGGCCCGCGCAGTCGCTCTTGGCGCAGAGGCGCTGGCCACCGGTCACTATGCCCAAGTCGAGCACGGCGAAGACGGCCCGATGCTTCGTGCAGCAGTGGACCCAGGAAAGGACCAGTCCTACTTCCTCTTCCCCATCTCAACCGATGCCCTGACCAAGACGCTCTTCCCGCTAGGCGGCATGACCAAGGCTGAAGTCCGTGCACACGCCAAGCGTTTAGGCATGGTGACCGCAGACAAGCCAGAGAGCCAAGACGTCTGCTTTGTCCCAGATGACGACCATGCGCGCCTGGTGAAGGAAATGCATCCTGACGCAGATGCCAGCGGCGAAATCGTCAACGAAGCCGGCGAGGTGCTCGGCTACCACGACGGCTACTACCGCTACACCGTCGGTCAGCGAAAGGGACTTGGCATTGCGCTGGGTAAGCCAGCCTACGTGCTCAGCGTCGACCCCGAGACCGCTCGAGTCATTGTCAGCACAGACCCAGACCGCCTACTGCACCAAGGACTCGTTGCCGCACGCTGCAACTGGTTCGACCGTCCTGCACCTGAAGATGTGGTCCATGTCCGCATTCGCCATCGCGGCGCTCTGATCCCGTGCACGATTAGCGAGGGCGATGTCCCAACTGTTCAGTTCCATGAAGCGGGACGGGCGGTCGCACCCGGTCAGGCTGCCGTGTTCTACCGGGGCGACACCGTTCTGGGCGGCGGGTTCATCACCAAGGCCCTGGAGGCCGCGTGACCAAAGGAATGGCCCTGCTCGAAGAGCGACTTGGCTACACCTTTACCGACCGCGACCTCTTCGCTGAAGCGCTGACCCACTCATCGTTCGCGCATGAGCAGAGCTGTCCCGACAATGAGAGGCTCGAGTTTCTTGGAGACGCTGTTCTCCAAGTGGCCATTAGCCATGCGCTGTTCAGTGCCTTTCCCAAGGGCAACGAAGGCCGACTGTCTCGAGCACGAGCGATGCTGGTCAACACCCAGACTCTCGCCATGATTGCCATGGACCTTGGCCTGGATGAGCTGCTGCGCCTGGGCAAAGGCGAAGCAGACTCCGGCGGTCGGACACGTCCTCGTTCCTTGGCGGCGTCCACAGAGGCCTTGCTCGGAGCCTTGTACCTAGACGGCGGTCATGCTGTGGCTGACGACGCTGTAGGCACGTGGTTCGCCACCCGCATCCAGGCGCTCGTTGACGGCGGTAATGTTGGCAACGACCCGTTCAAAGACCCACGCAGTCGACTGCAAGAGGCGACCCAAGCCGAATCGGGAGTGGCTCCGTCGTACCGAGTCACCGGCAAAGACGGCCCAGCCCATGCCCCCTGCTTCAGTGTTGATGTCCACATTGGTGAAGACTTGCTCGGCTCGGGTACTGGAAGGACCAAGCGCGAGGCAATGAAACATGCCGCCGCAGACGCACTGAGCCGCCGCGCGTCGTGAAATCGATTGCGCTGCACACGGGCTGTTGCGAGACGCGGCAGCGCTGCGTCTTGTGCACACCGCAGGGCCAAGTCGACGGCGATGACGTCGTCCGAGTCCTGCTCGAACAACGCGAAGGACCGGTGCATGTCTTTGGGGGCGCACCTCCGTCGGACACATGGATGTCCTGGTTCACCGGCCGCGACGTTCGTATTCGCGTACGCCCTGACTTATTGAGTAGACGCCGCGCGGAAGAGCTGGTCCGACAAGGGGTCGTGCGTGTTGAGTTGGATGCGTTGTCCCTCAATGACCGGCTGCTGCGCTGGAGTGGACGTCGCTACCGGGGCAGTCGCGTCGTCGCAATGGCCACAGCGATGCGTTCGTGGGGCATCGAGGTGGGTGTCGTACAGGCGCTTGGTCTGCCCGCAGGAACACTCGAAGACGCCCTCGCGGATGCCGTTGCGCTCGCCCCGTTGGTTCACACCGTGCGAATTCACCCCGCCCTCGTCCTGGCCGGTGCAGACCTGGAACAGCAATGGATAGACAAGCGCTACTTCCCACTGTCTGTCGAGGCGGCGGCGGAGTGGTCGCGGCAGGTCATGGAGATCTACGAGGCCCACAGCGTCACCGTGTTGCGTGTCGGTATGCAGCCCGGTCCAGATGGCCTCGGACGCGCCGTCGCTGGGCCGCTGCACCCTTCGCTACGCGAGACTGTTGAGAGTCACAGAGCCTTGTCTCGACTCACTGTGTTGCTGTCGGATGTCCCTAAGGGAGCGGATGTGGTGATTGAGTGCGCGCCAGCAGACCTCAGCCGCACTAAGGGCGCGGAGAATCACAATGTTCGCGTGCTGCGCGACACCTACCGGCTGGCCTCTGTGACGGTCGCTGCCGACCCTGACTTGGAGCGCGGACACCACCGCGTCCGAAGGACACACCATGAGTGACAGTTTTCGTACCGGCTACGCCGCCCTTGTTGGACGCCCCAACGCCGGCAAATCCACCCTGATGAACAACCTGCTCGGCGGAAAGCTGGCCATCATCTCGGCCAAGCCACAGACCACGCGCAACCGGATTCGCGGAATCTTGAATGCCGAGGATAGCCAGATGATTCTGGTGGACACCCCTGGCATTCATGACGCGCACACCGAGCTGAACAAGGTCATGGTCAAGGGCGCTCTGTCGGCGATTGACGACTGCGACGTCGTAATCTGGCTCGCCGACATGACCACGCTCGCCAAGCGCTTGAAGAAGGACAATACGGAGCTTCTGGACAGTGTGGACGAGCTGATCGCAACGGCGTTGGTCGACTCGAAGACCCCCGTCATTCTGGCCGCAAACAAGATGGATATGATCTCGAAGGAGCTGGTTCTTCCGGTCATCGAGGCTCTCAGTGAGCGTGTCCCTCTCGCAGCTGCCGTGCCCCTCTCAGCCCTGAAGGGCCTGAACGTCGAAGCGCTCAAGGGCGAAATCGTCAAGCACCTGCCTGTGCATCCGCCGGTCTACCCCACCGATGCATGGACCGAGCTGTCCGAGCGCTTCCTGACCGCCGAGGTCATTCGCGAGAAGCTCTTCCACCTGACCGAGCAGGAAATCCCCTACGCTACGTTCGTGGAGGTTGAGAGCTTTGACGAGGAAGAACGCGACACACCGAAGAATCTCACCCGCATTCACGCCAAGATTGTGGTCGAGCGGGACAGCCAGAAGGGCATCGTCATCGGCAAGCGCGGCTCTATGCTCAAGCGAATCGGCACTGACGCCCGCAAAGAACTCGAGACGCTCCTCGACTGCAAGGTGTTCCTCAAGCTCTTCGTGAAGGTCGAAAAGGACTGGTCGAAGACCAGTAAGGGACTTCGCCGCGTTGGCTTTGAGCTCGACAGCTAGGCCGTTCGGGGGCCGCTCTTCGTTCAGAAGCACATCACTGGGGCTGCAGGGTCACAGCCCGACTCGGCAGGTCTGTGAGGGTGCGCAAGCGTTCGCCGTCCCACACTTGAATGCTCGGGTCGGCCAGATCAATCACGATTGCCCCCGCGAGAAAATCGGGAGCGGCTGGCCACAGCGCCCCTGACGCGCCGATTCTTGCGTCAAGCGGCGTTACGCACGCGGTGTCGAGGGCAGCTGCACGCTGTGACACAGGTCTCGCGCTCCACGGGGCACCCGGCGGCTCCGGGTCGTAGTCACCGAGTGCTCGCCAAGCGGCAGCAGCCGGCACTTGCCAGGTCTCGAGCGTCTGTTCCGACAGAGCCTGCCTCCAAGCGGCCCAGGTGGCACCGGCTTCAGCATCACGCACGTCACCGTCCCATGCCAACAAGACGTCGCGGCAACGCTGCCCGGCTTCGGTGGACGGCTCCACGCCGTTCAATACATCCGGCAAGCCGGTACTCGCTAAGAATGGGTCGGACAGTGTTGTCCACAGCTTGGTTGAACTGGCATCCGACTGCCACACGACATGGGCTGCCAAGCGGTCAGCGCGGCGACCGTCGGGAAAGTCGGTACCCATGGCAACGCTAACCGGCGAGTGAGGTCTAGTTCCGGTCGTCGCGACTACACCAATGGGTGGGTCGAGCGTGCGCGGCAGACGGTCTACGCGGCCCTGCCACAAGTCGCTCTCGCGAACATCGTGCGGAACCCGGCCGGTGACACCACGACGGCGAACAATGCGCCCAACCACGGCATCTGCAATGTGCCCTTCGGTATCTGCGCTCACCAAGTGCCAAGCGGAACCGACTGGGCGGTCGAAGGCACGAACGGCTTCAATGACCGTCGGTGTCTGTGCCAATGCCCACAGAACCGGCAACGTCTCATCCGTGGCCTCAACACCCGCCATGCGGAGGACGAGCCCAACGCTGTCATTGCGGGCAACCAGGGGTCCCATCTCGGTCATATCGTCATCAGACAGCACAAACTCTTCGCCAGCGACGGTGTACACGCGCTCCTGCAGCCCGACGACAACCAGGTCCATTGCATCGGTATTGGCTGCGGTCAGCGACCAGGCAGTGGAGCCATTGCGCCCTGCCCAGAAGGCCGGGATTCCTGGTTCTGTGAGTCCGCTGACGTGAAAATTCGGAGTCTCCAGCTGAATAGCGAGCAGCTCAACCTCGACATCTCTGCGCGCCATCACCGCACCAAGCACCGAGGCACCCGACGCGCTGCGACGCGAGCTGACAGCCACGGCAGACGTCACGGGTGCCGGTGTGAGGAATGCCGCTGGAATGATGGGGTCGTTTGGAAGCTGACCGCGCAGGTCGTTCCAGGCAGTCTCTGTCGCCAACCCGTCGTCCCGAATGGCGTCATCTAAGTCCAGAACATCAAGCTGTTGAGCAAGCAGTGCAGACCGTTCGGTCATCAGGCCGGCGCTGTGACTTAGGCCGCGCAGATACACCAGAGCCACGCTGTCCGCCGCTTGCCAGGCAAGACCCGGCAGCGTGTCGCGGATGCCGCGCGAGTAGGCGTCCAACAACCGCCGCTCTTCTGGGCTGGACTGCAGCATTCGTTGCTCACCCATAGCCACCAAGCCGAGTGAGAGGACGTCAGAGGGCACGTCACAGGAATGGATACGACAGTGCTGTACTCGAAGAGCCTCCGGCCGAGCCTGGGCATGAGCGACGCCGAGGGCGTAGAAGCCATCGGTGTCGGTTCGCGCCGATATTCGGGCTACCGTCTCGCCCACTGCAAGCTGAACCGGCGCCTCAATGTCGGCAAGCTGAATTCGGCTGTCACCCAGGGTGCAAGCGCTCAATCCCGCCATCAAAACCAGTATCCACTGCGATTGCGTCACGCCTGTCATTCCTCTCACTTGGAAATCCCCCCAAGAGTGCTACTAGGCACGGCCTCCGGAGGATTGATGTACCGTTTGAACGCCCTGTCACGCTGGCTGATGGCCACTCTCACACTCCTAGTCGTCACAGCAAGCGCCCAGGCACAGGACGAAGTTGAGGAAACGGCGGCCGCAGCCTCAACGATGGACGCTGTAGACGAAGCCTTCGGTACTTACCTCGTTGCGCCCCTGTTCTCCGTGTTGTTCTACGACTTGTGGGTCTTTGACAACACGATGGACCCGGCTGAAGCTCAAGAACCACTCCTGGGCAACCCTGCTCTAGATGTGGAGCTCCAGCGCTACGTCGCTGGACAGCCCGTGCGTGGCGAGTCGCTGCCTGAAGGTGCGGACGCCTACCAGTTCCTCTTGCAACGCTCGGTCAATGAGATGGAGGTCATCGCCCCGTACTCTGCAGCCAATGCGCCGCTCTTTACCCGTGCTCTCGGCGTGTCGGAGACCGGCGTTGTGCAGATGGGGGATGTTCACATTGCGAGCCTCGCAGGCAAGTTTCCTGTGTTGGACGAGCCAGTTGAACGAGATGTGGGTGGGGTCACCTACAGCCTGACCATCGAAGACGGACAGGTCATGGGCTCGGCCATCGGTGGCCGTGTTGATCTGGCCGCTATGGGCATTGCTCTGGGTCAGGCTGAGCTGCTCGCTGCAGATGGAAGCGAAGTGCTGCTGTCCGTCGATGCCCCAGGTACCGAGGGCATCAAGCTGCAGGTCACGCCCGCTGGCGAAGTCCGCTCTGGAAGCGGCACGTTGCCGTCCGACTTGTTGCCCATCGTCGCTGGCATGCAGGTTCCAGTCGACGCCATTCGCCAGGTTGAAAATGCCGAAGGTGAGATGGAAGACGTCACCATTCAAGTGGCTGCAACCGTCGTGTCGATCGACTCCCTGAGCCGCGCGGTTCTGTCCGTTCCTGCAGTGGACTCCACATTGGCAGACGTCGGCAATCCTCGCCAACTTAAGGTCCCCTTTGTGGTCTTCTGGCTGATTCTCGGTGCGGTGTTCTTCACCTTCCGCATGATGTTCGTAAACGTCCGCATGTTCGGCCACGCAATCGCCGTGACCGCCGGACGCTACGACCACGACGAAGACCCTGGCGAGATCAGTCACTTCCAGGCGTTGTCGTCGGCACTGTCCGCAACCGTTGGCCTTGGAAACATCTCTGGCGTCGCCATTGCCGTTGCGACTGGTGGCCCTGGCGCGGTGTTCTGGATGGTCCTCGCGGGCACCTTGGGCATGTCCTCCAAGTTCGTCGAGTGCACGCTCGGCCAGATGTACCGACGCACCAACGCTAAGGGCGAAGTGTCCGGCGGTCCCATGCACTACCTGTCACGCGGCATCGTGGAGCTCGCTGAGCGTCGTCTTGGAAGCTCGGGCAAGCTCGTTGGCTCGGCTGTCGGCTACCCGCTGGCTGCATTGTTCGCGGTGATGTGCATTGGCGCGAGCTTCGGCGGCGGCAACATGTTCCAGGCGAACCAGTCGTTCGCCGCTGTCGCTGGTGTCGCTGCAAACCTGGTTCCAGACTTGGGAACCGAAAATGCAGTGTTCTACATGTCTGTCGTCTACGGCGTGGTCCTCGCGGGCCTCGTCGGTATGGTCATCATGGGCGGCATCAAGCGCATTGGCGTGGCTGCGGGCGTCATCGTTCCCGTCATGTGTGGCGTCTACCTGCTCGCTGGCATTGGCGTCCTGGCGGTCAACGCCTCCGAGGTCCCAGCTGCTATCGGCCTCATCATCGGTGAAGCCTTCACCCCCCTCGCCGGCCTTGGCGGCCTGATGGGTGTTCTCGTCGTTGGCTTCCAGCGCGCTGCCTTCAGCAACGAAGCGGGCGTTGGCTCGGCCTCGATTGCTCACTCTGCGGCAAGTACGCCAGAGCCCGTCCGCGAAGGCATCGTGGCACTGCTCGAGCCGTTCATCGACACCATTCTAGTGTGCACCATGACCGGCCTGGTCGTTGTTGTGACTGGCGTGTACACCCAAGACACCGGTGACGGCGTGCTGATGACCTCAGCTGCCTTCGAGACCGTGTTCTGGTGGTTCCCCTACGTGCTGACCATCGCCGTTGTGCTGTTCGCGTTCTCGACCATGATTTCATGGAGCTACTACGGCGAGCGTGCCGCCGTGTGGCTGTTTGGCGACTGGGCGCGCTTGCCCTACAAGTTGGTCTTCGTCTGCTTTGTCGTCTTTGGCGCAGTCATCAAGCTCGGCAACGTGCTCGACTTTAGCGACCTGATGGTTCTTGGCATGGCAGTACCGAACATTGCTGGTGCCTTGCTGCTCTCTGGGCACGTGAAGAAGGCGCTCGACAGCTACCGCGACAAGCTCAACAGTGGTGGCTTCGCGGCATCTGCAGGTGCTGACGGTTAGCCAACAGTCTCGGAGGACGTTCCATGCGCTTCATCGCCCTACTGCCCTTGCTCCTGACTGCCTGTGGAGAGACCGAGTGTCTCGTACAGGACAGCCAGGCCACAACACCCGAGTGTGACGGTCAGGACGGCTGTTGCGGCTTCACCTGGGGTTCCTGTGAAGACGGCACCAACTACGAAGTCCGCTGCGACGGCCGCACCCAGCCCACCCAGTGCGACTGCTACGAAGGCGGTGAGTTCATCCAATCCTTCGAGCCCAACGGCTTTCAGTGCCCAGCCAACTTCGAGCAGCCCCGCATTGAGTCCATCCTAGACGCTGCCAATGAAGGCTGCGGCTGGAAGATTGCACCGTAGACACTGTCTATGTGGAGTAGCGGGGTTTTGGCGGTTCTGGAGGTCAGACGTCAGAAGTCAGAGGTCAGAAGTCAGAGGTCAGAGCAGACGCCCTTCGGCGCCGGCATTGGGAGTCCAGCTGTGGGGATTCGCAAGCTGTGGGGCAGCGGATGTTTGTAGCCAGGGCTGACGCGCAGCTCGCTACACTAGAACCGCAGCAAGGCCGAATCCGAGCCGCGCCCTACCTACTCGCCCCTGTAGCCACACGAGACAAGCCAGCGCGGCGGAGAGTGGTTCGGAGGCTAGGAGCAAAGGCCGACGCGTAGCTCGCTACGCTAGGACCGCAGCGACGCCGAATATAGCCCCAGCCCGCGCCATAACCTCCCTTCCAACACTCCTTTCTAAGCGGTGAGATGGGGTCGGAGGCAAGGAGCCAGGGACGACGCGTAGCTCGCTACGCTAGATCTGTAGCGACGCTGAACATAGTGCAAGCCCGCGCCATACCCTTCCTTCCAACACTCCTTTCTAAGCGGTGAGGTGGGGTCGGAGGCAAGGAGCCAGGGACGACGCGTAGCTCGCTACGCTAGGACCGCAGCCACGCCGAATACCGCGCCACATCTTCCTTTCCAACCTCCCAAATACCCTTTTAGGAGGTGAGGTGGCGTGGGAGGCAAGGAGCAAAGGCCGACGCGTAGCTCGCTACGCTAGAACTGCAGCGACGCCGAATCCAGCGCCACATCGCCTTCTAAAAGAAGCCGCCGATGCCGAAGTCGAACACACCCTTCCGTTCCCCCTCCCTCGGATTGAACGGAATGCCGTACTCGAAGCGCAGCGGTCCCATCGGTGACTGCCAGCGGATACCAGCACCCGCTGCAAACCGAAGCTTGGTCGGGTTGATGTGTCCGTTGTCCCATGGGTCACCGAACGCGTTGCCGGCGTCGAAGAACACAACTCCGGAGATGCCAGCCGCCTTCAAGAAGTGCGACTCAATCTCAAAGTTGTTCACCCACTGCTCGGTACCGCCAACGATGATGTTGCTGTCGGGTAGGTCCGGGTCATCCCCGTTGACTCCGCGGATAGACGGCCCCAAGGTGAACGGGCTGAAGCCACGCACCGAGTAGATGCCGCCAGCGCGGTAGCGATGGATGAAAGGCAGCGTGCGGCCGTCGGTGGACCACACCCGAGCCAGAGTAGTCTGGGCGCGGAAGATGAACGTCTCGCTCTTCTCAAGCGGCCAGTAGAAGCGGAAGTTGGCGCGAGTCTCAACAAAGTTGAAGTCGCCACCGAGCACCGACAAGACTTGGTCGTCGGAGACGCGGAAGCCGCCAGACAGCGCGGATGTTGCGCTGAACAAGTAGCCACGTGTCGGGCGAATTCGGTTGTTGCGCTTGTCGATGGACAGGCTCAGACCCAGAGTCGAGGTGAAGCCGTTGCGGAACAAGTCGCCGCCGACCAAGCGCTTCTGAACCGGTGAGATCTGGTTGAGACCGACCTGCTCGAAGGTGTAGTCCATGGTCAGACGAATGTCGTCGCGTGCGTCAAGCCAGCGACCCACACCGAACGAACCACCGCGATTGAACTGGTTGATCTGGAACTGTTCGACACGGTTGAACACGTCGATCGATGCAGACCAGCGGGTATCGAGGAAGTATGGGTCAGAGATGGCGACGCTGTACAGCTTGCGACTACGTGACCAGTTGACCGAACCAGAGGCGGTGTAGCCAAGACCCAGGAAGTTCTGCTTGCTCATGGAGCCGTTGAGAATGATGGACTCGGCACTTGAGTAGCCGGCGCCGAACTGGAAGCTTCCGGTCGGCTGTTCACTCACTCGGACGCTGAGGTCCACGGTACCTGGCTCGGAGGACGGTACTTCGTCCACGCGGACCTGGTCAAAGTAGCCCAAGCGCTGAACACGGAGCTCGGAGGCCCGCATCAGAGAGCCGCGGTAGACGTCTCCTTCGTCGATCTGAAGTTCCCGACGAACAACCTTGTCGTACGTGGGGTCGTTGCCCACGATGTCGATGCGGCCAATGCGCATCTTCTCGCCCTTCTGAATCTGGACGATGAAGTCCATCGTCTCCGTCTCAGGGTTCGTGATGGGCTGAATGACGACGTTTGCACGTGCGTAGCCCTGGTCTTGGTAGAACGCTGCGACGTTGCGACGGACAGCATCGAAGTTCGTGTAGCTGAACGTGTCGCCTTCGGTGAGCGACTGAGCGGGCGTGGAGAAGTTGTAGTTGCGGTCTCTGCGGCCCGTTGCGTCGCGCCACTGGGTCTCTTGAATATCCGCGACGGGCACCCCTTCAACCACTTGCCGAACAGCCTCTTCAGTCAACCCCTCTTCCGGTGAGAAATCACCTGTGACCTGGACTTGGCCAACGCTGTATCGAATGCCTTCGTCTACATGAATGCTGATGTGAATGCTGCGCTTGTCTGGCGACAAGAACACATTGGGCGGGCTGACCTGGACTTCCCAGTAGCCTTCTTCCCAGTACAAGAATCGGATGGTGTCCACGTCTGTGGCCAGCAGTTCCTCTTGGAATGCACCACGGCTGCTCAGCCACGGAACAGCACCACCTTGCTTGGTCTGCATGAACCGGCGCAGCTTGGACGCCACGAGGTTGTCGTTTCCAGTGAAGGAAATCTCCTGCACCACGACCTTGCGGTTCTCGACGATGTCGTAGACCAAATCAACCTGTGATTCGGTCACTTCGACGATTCGAGGCGTCACACTTGCGAGGAAGTAGCCCTTCTCAACGTACAAGTCGGTGACGCGCTGGGTGTTCCGCGCAATGGACGCTTCGTTCAGGACGCTGAACGGGCGAATATCCATGACTTCGCGCAAGTCTTCGTCGTCAATCTTCTTGTGCCCTTCCAGCAGAACCTGCCGAACAGCGGGCTTCTCCACCACAATAAAGACCAGGTCAACGCCACCATCAACTGGACGCGATTCTACGCGCACATCATCGAAAAACCCTGTGCCAAACACAGACTTCAGGTCGCGGCGAACGCGTGCGACAGTGAGAGTATCGCCACGGGACAGGTCGACCGCAGACAAGACGACAAACGGCTCGAGGCGTCGGGTACCCTCAACCTTGACGTCCATGACCTGGCCGACAGCATCCGTGATGGTCTGGGCAGAGGCGGTAGGTAGGACCATCAGCCACAAGGCAGCGGCAACGAGCAACGCACGAATCATACCGTGACCTCTTCAAAGTGGCCGTCGTTCAAGCGAAGCCTTCTGCTGAAGCGCCCCGCTAGCTCTAGGCTGTGCGTGACGACGACAAGGGTGCTGCCGAGTTGATTGACCATGTCCATCATACGCTCGAACACGCCATCAGACGTTGCTGGGTCCAAGTTGCCCGTGGGTTCGTCGGCCAACACAAGACCGGGGCCCATGACCATGGCACGCGCAATCGCGACCCGCTGCTGTTCACCACCAGAAAGCTCTCCGGGACGGTGGCTGATGCGCTTGCCGAGTCCCATTGCCTTGAGCAAGGCTTCGGCACGGCCGCGGGCGACCGCTGCTGAACAGCCAGCCAGGCGTGCAGGAATAGCGACGTTGTCAATCGCACTGTGCTCGGGCAGCAAGTGGTGGGCCTGAAAGACGAAGCCGACGTGTCGGTTGCGTAGACGGTCACGGCCCGACTCGCGCATTGCTGCGATGTCTTTGTCGTCAAACAAGATGCGCCCGGACCCGGGCCGGTCCAACATGCCGAGCAAGTGCAGGAAGGTCGACTTTCCGCAGCCGGAGGGTCCAACAATGCTCACCGCCTCGCCCGCCGCCAGCTCCAGGTTGCAGTCCGTAAGCACACGGATGGTGGCGCCGCCTTTTTCGTAGGCTTTGTGCACGTTCTCTAGTCTGACTGCTACACCACTCATTCGTACCGAAGCCCTTCGACCGGGTCTAACAGAGACGCTCTGTAGGCCGGGTACAGTGTGGCGATGAAGCAAATCGTAAATGCTCCGACCGCAATCGTGATGATGTTTCTGGGGTCAATGACCACTGGAAGCTCGGACAGGTAGTACACGTCCGTCTCTAGTGGGTAGCCGTACCAGCGCAAGAAGAAGCATCCGGCAACGCCCAGTATGGTGCCGACGATTGTTCCAATGAGTCCAATCAGCGAGCCTTCAATCACAAAGATGCGCAGAATAGAGCCACGCCCAGCGCCCATGGCCTTGAGAATGGCAATCTCGCGTGCCTTGGTGATGACCAGCATGATGAGTGTTGTGACGATGAGCAGCGCTGCAACGAACACAATCATGGAGAGAATGAGCCCCATTACGTACTTCTCGAGCCGTAGAGCATCGAAGAGCTTGGCGTGCGTTTCCATCCAGTGGCTGGAGTAGAACGGATAGCCAAGTGTGTCGCTGATGCGCTCGGAGACAGCCACAGCGTCATCAATGTCGTCGAGGGCGACTTCAATGCCGTCCCACGCTTCGCCGCGGTTCATGAAGTCTTGTGCAGTGGTGTTGTGTACGTACGTCCACTTGCTGTCGTACTCGTACATGCCCGAGTGGTAGGTAGCGGCAATACGGAACTGTCCGACGGACGGCATAGGAACGCCCATGGGCCCCATTCCGCCGCCGATTGGATTGACCACTGTGACCAACTGCCCAGGGCCAACGTCCAGGGTCTGAGCGAGCACGCGGCCAATGATGATGCCCGGCATTGGAGAGCCTTCATCGTCCCACTCGGGTGGTGCGATGGGGTCCGCGAGGCTGCGGAAAATCTCCAGCTTCGCTTCGTCCGTGGTGAGCTCGCCCGCGGGACCAAAGTCCAACGACGACATGAGTGCGGTCACATCACCGTGACGTTCAGGGTCGATACCCTTGAAGACAACGCCGCCACCTTCATGACCCGGTGTACGAATCATGGCTTCGCCGTACACAAAGGGGGCCGCAGCGCGCACGCCCTGAATCTCTTCAATACTGTCGCTGACCCGCTGTGCATCCACAACGTAGCCCGAGTACCGGCGGGTGATGACATGGGCATTGGCGCCCAAGATCTTGTCCCGCAGGTCCACCTCAAAGCCAGTCATCACGCCAATGACCCAGTTCAAGATGGCGACGCCGGCGACAACGCCCACAATCGACAGCACCGTCACTAGCGAGAGAAAGGCTTCGCCCTTCTTGCTTCGTAGGTGCTTTTGAGCCAACCACCACTCAGCCGACCGCGGGCTCCCCGACTCGGGGATTGGCGGTAGCTTTGAAAAGTCGACCGTCTCGCGAGACGGGTCGCCCGGTGGTGTGGCTTCGTTCACGCGTCTGCCTCGGTGTCGGTGTCGGCGGGCCGTTCGGGACGCATGGTCGGGAACAAGATGACCTCGCGGATGCTGGTGCTGTTGGTCAACAACATCACCAAACGGTCGATGCCTATTCCTTCACCGGCTGTCGGAGGCATGCCGTAGGACAGAGCACGCACGTAGTCGGCGTCGAAGAACATGGACTCGTCATCGCCAGCGTCACGCGCTGCGACTTGGGCCGTAAAGCGTTCTGCCTGGTCCACCGGGTCGTTGAGCTCGGAGAAGCCATTGGCGATTTCCCAGCCGTTGATGATCAGCTCAAAGCGGTCTACCCGCTTGGGGTCGTCATCTCGGCGGCGAGACAGCGGGCTGATCTCTGCCGGGAAGCCTGTGACGAAGGTTGGGTTGATGAGCTTGTCTTCAACGTACACGTCAAACAACTTCTCCCACCAGCGACCGAACGTTGTGGGCAGGTCCTCACCATCGCCGTTCTTGGCCACCCACCAGCTGCGAATCGCATCCGCATCTTGCAGGGCTTCGAGGGTCAGGTCGGTATGCTCTGCAATGAGCGCGTCCATGTCTGCACGACGGAACGGTGCGGCAAACGACAGTGTGCGGTCTTGGAAGTCCACATCCGTGCTGCCACAAATGCGCTCAGCGAGGCTCGAGAACAGCGTCTCGGTGTGGTCCATCAAGTCCGCATCCGTCGCCCATGCTTGGTAGTACTCCAGCATGGTGAACTCGGGGTTGTGCTTGATGCTCACGCCTTCGTTGCGGTAGCTGCGATTGATCTCAAACACCCGGTCGAACCCACCAACGACGAGTCGCTTAAGGTACAGCTCTGGCGCAATGCGTAGGTACAACGGAATGTCGAGCGCATTGTGATGCGTGGTGAACGGACGAGCCGCAGCTCCCCCAGGAATCACCTGCAGCATTGGCGTTTCCACTTCAAGGAAGTCTTGGTCCTCGAAGTAGTCACGGATGAACCGAACAATGCGCGAGCGCTTCCGGAACGTGTCCCGGGTGGTGTGGTTCATGAACAGATCGACATACCGCTGGCGTGCACGGGTCTGAACGTCCGCGACACCGTGTTGACGGTCTGGGAACGGATGAAGCGTCTTGCCAGCCAGTGCCGCTTCGGTCGCTGACAGCGTCAGCTCACCGGTCCGCGTGCGCATCATGGTGCCCTTGGCCCAGACAATGTCGCCAATGTCGAGCTTCTTCAGGCCATTGAAGACATCTTCGCCGACGTTGTCACGCTTGACCCACACCTGGATGACACCACCCTTGATGCTGTGCTCACCGTCCTTATCGGTGGTGGCAACATTGGCCTCACCCCGGTCTTGGATGCGCAAGAACATGGCCTTACCCATGCGGTTGCGAAACAGCAGACGTCCACCGATGGACACGGGCTCAGATCCGCCGTCAGTCTCCGGGGTCTCTGAGTCCTTGTACTGCTCATGCAGCTCCGTCGACGTATGAGTGACGGTGAATCCGTTGGGATAAGGCGCAATACCCATGTCCCGCAGGGTATCAAGCTTTTCCAGCCATTCGGGGTCAAACCTGTACATTAGAGCCTCCGTGCCTCTCAGGCCGGGCCTCATAGCGTGCCAACCCCGCCAGCGCCGTACTTCTGACCCGACACATGCCACGTCGAGACATGTTCGGGCGAGTCGTACGCACACAGGCCCATTCAGACGACCGAATGGACGAGCTATCCACGCCTGGGCCTAGCGAATCTCTTGCAGCTTGATGACCTTGACTTCCCCAGCCCGCAGGCTGCGAATGGCCGAGACCACAGCGCGTGCAGCAGACAGGGTGGTGATGCACGGAACCTGGTAGCGAAGGCCAGACTTGCGCATTGTGCGGTCGTCGTAGGCAGCCTTCTTACCGGATGGCGTGTTCAAGATGAGCTGCACATCGCCGTTCTTCAAGCGGTCCACAATGTCCGGACGGCCTTCGTCGACCTTGTTGACAATGTCTACGTCAATGCCGCGCTCTTGAAGGTAGGTGGCCGTTCCGCGCGTTGCCATCAGGGTGAACCCGAGGTGCTTGAGCGAGCCGGCAATCTGAATGGCCGAGGGCTTGTCCGCATCGCGGAAGGACATGAACACGGTGCCAGAGGTTGGCAGTGGAACTCCAGCAGCGGTCAGCGCCTTGGCGTAGGCTTCACCGAAGGACCAGCCAATCCCCATGACCTCGCCTGTGGAGCGCATCTCCGGCCCCAACACAAGGTCGGTATCCGGGAACTTGCGCCACGGGAATACCGGGGCCTTGATGAAGAACATCCCCTCACCGCGCCGCTTGAACGGCCCGAGGTCCGCCAACTTTTCGCCGAGACACAACCGTGTTGCAATGGCAGCCAGCGGCACACCAGTGGCCTTGGCAACAAACGGAACCGTACGACTGGCGCGCGGATTGACCTCAATGACGTACAGCGCGTCCTTGTGGATTGCGTACTGGATGTTCACCAAGCCAATGACGCCCAAGGCCAACGCAATGCGCTCAGTGGTCGCAATCATCTCTGCGCGAAGTCGCGCTGACAGCTGAACGGCGGGTAGCACACCGGACGAGTCGCCACTGTGGATTCCAGCTTCTTCGATATGCTCGATGATGCCGCCAATCATGACATCATGGGTGTCGCACAACGCGTCAACGTCGTACTCAACCGCGCCTTCCAGGTAATGGTCGAGCAGCAAGGACTTGGCTTCGCTTGTGGCCAAGGCTTCGTTGACAACGCGGTCAAAGTCGCCTTCGTCAAAGCAGACCGCCATGGCGCGACCGCCGAGCACATACGACGGACGAACGAGCAGCGGGTAGCCAATCGTCTCGGCAGCAGCTCGCGCTTCTTCGACCGAGTGGGCCATGGCTCCTTGCGGCTGGCGCACGCCTAGGGTGTCCATCAGAACGTTGAAGCGGCTGCGGTCCTCGCACAAGTCGATAGCGTCGGCAGGCGTACCCAAGACAGGTGTCAGGTGATGCGACAGCTTGAGCGGCGTCTGGCCACCGAACTGTAGAATGACGCCACGGGGCTTCTCTTTGCGCATAACGCTCTGCACATGTTCGCGGGTCACCGGCTCGAAGTAGAGCTTGTCGCTCGTATCGTAGTCGGTGCTGACGGTCTCGGGATTGCAGTTGATCATGACGCTAGTCAGGCCACAATCGCGCACCGTGAACGCTGCATGGCAGCAGCAGTAGTCAAACTCCAACCCCTGACCAATGCGGTTGGGACCGTTGCCAAGAATGATGACGCGGTCGCTGGGACTGTCGCCAGACTCGTCTTCATCTTCGTAGGTGCTGTACAGGTATGGCGTGTGGCTCTCGAACTCAGCGGCACAGGTGTCGACACGCTTGTACACAGGTTCGATGCCCGTTGAGACGCGGTGAGCCGCGATGTCCCCTTCACTCACACCCAACAGATCGGCGAGGTGGGGGTCGCTGAAGCCCATCTGCTTGGCGTCGAACAGTGCGTCATGTCCAACGTTTTCCAGCGTCTTGCCGCGCAGCTCTGTCTCTACCTCAACCAACTCGGCAAGCTCGCCAAGGAACCAGGGGTCGATGTTGGTAAGGCCATGAATGGCCTCAATGGAGAGGCCGCGTCGTAGGCACTCAAACACGGTCGCAAGCCGGTCTGGCGTAGCCACAGAGAGCGTTGCACGCAGCTCGGTTTCAGATTGCTCGGTGACTTTCGGGTAGCCGCCTTCGAGCGAGCTGATGGCTTTGACACAGGCTTCTTGGAACGTGCGCCCGATTCCCATGACCTCACCGACCGACCGCATCGCAGAGCCCAGAGTCCGGTTCGCAACGTCAAACTTCTCGAAGTTCCACCGAGGAATCTTGACGATGACGTAGTCGAGAGCGGGCTCAAAGCAAGCTGGGGTCACTCGGGTGATGTCATTGTCGATTTCGTCGAGGGTCAGGCCCACTGCGAGCTGGGCGGCAATCTTAGCAATCGGAAATCCGGTCGCCTTGCTGGCCAGCGCAGAGCTCCGCGACACGCGCGGGTTCATTTCAATGACGATGACATCGCCATTCTTCGGGTTGACGGCAAACTGAACGTTGCTTCCGCCGGTATCCACACCGATGCGTCGGATGATGCGGATGGAGAGGTCGCGCAGGTTTTGGTATTCGCGGTCGGTCAGCGTCTGCGCAGGCGCCACCGTAATGCTGTCGCCGGTGTGGATGCCCATTGGGTCCACATTCTCGATGGAGCAGATGATGATGACGTTGTCAGCGAGGTCGCGAATGACCTCAAGCTCAAACTCTTTCCAGCCGAGCAGAGACTGTTCGACGAGCACCTGCGTTGTTGGCGACAGGTCAAGTCCTTCAGACACAATCGCGCGGAACTCTTCTTTGTTGTACGCCATTCCACCGCCGGCACCACCCAGGGTGAACGACGGACGAATGATGCAGGGCAGACCGATGTCATCGAGAATCACTTCGGCTTCGGCGAGTGTATGGGCGACACCGCTGTGAGCAACACCGATACCAATCTCAATCATGGCCTTCTTGAACAGGTCACGGTCTTCGGCAACGGCGATGGCTTCCGGGTTCGCACCAATGAGCTTGACGTGATGTTCTGCTAGTACACCAGCTTCGTGCAGTGCCAATGCCAGGTTCAAGCCGACCTGACCGCCAACGGTCGGAAGCAGCGCCACTGGCTTTTCGCGTGCAATCACCTGGGCTGCAAACTCAACGGTGAGCGGCTCAATATAGGTGGCATCGGCCAGCGCTTCATCGGTCATGATGGTCGCTGGATTGCTGTTGATCAGCACAACCCGATAGCCAAGGGCCTTGAGAGCCTTGCACGCCTGGGTACCCGAGTAGTCGAACTCACAGGCCTGGCCAATGATGATGGGGCCAGAGCCCACGACCATGATGGTACTGCCTTCTGGAAGCATGAGTGGCATTTAGATGTCCTTCAAAATGGCTGTGTGCGGATGGCTTGAGCTGTGAGCGGATGGCTTGAGCTGTGGGCTGTGAGGCAAGTGGCGGAAGGTGTGAGTCGTGCTGTCAGGTTCGCGAGGAACTCATGACTGGCGGCTCGCAGCCGCCCAATCACGCATTGGTGACGTCATCCACGAACGCGAGAAATTCACCGAACAGTGGTGCGCTGTCGTGCGGACCAGGGCTCGCTTCGGGGTGGTACTGGACCGCCATCACTCGCTTGCCTAGATGCTTGAACCCGCTGACCGTGTGGTCGTTCAAGTTGACGTGAGTGACCACGGCTCCGGCTGCCACAAGGCTGTCCCTGTCCACGGCAAACCCATGGTTCTGGCTGGTAATGGCGATGCGCTTGGTCGCTTCGTCGCGCACCGGATGGTTGCCGCCACGGTGCCCAAACTTGAGCTTATAGGTGTCTGCGCCGACAGCGAGCCCGAGCAGCTGGCAGCCGAGGCAGATGCCCAGCGTGGGCACGCGCCCTACGACCTTCTTGACCTCTTCCAGGACGCTTGACAGCGCAGCGGGGTCGCCGGGGCCATTACTGAAGAAGACGGCGTCAGCGCCGGCCATCCACGTCTCTGCAGAGGCGGTGATGGGATGCACGGTGACGTGGACCCCTTCCATCTCAAGCAAACGCAAGATGTTGGTCTTGATGCCGCCGTCCACAACGCTGATCCGCTTGGCGCCTGGCTTTCCCTCGGCAAAGACAATCGAGTCCGTGCGGCTCACTTCAGTGGCCAAGTCCCGCCCTACCATTCCTGGCCATGCACGAATCTTGGCCATCAATGCGTCGGTCGACAGATCTTCGGTGCTGATGGCACATCGCATTGCGCCGGCAGACCGCAGGTGCCGAACCAAGGCACGCGTATCGATACGGTGCACAGCTGGAATGCCGTGGTCAGCGAGGTAGTCGCCAAGACCCTGTTCACTTCGCCAGCTGGACGGCTTGGTTGTGAAGCGCCGAGCCACAAACCCAGCGACCTGGACGTCGTCGCTCTCGGGGTCGTCTTTGTTGACCCCGTAGTTGCCGACGTGGGCAGCCGTCATCACCACAACCTGTTCGGTGTAGGACGGGTCAGTCAGCACCTCTTGGTAGCCGGTCATCGACGTATTGAAGACCAACTCACCAACGCGGGTTCCCACGGCACCAAAGCCTGAACCTTCAAACGCTCGACCATCTTCCAGCAGCAGGATTCCGCGCACAAAGACCTCCGGGCGCCGCTCGTAGCGCGTCCCGGAGGTCTCGTAAAGTGTCGACTATGAGTGGTTAGCTACGGCGGCGGCGCACCACGAGCATTCCCATCAGGAGTAGCCCAGCCAGGGGCGCTCCGAGTGGACCAGGAGCCGTCGTACAGCCGCATCCGCCCGAGACAACAAGGTCGCAATCATCCCCTTCACAAACGGGGTCATCAGCGGTCAGCGGGTCGATGTCATCGCACTCGCCGTCGTCGTCGGAATCGCCGGTCGCGTCATCGCCTTCGCACAAGTCGCACGCGTCAGCCACGCCGTCACCATCGGTATCTACAGCGTCATCGCCCTCCGCACACTCATCACAAGCGTCTGCAACGCCGTCTTCGTCCGCGTCTTCGTCATCGGCGCCGTCAGCGCATTCGTCGAGGTCATCACAGATCCCGTCGTCATCCGCATCACCGGACTCGTTGTCACCGAAGCAGCCGTCTTGGTCGTCGCACAAGCCGTCTTCGTCCGCGTCGCCGGTCTCGTTGTCGCCGAAGCAATCGTCGACATCTCCACAGATGCCGTCTTCATCAATGTCGTTGTCGGCATCGTCTGGACAGTCGTCACAGCCATCTGCCAGCTCGTCCATGTCGCGGTCGAGGGCGTCATCGAAGCCTGGGCACTCGTCTTGGTCATCACAGATGCCGTCGTCGTCCGCATCGCCCTCTGCATCGTTTCCGAGGCAGTCGTCGAGGTCGTCACAGATGCCGTCGCCGTCGGTATCACCGAGCTCGTTGTCGCCCTGGCAGTCGTCGAGGTCGCCGCAGATGCCGTCTTCATCGAGGTCGTTGAGCGGGTCGTTGGGGCAGTCATCGCAGTCGTCAGCGAGGCCGTCTTCATCAGTGTCTACGGTGTCGTCGCCTTCGCACTCGTCAACGTCGTCACACACACCATCGTCGTCTGCGTCACCAGTAGCGTCGTCGCCTTCACACTGGTCTTCGTCGTCGCAGATGCCGTCTTCGTCTTCGTCACCGGTCTGGTTGTCACCGAAGCAGAAGTCTTCGTTGCCGCAGACGCCGTCATCGTCGAGGTCGTTGTCCGCGTCTTCTGGGCAGTCATCGCAGAAGTCTGCGAGACCATCAAAATCCGAGTCAAGGGCGTCATCGCCGCCTTCGCACTCATCAACATCGCCGCAGACGCCGTCATCGTCCAAGTCGTTGTCCGCGTCTTCTGGACAGTCGTCGCAGAAGTCTGGAAGCGCGTCGCCGTCGGCGTTTGCGTTGTCGTCTCCGCCTTCGCAGATGTCGACGTCGCCGCACACATCATCGCCATCAGCGTCGTTGTCGGCGTCGTTTGGACAGTCGTCGCAGAAGTCTGGAAGCGCGTCGCCGTCCGCATTCACCGTGTCATCTCCGCCTTCACAGACGTCGACGTCGCCGCACACACCATCATCATCGGAGTCGTTGGCGGAGTCGTTCGGACACTCGTCACAGAAGTCGGGCAGCATGTCGCCGTCCGCGTTGGCGTTGTCGTTTCCGCCTTCACAGATGTCGATGTCGCCACAGACGCCGTCGTCATCCGCGTCGTTGAGCGGGTCCGCTGGGCAGGTGTCGCAGAAGTCGGCAATGCCGTCGTCATCAGCATCGACATTGTCGTCGCCGCCGTCACACTGATCAACGTCTCCGCAGACGCCGTCGTTGTCGGAGTCATTCGCAGCGTCGTTCGGGCACTCGTCACAGAAGTCGGCAAGACTGTCGTCGTCGCTGTCTGCGTTGTCGTCGCCGCCCTCACACTGGTCAACGTCGCCGCACACACCATCGTCATCGGCATCGTTGTCTGCATCAAACGGACAGTCGTCACAGTCATCGGGCGTATCGTCGCCGTCGGAGTCGATGGTGTCGTCGCCATCTGGACAGATGTCTTCGTCGCCGCACACACCGTCATCGTCTGCGTCGTTTTCAGGGTCGTTCGGACAGGTGTCGCAATCATCTGGGACGCCGTCGTCGTCACTGTCTACGTTGTCGTCACCGTTTGCACACGCATCGCAGCCGTTGGGAACGCCATCGTTGTCGGAGTCAATGTTGTCGTCGAAGCCGTCACAGATGTCGACGTCGCCGCACACACCATCGTCATCGGAGTCGTTCAGGGCATCGTCTGGACAGATGTCGCAGATGTCTCCGATTCCATCATTATCCACGTCCGACTGCGATGGATTGTTGGAGCAAGGACAGTTGTCGATTCCGTCTGGAATGCCGTCTACATCGACCGTGCCGGCCTGGAATACGACCTCGTAGTTGGCTTTCGGTTGAGCGCTACCGTTGATGAACGACCAGTACACCGTCTTTGAGGCGTCTGGAGCCGTGCCTGAACGCAGCGTGAAGTGACGCCGGTCGCCAACGCCTGATGGGTACCAACCATCCCCTTGCGCACCGCTCTTCAGGACGGTCGGCCCTGCATGTCCGCCGCCTGAGCTGCCTACAGCAGACCAAGGAGCCGGCACCCCGAAAGGCGTACTCCAGCCCGAAAAGGCAAACGCATCGGACGGGCTTGTGCTGCCGTGGTCAGGCACCAGGATGAAGTCCACGTCATCCGGGTAGTCGTCCCGCGTAGCAACCATGTCGAAGCAGTAGTCGTAGCTTCCGCCGGTCGGCGTGACTGTGTACGACATCGTCATTGGATACGCCGACGCCACAGACGGCAGCATAGCCACCGCAAGCGCGGCGGCAATCAATCGATTCATGTGTCCCCCTAAAGATGTCACATCATGACTCAACTCCCTTCGGTTGGCCATTCAAAAGCGCGTCTCAATCCAGTCGCAGTGGGCGAAGACACCGATTTTCGGCCTGCAACACGTCCTACAGAGAACTCTGAACGGTCGAGTCGGCATCCTTTGCGCATAGGACGGCACGCAACAAGGCCTCCGAGCAACGCACGAAGCGCGTCTCAGAGGCCGTAGGAAGCATGGACGAAGACGACTCTGTCGTCACATCCGTGCTGTGGTTGCTCCGGTGCCTACAGCGCTGGACACAGGACGTTGACACCGTCTGCAGCCCAGCACGATTCTTCACCGTCGTTGAACTCATCCAAACGTACCGCTCCTGAGCCGTCTTCGTGACCCTGGACCCAAGCGTGCTCGCCAGTGCTTCCGTTCAGGAAGTCGATACGTCCGAACTGTGGCGCGAAGAGGTAGGACAGCTGGCTGCCGACGTGTTCGCCAGCCGTCACGCCAATGCCGAACTGGCCCGTGCCTTGACCGTCGCCAATCCACTCAACAACCGCCGATTCACCCTGGTCGAAGTACAGGTCCCACCACCCCAGGTTGCCGTCCGCGGAGACGAAGCCGTTGAACCACAGCTCATCGGTGTGGGTCGCGTCACTGTAGCGCATCTCACCGAGCCATCCGATGCCCACCCAAGCGACAGCGAACGTTGTGGTCAGCGTGCCTTCGGGTAGGTCGACCGAGTTCTGCGCCACCCAGACATTAGGCTCGAGCTGCACCACGTCACCGCTGACTGCGAAGCCAATCGCGACTTGGGGTGGGTTGACAACGCCAACCCGCACGCCCTCTGCCCAGGCCAATGTAGCAGCGCCCGCGTAGACATTGCTGTACTCGAACGTGGCGTCTCGCTCGGTTGGAAGCCCGTCTGTATCCACAAGCCCACTACCCGTGACCGCCAGCCGTGAGGCGTCCGTTGTGAAGTCCGCAGCCACACCAATGTCCGCCAGGTGGAAGTCAACAGCGCCGTCCAGAGCGCTGACCCGGTCGACCAAGTCCAGGCTGGTACGGGCGGTGGAGATGTCCTCGAGCAGCGGCGGAGCCACAGAATCGGCAGGCGCCTCGCAGGCAGCGAGGGCGACAAGGACAGCAACGGGAAGTGCGATTCGGAACATGGTGAGTCTCCAATGTGGGGTTCGCTTGTCAGACCCACGGCGCCGGTCGAGCGGAAACCAAAAGCGAAAAACAATGCGAATTTGTGCGGGCAGCACCGATCTTCGCCGGCGAATGGCACGGATTGGCCAGCATTACAGACGCTTTCATCCACAGGACACGCGGACGACTGCGACAGTAGATGGGCCGCCTGGAGGGCTGTGATGCGGTGGATTGTTGGGATGCTGTTGGCCGTCGGATGCGTGAACCCGAACCCCACGTGGGAGCGCCGCAGCGGAGGAACCCTCGACGTCTCCATTTTCCCGCTGGAGGGAGACGGCATTGGCGTGGAAGAGGCGTTCGACGACGGTGATCCCGATGTCCGCGTAGAGATGTGGCAAGAAGAGCGGCTCAATATGCGCGTAGCGAGAGACCGATGGGTGCGGGTCGTCGCACAAGATGTACCGATCGAGGGCTTGGCGTGCTCACCGACCGCCGACATCACATTGTGGTGGAACAGCGACATTCGCAGTGTCAGCATGCGCATCGAACCCACGGATACAGACGACGTCATTGAAGGCTTTCAAGAGGGAATGAACCCCCAGTTCTTCCGCTTTGGCTTCTTCCGTGGCGACATGATCTTGGAGCACCCGTGCATCGCAGACGGCGTGCCCACACTGCACGAATACAGCACGGTGTGGAACACACAGACGCGCGAGCGAGGACTCGAATCGCCTCCTCCTGAACTGCGCCGCTGACCGTACATCGTCCGCCTACTGTATAGTCGCGCCCCTTCTGGAGGCCGGATGTCGCGCATCCCCAAGACACGTACAGAGACGGTGTTTGAGGACTACAAAACCCCTTACACCAAAGACCAAGCACTCGCCGAGGCAAACCGTTGCCTGTTCTGCGAAGACGCGCCGTGCATCACGGCATGCCCAACGGCCATCGACATTCCGCAGTTCATCCGCAAGATCACCACGGACAACGTGCGTGGCTCGGCCAAGACCATCTTCGACAGCAACATTCTGGGCATGAGCTGTGCTCGGGTGTGCCCCGTCGAAGTCTTGTGCGTGGGCTCCTGCGTCTACAATCACAAGGGCATCCCACCCATCCAGATTGGCAAGCTGCAGCTGTACAGCACAGACACTGCCTATGACGCCGGATGGGACTTCTACGAGGCCGGTGAGGACACCGGTAAGTCGGTCGCACTGATCGGCGCTGGCCCGGCATCACTCGCAGCGGCACATGAGCTGCGCCGATTCGGTCACGCCGTCACCATCTACGAGAAGCGTGACGTCATCGGTGGCCTCAACGTCACTGGCGTGGCCCCGTACAAAATGAAGTCAGACCGCGGAGAAGCCGAAGTTGATTGGCTGATGTCCATTGGCGGAATCACCGTCAAGACCGGCGTAGAAGTCGGCAAAGACGTGGCTCTCTCCGACCTCGAAGCACAGTATGACGCCGTGTTTGTGGGAATGGGTCTCGGCCCTGACCGCCTGTTCGATATTCCTGGGCATGACCTGGGCGGTATTGTGGGCGCTGTGGACTGGATTGAGCAGATGAAGCTCACCACTCTGGACACCGCTGACACATCGAAGGTCGTCATTCTAGGTGGTGGAAACACCGCTATGGACGCCGTTCGCGAGACCCTCGGGCTCGGATTTGACGACGTGACCATGATCTACCGTGGCGTTGAAGTCGGCATGAGCGGGTACGCCCACGAGTGGGCTGCTGCGAAGTCCAAGATGGCCAAGGCCGCTTGGCGCGCCCAGCCTGTGTCCTTTGACGGCGCCGATGGCCACGTCACTGCGGTTGTCTGTGACGTCCTAGACGAGAACAAGAAGCCGATTCCTGGCAAGCAAATCACCGTTCCCGCTGACCTTGTGCTCGTCGCCATTGGCCAGTCCAAGCTCGGCGCTCTCTTCGCTGACATTGAAGGCGTTGAGGTCGACTGGGGTCGCATTGTGACGGACGAAGACGGCTGTACCGGTCGCTCGGGCTGGTTTGCCGGTGGAGACGCTACCAACGGCGGCAAGGAAGTCGTCAATGCAGCTGCGGAAGGAAAACGCGCTGCTCACGCCATTCACGTGTACATGGGAGCCTGAAATGCCTGACTTGACTAGCAATACCGGCGGAATCATCTCCCCCAATCCGTTCTGGCTCGCCAGTGCCCCGCCCACCAACTCCGGTGAGCAAATCCAGCGTGCATTTGATGCCGGCTGGGGTGGTGCGGTGTGGAAGACCCTTGGACAGCCCATTCAGAACGTCTCCAGCCGCTTTGGTGGCTTGAACTGGCGCGGCACCCGTGCAGTGGGCTTCAACAACATTGAGCTCATCACGGACCGACCGCTCGAAGCGAACTTTCGCGAGATCTACGAGACCAAGAAGAAGTTCCCGAAGCACGCCGTCATCACCTCGTTGATGGTGGAGACTCGTGCCGAGTGGAAAGACATCATCAAGCGCGCCATCGATGCCGGCTCCGACGGCCTCGAGCTGAACTTCGGCTGTCCGCACGGGATGTGCGAGCGCGGCATGGGCTCGGCCGTTGGGCAAGAGCCTGCGGTGAACCAAGAAATCACCTCTTGGGCCGTGGAATACTCCACCATTCCGGTGCTCTCGAAGCTCACCCCGAATGTTGGCGACATCAACCCGCACGGCATGGCCTCGCAAGCCGGTGGCGCTCATGGTGTGTCGCTCATCAACACCATCAAGAGCATCATTGGCGTGGACATCAACACGTTCGTCCCCGTCCCCGCTGTTGGCAACAAGTCGAGCAACGGTGGCTACTGCGGCGCAGCCGTCAAGCCGATTGCCCTGCACATGTGCGCCCAGCTTGCGCGTAATCCACAGTTCAACATTCCCATCAGCGGAATTGGTGGCATCAGCAACTGGAAAGACGCAGTTGAGTTCATGGTGCTTGGCGCAAGCTCCGTTCAGGTGTGCACGGAGGTCATGCTTCGTGGCTACCGAGTCGTTGAAGACATGATTGATGGCCTCAACAACTACATGCTCGAGCACAAGTTCGAAAAGCTAGACGACTTCATTGGCAAGGCCGTCCCTGCGTACGACGACTGGGGCAACCTGGACCTGAACTACGAAATCGTAGCGAAGATCGATGCTGACGCCTGCATTGGCTGCAACCTGTGCCAAGTCGCCTGTCATGACGGCGCTCATCAGTGCATTCATCCCAACCCGGGTGAGAGCTTTGTTCCGGTCGTAGATGAAGACGAATGTGTCGGATGCAACCTGTGCCAGATTGTGTGTCCGGTCGACGGCTGCATCACCATGGAGCCCGTGGATAACGGCTTCGCGCCTGCATCGTGGAACGAGCACCTCACTGAGGGTGCCGTGTTGCGTCCGAAGAAGGGCAGCCACGGATAGCGGCCGCGCGCCTAGCGCTCTTGAGAGTGATGTTCGTGGCAGACGCTACGTGCCACGAACCGCTCTCAGGCTCCAGAGGTCTTGTCGGTAAGACTGGGTAAGACCTACAGACTTGCAAGCGGATAGCGGTGTCTCCCAACCAAGGAGACACCATGTCCACTCGTACACTCACCATGTTGATTTCTCTGTCACTTCTCAGCATCACCGGCTGCGCCGGGGAGCCTGGCTCGTCGTGCACCGTCGCTGAAAATGATGATGGCACTGCGACCATTTCCTGCGACGACGGCTCCAGCGTCATCGTCACCAATGGAGAGGACGGCGCTGACGGGTCCAATGGCGTTGATGGGCTTCCGGGCGCTGCTGGCGATGATGGAGATGCCGGCGACGATGGAGACGACGGCCCAGCGGGGGTGGACGGGACCGGCTGCGACGTGGTCGACAATGGCAACGGCACCGCGACCATCACCTGCTCGGAGACCTCCGTGACCATCGTGACCTGCGACGTGGGCGCGTTCACCTGTGACGGTGACATCCTGTCCGTCTGCGATGCCACAGCTGGCATCACCGAGGAACAAATCTGCAGTCCGAACGAGTGTAGCGAAGCCCTCGGAGACTGTGACACTCGGACGGGTAAGGTTCGTCTGGCCGGCGGAAGAACCTCGTTTCAGGGCAGGCTGGAAGTCTGGCACAACGACCAATGGGGCACAGTGTGCGACGACTTCTTCGACAGCTCGGATGCCGAGGTGGTGTGCCGCCAGCTGGAGCTGTCTGGGGGTCAGGTGGTGGACAGATTGGAGACGGTCGACGGAATCGACGGCATTGCTCTAGACGACGTGGAGTGCGACGGAACAGAAACGGAGCTCTTGGAGTGTCCCGCCAACCCTCTCGGCGAGAGTGACTGCACGCACGTAGAAGATGTTGGAGTGGCCTGCGGTGTGGCCGATGGCGCGCTCTTTCTGACAGACGGCTCCTCATCATCGGGCAGATTGAACGTCTTCATCAACAACGTCGCCGGCACTGTTTGTGATGACCAGTTCACAGACGTCGATGCCGGCGTGGCCTGCCGGGAAATTGGCTACGACTACGGGGTCGTGTTGTTCGCCGCTGCGGTTGAGGACGCTGCCACAGCAACCCCAACTCACTTTGATGATGTTGCGTGCCAAGGTGTTGAAGAGCGTCTGATCGACTGTCCTCGGTCGTCGTCGGAAAACTGCAGTCATACCGAAGACGTCGGCGTCTCCTGCTTCTTCTACTAGAAGCATGACCACTCCGACGAGGTCTGGGAGCAGTCTGTAGATCTGACGCTCCCAACACAACATCCACATGCGAGCCGTCGAGCCCAGGGTTAAGACTGGGCCCTCCACGGAGTTCGTATGCGCATTTTGGTTCTGCTAGCCCTCGCCGGCTGCAACAACGGTCTTACTGGACTCACCCAGGCAGACGACGACACGTCCGATGTTGGCGTGGACTCAGACACTGTGGTCGATGTTGACACTGAGCCCGATACCGAACCAGACGTGGACACCGAAGCAGACACTGAGCCGCCTCCTCCGCCCATCGTCCGCTTCATCGCTATCGGTGATGCTGGGGCCAACCCAGCGAGCCAGACCGAAGTAGCAGACGCCGCTCAGGCCTTCTGTGCTGTGCGCGGCTGTGATTTCGCCCTGTACCTAGGCGACAACTTCTACCAGACCGGAGTGTCTGGCTACACAGACCCCCGCTTCCAGACGAACTTCGAGATTCCCTACGCCAACCTGGACTTCCCGTTCTACGGTGTGCTCGGAAACCATGACCTCGGCGGCGACGGATTGGGCCTGGACTGGGACCAAGACAAGGCCAACTACCAGGTCGACTACACCGCACAGAGCAGCAAGTGGACCATGCCGTCCGAGTACTACGTCATGCATGACGGCATGCCTCACCCCCGTGCAGATGCCGTTCCAGAAGAGACCCTCACCTTGTTCGGCCTCGACACCACGCGCATGTTCTTCGGCAATACCCTCGGGACACAGACGGTACAGACGGACTGGCTGGCTGCAGAGCTCACCGCCAGCTCATCCCCCTGGAAGGTCGGCTTCGGTCACCACCCGTATGTCAGCAACGGCCGCCACGGAAACGCCGGCGCCTACGAAGGCCTGACCGAACTGCTCGACTTCATTGGCATCAACGAAATCATCCGCGGTCAGTACGTCAAAGACTTCTTCGACGACGCCGGATGCGGCGAGTTGGACGTGTACTTCAGCGGTCATGACCACAACCGCCAGATTCTTCCTGAGCCCAGCGGCTGCGACACGTTGTTTGTGGTCAGTGGCGCCGGTGCGAAACACACCGACTTCCACGGCGGCGGCTTGCGCCCGGTCAACAACACCGAGTTCCAAGACGACCAAGAGAATGGCTTTGTGTGGGCCGAGATCAACGGTAACCAACTGACCCTGTATGTCGTAGACGCTGACGGCGACGAACACGGTCCCTACCTGCACTTCCGATGAGCATCTTCGTTCTCATTGGCACCTGGCTCGCGTGCATTGGCGGGGCCATCATGGTGGGTCGTTCCCCTGCTCCGACCAACCAACACCACAGCTCGGCGATTCTGCTCGCTGGTCTATGTCTGTGCCTGCACGTCGCCTTCAACGTCCATCCACCGATTCCGGGCCTAGACAACCCGCAGCTTTTGGTCGCGGCAGTCGTCGGATACGGGCTGGTTGGCGCAGGTCTGGCATACGCAGTGTTCCGCGCCAGCATCGTCTTGGGGACCCGTCTCAAGCCCGCTCAATAAGCGCGTCTATCTCGGGGTCTCGTCGCTCACATGTCTGGTGTCATCGAACGCATTGCACGCTGGATCCAAGAGCGCCGTGGCCTCGCTACGTCGTTGGCAGTCCTGGTCACCTTGGTCGCTGCGTTCTTCGGGCTTCCACCGCGCATCGACCCCAACATCTTGGCGTTGCTGCCGACCAGTGAACCCATGGTTCAGACGTTCATGCAGGTTGGAGAGACCGGCGGCGTCAACATGGTCCTGGCGTCCGTCTCGGGAAGCGAAGACGCTCTTGACGTCGGTGCTGATCAGCTCGCCCTTGCGCTCACCGCAGACCCAACCATTGACTTGGCACTCGCCGGGCTTCCAGACGACCTGGAGCAGCACCTTCGACTCATGCAGCTCGAGCCCCAGGCCATTCGTGAGCTGACCCAACGCTTAGACGGCGCCCTCGCTCTTGGCCCGGCCGCCAACCCCTTGGTGCTGGGCCCACTGCTGGAGCTGTCCAGCCTTTCGGAGCGTATCGCAGGTGGAAACACCGAAGCCTGGCTTCCCACATCCGAAGGCGAAGTCCGTATCTTGATTCGCCCGGTGGCCAACAATCTTGACCCCGAGGGCTCGATTGCAGCTGCGCAAGCCATCGAGCGAATCTTGGCCACTGCTCCAAGCCTCGACCTGACCGTCGAGAGCCTCAACGGGCCTCACATTGCCGCCGCCCAGGGACTCGAAGACGCCAAGCGGGACTTTGGCTGGATTAGCTTGGTCAGTGCCGTCTTCGTTCTCCTGGTGCTCTCTGTAGGCCTAGGCAGCCTACGCGCCGCCGTTGTGGTGTTCCCGCCCATTGTCATTGCGTGCATTGTCGAGCTCGCGCTGTTCACGAACCTTGTGGGCCCGCTCAACAACTACACCACCTTTGGCACGGCAATCCTGCTCGGTCTGGGCATTGATATCGCCGTTCATCTGGTCGCTTCTGTACGCGAGCAGCTTGCCACTGCAGAGCTAGACACCGCCGTTCAACGCGCCTGGCGGGTCACTGGGCCTGCCTGTGTGACCGGCGCACTGACCTCCGCCGCTGGCTTTCTCACCCTGACCATCTCGTCCTTCCGCGGCTTCTCCCAGCTCGGTGTTCACCTGGCCCTTGGCCTTGTGTTGTGCCTGGTCGCCATGTTCGTGCTCCTGCCACTGCTGCTCCCGTACGCAGGGCTGACCGCACGTGAGGCCCCAACCCCACGTAAAGCCGCGCCCGCTGTCTCCGGCGTGCTTCGCGGCGCTCTGGCCGTCCTGCTCATCGGCACCGTCGGTGTCGGGGCCTACGCTGCTACCCACTTGTCTGTGGAGTACGACTTCACGGCTGTTGCCCGTGAAGGTCGCGTGTTCAGCCGTATGGACGCTGCCGACCAAGCGCGCATGCGAGAGACCTACCCGCCGATTGTTGTTCCTGTGCGTGACGGCGAGCCTGTTCACGTAGCCGCTGAGCGCATTCGGCAAGCCACCGCAAGCATCGACGCTGTCTCACGCGTGATGTCGTCGAATGACCTGGTGCCAACCGACCAGGACGTCCGAATCGACGCCCTCACCGCGCTGCAAGACCGACTGTCCAATCCGAACGCGCGCTACCTGCCAGTCGGCTTGGTCCAACAACTTGCAACACTGCGCACTTGGGACGGTGAGCCGCGCACCCGCGACGACATCCCTGCTGGTTTGTATACGCTGTTCGGTGGAGACGAGTTTGTCCTTATCCGTGCCACCGGAGACCTCTACGATGTGCGAAATAGCGGAGCCCTAGCCGAGCAGCTACACACCTTCGCCCCCCGCGCTAGCTCGGAACTACTGCTCCAAGCGCGTCTGTATGAGCTCATCTTCGACGACCTGCCCTGGATTGCGGTGCTCGCACTCCTTGCGGTTCTGATCTTGGTCTTCGTGGACATGCGTCGCCTGCGCTGGACCTTCGCCATTGGCCTGAGCTTGGTCATGGGCCTGGCCTGGGCAAGTGCGGCGGTCGCCTTCGCGGACATTCGACTCAATGTCGCCAACCTCGTCGCCCTACCTGTGCTGCTGGGTATCGGCGTAGATGCCGTGGTTCACCTCGCCCACCGCCTACGGGCAGACCCCCAGACCTGGCGCGCCACACGGACTATCGCCGTCGCCATTGCCCTCAGCACAGTCACAACCCTGGTGTCTTTCTCGTCACTGACCATTGCAAACAGCGGGGGAATCCGTAGCTTTGGACGCATGGTCTTCGTAGGATTGACCATGGTGGTCTTGGTATCTTGCACGGCATTGGCCTTGTTTCACGCCGTCTGGGGAGCAAGCTCACCCGCGGAAGTGTCAGAGGAGCCTGCCAGCTGACCTACAAGGAGCTACGCTCGCCGGTATGACACGCACTTCTCTGTTGCTCGCCTCCGCTCTGCTCTCAGCCTGCGCCACCGACACCGACCTGGACGGGTTTCGTGGTGGCAAAGACTGCGACGAGACAGACGCCTCCATCAACGCTGGTGCCACCGAGCTGTGCGACGGCATCGACAACAACTGCGATGGCTTCATTGACGAGGGCGTGAGCCTGTTTGCGTACCTCGACCAAGACGGAGACGGCTTTGGCGACCCCAACCTCGTACGACGCGTCTGTGAGCTACCCGAAGACGGCAGCCTCGAAAATACCGACTGCAATGACGCCGACGACCGCACCTTCCCCGGAGCAGAAGAACGCTGCAACCTCGAAGACGACGACTGTGACGGCGAGGTAGACGAAGGCGCCCTACTCGACTTCTACGCAGATGCAGACGGCGACGGACGCGGAACCGCCGAGGTCGTGGCCCAAGCCTGTGAAGCCCCTCCTGGAAGTGCCGTTGCCTCTGACGACTGCGACGACGCCGACCCAGAAGCGTGGACGAACCGGCCTGAAGTGTGCGACGGACAGGACAACAACTGCGACGACGCGATTGATGAAGGCCTACCGTCAGACCGCGTGTGGACCGACGCCGACGGCGACGGTGCTGGAGACCCCAACGCGCCGGCCTTCGCCTGCGGCGAGCGCCCCGGAGTCGCGGACGCACCTGATGATTGTGACGACGAAGACCCGAACATCGGCCCGAACAGCAGCGAGATTCCCGGCAACAGCATCGACGATGACTGCGATGATTACACCGATGAAACCCGGATTCCAGAAGACTACGCCGATGTCCCCACCGCACTCGCCAGCGTAGAAGACGGCTCGGTCATTCAGCTCGGTCGCGGCACCTTCTTTACTACAGTCGACCTGACCGACCGCGACATCACCCTCGCCGGTGCCGGCTGCGGCGAGACCATCTTGTACGCGGACGGCGCGGGCACCGTGTTGACCATGACCGCAGGCACCGTCGCCAGCATGACCTTGGCGGGAGGCGTCTCCGACTACGGTGGTGGACTCGAGATCAACGGCGATGTCATCGCTCATGATGTCTGCATTCAAGGCAACACCGTCACCGAGCGTGGCGGCGGCATTGCCCTTCGTGGCGGCTCGCTCTCCCTGTTCGACAGCACCGTCTCAAACAACGTTGCTGAAGTTCGCGGTGGTGGCCTGTTCATCGTCAACGGCGCGGAGCTGAACATGGAGCGCGTTCAGTTCTTGGGCAACCGCTCGGGAGATGACGGCGGCAACATCGCCCTCGCCAGCGCCACTGTTCGCGCAGACGGCATTGTCATTGCCGGCGGAACGGCCGCCAACGATGGCGGTGGCCTGTACATGTTGGCCACACGCTCTTCCATGGGAGACGTCGTCTTCCGCAACACGACCATCCACGGCAATACGTCACGCCGCGGCTCCGCCATGGCTGCGATTGACGCAAGCATCGAGTTCATTGACAGCCTCATCACCGGCCACGACGATGGCACCGACGAGACCGCCTACTTGGACGACGGCGACGTTCGCTTTGACGCGGTTGCCTGGAACAACACCGGCCTGGACACCAGCGACGGCTACGAGACCGAGGGCATTCGCGACCTGCCGGTCTACGTTCAGTCCGAGGGTCCGGTCGGCACCTGGGACCTGCGCCTGTCCCCAGACAGCGCGCTCACTCGGCTGGCGTCAGACGGCGGCGAGCTCGGCGCATGGGGTGGTGACAACGGCCTGGATGATGCCGTAGGGGCCGTCGCCCTCGATACAGACGCCGACAGCATGCCCGATGGCTGGGAGCTGTCCCGCGGCCTGCTCCGCTTCGACGTCGACGACAGCGAAGACCCGGATGGCGACGGCGTAGACAACGCCGCCGAGTGGACCGCAGGCTCCGAGCCGGACATGGCCGATTCCGACGGCGACGGCGTGCTCGATGACCTCGACACTCGCCCAACAGACCCCTCCAGCCACCGCCCCTTCGCGGACGCTGGCCCAAACCGCCTTGTGCGCTTGGGGGACGACATCACTGCGTCATCCGCCGCCTCTTTCGACCCCAACGGCGACAGCCTTCAGCGCGAGTGGACCCTCACTCCTCCTGCTGGCGGCAGCGACGTCCCCCTGACCGTCACTGGAGACGACGCCCGCTTCACACCAGATGCAGCCGGAACCTGGCGCTTGTCCCTGACCGTCAGTGACGCTGGCGCGGAACACACCCATGACGTGGCGTTCACCGTATTCAACGCCGTCACCGTGCCCGACGACGTACCGGACATTGCCGCCGCGCTCGCCCAGTCAGCGACCGCGATTGCCCTGCAGCCAGGCCGCCATGTCGGCGCGGACCTCGGCACCGCGAACCTCACCATCTTTGGCTTAGGCCCAGCAGACAGCGTCATCATTGAGGGGCCCGAGTCCGGCTCTGCCCTGACCGCCACCGCAAACCTGCGCCTGGCACACCTCACTGTTGAACAGGGTCACACCGACCTCAACGGTGGCTGCATCGACCTGACGGGAAACCTGGTTCTCCAGGACGTCACCCTGCAGGACTGCTCGGCGACACGCCTTGGCGGCGGCGCGTACGTACAAGGCGATGTCACCGCTGTTGACGCGCGGTTCCAGTCCAACTCAGCGCGAGAAGGCGGAGGCCTGTACGTGACTGGCGAGGTCTCGTGGATTCGCGGAGCCTTCATCAACAACAGCGCGGTCCTGACCGGCGGCGCTGTGTACGACGACACGGACGCACGCCAGAACCATCGCTTCGCCAATGTTCTGTTCCAAGACAACAGCGCTCGGACCGCCGCAGTCCTCTTCGCTGTGGGCGGTACCTCGCGCACACTCATTGAACACAGCGTGCTGTACGGCAACGAGACCGCCACCCTAGCGAGCGGCGCAATCGTCGCACAGACCGGCCCTATCGCCGTGCGGGACTCGGTCTTTGTTGGCAATCGCGGCAGTGCCGTCATTCACCAGGGCCCCTTTGGCCACATTGACCTTGTGTACGGTCATGCCCAAGACAACGCCAGCATCGCCAGCGTGTCTAGCTTCCGAAACACCGACGCCTATGGTCTCGGCCAAGGCGCTGTTCGCGTCGTGCAATACACCGACAACGCAGTCGCTACCGATGACATCTGGCTTGCAGAGCTTGGCTCCCCACTCGTCGACAGCGCTGTTCCTGGCAGCGAGGACCTGGACGGCTCCAGCGCCGACATCGGACTCGGTGGCGGCCTCGACGCACCACGAAGCAGCCGCATCTACGCGGTAGACACAGACGGCGACGGCCTGTCTGACGGCTGGGAGGCGCTGGTCGGTACCGCAGATGTCCTACCAGGTGCAGACGCAGACAATGACGGCCTCACAAACGCCGAAGAACACGCCCTTGGAACGTCAGCCATCCTCGCAGACACCGACAGCGACGGCATCAGCGACGCCGACGAAGTGGCTGTCGGCCAAGACCCGCTGAACACCACCGACAACCGCCCCGTGGCAGACGCCGGCGAGGTCCAGACGCTTGAGCGCGGTACCACCGGCCAGCTAGACGGCACGGCATCGAGCGACCCCAACGACGACACCCTCACCTACGCCTGGACCGTGACTCTTGCCCCACCAGCGAGCAGCCTATTGGGCACCACCCTGGATGCCGTCGCCACCCCGGACTTCACCCCAGATGCGCGCGGTTCCTACAACATCACCCTGGTTGTCTCCGACGGTGCAGCCTTCAGCCGCCCAGACAACGCTCGCGTCGTTGGAACCGGAGATATCCTCGTTCCAGAAGACTTCCCGACCGTCGCAACCGCACTCGAAGCCGCAAGCAGCGGCGACACGATTCGCCTGGGACCTGGCGAGTTCGGCATCTCCATCCGTAATCCTGGAATTTCCGTCACATTGGCCGGAGCAGGCCCGGATTTGACGACCGTGATTCCGTCGACTCCAGGCACTATCATTCAGCTTGAAGACGACATCTTTGCGCTTCGTTCCCTCACCGTCCGCGGTGGCGTTGGCATCACCGGCGGCGCTGTTGATTGCCGCGAGTCGGACTTCATTGCAGAAGATGTGGTGTTCGAAGACGCCATCTCAAGCCAAGGTGGCGCTGTCCGCCTTCAAGGGTGCGACGTCGAGTTTACCGACGTCCACGTGCGCAACAGCTGGTCCACGGGCTCCGGCGGCGGCGTCTACGCAACCCGAGGCACGCTGGTGTGGGTCCGCGGCAGTCTCATCGGCAACCGCGCTGGTGCAAACGGCGGCGGTTTGTACGCGAGCCTCGGCAGCGCCATTGTGCAGAACGTCGTGTTTGCCAACAACCGAACGCCGTCCCCAGGTGGGGCCATCTACTCGGCTTCCGGACACTTGAGCGCGGCATTCCTCACCGTAGTCGGAAACTCCAGCAATCGCGGCGCGGTCTTCGTCACCTCTACATCCGGCCAGATCACCCACTCCATCCTGGCCGACAACACCTTGGTCGGGGTGCAAGTCGCCGCAGGTGATGGCTTCACCGCTACACGAAATGGCTATTGGAACAACGAGAACGGCCCAGCGGCACCCAGTTCACTTGTGGGCACTGAAGACGTCCTGGCCGACCCCCAATTCGTCTCAGCAGACGACTGGCACCTACGTGCAGACAGCCCCATGCGCGATGCGGGCAGTCCGGACTTCCTCGACCGTGACGGCAGCGTGGCCGACCTCGGCGCCTACGGAAGCGACCGGGCGTTCGACGGCTACAACGAGTGGTACATCGACTCCGACGCTGACGGTCTTCCAGACGGCTGGGAGCGTGAGAACGGCTTGTCCGTTGGCGTAGATGACAGCACCAGCGACGCGGATGGAGACAGCAGTGATGCGCTGTCCGAGTGGCTGAACAAGACCGACCCGCGCAACGACGACACGGACGGAGACGGCCTCGTCGACGGGTCAGATCCCATGCCTACAATCGCCGCGGGTCAGCCCACAGCCGAGGCTGGAGAAGACCAAGTGGTGAATGCCGGAGACAGCGTCACGCTGACGAGCAGCGGGTCCACTGGCACACTGACCGCACGACAATGGCAGCTTGTGGAGCGCCCAGGCCGCTCGACTGCCACGCTCACAACACCGTCAAGCAGCACCACATCCTTCACCGCAGACATCGCCGGGCGCTACATCATTGCTCTGACTGTCAGCAACGGCGATGTCGACTCTGTCCCCGACCAGGTGACGGTGGATGTTCGCGGAACGATTCATGTCCCGGACGACTACGCACAAGCGCAAGATGCCCTGGAACTCGCAGCTTCGGGTAGCACCATCGACATTGCTGCCGGCACGTGGACGGTGGAGGCGGTCAGCGATGGCCGAGACCTGACAGTCCTTGGAGCCGGACGCGGACAGACCGTGCTGCTCGGCAATGACGCCCCCATCTTTGCCCTCGAAGGCTCCAACGACCTCACAGTGATGGACATGACCCTGTCCGGAGGCCTGTCGGCTGCTGGCGGAGCCATTCGCGTTGCTGGGTTCACCGCCGCGCCGGCTTCGCTCACGATGGTGTCCGTGTCGGTTGAAGACTCTTTGGCGCTAAACGGAGGCGGCGTGTCCGTTGTCGATGGCACCTTCGACATCACAGGATGCCGCTTCGTCGGTAACCAATCGGTTCAACATGGCGGCGCACTGCACAGTGTTCGCTCGACCGGAACGGTGCTTCAGACACTCATCGTCGACAACCATGCAGCCGAGTTCGACGGCGGTGGTCTGTACGTCAACGACAGCATCGTCAGCGTCTCAAACAGCATCATTGCCGACAACACCGCACGCTCTGGCGGCGGAATCACAGTCCAGGCTGCTCCTCTGCAGGGTGGCGAGCTGCTGACCCTGTCACGCGTCACTGCAACGGGAAACAGTTCCGTCATCGGTGGAGCGTTCTTGAGTGTGCTCCTTGGAGACGCCAGCGCGTCCAACAGCATCTTCGCCAACCACGACGCCTCGCCCATGAGCGTTGGCGGAAGCAGTGAGTTCACCGTCCTAGACAGTGTGTTCTCAGGCACGTCTCCGTGGATTGCAGGTGGGACAGACCCTATCGGTACAGACGGCAACAGTGTCGCAGATCCGCTCTTCACCGCAATCAGCAACGACGCGGACTGGACCAACGACGACTGGACCCTCCAAGCCAGAAGTCCGGCCGAGGGCTCAGGTGCTTACTCGGGTCCCGACGGCGACTGGAGTGCCGAGTAGAGTTCGGTGACCCGGTCGCTGATGAGGTCATCCGACAACAGATCCTGCACATTGTCTTCGATGCGCCGAAGCGGTCGACCCAGCAGTCTCTCGACCTTGCTGTCGTCCAGTCCCAACCACACGGGCGTCACAAGCGGTACACGCAATGGCCCGGTGTCTCGCAGCTGTGTGAGGGCCCCCACAACACCGTAGGGAGACGCCAGCGGCCCGGCCAGGTTGAACACCTCGCCAACCGTTGAATCGTCCAGTATGGCCTGCATGGCGGCTTGCGCGCAGTCTGCTGCATGGACATGTGGGAACCGGAAGGTGGGCAGCACTGCAACGCGGGCATTGCTCCAGTCCCGGTAGCGCTGGTTGAGTCGGCTCCACCCCGGACCATAGATGGGTCCAGGCCGTAGACTCGTCACGGCCAGTCCCCGCTCTCCGGCTCGCTCCCACACCGCCAGCTCGGCCGCAGCCTTGCTTCGCGCGTACTGCGGGCTTGATGTGTAGGCACCAAGGTCTGTGGGGCGACGGTCGGGATTGCGAATGGCCTGTGACTCGGTCGCTCGTCGGAGCATGCGCATGGCGTACACAGCAATCGTTGAGATGTACACAACACGCTCAACGCCGGCATCTGATGCCGCCACCAGCTGATTGTCCGCCCCATCCCGATTGTCACGCAGGCTGTCGGCAAAGGTACCTCCCTTTGCAACGGTGCGAGCGGCGTTGGCAATGACTGCGTCCACCCCCGAAAATGCCTCGGTCATCGCCGGCACATCTGACAGGTCTGCTTTGGCAATCTGCACGCCGAGCTCTGCCAGCCATGCAGCCTTCGCCGGCGTGCGCACAACGGCTCGCACCGTAGCGCCACACGCGAGGCCAGCCAGTGCAAGGTGAGCCCCGAGGAACCCAGTGGCGCCAGTGATAGCAATCGTCTTGCCGCGTAGATCACCCATCAAGCACGCAAGAAGTTGAAGCGGTCGACAACATCAAAGACCTGAGCATCCGGTAGCTCTCCAATCACCTCAATGCGCGAGGCGGCGATGGTGGCTCCCACCTCTGTAGAGACCGCCAGGTACGGCATGCGCTCGGGGACGAGAGACATGAAGCGGACTGCGGTGGCATCGAGCGCTGGTAGGTGGTCGCCCATGAACATCACGCCGCTCGCCTTGGCGGATCCCATGATGGGACCGTCTCCCTCCATGCCCACAATTCCGTCAATGATTCCGAATCCAGGTGAAATCGCGTGCCACAGGTCCAAGATACTCCGGTCGATTCCCTTGTAATGCAGGGGGTTCTTGGGCCAACCGTACACACTGCCCGGGACCGTCCCGAACAGGTTCTTCATGGTCAGTGTGGCCCCGGCCCAGTGATGCGTCTTGAGCTTGGCCACACTCACAAACAGGTCGGCGTCCAGCACTGTGCGGCCCATCATGAGCTGCCCAAATCCGGTGAAGTTGGCGGGTAAGGTCATCTCGCGGACCTCATCTACGTTCAGGTCAATGAACGGCACCTCAAGGCCATCCAAGATGCGCCGCAGTCCGGTGTTCTCCACCAAGATCTCGGTATCTCGACGGTGTCCGGGCCCCTCTGCAACAACCACCTCTCGGGCGCCAACGGCTCGAAACGCAGCGATGGCCGCCATCATCACCGCACTATTCGTGTTGACGGGCCGTTCGTCTGAGTACTCCACCAAGTTCGGCTTGAGCACAACGCGCCCACCACGGGCCTTTTCGATCACATGCGGGTAATCGGCCAGCCCTCGAGTCACGATATCGGTCAGGTCGGCGTCATAGGATTCCGCGCGGAATGCTGAGACCCGCTGCCTAGGCTGGTCTAAGACCTGCAGTTTCTTCCACACCCACGGTGCCGCTGCAATGCCTCCTGCTCCAACAAGCGCCCCAGTCAGGAGCTTTCGTCGACTCCAGTCACTCATGGCGTGCTCCTCGGTACAAACAGTGGGCACTCACCAGATTCGTTCGCCGCGAACGCCATGACAGCGAGAGCCGTGCGGTCCACCCGGCCCGTGAAAGACCCGTTCGGCTGCTGTCGACTCGCTAGAGCGGCAAGAAAGAGGGATGGGTCAACGTCATGCACAATGTGTGCGAGTGCGGCGAGCGCCAGGTGCTCGGTAGATTGCCAATCAAGCGTGTCGCGAAGTCGTACCAGGGCTTTAGTCGTCGCACCTGATGTGGGCAGTGCCAGAGCCACCCGGCCCGTCGTGGCCAAGTCGCTCTCGAGGCGGCTGCCTAGAATCGCTGGATTCCCGTAGTTCCAGCCTCCGTCGTCACACTGCCGGTCCAACAGCATGTGGATGCCGTCTAGACAGCGCTGATGGCTGTGCATGTTCATGTGGCGAAGGCTGAGCACCGCGTACGCTGTGGGCTCGACCCACGGAGAGGTGCCTTCAAACCACGGCCATGCCGGAATCGCTGGGTCGAATTCGAACTCAGCGGGCACCACCTCACCCCGACTGGAGAGAATCAGCTCGCGTGCGGAGCCCACCATGTCCGCACATCCCTGTGTTCGCGACAGGCACGTGGGCAACATGAGCTGAGGCCAGCCTAGTTCAGCGGCGCGCAACCAGTCCACCGGAGCGTCCTGGCCCGACGCCACTGCGAGCAGCGTAGGCTCGCCTGCACCGGCATTGCCAGGGACGTAGCCCCAGGAGCCATCGTCATTCTTCTGTTCGGCGAGCCACCGGCGTGCTGAGTCAAGGTCCATGAGCAGAGCTTACTTCAGAAGACCTGCTCGACCTCCCGCACCTCGGGAATTTCCTCGCACAGTAGGCGCTCGATGCCACCCTTCAGAGTTGCCGTTGACGACGGGCACTCTCCGCAAGCGCCGCTCATCTTGAGCTTCACAATGCCATCTGCAAAGCCCATGAAGGTGACCTCTCCGCCATCGCTCGCAACGGCTGGGCGAATGTCTTCGTCCAAGATGGCAACGATGGCGCGCTCCACATCTGTGGTGGGCTCAACGCCGTGGGTCGCGGTCTCCACCGTGACGGCCATCTTGTAGCTGCCCAAGAACACCGACAACTGATGGGTGACCTGATGCTCCAACAAGCCCCACGTTGCACTCGGCAGCTTGCGCACGGTGATGAAGTCGGATGCAATCATCACGTTGTCGACACCATCAATGTCAAACAGATCAGATGCAAGCGGCGAATCATCCGCCGCGGCCGCTGTGGCGTATGTGTAGGTTCCTGCCTCAACAAGGCGGGACGACACTACGAACTTTCGGGCATCAGGATTTGGGGTCGATTGGACATCAGTGACATGTGCCATGGTAGGCCTCCGCAGGGGCAGAACCGTAACCGTCTGCCACCGTGCGCGAGACCTGTCATTGACCATCACTGACAGTCCAGTGCATGATCAGGGCATGATTCTCATGCTCCTCACGCTCTTCGCTCACGCTGATGACCCCACCATTCGCTTCGAGGGCCAACTTCCGCAAGCGGCAGATGGCGCGACAGTCGAGGTCGACCTCCCCAGCGCCTGGCCTGGAACCCGCCTAGCCATCCTCCGTGGCGACGAAGCGTTCGCTGCCTACCCGGACCAAACGGCAGTCCCCGAACTGGTCGTCGACTGCACGCGCCGCAAGGTTCGTGTGTTCGTGCGCACGCCCTTCCCACCAGACAGTTCCGGGACAACCGACGACGGATGGAAGACACGGGCCACAATCCGGTTCGACCTTGGCACGCCGGAGCAAGTGGTCATGCTCACTGACAACGAGGCCGACGAACTGATCTTTCGCAAGCCGAAGAAGTTCTTGCAGCGCCTGCTGGCCTACGAACAGGTCGAGTTCCAGTACGTCCCATTCGCGAGCGGACCCACCTACACCACCTTCCACGTGGCCCATCTGAGGGCCGTTGTGGACGAAGTCGCAAGTAGCTGCGGGCTTCGCATGCCCGACGCTCAGTAGGCGGCGTAGTCCGAGTCCATACCGCCAAACACCGCGCGGTAGCCACGCAGCATGTAGTTGGCGAAGAACGGCATGCCGAAGGCGTAGCCAACGAACGGAATGTTGCCGGCGATAGCCACAACAACAAAGCCGAGCCCCCAGAAGCCCAGGTGCCAGACGAAGTGGTCCTTCACGTGCGAAGCAGAGCGGGTGATTGCAGCAACAACGCCCATCTTGTGAACGACCATCGCGGGCAGGGCCATGCTTAGAGCAATCTGGACGATGAACGCACCAATGATGAAGAACAAGACGCCCACCATGCCGAGCCCACTAGCGGAGACATGGTAGCCAATGGCCCCCACCGGGCGTTCACCCAGGCGTGAGAAGAAGCCACCCAATCCAAGGGCTTCTGTGTCCCCTTCCAAGTAGCTGTTCTCAATGCTGAAGAGCGCATACATCACAGGGCCCATCACCAATGCCATGCCAACAATAGACGACACCATGAGCCAGGCCAAACCGGCGAAAATCAGCGCGATGTCTTCGCTAATGATTGCGGCCACATACGGAACGAAGCCCACCAGCATGAAGACGGAGACGGCCGGAATCAGGATTAGGAGCATGCCCAACCCCACCATCCCGTGGTCCGCCCAGTTTTCCTTGAAGTCTTCGATGGTAGCCATGAACATGTCAGCCACCGGCGGAAGCTCATTGGTCTCGGGGCCGAGCGCTTTCACGGAACCCGCACCGGCGGCTCCAGACACGTCCGTTGCGGCATCGCCTGCGTCCCAGACGTTGGATGAATCAGACATTCGGTCCTCCAAAGGAGCGCGCCATACCCGGTGAATACACGGACGTCACCTACGGAGTAGGCGAACTGCAAACAGGGCTGCTAGTGTGCGCGCATTGGAGGCCTTATGCGCTGGATGACTTTAGCTGTACTCACCCTTGGACTCACCATTGGACTCACCGGCTGCCCAGCGGGCGATGGCGACGGTCCGGATGAAGGCCGACTGCCCGACCCACTGGCAAACCCCTACCCCTATGATGACGCCTGTGACGGATTCGAGGGCACGCCTGTTGCCGGCTCCATGGGCTGGTTTGTTGGGGAGTACGCCCTGCTAGATGACGGCCGTGTAGAGGGCTTTGAGGCATGGGCGCACATTGTCAATGACCGGTGGCGCGAGGTCTCGGGTGCCGAAGACTGCAAGCTCGTGTGGAACATTGCAGGCGTCACTGGTGACCCCATCAACTGTCCATCGTGCCAGTACAGCATGAGCATTGACGGCACCTTGAACTTCGAAGAGTCCGATTGTTTGCCCGAGTTCATCCAGCAGGAATCCGCGCCGTTCACCGAGACCTACAACGTGCGCGAGAACTCAGACGGAAGCACTGACTTCATCTACTCCGAGAGTGGCCGTCCGCTGGGCACCGGCACCAGCGACCGTCAGTCTGCGAACTTCCGCAGTGACGCGCGCTGCTTCTTCTTCTAGACGTGCACTGCTTCTTCTAGACGTGCACTGCTTCTTCTAGGAAGTGCAGCAACGGAAAGGGGCGACTCACTGGTGTGAATCGCCCCTTTTTAGCTTTCGCCCCTTCAATCACTGACTACGGCTAGATGCGGCCAGTAATGTCCATCACTTCCAGGAAACGGTACGCGGCGTCCGCATCCGGTAGAGCGGTGAACGCGAGGTAGGTGCGGCCGTCCACAACCGTCACGGCAGGCTCACCACATGCGACGAACTCGGTGGGGATGTCTACCGTTCCAGACCCATCCACGCGGGCCAAGGTCACTGTGCTGGACTGCGTGGGGTCATTGCTGGCAAACGCCACATAACGGCCGTCTGGCGTGATCTGGGGGCGACCGTGCGTGCCCACTCGAACATTGCGAGCGAGAGTCTCACGCCCCTGACCATTCATATCCACAGACACCAAGTCCCATTCCGCCTCTCGCTGTGACAGGAACACAACGCGGTCCCCAGCAAACGCTGGACGACTACGATCCGTGTTGCCCGAGGAGACGGTGCGCTCTTCACCAGATGCGAGGTCGATCATGTAGACCGCTTCGATGCTGTTGCGCTTACGGGTGAAGACAATCTTGCTGCCGTCCGCAGAATACTGCGGGAACATCTCGGTGCCTTCGCTGTTCGTGAGCTGCGTGATGGCATTGGTGGAGCTGTTCCACTGCCGCAGGTCTCCATTGCCGGTCAAGTCCGACACAAAGGCCATGTTGCTGCCATCGGGGCTTAGCGTTGGCATTGTGACGTCACCTGCAATCATGGACGTAGGCAGCATCTCGCTAGCGCCACCACCGGTCGGGCTTGCGTAGTAGATACGGAACTGCCCGCCTTGGTTGCTGCCTTCGAACAGTGCCACACCCTGGGATGACCATGCGGGATTGATGGCGACCTGGTTGCCAGCACCAAACCCTCCGCCACCACCCGGTAGCGACATGCGCTTGGCATCCTTGGCAACGCTGCCGGACACCTCGGCGATAAACATGTGCGTATCGCCGCTTCCGAGCGGGTTGACCTCAAAGGCAATGTACCTGCCATCAGTCGACCACACTGGGTTTTCAGTATGCCCTTGACCCTCAAAGCGTACCGTACCAGCACTTGCGGTTGTGGCCAGAGCCAGTCCAGCCAGCATTCCGAGCGCAGTACCAGCCTTGCGTAGCCATGGTGTCGTGCGAATCATGCAAATCTCCAACCGTGTGTCGAGAGAACTCGTAAATAACAAAAAGGGAGTCGCTTACCCTTCAAACCGCGGAACCTTTGGAACGATTCCGACCCGGATACCGACATCAAAATATGAGCGAGCACCGTCTGTTTGCCAGTGACCACCCAACTCAACAACCCCCTGAAGGGGTTCTAAGTCCAACAAACCGTACGAAGCGGTCATTCGAGCGCCACTAGCCCAAGCGGAGCCTTTGTAACCGATGTTTTGTGGCTGATATCGGCCTGGATCCTGTCCGACGTCGAATGAGGGGATGACCCCTGTCCCTTTGCCGCGCAAGACGCCGTATGTCGGCCCAACCGCAATGCGAAGGTTGCCAGGACGCAGCGCGACACCGGCCCAACCGTAGCCCATGTGGAAGGTGTCTTCTCCACCAAAGACGAGTCCAGAGTACGACAACGACGCTGCTGCGGCGACCAATCGAGTCGGTCCTACTTCCCAGCCTAGCTCCACGCCAAGCCCGCTACCCGTGACGGAACCTGGCTGAGCGCTGTGACGCTCTCCACCGGAAAATCCGTCGATCAAGACCGGCGCTGACGGCTCGGGCGATGCTGTAAATGCGTACCCCACCGTGGCAATAGGGCCGTGGTAGACGATGCCTTCTCCACCGCGAGCATAGCCACGCTGGATATCGATGACCTGCCAGTCTTCACCAGGCTCCACCGTGAACGTCAGTGTCTCTTTGGTGTCGTCGCCGCCGAGTACGTACTCGCCCGCAGGCAGCATGCCCTCGAACTGTCCACCTTCAGTCAGAACAAAAGACCCGTACTCGATGCTCTTACGTTGATCGGGAATGAAGGGCTGAACGGGGCGAGTAAAGACAACGTCCCAACGTGGATTACCGCGCAACCTGACCCGTCCGTAAGCACCATCAATGGCGCTCATTGAGTCCACAATCTCTTGCTCTTGCTGCAACGCCAGCGCGCGCTCCAAGCGTTGGTAGCGTTCCCACGTCTTGCCCAGGGCACCAGCGGCCTGAGCGCCAATCATGTGGCCGTCGAACTCAAGCTCAGTATTAAGGGCGAGCATGCGCTGGTACGTTCCCTCTACGCCTTCCCATGCGCCACGTTGTGCACGACGTTCCAGCTCACCTTGCAGACGACGGGCTTCGGCCCTGGACTCTGCGGATTGAGCAAACGCATCCTGTGCAAGCACTGTCGAAGACAGGCCGGCGACCAACAGGCAGATAAGAAGGTTTCTCATGGATTCACACTTCCGTGGACTGGGCGAGGTCGTGTTCTCCCCAAGGGTCGAACAACATACGGGCATAAGGGTGAGACGGCTGCCCGTCTGGGAATCGTAGCTCTTCAATGACCTGACCCTCAAGCATCACGAGGGCGCGATTGCACCACTGACGCGCATGAGCCATGTCATGAGTCACTAGAATGCACCCCGCCCCTTCGGGCAGGTTCTCGATAAGGTCCTCTAAAACTGACTCTTGCCGATCCGGGTCCAAACCACTCGTGGGTTCGTCCGCAACGACCAGCGCCGGTTGCAGCGCAAATACCCGGGCCAAGGTGACTCGGCGTTGTTCGCCGCCACTCATCTCGCGGGGCAGCGCGTGTAGTCTTTCGTTAAGACCGAGGTTGCCGAGCATGTCTCGCCCAACTCGTTCAGCCTCGTCTTTGGCCAGACCACCAAGCACAGTCAGGGACTCGATGACATGCTCTAGGGCTGTCTGTTGCGGGTCGAGTGCGGACAGCGCGTCTTGGGGAATGTATTGGTACCGTGCACGCTTCTTACGACGCTCATGCTCGCTGAGCGCGTCCCACCGCTCGCCCATCAGCTCAATACGGCCCGAAGTGATGGTCTCTAGGCCCAGAACACATCGCGCCGCTGTGGTTTTGCCCGAACCGGACTGCCCGACGAGTGCAACGACTTCTCCAGGCATGACGTCGAACGAGACGTTGACGATGGCGTCTACATCCTTCTTGGGGCTCCACGGCCACGTTCCATGAATGATGAAGCGCTTGCACAGAGCATCTACGCGAACAATCGGGGTCTGTGCCATGACTACTCCCCCACGCGGACAATGACGTCAGCGATGCGTGCGACGGTGTCCATATTGTGCGTGATCAGCACCAGGGCCACGTTGTGGTTCTTGGCCACGTCGACCATCAGGTTCGTGATGACACGTCGAAGAACAGGGTCGAGCCCCGTCTCTGGTTCATCTGCAATCAATACCTGTGGGATGGGCGCAATCGCCAAGGCGACCGCGGCACGCTGGGCCATGCCTCCCGACAACTCGCGCGGCAGTGCGTAGGCCGCTCGGCTTGGAAGCCCAACTTCGTCCAACACCGCTTTGATAGCCACACCCAGGTTGGCAGGCTGAACATCTCGACGCTCGATGGCCATCTGCAGCTGCCGACCAATCGTCCGCCCTGGGTTGAGCGCAGACGACGCCGACTGCGGGCTGTAGGTGATGTACCCACCACGCAGATGACGACTCTGCTTGAGCAGCTTCATCTGCGCTTTCATGCCCTGATTGTGCACGCCAGCGAACCAATCTTTGTCCCCGCTGGTACCTGGGTACTTGAGCGACCCGCGAACGAGGCCAGGGTCAACGTCCAACACACCCATCGCGGCGCGTGCTGACAAGCTCTTGCCGGACCCCGACTTACCCACAACCGCTGTGATGCGGCCACGGTGAGCGGTGAAGCTGACGCCATCCACCAGCGTGCGCTCGGGGGTGCGAATGCACAGGTCTTCCAAGACCAGCAACGGCTCAAACTCGCTCATCTTCCCCTCGCCGCTACTCGGAAGCCATGAGCCATCAGCGCGATCAACGCCAAGAGCACCAATCCAACGGCCAGAATGTGTGCGCCGGGCGCAGTCATGTAGTGAATGACCGACAAGATCTGGCCCCAGACCGGTATCGAAGAGGTGAGCTCGGCAGACGCCGGCGGCACTGTGAGCCACCAAGAGTAGCCGTCGTACAGAAGAGACGCCCACGAGTAGCTACTGTCGGAGTGCGTAATGGCAGGCAGAAACTGGCTGCGCGCCAAGTACGACAGCGAGATTTCAAGGAACGCCACTTGGGTGATGACTTCTGCGCCCTGACGGACAACCACAGAACGGAGGTTCAACCACACGATATGGTAGAAATAGATGCGGATTGCGCTAAACCCATGCGCGCGCAACGCTTCGACAAAGCGCGCCCCACCCAAGCGACCGGCCGTAGCCGCCGCTTCATCCATGGCTTGAGGTGCCGCAAGAATGGCCCACGTCAGAGCAATGGGGAGTAGCGACGCTTGGCCAGACGGCCGGGAAATGAGCCCCCGAACGGCGTTTCCTACACCTCCCAACAGACCGACCGCTTCTTCCGAGCCAAACAAGGCGTCGTAGCCAGCAGGAATGGCGGGGATGGCGACGGCGACCACAAGGATGATGACCAGTCTTGGCAGCGCCCCTACCAGCTCGGTAAATCCGGTGAGGACGACGTCGAACCAGCCAATACCAGCACTGCGGGCCAATCCGGCCAAGGTGGACAAAGCCATCAGCACCGAAGCCGCGACAAGTGCGGGAACCAAGATGATTCCGGCCCCTTGCAGGACTCTTGGAAGAAGCGAGATGCCGCGGTCATCGTTGCCGAACGGGAACACCGACAGTGGTCCCTTGTACGACTCGCTGTACTCCGGAGTGGGCAGTGAATCCGGCGCCATAAAGCCAGACACCACCAAAACAATCAGCAGGACGACCGCCACGCCCAACCAAATCCGCCGGCCAATCGGTGCGCGCCTCATGCCGGCACCGCTGGACTGTGGCGGATGGAGCGCTCGACGATGACCTCGATGATGGCCTGGGTGAGCAGCAATGCGCAGCTGATGAGGGTGATGACCCACACGGCGGCAAGGACTACTCCAAAGTCTTGCATCAGGGTTCCCGACCACAAGAGACTGCCAAGGCCGTCAATCTGAAGGACGACTTCAACAATGACGGCGCTCGACAGGATGAGCAACAGACGTCCACGGAACTGTCCGACAAGCGCAGGAATGACGTTTGGAAGAGCATTCACCAGAACGCGCTCTCCACGCAGAATCGCGATTCCGACGTACCGCTGCTTGACCTCTTCCTCCATGACGTGCCGGGTTCCGGTGACCGCGCCAGCGAGCGCACCGTCAGCAACCCCCAAGACGAGGGCCCCTAGAGCAAGTCGCAACAGAGCAATGGGCCCTTCGGTCGACATGGCGCCCCAAGTGATGGTCACGTACGCGGTGCAGATGAGTGCCAGAATGACCGATGGCGCGATGCCAATCACCTGCCAGACCACATCAAGGCGCTTGGGCAACCAACCCAACGCTGTAGATACGGTGCCGAGAAAGAGTGGAATGGCCGCAAGTAGCACAAGGGCCGCGGTCCACGGGCCTTTCTCCCACAGAAGCGAGGAGACCTGCATGCCTTGATACGTTCGCCACGACTTGCCGAAGTCGAGCGTAAAGGCGTTGCCCAGCCACTTCGTATAGAAGTTGACCGGCCCTTGGTCGAGGTTCCACCGCTCCGCCAGTTCGGCAGTTCCCGAGCAATTCGGGCAGATGAGCTCCGCCGGATTGCCCGGCAGTGCCCACATGATTGCGATGATGATGGCAGGCACCAATAAAGGAAGCGCCACCGCTGCGACCGCTCGGACGAGAGGCCGTACCCACCACTGCACCGAACCCCCAATGGAAGAAACGTCGCCCCCATCGGCGGGAGCGAGTCTATTGTAGCAAAGTTGACGCCGGCTGTGGTTGCACCAGACATGAGCCCTGTAAGAAGCTGGCAATCCAACCAAGTTTGTCTAGGGATGACAGCGTCGTGCGACTCTGGTCAGCCGCGCAAAGCGGAAACGGGCCCCTATTCGCCTTCGCAAAGGTCCACGGATTGCGAGACCTCTAGGCACAGCTGCAGCGGAGTCTCGGCGTTCTTGCCAAGCAGCCTTGCCACCTTGAGCCACTCTCGGGAATAGGCTTGCAGGCGCTCTTGGGCCTGCTGAGCCGCTGTGAATGACTCGTCCGTCTGCAGCCTTTCATCGCGCCTCTCTGACTGGCGAAACAGCGTATTCGCTGCGGCTGCGCGCAATTTGTACAGTCCATAGACACGGGAGTTGAAGGTGTCCCCCTCCCAATGGGGGCGATTCTCAAGCGCGGCGTCAGACCAGCGAATCACCGCCTCGGCGCGCCCAGGGCCCTTGCGTGCAAGATGGGTTGCATACGCGTAGCAGATGTCTGGGTCCGACCAATCAATCTCCCGAAGGTGACGCAGAACCAACGCTTCCCACTCATCCTTGTCGCCTCGCCCATTCGCGTTGGCGATGAGCAGCAGAGAGACTTTCTTCGTGTCGGTCTGGTGGGTCGCTGCCGCAAACGACGCTTCAAGGCATGCGACCTGACCGATGGACAAACGACCAAGGAGAGCCGTGGATTCGAGCTGGACGAGGTCGTCGCACCCGGAGTCTGTCTGCTCTACCGCAGACTCTGGCCCGGCGGGCAGCGCGGGTGGTGTGCCGACCGCGGGCCGCGTCGGCCCAGAGTTGGCATCGAAGACGTGGATAGGAAGGGTCAATAGGTAGCCAAACACCAGGAGCATGGCCAAAGGGATGACGGACAGATGTGGTCGCCGGACTGCCCACTCGACCCACGCGATCAACACGGCGCACGCGTAGATAGACTCGCGGTAGTGGGGTTTTGAGAACGACTACTGCACGAGCGACGCAACGTTTCAGTCATCGTAGCGCCAGCCCTCGAAGTTCGTGAAGTAGTAGAACGGCGCGATGGTGTTTCCGCGGACCTCGTTGCGCCAAGCGCTCTTGGTGTCGAGCTTCCACAGGAAGATGTACGGCAGGTCATCGGCGAGCAAGGCGTGCAGCTCGTGGTAGGCATCTTGGGCCTCTCGGTCCGAGCGTGCGGCCCCATACCTAGCCAAGATGGCGTCCACTTCGGGGTTGCTGTAGTTGAAGATGTTCTGCGCGCCCTCACCATCGGCGGAGCGCGTGTGGAAGAGACTACCGACGTCTTCGACGAGCCCGAAGGACCACTTGCCCATCAGAAGGTCGTACTCGGAGGTCAAGCTACCGGTGACAGCGCGAGTCCCCCAGTCATCGGCGGAGATGCGCTGGACCTCTTGGTTAAACGATGCTCCCTGAAGCCCATTTCCGAGCTGATTGAGAATGTCGCGCGCCTCAACATCCAGCGACGCATTCATGCCAACACGCAGGGAGACGGGGCTGCCGTCCAGATGCCATACCCCCGCTACCTTCGTTGCTCCCGCTTCCGTCATGCGCTGCTCGGCCAGGACCAGATCCGCTGTAGGGCGTGCTGTAATCGCACGGTTGTAAAACGGAGACGACTGAACAAACGGCCCGGAGATGAACTCACACGCTGGGTTTGGGTCGTTGGCGTTGTGCCCCACCGTGAGCCGACGCAGCTCCGTCCGGTCGATGGACAGCTCAATCGCCTCGCGAATCCGGACATCTTGAAGCGGTCCACGGGTGGTATTCATGGCGACGAACCACCACGAGCGCAGGTCATACGACTTTAACGCCACGTCCGCAGAGGCTTGGACTTCGGGGCGAAGGGCCGGCGGTACGGTGACCACGCCTTGAACCCCTTTCGACATGAGCGTGCGAATCTGAACGAACGCATCTCCGCCGGGCTGTTGGTTCACCACGGCGATGCGGGCGCCCTGATGCGCATTGGGAATGGCCGTCAGGCGAACGCCGCGCGTCCCCTTGGACCCCCGCATAGGGCCGGTACCGACAGGACGGTGAGAAAAATCGTGGTCTGGACTCACATCTTGCCGGTCGAACACATGGTGCGGCAGAACCCAGAAGCCGAGATGGTCGAAGGGGTTGAACAAGGGACGAACGAAGCGAATCGTCGCAGAGCGCTCATCTGCGCTGACCGTACATGTGGCGAGTGCATCTCGGAAGACCACGGTAGCGACCGAGACCGTCTCTGGGTCCAGAATCGTGTCCACAGTAAAGCAAATGTCGTCGGCTGTGAGCGGCTCTCCGTCGTGCCACAGGATGTCGTCCCACACCGTGACAGTCACCCCCTGCCCGTCCCCGTCCAACTCAACATCCTCTACGACCCGGCTCGTCACTTCGTTGGTGATCGGCGAGCGGAAGAACAAGCGGTCAAACACGAGCTCAGCCGTTCGATAATCCACCATCGACTGCGCATAGAGGGGGTTCATTGTCGATGGAAGAGCGTCCTCGTAGTAGGAAATAGTTCCCTCGAACGCTCCCTCCGCATGTGGGCTAGTTCGACGTTCGGCACGGGTCCATTGTGTAGACTGTTCCGCCACATCCGGCTTGTCGGCAACAAGAGAATCGGCCACCTCCGGCCCAGCCGGCAACAACGGAGGGGTCCCCAGGTAAGTGGGAACCACCTGCGTCCGGTCGGGCCATCCAGAGATGGGGGCCAACGCCAGACACAGGAACAAGAGCACCATGAGTACGGGTACAAAAACTACATGCGGGCGCCGAAGTCCCCACTCAATCCACGCTGGCAACACAAACGCCTCCACGGCTCAAAAAAGAGTCCAGAGGAGGCGGACGGAACGGGGTGCGAACACCCCACAACATTGTTCAAATGGGACGGCTAGCCGTCGTGGCGCCAACCGTCGAAGTTGGTGAAGTAGTAGTACGGGGAAATGGTGTTTCCACGGACTTCGTTACGCCACGCACTCTTGGTGTCCAGCTTCCAGAGGAAGATGTAAGGCAGCTCTTCGGCCAGCTTGGCGTGCAGGTCATGGTACGCATCTTGCGCTTCAGTATCGGTGCGAGCCGATTCGTAGCGGGACAAGATGACATCCACTTCCGGGTTGCTGTAGTTGAAGATGTTCAAGCCACCCTTACCGTCCGTCGAGCGGGTGTGGAAGAGGCTGTTGACGTCTTCGACCAAGCCGAACGACCACTTGCCGATGAGCAGGTCGTACTCGGAAGTGAGGCTGCCGGTGACCGCGCGGGTGGCCCAATCGTCTGCAGAGACGCGGGTGACCTGCTGGTTGAACGAAGCGCCCTGCATCTGGTTGCCAAACTGGTTCAGGATGTCCCGAGCTTCGGCGTCCAGGGGTGCGTTCATGCCGATTCGCAGCGTGATGGGGTCGCCATCCAGAACCCAGGAACCCGCAATCTTCTGTGCGCCAGCTTCTGTCATGAGCTGCTCGGCACGTGCCTTGTCAGCGGTATCGCGAGGCGGAACCTGACGGTTGTAGTACGGCGAAGACTGAACAAACGGCCCGGAGATGAACTCACACGGCGGATTCGGGTCGTTCTCGTCGTAGCCAATGGTCAGCTTACGCAGCTCGGTGCGGTCGACAGACAGGTCGATGGCTTGGCGAATCTTCTTGTTCTGTAGTGGACCACGGGTGGTGTTGACCGCAATGAACCACCATGAGCGCAAGTCGTAGGACTTGAGCGCAACATCGTCAGACGCTTGGACCTCTGGTCGCAGTGCAGGTGGAACGGTGATGACGCCCTGAACACCCGACGCCATGAGCGTACGGATCTGGACGAAGGAGTCACCGCCAGGCTGGAGGTTCATGACCTCGATGCGGGCATTGTGGTGACCATTCGGAACCGCCGTAAAGCGCACGCCACGCGTTCCCTTGGAACCGCGCATTGGACCAGTTCCGATAGGACGATGACTGAAGTCGAGGTCCGGGCTGACTGCCGTGCTCGGGAACAGATGCTCAGGAAGCACTGCAAAACCAAGGCGGTCGTACGGGTTGTGGTAGCTGCGCGACAAGGTAATCTCGGCAGACCGGTCGCGATTGTTGTACTCACAACTGACAATCGCTTCGCGGAACGGCTTGACTACCGGCGACGCTGTGCCCGGGTCCAACATTGCGGCGACCGTGAAACAGATGTCATTGGGACCGAGGTCCTCGCCATCGTGCCACTGGATGCCTTCCTTGACGACAACGCGCAGCTTGCGGTTGTCCTCTAGAAGCTCGTACGAGTCGAGAATGCGAGTCTCGACTTCGTTGGTGATTGGAGAACGGAAGAACAACCGGTCGAACATAAGTTCGTGCGAGCGGTAATCCACCATGGACCGTGCGTAGAGCGGGTTCATGGTCGAGGGAAGCGATTCCTCGTAGTAGCTAACCGTCGACCCCGTGAGGAGGATGGTGGCCATCATGCCGGTAGCTATGAGCAGGGTATTTGCACGGCGCATCGTTGGATGTACTCCTTACAGACCAGGATTCTGGGAACCGCGTGCTCGGCTTTCGCGCAGTGTAAGTGCGTCTAAGCCGAATCGGGCCGCTTCCAGGTTGGGATATCGACGAATGAGATTGTGAAGGATTTCCGTGCCGCGCACGGGGTATCGGTTGCGAGCATCCCATACTGACAGAAACAGTAGGGCCTCGGGGTCAGCCGTGTACTCGGCGCTGCTGCGCTCCATGGCACTAATGAGCAAGATGCCGGCAGCCTCATGGTTGCCCTCTGCTTCCGCGACCAGTGCCATGGCTCGAAGGACCCCCACCATCACGATGTCTGCGAAGACCCGGTGGTGCCCCAATGTATTCCCTCCAGCAGCAGCAGACATGCCAGCGAGGACATCGGCGCGAGCTTCTGACGCCGCATCTTGTGCCACATCTACGGACAAGGCGCCATCTATGCGGCTGGCGTGAGCGAGCGACGCAAGAAGGCTGCGCTCTTTCCAAGCGTCTACAGCAGAAATTCCAGCGTCACCGGTAAGTGCGGCCAGGAATGGGCCATCCGCTGGCGTGAGCATGTCGGCGCCAAAGACAAGCTCCATGGGCAAGTCGGCATCAGAGGTCGGTACCGGCTCGTACAGAAAGCGGTATCGGGCGCCGAACACATCCAGTGCGGCAGCGGACTCTGGTGCGGCGATATCCGCAGCTGCGTCATGCCACAGTGCCAATGCCATGAGTGCGCTCGGATCAGTCACGCTGAGTTCGCTACCTTCGGCTTGTTCGGCCAAGGTGTAGTGCGGCTCGAGGGCTAGCTCCGGCCACTGCCCAACGGTGACAGCAGGTAGGTTCACGACTGCTGACAACGCATCGGCCGTGGGAGTAGATGCAGGGTCTGCCATAAGTGCTGTCTTCCACACCTCGTGGAACACCTGTGCCTCAGGGCTCAAGTCCTCAACACCCGCTTCAGCAAGCGCCTTGGCGCCGGCGACATCGCCATTGAGGGCGTGTCCGATCATGTTGAGGTGAACGGCTCCACGTGCATCCGTCTCGCGCGGGCTACCTTCGTACGTCGCCTGAGCGGACGTGGCCGACAGCATTGCCGCCTGCTTGTACATGGCTGCGGCTTCCGCGTGGGCACGCGCAGCGGCCAAGCCACCGGTTGGGCCGAGCTGTTCAACAGCGTCACGAATCTTGCCGCTCGTCACCAAAGACAGCCAGCCCGGTTGACCCGAGTAGGTCGCCAAGACAGCTTCGTCTGCCGTGACCATAGGCCACGACAATGCCAAGAGCTCCGGATTGACCATCGAGTCCGACGGCCCAACCTGAGTTTCAGTCTCTGGCGTTTCGCCGGAACAGGCGGACAATGCCGCCCCACCAACGAGGCCTGCCGCCAAGCTGACGACGAAAGCGCGACGAAGCATCAACGGCCCTCACAGAACTCAGAGGTTCCTGCGGCAGACACGCACAGCTGAAGCGGAGTCGTAGTGTCCTTGCCTGCTTCCTTTGCGTACTCGTACCACTCGCGTGCGTAGGTCTTTAGACGGCCACGGGTGCGCTCGACGGTACTCTCGGTCTCGTCTGTCTGAGCTTCCGCGTGGCTAGCTTCTGCCCGAATCCAGAGGGTGTTCGCAGCTGCTGCGCGGAGCTTGTACAGGCCATACACGCGGCTCTTGTAGGTCTCGCCTACCCAACGGGTGCGGTTTTCAAGGGCAATCTCGGACCAGCGAATGACACTCTCGGCGCGACCCGGTCCCTTGCGGGCCAAGTGGGTGGCGTACGAGTAGCAGATATCCGGGTCGGACTGATCAATGTCCTCAAGGTGCCGGCGAACGAGTGCTTCCCATGCTCGCTTGTCACCCTTGCCGTTGGCATTGGCGATGAGCAGCAGGGAAATCTTCTTCTTGTCCGTCTGTCGTGCCGCATCCGCAAAGGATGCTTCGAGACACGCCGACTGCTCGGCAGACAAGCGTCCGATGAGTGCGGAGGACTCTAGCCGAACCAGATCGTCACAAGTGACAGGGCCCGGGGTAACGACTGCAACAGGGACAACGACAGGCGCTGGGTCGGGGCGAACCATTACGGGGTCAGGAGTCGGTGGCTGCGGAGTCGGTGGCTGAACCTCTACGATAGGCGCCGGAGTGACCGGAGACGGTCCGGGGCGAATCATTCCACCCGGATCGGGCGTTGGTGGTTCTGGACGGACCACTGGTGCCGGGTCGGGTGAAGGCTGCGGACGTACCATTCCACCCGGGTCAGGCGTCGGCGGCTCTGGACGAACCATGGGAACCGGCTCAGGAGTTGGACTGGGACGCACCATTCCACCAGGATCAGGTGTTGGCGGCTCTGGACGAACCATGGGAACCGGTTCGGGAGTTGGATCCGGAGTGGTGCCCACCGGCACGGGTCCCGGGTCGTATGGCTCAGGCTGGATGTCTGGAACCGGGGCCACGGGCTCTGGGATGGGGTCTGGAACCACTGCGACCGGAGCACCGCCTAGGTCGTAGGCCGTCAAGCCCACAAACGGACTGAAGGCCGAAGTCGGGGTGAGAGTGAACCAATCCACCCGAGCACTCGCTGGAGATGGCATGCCACCGCGCTGGACGAGGTCCGGCGTGATGCGTTCACCACCTTGGTAGCAAGCAGTCCAGCCATCCAAGCACGGAAATGCAGGGAAAGACTCTTCGTAATCCGACCACGTTGTTGCTTGCGCAGACGACGTCGCGAATCCGAATCCAAGGGCCAGCGCCATGAGCATACGAGACATAGAGAAAAGGCTCCTAGGATGCGCTACTGCGCAGGGTCCGCTGGGGTAGCGCCGTCGATGGGACGGTCGCGACCGAATTGGATCACAGGTTCCTCGAGATCATCGAGGAGATTTAGTTCCATCGTCTCAAGCGTGACCGCAATGACATTGCGGCGCTTGCGAACGATGTGCCGCACATTCGCGGTGACAAAGCCAGGGGCGCTGACCTCAAACTCAAGGTCCAAGCCCTTGATAAAGAGCTTTTCCGAGCCATCTGGCAGGAACAGAACGTCTGTGGTGTAGGCACCCGTGATGGTGTTGACCGGGTGACGTTCTTGCTCTTCTGGATGACGAACCACGGCAGTGGCGATGGGGGCACCACCGGTATCCATGACGCGGATCTCCACCGGGATGCCAGTATCTTGAGCCATTGCGACGGATGAAGTCGCCACCGACAAGAGTGCTGCGGTCCCGAAGGTCAACGCGGCAGCAAGGAGCAAGCGGGAGCTAGAAAGGCGTGCAGCAGGGAGCAGAAGACGGGAAAAAACCATCATCGGTTCTCCAGGAAAGTCGCGAAAGCGGAGGATGAGGGTGCCGCGTCGCGCGCAACTCGCGTAGCGCCGGCGCGGAATAGACCCCTCGCCGCCTCAACCGATTCCACGTCACCGGCTAACAACCGTGCGTCTGCCGGACTCGTTGACAATGACGCCGCGGTAGCGCGCGCGTCCATCAAGCCTTCGTAGGGAACGAAGCCGTCCGCCGCTGCTTCTTGCAGCGACTGCAGAATGGCCACAGCCTCTGCGGTTTGGCCGTCCGCTACGAAGACCATCGCGCGGGTCGCTTGCACGCGCCAGCCCTGGTTCTCCGGGGCCCCGATGACTTCAATTTCAGCGAGCAACGTTGCCGCAGCACCGGGGTTGCCAGACGTGACCGCGCGGCCAGCCCACACGAGCATCTGCTCGGCCTTCATGGGCTCGTCGTCAGACAGCTGCTTGAGCATCTCTTCCGCGGTAGGCACGGCGACCTCACGAAGACCGACCGACCACAGCGCACCCGCCTCTGCCAGACCGCTCTTGTACACGCTGCCACTCTCAAGCAACGCCAGGTAGGCCTCGGCTGTCTGTCCAACGGCGCCAGGTTCGCCGCGGACTTCCTTCAGCAGTTCCAAGGCATCGTCCGCTTCTGCGTCACACAAGTGGACCTCGGCAGCAAAGAGCTTGCCCATAGGCAATCCGCTTGCAAGACCGTGGGTCTTGATGTCGTCCAGGCGGTCATTGTCGGCGGCCTGCACCGCGACCATGGCCCGACGAAAGCGAATCTCCCCGCTCTCATCACCCGTCTTAGCTTCGAGGTCGGCCAGAGTGGCGTCCGCTGCATCCCATTCTCCAGCCAGCACCTGATCTAACGCCACACGAAGCATCACTTCGGGTGAGTCTGGGTGCTCAGCCTGGAGAGTGGACAGTACCGCTGACGCGCCTGGCAGGTCGTTCTCTGCGAAACGATCGTCTGCTCCAGACACGTCGATCGGTCCGCCACCCATGCAGGTTGCTGAGATGACTGCCACAAGCGACGTCATGGCCAAAAACGCTATTTTCATCCGTTCTCCATCTACCTGGGCAAAGCACCCGTGGGATGCGGTCCGGCGTGTTCATGCCACAAACCGGACTGCCTTTCAACCAGCGGGGGAGCGCCGCCAGTCCCATGATAGCGTGTTGTGGTGCCATTCACCCTCACTCCTCTGGAGGTGCTCCTGGCCATTGAGCCCAATGTCTCCGATAGCGTGCGTCTGTTGCGGAAGATTGCAACAGGGCCCTGGTCGTCTGTGTGGGTGGGTGACCTGAGCCACGCCAACGCAGACTCGGCGCGCGACCTCGTTGCTGTGAAGGTTTTTCGCACGCGGACGGCGCGCGACGCGGAAACTCTGTTCCGATTGCGGGATGTGGGGCGAGACATCAGCACGCTGCGGCACCCCGTGCTGTCGCCTCCATTGGCGGTGGTTGACGTGTCTGGACGTCTGGGATTGGTCAGCGAATATGTCGACGGCATCGATCTGTTCGATCTGTGTGAAGTCCTGTGGGAAACGGACACAACCCTGCACACCCGTGTCATCTGCGGCATCGTTGCGGCTGTGGCCGAGGCGCTAGACGCAGCCCAACTGCGCATTCCAGATGGCAGCGACCGGCCGTTGGGTCGGAGCCACCGGGACCTCAAACCTGCAAACGTGATGATCGACCGCTCTGGTGGCGTCCGCTTGTTGGATCTAGGCGTAGGGCTCACATCAATGGCAGGTCGGGAAGCGCGTGCAGAGTCGCTAAAGAAGGGACTTACACGGTACCTTTCTCCGGGTCGTAGAGAAGGAAAAAGAGGGGGGTCACCAAGCGATATTTACGCCCTGGGCATCATGGGCGTAGAGCTCGCACGGGGCGGTTGGCTCAAGCGGTTGAGGTTGCGCAATCCGGACCACGACCGTCATCTGGCAGAGGTCGTCGCGCGCATCAAAGATCTTGGTTTTCGGACCGAGGGCGATGAGCTCGCGTGGCGCAACCTGTTCCTTCGCATGGTCGCGCACGACCCTGACGGCCGGCCAGACGCTGCCGAAGTCGCATCCGCTTGTCGGGCGCTGCAAGATTCTGCGAATGGACCCGACTTGCCAGCGTTCGCAGTACAGCATGTTGCGCAATGGCTCGAACCGGTTCCGCAATCACCTGATCCAGACCTCGACGAGTTCATGGCGCACATTCTGCACACCGTGGACCAGGCGCCAGATCTTCCGGTGGAGCACGATCTTCCCGCCCCAGATGACTCACACTGGATCGAAACGGCCGATGGCTGGCAGACGGAAGACCAGCTCATGGAGAGCGGTGAACACCCAGACCTTCAGCCACTGCCTGCCGAGCCCACCGAAGAGGTCATTCTTCCTACCTTCGAAGAGGACGACACGGCCTTCGCAGACGCGGAGCTGACTGGTTGGAGCAAGGTCCCTGTGGGTACGACGCCCCATGAACCGCTGCCGTCGGCACCCGTCGAGACCGCAACAACCGCTCCGACTCTGGCGCCCGTCCTGCTGTTCGTCGGAGCGGCCGTTCTCGCAACGTCCATCTTGGGCGTCTTGTTTGTTGTGTGGTGGTTGGTCTAGGCGACCAACTGGCGCTGCCGCTCAAAGAAGGCCCGCACATTCTCTTCGGCCTCTTCCACAGTTGCACTGTGAAAGATGAGCTTGCGCAGCTCGGCACCGTCATGAACGCCCTCGGTGAAGTAGCGTGCAATCTTCTTCATGCGCCCCAGGGCACCATGGTCGGAGTTGAAGCGGTTGCGAAGTGCCTCGTAGTAGTCGAGCAGCGTCTGCTCACGCTCGTCAAGGGACGGCTCTTGTGGCGTTCCTCCGGCGAGGGCAGTCGCAATCTGGCGGAACACCCAAGGGTTCTTGATGGCCCCTCGTCCAATCATCCAGCCATCACACTTTGTGTAGGCCTGAGTCGAAAGAGCGGACGACACGTCCACAATGTCGCCATTGGCAATGACCGGAATCGACAAGCGTCGCTTCACCTCGGCGAGGGTGTCGAGCTCCCGCTCACCGCCGTACTTGTCCTCGCGAGTACGCCAATGCACGGTCACGGCTTCAGCCCCCTCCTCTTGGCACAAATACGCCAAATCCGGAGCGTTCTTGCTGTCCTGGTCCCAACCGCTTCGCATCTTGACAGTGAATGGAATCTCTACGGCAGCGCGCATGGCCCGAACGATGTCACGAACAACATCCGGCTCCTTCATCAGTGAAGAACCCCCGCTGTTTCTGCACACCTGCTTGCTCGGACAGCCCATGTTGAGGTCCACGATGTGTGCGCCCAAGTCCTGAGCAATCTTGGCGCCTTCGGCCAGTGCAACAGGGTCGCGCCCAAAGACCTGGATGGCGACCGGCGACTCGTCGACATCGAACTTGACCATCTCCATGATTTTCTTGTGCTGCTCAGCCAACCCACGCGCAGGGATGAACTCTGTGCAGGTCAGGCCACAACCGCCGATCTGACGGACCAGCCGACGAAAAGTCAGGTCCGTCACCCCTTCCATGGGGGCCAGAGCGAGTCCGTTGGCAATCTCAATGTCGCGAATCATGAGCATGTCGAGCGGATATCGGAGTTTGAACTACCTGGCGAACCCGAGCTCTACGGACAGGTCTGTCCGTTGACCGTCTCTCCACGCGCAACCAGAGTGCCAGCGACCAAGCACTGGCTGGGTCCTAGGACAACACTCGCCCGAAGCTGGCTGTTGGTACGAATCTCCACAGAGTCGCCAACAGTGACATCACGACCAATGCGAACCCCAGTCCCGACGATGTCGCCTGTTCCGAACGCAACATCCTTTCGAACTCGACTACCCGCTTGCAATGACAGCGTACCGGTCGACGTCACCCCAGGTCCAACCACCACACCGCGCTCTACTGTACCGCCGCCAAGCAGATGAACTTCCCGGCCGAACACTGGCAGGCTCCCGGTGCCCGATGTGCCCACAAGCCAGGTGCCATCAAGCTGAACGGCGGGTCCAAGAATCGCCCCGTTGCCGAGCGTTCCGGCGTCGAACCGACTGCCAGCCCCGAGCACCCCAGAGGCCTCAACGGTACCCGCGGTGACCTCACTCTCCCGTCCGAGAATGACGTCATCTCCGAGGACCACGCTCGCGCCAAGCACGGAGGAGCGGCTGACAATGACGTCGTCTCCCAGAGTTGCGTTGTTTCCGACGCTTGCATTGGACGCGACCAGGACGCCAGTTCCGAACGTCACACTGTCCCCGATGGTAGCTCCAGACTCGACCGTCACGCCACCTGCGAATGTCACGCCGGTACCGATGCTCGCCGTCCAGTGCCGACATGCGAGCCCAGAGGGTGCAATGTCGATCTCCACGTAGTCGCAGCCACACGCAGCCGCGACGAAGCGATGTGGATTGTCCCGACATGCGTCCGTTCCAGTGAGCGCTCCAGAGAACAGCGTTGATGCATTGGCAGGCAGTCCCGATGCAATGAGCGCCGTAGCCCCTACTTCACCGCCATCGAGGCCATCAATACGCCAGACAGTGCCGTCGTCGTACAAGCCCCACAGCGCCCCATCCCAAGCCTGGTCAAGGTCGACTACGTTCCCAGACAAGACCGATGACCACAGCACTGTCGAGTCTTCGTAGGCGTACAAAGTGTCGTTCGGACTACCTTCAATCGCGATGAACCGCTGGCGCCGTGGCCTCTTGAAGTTGTGCAGTGCTGTGGGGACACCTGGCAGGGTGTGCAGCACGGTCTCGATGTCCGTCGCGAAGTTGAACTCAACGAGGGAAAAGGTGCTGACACTACCGACCGTCGCGTGACCGTTTACGCCGATCAACTGGTAGTTGGTAATGGTGTCGGCAGCGCCATTGACGGTGCTCAATGTGGCCAACGTGGAGACGGTCCCAAGAACAGGGTCCACCTCGTACACCTTTCGCGACGTGGCTTCGACGACCATGAGGTGGTCATCCCAGATCTTCTCCACGCTCACGATGCTGTGGGTGGCGACCAAGCCTGGAATCGTGGCTACCGAAACCCAAGCGGTCGTTGCGGTGTCGTAGTGCCACACGTCGAGCGAACCAGAGAAGCTGGCATAGCTGTCATCCGCCGAGTCCACGATGATGTCCGTAAACGACGCCAAAGCGGGGCCGGTTCCGTTGAGCCACGGTGTACTGACCCATGCCGCTCCAGTATCCAAGTAGCCGCTCACAGAGTCCGGGTCGCCGGCCACAAGCATCACGTCCGATGGGACCTGAGCAGTAGCAACGGACGCTAAAAAGACGATGAGTGCGGTGACCATAGAGACTCCCCGGCCCCACCATACCTCTTTCGCCTGTTCAATACTTGGTTTCTGTGCGCTTCTGCGGCGCCATTTCGCTCAAGTGCAAGCCCTCAATAAACCCGTCTTCCAAAACGTCAGCGTCGGCCAAGAAGTTGTGTTTTACGTAGTCGCAGTTTGCGATAGTCGGCTTACGATCCAAAGGAACACCGACTGAGGCAATGGCCTCACGTGCGGCTACATCATCTGGGTAGACGAACAAGAGTCCGTCGCAGTCCAAGACCAACCGTGCGTTGGCCTCATCGCGAATCCAGAGTTCAGCCCGCGCATCTTGATGGAACAGGACGTCCGCTTTGTCGAGAGCTTCGACGACTTCGTCCGCCTCAAGGCCCAATCCCACAAAGTCACGAGAGGGCTCGCCTTGCGGCTTAGGGTCCCGGCGATTCACGACCTGCCGATACAGCACCTGAAGCGGCGGCTGAAAGGCGTGGATCAGGGCCTTGTGTACCTTTTGAAGGGTGCCCAAGGGTGCTGAGACCACGAGTCGGGTGGCACCGCCCGGAGCAATCTCTGGGTAGTACAGGGTGGGTGGTGTGAACGACACCGGGTCGCCGTCTTTGGTGACGGACTGGGCTTTTGGGGTTGGCTCGGTCATGCTTGCCTCTCGAAGCGGCGCGCCGTATCCGCGCTGGCCGGCTCTGGCTCCCCAACACTTGGCTACACGCGTCATGATCGTGCAACTCAGCAAGACCCACGAGGCTTCACTCCGGCGCCTGCTGCAGACTGAACCCACGATAAACCTGTTCTTGCTCGGGTTTCTCGACTCCCACGGATTGGGGGCTGCCACATGGGTGGGCGTGATGGGTCACGAGGTCGAGGCCTGCGCCCTTGTGATTCCAGGGCGTCTTGTGGTCCCGTTCGCACCCCAATCCAGCCATGCACACCGGATCGGACAGTATTTTCGCGGCCGTTACCGGGCGAGCATGATGGTGGGCCCGCGCGAAGCCAGTGATGCGCTCTGGGATGGGTGGACCCAAGGCGAAGTAGCGCCACGCCGTCGCTATGATCAGCGACTTTACGCCATTGATACGCCGACCGTCTCCCCACCCGTTCCCGGCTTTCGCCGAGCTGTTGCAGCCGATTGGCCCACCGTGTCGCGATTCAGTGGTGAGATGGAAGCCGAGGACCTCGGACGTGACCCCCGGATCGAAGAACCCGGGCTTCATGATCGGGTGATCCGCGACCGTATTGGTCGCGGCAGCACCTGGGTGATCGAGCGTGATGGAGACCTCGTGTTTCAGCTGAACGTTGGCACGTCAAACCGCTACGGATGTCAGGTTGGCGGGACCTATGTTCCTGCAGAGCAACGCGGGAAAGGGATTGCAACACAAGGCATGTTCGCCATGGTCCGGCACCTACTGACCGAGTACCCTCGAGTCACCCTTCATGTAAACGAAGCCAATACTCCTGCAGTTCGTGCGTACGAACGGGTGGGCTTTCAACCCCACGCGCCCTTCCGTCTCATCACCCTGTAGGCCATGCTTCACACCAACCAACACTTCTCAGACGCCATCGAGGCCGCTGTCGGCGACATCGAACAGTCCACAGACGCTGAACTGGTCATCGTCGCCGCAATGCGTTCCGGCGCCTACCGCGACGTCAGCTTGGTCCTTGGCATGCTCTGCGGCCTGGTGGCATTGCTCGTGGTGCTGTTCGTCGACATTCACGTACCGCCAGGTATGGTTCCGGTGGACGTGCTGATTGGCGTCGTCTTTGGCTACCTGCTCGGCCGCACCCGGCTGGCATTGCGCTGGCTGGTCCCGGCACATCGCAAGCGCAGAGTTGTGCGCCAATGCGCCCTCGCTGAGTTCGTGACCGAAGCCGTGCATGCCACGCCGCAACGCTCCGGTGTCTTGGTGTACGTGAGCGCTCTAGAGGGACGCGTCGTAGCCATTCCGGATGTGGGGATTGAGGGACTGGTCCCCGTTGGCGAGTGGCGGGCTGCAACAAAAGGGCTGACAGCTCACAGTGTGGAGGACTTGGTCGCCAGCCTCAAAGCCTTGGGTCGGGTGCTTGGTAAGTACGTGCCACCAACGGAGCATCACAACCGGATCGAGCTGGACGACGCACCGAGGATCCGCTCATGAAGTACATGAAGTGGTTCGCAGTAATCCTGATTGCCCTTGTGGTTTTCGACGCCGACGCTCGCGTTGGTGGCGGGCAAGGATTCTCGACTGGCGGCGGAGGCGGTACCTTCAGCGGAGGCGGTGGAGGTGATGGCGACGGTCTTGGCGTGATCATCTACCTGATCATCCGGCTGTGCATCGAGTACCCCCAGATTGGCTTCCCGTTGCTCGCAGCGCTGCTTATCTTCGTTGCGGTCCGCTTCTGGTGGAACAATCGAGACCAAGCCCGTCAGGTGCACCGTCTACGCAGCTCACTGAGGCGCGCAGACAACGCTCCACAACGCAGCGCCACAACAGGCCGCTCCCGCGCTGAGCAAGACCTTCTCGAACGCGACACCGGGTTCTCCGAGCCCGTCCTGTTTGAGTTCGTTCAGCTCATCCATCGTCGCGCGCTCAACGCACACTCCACAGGTAGCTGGGACGCTCTTGCACCGTTCGTGTCCGAGTCTGGACGCAATGCCGTCGCCAAGGCCTACAAGCGAGTCGCTTCCTTCTCCGACGTTGTCCATGCGGGCGTTCGCCTGGGCTCAGTCCGACAGTCCGGAGGCCGCCAACACTTGGCCGTCACCCTGTTGGGCTCGCGTATCGAGACGCGAGACGGAAGAGACCAGCCCACCTACTTTGAGGAGCTCTGGAGCTTCGAGCGCGACGCCACGGCGACCTCGTTGGCACCGGAACAGACCATGCGACTGGGCTGCCCTTCTTGTGGGTCGGCCATCGAGACGGACTCCGCCGGAGCCTGCGTCTACTGCCATACCCCCATCACCGCAGGCCAGCTTCAATGGCAGGCAACGGGCGTACGTATTGACGTCAGCCGGGCCATTGTGCCGCCGCGCGTCAGTCGTTTTGGTGGCGGAGATGAGCCAGGAGCCTTGGTGCCCTCCGTTGTCGATCCCGCATTAGGCACCCGCTACCGCGCCTTCACCGGACGTCATGCGGACTTCAACCAGCAGGCTTTCCTGGACCGCAGCAAGGGCATCTTCACCGAGCTGCAGGCAGCTTGGTCCGCCGGGGACTGGTCCAAGGCCCGTCCCTTTGTGACCGATCCGCTCTACAACACGCTGCGCTTTCAGGTGGAGTCGTACGAAAAGAACGGGCTGCACAATCGCATCGCTGACTTGGACATTGAACGGACAGACGTGGTGAAGGTGTCCCAGGACGCCTGGTACGACGCCATCACCGTTCGCGTCTGGGCAAGCGCCCGAGACTGGACAGAACGAGATGACGGCACTGTTGTAGGCGGGAATGACCGGATCCGGCGTCGCTTCAGCGAGTACTGGACCTTCCTGCGCGCTCAAGGAAGCGGCAGCAGCGCTCACGATGTGTCGAGCTGCCCCTCGTGTGGTGCAGCGCTCGACCGTATCAATGCAGCAGGCATCTGTGGGTACTGCGAGTCCCGCATTGTGTCGGGTCGTTTCGACTGGGTGCTGTCGCGCATCGATCAGCCAGAGGTCTACCAAGGATGAGTGCCGATTCCCCCACTCTTGATGACCTCACGGCACGTGTTCGGGCCTTCTCAGAAGCCCGTGACTGGGCCCAGTTCCACAGCCCACGCAACCTGGCAATGGCGCTGTCCGTAGAGGCAAGCGAGCTGTTGGAGCTGTACCTGTGGTGTGACGATGACGGCCCACAACCCCGCGTTGCCGAGCGCGAACCCAAGGTCGCAGACGAAGCCGCTGACGTGCTGATGTGCCTGTTGAACCTCTGTGACCGCGCAGGCATTGACCTGGCCGCGGCGTTCCACGACAAGATGGACCGTGCGGAGCAGAAGTACCCGGTGGAGCGTGTGCGTGGAAAGGCGCTGAAGTACAGTGAGTATGACGAGTTTGAAGGTGACTCGTAAGGAAGAAGCGTCGTAAATCGCACATGCGTGACAAGCGGTGGCAACACATTATCAACACGCCTACATTACGGAGTTTCCAATGTTGCGCCTTGCACTTCCCCTCGCTGCGTTTGTCGCCCTTCTCGGCTGTGACCCCACTACGCCAACCGGCACCGTGGACACCTTCGAGCCAGACACCGAAGCTGAAGTTGCTGAATGCCTCGAGATCTTCGATGGCCGCGTCATCTGCTTCCCCGAAGGCCACGTCTGCTACGACCCCCACGGCATTGGCGATGGCGTGCCGGTTGAGGTCGACTGTTGGGGAGGCAATGGGCGCGCGTGTCACACGGGCTTGGACGTCTGGCCTGCTTGTGCCGGCGGCTGGGAACAAGAGTGATTCGCTGGGTCCTGTTGGGTTTGGCGCTCACCGGCTGTGGAAAGACCACGCCCGGCGCCGAGCCTGTTCCCACTGGTGGTGATGAGCTTTGCCAGGTCGTTGCCGATGGACGGAACGTCTGCTTCCCGGTGGGTGCCACCTGCACCGACCCTCATGGCATTGGCGACGGCGTGCCAATCGTAGTGGATTGCTGGACGAGCGGCGGACGGATGTGTCACCCCGGCAATGCTGAGTGGCCGGCCTGCGCCGGCGGAGTGGTCCGCTGATGCGCCCCGCCGTCCTTCTCATCTGCACCTTCGCTTCCGTCGGGTGCACCGACACCGGTGGCCCCCTAGCGGGTGATTTCGAGCGCGCGTTTACCATTGCCGGTGGATGCAGAGACGTTGAGGTCTACCTCACCAGCGCCAACGACGACATTGCCCTTCGCTTTGAAGAGCCGGGGCTACTGCAAGACGCCATTGATGCCGGAGGAGCTCCGGTGACACTGCGTCTGGAGCCGCAAGACCTGTTGCGGCTGGACGTGCGCACCGGCACGGACCTGTCGTCGACCCTGTGCGCCGACGGCCCCGAACCGATCGTGACCTCACGGTACGTGGCCATCTCAGGTACCGCTGTTGTCGACATCCGTCCGAACGTCAACGTCGATGACTTCGCACGCCTGGACCTACAGCTGATCTCCGTCGCCGTCCTAGACGACGAGACCGGTGAGCTGTTGGTCATCAACGACTTCACCGTCCGCGACGTAGCCATCGGGTTCACCCCGTAGCCAAGGCTACTCGGGTGGCGCGAGCGTCAGACTAAGGGTCTCGTCGCCGTCCAAACAGCCCCGCGTGTTGCCCTCAAACAACACAGCACTCGCAGTCCATGCGTCATCGGCAGGCTCCGCGCCCACGGTCAGTGTGTTGTTCGGCCCACCGTCACAGGTCGAATCGGGATCTGCGTCCTGAACCCACGCCGTCAGATCCGCTTGTGTCGCGCAGCCCGATCCAGTCAGCGTCCACACAGCCGTTCGCGGCTCATCGGATGCGTCACAGAGCACACCGAGAACCAGCTGTTGAGCGAAGTTTCCGTCGGTCTCAACAGCCAGAATCAGCTCGCCGGGTGTGTCACGGTTGTACTGTTCTTGGACCGCAACGGGAACAATCACACCGACCACGGCTTCATGTTGGGTGCCACATCCAGCAAGGAATGTGAGCGCCAGCAGTAAGGAAAGACATCGCATGCCGTTCAAGATGCCGTGAGACATTCCGAACCACAACCGACGCCCTACGACAAGCCACGACAAGCAGAGGCAAGTGCCTTGGACTACGGTCTACTACCCACTGGAGGATTCCGGATGCGCATCTCGCTCCTGTTGCCCATGATTGCAATGAGTTTGTCCTGCTCTTTCCCAGCAGCTGCAGGACCCGATGACGAAGGGGAATCCGAACGTCTCGGTGTGGTTGCCCAGTCTGTCGGCGGCATGATGGAGGCCTACCACTACGCGCCCCATCAGATCGATGACGCCACCTCCGAGCAATGGCTCGGGCAGTACATGCGCCGTCTCGACTACGACCGCTTGTATTTCACTCAGTCAGACGTCGACGAGTTCGCCAAGTGGCGCACAACATTGGATGACGCCCTCGCGAGCCGCGACCTAAGTCCGGCCTACGACATTCACGCGCGCTACCGCCAGCGCCTTGAGGAACGGCTCACATTCGCCGACGCATTCCTCGCAGGCGACGTCGACCTGTCCACCAGCGACTTCGTCCAGCTAGACCGGGAAGAAGCCCCGTATGCCTCAGATGCCTCAGAACAAGACGTCCTGTGGTCGGCCTTGCTCCGCGAACAGGTACTGCGCTCGGTGCTGGGCGGTAAGACCAAAGAGGAAGCGATTGAGCTGATCAAGAAGCGCTACGAGCGGCGGCGTCGGGATGTCGAGACCCTGCCGCCTATCGATATTGTTGAGCTGTACTTGGGCTCGCTCACCTCCACATTCGACCCGCACAGCACATGGTTTGCCCCGGCAACCCACGACAACTTCGGCATTGACATGTCCGATAGCGTCGAAGGCATTGGCGCACAGCTTCAGACCGATGGCGACTACACCAAGATCGTCAACACCATCGCTGGTGGACCGGCTGAGCTGTCGGAGCAGTTGAGTGCTGACGACCGGATTCTGTCCGTCGCCCAAGGTAGCACTGGCGAGTTCGTTGACGTGGTTGGCGAGCGCATTGACGATGTTGTCCGCCTCATTCGCGGCGAGAAAGGCACCACAGTCCGCTTGACCATCTGGCCGGCATCTTCCGTGGACCCCGCGTCCACCAAGGTCGTCGAGCTCATTCGGGACAAGGTCCAGCTTGAGCGCGCTGCGGCAACCGTGGAAGTCCATGAAGTCATCCGCGAAGGCAACTCATGGCAGGTCGCCGTCATTGACGTGCCTTCCTTCTATGTTGACTGGAGCACAGAGCCCTCGGACCCGAACCACCGAAGCGCTTCGGTGGACGTGCGACGCATCCTGTCTGAGCTCGGTCCAGAGATCGACGCCGTCGCGATTGACCTTCGTCAGAACGGTGGCGGCAGCTTGGATGAGTCCGTCAACCTCACCGGCCTGTTCATCGACCGTGGACCTGTTGTTCAGACACGTGATGCACAGGGCGAAGTCGAGGTTCTACGAGACAGCGACCGTGGCGCTGCCTGGGACGGTCCACTCACCGTGATGACCAGCGTCTACAGCGCCTCGGCGAGTGAGATTTTTGCCGCGGCTATCCAAGACTACAACCGCGGGTTGGTCATTGGCGCGAGCACCACTCACGGCAAGGGAACCGTTCAGAACGTGTTCGACCTCGGACGCTTCCTCGGTCGCAGCCGCATGCTGAATGGCGAGGATGCGGAAGCGGTTGGCGGTGCGGTCAAGTACACCACACAGAAATTCTACCGGGTCAATGGTGGCAGTACGCAGAACCGTGGCGTGCGCCCACACATTGTCTTGCCCTCTTCGTCTGACGGCCTGGACGTCTTGGAGTCTGACCTCGACTACGCCTTGGAGTACGACGAGATCGAGCCTGTCGCACTGCGCAACGAGTACACACTCAGCGCCGACATCGCGGCTCTTGGCTCCGCGAGTGCCGGCCGGGTGGCCACGAGCCCCGCGTTCGGATTCATGGCCGAGGACATGACGCGTCGCAACGAGCGTGAAGGACAGCCACTGTCTCTGAACCTCGAGACACGCCAGCGCGACCTGACCGAAGCCGAAGAACGTGAAGCTGCACGCAAGGTGACCCTAGGCATCGAGACCTGTGCCGAAGACGCTGAAGATTGCGAAGAAGAGCGTATTGACCCGGTTCGCGACGAAACCCTACAGATCGTTGCTGATTGGCTCGAGCAGTCCAAGACACCCGTCGAGGGCGAGACTGCAAGCACCCCGTCACAACGCTCAGGCCTTCGCAGCACCGCTGGCACGACAGAAATGCACCGCGGGCCCAGCAGCGACCTTCCGTAGATGCCAAGATGGGCGCATGGAGAGTTCATGCGCCCATTCCCATTGTTCTGTTCACTGCTCGCGTCCATTCCCACGGTTGCCACCGCTCAGACGACTGTCGACTTTCAGGTAGACGACGCCCGAGCCCAGATGTTCGGCGTGGACCCTACGGCTGCTGAGCAAGAACTCAGCCAGACCCTCACCGACGCGCTGCAGCTGGCAGACCCAGAGCGGTTCATGGTGTCCATGGCGGAAGCCGCGGCCATTGCTGGCAAGGGCTTGGGCGTGGACTACGCAAGCAACCCGTCCAAGTTTGTATTCGGCGTGTCCCTCGGGACCGGCGCTAACGCCAATGGTCTGGTCCTGGACCGAGACCCACAGAGTCTGCCTGAAGGCGGATTCTCTGCGCAGACGAGTGCGATGGTCGGAGTCAATCTCGGGCTTCTCGCCGGAACCGCCTCCGACGATGACATGGCTCTGTGGGACCGCTTCACCGTCTCCGTGCACGGCATGAGCTTCAAGTCACCGGCTGCAAATCGTGGGTTCCGCGGATTCATGACGAACTACGGCGGACATGTCACTATCAAGGTCATTGGCAAAGGTGAATCTGGGATTTGGGACTGGGGCGGCCTAGACGTCACCACCGGCTACGAGCACGCCACCTACCGCCTCGACTTCACCGGGAACACGCCATTCACAGGCGGCGACGACCTGACCTGGGACGCCACAGGCCGGTACGTATTGACCTCCAACGCCGATAGTATTCCATTCGAGCTGTCATCCAACATCCGCGTGAGCGTCATCACCCTGTTCGCGGGTGCTGGCCTGGACCTCAACATGGCCGAGACCTCAGGCGACGGCTCCATCACCGGCCCGATCAATGTGGAGACGAACAGTGGCCCCGAGGCGATTGGCACCGGAACCATCACCAATGTGACCCGTGGAGAGGCCGAACCCTTGGCCATTCGCGGATTCGGCGGCGTGCAGGTCAACATCTTTCCGCTGAAGGTGTACGCGGGTATTCAAGGCAGTTCCCGGGCCAGCGCCTCACTTCAAGCCGGCATCCGAATCGCGCAATGATGGGCTGAACTCCCACTGCTGTCGGACCGATGACACCAGTGGAGGGCAGGTCATGCTGTTGTGGCTCATTTGTACGGCGCTCGCATCGGAAGAAGGCATCGCCGTACCTGTCGACGACCTCCCTTGGGAACAACTGGACGCGCTGAAAGAACGAATCAGTGCATCACGAGCAGAGCTCGACGTTCTTCACTCCATTGTGCATGATGAGGACACCCAGCCAGGCGTTCTACGCATTCAACCTTCCGATAGCTTGGGCGAACGCTACAACATCGTCAGCTCCGAGATTCGGGTCAACGGCGAGGTCGTGCACACCGGCATGGGGTCGTGGGAAGGCGAAGTCACACCGGGTCTTCACCGCGTTGAACTCCACGCGCGCATTCGTGGCTCAAACCGTGGACTGTTCACCTACCTCAGCGACTACGAGATCGACGTTGTGAGCGCTCAAGACATCGAAGCGGTCTCTGGGGAGCGCACAGACGCTCGGCCTGTTGCGGTCGCCAGAGAAGGATGGGCCTACAGTTTCGCCGAGCGGCCGGCATGGTGGTGGGCTGTTGAGCCTGCTGTGACTACGGCTGAACCGTAACGCCACGCCAAAAGGCGACGTGTCCGGTAATTTCAGCCGCCGCACTCTTTGGCGACTTGTAGTACCAAGCGGCATTCTCGCTCGACTTCCCGTCTACGGTCACCGTGTAGTAGTTCGACGTACCCTTCCACCCGCAGACCGTGGTGTGGTCGGTTGGCGTGAAGTACTGCATATCCAAAGAGTCCGCGGGAAAGTAGTGGTTTCCTTCCACCACAACAGTCGAATCCGAGCTGGCAATCACAGTTCCATTGAACGTTGCTTGGGCCATTAGGCACCTCCGCTTGAGCGGTATCCGTGTTGAATGCATCACGAGGTAACCAAGCGTCAGGACCGCAATACGGCCTTCCAACGCAGATAGACTGCGTGGAGGAGCCCACGTGCTCACGACCCTAGACAGCGTAGTATTCGTCGGGGTTCTGGCTGGATTGGTCGGCGTGGGACTGAGAGCGGCGCGTCGGGTGAAGACCTCTGGCGACTGGCTGGTGGCCGGACGCAACCTGGGGTTTTGGTCCCTGCTGGGCACTCTGGTCATGACCGAGTTGAACACCGCCACCATGCTGGCCTTTAGCGCGGCTGCCTACACCGTTGGCCCACGCGCACTGGCCTTGCCAATGGTCTTCTTGGTCGGACTGATGGTGTACGCCCTCACAGTGTCCCGACGGTACAAGCGACTCAACGCTACAAGTGTGGCCGAGCTGTACGGGGCCCGATTCGGTCCAGGACTGCAGCGGCTAGCGAGCGCGTGCTTCTTGGTCGCGATGCTCGGCTTCGTTGCTACCTATGTGCGGTCGGCCGAGGTCGTATTCGCTCCCGTTCTCTCCGGCTGGATTGGCATGCCTCTGAGTCCCTGGGTGACAAGCGCAGTTCTTGTCGCTCTTGTCCTAGTGGTGACCCTTGGCGGCGGGTTGGTAGCGGTCGTCGCTTCGGACCTGGCAGCCTTTGCTCTCACCGTCGTCCTTCTTCCCGCATTCGCGTGGGTAGCTTGGTCATCGACAGGCGGGACGGTGGCACTGACACAGCTAATGGCGGAGCTTCCGCCGGGCGAAGACGTGATGCCCACACAGTTCATTGTCGCCCTAGTTCTGCTGACCACGTTCACCTACATTGCCTCGCCTTGGTACGGACAGCGGATGTTCGCGGCCAAAGACGAACGCACAGCATTCTCTGCGGTGGCCCTGTCTTCGGTGGTCGTCGCCGGGCTGTATGTGGCTGCGAGCCTCATTGCGATCAGTGTTCGCATGGCCCTACCACCACTACCGAACGCAGAGAGTGCCCTACCTCAAGCCCTCATCACGTGGGCACCGAGTGGCCTGCGCGGCCTGGGCTTCGCAGTGCTCTTGGGCATTGTGATCACCACAATGAGCTCTATCTGGAACACCTGGGTGGCCATGGCGGTCACCGACTTCGTCCCCATCACCACCCTCAAAACGTCCCGCGGTTTCATGGTCATTCTGGCGATGGTGAGCTGGGTCGCCTCGAACCTGATGCCCGATGGCATTCTTGGAAACATGATCCTGGCGAACATCCCCATCGCCGCACTGCTGTTCGGCTTGATGGGTGGCTTGTACTGGCGAGGTGCCTCCAAAGCGGGCGCTTGGGCAGCGACAATCAGCGGCTTCGTTGGCGCAGTCACGTGCTGGTGGACGCTTCCACTGTACGAGTGGTGGTGGGCCGTTGGTGCGGTCCCAGCATCTGTGGTCATTGGCGTAGTGTTCAGCCTCGCCCTTCCCGACCCGTCAGGTCACAGCGATGACTTCTATGCACGCACAGGTGCCCCGCTCATCGGCTGAAGTCCGTTGCGGAGCGCGTCACAGAGCGGTACCAATGGGAGCTAGTCCCAAGGAAGTTGCATGCGCACCGTCTGCTCTATTGCTGTGTTGGCCCTGATGTCGTCTTGCGAGACCACGCCAGCCGCTCAAGAAGGGCCCAGTGTGCTCATCATCACCCTGGATACCACCCGCGCGGACCGCCTTGGACCCTACGGATACATTGGCGCGATTACGCCAACCTATGACCGCTTTGCCGCCGACGGTACAGTGTTCAACCGGGCCTACAGCACCTGCCCGCTGACCATCCCGTCGCACTCAACAATCTTCACCGGCAAGTCCCCGCCCTCCCATGGCGTGCGGGACAATGGCGACTTCATCCTGGGTGAAGATCAAGTCACCTTAGCCGAGCGTTTCCAAGATGCCGGCTACCACACAGCGGCCTTTACGTCGGCCTTCCCAACTCAGGCACGTTGGGGCTTTGCTCAGGGCTTTGACCTGTACCACGACCCGCTGAACGACCTGCCCACACAGCTCGACTGGCGCGATGAAAGACGTGCCGGAGACGTGGTAGATGACGCGCTCACTCTGTTGCCAGAGATGGAAGGCAGCAAGTTCGTGTGGCTGCACTTGTTCGACGCTCACTGGCCGTATGACCCGCCCAGCCCTTGGGATGTCCGCCTGACTGGCCGCCCGTACGATGGCGAGATTGCCTACGCGAGCCAGCAAGTCGGCCGTTTTCTTGAGTGGTGGGACGCAGAACACCCCGACAGCATCGTGATCATTACCGCCGACCACGGCGAAGGTCTAGGAGACGGTGGCGAGCAAACGCACGGCTTCCTTCTGCATGATGGCACCATGCATGTGCCCCTGCTAATGCGGGGAACCGGCGTTCCTGAAGGTGCAGTCATTGACGATGCCGTGGGCCACGTGGACATCGCCCCGACCATTCTTCGCCTGACCGGTCTTGAGCTGGACGACGAACTTCAGGGGCACGACCTGTTCGACGGTGGCTCGGAGCTTCTGTACAGCGAAGCCCTCACTGGACAGTTCAACTTGGGCTTGGCCCCGCTGTTCTCCTACACCAACGACGCAGGTCGGTACATGGAAGGCGGCTACGGACGCTGGTACGACGCCGTTGGTGACCAGGTCTTGTACACAACCGACGAGACCCGAGACACCAGCGCAGAGGCCCTACAGCTCGGACTGTTGCGCGCCACGCTGGACGAAGTCATTGCCCCCGAAGCAACGCTCGACTCACAGGACATGGAGGCGCTCGCAGCCCTTGGCTACGTGGGCGGAGACCGGACGGCAGAGGCCGGAACCGTCGACCCCCGCGAGGTCATCGACATCATTCCTCTGACCTGGCGAGCGCGCCAAGCCATGGGCCAACGCCGTTTACAGGAAGCAGAGCGGCTCATCGTGCGCCTTGAGGCTGAGATGCCCGGCACCTACGGTGTGGACCAGTTGCGCGCCCAGCTAACCCGAGCGCGCGGTCGTCCACTCGAAGCAATGGAGCAATACACCGACCTGTTCCTGCGCTCTCCGAGCAGCACCGTGGCCTTGCAGCTCGGTGACCTCGCCATGTCCGTCGGACGCTTGGCAGACGCGAACGATTGGTTCATGACCGGCCTAGAACTGCAGCCAGCCAGCCCGGAGGCTATGGCCGGAATCGTGCGCTCCCTGTATGCGATGGACGACGTCGTCTCCGCAACAGAAGCCGCGAATGAGTACCTGATGCTCTACCCGGACCACGCCGAGCTGATGCTCATCCGCGCTGAGATGCTGATGATGGACGGACGCTTCGACGAAGCCCTCATCGATGCCTCGTGGGCCCTCCATCAGATGCCCGGAAACCCAACGGCTCACAGCACACAGGCGACCGTTCTGTGGGAACTAGGCCGTCCAGATGAAGCCATTGACCGGCTCAAGGAAGCTCTGTCCCTGGACCGGTGGAACTTGGCTGTTCGCTATGAGCTGACCAAGTGGTTCCTCGAAGTAGGTCGAACCGCCGAAGCGGTACGCACCATCGCTCCCGCCGCACGCTTGTTGCCGGACAATGTCGAGGTTCAGGCACTGCATACAGATGCAAAGGCCGCCTTGGACCGGGATCTGGGCCGCTAGACGGGCTGGAGTCGGGTACGACAGAGGTCTTGTCGGCGCAAGCTCTGCCCGAAAGCTCTGCCCGCTAGTGCTGACCGCGCATTCTCTCTCTGCCAGGAAGGACTTCCAGGCAGGTCGTCCACCAGCCGGTGTTCAGCGTCTCGATGAACTCTTCCGGCAGCCCTTCGCGTCGCATGTCATCGGACATCTGAGTGACGTCGTAGGCGACCGGAATAAAGGTGCTCCTGACTCGGTCGCCGGCGTCTTCGAGCATCGCGTACCACACGTTCTGCGTGCCATCATTTGCCGGACGACCAATGGCGCCGACGTTGATGATGCCGCGCCCGTCTTCAAGACGACGTTCCCAGTGAATGCCCGTGTGTGTACACGCAATCAGGTCCGTCTTCTCGGTCTTGCACAGCCACTCCACAAACCCCAGCGGTGTGGTGCTCTCCCACAGGAACTCATTCACCTGACGCGGTGAGCCATGGCACAGCAAGACGCGGTGGGCGCCCACCTGAATGCGTGCCTGAGCCGGGAGTGCTGCGAGCCATGTACGGTGGTCTGTACTGGTGTTTGCCAGGGTGTAGTCGTAGCTAATCTGGGCAAAGTGATTGTCGCGCGGGTCGGTGTAGCCGCAGGCACAGTCTTCTTTGCTATTGCCGACACTGTCGTCGTAGTTGCCTTGAATCGACCGAACCGGAAGGGACCGCAGTAGGTCGACGGTACGGTTCGGCAACGGCCCAAACCCACCGGCATCGCCCAAGAACCAGATTGCCTCGGCACCGCGCCTTAGGGCGTCTGCAACGGTGTGCTCAAGAGCCGACCAGTTGTTGTAGGTGCCGCCAAACAGGGCCACCTTCTTGTACGGCGTTGGGTCAATCACGTGCTGCATGAGAAGCCCTCGACCCAGCAGGTATGGCAGGCTTGATGGTCAACCCGGTTGCTGTCCAGAGTGTCCGCCAAGGTCCCACCCATGAGCCGACCGGGCTCATTGATCAGGATGGGACACGGGAACACTCCCTGCGACGTCACCGTGCGCGACGTGCCACACTGCAGCTTGAGCGCAGCTTCTGGCTCCTTCAGGTCATGCGCGGTCAGTGTCTCCCAGGCCTCATAGCCACGTCCTCGCCGCTCCTCGCGCCCAATGCGAAACGGTGGAATCCACTTCACCCTAGGTCGAGTGACCCCTAGACTTCGTAGCAACGCTGCAAAGCGCTCCTGCGTGACCTGTGAGTCGTCCAGAGTCGTGACTGCAAGAATGGGCTCCAAGCCGTGCGCTGCCAACAGACGAATGCCTTCACACGCCTTGTCGAACACGCCGCGGCCCCGAACGTTGTCGTTCTCCTCAAGCGTGGCGCCGTCCAGAGACACACGAATTTCAAAGTTGTACTTCGCCGTCCGGAAGCGCTCGCCTAGCTGTGCGGCCAGCGCATCATCAATGAGCATTCCATTGGTCAGAATACCCAGCGCACCGCGGTCGAGTGCCATGTCGATGAGCTGTAGAATGTCGGGGTGCAAGAAGGGCTCGCCGCCGGTAAACCAGACATGCCGCATGCCCTCTGAGACACCGGTATCCAGGGCCTCTTCAACAGACGACGTGCTCATCATGGTGTGGGTGTGGTTCTTCGGCCCACAGGTGATGAAACAGTGCAAACACGCGATGTTGCACACCGTTCCTGTGACTTGGAGCCATAGGGTGTCCAGGTACAGGAACGGAAGCTCTAAGGGAGTGTCTTCACCCACCGCTAGGCTCCAGGGTTGAGGGCCTTGTAGATTGGCGTCGGGTCACCGCGTTCAGCAAACACATCGACCGTTCCAGGCGTACACGCACCACGCATTTCCATGCACAGCTGCCGCGCAGACAACTTGACGACCACGCCCGTAGCCCCCATGGAAGCAACCATGTCGTCGGCCAACTGCTCGGCCATGCGCTCCTGAAGCTGCGGTCCACGGCTTCGGTATTGAAGAAGGCGCGCGATGCCGCTGAAGCCTCCCACACGGTCCGAAGGCATGTAGCCAATGGTCGCGGTGCCAAAGAACGGTAGTAGATGGTGCGCACACAGCGCGTAGAACGGAAGGTCTCGCAGGACCACCGCCCCACTGCTTGTCACAGGGAAGGTCGACAGCTCTGGCGGCTTGCCTGGAGCGAACTCCCGCAGAAACTGGGCCATCCGCTCGGGCGTCTGCGCTGTCTCGGGGTCGTCTTGGAACCCAAGCCCGGCCAGTGCAGCGCGTAGGTGGTCCTCTGGTGTCATCCGCCAAACTCCACGCCAATTGCGCGAGCGGTGGAGACCAGCTGCCCGTTGGGATCTACGAATTTGTAGGTCGCAATTGCCTCTTCAATGGGCACGCCATCAACAACACCGTTGCGCAGTCGCACCATTTCTCCCCAGCGTCCTTCATCGACAAGCCGGCTAGCAGCGACTCCGAATCGGGTAGCCAGCACACGGTCAAACGCACAAGGCGCCCCTCCGCGCTGAATATGCCCGAGTACACAGGTGCGCATCTCTGCTTGGATACGTCCCCTCAAGCTACTCATGGCAATGTTTGCGGCACCACCACCGTCTCGCAGTAACTCCCACCGCTCTTCCATCGACTTGCCCTTCGCAAGGTCGACAGGAAGTGCCCCCTCCGCACAGATGACCACCGAAAAACGGCGCCCCCGCTCGGCTCGGTCGCGGATGCACGCGGCTACCCGCTCAACGTCGTACGGAATCTCGGGGACCAGGATAATGTCGGCACCACCGGCAAGACCGGCCTCAAGTGCAATGTGACCGGCGTCCCGACCCATGACTTCCAAGAACAACACGCGATCATGCGACTCGGCCGTTGTCTGAAGACGGTCCAGGGCATCTGTCGCAATGTCGACGGCGGTCTGGAAGCCGAAGGTGTAGTCAGTAGCTGACAGGTCGTTGTCGATGGTCTTGGGTACTCCCACAACAGGTATGCCAACCTCGCGCATTAGTTGCAGCGCAATCGCTTGCGTACCGTCACCACCGATGCACACCAGGCCTTCCAGCCGCTCTTCTTTGACCGCCTTGGCTAGCTCTGGCGCAACATCCACCTTTTCGCCGTTCGCACGCGTGTAGGAAAACGGGTTGCCCCGGTTTGTCGTTCCCAAAATGGTTCCGCCACGCCTCACCAATCCACGGGTTGCATTGGGATTGAGGGGGATGAGCCGGTGCGGTTGTTCCAAGAGCCCATTGAACGAGTCCGCAATGCCAACAACTTCCCATCCGCGCTGCTGCACTGCGTCGCGAACAAACGCGCGAATCACGGCGTTCAACCCTGGTGCGTCACCACCTCCGGTGCAGATTCCGACGCGTCGCTTCATGCCTATCCTCCCTATCCGCAGTCGGAAATCTCATTGATTGACCGCGTTGCCGGGCTACTGTAACGCCGCGCACCAGCGCATCCCGCCCAGACTCCCCGCCTCCTTCCAGCGACAGGCTCTCCCCCACATGAGCACACTGTTTCACCACGACATCACCGTTGCCGTGCTCGGTTCGGGTAGCAGCGGAAACACGACGTACATCGGAGATGGTCACCAAGGCCTGCTCATTGACTGCGGTCTCTCCACCAAGCAAATCCACGCCCGAATGGCCGCGGTGGGCTTGGAGGGGGCCCCCATTGATGCTGTGCTCATTACGCATGAGCACTCCGATCACGTCGGCGCAGCAGCCGTCTTGGACAGAAGCCTGCACAGAAAAACGGGTCAACACATCCCGTTTCATATGACGCTGGGCACGCGAAACGGGCTGAACCGCAAGGTGGTGCCAACCAATCGCCAGCGAGTACATGCGGGGCAAGCATTCGCCATCGGAGACTGGCGAATCGAACCCTTTTCCGTCCCCCATGACACCCCAGATCCAGTCGCCTACGCCATTCAGATTGGCTCGGCTCGGGTCGGCGTGGTCACAGACCTAGGGAGTCGCACGCACCTGGTCACCAAGCAGCTCGCATCCTTGGACATCGCCGTTGTGGAGTTCAATCATGACGAAGAGATGCTGCGCGACGGCGCCTATCCGTGGCAGCTCAAAGAACGTATCCATGGACGCCTTGGCCACCTAAGCAACCGTGTCGCGAGCGATATGCTGACGGACGCGCTGTCCGCCGGCCGACTCAAGCATGTGATCTTGGGGCACCTTTCGGACGACAACAACTCGCCAGAAAAGGCACTCCGGGCTGCTGAAGCGGCGCGAGACCGTGCGGGCATGAGCGACGTCACGATTGGCATTGGCAAGAAGCGGGAGGCTATCGCACCACGCCGTCTCACCGTGCCCTGGTCGACGCCGGCAGAGGCAAAGAGCCCCCGGATCAAGCGCACGACACAGGACCGCGCTGCGATGGTTGAGCAGCAGTCACTGTTCGGCTGATAGCAACGCTCGAAACTAGAGCACGAGACCGCTAATGGCGCGCCAAGCAAACGACGGCGCCCCCTACAGCGCTCGGAGCACATCCACTATTCGGCGGCGTCTTCAACTGGCGGGGCATCCACGGTCGACACAACGTTTGCCTTGGTAATCCAACCGTATTGGTCACCGCGACGCACGCGAATCCGATCGCCCATCACGAACAACACCGTCACTTCCTGACCTTCTACAAAGTTCGCACCAGAGACATCCGCGTCCGGGAAGCGGTCGCCACGAGTGGTCTCGGCCATGACCGCAGTTTCGCCAACCTCTTGCGCGAACGCGGGGACAGCGAGCAGAAGGGCAACCAGGGACAAGACAATGCGCATGCGGAACTCCATCAGGCGCCCGGCCTAATCCGCCCTACTCGACCGAGCCACGACGACGGTACGGCTCGTTGTCTTCTTCCACAACCTCGCGCGAGCGCAGACGAACCAAGATTCCCTCTTCGCGCAGCAACCGGCGAATCTCCCACTTATCGAAGCCCTCGAGCCCGGCCAAGAACTCGTCGACCGCGCTCTTGGTCGTTGAGAAGCTAGTGACGAGCGAGCGCGCTTCTTGAAGCGTCAGCGTGGCTTCGTCCGCCAAGGCCGGAAGTCCGTCCGTTGCGGAACCGACGTCCGCGAGCACTGCGTCTGCGTCAACAAGCAGAGCGTCCAACTTGGCGACAGCGCGGTCAGCACGCCCCAAGGTTCCACGGAGTGAGCCCAACGTTGCACGGCCCTCCGACATGAGAGCGGGAAGCTCGCGGCTCGCTTCAGCACCGTTTGCCAGCAAGGTGTCGGCGTTGGAGAGCATCCGAGTCAAGCGCTCGGGGTCATCTTCAAGGGCCAATGCCAGGCTGCCAATCACTCGCTGAAACACGACCGGATCGATGGCTTCGACCAGGGGTCCCATGCTCGAGACCAGCTCGTCGATCTCGGTCTGCTCGGGTCCCGGTTGAAGGATGTCGCCGTCTGCCAGCATGCGACCGTCTCGGCTGTGCGGAACGATCTCGACGTACTTTTCGCCCAGCACGCTCCGGGCGCGAACTTGAGCGGTCGCGTCATGGCGAATGCCAGCACCGGGATCGATGGACATGCCGACGACCGCGCGATCGAAGTCAATGGCCAACGAGGTGACGGTGCCAATCTGGACACCTGCCACAGCGACACTCGCACCAGACTGAAGTCCGCCAGCATCGGTGAACCGCGTCTCAACGTCCACAGAGTCGCCGAAGCCGGACAAGGCGCCGACCTGCAGCGCCATTACGCCCAGCACCGCCGCCGCTCCAACGAGCAGCAGTCCAACACCGAGTTCATATTTGCGAGAGCGAGCCACGGGCGCTGGCTATCGTGACTCGTCGTCGCCGTCACCTTCTGACTCTGGCGGCAACGGCTTCAGACGCAGACTTGCGTTGATTTCCAAGGAGTGGCTGCGAACAAGGTCGAGCATGTCCTCCTTGAGTTCGAGGGCGTCTAGGTAGCTTCGGACCTCTCGCGCCACCATGCGCACGGCCTCGGTCTTGGCCCGGTCACTCGTCTCCCACATGGCGGAGAGCACCTTGCGACCATCACCTGGCTCCATCAAGCGACGGGTAAAGCGCGAAAACCGGCCGCCGCCTTCTTCGTCTTCATGCTCTTCGGACGCCTCATGCTCGTCATGTACCTCCGTAGGTTCCGCCTCTTCAGGCGATTCCTCCGTCGAATTTTCGTCCGCTTCAGCCGGTTCGTCCTGCTTGGTCTTCTTCGCCACAGCCACACTCCGATGACGTTGGGTTACCACGGCGAGCAATGACTGCGCTTGCCCAGCTTGGACGGTTCGGCGTGTTCGCCGCACAAGTGTTGTGGCGTATGGCTACTCCTCCGTGGGAAATCTCCGAAGCTGCGCGTCATACCTGGACCGTTACCGTTCGGTGTTTCTTGCCTGTCATCGCGGTTGTGTTTCCATTCGGCATGGTCATGGCGCTGCAGGGGCTTCAGATCTTCAACCTGTTCGGCGCACAGCGGCTGTTGTCCTCCCTGGTGTCGGTCGCAGTGTTCAGAGAGCTCTCACCGGTTCTTGCGAGCGTCCTGGTCGCCGCCCAAGGCGGGAGCGCGTTTGCCGCAGAGCTTGGTGCGATGCGGATTCGCGAAGAGATCGATGCCACCGTCGTCATGGGAATTGATGCCATTCGGGTGCACGTGGTTCCCCGGGTCATCGCTACACTCATCGCTGCCCCCATCCTGAACTTGGTGGGGTCCTTGTCTGGTATCTGCGGCGGATTCGTGGTGGCCGTGTACGTCAAAGGCGAGCCTGCAGGAATCTACTGGGCGAACCTGTGGGAGCTGACCGCACCGTCCGACATCATAGGCGGTGCCTTCAAAGCAACAATCTTCGGCCTACTGATTGGCCTGATTGCCTGCTACCAAGGCTACTACACCACCGGTGGCGCAGCCGGTGTGGGACGGGCGGTCAACGCGACCGTAGTCGTCGGCATCACGACCTTCATCGTTGTGAACTACTTCCTCACATCCGCCCTGTTTGGAGCCATCGGATGAGGATGTTTGTCACCATCGGGCAATTCGCACTGTTCTGTGTAGCAGTCACCCGTGCGACGCTCACCCACCGTCCTCCTGTGGCTGCTAGCCTTCAAGCCGCCTACGAAATTGGCATTCGCTCGCTCCCCATCCTCGTCATCATCAGCACGTTCGTTGGGACCAACCTGGCACTTCAAGGCTACAACGCCTTCAAACCGCTTGGTGGACAGAGCTTGGTCGGCATGTTCGTCGCACTCGCCGGTGTCCGTGAGATGGCCCCCATCATGGTAGCGGCAATGGTGGCGGCGAAAGCGGGAACAGAGATGGCGTCGCAGATTGCCGTCATGCGCATTCAGGAGCAGATCGACGCCCTAGAGGTCATGGCCGTCAATCCCTATTGGTACCTGGTGACCCCACGGTTCGCAGGCATCTTGCTCGTGCTTCCTGCCCTAACCATCATCAGCGTCTTCACCCTGCTGCTCTCCAGCTACAGTGTGTCCGTCTTCCAACTGGGTCTCAACGGCGACGAGTTCTTGAGCCACATCCAGCAGACCATGTCGATGATGGACTTCGTCTTTACCAGCGTGAAGTCCATCGCATTCGGCGCCATCATCTGCATGGTGTCGTGCTTCTACGGGTTTTACAGCTCACCCGGCGCAACAGGCGTGGGTGCGGCAACCAATGCAAGCGTAGTGGTCAGCGCCGTGCTCTGCTCAAGTCTGAACTACGTGCTGTCGGAGCTGCTGTATGGCTGATCCCATCATCCGCCTGGTCAACCTACACAAGAGCTTCGGCAGCCTTGTCGTGCTTGACGGTGTGTCCTTCGACATTCCAACCGGCGAGACCACGGCCATCATTGGTCCCAGCGGAACCGGAAAATCGGTTCTCATCAAGCACATTGTTGGACTGCTGGAGCCGGACGAAGGGCAGGTCTGGGTGGGCGACGTAGACATGGCCACCGCCAATGAGAAGCGGAAGTACGAGGTTCGCCGACGCTTCGGCATGCTCTTTCAGGACGGCGCGTTGTTCGACAGCATGACGGCTGGAGAGAACGTGGCCTTTCCCCTTCGCTACCACACCAAACTGAACGAAAAGCAGCGGCGCGAGAAAGCCGAAGAAATGATGGAGTTGGTTGAGCTACCTGGAGTGTACGACCGGCCCACATCGGCACTCTCCGGTGGACAACGCAAGCGAGTGGGCTTGGCGCGGGCCATTGTCCTAGAACCCGAGATCATTCTGTTTGATGAGCCCAATAGTGGCTTAGATCCGCTCACCTCGGACACCATCGACGAGCTAATCGGCAAGATGAAGCGCCAGCTCGGCATCACCTTCATTGTCATCACCCACGACATCGTCAGCTGTGTGAACATCGCAGACCACATTGTGATGCTCAACGGTGGCAAGCTCATCGAACACAGTCCAACACAGTCATTCATCCGCAGTGAAAACCCGTTCGTTCGTTCCTTTCTTCGTCGGAACGTCGACTTGGACGCGCTGAAACCGCTGTAGTTCTTGAGGTCAGAAGTCAGAAGTCAGAACAGACGTCTTGCGACGCCTGCATTGCCCGCAGATGAGCGCAGGACGTTCAAACGAGGCTCTAGCGACGCGACGTGAACACGCTGGCCAGCTTGCCTGGCCCGCTCTGACCTCTGATTTCTCGACACACGACAATCTGACGGGCCGATGCTTAACGCTGGCCGCCCAGCTCATCGTAGCGTGCCTTCACTGCTTTCAGGTCGACAAACGCCGGTTTCTTGTCCGCGGCATGCGTCAACAAGTGCGACGGGTGGAAGGACGGCATGACCGGAATCCCACCGTAGTTGCGCCACTTACCGCGGTTCTCTGCCAGGCTCTCTCCCGTGCGGAACAATATCTGAAAGGCCAACTCTCCCATGACCAAGATGACCTTGGGCTCCACGGCCTTGATCTGACGTTGCAAGTAGGGATGGCAGGCACGTACTTCATCAAGCGAAGGGCCCCGGTCGTTGGAGGGCCGGCACTTGACGGTCGTGGTGATGTAGACCGACTCGCGCGGCAGACCGATGACGTGGGCGAGCATCTTGTCCAGCATGTCACCGGGTTCTGCCACGAACGGCTCTCCACGCATGTCCTCTTGCCGACTCGGTGCATGCCCAATGATCATGAGGTCAGCCGTGGCGTTGCCAACGCCAAAGACCAAGGTGTTGCGGTCCGTACACAAACGGCACCGCCGGCACTCTCCGAGGTCTTCGCGTGTCGCTCGAAGACCCGCAGCGCCAACCGCAGATGCGACCTCAGCGCTGTCCCGTGCCTTGCTCGCCAGGGAGGACCAAGCTCCCGAGTGGGCCGGCTGAATCGCCAAGGGTACCGGCATAGGTTCACTTGGGCCTTCGTAGTCCACACCGCGAAGTCCGCTGTCCTGGGCAAGCGCCAATACGTCTGCCAACAGGTCCGCGAGATCATTGCGTGGGTCGTTCATACCGCACCAGTGTAGCGCCAACCGTGCGCGCGCAACACCGTCAACAGCTGGAAGAGCGGCAGACCAATCACGTTGTTCCAATCGCCATCCACACGCTCGAACAAGAAACCGCCCTGTGCCTCCGCGGCGTAGCCACCCGCACAACCACTGCCTTCGCCAGATGCCACATAGGTACGAAGCTCCTCGTCCGTAAGGTCAGCACGCACATGCATGGTGGTTGTCGCGTGACCGGTGTGCTCTCCATCGCCTGACACGACACACCAACCCGTCACCAACTGATGCGACGCCCCGCGCATGTCCTTCAGTCGCGCCAAGTGATCAATGTCTCCACGCGGCTTGCCCCAAATACTCACGCCGTCCGTCACCACTTGATCCGCACCGATGACGAGAGCGTCGGTATGGGTTGAGAACACAGCATGTGCTTTGCGCTGAGCCAGTTCAATCGCCCGTGCAATCGGGTCAACGACGGTGGTTTCCTCGGTAACGCCGGGCGCTACACCGGTCGCTTGCACGCCTGCAGCACGCAGCATTTGCCGCCGCCACGGCGAGGTCGAAGCCAGAAGAAGTGTTCGCAAGGGGCGCCTCATTGGACCGTGGGAGCCGCTCCGCTATACTCCGCCGACCTCTGACGGGCTTCCCGTCCTCACTCCCGTATGGAGAAACGCCCACATGACGACCGGTGCGGTCGGGATCGACCTTGGGACCACCTTCTCCGCCATCGCTACTGTGAATCGGCATGGCGTTCCCGAGATCTTCCCAAATGCGGAAGGCGACCGAATCACCCCATCGGTGATTCTGTTCGAAGAAGACGACATTGACGTCGGCACGTACGCACTTGCGTCTGCCGAGGCCTACCCAGAACAAGTCGTGCAGTTCATCAAGCGGCACATGGGGAGTACTGACTACACGTTCAAGTATCGTGGAAAAGACTACACCCCTGAGCAGCTATCAAGCTTCGTTCTGTTGAAGTTGAAGGAAGCCGCCGAGATTCATCTCGGTCACGAGGTGACCCAGGCGGTCATCACCGTTCCAGCCTACTTCAACGACATTCAGCGTCGCGCTACCCTGCGTGCGGGTGAGCTGGCTGGTTTGCAGGTCCTCAAGCTCATCAATGAGCCGACCGCTGCAGCCTTCGCCTACGGTCTGAACAATGCCGGCAAGAACATGCGTGTCATGGTCTTCGACCTTGGCGGCGGTACCTTCGACGTCACGCTCGTTGACCTCAAGGACAAAGACATCCAGGTCATCGCTACTAGTGGCGACCCGATGTTGGGTGGCAAAGACTTCGACGACCGCATCATCGACTACGTGGCCGAAGCATTCATCGAGAAGAACGACCTCGATCCACGCGAAGACTTGGCCAGCCTTCACGACCTGCGCCGAAAGGCTGTCTCTGCCAAGCAGAGCCTGACCCTCCGACCAACAGTCAACGTTTTCCATGACTACGAAGGCAAGGTCATGCGCCTGCGGGTCACGCGGGACAAGTTCGAAGAACTCACCGCAGACCTTATCGACCGCTGCCGTGATCTGACAGACGATGTTCTGCGCGAGAGCGGTGTCGACGCCGAAGACGTCGACGTCGTTCTGCTGGCTGGTGGCTCGACCCGCATGCCAATGGTGCGCGACATGCTCACCCAACGCTTTGGCAAACCTCCTGCGGCGGACATCAATCCAGACGAGGCCATCGCCCTCGGTGCCGCTCTCATGGCCGCCATCGAGAGCGCTGAACTGGCCGGCGAAGAGTCTCCCGTCGACATCCGTACTCATGATGTCACCAGTCACGCGCTGGGCATGGTGGTGTACAAGGATGAAGCGCTGGCAAACAGCAAGATCATCACTCGAAATACACGGATTCCCGCCGAAAAGACACGGGACACCTACACCACCACCCACGATGGCCAGACGACCATCGACCTATGGCTGGTTCAAGGTGAGGCCAGCAATCCCCTAGAAGCCACTGTGCTTGGGCACTTTGAGTTCTACGGCATCCCAGCACGACCCGCTGGCGAGAGCAAGCTGTCGGTGACCTACCGCTACAATGCGAACGGCATTGTAGAAGTCGAAGCCATGGACCTAGCCACAGGCCAGATCCTTCCGCATCGCTTGGCCGGTGGTCAGGTGACTCTAGAAGACTTGGCCCAGAACCGTGCCCCCATGCAGGTTGCCCTCGTGGTCGACTGCTCGGGCTCAATGTACGGGCGCACCATCAAGGACGCCAAGGCCGCCGCACACGCTTTCGTGGAGCGGGTTCTAGACCAGCCGAAGCGCCAGGTCGCCATTGTTGCGTTCCCAGGTGGTGTGAAGAGTACGCCCACCGCCGACCTTCCACGCCTACATGACGCGATAGATCGCTTGTCCCCCATTGGTTCAACGCCAATGTCCAACGGGCTGCGTGACTCTCGCGACTTGCTCCGTCCACGGGCCGGTATTCAGAGAGTCTTCGTCATCATGACAGATGGCCACCCCGACGACCCCGACGCTACGCTCGCTGAGATTCACCGACTACGCACTTCTGGCGCTCGCATCATCACTGTTGGTGTTGGTGGTCAGGTGCAGCCTGAATTCTTGCAGTCAATCGCCAGCCGTCCAACCGACTACCACTTTTGTAGTGAGTCCTTGGACCTCGAGGGTACGTTCATCAACCTCGCCACCGAGCTCTCCTCGTAGGAATCTGACGTGTCCGATTCGACCACCGAACTGGCAGCCATGCGCCAAGAGCTCGCAGAGATGCGCGCGACCTTGCAAGACCGCTTGGCCAATGACCAGACCAAAGAGAAGGCCTTCGACTCGCTCTATGCAGAGCTGAAGCAATACAAGAACGACTTCATCTTTCAGTCCCAGAAGAGCCTCTTGCTCGACCTGCTCCTGTTCTATGACAGCATGAGCTGGTTCCAAGAGAGCCTTGTTGGACAAGAGGCTTCTCCTGAGGTCATTGCTGACAGCTTTCAGTACCTCATCGACGAGTTCCTTGAGGTCTTGTACCGGCGGGATGTCCTGCCAGTGGAAGAAGCGGACACCTTCGACCGTCAGATTCACAAGGCCGTCAAGGTCGAGAATACCGACGACGAACGGCGCGACTACAAGATTGCCCAAGTTCTCAAGCGTGGATTCCGACGTGGAGAACGGTCCTTGCGTGCGGAAGAGGTGGTCATTTACCGGGCCCGTGACAAGGACTCCGGCGGGCGGGGCTGACACACCATGGCGGACGAAGAGAGCATTGTCCTTGGCATTGACCTAGGCACCACCTTCTCGGCGATGTCGTATGTCAACCACTACGGCAAGGCGGAGATCATTCCCAATGCGGAAGGATTCGCTACAACCCCATCAGTCGTCCACTTCTATGAAGAAGAAGGCTGCGTTGTTGGCGACGAAGCCGTAAAGATGGTGGTCATTGACCCCGAAAACGTTGTGCGCTTCATCAAGCGCAACATGGGTGAAGAGGACTTTGTCCTAGACTTCTGGGACCGGGCCTACACCCCCCAAGAAGTCAGCGCACTCATCCTCAAGAAGCTGAAAGAAGATGCCGAGCAGCTCCTCGGAAAGACCATCACGGACGCGGTCATCACCGTGCCTGCCTACTTCAACAGCGCACAGCGCGGCGCCACCGCGGAAGCGGGCGCAATCGCTGGCCTGAACGTCCTGTCCATCATCAATGAGCCCACTGCCGCAGCCATTGCCTATGGCCTCGACAACATCGGTGAGCACCGCAAACTGTTGGTCTTCGACCTCGGCGGCGGAACGTTTGATGTGACCTGTATGCACATTCGCGGCACGCGCTTGACCACCGTCGCTTCTGACGGCAACGCGGAGCTCGGTGGCAAGGACTGGGACGACCGCCTGTTGAACTACGTGGCCGAGGAGTTCGTCATGAAGCACGACCTCGACCCGAGAGACGACCCGGCACCGTACCAAGAGCTGTACGAACGTTGTCTGCACGCCAAGATTAGCCTGTCGACGAAGGAACGCGCAGTCATCCCGGTGAACTACCGCGGCAAGCGAATGGTTGTTCCGGTCAAGCGAGTTGCGTTCGAAGAGATGTCCCAAGACCTCGTTCAGCAATGCGAAGACACCGCCAATCTGGTCCTTGAAAAGGCCAAGTGGGCGTGGTCCGACCTAGACGACGTTCTCCTGGTCGGCGGGTCCACACGCATGCCCATGATTCGCGAGGCCTTGAAGCGCCTGGCTGGACGAGACCCCGCGGCCAACGTGAACCCTGACGAATGCGTGGCTACGGGCGCCGGTCTCGCCGGTGTGTTCCGCCATCGGCCCAACCACCCGGCCCTGCAACAGCGACGTAAGGCCATGGTCGACAAGGCCCGCCACAAGAGGCCGGTTTCAAGGCCCTCACCGGATGAGCTAGAGGACGAGGACGACGGCGTGACCCAGCCAGGGGCCGCTACGCGCATCCCCAAGGCTCTGCCGCCCAAACCTGCGCCCCGTCCAGCCGGTTCTCCTGCACCTGCAGCAATCGGCTTGGCCTACGGCGGCCATGTCGCGCAGCAAGCCCTCAAGGTCGACAACCGCATTCTGCCACCGGTAACAATCGAGGACTGTACAACACATCCTCTCGGAATCATTGTACTGGACCGGGCTCGCAAGGAACGCGTGGTTGAGCTGATCCCAGACGGCACTCAAGTTCCACATGAGGTGCGCGGACGGTTCGCTTATGCGTACGAAAACATGACCGCAGTGCGTGTAGAGGTGACCGAGGGAGTCGGGTCCACACGAGACGAGGTCGCCGTCATTGGCAAGGTCGAGCTCACCGGTCTTCCCCCCCGCCCGCGTGGCACTCCGATCGAGGTCATCTACGCCTATGGCGTAGACCAAATCTTGTCCGTACGAGTCATCGACATCGAAACGGGCAGGTCCCGCGCTGCGCAAATCCGCTTCCTTGGGGGTATGTCACCCGATGACGTCAAGCGGGCCCGCGACCGTACTCGCAGGATTGCGGTCGACTAATCCGAGACAGGTCGTCCCCGCATTGACCGAGGGGATACCGGGCTGTACAACGGTGGTGGATGGATCCTCGACACTTGGAATTAGCGGCCGAATTCGGCAAGCTTACCGGCAACGCCGACCTCATCGCGTACTTGGGACTCCCTCCCGGTGCGACAACGACTGAGGCCAGAGCATCTCTGCGCGCGCGTCGAAAGAAGATGCAAGGCATGCAGGCCAATCCTAAGTACCGCCGCGAGGCCGTGTTTCTCATCAAACACAGTGGCGCATTTGAAGCGCTCCTCGAAGATATCGACGCCTACATGCAGGCCAGCATTGCGTCGCATGAAGCTGGCCAGATCCCCATTTTGGAGATGGCCATTCAAGGTGCGCTCGCCGGCAGTTCTCTGTCAGACGAGCAGCGAAACCACCTGCGCGACATGGCACGCAAGCTCAGCATCTCGGACAGCACGTTTGACGACACACTGGACAGACTTGCCGCAAATCAGACCACTACGCGTCCATTTGTCCCACAGAGCAATCCAACCCAAGCGCCGACTGCCCCACCTGTGCGAACACGAACTCACGGACCAGGGTCTCCACCTCCCGTTCCTGGGTCGCTGACCATGAGTCAGACACTCGGCCTTGATGCCGTGGCCGTCGCGCCACAACTCGAAATCATCGGCGCGCCCATTCGCTACATCGAGCTCGGCAACTCACCGGTCGTTCACGAGATTCGTGTGCGTCATCGGGGCAAGGCACCCGTTCCAGCTCGCGTCTCTGCGGACGCCGGCTGGCTCGTGGTCTCTCCAAAGATCTTGGACCCAACGCGTCGTGAACAGACCATCAGCGTTCACGTTGACCCGTCCAAAGTCAAAAATCCCCCTCAGAGTGCTGTCGTTCACATCGTCACAGACAGAGACGGACGCGCCTCGGTGGTGTTCGAGGCGATTAGCCCCGCTCCAAAGACCTCCCGCACGCCGCTGTACATCGGGGTTGGCCTGGGGGTGCTTGCACTCATTGTTCTCGCGGTTCTGGCCAGCCAAGGAGTGTTCTCCGGCTCCGCAACCCCATGAGTCCGCCATCTGTCGTAGAGCAGGCGAACGTTGATGCGTTGCTCGACGCTGCCGAGGACGCCCTTTCAACAGGCGACATGGTCCAGGTATTCGAGCTGTGTGACCGCATTGACGCGCTGTCGCCAGGCCACGTAGACGGCCATTTTCTGGTAGCTGAAGCCCACCGAGTTCTTGGCGATTACAAGCGCGCCGAGGTGCTCTACCGCTCAGTTATCGAGGAAGACCCAGACTATGCAGATGCCTGGGCTGGCCTGGCCGCCATGCGATTTCAAGCCCTCGACTTCGATGAGGCAGGGGCAGCAGCGACACGGTCTATTCGGTCGGACCCTGAGGGTGGGCAAGGTTGGTGGTGGCGTGGTCTCGTACGGGAACAACGCGGAGACTTCATGGGGGCTGACCGCGACTTCCGACGCGCCTCCATCCTCATGCCCGTCGCATTTCCGTGGGCGGTTCCCCTGACCGATGCAATGGTCGAGTCAATGGTCCAAATGGCGGTTGAAACCATGCATCCGTTGATTCAGAGCACCTTGCCGCAGCTGAATTTCTTCTTGGAAGAAGTGCCATCACGGCAGACACTCATCGACTTTGACCCGGTGCCAGCGCCACACGAGCTGCTTGGCTTTTTCTCCGGGGTTCCGCTGTCCGAGCGCAGGCCGAGCGACGCCTTGCCTGCACTTCCTGCGGCAATCACCCTGTACCGACGGAACCTGCAGCGCGTTGCCGCCGATGGCGAGGGCTTGTTGGAGGAGCTGCGCATCACCGTGCTTCACGAACTCGGCCACTACCTAGGACTGAGCGAAGAGGACCTTCGCACTCGGGGCCTAGACTAGTTCCCGCTGCTTGACGCTCGGGGTTGAACGGCGTTACTCGACTCACCGGGGGATTAGCTCAGTTGGGAGAGCGTTGCGTTCGCACTGCAAAGGTCAGGGGTTCAAATCCCCTATTCTCCACCATTTCGAACAGACGCCCCGCAGGTATGCCCTCGGGGCGTTTTGTGATTGGCGGACAAGGGACTACTGATGGACGTCGTTTCAGGATTCGCACAAGCCGCTGACGGAACGGACTTGTATTGGCGTGCGGTGGGCAATGGCCCTCCCATTGTCTGCTGCAATGGCGTCGGCGTGAGCACCTTCTTCTTCAAGTACATCACACGCCACTTTCGCCACCGCTTCACGGTGATTCTGTGGGACTACAGAGGCCATGGGCAGTCGAGCCCAATTCATGACCCGCTCAACGCCGACCTCTCCATGGAGCTGGTTGCCGAGGACATGCATGCGGTCCTTGAAGACGCCGGCATCAGCGAACCCGCCATCCTCATGGGCCACTCCATGGGGGTTCAGGTCATCTTGGAGTTCACCAAGCGCTACCCCGAACGTGTCCGAGCCTTGGTCCCCATGTTTGGTACCTTCGCGCGGCCCATGGACACATTCCTCGACAGCCCATTGAGCAAACCCATCTTCGACACCATTGCCAAGGTGACCAAGTGGACGGGGAGCTCCGGCTCGTGGTTGCTACATCCTCTGTATGCCTCTCCCGTAGCCATTCCCTTCGGCCGGCGAACCGGGCTCATGGACCGTTATTACGCGTCCAACCGTGACATTCAGATGTACATGGACCACTTGGTGGAGATGGACCCTGCGGTCTTCTTGCGCATGGTGGAGTGCCTATCGGAGCACGACCTTGAGGACTTCTTGTGCGACGTGCACGTACCCACGCTCATCTTTGCAGGCGAGAAAGACCTGTTCACCCCACTCCACCGAAGCCATCGGATGGACGACCTTATTCCCGATTCCGAGCTCGTGATCCTGCCGGAAGGCAGTCACGCAGCCATCGTTGAATACCCGGACACTATCAACCAGCGCATCGACCGTTTTCTCGCTGAAAAACTAGGCGATACGAGCGCTGACTACTCCGAGAGCAACGCCGCGAGTAAGCGCGCCGGGTAGACCTCTTCGAGCTCTCGCGCAAGCACTCCTGGAAGCGGACTGTTCAAATCCAGGTCGATGATGAGCCGTAGGCGGTCGGCTTTCCATCGCAAGCTCGCCTCCAAGCTCCGCACGCTACCCTCCACCATCTGGAGTTTGAATGCGTGCTCGCTGTGCTGGAACTCCACGCGAAATCGCGAGGCCTGAGCATCCGAAAACGTCATCCAGATCGATGCGTCCACCTTCGTGACGGAGCGCAGGCCAGGCAACCACTGGACCCAGCGGTCAGCGTCCCGCAGTCGGTGCCCAACGGACTCCCACTGGGACGCCACGCAGGGTCGTTCCGCAACAAGTCTCACCGGCGACGGCGACGACGCCGACGCCGACGATTGGGGCCAGCGTCCGACTTGCCAACAGCCACAGGGCACTCTGCGTCGAACAGACCTGGCCACCACAGAGCCATTGCACGCGCAATGTCCGACACGTTGCCGCGCTGAAGTGTTGGGTCCTTACTCAGTGTGTCGAGCGCTACGGTCCGCGCAGCCAACAGAAGGTCGACATCTCGACTCGGCTCCAGCCACATGAGTTTGGGCTCACTCGTCTCAAACGGCTCTGGAGTCAGTGCATCGTCGATGCGACCGCGCTTGAGTTTCTGGAGGACTTCCATACCCGCAGGGTCCGGGTCGTCACCGTGAATCAAGCGAACTGTGGGTTTATCTACATGAACCAAGCGATGCATGAGTCGGCTCAAGCGCTCGCGTGGCATCCGGTCGGCTTGTTCCACAATCAGCTCGGTAGCACCCGGCGTGTCTGCGCCAAACTCTACGGCATGGGTTGCGAGAAGCACCTCGAACCGACGCCGCTGGAAGTCTTCGTACCGACGATTGCGCTCTTCGCGCGACAACGCACCGTGGAACAGCTGAATACGAGCATCCGGCAGATGGGTCTCTAGAGTGGTCCGAACACGAACCGCCTCTTCCGGCTCCAGCAAGTCGCCCGACTTCCCCATTGGAAGGGCAATAATCGCCTGGGCTCCGGCCTGAATACTCTCGAGTACCTCTTGGTAGGCGGCATTGCGCTTCGACGCTGGGACCAACATGGTGTGGAACCGCGGCCAACGGGCAGGCTTGATCCAGCTAATCGCGTGCTCTGCGTACGGACCGAGCAGATGCCCGGCTCCAATCGCTCGAGTAGGAACGATCAGTACATCTGGACTCGCCGTGCCTTCGGAGACGAGCGCATCACGCTCAGTCTCTCCGGGTACAGACTCTTGCGCAATGACCAGTCCAAGCCGACGCATCTGAAGGTCTGCTTTTGCCAACTCCAGCGTTCCGAAGACGATGTGAACTTCGCCACGACGCAGGGCATCCCGAACCGGACGACTGGGAGCGTCCTCCAGTAGACGAGACACGAGTCCCAGTTCGCGAAGCATAGGTTCAAACAACGTGAACAGCGCTTCAGCCATGACGGGTTCAGGCATCAGCCAGAGCACCTGCGCCTTGGATTCGGCAACGGTTACCGCCGTCAGCAGAGCGACGCGGTCGCGGTCATCTCCAGGGCGCCCCGCCAATACACGAAGCATGGGCCGGTTGGAGCGAAGGTCACGCTTGATGACCTCAAAGGCATTGAGGTGGTCGTCATCTACGTTCACATCCCGCCACGTAGTGAGACGTGTGGCAAGGCTGTGCAGTATCGGGTGCGCAATTCCACGGCGCGCTGTCTTCTTGCTGCTCTCGCCTAAGGCAAGACCCAACTGCGCGTACACGCCCTCTTCGAAAGCAAGACGCTTCCAGCCAGCACGCCGCTGACTCGACGCACCGTGAATCGCTTCGTAGGCCTCTGATGCCGAGACTAGACGATGCTTCTTGCACACTGCTTCCGGAAGCGGGTCACGTAGTTCATCGAGGTCCGCACGAACCATGCGGAACGAACCGCGAACGACTCGGTCATCGACTTCATCAAGGTCGTATTTCGGGAGCTCCGCAAGCTTCTGAGTGAGGCCTGCTGTCAGCTCTACGCTGGTCAGGACCTGGGGCCCCTCTTCCGACGGTGAATGTTCCCCAATGGCCACGACTCGGGTGCCAGGCTTGAGGGGATTGAGAAGGCCGAAAGGCAGCTCATTGTCCCACTTTAGCTGGGTAGTGCCAGCCCCCTTGATGATGGCACGCGTGCGACGAGACCCATCTGGGGAAATCGATGTGAAACGCTGACGGATGCGACCGCCAAGTGCGACACGTCCCACCGGGACATCCATTCCTGCGCCATGAACCGGACGTACGGTTTCGTACCCCGAAGGCTGCAGGCGAAGGATGTCTGTTGACGTGCGAATGTCTGCCCCGGCCAACGACTCGACCCAAGCGGGTGGGAAGCCGCGCTTGTCGAGAGTGACGCTACCGATGCCTTCTCCTAGCCACCAAGGCCCACTCGGTAGCGAAGGTTCATCCGACTTCGTTTCCCGGGGTGGATGCGCAACACGGTAGCTATGGTCACGCTTGGGAGCGGCACTCCGCGGCTCATCCGACTCAAGAAAGAGATCCTCCGAGTCGTCAATGACCGCTGCTTCGACCTTGGCCGCCGGTGGTGCTGGCGGAGGAAGTTCGACCTGTTTGCGCGGGAAAATGCGCTTGGAGGCCCGGCGAAACTTCAACCGGTCGAGCGGAAGTCCAAGCATGGCGTCAATACGAGCAAGCAGCGCATTCAGCTCACCAATGCGAGTGATTCGCTCGTCTGCATCGGTAGTATCGATGCCGCTAAGCTGGCGACCAAGCTCGGCGGCGTCGAGCGCAACTGAGTCTGGCAGCGGGTGGGTGAGCAACTTGTCGACCCAGCGCAGCCCCGTCGCTTCCATATATCGGACGTCATCCGGCCTGCGGGCCGCATAGCTACACAGGCGACGCAGCGGCGAGACCGCGCGTTCTACCTCATAGAGTCGTAGTCTCCGCTGCGGAGCCCTCTTTGCCACTACCACTGGTACTGGCTGGACGTCCGCAGGAACGACATCAGCTTCACTGCTCGCCTCTTCGGCGGGCTTATCGGCGTCCGCTGGAGCGACCGCGCGGATCTCAGGCACCTCTTGGGCGCCCTCGGCATCCTTGCTCATGGCAACTCCCGCACTCAGATGTAGCGAACCCCAACAACCTCCCAGACCTGCCGACCTCCGGGCGCAGGTACTTCGACCTCATCGCCATCGTTCTTGCCAATAAGGGCCTGTGCGAGCGGGGACTTCCAGCTGATCTTGCCGTTGTCGATGTCGAACTCGGTCTCGCCAATGATCTGGTACGTGCGGGCGTCACCAGCCTCGTTCTCAAGGTCCACAGTGGCACCAAAAACGATGCGGTCCTGCTGCTTCATCTTCGACGGGTCGATGACCTCGGCGGCTGCGACCTGGTTCTCGAGCAAGGCAATTCGACCTTCACACATCGACTGGCGCTCTTTGGCGTCTTCGAATTCCGCATTTTCGCTGATATCGCCGTGAGCGCGAGCTTCTTCGATATCCCGAACGATGCCGATTCGGACGACGCTCTTCTGACGCTTTAGTTCAGCCTGAAGGGCAATGTAGCCCTTAGGAGTAACAGGGTTTCGCTGCATGTTTTGTCCAACGTAATGAGTTCAAGATGGGGTCGGAGCGTCGCATCAGCCTATAGCCGGCGTGTCCAGGAACCCCTGCGCAGGGTGCGCGGTTGGCCAATGCCCTATCACGGTTGCGGGATCACGCCGGTACCGGGCAGAACCCGAAGCTTCACGTCGAATCGCTCATGTTCGCCGCTGCTAATGTTCACGCGATGTACCCACATCAAACAGACCGCCTGAAGCGCATCTGTCCATTCGCCAAGATGACGATGAACGGTCTGAATGGGGTAGACCCATAGGTGCGCAGGCTGCAACGTTCGCAACTCGACGACACGGTCTCCGTCGACCAGACGCAACGACTCCACCTGCCCACAATCACGTGTTCCTTCCAATGGAACACGCTCATTGTCTACTTCTAACCATGCCGCAGCTCCACTCGAAACTGCAAGGTCCATGGACACAGCAAGTCTAGTGACGACTGGGTGTTCACCGGTGTTCTCAAGCTCGTAGCGAAACGCAGTCAGGTCGCGCCGCAGCGTATAGCGCTTCGTAGCGCGCACTTGACGAGGCCCAGCCTCAGTGGTCAGCGTTGCCTCGCAAGCAAGTGCAGCACTTAGGGTATCGTCCCCTGCCCGGTCGGCGGAAACCACTGTCCAAGGGCGAACTTTGAGCGGAAATGCACCGTCAGACTGCTGTCCGGAGCGGACCGTTCGAATGGTGTCCGTCTCAGAGAGGAAGTGCTCGACGAAGGACGTTCGAGGAACCGCATCGAAGCCCAAAATCGAGCTTAGATGGCGCAGAGTCGCACGGTCCGCATCCTCTGCTGGAGTCCCGCTCTGAGTGTCCACCTGAACCGGAACGTCTTTCGGGCTTTCGGCAGAGGCCATGATGGCCGCGTGGTACGGCTCCTCAATGCGCTGGAAGGTATCGAGCCAGTTCCGATGACTGCGATGGTCGGACAGTTCAATGGCGCCACCCGCCCGGTTCGGGTCAACGACCAGCGTCAAGTCCCGAGAACGCAGGACCAGTTCATCCGAGCCGTCGCAGTCTACGTCCACATGCTCCACCACGGCTCGTTGGTCTTGTTTGAGCGCCTTGAGTACGGTGTTCTCGGCACGTATGGCGTCTTTCCAAGCCAGACCGCGGACCCGAGGGTCGTAGACACCGGCGTGGGCATCGTGCCAGTACGGCTCGCTCGCTTGGGCACGGTACAAGTAGCGCCGCGCCTGAAGAACAACGGCTGGGTCGGGACGGTCAACACGGGACTCCTCAAGCCGACGAGCGAGTCGGCCTACCAGCCGGCTGACCCGAAGAACCCGCTTATGAAGTCGATCGGCCGCGTCATAGCGAACAAGATGGCTCTCCCACGGCGCATCGTTAGTGCCCGGAGACGTGGACGGTAAGTAGACTGAGCGAACATGACCGCCAAGATCGACGGCTTGCGACGGAAGTACCGTATTGAGAGCGTCAGACCGCGCAATCGCTGCGAGCAATGTCGCAAACCACGTCTGGTCGCGGCGTGGAGAACTTCCAGGGTGAAGACCGAACCGCTCTGCACGCAATGCCAGCGCAACAAGCTTGTGCCCCTTCTGCTTCCGGCCCCGCAGATGAGCCAAGATGCGTTTGACGGGAACCTCCGCCGCAACGTCTTGAACCCGGCTATCTACCGGCAAAATAGCAACAGGACTGCCTTCACGCTCGGTGTGATGAATGCCGCTCACCTGGCCCTTTGGCAGACCCGCACGTTCCAAATGACGCTCAGGAACTGCGACCCAGCGCAAGCCTGCCGCTGAGAACACCCGTGGAAGTGAGGGGTCCCACACATTGTGAGGCAGCCAGGCACCCGTGGTACGCCCGCCAAAGGTCTTACGAAGCATTGTGGCGTGGGTCTCGTAGTGACCGACAGCATCGACCTCCGGAATCGACGACAGCACAGGCTCGTACATGGCAGTGCCAACCAGCTCGATCTGGCCTCGGTCAACGAGGGTCCGAATCCAGTCCAGGCCTTCGGGATGCCGGTCGCTCAGGTCGGGCACCAACTCCCCTGACAACACAAGCCCAATGCGAACACCTGGGGTGTGGTGGATGGCGCCCAGCATGGGCTCAAAGCAGTTGGACCACGCTCGCTCGCACTCAGCAGCGGTCCCCCCTGCTGGCAGATGCATGTGGACCAAGAGAACCAAGTCGAGAGGAGTAGACATGCGGGGAGTCTAGCCCGGCGATGACGTCCTCGGGTCGCGTCCGGCTGACTCTGCATAGGCCGCGGCTCCTGCAATGGCCCACGAAGCGGCACTTGCACGCCATTCCATACGTACCAACTCGGTGTTGCTCGGAATCCCGTAGCGCGCGAGTACCTGTTCAGCACCGGGGCGTAGCCATGCCTCGGCCCCGGCCACACCGCCCGTAATGAGCACCCGCTGAACCCCAAGCGTGTTGAGCAACGTGCGCAGTCCTTGGCCAAGCGCACGCGCCGCGCCGTGGAGCAGGGCCTGCGCCCACAGCTCGCCGGCGTCGGCCTGTTGAACGAGCTCACGAACATTGGCAATCGAGTGTCCCAATCTCTCCGCCTGACGCTTCAGTCCAACCGTACCAACCCACGTCTCTAGGCATCCAGCTGCGCCGCACCCACACGGGATGTCCCCACCGATGTGAATGTGACCGACCTCAGCTGCAGTTCCCGACGCACCAACGAACGGTCGCCCATCCAAGATGATGCCACCCCCCACTCCTGTACCTAGAGTCAGCACCAAGAGATCGGATCGATCGGCGCTCGCGACCCAAGCTCCGTAGGCTGCGGCATTCGCGTCATTCAGCAGGGCAATGGGCAAACCAAGCCGTTCGCGCAGCACACTTCTCAGGTCGACGCCCGCGAGAAATGGAAGGTTCGGTGAACCGAGAACACAGCCGTCACGCACGAATCCGGGAACCCCTATGCCTACGGCTGAACAGGAACCGAGACGGGGAATCATGACCGAGAGTCGCTCAACCAGCGAATCCAAGCCTGTTGGCGGGCCAATGTCTTCGAGAACATCCGACACCTTTCCGTCTGAGAGGGCCGCGGCTCGCACGCCACTGCCACCAATGTCTACACCCACAACTGCCACGTGCTCTCTCCTAGCTCGCGCGTAGGTTAATCGCGCTGCATGCATCCACCGAGCCTTGTCGACCAATACTGTCCCGAACCCCACTCCGGCGCCATCTCGGCTGCGGTGTGTGACCCCCATTCCGGCGCGACTATCACCGCTGATGATTGGGGCACCGTCGCAATCACTCGTCCGAACGAGCGGAATCCGGCGTTTATCTACACAATGGAGACGGCTATCTACGCCGTTGCCATGTCCAAGGGCGGCGCACTCGCAGCCGTCGGAGACGAGAACGGCACGCTCAGCGTCTTCAAGACCTGGGACGGCACCGAAGTCTTCCGAGACGAAAAAGCCGGTACGGATGGCCAAGCTCGCGCCATGCGAGGCATTGCATTCCACCCGGATGGAACCGTCGTTGCGGCACTATCAGCCGATGGCATCGTTCGTGTCTACGACATCCAACGCAACCAGCGCATCGTGAATTGGCAGGGCTTCGCCGGGCAGTCCATCGCGTTTGACGCCCGAGGCGATCACCTTCTGGTCATTGATACCTTGGGCCAGGTGAAACTGTTGGACATGCTCACCCATGAACAGCTGGACCTCGAGCTGGTGCCGGGCGGTGTGCAGGAAGCCATGTTCACCCCGGACTCTCACCATGTGGTTGCACTCGGCGGTGGCGGTGTCACGCTCATTCAGCTGCCTGAGGGACGCATCGCCAACTCCTTCAGTGCGCGCAGCAGCAGCGGCCTGTTGAGTATCCTCATCAATCCAGCCGGTGACCGTGTTGCCGCGGTGTCCCAGCGCTCGGTCCACCAATTCAGCCTTCCGGGTCTACAGCCCGTGGCGAGTGACAAGCATGGGGCGCCAGACCCGACTGTCGCCAGCATGTGGGACTGGGAAGGCCTCGCTATTGGCGGCGAAGACGGACGATTCCACCGCCCCGGTCGCACGCCGTCGCTCCCCCCCATCGTCTGCTGCACTGGGTACGGCCACCACCGAATTGCCGCCCACGGTGACAAGATGGCGGTGTGGACACGCGGACGCCGTCGTCGTCCCTTCCCAGCACGCAAGCGCTTTGTTGAGGTCAAGGTCGACCGTGATGGACGCCTGCTGTGCGGGCTTCCAGATGACGGCTCCGGCCTTCAAGTATTTGAGGTCAAGAGCGGTCGTCACCTGTTTGAAGCCGGCAGAGACACAGCCAATACGCCCAAGATGGAGGTCGGCGGCGCTGTCGTCGCAACGCTCTTGGATCGAGGGGGCCTGCGCTGGTGGGAACTCAAGGGGAACAACGTCTTTGAGCTCGGCTGGGTCGAGCAGTTCGCCCTGTCCGGTGGCGGTACCTGGCTCGGTGTCATCACACCCAAGGGCCATGTTCGCGTTCTCGATCCGGCAACCGGTGAAGATGCCATTCCGCCCCCCGAGCCCATATCCGACGTTCCCGTCGCATTGGTCTCCTTCGTCAATCGCCGGCCAGACATGCTGGTACTGGACGAAGACGGCGTACTCTCCGTGTACGACTTGTCCGTAAGCGTCACCGAAGAACGCCCAGCCATTGGCGAAGACGTTCTCGACCTCAACGTTCCCGTCGACCGATTGTGGGGCATTACGGGCGGACGCCACGCGGCGGTGCGCTTCCAGGAGCCAGAACAGGGCACCGCCACTGTGATCTTTGTCGACCTGGAGAAGGGCGATGTGGTCAGCGAGGTCCCGAACCTGCTGCCTTACGCCTGGGTCGACCCTGAGACGGGTTCCATCCTGCAGCCAGCACGCGGCGGAGCCATCTTGGAGATGGACATGTACGGAAACGAGGTCTCGGTCTTGCGCTCGCTTCCCGAGCTCCACTGGGTCACCTATGGTCCCAAGGGCGTGATCGACGCGAGCGACGGCGCACCGCTGTAGTTCATGGCAGACACGAAGAAGCCAACGCCGAAGAAGAAAGCAGCAAAGAAGAAGGCTGCGAAGACGAGAGCGCCTACGAAGAAGAAGGCGCCGGCGAAGAAGAAAGCACCGGCGAAGAAGAAAGCACCGGCGAAGAAGAAGGCACCGGCGAAGAAGAAGGCACCGGCGAAGAAGAAGGCACCGGCGAAGAAGAGGGCACCGGAGAAGAGGTCCCGCAGTGGCACGAAGCCCGACCCGAAGGCTGAAAAGACCCGCCAATCAAGCCGAACCGCAACCAACCGAGCAGCATCAAAACGGCGCAGCTCCCAGCCTCAGAAGTCCCGTCTGCGAAGAGCGCTGACCGAAGTTGGCGTTGTGGCACTCGGCTTGGCGCTCGGTGGCGTCGCTGCGTGTGTCTTCGAGTATCGAAACGCTGTCGACGAAGTAAACTATTGGCTCGCAAACCCTGTGGTCAGCGAGCCCGGCGTTGTCTGGTCGGCTCCCTACGCGGTTGTTCCAGGGCTTCCGATCACGGCTCGCGACTTGTCTAGCGACTTACTTGCTGCCGGCTTCGAACGCGTCGCAGATGCCCCTCGTGCCGCACAGTTCGACGACAGTGCCGCGACCTTCGTCGTGCGCAGTCGTGAGGGCGAGCGCCTCGTCATCACCTTTGACGACGACCACGTCGACGGCGTCGGCCCCAGTCCGCTTCAGGTAGGCCGCGTTCCCCTCGCCGTCATCGGGGACCTGGAAGCCCATCGAAACCCCGTAGAGTTGAGCACCCTAAGTCCGTGGGTTGAACCTGCCGTCCTGGCCATGGAAGACAGCCGCTTCCGCAGTCATCCAGGCATCGATATCTTGGGGGTGACACGCGCCATCGTCACAGACCTCACCGGCCAAGGCCCTATGCAGGGCGGGTCGACGTTGACACAGCAGCTCGCGAAGAACCTGTTCCTTACACAAGAACGCACGGCTCGGCGCAAGATCAAAGAGGCGTTCTATGCAGCCGCGATGGAGCGCACGCTAGGCAAAGATGCCCTGTTGGAACTGTACTTAGGAGAGGTCTACCTTGGACAGGTCGGTGGGGTTCCCGTCCACGGCGTGGAACAGGCAGCACGTGCGTTCTTTGGCGTGTCTGCGAGCTCACTAGACGCTGGCCAAGCGGCAACACTCGCCGGCATTATCTCCAGCCCGAACACCTACTCGCCGCACCGCCACCCCGAACGCGCCACCGAGCGACGCGACCTGGCCCTTGGACGAATGGTCGCTGAAGGGCACCTCGAACAAGCCGCAGCAGACGCCATTCGAGCGACCCCCATGGTTACCGGTGGCAGCGTTCCCGCCGCCAATCGTCGTGCGCCCTGGGCAGTAGACGCCGCAGTCGACCAGCTCGAAGAGGCCCTCGATGGCGGTATCGCGAGTGGCTACCACGTCACAACGACCATCGACCCTGCCTTACAACGACACGCAGAACGGGCGGTGGTTCAAGGCCTAGCAGATGTCCGTGCTGCCTACCCCGACGCCACACAGGCCCAAGCCGCTCTTGTGGCGGTGCGCGTATCGGACGGTGCCATCATGGCCATGGTGGGGAGTCGCGACTACGACGAGAGTCCGTTCAATCGAGCGACCCAGGCATGGCGACAAGTCGGCTCTACGGTCAAGCCATTGATTGTGGCGTCAGCCTTCGATGCAGACCCGAGCCTGACGCCGCTCACCGTCCTTCTCGACGAACCCATCACCCGACGCGTCGACGGAGCAACCTGGACGCCGTCCAACTATGACCACCAATTCGTGGGTGAGATCACGCTTCGCCGGTCACTAGAGGGCAGTCGGAACATCCCTGCCGTGAAGGTCGCGGAGATGGTTGGTATGTCTGGCGTGCAGCGTCAGCTTCGCACCCTGGGCTTGTCGGAGGCAACCTTGCTTCCATCCGCCTCACTCGGGGCCTTCCCCGCGACAACGGTTGAAATCGCCGGCGCCTACACGGTCTTTCCGGGCGGAGGAACCAAGGTCGCGCCACTTTTAGTCACCGACGTTGATGACGCAGACGGCACCTCCATCCTTCACTACGACGCCGAACGCACGCCCATACTTTCCGCTGCCAGCGCCGCACTCACCACCAGCATTCTCCAGGGTGTGGTCAGCGACGGCACCGGTGCACGGGTACGCCGCTACGATGTCGGCAATTCCGTCGCGGGAAAGACGGGCACTACCGACGCCTACCGGGATGCATGGTTCGTAGGCTTTACCCCCGAGCTTGTTGTGGCTGTCTGGGTCGGCACGGACCGCGGCGAAGGCATTGGATTGTCTGGAAGCCGCGCCGCCATCCCCCTCTGGGGGCGGTTCGTAGCCGGCAGCGGCATGACTGGAGGAACCTTTCCACAGCCGGCAACCGTCACTACCGTGAGCGTATGCGCAGATTCTGAACGCATTGCTCGCAACGCCTGCCCCAACACCTACCGAGAGGTCGTTCCTCGCGGCCATGAACCCGACGACAAGTGCGACGAACACGGTGGTCCCCTTGTCGAGGTTGGCGGAGTGCTTCAGCGCTTGTTTCGTGGCCTGCGTCGCGACCACGACGAGTAGCGTACAGCCCTAGCTGCGGGTCGACCCCGGAGGCAACGACGTCGCCGCGAGCTGTGCCCGAGCCATGCCTTGCTCGGCTTCTGTGAGACCTGGAATGAGTACAGGCAGCTCACCACCAGCACGTGGCCATGGAATCGGAGTGGTCTCCTGCGCCACCGGAGGACCGAACTCACGTGTCTTGGCACTCAAGCGCCGTTGGGTCGGCGCCGGTGTAAACGCAAAGGAGCGCGGGTTCGTCGACGGTGTGGGTGCGGGCAGCTCAGACACAAGGCCCATGCTTGATTCACGATTGCGCCAGATCGCTTGCACGTACAGAACATCACCACTGATCCCGTCCCGCAGAGCGGCCTGCTCGACCTCACACCACGTGAACACACGATGCCTCTTGAATCGGGCCAGCAACGAATAGGTGTCTGGAAGAACCTTGGTTGTACGAGACAGACCCGCAGAATCTTCTGGGTGCATCAGCTCGTGTATACGCAATCCGTGTAGCTCATCCTCTGACCGGCCCAAGAATGAGACAAGCGCCTTCGACGCCCTCAAGAAGCTGCCGTCCGGGCCGTGCAAGCTCACACAGAGCCCCTCACTCTGAACCAGCAGAGCAAGTCGACGCTTCAACACCATGGCCTCACGGGCCAGGACGTGGTGCCGTACGAGCGTACCGACGCGTCGGCTCAACAGGCCGAAGTCGATGGGTTTTGCGATGTAGTCATTGGCGCCGAGGTGCAAAGCGGCCAGGATGTCGTCAGACTGGACCTGAGCGTGCACCATGACAACCGGCAAGTCGAGGGCACCGAACCGTTGTCGAATGGTGTGCAGAACTTCGAGACCGGAAACCCGAGGCAGCGTCGCATCCAACAGGACGAGGTCCGGCAGCGCTTGATCGAGCTGCTGCAGAGCCTGAGCACCGTCGATCGCTTCTGTGCAGACAAAGCCTTCGCGCTTCAGTGCTGCCACCAAGATCTGGCGTGCGACGACGTCGTCATCCACTACCAAGACCTGGCCACGGCGTTCAGCCGGCTCCATCATGCATCGTCTCCAGTGCCCATAATATTCCATACAGAAGTCAGCAAGGGTACCAACAAACCAAACTCCCATAAATAAGGCAGGTGAAAGCTACAGTTTTACCATACTCATTTTAGTCTCGTCTTAACGCTCTCAGACGTTGCCGTCGCGGGACCCCTGAAGTACGACCAAAGCCCGCCACACCCGGTCTCTGGAGTACTCTCATGTCCCATTCGAACTGCGCCAACACTATCCGCGGACTCGCGATGGACGCGGTCCAAGCTGCAAACTCCGGCCACCCGGGAATGCCCATGGGAACCGCAGATATGGCGACTGTCTTGTGGACACAATTCCTCAAGCACGACCCTACGGACCCAAGCTGGCCAGACCGTGACCGCTTCGTGCTCTCGCCTGGGCACGGCTCCGCTCTGCTCTACAGCCTGCTGCACTTGGCCGGCTACCCAATGAGCTTGGACGACCTCCGGGACTTCCGTCAGTGGGGCAGCAACACCCCAGGTCACCCGGAAGTCGGCCACACGGTGGGTGTGGAGACAACGACAGGGCCACTCGGACAAGGGTTTGCCACAGGTGTTGGTATGGCACTTGCCGAGCGCTACTTGCGCGAAACGTTCGGAGAAGAGCTGTGCAGCCACAAGGTGTGGGGCATCGTCAGCGACGGTGACTTGATGGAGGGTATCTCTGCGGAAGCCGCGTCCATTGCGGGGCACCTAAAGCTCGGCAACCTCAACTACTTGTACGACAGCAACCACATCACGATCGACGGCAGCACCGACCTGTCCTACACCGAAGACACGGAAAAACGCTTCGAAGCCGTTGGATGGCACGTTGTTTCCTGTGACGGGCACGACGCTGACGCTCTCGCACAGGCCATGAAGCAGGCCCAAGCCGAGACAGAGCGTCCAACCCTGGTCATCTGCCGGACCATCATTGGCTGGGGCTCGACCATCGAAGGGACCTCCAAGACTCACGGCGCCCCTCTCGGAGCCGACGAAATCAAGGTAGTCAAGGCCAAGATTGGACTCGACCCCGAGCAGTCCTTCCAAGTCTTGGACGGCGTGCCCGAAGCCTTTCGAGCGCACAAGGGTGCCGAGGCACGCGCTGCTTGGGAAGCACGGGTCGCAGCAAGCCCGAAGGCCGAGCAGTTCCGCCAGTGGCTAGCTGGAGACACCCTCGCAGCACTCGATGGCGCTGAGTGGCCCAGCTACGAAAACGGCGAGTCCCTCGCTACACGGAAAGCGTCACAGCATGCCCTCACCGCTATCGTTGACGCAGCACCTTGGGTCGTTGGCGGTTCAGCCGATTTGGCGGGTAGCAACGGAACCAAAGTGGGTGGAACGGCACTGACTCCAGACACCTTCGCTGGTGCTCGTGTCATTCACTTCGGTGTGCGTGAACACGCCATGGGAGCAATCTGCAACGGTATGGCCCTGCACGGCGGATTGCTGCCGTATGGCGCCACTTTCCTGGCATTCCATGACTACCAGCGCCCTGCCGTCCGCCTCGCTGCTCTCATGGGACAGCAGGTCATCTACATCTACACTCATGACTCGGTGTTCTTGGGTGAAGACGGCCCAACGCACCAGCCTGTGGAACACCTTCTTGCCATGCGCTGCATCCCGAATGTGACGGTCTACCGACCAGCGGACGCACGCGAGACCGCTGCGAGCTGGAAGGCCGCACTCGCCAACACAACGGGCCCCACGTGCTTGGTTCTGACGCGTCAGGGCCTGCCGGTACTCCCTGGCACCCTGGACTGTGAAGACGCTGTTATCAACGGCGGATACATCGTCAGTGACTGTGACGGTGAAGCGGACATCGTCCTCGTCGGCACCGGCTCTGAGGTCGCAACCTTGGTCGAGGCGAGTCAGCACCTGCAAGGGACCGGAATTGCGGCACGCGTCGTGTCACTACCGTGTCGTGAACGCTTCCTCGCCTTGCCGCGTTCCGCCCGAGCCGCCATCTTTCCCGTCGGAGTCCCTCGCATCAGTCTTGAAGCGGGAACCACAATGGGCTGGCACCAAGTCGTCGGTGCCACTGGACTGGCACTAGGAATCGATACCTTCGGCTTCTCGGCACCGGCCGAGACCATTGCAGAGAAGCTCGGATTCACTGGCTCCCAGGTCGCAGCAACGGTCCGCGACTTCTTGGGACGCGACTAAGGGCGCGCCCCAGCATCACTTCGCCGTCTCGACGGCGAGGAGTCGGTCCCAGGCTAATCTACTCTCGTCGTCGCCCTAAGCACCTGCTTTGCCAGCCCATATGGGCCGGCAAGCTAGTCGCGCAGTGCAGCACGCGCCGCTTGGACTTCTGTCTGGAGTGTGCCCGTGATTCCACGTTCAAGGGCGTCAGCGAAGTAGCGTTCTGCAATGCTGTTGTGTCCCAGCTCAGCAGCGCACAACCCCGCCCCAGCCGCAGCACGCGCGCCAATGTCGTCGGCTCGGTCGGCAAGCTCGCGGTAGTCCCGCAATGCGCTCGCACACCGGCCTAGCGCCCGATGAGTCACGCGCGCTCGCTCAAACCGGACCAACGGCGCACGAGACGCGCCCGGATTCGCATCTAGCCAGTCCGCCATTTCTACAGCGGCAAGGTTGGGGTCGACACGGGCGAGTGTCTGCAAGCGCACCAACTCCAGCTCCGTCCCCACACCGCTGCCTCGATGGCGACCCAGAACTTGGTCCGTCTCCACCAGTAGATCCGCGGCACCAATGCCAGATGCCTGCAACGCTAGAACCTGAGCCAGCTCATGGTCCGCGCTGCCCTCACGGACACGGAACACCGGTTCTTCGTCCGTCCCAATGCCTTCATCGACCGCCTCTGCGAGCTCCATCGGAACAGCATCGACGACGGAATCATCTGCAACCCCCTCGGGCGGCGCTTGTTGCCCGCTAGAGACGGGCTGCGCCTGAACACTCGGAAGGTCCACAGAGAGGCCTTCATCAGACGGCGGAGTCCACACAGCGGCGACCTCCGTTGTTGGGCGGTCCCAGGATTGCCCAGTGGTCACAAAGACCTCACGGCTGTCCCACGTCACCGAGACACGCCCGCGCTCCACCTCAACACGGACATCATCACCGTCACGAATGACGTCAAATACGGTGCCGTGTACCTGCACAATCACACCATCAGCGTCCACAGCCAAGTCGCGCCACTCGCCGTTGGGGTCCACATCAAAATGCGCACGCCCCTCCAGTAGCGTCAACGTCGTTCCCGCTTCATTGGCCTGGTCCAACACAACAGTGGCATCGCCGCTCATTGCGATGGACGGCCCAAGCTCTACGACCTGCGCACCCAGCGCTTGCTCCATATGAAGGTCCATAGCGACCGGCCCGTACCCAACAGGCTGCACGCCCCCTTGCGGTGCCGACGTTGCAATCACTAGGGCCAACGCTGAAGCCGCCGCGGCAAAGCCGAGTCCACCAAGAACGAGCGGCCGCGAGGTGCGCACCGGCTCAGTCCACGGGCGACGCGCCAACAAACGCTCCAATTCCGCGTCAGAGGGCTCGGTGGCATCCGTCACAGCCTCTTGGAGTGCTGCTGTACCGAACGCACCCAGTGCATCCACTTCACTGTCCTGCGGGCGCATGGAATCCTCTACCCAGTCTGGCCAACGACTCATCGTGCACCCCCAACATCCGCTACGGCTCCGGAGGTGTCCCATGAGGTCACCCCATTGCGCTGCAGCGCTGACTTGAAGGCACGACGTGCGTAGTGAAGCCGGCTGTAGACCGTACCCGCGGGCACTCCCAGCATTAGCGCAGCTTCAGGCGCAGTCCGCCCCTCTAGGTCCATGAGCACCAGTACTTCTCGCTGGCTTGTCTTCAGCTTCTCAAGCGCCAACTGCACTTGTCTTCGACGACGCCGCTGCTCCATGTTTTCGTCAACACCCTCCAGCGGTGACGGAAGCTCATCCATGCCGTTTTCCAGCCCGACGAACCGACGAATTGCCGCACGACGACGAGCGTTCGACACGACATTCCGAGTGATCACAAACAGCCAGGTTGACGGCTGTGCCTCGCCGCGAAAGCCGCTAATCTTTCGAAAAGCAATCGCGAAGACTTCATGGGCAATGTCTTCGGGGTCCACTGCAGGGCCGCCTAAACGAATCGCCCACCCCAGCACCCTACGAGCGTGCTGGCGGTAGAACTGGTCCAGCGCCATTGGGTCGCCACTGGTCAGCGCGCTAAGTTCTTCTGGGGAAAGGGCCACGGGTACTCCAACTGTCTGCACCCCCTATGTGTGTACAGACCACGGACCCTTCACCAAAAAGAAAGAGGGACCGCAAAAGCGATCCCCCAATTCCGTCGGTCCTAGTACTCGGCCCTGGCGTGACACCTAGGCGGTTGAGACCGCGTCGAGGACAAGCAGCAAGGCGGCCACTGGACTGCTGTCCGTGGCCGCCGCAGAGACGACGTGATTAGAGACGGTTCAACCGTCCCTCGTGATTCAGGCCCTATTCGAAGGTCCATTCCATGTCGTCGCCGAAGTCGCCCCAGTTGACGTCCCAGCCATTGCCAGCGCTTCCCTGCAGGCCAGGGTTGACGCCGTAGAATTCGGCGCCGCCGCTGTTAGCAAGCGACAGTTGGCTACCGTCGCGGCTGGTCACCACTGTGTTGTTCTGGGTGAGGGTCTGCTGGTTGGTGCGAATCTCGCCAGTGTTGCCATCGACAAAGATGACCGCTCCAGTACCCGTTCCATCGGTGTAGTTCACGCTGACAGCGACAGCCTCTTCAGCGCCGACGTCATCGAGCGAGAAGATGCTCGCACCAACATCAGTTTCCCAACGGACGGTTCCGTCGGGCTCGATGGCCCGAACGACCGAGTCACCCAGCTCAGCGGTGTATAGCGCGTCGGTGTAGGGGTCGTACGCCACGATGTTCGCAGGCTCTTCGTTGATGGTGACCATCTCGGCACCCTCGAGGCTGAACAGGCCAGCGTCCGAGCCAACCCAAGCGCTTCCCGACGTGGGGTCCGTCTCCAAGGTGTGCACGCCGAGGCACTGGCGGTCACCCTTTAGGTCGTAGGTGGTGTCGTTGTCAGTACCAACAGTCACCAAGCTGCAGTCGTTTCCGTCGCCTTCAGTCAGCACGATTGCGCCGTTCTCGTAGTTCTGGGCCACGAGTACACCGTCGATTTCGTAGTCGCGGCTGCTGGTATTCAAGGTGTCACCTGACTCTTGAATGTGTACGGTCTTGTCTGTGGAGACAACAACCTGGACATCGCCATTGTCGTTCTCAGCGACGTCGTCGACCGTCTCGTCTTCACCTGGGTAGTTGTAGTCGGTGCCGATGCCGCCGTAGACCGGGTCCCAGTCGCAGGTGGTGCCGCTCATGCCGACTTGGGCGCCACTGTCCGACGGAGTGTCAGCGTCATGCAGAACGATGCCGCGGGTCATCTGACCCAAGGTGCTCTGATGGCTCATAGGTGCGGTACCAAGCTCACAAGCGGTGGTCAGCAGGCCCAGGGCGCCAATTAGTCCAAGTGTTCCAATGCGGTTCATGTTCTCTCCATCGTTTCGGGGCCTATTGAACGCATGGCCAGGCGGTTCATTCAACGAATCGCTCAAAAAACTGAGAGAGGAGGATTTACTCGTCCAGCACTCGGTTGAGAGAGGCCCTGAGGTTCCCGTCTGTCGGCACCGAGAGCCGCTCACGCACGACCAGGTCACGCCCAATGATGTAGACCTGTGGGAAAGCCTCACCCGGAACGGCGTCTCCACTGTACAGACGCTCGGGGTCGGAAATGATGGGCTGACTGATGCCAAAGGTGTCGCCCCAGGCATTCAGATCCTCGAGCGAGGGTGTCTCGCGCTCAACATTTTCAGGCAGAACCGTCAGGTAGACGAACCCGTCCGCCTCGAACTCCTCCCACGTCTCCTCCGCTCCCTCCGCCAGCTCACGACATGGGCTGCACCACATCGTGCTGATGTCTAGAGCAACGACCTCCCCGTGAAATTGCCACATGGAGACTTCTTGGCCCTTCTGGTCGGTCAGACGAAAATCAGGAACAACCTCACCCGTCTCGAAACCACCTGCGACAAGTCCAAGTGGCGGTACTCCCATTGGCCAGTCGTTCTCTGGCGCAGTCCATTCTTGCGGAGTGGTGTCGGTCTCCGAATCTGGCGAGGTCAAGCTCGGAATGCAACCCATTGGCAGCAAGGTCAAACCAATCATCCAACGCATGCACGCCTCCAGAAGCAGTAGCATAGCGTCCAACACCAGATGTCGCCGCTGTCGCGTTCTTCGGTCCTGTGGGCTAAACGGCGGCATGTCTACCAATACCGAAGCACGTCTGACTCGCGACTCCCTCCTAGCGGAGTACCACTCCTATGGACACCCCTCAGAAGAGTGGCTTGTTGGCGGAGAATATGAACGTCACCTTCTCCGACCTGACGGCATGCCGGTGCCGTACTTCGGCGACTACGGCGTGGCATGGCTGCTCGAGCAGCTGACCCATCGTGGATGGGAGCCCACACGCGAGGGTGAACACATCATTGCGTTGAAAAAGAACAGCGCGTCGGTGACCTTGGAACCCGGTGGGCAGTTCGAGCTCGCAGGCGCGCCATACGCCAGTGTCCACGGAGTTGTGGCCGAGACTCTGGCCTTCGTGGAAGAGCTCAGCGAGGTCATTGGAGACGCGCCAATCCACCCGGTCGCTCTTGGGTACACTCCGTTCGCAAGAATGGAACAGATCGATTGGGTGCCAAAGGGACGCTACAAGATCATGCGCGACCACCTGGGCAAAACCGGTGCGTTGGCACACGACATGATGAAGGGCACCTGTGCCGTACAGGCGAGCTTCGACTTCTCCGATGAAGCCGACTGCGCGCGCAAGATGGCTCTGTCCATGAAGCTCGGTCCGCTGACCACCGCCCTGTTCGCAAACTCACCCATCCGCTATGGAAAGCCGAGTGGCTACATGAGCTTTCGTGGACACGTTTGGACGCAGACCGACCCCGCCCGCACCGGTTTTCCGGATGCCGCCAACAACTTCACCTTTGCGCGCTGGCTCGACTACTTGCTGGACGTCCCAATGATGTTCACCAAGATCAATGGCGAGTGGGCAGACGCCAAGGGACGCTCTTTCCGTGACTGGATGGACAACGGAATCGACGGCATCTACCCTAAGAACCCGGACTGGGAACTGCACTTGACGTCCGTGTTCCCGGAAGCCCGGGTGAAGCGGCAGATTGAAGTTCGCGGCGCAGACTGCGTGAACTTGGCGCTCTCCGCAGGCTTTGTTGCCCTCTTCAAGGGCTTGTTCTACTGCCGCAAGGCCACAGATGCCGCACTCGAAGTCGCTGCACAACTGAGCGCATGCGGAACCCGCGAGGAACGCTTTGCGACTGCATGCAAAGACGGTCTGCAGGGTACTGTTGGCGACAAGACGCTCGCCAAGTGGGCCGAGTTGTTGGTGGAAGTCTCGTACGGTGGCATCTCGCGTTGCGCCCCCGAAGACCTTCCGCTTCTCCAGCCGCTCATCGCACAGATCAACTCCGGCCGCTCGCCTGCAGCGGACTTGCTGGAAGCGTTCCTCAAGGATCCAACCCCACAGACCATCCTGCGCGAAGCCGCCTACCACCCACAGTCGGTCTAGATAGTGAACGACCTCGAAATCCCGCGACGCATCGACAAGACCATTGGCCGGGTGGCGAAGAGCCGCTCCCACGCACACACGGCCAGCAAGTCGCGTCGTCGTCGTAAAGCCCTTGGCGAACTCAAGAAGCTTCGACTGATTCTCGAACAGCTCCAGATGCGTACGATCGACGGCACACTACCCGCGCTCGAGGACATGGAAGACGTGCTCATACGCGTAGAACGCTGCATGAAGGTCTTCACACTGAAGACGCCAAAGCGCCGCCGCCTCCGCAAGCTAGCGAAGGGGCTAAAGCGGGCCAGAAAGGAACTTCGTCAGCTCTGAAGCCGACGCGTCTTACTCGCCGTCAAACCAGCCGTCTTGACGACGCTTCTCGTACATCAGCAACGCAGCCGCGACAGACACGTTCAAGCTCTCAAGCTGTCCTGCGAGTGGAATACTCACGATCTGGTCGCAGTGCTTTCGCAACGTTGGGGACAGTCCGCGGCCTTCGCCGCCCATCACCAGTGCAAGCGGGCCGGACAACCGAGCTTCGGTCAGCGGCGTGCCGTTCATGTCGGCTCCCACAACAGGGATTCCCGCCTTCTTCATGTGCTTGATGGCCGAGAATAGACCTTCATTGCAGACAGGCACGGCCTCTGAAGCCCCCATGGCCACACGCTGAACTACGGGGGTCAGACTCGCGCCACGACGGGTAGGGAGAATCAACCCGCTCACGCCAAAGCCCAGCGCCGAACGCAAGATAGCCCCAAGATTGTGCTCGTACTGAATCTGGTCCGCGAGAATGAAGAACGGATGCCCTTCGGCATCAAAGGCGTCGCTCACCATCTCTGCCGAGGTGGGAGTCGGCAGCGGTTCAGCGTGCGCGATGACCCCCTGATGGACACGCCCTTCGGCCATCTCATCGAGCTTGTGCCGGCTGACTTTGGCCAGAGGCACGCCCTCCGCTTCCGCGAGCTTCAGCAGCTTGCGAATACGGTCGTCTTCCTTCGCTCCCCGGTCCATCCAGATGCGTTTCACAGCCCGACGCTTGCGCGACAGTGCTTCAATGACGGGGTTCCGCCCTTCGAGTTGGTCGTTTGCCATAGTTAGAGCAGCTGCGCAGCAAGCTCAGCAAGCTCACTACGCTCTCCCTTGAGTAGGGTGACATGACCGGCAATGTCGGAGTCCTTGAACCGCTCAACAATGTAGGTCAATCCGTTGGATAGGGCATCGACATAAGGATTGTCGATCTGGTAGGGGTCGCCTGTGAGAATGACCTTTGTTCCCTCACCCGCGCGAGTCAAGACGGTCTTGACTTCGTGTGGGGTGAGGTTCTGGGCCTCGTCCACAATCAGGAACTGATTCGGGATGCTTCGGCCGCGAATGTACGTCAACGGCTCCACTTCAAGCATGCCCTGGTCCAGCAGGCCCTGGTAGCGCGGCTCTCCAGCTCCGTTGCGCGGGCGGTTGTTGGCCGTGGTGTCGTGAGCCGTGTTGAACAACAGCTCAAGGTTGTCGAAAATCGGCTTCATCCACGGATTGAGCTTCTGTTCGATGTCTCCCGGCAAAAAGCCAATGTCTCGTCCCATCGGGAAGATTGGCCGACTGACCAGCAGCTTACGGAACGTGCGGTCATCCGCGGCTTGCTTGAGGCCGCAGGCCAGCGCCAACAGGGTCTTGCCGGTACCGGCCACGCCGTTGAGGGTCACCAGCTTGATGTTGTCATCCAAGAGCAGATCCAGGGCGAACAGCTGCTCCTTGTTTCGCGCGAAGATTCCCCAGACGCCTTCTTTGTGACGGCCAACAATGCGCGCCTTGTTCTTGCGCGCATCCGCACGAATCATCACGGACTTGCCGGGTTCACCCTCGGCCACCAAGATGACGAACTGTTGGGCATGGGTGTAGGGAATGCGCTCATCGAGCGGCAGCCCACCGTTCTGGTAGCACTCGTCAATCAGCTCAGCGGGCACCTCACGGGTGATGACCCCGGTGTACTGCTCATCAATGTCGATGCGTGAGTGCTCATAGTCCTCAGCTGGAACGCCCAAGGCGTCGCACTTGAGTCGCATATTGGTGTCACGCGTGATGAGCGCGACCCGCTTCCCGGTCCTGTGAAGGTGAAGGACGGTCTGCAGAATACGATTGTCTGCGTTCTGCGGCCCCCAATCAATCACCGGTGCGTGGTCTTCCTGGTGGGTAAAGTCCACACGGACGCAGCCACCACCGGGCAGATCTACACCGGTCTGCAGCGACCCTTTTGAGCGCAATTCATCGAGCAACCGAGAGACGGTTCGTGCGTTGCGTCCCGTCTCGTTGAGGTCTTTCTTGAAGCGGTCCAGCTCCTCAACAACAATGATGGGAATGTACACATCATGCTCGTCGAACACGAAGATAGCGTTCGGGTCGTACAAAAGTACATTGGTATCCAGGACGTACGTCTTGGATTCGGTCGAACTCGCGGTCGGGTCGGCGCTCATGCAACTCCCAGGGTGGGTGCTTGGCAATTTGAGGGGAAGACGAGGAAGGTCCGTGCGAGCCAGGACTCGGAACGACGGGGAGTCACCACGGGCACGTAGAGTAGCGCATCTGCACGACGCGCGTCAGGGGACCTCAAGGGTGTAGTCCCGGGAGGTCTCACCGTTACGGCTTGGGCCCAGACCAAACTGAATGTCTGGACTGTCCATCATGACCGTTCCGGAGGCGTTGCTGCCGCGTCCCAAGTACACATACAGCGGACCGCCAGCAGGAGCAGTCGACTGCGCCTGCAGGTGCACGCGGTTGGCTCCAGGCGCTAAAAAGGGCCCCAGGTCCAAGATCACTTGAGCCTGACCGGAGGTCACCGTTCTCGCGAGAGCGCCATTGACGAATACATCAACGGTGTGTCCCTGACTGCCGCTGTCATCGGACACCAACCACCACTGACCTTCAGCAACACCGTGACCCGAAGGAACATGGGGCGGTTGAGGCGCGGGCGGTGGATTGGACACAACGGGTGCGGCTGTAGTCGCCACAGGCGGTGGGTAGACTGGCGCGGGCGGTGTACTGACGCCGGGAATCGACTGAACCTGGATGTCGTACCCGGGAGCGGAGATGTGCAAATCTCCCAACGAATCAAACACAACCGTGCAATCTTCGAAGGTTTGCCCGCGCATGTCTCCGACGTCTACGCCATTAACAAACACGGTTCCAGCTAGTGCAATCGTGGACAGAAGTGTCAGCACATTCCCTCCCTGTAGTGAGACGAGGTCACAACCCGGACCTCGCCAACACGATTCCTACGCCCTGCTTAGGAGGCGTCGCCCTCGCGGACCAAAGCGGCGCGTGCGCGGCGACGCTTTTCGCTCTCCGTCAGTTCAGATTCGTCTTCGTCAGCCTCTGCAGCTTCCGCTGCAGCCACTGCGGCGTTTCCAGCGACCAGCTTGTTGAGCCATGGACGAATGTCCTGCATGGCCAAGATGGTCGGGCTGGCAACGTACACGGTCGAGTAGGTACCGAAGATGATGCCGATGAGCATGGCCAACGCGAAGTTCTGGATGACAGGGCCACCCATGAAGATGAACGCGATGATGGCCAAGCCCGTGGTCACCGAGGTGGCCAACGTACGGGACAACGTTTCATTGATCGACGTATTGATGAGCTCAGGAAGCTCGGTACGGGCGTACCGGTCCATGTTCTCGCGAATACGGTCGTAGATGACGATGGTATCGTTGAGCGAGTAGCCAACGATGGTCAGCAAGGCACCAATCATCGGAAGGTTGATTTCACGCTGCAAGATGACGAAGATGCCAATCGTGATGGACACATCGTGAACCAGCGCGAGGATGGCACCCGGTGCGAAGGCGATGTCGAAGCGGAAGCCGACGTACAAGAGCACGAGAGCCAGCGTAGCCAAGATGGCCAGCATGCCTTGCGTACGCAAGTCACCACCGACCTTAGGCCCAACAGCATCGATGGACAGCACTTCGAAGGTGCGGTCGCCCATGGCTTCAGCAATCGTCGCCTGAATGACCTGCGGCAAGCCTGGCATCTTCACAACGATTTCGTTGAACTCACGCCCAGGTTCGACCTGAACGCCGTCCAGATCGGTCAGGGCGTCTGCGACCTGCTGTGGCGTGACAGGGTCACCGTTGTAGATGACCGATAGACGGGCGCCAACTTGAGCGTCAAAGCGAGGCTCGCCCTGAATCCAGTCTTCACCGAAGGTGGTGACCAGGCGGCTCTCGATGTCGCTCTGAATCTTGTCCGCACCGAACGAGGCGTTCTGAATGCGAATGTCGAACTCGTTGAGCTGACCACCACTGATCTGCTGAACAGCGTCGTCGGACAGGCCGATGGACGCGATGGCAGAGCGGACATCGGAGATGGTGACATCGTCCTCAAATCCTAGCTTCAGCTCGGTGCCGCCCGTAAAGTCGATGCCCCAGTTGGGTCCGACTGCGAAGAACAAGCCCCACGAGCCGAGAACCATCAGGACAGACAGGACGGCGGCGATGTGCCGAAGACCAACAAAGTTGATGTTCGAGTTGTCTAGGGTGTCTTTTATGCGCGTAATCATGATGCGTGTCCCTTAGAGCCGAAGCCGTGCTGTGGAGCTGCGCGAGGCGAGCTCCATGAACGTACGGGTCACGAACAGCGCCGTGATGAGGGTGGTGCCAATGCCAATGAGCAGAGTGACGGCGAAGCCCTTGATGGGCCCCGTTCCGTAGCTGTACAAGACGATACCGGCGATAGCGGTGGTGATGTTGGCGTCGACGACGGCGACAAGGCCCTTGTCGAATCCAGCGTCTACCGCCTTTCGAGCGAGCTGGCCGAGAGCCAGTTCTTCACGAATGCGCTCGTAGATGATGATGTTGGCGTCCACGGCCATACCGATGGTCAGTGCGATTCCAGCAATGCCCGGAAGGGTCAATGTGGCGCCGAACATGGCCAGAGTAGCGAGGACCAGCAGGACGTTGAGCACCAAGGCGATGTCCGCCAAGATGCCTGCCTTGCGGTACCAGAGAACCATGAACAACAGGACGACGACGCTACCAATGACGGTGGCAATCGAGCCCGAGCGGATGGCGTCCTGCCCCAGAAGCGAGCCAACATTTCGGATTTCTCCGATGCTGACCGGTGCGTCGAGCGAGCCGGTGCGAAGAACGAGGGCCAAGTTGTTGGCCTCTCCCATCGCGTCCATGCCATTGCCCATGGTGATCTGGGCGGAGCCGCCGCAGATGCTCTCGTTAATGGAAGGTGCGCTGCTGACCTCGCCGTCCAAGGCGATGGCAAAGCGCTCACCCACATTTTCGCGGGTCACGGTGCAGAAGACTTGTCCGCCACGCGGCTTGAGGTCCAACTGGACCACCGGGGTACCGTTGCGGTCGAAGGACACGCGAGCATCATTGATGTCCGCACCCGTCAGCATGACTTCGCTCATGACCTGAAGTGGCTCGCCAAAGTCGCGCTCAACGATGTTGGTGTCTTCGTTGGCGTCGTACTTGAACATGACCTTGCGGCCGTTCGGCACGTGGCCGTTGCGAGACAACCAAGTGTTCAGCGTGGGGTCATGCTGGAACTGGTCTTCGGGAAGGGCCTCTTTCGCTTGTAGGATGGCCAAGCGAAGGGCACGCAGGTCGTAGTCGGGGTCGACGAGGTTGAACTCGAGGATGGCGGTGGTGCCGATGGCGTCAATGGCAGAGTCGAGGTCGACCTTACCGGGCAGCTGGACGCTGATGCGGCCGCCACTCTTCTTGACGATGGCCGGTTCCTTGACGCCGGTTGCATCCACGCGCTTGCGCAGCGTCTCAAGCACCTGGTCAACGCTCTGTTCGTGTACTTCACGGACGCGCGTGGTGGTCATCTCGAAGGAGTGAGCACCTTCGTTGGTCTCGGAGTACGCGTAGTCGCGCATGTTCGCGGCGACCCAACGCTGAAGGTCCGACAGGCTGCCGTCGGTGTGGACCTTGATGATGGGGTCGACCGAGTCAACGCTGACTTCAGTGAGCGTGATGCCATCTTCAGCTGCGCGGTCGGCCATGAAGGACGAGTCGCGTGACGCTTGTGACAGGACCGCTTGGTCCAGCTCCACTTGAAGTGTGAGGTCCAGACCACCCTGAAGGTCGATACCCAAGTTCATGCGGGTGTCGGGGAGGATGGCCAGCAACCAAGCAGGGATGTTGTTCTCGGCGACGTCCAAGTCGTCGATCATCTCTTGCTGGGAGGCAACCTCTTCAATCTCCACAAACTCGATGCTGCTTGGCAGCTCACCGCTGCGAAGAACGGCAGGAAGCTCGCCCTGGTCGCTGAATGGCAGAATGGAGATTTCGCTGCGGCCTAGACCGAAGCCAAATGCCAGACCGTCCATGCTCAACACCAACGGCTCGTCCGAGTCGCGAGGTGCGGCCAGCGCTGCACGGAGGGACTGGCCCTCACCGAGCGCCGGAGCCACAGTCGTGATGCTGACCACGGTGCCGGGAATGTTGGCGCCTTCAAGGGAGGCCACCGTTCCGCCAACAGCGGCGAGTGGACCCGCGAGTGTCGGGCTCAGCGAGCCGTCGACTTCGACAGGTTCGCCCCAGCCCATGGCTGCCGCGACATCTGCCAAGCGGTGCACGCCGACCTTGCCGGTCCACTGCAGTGCGCTCTCAACGTCTGCGCGGGAGCTACCCGGGGTCAGGACAACCTGAACACGACCGCCGCTCTCGCGAACGCGGTCCGTCGGGACATCCAACTCCGCGAGACGACGCCCAATGACCTCTGCTGCAGCCGCAGCATCCCCGGAGACAATCAGCTCCAGGTTGAGGTCAGGGGCCGCGTACTCCACTTCGATCGGGCCGGACTCGACCTCCTCTCCGCGGTCGGGGTCGACCTGTAAAACAGTGGGCAACAGCACGTACGCGGACACTGCAAACAGCAGGCCGATAATGCTCATTCGAAACCAGTTGACGCCTTCCAAGAGGGCTCCCTACGCCGTCGCTGAGTCGTTACGACTCAGGATGGACGACTTCTCAAACTCAATTCGGACCTTGTTGTCACCAACGGCCACAAGGACAGTTTCCGCTTTCACTTCCGCAATGACGCCATGCATCCCACTTGCGGTGACCACCTTGTCTCCAGCGACCAGCGACGACGCGAGGGCTTCTTTCGCTTTGCCCTCTTGCTGAGCGGGTCGGACAAAGAAAAAGTAGCCAATGCCTAACGCCGCAACCATCAGAACGATGTTCTGAATCATTGTGGAACCCCCAGCCGCAGGCGCGTCTAGGGTAAGGAGTAGGTCAGTCGTAGTCACCGGTGGCATGGCATCCTCGGACGGGGGAACAAAGCACGGCTGGGCCGCGGTCAACCCCGGCTAGGTGAAGGGCGGCGGGGCTTAACCGCTCATTGACACGTCGCCACCCCTCTCCTACGTCGGACGACCGGCAGTTTCGGCCTCATCAGCGAGGGCCCGCAGTTGGTCGGGGGCGTCATCAACAATCGCCTGACGCAGGCGAGCCATCAGGTGTTGGTAGTAGGTCAGGTTGTGAATCGTGAGCAGCGTGTCCCCTAGACCCTCGCGAATCTTCACTAGGTGAGCCAGGTAGGCCCGACTGAAGCGCTGGCATGTCATGCACGCGCAGTTCGGATCCAATGGCTCATCAGAGTCTTTGTGACGCGCATTCTTGATGTTCAGTCGGCCCACAGACGTAAACACCTGAGCATGACGGGCCGACCGTGTCGGAAGGACACAATCGAAGAGGTCCACACCGGATCGCACGGCGGCAACCAAGTCTTTGGGGTACCCCACACCCATTAAGTACCGAACCTTGTGGGACGGAAGAAACTGGGCAGACAACGAGGCCATGGCGATCAGGTCTGCATGTCCCTCTCCTACTGACAGCCCACCAATCGCGTACCCATCGAGGTCGAGCTCGGTCAGTTCTTCGGCATGTGCCTTGCGTAGGTCTTCGTAGACACCGCCCTGTACAATTCCAAACATCGCAGTTCGGTCGGCATGTTTGCGCGCTGCGAGGGCTCGATGTAGCCAGCGAGTCGTCCGCGCCGTGCTGTCCGCCACGCGCTCCCGTGTTGCCGGCCACTCAATGCATTCGTCGAGAACCATCGCGACGTCGACTCCAAGAGTCTCTTGAATCTCGATGGCTACTTCTGGCGTCAAGAACCGCTTCGTCCCATCGATCTGACTGGTGAAACGAACCCCCTCTTCACTAAGCTTGACGTGCTTGCGCAGCGAGAACACCTGGAATCCACCGGAGTCCGTCAGGATTGGACCGTCCCAGTCCATGAACCGGTGCAAGCCGCCAAGCCTACCAATGCGCTCATGTCCAGGCCGTTCCCACAGGTGGTAGGTGTTGGACAGCACAATGTGAGCGCCGGTTTCTTTGACCTGGGTTGGCGTCAGGGACCGCACAGCAGCCCGCGTTCCGACTGGCATAAACGCCGGCGTCGGTACCGTTCCATGTGTCAGCGTCAGGGTGCCAGCGCGCGCGTCTCCGCACGTCGCATTGAGTTCATAGGAGCAGCATGGCGTCGCCATAGGAATAGAACCGATAGCCGCTGTGAATAGCGTGCTGATAAGCGGCGAACAGACGGTCTTTACCGCACAGGCTCGCCACGAGCATCAGCAACGAGCTGCGCGGCAGGTGAAAGTTGGTCAGGAGGCCGTCGAGGCCGCGAAAAGTGTACGGCGGACGTATGAACAAGGTGGTGTCGCGCTGTCCGGGCTCGGGAGCCGCAGCCCCCATGGGGGTCGCACTCTCCAACGTCCGAGCGCTGGTGGTCCCGACCGCAATAATGCGCCCACCCGCAGCGCGAGTCGCAGCAATCTCCGTTGCCGCTTGCTCGGTCACGATCGTGGACTCGCTATGCAAGGAACCGCGAGCAATGTCCTCGGGGCGCAGGGGCCGAAAGGTACCCAAGCCAACGTGAAGGGTGACACGGGTCAGACCAACGTCCATTCCAGCAAGCTCGGCCAAGAGGGACTCGTCGAAGTGAAGTCCGGCTGTCGGTGCAGCGGCGGCCCCAAGAGGACCCGCGTACACCGTCTGGTAGCGCTCGCTGTCGGCAACGTCCGCCGGCCGCTCCATGTACGGCGGCAGCGGCAGCTCCCCAGCTCGCTCCATGATGTCTTCAATGGGGGCAGACGGGAGGAAGGTCAGTACCCCTTCAACGGCGGATGTCACGATGGTCACAGTGTCGCCGGAATCCAAGGCGATGACGTCGCCAACCTTGAGCTTCTTTGCCGGTCTTGCCAGTGCAGGAATGGGCCCAGGCCCCGGAGACAACACAACAAACTCAACCCGTCCTCCCGTCGAACGGGCCCCATGCAAGCGCGCCGCCATGACGCGGGTGTTGTTGACGACGAGGCGGTCACCAGGGCGAAGCAACGTCACCAAGTCGCGAATACCTCGGTCTTCGCATCCAGAACCCGACAACGGCAGGTGCAGCAAGCGCGAGTCGGATCGACGTTCCGGCGGGCGTGTGGCAATGCGGTCATTCGGTAGGTCGAAGGACCACGCCTCCAAGCTGTCGTCTGAACTCATGGGCGCGTCATTCCCGTTGGAGCACGTGTTCCAGCTGGGACAACGCGCTGTGGATCGGTGCTCAGATCTCGCAGACCGCGGCGAACCCCAAAACTGCCACGCACGGTCAGAATGTCGCCACCTGCCGCAACCGTCCGCACACCGAGATCCGCGACAAAACCGCTGGAGGCCGATGTGTGTGCCAAGGGAAGCGACTGATTGACGCCATCTTGAATCGCCTTGAGGATGAACGACTCCCCAACCGCAGCCAGTGGGTCAGCGAGAATCGCACCTGGGCTCTGACCCGTCTCTTCAACCGATCGCGCGGACAACTGCATCTCAGCGCCTTCGAGGACGACCCCACCACTGACCGTGTAGTCGCGCCACCAACCTGTTCCGCCGGGCTTCCACAAGCGCAGGTCCATCTCAAAAGACCCGGTGGTGATGCGAAGTCCAGTCGGCTCGACGACCACGCCATGCGACAGTTCACCGAGGTCGAATGCCGTCTTTGCAGCGAAACCGAGCAGGGAGCTCTGTGAGACGTCGAGCTGCCAGCCGTCGCGCAGCTTCGGAACGGTCTGACCAACCGGCATCGGTGTTGGTGAACGTGTCAAGAAGTGCATCGTCGCACCGCCATCTTCCGTTCCGTCCACAGCGAGCGCGCGGATCGGAAAGTCTGCCCCGCCAAAAGTTCCCATGCTGATGGGTTGCATGCGCGAGAGCAACGCCTCCTGCCCAAATGCAGACAGCTCTTTTTCGACGACGCCGCGAATGCCGCCGCCGAGGTTGCGCACGCTGACCTGAACGTCGCGCACTTCCTGAGTCACCATGAAGACTTCGAAGCTCGAATCTGAGCCGGGTGTGACGTCAAACCGTACATCTACCTCGACATCCACAGTCACCGGAGTGGTGCCGCGGACGGGGCCGAACTGGTAGTTGACGTCTCCGCCTACACGCGTGGTCACCGCAACGCATCGCTCGCACCGTGTGGTTCCAGAAACGTCCAGCCGACGCACCGACAGGTCGTAGTCCACGCTACCGCGCACGCCGAGAGGACCGCGGGCTTCGGTTTGCCCAGCCATCGCTCCGTAGGTTTCTATGCCCACTTTCATCAGGTCATCCACGAGTGCGGGCGACATATGAAGTGCACCATCCGGCGCCCATCCTTCCGGAGCTGGGCCCGGATCCGTTGTGGCGCGGATGCGCGCTGCCTCGAACTCTTGGGCAATCTCATTGCTGCCGCAGCCGCTCATTAAGCACAACCCAACCAAAATCGCACGTGTCATCTCATCTCCCTGCCGAGTCAATCGGCCTCCGCCTACGTTACCGTGCCCGCGTGGAGGTGCGATGCCCGAGACCTCGGATCCTTACGAGGCGCTAGCCAGTAAGCAAGTGAAGGACCAAGCTGCAGGTGCGCGCGATCTCGCTCGCGGCGGCACATGGTCGGACATGGAGCTCTTGGTTGGCAAAGCCACAACGAGCAAAAGCGCGGCAGTACGCCTGTATGCCGCGGCTGCAGCGTCGGACATTGTCCACCGCGAACGATTGGCCGGTGGGATCGATCGCCAGCGCGAACATCAGATCCTCGCTTGGGTGAGTTCAGCGAACCCCGACCTGTCGGCGGGATTGTTGATGCTGATGTCGGCCGTGAAGGACGGCAAAGCGCTCGACCGAATCGGGCGCTTTCTACGCGACCCGCGCAACGGCGTGCGGGCTGGCGCAGCAGCTACCCTTAGGCGCATGGCCTTGTCACACTCAGCCGCCGACCGCACTGACCTGTCGGAGCGCGTTGATGAGTGGCTCAAGCACCCGAAGATTCAGCCCGACGCTGTGTTGGACCTGATCAACATCACGGGTGAAATCGGCTGGTCCGAGCTGACAGAGATGTTGCCCGACTACAGCCACCTGTCCCCCAAACACAGCGAAGCCGTCGAACTGGCCCTCGAAAGATTGGACCAGCGTGTGACCATTGATGGATGGGCCGGTCTGTACCGGGACATCGATCTGGATGTGTTCGAACTGCCAACAACTGATGCCGCCAGCGCGCCAACGTGGCTCGCCATGGGTCGCACAAGCAAAGCAACGCGCAACGGCAAGCGCTTGAAGGTGGCCCCCGGCAAGCTGGGGAAACACGCGGCTCGACTGGTCTTCGCACCACCGCTCGGCTCGCCGGACGACAAGCGACGGGTGATTCAGTCCGAAGGCCGCTCCTACTGGGAGACCTCACCGGCTGAAATCCTGGCCATGCTCACGGAAGACCCGGAGTCCCTGCCGAAGCTACCCGAGCAGATGCCGGACCCCACCGAAGGCCTGGAGGGCACCACCGTGCCCCGCGCCAGAGCATTGTGGGCGTGGGCCACGGGTGATCTCGAACAAGCCCGTTCGGGTCTTGATGCCCTGACAGCCAAGGGACGCCCACAGCACGCGCTGTTCTACTTCCTTGCCAAGGTCGCGGAAGACCAGGAGGACACGGTGGCTGCCTGTCTGGCTGCCGGTGCCTACCTGGACAAGTCCAAGAAGAATGCGCCCTTCCGGGAGCGTGCGAACGCAATCCTAGAGCGCCTCGCCTCCAAAACCTGAATCTGTCATGCCTGCCCGTTGCGGGCTAGGCTGCCGCTGTCGCGGGGTTGTGTATGTCTGCCAAGTTTTCTCTGTTGTTCGTCGCACTGACGGCATGTACGTCCGAACCCCCTACCGGAGCGGTGTTCGCCTCTCCGGCGGATGGCCAGTCTGCCTTTGACCGTGACGGAACATTGGTGGTCAGCGCGCCCTTGCTGGCGGTGCCTGTCGACTACCCCACCCCCCAGGCCATCCGCGTTGTCGACCTACAGACAGACGGGTTCGTAGACGGCACAGTCGCCACAGACGGCGTTCTGTTGACCTTCACGCCAAGCACCCGCTGGCGGCGCAATGCACGCTACGCATGGACCGTTGATGTCCCAGAGTCCTTGCCACATGGTCCACAGTTCGAAGCAGACGAAGGCATTGAAGACGCCGCCATATTCGACACATCAGACAGCCTGAGCGCACTGACAGCAGGTCGGCTAGACAACCAGCTGTGCTTTGTGATGTCGCGAACGCCCGATGATCAAGAGCTACGAGGTCTAACTCTCGACCTTGACGACGAAGCCAGTGCAGGTGCCCTGTTCGAGCGCATTGATCCGGAACTGTGGGAACCCGAGCTGCCCGGACGGAGCGATGGTGACCCCGGCCTAGGCGTGGTGTGCACAGACGCGGGTGACGCCGACTTCGCTCGCCTGTACACGTCAGATTCGGACTCATCGCTTGTCGAGATCAGCTCCGACTCCCCAGAACAACTGGTCGCCGCCTTGTACCGGAGTGCCCAATGAGCCGCCTCACCATCGGCCTCGCCGCCATTCTGTTCGCCGCAACCGCCTCCGCTGGTGATCTCGCTGGCGGCAACGCCGTTCAAGCCCCACGTGTCGAAGCCGTCGGCGGCTCGGGTCTTGAGGTCCAGTACGCGGGCATGGTCGGCTCTGACCGCGGTGTGAACGTGTGGACCACCCGCGCTCGAGTGACTCTCGACCAAGTTCACATCAGCGCGAGCGTCCCTGTCGCCAGCTACCCAACCGGATTGGGCCAGGACATCGATCTGGGCAACATCGGGCTGTCCGCTTGGTATGACCTTCCGTACTTCGGTCTCAACCACAGCATGGGCCTGAAGGTACACCTCCCCGCAGGAGAACGCGCCTACGCCTGGCAGAACTCCCCGGAAGAGCTGTGGCCTGGTTCAGGCCTGGACCTGTTGTGGCAAGGCCGATTCGGTACCAATGGCACAACCCTGCTTCTGCAAGGCTCGCTCGGCATCCACGAGAGCGTGGACTTCGCCCCATTCCAGGACCGCTGGGTTCGGGCTGGAGCGAGCGCTGTGCTCGACCGTGACCTTGGCAATCGCTTCGGTGTGACGGGCTCTCTAGACATGCAGTACTGGGACACCACTCCCATCGAGATGAGCGTTGCTGGCCGCGCTGACATTGTCACTGGTCTGCGTATGCGCGGTGGCATCCTGTTTCCCATCGCCACCTGGGCCGGCGCCACACCAGCAGACCGTCCAGCGGGCATTCGCGAGGCCACCCTGTTCTTGTCAGCAGGCCTCGCCCTGTAGGGATGCCACGGCGGCTGGAATCGCGTCGGCTACGTCGCCGGCTGTCCAGCCTTGAGCACGGCGTGAGCGAAGTCCGTCTGCGGCCAGACCGTGGACGAACGCACCTGCGCTCGCCGCATCCTGCCCAGACAGTCCACGCGCGAGCAACGCACCAACCACGCCAGTGAGCACGTCTCCTGTGCCTGCTGTGCCCAAGACCGCGTTGCCGGTCGGGTTGACACGGATGTGCTGGCCGGGTGTAGCGACCAGAGTGTGAGGACCTTTCAGGAGTGCGGTTGCCGTGGTCGCGAGCTGACGCACACTGGTGAATCGATCTGCTTGAAGGTCCGAAACCGACACGCCCAACATCCGCGATGCCTCGCCTGGGTGCGGTGTCATGACGCGTTGACCCGGTCCGGCGTCCGCGGCGCATATCAGTGCGTCGGCGTCGAACACAACCGGCAGTTCGCTCGACCGCCACAGGTGCCGAAGCCCGTTCATCGCAGACTCTGCGAGCGTTCCGAGCCCAGGTCCTGCTGCGATAGCGCTGTACCGCGTCAGGTCTACCGTGCGGACGTCTCCCAGAGAGTCGTCGCCACAGGTCTCAACCATGACCTCAGGCGGCAGACTGACCAAGCGAATGAGGGACGACGACGGAGTCAGCAGCGTCACCAAGCCAACCCCCGAGCGCAGTGCAGCGCGACAGGTCAGCACCGCAGCACCGGCCATGCTCTGACAGCCCGCAATCACCAACAAGTGCCCGCTTCGTGTCTTGTGTGACGTAGACGCGCGTGTGGGCCAGAGTTCAGCCACATCCATCATCTCCACAACATCTCCCAACCGGGCCACTGGAAGCCCCCGTAGGCCAAGATCAGCGACGGCCCACTCTCCCACGATGCCGTGTCCAGCGAACAGAACGGGCTTGGCCGTTGCGAGAGATAGGGTCCAGGTGGGTCGGACAGCGCACCCCAGCACAGCGCCGGTCTCCGCCTGAAGTCCAGAGGGCAGATCAACCGACAACACTGGGACCGCAGTGTCATTGACGGTGTGGATGACGTCCGCGAGGAGGCCAGTAATGTCGCGGGACAAGCCGGTTCCAAAGAGTGCATCGACGATGACGTCGGCATCCACGTGGGCAGCCTGTACAACGCCAGCAGCCAAGGCGGCCCGCCTATGACCGACGGCATCCCCACTCGTCGGGTCTTGCGCCGGCCACACCCAAACATCGATGCCCCAGCTGTGAAGCCAGCGAGCGGCGCCCCAGCCGTCTCCACCGTTGTTTCCGGGACCTGTGACAACCGCCACCCGACCCTTCGCACACAAGCGTTCACGCACCGCTTCTGCGACCCGAAGCGACGCCACCTCCATCAGCACCGAGCCCGACAGTCCCAGTACTTCCGCGGCGTAGCGGTCGAGGGAACGGGTCTGCTCTGCAGTCGCTAACGGAATCATGCGAGCGCCTGCGCCAACCACTCCCGCGAGGCATGTGCGATGCGCTGAACAGCGTCGTCTTCCGGGCCTTCAACGAGAATTCGGACCACAGACTCGGTTCCGCTATAGCGGATGAACACCCGTCCGCCGTTGAGCTCCGACTCCCACTGCGCCAGCATCTTTGTGAGCCCCTCGACCTCGGCCAGAGGTGGCTTGTTACCCACAGTGAGCTTGCTCAAGTCTCGCGGGAAAGCGACATACGAGGCCATGGCCTGCGAGACCGTGTCGGCACCCGCAAAGCATGCAGCCAGCGCGCGAAAGCCCGTCAATAGGCCGTCTCCACCTGGCCAGTCGTCAAACAACACATGCCCAGACTCTTCGCCGCCGAGGGGCAGCCCCTGGCTGGCCATGGCTCGTTGAAGGTGTTTGTCACCCACAGGAGTCCGTACCACTTGTACGCCAGGAAGCTGTGACTCGAGCGCCGCATTGCTCATCACGGTCACCGCAAGGCCCGTCACCTGACGTGCTTGAGCCAGGCGCAAGATCAACGCATCTCCTGGAACGACCTCGCCTTGTTCAGTGACGAGCGTGCAGCGGTCTGCATCACCGTCTACGGCAAATCCGCCATCGAGCTCTTGCAGGCGAACCGTCTCGGCTAGGCGTTCGGGATGCACGGCACCACAGCCAGCGTTGATCGGTCCGTCTCCAGCAGCCACCTGTACGACGGTCGCACCACACAGTGAGGCGAGGTCCCCGGCGAGCGCCATGGCCGCTCCATTGGCCATGTCGACAGCGATGCTCTTGCCGCTAAGGTCAACGTCCAGCGCATCCTTCAGCGCCGACAGGTACTGCTCACGCACTTGGGGAGCTGGAGAGACCGAGCCACCGTCGGCCGGAACCAAGGGCTGAACCAACCACGTCTCGACCTGTGCGGTCTCGTCCGCGGTCAGCTTGCGTCCACCAACGGTGAACAGCTTGAAGCCATTGTCCGGCGCGTCATTGTGGGACGCAGTGATCATGACGCCAACGTCGGCGAGGCCACGCTGAACGGCCAACGAAACAGCAGGAGTTGGCAAGACGCCGGCATCAAGAGCCTGTCCACCACTCGCTTGGATGGCCGCACAGACCGCTGCCATCAGACCCGGACCCGACGGACGTGTGTCCCGGGCGACAACCACACGAGCGCCCTGCCCGCCTAGACGCGTTGCTGCAGCACCAATGCGCGCAGCACCGGCTTCATCGATTGGCCACACACCTGCAGGACCGCGCACACCATCTGTTCCAAACTTCATTGTCGCACTATCCGAACGGCTTGAGGAGAGACATCGATGACCCGAACCAGCTCACCGCCACCATGAAGCACACGCAATCGCTGCCCTTCGGCAGGGCCCAGGGCCACGGTGTAGCGAGGTCGGTCGGGTGATTCCGGCAAGTGGGCGAAGACCAGGATGTCCTCACCGCGAACGCCACGAAGTGCGGAAGACGCGCCCTCGAGCTGGACGGTGACAAACTCAGGGTCAGCACGCCACTCAGACGCGGCGCTCAGCGGCCAAACCACCACAGGGACATCGCTGTACCGGCGGGAATCCGACTCGGCTTCTACCGTGACGAACACCTCTAGGACCTCGTCACCTACGCGCTCGACGCCGGTTGGCAGGTCTAAGGCGGCGAGCAGGGCTGCGTCGTTTTGTAGACCGCTGACGTCTATCGGGCGGGTCGACACTTCAATGCGGTCCTGTACCGCTGATTGTGCACCGCGGACCGTCACCACAAGCGGGTCCGGCAAGGCAGAGGACACACGATAGCCCTCACGTGGAGTACCGACCAAGACAGGGTCAACGACCACTTTGCGCGACGTCAGCTCATCGAGTGAGAACGCCACTGTTGACGGCGACAAGCTGTTCAGCGTCAGCGTCTGAAGACCCTCCACCGGGTAGGCAGAGGTGTCGACCAAGTGAGCCCCCGTCTCCAGCTCTGACAGATCAATGCGCACAGAGGTCGTCGACCGCTCGACACGCCGCACCGCAGCACGCGAGCCGGTGACGGACATGGTCACCTTCACGGGCAGCGGCTCGGTAGCAACGAGGCCTGGCGGCAGCTGCCACACAATATCGGCGCGAATACTGCCGTCTACAGACTGCTGGCCTTGAACGTACAGCCACAACAAGACGGCCACCAACACGGACACGAACTTGTAGTGTGGGTTCGAGAAAATCACGCGAAATAGACGGCCAATGCTCATGATGCCGTCTCTTCTGGTGTGTCGTTGGAGCGCTCTGGGGCGTCCAGGCCCACCGAGATGGCTTGTCGCAGGTCGTTGCTGTCGACAATTGCGGTCAGCTTTCCGTCCTGGACCAGGGTGACCGTTCCCCGCTCTTCGCTGACCACCAGCACCAGTGCGTCAGTGGCGTCGGACAGGCCAATCGCGGCGCGGTGTCGCGTGCCAAAGGCCTTGGACAGGTCCTTGGACAGCGACAGCGGCAGGAACACGCCCGCGGCAACAATGCGGTCGTTACGGATGACGATGGCCCCGTCATGGATGGGGCTTGTCGGGTGGAAAATAGACTGAATCAGCTCGCTAGAGATGCGTGCGTCCAGCCGCTGACTTCCCTCCACGTAGGCCTCAAGTGAGCCGCTGCGCTCCATCACCACAATGGCGCCAATCTTGCGCTCTGCCAGGACGAAGACGGCCTGAATGACGGACTCTACGCGGGCAGCCTCACTCGGCATGCTCGACCGAGTGAACACGCCACCCGCACGCGCAAGGGCACGCCGAATGTCTTCCTGAAACAGGATGAGCAAGCCGAGGAAGGCGTAGACAAACAGGTTGTCCAGAAGCCAGTGCAGCGCGTTGAGCCCAACATACCCACTGATGCCGTACAGAAGCGTGGCAATCAGCAGCCCGACCAAGGACAACAGCGCACGGGTGCCGCGAATCAGCAGCAGGCCGCGGTAGATAAGCCAGGCCAAGATGCAGATGTCGAAGACGTCGACCCATGTCGCGGTCGCGAAAGCGCTGTCGGCCAACCATGAGGGCATGCGCCGCTATAGCGTACGCATCACCCCGCGGCCTTAGGGTTGTGTAAGCCTGTGCTCAAACCCTGCTTAAACCCACCAGCTGGCGACGGACTCAGACCGTCCGACGCCTTGCCTAGAAGGCCCAGACCGGGTCATTCGGGGCCGTAATCGGACCGGCTTGCACAACCAGTGCTTCGAACTCCGCCCGGTCCAGCGTCTCCACTTCGACGAGCGATTGGGCAACGCTGTGCAGGACGTGCATGTTCAGCGTGAGAATCGTCCGTGCGAGCTCGTAGCCGCGCGTGACCATGGCCTTCACTTCATTGTCGATGGCTTGGGAGGTGGCCTCCGAGTAGCTCTTGCTGCGCTGCATCTGCCCGAGGAAGGTCTCTGGGCCAGACTCGCCCCAAGCCACGGGACCGAGTTCGTCGCTCATGCCCAGCTCACACACCATGCGGTGGGACATCTTGGTTGCGCGCTCAATGTCGTTTGAAGCACCGCCGGTGATGGCGTCGAGTGCAATCGCCTCAGCGGCCCGACCGCCGAGAAGAACGGTGATCTGCTTGAGCATGCCCTTCTTGGTCTGGCTGATGCGGTCCTCATCGGGGAGCATCCATGTCAGACCGAGAGCACGGCCACGCGGAACAATCGTAATCTTGTGCACTGGGTCGTGACCTGGAAGCATGTACGCCACGATTGCATGACCCGCTTCGTGGTACGCCGTGGTGCGCTTTTCGCTCTCTGGCATGACCATGGAGCGACGCTCTGGCCCCATGAAAATCTTCTCAAGAGCTGCCTGAAAGTCGGACTGGTCGACCTGCTTCTTGTTCTTGCGAGCAGCGAGCAAGGCGGCTTCGTTGCACAGATTCTCGAGGTCGGCACCGGAGCATCCAGGGGTGCCCTTGGCGATGAGACTAAGGTCAACGGCCTCGTCTACTGGCATGCGCCGTGTGTGAATTGCGAGAATCGCTTCGCGTCCACGTACGTCAGGCGCAGGCACCGTCACGCGCCGGTCAAAGCGACCCGGACGCAGCAGAGCGGGGTCGAGAACGTCTGGGCGATTCGTTGCCGCCATGATGATGACGCCTTCGGTCCCCTCAAATCCGTCCATCTCAACGAGCAGCTGGTTGAGTGTCTGCTCGCGCTCGTCATGTCCACCGCCGTGACCGCCACCGCGATGCCGTCCGACAGCGTCGATTTCGTCGATGAAGATGATGCACGGCGCGTGCTTCTTGCCCTGTTCGAACAAGTCGCGAACGCGACTCGCGCCTACCCCTACGAACATCTCGACAAAGTCAGAGCCGGAGATGGAGAAGAATGGAACCCCGGCTTCGCCAGCAACGGCGCGGCCCAAGAGGGTCTTGCCGGTACCTGGACGGCCCATGAGAAGCACGCCCTTCGGAATGCGAGCACCCAGGCGCGTAAACTTGCGGGGGTCTTTGAGGAAGTCGATGATCTCTTGCAGCTCTTCCTTGCTCTCATCGATTCCGGCAACGTCCTCAAACGTGATGCGCTTGCCACCATCTGTTTGGAGCTTTGCCTTGGACTTTCCGAAGCTCATGGCTCGGCCATTGCTTCCCTGAATGTTCCGCATAAACCAGAAGAACAGCCCAACAATGACGATGAGCGGCACGAATGTAAACAGTGCCGACAACCAGATGCTCTCGCCACCGACCACTTCGTATTCGGTGGCTATCTGGTGCTCTTCGAGCAGCTTGTAGACCGTAGAGACATCTTGCGGTGCCGTGGTCTTAAAGGTCTCGCCGTCCGTGGTCTCGCCCTTGAGGCCTTGACCGGAGACGACGACACTTGCGATGTCTCCCTGCTCCACGTGCTGGGCGAACTCGCTGTATGCCATCTCTTCCGTCATCAGAGACGTTGGCTTTGGCAACACAAAGATTGCCAACACCACAACCATCAGACCGAAGAGAAAAACGCCGTTTCGCGTCAGGTATCGCATGCACCACCTGTGCCCAGAGAGGAAGAATTCAACAGTTTTGTACAGGTGCGCACACGGCCAGAATCCGCAATGGCCAGACGACCATTGGGCAACTGGATGTGTCCTACACCACGCTGCGCCAGGGCGCGTATAGCGTCCACGTGAACGTGTCGCAGAGATGGCTCATGCTTCAACACTGCACGCCGAACCGCAGGCATGGGCCCGTGGCCCAAGAACTCGCACGACCACACATCGTCAACGTCGTCTACTAAGGCGTCAAGCCACTCCGACTCTTCAGACGCCAATCGCGCAGTCCGCGCGACAGCAGCCACACTTCCTGGCCGAAGAGACTCGAGAAGCGGCAACAGCTCGTGGCGAACTCGGTTGCGAAGAAAGGCCGGCGAGACGTTGGTTGGGTCCTCGCGAAAAGCGAGCTTGGCCTGATTCGCGTAGTGAGCAACGTCCTCATGAGGAACGTCCAGAAGAGGCCGTACCAAGTGGTCACGCTTCGGCCGCAGCCCGCCAAGTCCGCGTGGACCGGTTCCGCGCAGCAAACGAATGAGCAAGGTCTCAGCGTGGTCGCGCGCATGATGGCCTGTTGCCACCCAGTCCACGTCGAGCGTCAAGAACGCGCTCTGGCGGGCATCTCGGCACGCCTGTTCCGATGCATTGGGGCCCAGAGCGACCGTGTGAACGGAACACGGCAGGCCATAGGAGTTGGCCAACTCTTCAACAAAGACAGCGTCATCCGCCGAGCCAGACCGGGTGCCATGGTCGACGGTAACCACCGACAAAACCGCACCATGAATGCCACGTGTTGCGGCCAATACATCCAGGAGTACGACGCTGTCGCGGCCGCCACTGACCGCCAGCGCCACCCGTTCGCCCGGCTGCCACAACGCATGGGTCCGAATGTAGGCGACGACGTGCTCACGAAGCCGTCTCAAACTGCTGTTCCCGACGACAGCTTCGCGAGTACGCGGACGTCATCTGCCGGGTCTCCATCCAACAACGCGCGGTTTGTCTTCTCTGCACCACAGGTACGGCAGCGGTAGCGAATCATCCACCCCCCGCTCTTGCTCTCGCACGATGTTGGGTCGAGCAATCCACCGCAGTCCGATGCACGGTCTCCGGGTACATCATCTACGTGTAGGGAGCGCAGGCAATATGGGCAGTGGTCCCGAGCTGTTCGACCGTGAATGGGAACTGCGGCTCCACAATGGGTGCAGTCGAACGACTCGTCCCGAACAATGGGATTTAAGCGCACCTGCGCAGCAACACTACGATTGAGACAGGCCCGAAGAAGCTTCTTGGAGGACCACGTGTCGACATCTTCCGGCAGGTCAATGCCTCGCTTTCGGCTGTAGTCCACGACAGCCTGAACGAACTCCGGCGACTGCGTGTTGAGCCACGCGGCTTCCCTCTTGAGGCGACCTCGTGCCCCTCGTGCCCGCTTCAACAGGTCTTCCACTTCACGGGTCATGCGCGACCACTCTTCGAGCCGCGGTAGCGCTTGGCGAGCTCTTTCACCAAGTGCGGAACACCATCCACAACGGCGTAGGTCAACTGTTCTGCGTCGCAGATCAAGGCACCAGGCTCGTCACGAAGCTCACCTCGGCAGCTTGGACAGACCAATAGTGCACGAACGCGGTTAGGAATGGCGCGGCTTGTCATCTCTACATTCCCAGGGATTGAATAGGTACCCACTGCTGAAGCGAGCTTGGCCCTTCAACACCTGGCGCGTTCGACTGACCCGACTCGTTGAGCGTTGGAGGTGCTTCGCCTTCTGGGAGGTACACAAAGCTGCCCGCTTGCAAGTAGCTGGCACCGTCAAAGCCTGCATTCACGGCACTTCCGGCGGTGGGCTCGCCAATGACGGTCCACTTGCGTTGCGTCCAGACACCCCGTTCCACATCAAAGCGACCCACAGCGGTCATCTCCATGATGTAGGTGTTGGGCGCGCCTGACGCTTGACCGCTTGCGGGTGCGGCACTGCCACGCCCCTCGGTATCGATGAGCCAGTTGTTTCCTTCTTTGCGCCGTACCTTATGCACCATCTGTCCCGAGCCTTGACTTCCACGGCTGTAGGGCACTTTCATCAGCTGACCATCGAACTGCGGCCACCCAGTACCTTCGTCCGTTGCGTTGTTGGCAAAGCGGAAGTCGAGCCCGGACAACGCTCGGACCAAGAGCAAGCGGAGATGCTCAGCATTCTGCGACAGACGCCGGTTCCGACGGTCAATGTCTTCAAGGTCTACCGCGCCAATTCGGCCGTCGCGCTTAAGAGTGACCTGAAGACGGGCACTGGTGAGACGCTCGTCGATCTCCTGCAACACCACGGCAAGGTTGCCCTGGTCGCCGGTCATTCCGGCTCCGATCAGCGAGATGTCGTTGATGTCGCACTCAAGGTCCCAGTCCTTTCGGCCTTCGCGTGCTTGCGTACAGTCAATCACCAGCTGGGTCTGCACAGCAATCATTCGAGCTTCGGTGTTCAGCTCCGCCACCAACATGATGGGGACCGGCAGGTGAACCTCGCTCTCTATGTAGTAGCGGTGATGTACCCCCTCTCCCCACGACCACTGCATTTCAGCGTCTGCAGCGACAGCGGCCCCAGACACGAGCCAGGCGAGAGCAAGAAGACTGGACATACTGGAACCTCCGGAAAGCGGCCTATCCCGCGCACCCCCAACACCGGTGGTGTGCATGTGTCATCCCCCGTCAGCGTCGCAGTCCATCAGCTGTTGCGAGCCCGAGCCTGGTCGCGGAGAAACAAAATACGGGGGTCAACCTCCGTCTCACCGCCGGAACCGAGCTGCCCATAGCGCTCCTGAAACCTTGCCAACTCAGCACATATGGCTCGATTGTCTTGCACGCTTAGGCCCATTGCGTCCACCGAGACCACAAAGCCGTCATTCGGTCCCACGAGCCACACATTGGTGGCGTCGTGTCTCGCCCCCCGTACTTTACTCCACGGATGCGACCACACGAGGCGGCCGCTGGTGTGGTGAAGATGCACACCGTCGCGTCGTAGAATCAGACGACGAGCGCTGGGGACGCCGCTGTACGCGTCCATAACGGTCAACTCGTAGGTGGTTCCGTCTAGCGTTTCGACAACCTTCAACTCCGCCTCCTGCGTTGGCCACGATACGACCTCGGCCATGGCCGACGAACAACTACGAGCGCACCTCGACGCACTCTTGCACACCCAAGACGTCTCCGCACGCATCCAGAATGACCCCATTCGGTTGCCGCATCGCTACAAGCGCGTCGAAGACATTGAAGTCTCTGCTCTGCTCGCCGCAGCCTATGCGTACGGCAAAGTGGACCTGTTTCTTGGCGTACTCGAGCGTATCCATGCCGTCATGGACGCCCACGGCGGACCTCAAGCGTTCGTACGTAACTATGACGCCGCAGTCCATGGCCCTCTACTCTCGGGTATGGGCTACCGTTGGACGCGCGACACGGACCTTATGTGGTTCATGGCAGCCCTTCGTTACGCCCTCAATGAGCACGGAACCCTCGCTGCGGTCTTTGGTGGCGACAGTGCGAAAGCGGCGCTTGGCCGAGCCCACAACATCCTTCTCGCCGCTGCAGTTTCGACTGCTGATGAGGTCGGGCACAACGCACAAACCGTCGCCGAGCTGCCGCGCGGGTTGAAGTACTTTGTGCCATCGCCCGCTACAGGATCCGGCTGCAAGCGCGGCAACTTGTTCCTGCGCTGGATGATTCGCTCCGGTGACGGCGTGGACCTCGGAGTGTGGACGCATCTACGACCAGCCGACTTGGTCATGCCAATCGACCGACACGTTCAACGCATCGCGCCTCTGCTCGGCCTAGTCGACCGTGCCGACGGGTCGTGGCGAACCGCCCAAGCCATCACCGATGCCCTCGCCGAGTATTCGCCAACGGACCCTGTCCGCTATGATTTTGCACTTGCGCACACCGGAATTTCCAGCGGATGCCACGGTGTGCTCGATGTCCCGGTATGCTCGGCCTGTGTCATCCGGACGGTCTGCCGTCATGGTCGCACCTTGCCACCCTCGGAGACTCCGTGAAGACCCTACTCGCCGCCCTCACCCTGTTTGTCGCAGCTCCCGCGTCCGCGGATGACTCGTCCTGCATGAGCGCGTTCGGGCAGACAGAGTGCGGCTGGAGTTGTGCTGCCGGCTACGGCCAAGTTCACTGCGGTCATTGGCCAGGAGCGAACTGCGAAGCGGCGTATGGCCAGGTGATTTGCGGCCCCGAGCCTACTCCGGGCTGGCGCAGCGCGCTTGGAACGACACCCCCTAAAGCGGAGTGTATGACAGCGTCTGGCTCTATCGCGTGCGGCTACGGCTGCATTGCGGCGGTCGGCCAAGTGAAGTGTGCCAACACCCCTGCGGGTAGCTGTACGGTCGCAAACGGCGAAATCACCTGCTTTGACCCTCCGATAGTGCCTGTATTGGTGGGCGTGCCTGGCCAGGGCGTCCCCAGCCTCTCGGAAGCCGAGTGCCTCTCTGCCTACGGCCAAACAGCCTGCGGCTACCACTGCACCGCCTCCGGAGGCCAAGTCAACTGTGCATCCGAGGCCACCGGCATGTGTGTAGCGGTCGGCGGCGCTGTCGTGTGCAACAACTCGGCGCCAGTGGCCTGCTCGGTCGTTGATGGGGCGCTACACTGCCCGTCTGACTGATTTTGGAGAGCTTGTGAAGACTCTACTCACGCTATGCCTAGGCATGTCGCTGTTTGGCGGATGCCACGCAACCTTCCGACACAACGCACCGACAATCGACACGCTCAATGCCCAGGCGTTCACCACGACCGCACCGCATGTCAACCTGGGCAACCTGTACCAAAACGACCTGATTTCCATGGCCGTGAACACCTATCAGGGCGTGCAAGAGAACCGTGCTGAGCGGCGCATTCGCGACGGCCTACGTCCCGAAGGCGTGACCACCGCACTCACGACCAGCTTCGGAGACGCACTCGGCTCAGGACCTCCGTTTGCCTACACGTCACAGCCTACGGCAGATGCAACCCTTCAAATGGAGGTGTTGAGCTACGGAATGGAAGTTCCGTACATTGGCGCCCAGGGTATCTTCGAGTACCGCATTCGGGTCCGCGCGTACCGAGCGGATGGCAGGCAGGTGTACAAGGCCCGGGTCAGTTGCTCAAACGCTGCTGGGGCTCCAAGAGATGTCTCGGTCGCATTCGGAACTGTCAATAATGTACGTCAGCTAGAAGAAATGAGCGACGCACAGATTCAGACTGCCTTCGACAAGGTCGCGGAGTGGTGCGCCTGGGAAGTCGTCCGCAAGATGCGCAAGCACGCAGGGTAGGCACACCTCACGCGGGGGTGGTGCGCGTCAGACGTTAACAACGTCGGATTGCAGTCCAATTGGAATGTCTGACCCCAACCAACCGTTGTGGCGACGTCACGGGCTGAGCGATATGCGGCCAGCCTTCCGTACCGGACCCCCAGGAGCTCATCCATGCGTCACCTCCTCTTACTTGCTGCCCTTTCAACCGCTGCTCTCTCAGCGCCAGTCTCCGCCTTCGCCCAGGGCGTGGCTGTCGTCGACTTTGAACGAGCCGTCAACGAGACAGACGAAGGCCGTGAGGCACAGACTCGTCTGGACACCATGTTCGCCACCCGTCGTGACGAGCTTCAGCGTATGCAGGCCACTTTCCAGACGGCCTACGAAGACTACGAAGCCCGCGGCATCGTTCTGTCAGACGCCGCCCGTGCCGAAGAAGAACGCACCCTGATGACCAAGCAGGCTGAGCTCCAGCAGACCGCTCAGACCTTCGAGACCGAGATGCAGTCGACCTACATGACGCTGCTTCAGGACCTCGATGAGAAGATGCGTCGCCTCACCGAGACCATCGCTGCAGAGCACTCGTACGACGTCGTCCTAGACCGTGCGGCTGTCGTCTACGTTGGCGCAGGAGCCACCGACATGACGGACGAGCTCATCACCCGCTACAACGCACAGTAGCGCCATGAGCACGCTTGACCGGGCCGGTATCGAAGCCCTGCTCCCTCACCGCGACCCGTTCCTGATGCTCGACCGAGTGACGGAGCTGGTCCCCGGTGAACGCGCCATTGGGGAAAAAGACGTCACTGACGAAATGTGCAAGGGGCACTTCCCTGGCCATCCCGTCATGCCCGGCGTGTTGATCACTGAGGCCATGGCCCAGCTCGCTGCAGTCATCGCGCTGTCCGCCAACACAGAGGCGGCTGGCAAACCGGTCTACCTGCTCGGCACCGACAAGATGCGATTTCGCAAGATGGTCAAGCCAGGAGATGTTCTGCAGCTTGAGGTCACGCTGACCGATTCCCGTCGCATGCTGACCTTCACCGGTACAGCGAAGGTCGATGGCGCACGAGTGGCCACAGGCTCAATTCTAGCTGCTGCTGGCAAGTAGTTCGGCGGGTGCGGCAGTCGGCACGCGTCCGACGCCCATCACAATGCCGACACAGATGACCCCTCCTAGCGGCAATAGCAGCAGCGGTGAGACCCCGAAACCGGCCGGGATGTAGCCGACGAAGACGCTCACGGCTCCAACGCACAGCACGTACGGAAGCTGCGTGCGGACGTGAGTGACGAGGTCGACGCCCGAACCAATCGACGACAAGACAGTGGTGTCGGAGATGGGCGACGCATGGTCCCCCAAACAAGCACCGGACAGGATGGAAGCGGTGCACGCTAAGGCCACGCCAGACATCGCGTCACCCGTCACCGCAATCGCAATGCTGACGACTACCGGGACCAAGATGCCCATGGCCGAGAACGACGACCCTGTCGCGAAAGCGGTGATGGCTGCAACGAGGAAGGACACAGCGGGAAGCCAGTGAGTGGCGAGGTTTCCAGTCACGAGCGTCTCTAGGTACCCACCGGTACCCGTCGCTGCGATTCCTGCCGAGAGAGTCCAGGCAAGCAACAAGATGACGAGTGCATGCAGGACCGGCTTGACCCCTACCCACATGGATGCCGGGATGGCCTGCAGCGTCACCACTCGGGTGAGGACCACCAAGAAAACCGCCACGACCAAGGCAACGAGGCCGCCAGCGACCATTGCGATGTACGCGTCTGCCGCGCCGATGATCTCGAACAACCGAGCGCCTGCAGCGTCGTCGCCAAGACCGTTGAGGCCTGTCGTCAACATCACCACAAACGTAGTTGCGACCAGCACCACGATGGTGATGGGCGCAATCCATGCCGGAACTGAGGATTTGCTGTCGTCCACCGTGTGTTCGGTCCGCATGGCTGCCTGCTCTGCTCTGAACATCGGCCCGAAATCTCGCCCGGTGATGGCAATCGCACCCACAAAAACCAGGGTAAACCAGCAGTAAAAGCTGTACGGCACAGAGGCCAGGAAGATGGCGAAAGCGCCGCCGGAGTCCAGGTCTTGTGACGCGAGACCCTTGCCGATCTCATCCACCTGAAACGCCACCCATGTGGACACAACAGCCAGTGATGCCACTGGTGCTGCGGTCGCATCAACAATGTACGCCAGTTTTGCTCTGGACACTTTGAACCGGTCGACGACGGACTGCATGGTGTTGCCAACGACCAAGCAGTTGGCGTAGTCGTCAAAGAAGATGACACCCCCAGCGAGCCAGCTGACCACCATGGCGCCTCGACGGTTGCGCGCAAGCCCTTCAATGCGCTCGACCATGGCGCGCATAGCTTCGGAAGCTGTGAGCAGTCCCACAGTCGCTGCAACGGTGAGCGTAAACAGCGCCACTTGGAGATGCCCGAGGTCCGTTGCGGCCCCAACGAGTAGTGCACCGACCGATTGCAGAGCCACCAGAGGAGCCCCGGCAGCCGCGACAAGAGCCGCGACAACAACGCCCAGCGCCAGCGATGGGACAACCCGTCTGGAGATAACGGCCGCACCAATGGCGACGAACGGAGCCAGTAACGACCATGCGCCGGAGTTGACATCTCCGTCCTGCGCCATGGCGATACCGGGCACGAACAAAGCGAGTACGATGGCGAAACGATGCATCATGGCCCCTTAAGGAGCGGCATTGAAACACACTGGCTCGGCGTTGCGTAGCTAGCGGTGTACGGTGTTCCAGGAGGCGACTGTGCCCTCGTTCGTAACTGCTCTGCTCATGACCACGTTCTTCTTCGCAGGAATGGCCGTAGCCCTTCCCATCATCGACAAGGTCGGCAGCGCACGCCTGCCCCGTCGTCGACGCCCAGCATCGGTTCGAGACCAAGCTGCGCTGTTAGCAATGGGCCCCGCATTCAGGCCCCTCGAGATGCCAGACAGTGGTCAGAAATGGCCTTCTGAAGTTCCTGACCGGCGCACGCCGCTCGTGATGCCACCCTGGCCTTCAGAGCTGTGGGAGGACAATCCCTTCCCTGCGTCTGCAGCCATCGCTAAGCAGCTGGTCGACAGACCGCCCCGTTCACAGAGCCCACAGAGTACGCCGCTTGCCAATGCGCAACGCCAGGCTGTTGTCCCAGCCGCCAAGAGCCAGCCAAAACAAGCTGCGCGGCCAAGATCACGAGCACAACCCAAGCGTGCCCGCCCGCAGCCCAAGCCGCAACGCCAGCAGCCAGCCGAACCTCAACAGGCCCGGCGTGCGACACCGAAGCCGTCAGCACCAACTGCACACGATGGACTTCCCGAACCTGCCATCCTCCTCGAGATCGCGAACGACCCGTCGCGCGGGCTCGCATCTGCCGTAGATGTTGTCCGTCAGAGCACCGGATGGTCCTTCCAGCGCGCAGCACAACACGTTGCAAGTGTGCTACGCAGCACTTCCTAGTGGAGACATGCCATGGCGATTCGCCAATGCCCTACCTGCGGGGCCTCTGTAGAGGCTGATGCGACCGTCCTGTCGACGAAGTGCGCGTTCTGCGATTCGCCTCTGGTGGACAGCGACCACGCCTCAGAGCCCGTCGATGCCGTCGCCTCATTCAGCGTCCCTAAAGAGCGCGCCGTGTCGCTGCTCAAGGGATTCCTACAGTCCCAACGCATGGCGCCAAAGTCCATTCGCAAGGCTGCCGAGCCCGACGAAATTGACGCCGTGTTGGTTCCCTTCTACGCCTACGACGCCATGGCTCGGTCCCAGTACAGCGCCCAGGTTGGCGTCAACTGGACACGCACCGAGACGTACGTGGCGTACGAGGACGGCAAGGCTGTCACCAAGACCCGACAAGTGACCGAGACCGAGTGGTTCCCGCTGTCTGGCACCCACAAGCGCGAGTGGAAGGACCACTTGGTGAGTGCGTCCAAGGGACTCCCCGAGGCGGAAGCGAACGAGCTTGAGCCCTTCGACTTGGGCCGAGCCAAGCCATTTGCCCCGGAGCTGACGGCGGGACTGATTGCGGAGCACCCCACCATTGCTCACCAGCAGGCACACGATGTCGCCAGTAATGAACTGGCCGCCCTCGAGAAGCGTGCGATTGCCAACAACCTGCTGCCGGGAGACAAGTACCAGTCCCTCCAGTCGTCAACATCGGTCGACGTAGAGGCGGTGCGCCTGGTGCTCCTGCCTGTCTGGATTGCCGCGGTTCAAGGGCCGAAAGGAACCATACGCTTACTGGTCAACGGCCAGACCGGCGAAGTGGTGGGCAAGGTGCCACGCAGCGGATTCAAGGTGATGGTCATGGTCGTCGCGATTGTCGTCATCATAGGCTTAGTGCTCTCCATGTTGTTGGGTGGAACGGCCTGTCTGGGCATCGTTGGAGGTTCGCTATGAGTGGTGAAGCCGTCCAGTGCAAGCAGTGTGGTGGTGCCATTGCAGCCACACCCGGCAAGGAACTTCCCGAGTGCCTCTTTTGTGGCGCGCCGGCATCCGACCTCGCCGTGTACACCAAAGACGAGACCATCGAAGACCCTGAAGGGTTCATTCCCTTCGACGTCATCAAGCCGCGAGCGGACAACGCATTTCGCGAGTTTGCGAACTCCAGCTTCTGGTACCCAAACGACCTGAAAGACGCCTCGCTAGAGCTGCGCAAGCTGCTGCTTCCGGCTTGGGCGTGGTCCGGTGACATTGAGACGCACTGGGCGGCTTTGGTCAAGGCGAACACGCAGAGCGGAAAGCGTCCGGTGGCAGGTTCGGACACCGGCTACTTCGACCAAGTATTGGTGCCTAGCTCCGAGACACTCACCATCAGCGAGATGGCCCGCCTGGGTCGGTACGACGAGTCGACGCTCAAGCCCTTCGAGCCCAACGACAGCGACCCGTACGAGATCAGCGACATGACCCGGAGTGTGGCCCGCAAAGCAGCACTTGCAGAAATGGAGCGACGGCACCGGGCCGACATCCAGTCGGAACTGAGCGCCACCAAGCTCAACGCCCACTCAACCATTGAGCAAGTAGACGGCAAGCCAGTACTAGTGCCGGTGTGGATTGGCGCCTACCGCTACGGCGACAAGGTGTACCGATTCCTAGTCAACGGCCAGACCGGGGAGTTCATTGGCGACGCCCCCAAGAGTATGTGGAAGATGCTGGGTGTGGCCTTGGCCATCATCGCGGTCATTCTGGGTGCCATCCTGTGCTTGTCCATCTGTACAGGCGGCGCCGCGATTGTGGGGGGCTAGTTGTCCTGGTTTGATGACGATGACCTGTGGATTGCCCTGGCTCCCACTCTGCGGGGTCCCGAGGCGCTAGATGCCGCAGAAGCCGAGGTCGATGCGCTCATTGCATTGGCCAAGCTGACTCCAGGGGCGCGAGTGCTGGACATGGGCTCTGGCCCAGGCCGCTATGCTCTGCCTCTGGCGCGACGCGGATTCGACGTCACCTGCGTGGACCGCACTCCAAGCTACCTCACCCACGTCGCTGCTGCCGCGCGGCGGATGAACGTAGAAGTTGAAGTTGTGCGTAGGGATATGCGCGACTTCCGACGTCCAGAGGCCTACGATGTGGCCCTGTGTATCGATGCCTTTGGTGTCTTTGATGACGAAGACGACGACATTCTGACCCTGCGCAATCTCAACGCCAGCATTGTGGGTGGCGGGAGTCTCGTTCTGTCGACGGCCTGCCAAGAGTCCACGCTAATCGGCACCGAGCGCAAGGACTGGCAATGGTTGCGGCCAGGCGTGTTGCTATTGCAAGAGCAAAACATCGAAGAAGATGGCTCGCGTCTGCACACAAAGCTGTCGATCGTAGAGACGGGCCGCATTCGGAAGTTCAACCAGCATCATCGGCTATACGCGGGGAGCGAAGTACGCCGAATGACGGAGCAGGTCGGATTTTCATCCGTGTCGCTCTTGGGTGGACTGAACGGGCAACCGCTACATCCAAGCCCGCGTCGACTTGTGGCCGTCGCACAGCGCTAGAGCCGTGGCCGACTCGCTACGCGACCGACACCATGACAGCGCCAGCAATCAGGGCCCAAACGGCGAAAACGCCAGCCATGCGAGTCATCACGTCTGTGGTTGTAAGTGTCATCCTTGCCTCCCGCTCCGGTCATCGGTGCATCGGTGTGTTTGCTTTACGTCTACATGGACACATTTCTTCAGAACAGGGCCCCCCAACAATGTCAGACGCTGTCACGGCGGCTCTCAGCCCCTTTTGGGTTAAGCGTGCCGACCACGAGAGGGACGCATGGCCGCACCAGATGTCAACGCCATATTGTCGGCGTTTCGCGCCGAACTTGACGCCGTTTCTGACCCCAAAGCACTCGATGAGCTGCGTCGGAAACACACAGGAAAGAAGAGCCCACTCAAGCTCGCTTTCAAAGATCTGCGAGAGGTCCCTGCGGATCAACGCTCTGAGGTCGCCGCTGCTCTGAACAGCGCGCGAGACCAGATCGAGACTGACGTCGCCGCAGCCGTCGAACGCGTCGAGCAACAGGCCATCACCGATGCCTTGGACCGTGAATGGACGGACATGACCATGCCCGGCGTTGGTACCGAGCGCGGTGCACGTCATCCCCTGACCGTGGTCGAACGGGAGTGCCTAGAGCTGCTCCGGCGCCTCGGCTTTTCTTTGGTCGACGGCCCAGAGGTCGAGACCGCCTTCTACAACTTTGACGCTCTCAACATTCCCGAGCACCACCCCGCGCGGGACATGCAAGACACCTTCTGGGTCAAGGGCGGAAGCCTGCTTCGCTCCCACACCACCACCGTCCAAGCCCGCGTTCTTGAGTCCAGGCCCAGCCTGCCGATTCGAGTGGCCTCTGCCGGTCGTGTGTACCGAAACGAAGCAGTCGACGCGACACACTTGGCCATGTTCCACCAGCTCGAGGGCATCTGGGTAGACAAGGGGCTGACCTTTGCTCACCTCAAGGGCCTGCTGGGCTTCATCGCGCGCTCACTGTACGGCGAGGAGCGCCCAATCCGCTTCAAGCCCAAGTTCTACCCCTACACCGAGCCCAGCATCGGCGTGGACCTTCAGTGCGGTTCGTGTGCCGGCGCCGGCTGTGAGTCGTGCCACGGCGCGGGCTGGGTCACCATCTTGGGAGCCGGAATGGTCCATCCAAAGGTCTTCACCCAGTTTGGCTACGACCCAGACAAGGTCTCTGGAATCGCTTTCGGCCTAGGAACCACTCGGATGGCTGGCCAGTGGACGGGCGTAAAGAAGATTCGCAGCCTGTATGAGACCGATCTACGTGTGCATCGCGCACTCACCGGAGGTGCAGCATGAAAATTGGCAAGAACATCCTAAAGCGTTTCACCGACCTACCGGAAGCGACGCAAGATCTTCGATACTTGCTCGATGACGTTGGTGTCGAGGTCAAGCGAACCGAGACATCGGACGTTGGCGACGTGTTCACAGTCGAATTGCTGGCCAACCGTGGCGACCACTACTGCTACGCCGGAATCGCCCGTGAGCTGAACGGACGCACGAATGCCGGCGTCCGGCTTCCACAGAGCACCCTTCTCAGCCTTGGAACCTCGCCGGTGCCGCTGTCCATCCAGTCGGACAAGTGTTCGCTGTACAGCATCACAGAGCTCGTGAGGACCGCAGACGGCGACTTGGATGCACAGGCCAAGGCTGTGTTGACCGCAGCGGGTCTAAACAGCGTCACGCCACCGGTGGACGCAACGAACGTAGCCAATGCCGAGCTCGGGCAGCCCACCCACGCGTTCGACGCCGACACCATTGTTGGCAGCATTACGGTTCGTGAATCCATCGCCGGCGAGACCGCATGGCTACTGTTCACCGAAGAGCCGACCGAGCTGCCCGAAGGCACGCTCATCATCGCAGATGACGCCAAGGTGCTGGCTGTCGCTGGCGTCATTGGGTGCGAAGAGTCCAAGAGCACCGCGTCCACTACGCGAATCTACCTAGAGTCCGCCGCGTTTGACCCGATTGCTGTTCGCAAGGGAGCGCGCTCCCTCAGCGTGCACACCGACAGCTCGGCGCGATTCGAGCGTGGCTCAGATGCCTCGCTCGTGCTCACTGGGGCCGGTCGTGTTGCCCAGTTGATGGCGAGTGCCGGCTGGGACGTTCGCGGAACAACCGGACAGGTAGGCGACTGGAGCGACGAACGTCGCACGATTGCCTTGGACATCCCACATGCGGCGGCTTTTCTAGAGTACCCGCTGACCCCCGACACGGTCCGAGACCGCCTGGGTCGCTACGCCTTCGCCGTCTCGCCGAACTACCCGGAGTGGGCCGCTGAAGACGGCTGGATAGCGCCACAGAGCACACAAGAGCGCTCGTCGGACAGAAACCGGAACACGCTTCTGGTACGCGTTCCTCCACACCGCGTGTGGGACGTAGAGTTCGCCGCTGACCTGTACGAAGACCTGGCGAAGTCCATTGGCTACAACGAGATGCCCGAGCACTTGCCGCCCATCGACCTGGGTGGTGTGCCCACCGAACGCCAACAAAACATGGAACGAGTGGAAGAGGTTCTGCTCGCAGGCGGCTTCTTCGAAGTGTTCACCGACGGCTTCCACGGACGCGAACTCGCAGAAAAGGCCGGCGTTGAAGAAGGGCACCCTCTTGCCGCACACGTCGAGACCGAAAATGCCATGGACCGTGGCTACTCATTGCTCAAGAACAACGGTCTATACCAGGCCGTCGAAGCGATTGGCGTGAACCTGCGCATGCGCACAGACCAGGTCAAAGCCTACGAGTGGACCCGTACATTCCACCCCACGACCGACGGTGGCTGCGATGAGCGGCACATCTTGTGGGCCATCTGCAGCGGCAACGCCAGCACGCCGAGCTGGGACGGCAAGGGTCGCCCAGCAGACGCCTTCTTCATGAAGGGCCTTGTGGCAAACATGGCCGAGACCCTACGGTTGCCGCTCACAATCGAGCACGCATCTGAAGACGAACCCCTGGCAAGCTTGCTCCACCCTCATCGCCAAGCCAGCATCCGGCTGAACGGCCGGGTGGTTGGCTGTCTGGGAGAGGTCCATCCAACCGTGCTGCGTGGTCACAAGATCAAGCGCGCACGACCTGTGTACATGGAACTCTGTACAGACGCTCTTGCCGTCTCGGGCGCCCGTCCCACCTATGTCGAGCCCAGCGCAAACCATCCAATCTTGCGCAGTCTGGCCTTCTTGCTGCCAACCGGCGTGTATGCGGACGAGCTTGCTGAGCACCTACGTACAACGAGTCCTACCTGGCTCGACTCGGTCGATATCGTCGACGAGTTTGTGTTGGACCGCGGTCGCGCCGTGACCTTTGCGCTGTCGTACAGCTCAGACGAAGGCGCTCGCAGCGCCGACGAAGTCAACGCAGTGACCGAGGGTCTGATCGGCACTGTGGCAGCGAAGTACGGCGACCGCGGCGTTGAATTGCGCGCCTGATTAGCGCTGTAGCAGCTCGCCTCTCGCACTTGGTTTAAGTGCGTTACCGCTTCACCTCGCCTGATTTACGGAGTCTTCATGCGTACCCTTCCCGTCCTGTTGGTCCTTGCTGCTTGCGGTGGTGCCGAGACACCCGCTGCCTCCCCGGCTCCCAGCCTATCGGCAACGGAACCCGCGCCCGCTGTGGTCGAAGCGCCGTCCCCAGAAGGCACCGTCACATGCGATGATTTCGCTGACCACATGATGGAGAGCGTGGAGCGCACTGCTTCCGAGTCGGATGTCTTGACCCCCGCCCAAGCCCTAGAGTTTGGCACGGCGATGGTGGAAGGGCTCCGGTCCGGCTGCAAGTCGAACGACCGCCTGAGCGAGTTTGTCCCTCACGTTCAGTGCTACATGGCCGGCAACGATGACGCGGCATGGGAGGCCTGTCGCTCGGCGGAAGGTGGCGAAGAATTCAATGCCTACGTGACGGGTCTGCTCGCAGCATCCATCCGCTTGGAAGCCGGAGTGCCTGAATGACAACGCTGAGTCGTCTGTCCATCGTCGTCGCCTCCACGCTCACCTTGTCGGCGTGCGGAGGAAAGCGCCCTGTAGCGCCAGCACAACCCAGCCTAGCAACCTGCGACGAGCTCGCCGACCACGTAGGCGCGCTCGCGGTGGCAGACGCGGACGACGACGATGAAGCAGAGCTCCGACGCAGCGAGGCTCAAAAGATGAAGGCCGGGTGTGGGCTCAACAATCGGCTTGCTGACTTTGCTCCTGTGGTCCGGTGCCTCATGGACAGCGAGACAATGGACGGGTTGATGGTGTGCCAGCAGCTCGACGAAAACGATGCGTTTTCAACGTACATGGGCCAAATCATGGACCTTGCCGCCAGCACTGAGGTGGAAGTGCCGACCTGTTCGGCGTTCTCGGATTCCTTGGCTCGCCTGCGGCACTTAGAGTTGGACGACGTCTCCGGGTTGGAGGGTGACGAACTTGCGGCGGCGCACGCCGACATTGACGCCAGCATGCCCGCCTTCGAGCGGGCTTGTACCGCAAATGACCAGCTGTCTACCTACGCGAACATCGCCCAATGCCTGGACAGTGCGGACTCTGAGACGTCGGTTGAACGCTGCACAAGCGACCCCATGGCGCACGAATTCGAAGACTGGCTGCAGCTGCTCATTCAAGTTGCTGAAAGCTCTGAATAGGGAACGCCGCCACCCTAGTGGAAGCGTTATGACCCGCCGACCTATAATTTCCCACTTGTCCTAGGAGCCGCGATGAACGCCGCAGCCGTCCCCACTTTTGGTGCTAAATCCAACGACTTCGCGACCTACATTGACGCTGTCAACTACATTGGCGGCGAGTGGACGGCCCCAGTAGCCGACACCTTCATGGACGTCATCAACCCACGTCACGGCAAGGCCATGGCTCGGGTCGCGATGTCTGGCGCGCAAGATGTGGCCAACGCAGTCGCTGCGGCAAAGGAAGCCTTCAAGACCTGGTCGCAAGAGCCTATCCGTGAACGGGCCCAGGTCTTCTACCGTCTCAAGGTGCTCATGGAACGTGACGTCGACGAGCTCGCTTGGCTGGTCTCTCACGAAAACGGCAAGACCTTCGGCGAGAGCAAAGCGGAAGTTCTCAAGGGCATCGAGTGCGTGGAGTACGGGTGTAGCCTGCCGCAGATGGCCGGCGGTAGCGGCCTTGAGGTCTCTCGCGGTGTCACCTGTCAGCAGGTCTACGAGCCGATTGGTGTGGTGGCGGGCGTGGCCCCCTTCAACTTCCCGAGCATGGTTCCACTGTGGATGCTCCCGCAGGCCATCGTGGGTGGAAACGCCTTCATCCTCAAGCCCAGTGAGCAGGTTCCCCTGTCCATGATTCGCATGGCAGAGCTGTTCCGCGAAGCGGGCCTCCCGGACGGTGTGTTCAACATCGTCAATGGCGGCAAAGACGTCGTCGAAGCGCTGTGTGATGACGAAGGTATCGATGCCCTCGCCTTCGTGGGTAGCACTCGCGTCGCTAAGCTCGTGTACGGTCGTGCCGCCGCTTCGGGCAAGCGCGTATTGTGCCTGGGTGGTGCGAAGAATCACCTCATCGTTGTACCCGATGCCGACCCCAGCGTGACCACTGAGAACGTTGTCGCCAGCTTCACCGGCTGTGCAGGCCAACGCTGTATGGCAGCGTCTGTTCTGGTGGCCGTTGGCGACGTTCAGCACCTCATCGACGCAGTCGCTGAGCGCGCCGCATCCATGAAGATTGGCCAGGACCTCGGCCCCATCACCACCCAAGCATCACTCGACCGCATCAACAGCTTCATCGACGACGCTGAGAAGCGCGGTGCCAAGGTTCTCGTCGATGGTCGCGGCCAGACCGCTGACGCCGGCGGCTACTGGATTGGCCCGACACTGCTCGACAACGTCAGCGCTGACATGCCCGCGGGCCACGAAGAAATCTTCGGCCCCGTCCTCTCCATCATCCGCGTCGACACCGTGGATGAGGCCATCGCCCTGGAGAACAGCAACCCCTACGGCAACGCCTCCAGCATCTACACCAGCAGCGGTGAGGTCGCTCGCTACGTCACTCGCAAGCTCGAAGCCGGCATGATTGGCGTAAACATCGGTGTGCCTGTTCCCCGCGAGCCGTTTGGCTTCGGTGGCTGGAACCACAGCAAGTTTGGCTCGGGCAACATCACCGGCTGGGACGGCTTCCGTTTCTGGACCCGTGCACGCAAGATCACAACGAAGTGGGCCCTGCAGAAAGACGCCACCTGGATGAGCTAGCCGGCCCTGGGCCCATGCCCATCCGCCATCGTAGATGAATCGAGCAACCGGCCGTCGTGGAGTTCCACGACGGCCGTTGTATTTCGTGAGAATGCGCACACACCTCGTTCGCCTTGCACACAGTGGCCAACAAGCACACCAGGCCAACCTCCGCCAAAATCGCGGAACAAAGTGCTCGTTTCACAAGCAACGATCTCGTTGCCATCCGGTGATGGTTGTCAGCCTGCGACTCTGGATACACTCGGCCATTCTGCCTGTTCCGGAGACGAGATGGAAACCCAAGAGATGATTGACCTGTGCAAGCAGCACTCCATGTACACCTGGTCCGCCCAGGGAGCAGTCAATCCGGTTCCCATCGAGCGAGCCGAAGGCATCTACCTCTACCAGCCCGATGGAAAGCGCATCCTGGACTGGAATAGCCAGCTAATGAGCGTCAATATTGGCCACTCCCACCCAAAGGTGATTGCGGCGATGAAGGCTCAGCTGGACAAGCAGCTCTTGTACACGTGGCCAGGTACCGCGACCGAACCTCGCGCCCGCTTGTCGTCACTTCTAGCCGAGATTGTCCCCGGCGATATCAATACGTTCTTCTTCACCCTGAGCGGTGCAGAAGCCAACGAGAACGCCATCAAAGCAGCACGTGGCTTCACCGGTCGGCACAAGATCCTGTCGCGGTACCGGAGCTACCATGGTGCCACAAACGCCACGATGCAGCTGACTGGGGACCCGCGACGCCTAGCCAATGAGCCAGGTATGCCTGGCGTAGTGCGCATCATGGACCCATGGCCGCTCACCTGGAAGTGGGGAGACGACGACGCGTCAATCGTAGATGCGAACCTCACCTACTTGGAAGAGGTCATTCACTACGAAGGTCCCGACACCATCGCGGCCATGTTCATTGAGACGGTCACCGGAACCAACGGCATCCTGCCGCCCCCCAAGGGCTACCTCAAACGCCTGAAAGCGCTGCTTGAGAAGTACGGCATTCTGCTAGTTTGTGACGAGGTCATGGCCGGATTCGGACGTACCGGGAAGCTGTTCGCCTTTGAGCACGGAGACATTGTTCCGGACATTGTCACAATGGCCAAGGGACTCACCAGCTCGTACATTCCTCTGGGCGCAATGGGCGTCAGCGACCGCATCGCAGCCCACTTCAAGGACAACGTGTTCTGGGGTGGACTCACCTACTCGGCCCATGCATTGTGCTGTGCCACTGCCGTCGCCAATATCGAGGTCATGCGTGACGAGAAGCTCGTCGAAAACTCGGCAACCCTCGGTGCCGTGATGCGTAGTGAGATGGACCGCCTGACGGAAAAGCACCCATCGGTGAAGGTCGGGCGCAACATCGGTTTGTTCGGCATGATCGACGTACAGAAGAACAGTAAAGGCGAGCCCTTCGCGCCCTACAATGGCAGCCACCCCGTCATGAATCAGCTCGGAAAAGCGTTCATGGACAACGGGCTGTTCACGTTCATCCGCTGGGGGTCGTTCATGAACAATCCGCCGCTGTGCATCACCGAGGAGCAGCTGATGGAAGGGTTCGCCATCATCGACAAGTGCTTGGACGTGACCGATGAGGCGTTTGAGGGCTAGCTGGCGCGGGCAGTCTGGGCGCCAGGACCGGCGACCAGGCTGATGGTTATGCCTACAGCCGCAGACAGCAGGAAGCTAGGCGGTAGCTCACCGAGTGCCGTCATTGCCTCACCCATGTCGATGAACTTGAACAGCGGTACGGCAACGAAGCCTGTGACCATGGCAGCCACCGCGCCAGCGGTGTTGAACCGCCGCCAGAAGATGGACAGGATGACCGTTGGGCAGAAGGTCGCAGCGATACCGGACCATCCGAAGATGACGAACCAGAACACAGTCTGATTGGGCCCTGTCACAGCAAGCGCGATGCCAAGAGCGACGAACGCGAGTGCAACGGTTGCTATGCGGGACAAGCCCACCAGTTTGTCATCTGGGATGTCTGAGTAGAGCACCTTCTGGTAGACGTCTCGCACCACCGCACTACTCGCCAACACGAGCAAGCTGTCGACGGTCGACATGATGGCCGACAGAACAATGGCAATCATCAGGCCAACAAGCACGGCCGGTAGAACCATCTCCACCACTTGAGGCAGCACCTGTTCAGCGCCAACGCCGAGTAGCGCTTCAGGGTCTTGGCCGGGCATCGTCATCAGGTGGCGTCCGACAAGACCGGTAAGAACCGCACCACTGTCCGCCAGAAGCGTCCACACAATGGCAACGGCAGCGCCTTTCGGCACCTCTTTGTGGCTCTTGAGCGCCAAGAAGCGGACGAAAATCTGGGGTGAACCCAGGAACCCCAAGCCAATGAGCAGCAGGCCGACACAACCTGCGATGCTTACGAGGGTGAAACCGTCGCCGGCCATCGGGTCGAGAAGACTCGGATCAATGGCTGCCAAGCCGTCAACAACCGGGCCAATACCGCCCGCGTAGATGACCCCAACGATTGGAAGCGCGACCAATCCCAAGAACATCAGCGCGCCTTGAAAGACGTCGGACCAGACAACCGCAACAAAGCCACCGGTCGTACTGTAGGCGACCACAACTGCAAACCCAACAGCAACGCCAACATACCAATTCCAACCCAGGAAATCCTGGAAGGCTTGGCCGGTCGCATAGATCTGTGCGGCCACATAAATGGTCACGAACACTGCTAAGCAAAAAGCAGAGACTAAGCGGATAACGTTCGATTTATCCCCGAGTCGGCTCTCCAGGTAGTCCGGCATGGTGAGCGAGTCGTATTTGTGGGTCAGCTTGTTGAAGGGTCCAGCGAGCAGCAACCAGGCCAGCCCCACTCCGAGAACCTCACCACCAACGACCCAGAACGCCTTCACGCCGACCATCGCAGCCATACCGGTCAGGCCAATGAGCAGCCAGCCGCTCTCGCCTGTGGCCCGTGCGGAGAAAGCGACGCTCCAGAAGCCTAGCTTCTTGCCTGCGGCAAAGTAGTCGCCAACGTCGGTCATCTTCCGAGACGCCACCACTCCAATCGCCAACAACACGGCCAAGTAGACAACGACGCCCACCAATTTATACAGCTCGACCGCTTCCATGTCGCCCTCCGGGGCGGCACCCTACACCAGACGCCTCAAACTCCTGGAGCCCCTATGTCCGACCTGCTCACTCACGATGACCCCACTGTCCCAGGGCTCCGCTGGGTCACTCTCAACCGCCCAGAAGCGCGCAATGCCTACTCAGATGCGATGGTTCAGGGCCTTGTAGATGCCTTCGACGCAGCCGAAGCCGACGATAAGGTTCGCGTGGTGGCTCTCACGGGCGCCGGAAAGTCCTTCTCTGCGGGTGGAGACCTCAAGAAAATGCAGGCACATTCTGGCATGTTTGAAGGCGACGCTGTTGCGCTAAGAGCCAGATACTTTCGGGGCATTCAACAAATCCCCCGCCGTTTGGCCCGCTTCGACAAGCCGGTCATTGCGGCTGTCAATGGTGCTGCGATTGGCGCCGGCCTCGACCTGACGTGCATGGCAGACTTTCGTGTAGCGACAACGCGGGCTCGCTTCGGCTCCACATTCGTGAAGGTTGGCTTGGTCCCCGGAGACGGGGGTGCCTATTTCCTATCGCGCACCATCGGCTACCCGCGGGCGCTTGAGATGATGCTCACTGGCCAGCTGATCGACAGCGCAACCGCACTGTCGTGGTCCTTGGTCAACGAAGTGGTCGACGCCGACGCACTTCACGACGCTGTGCGGACTCGTGCAGCCGTTCTCTGTGCACTGCCACCACTCGCCCTCCGTCTCACCAAGTCTGCGGCTGTGCGCTCATGGGACCTGCCTATAGACCAAGCGCTTCAGCTCGCTGCAACCTACCAAGGAATCTCCCAGAACACCGCCGACCACGATGAAGCGGTGGCCGCATTCCTAGAGAAGCGCGAACCAACATTCCAAGGCAACTAGGTCAGCCCTAGGGAGCAATCCCAAACACTGGCTCCATGTCATCGACGTTGTCGTAGCTACGCTGCGTGGAGTTGACGGGTGCGCCCAACAGGAGAACCGTGCAGCTGTCGTCGACCTGAACAGACGTCGACAGCGTCACAGTCCCCATTGTCGAGGCCTGGAAGTTGCCCCCGTACCAACTTGAGTTGCCTGCTGTAGAGGTTCCACCACCCGGCAATCTCGCTGCGCTCTGCGCGACTGACAGCAGGGTCGGCAAGAACGAGCTGCCTGCCAACTGGCAGCGCTCGGGCTCGCTCAGCGTGAAGCCTTGGCGGCTCAGGGTCACCTGACCGGTGCCGGCAATATCGAATCCGCTGACCTCGGTCGCAGCCCACGAACAGGTCTCGGTGACGGTGCTGCCCGAGACCAAGCGGCTGACCTGAACCTGACCGGTGACACTGCGCGCAGTCATGCGTCGTGCTGGTGTTCCGAGGGTAATCGCGTCGCTGGAGTCGCAGCTCGGGCCTTGTAGCGATGTGGACACATTGGCAGTGTCTGCTGCCAGCTCATCGATCTGCACACTGCCGCCGGTGACCCAGGCACGCGTGCCTGTGAGGGAACAGGCTGGGCCCCAACAATCGTCGTCGTCGCAGTCCACGAGGGTGTCGCCGTCGTCGTCGGTGGAGTTGTCACAGACTTCAACACAGCTCGGATCCGCCGAGCAATCCGCATCTTCGCAGTCCAATAGACCGTCGTCGTCGTTGTCTCCGCCGTCCGTACAGTTGAGTTCGGCCTCGCACAGGCCAATGGCGCCGAAGCAGTCCGGGTCGTCGCAGTCGACGAGCGTGTCGCCGTCATCGTCCGTGGTGCTGTCGCAGATCTCGACCGCACAGGCGGGGTCGGCGCCACAGTCATCGATGTCGAGGCAGTCGATGAACCCGTCGCCGTCGTTGTCTTCGCTGTCCGTGCAGTTCAGCTCGGTCTCGCACAGGCCAATGGCGCCGAAGCAACCGGGGTCGTCGCAGTCAACGAGGGTATCGGCGTCGTCATCAAAGTTGTTGTCACAGACCTCGGACTGGCACGCGACATCTGACTGACAGTCGCTGTCCCTGCAGTCGATGAAGAAGTCGCCGTCATTGTCTTGGCCGTCTGCGCAGCTCGTCTCGATGCATGCGGCATCGGTCGCGCAGTCTGAGTCCGCGCAGTCCGTGGCAAGGTCGCCGTCATTGTCCAGACTGTCATCGCAGTCGGCCTCAATGCAGGCAGGGTCGGCTGCACAGTCGGGGTCCGCGCAGTCGGTCTCGCCGTTGCCGTCGTCATCTACGCCGTCATCGCACACGGTCTCGACACAGGCGGGGTCCCCTGCGCAGTCGGGGTCCATACAGTCGGTCAAGCCGCTGTTGTCGTCATCTACGCCATCTGTACAGTCGATTTCAAGGCACGCCGAGGTGTCAGAGCAGTCGGGGTCTTCGCAGTCCGTCAGGCCGTTGTCGTCGTTGTCTGTGTCATCTGCACAGTCGACTTCGATACACGCGATGTCCGCGTCACAGTCGGGGTCCTCGCAGTCGATCAGGCCGTTGTTGTCTTGGTCTATACCGTCTGTGCAGTCGCTCTCGATACAGTTCGGAGCCTCATCACAGTCGGGGTCCGCGCAGTCCACCAGGCCGTCTTGGTCGGAGTCGCCGCCGTCAAAGCACACCTGCTCAACGCACAAGATGGACCGGTCACAGTCGGGGTCCGCACAGTCCACTAATCCGTCACGGTCGCCGTCTTGACCGTCCTGGCAGATGCGCTCGAAGCACGCTTCCGTCTGGTTGTTGATGAAGGAGCAGTCGGGGTCTACGCAGTCGATGAGGCCGTCGTTGTCACTATCGATGCCGTCGTCGCACACCAGGTCCCGGCAGGCGGGGTCATTGGCGCAGTCGGGGTCTTCGCAGTCGGTCAGGTCGTCTTGGTCTGCATCTGAGTTCAGTCCATCCGAGCAGTCTTGCTCGCGACAGACCGGGTCGTCATCGCAGTCCGGGTCGTCGCAGTCGGTCAGTCCGTCGAAGGCGGAGTCAGAGTTGAGGCCGTCTTCGCAGTCTTGTTCGAAGCACACGGGCTCGCTCAGGCAGTCGTCATCTGTACATCCGAACAGGCCGTCGCCATCGCTGTCTCCGCCGGTTGCGCAGGCAAACTCAACACAGTCTCGGCCGGTCGCACAGTCATCATCATCGCAGTCGGTCGCGCCGTCTTCGTCGTCGTCGATGCCGTCATTGCAGTCTTGCTCGCCGCAGTCAGTGGAGGTCTGACAGTCTGGGTCGTCGCAGTCGATGAGGCCGTCATCATCACTGTCTTCACCGTCTAGGCAATCGATCTCGACGCATGCGGGGTCCACGGCACAGTCATCGTCGTCGCAGTCGACAGCCAAGTCACCGTCGTTGTCCGTCTCGTCGCTACAGTCAGACTCCACGCAGGCGGGAGCGCCTTCACAGTCGGGGTCGGCACAGTCAACAAGGTCGTTGTCGTTGTTGTCGACGTCATCGTCGCACAGGGTCTCAACACACACGGCCAAATCGATACAGTCGTCGTCGCGGCAGTCTGTAAGTCCGTCCTGGTCGCTGTCTTCGCCATCTTGGCAGTTGAGTTCGACGCACTGGTCGGTGGCTTCGCAGTCAGGGTCAGCACAGTCCGTCAGTCCGTCTTGGTCGCTGTCTTCGCCATCTTGGCAGTCTTGCTCGCGACACAGCGCGTCTACCCGGCAGTCCGGATCAAAGCAGTCGATCAGACCATCTTGGTCGTCATCTCCCCCGTCTCCACACGCCGTCTCGACACAGGCGGGATTGCCAGCGCAGTCGGGGTCTCGGCAGTCAAGAAGGCCATCGAGGTCGTTATCGCCGCGGTCAAAGCAGATCTCAGTGCAGGTAGTAGCGAAACAATCGGGGTCGCTGCAGTCTGCGCGTAGGTCGAGGTCGTTGTCGAAGCGGTCATCACAAATCTCATCGCAGTCGGCGTCAAAGCACTCTGGATCGGCACAGTCGACAAACAGGTCGCCGTCGTTGTCGATGCCGTCATGACAGATCTCCGCGGTGCACACAGCAACGCACTCGCCGTCGTCACAGTCTACGCGACCGTCAGCGTCATCATCGATGCCATTCGTGCAGTTCTCGCGCGGTCCGCACTCGCAGTCGTCATCGTCACAGTCAACGAGGTTGTCGCCGTCGTCATCCAGCCCGTTGGTGCACAGCTCGATGTCATCGCAGACGGAGGAGCAGTCGGGGTCGAAGCAGTCGGTCAGGCTATCTGCGTCGTTGTCGAGGCCATCTCCGCAGATCTCGTTGCAGATGCCAAAGCAGTCGGGGTCTTCACAGTCCACGCCGCCATCATTGTCGTCATCAACGCCGTTGTTGCAGACTTCGGAGCACTCGGAGGCGCAGCTGATGTCGTTGCAGTCAAGGTCCCCGTTCGCATCATTGTCGATGCCATCACCGCAGATTTCGGCACAGTTCGGGCCAAAACAGTTGTTGTCACTGCAGTCAATGAGCGCGTCACCGTCGTTGTCTTGGCCGTCTCCGCAGACTTCTAGGCACTCTTCACCAAAGCAATCGGGGTCTTCACAATCCGTGCGACCGTCGCCGTCATTGTCGCTCTCATCGTCACAGACTTCAGCGCAGTCGCAGCCTTCATCTTCGCAGTCGAACAGCCCGTTGCCGTTGTCATCGATGTTGTTTCCGCAGATCTCTGGCGGAAGCGGGCACCCAACCATCAAGACCACAAACAGGGCCGCTAGCAAACGTGACATGTACTCCCCAGAGTGCCGCAGAGTACCTGTTTACGTCACAACGTGCGACCACGAAGACACGGGCCGGCAGACACTACCTACTAAGTGACTTCTCCAGCAATGTAGATGGTCGGACGGGGGCGATGGACCAACAGCATTCGCGCATCTGACTGCGGCCACCAGCACATCGTCGCGACCTTGCCTTCGGCCAACACGGGGGCACCGCCAAATGGCCGGTGATTTTCATCCCACAATGTCCGGAACACGCGCTCCATCTCTGCCAGACCTGAGCACTGCGCGTAGTGCACGAGAACGTAGGCCGCGTCCACGAGATTCGCGGTACCTAGTGGATACCAAGGGTCTTGGACGGAATCGTGTCCAATGCCAACGCTGGCACCGGCAGCCCACAGCGCCTTGACCCGGGTGTGGCCTCGACGGACGGGGCCGTTGTCGTAGCGGCCCTGCAGGACGCTGTTGTCGAGCGGGTTGGTGACAATCTGAACACCCGATTCAACAACGAGCGCGACCACCTTCGCTGCGTGGGGATTGGGGTAGCTGTGCATCGCGGTGCAGTGCCCGGCTACGACACGACCCGCCATGGCGCGGTCAATCGTCTCAGCACACATGCGCTCGAGGTGGCGACTCGAGGGGTCGTCGGTCTCATCACAGTGAACATCGACCATGAGTCCTCTGGCCTCTGCCAGGTCAAACGCCAGCTTGAGCGACGCATTCCCTTCGTCATGTGTACGCTCGTAGTGCGGAATCGCTCCCACAACATCACACCCAGCGTCAATCGCAGCCCGCCAAGCGTCTTGCCGGCCTGGAGCCCGTAGAATCCCGCGCTGGGGAAAGGCGACGAGCTGCAGGTCCATACCCAGCTCGGCCAGGTCCGGCTTGAGCGAGACCAATGCTTCCACCGCCACCGGACACTCGGTGTCGACATGGCTTCGAATGCGCAGGCAGCCCCAAGACTTGTACATCTTCGCAGTCGTCAGTGCGCGGTCGCGAACGTCCTGAACGGTGAGAGAAGGCGCGATTGCAGCCCAGTTTGCGATGCCCTCAACAAGCGTTCCACTGTGGTTAGGCGCACGGTCGGCCAGCAATGCTGCGTCTAGGTGGCAGTGAGGCTCGGCCAGTGGCGGGGTCAGCCAGCCATCCTGAATGTGGTCTTCGCCGGGTAGAGCCGCCAACGTCTTGGCCGAGGCAATCTTCGCAATGACGCCGTTGCTGACACGCACATCAACGGTGTCCTCTCCGAGGCGGACGTTGGAAAACAGGCAGCTACTCATCGCTTCATGACCTTTGTGGCGAGTCCGTAGAAGGCACCGGCAATACCGAATCCGATGAACCAAGCGTATGTGTACAGCGAGTCGAAGAACACGGGAAAGACGCCGTCCCCCACAACACCTGCTTTATGCAGGAAGCCCGGAAGGTTGGGGGCTGCGCCAAGCACGAGCGCCAGCACCGCAATGATGTTGAATCCGCCAGAGTAAAAGTACTTGCCGCGTGCCTGATACAGCGCTTCAATGTCGAACTTTGTGCCGCGAAGCAGGAAATAGTCGACGATGAGGATTCCGCCAATCGGGCCGAGCAATGCCGAATAGCCAACAAGCCAGACAAACAGGTAGTCGCCAGTGTTCTCAAGCAGCTTCCACGGCAAGATGACCAAGCCAATGGCCGCGGTGATGTAGCCGCCGAGCTGAAAGCCAATGCGCTTCGGCTTGACGTTGATGAAGGCGTTGGCGGGAGACACCAGGTTCGCAGCAATGTTAGTAGACAAGGTCGCAACAGCCAAAACGAACAGGCTGATGACGACAGTTACGCCGGACATCCAGCCTGAACTCTCTTCACCCATACGGCCCAACAGCTTGGTCGGGTCCGCAATCGTCTCGCCAAAAATCGTAAAGGTGGACCCGGTGACCGCAACGGCAATGAACGCAAACAACGTCATGGTCAACGGCAGGCCAATGGCTTGCCCCAAGAGTTGGTCGCGCTGGGACTTCGCGTAGCGGGTGAAGTCCGGAATATTCAGTGAGAGCGTGGCCCAGAACCCCACCATCGCAGTGAGCGACGGGAAGAAGACGGTGAAGAACTGGCCCTCCCGGGGGCCACCAACGGCAAAGTCGGAGGGACGGCTAAAGGTCTCACCAAAGCCACCAGCTTGGACATACGCCCAAGCCAACAGTGCCAGTCCCATGGCGATGAGAAACGGAGCTGCGTACGTCTCTAGGATGCGGATGGACTCGATACCTGCGTACACAACTCCAACCTGAATGGTCCAGAACAACAAGAAGCACGAGAACTCACCGGCGTTGATACCGAGCAGAGGCAGGTCAGCCCCTTCCAGCAGTCCGCCCGTAAGAACGTTCATCAGGTGGTAGATGCTAACGCCGCCAAACCACGTGTTGATTCCGAACCAGCCACACGCCACAAGGGCCCGTAGAATCGACGGAATGTGCGCCCCATGAATGCCGAAGCTGGCGCGCGCGAGCACTGGGAATGGAATGCCATACTTGGTGCCTGGGTGCCCGTTGAGCACCATGGGAACCAACACGATGGCATTGCCCAAGGTGATGGTGAAGATGGCTTGCCAAGCGCTCATTCCCTCAGCCACGAGGCCGCCAGCGAGGGTGTACGTGGGCACACAGACGACCATGCCAACCCACAAGGCGGCCATGTTGAACACCGACCAATGACGCTCAGCGTCAGTGGTTGGGCGGATGTCGTCGTTGATGAGGTTTGCGTCTGGGTTGTTGAGCACGTTCTCTCCGGCCGGGGTGTGTACCACACGTGCCCGCTGGCGTGCAGCGATGTGGCACTGGCAATGAGGGGCGCATAGCTAAGACCGCATGAAGACTGCGTTTGTCACTGCCCTACTCGCCGTGAGTGCTTGTCAGAACGAATACGACTGGGCGCTCGGAGGGGGAAACACAACGGCTTTGTCATGGACCGAGGGTGAGACGCGGCTTGAAATCGACGCAGTCATCCGACAGGAGCCCAGTGTTTGGCCACGCGTGCCAGTGTCCAACGCCCTGCGCATCAGCACAGAGCCTCTAGTGGACATCCACTACTCGGACCGGCCGAACCTCGACGTGAATCCCCAACGCGCGGGCGCCGCCAACCTACGGGGCATTCTGGAGCCCTGCGAAGATGATCAGATGTGCGTGACCCGAGTGCGCGTTGTCCTGTCGAGCGATGACCCACCGAACAGCGTTGACGTGGAAGCGGACGTCATCTTGAGCGGACGTGCGCCTCCCATAGGTCGGCGAGTAGGCGAGATCGAGCTGCAGCTCCTGCTGCCCGAGTAGAGCGCTCCGTCGCCATGCGACTGCGAGCACGACAACCGATTAAATTGCGTCGAAGCGGCTGAATTCCATGGTGAACTGACCACGGCCCTTCGTAGAACTACGAAGGTGTGTGGTGTAGCCAATCAGCTCGGACAGGCCGCACTCGGCGGTGATGCTGGTCGTCCCGTCATCCGCTTCGTGACCAAGAATGGTCGCCCCACGTGCCTGAAGGTCCCCCAACACGCCACCCGTGTTCTCGTCTGGACACACAACCTCGACCGCCATGATGGGCTGAAGAAGCACGCCACCGGCAGCACGCAAGGCATCACGAACAGCGCTTGCAGCGGCGATTCGTAGGGCCTGTGGACTGCTGCCAGGCGTAAATGTGGTCACGTGTTCTACGTTCAGGGCGACGTCTTCGAGGGCGGCACCTTCGATAGGGCCACCGGCGAGCGAGTCATTGGCTCCCTGCTCAACCGCTGCCAATTGTTCGGCACTCGGCGTGAAGTCGGCTGGTTCCCAGGTGGGTGTACAGGTGACCTGAAGGCCGCTAGCGCGTTCCAACGGAGACACCGTGACGCGGACGTCCGCCTTGAGCAGAATAGCTCCGCCAGGGGCGTCAATCGTACGGTCAACACCGCCCGTCACCGTGGCAGAACCAGCGATACTCTCGCGATGGACAACCCGTGGCTTACCGGAACGAACTGCGACGTTGAACTCGCGCTGCATCCGCTCAAAGGCAATCTGCAGGTGAAGCTCACCCATTCCCTTGAGTACGCGCTGGCCCGTCTCGGGGTCATCTGCGTACAGAAGCGTAGGGTCTTCTTCGGTGATCTTGCGCAGTGCCTCTAGAAGCTTCTCTTCGTCCTTGCTGGACTCCACCTCAATGGCCAATCCCAACACGGGCGCACGGGCGTCGATGCGTTCGAGAAGAACGGGCGTGTCCGGGGCGCAGAGTGTGTCTCCGGTGGAGGCATGACGTAGGCCAGCGAGCAGCACAATCTGCCCTGCGACGGCCTTCTCGATGCGGTTCTTCTTGTTGGCGTCAATGCCGAAGACACGCGCCACACGTTCGACCTCTCCACGTCCGGCGAGCAGCACCTTGTCACCGGGCTCAAGCGTGCCACGGTACAACCGCGCGAACACGTGGCGGCGACCATCGAACAACTGCACCTTGAAGGCGAGAGCGACAAGCGGTTCGTCCTTGTCCATACCGATTTCAACGGGCTCTTCAGCTTCGTTGAGGCCCATGGACGAAGGGCGCTCCAAGGGGTTTGGCATGACCCGGAGGATGGCGTCCAATACTGGCTGGACTCCCCAGTTTCGCAATGCTGATCCGCTGAAACACGGGCGAATCACACCAGCGCGCGTCAGGCGGGTCATGACGGACCAGATCTCATCTTGGCTCACGTCCTCTTCCATCACCACCTTGTCCGCCAGGTCTTCGTCATGCTCGGCCAAGGCCATGAGCATGGTCTCCCGGTACTCGGCAGCCATCTCTGCTTCGTGCGGCTTGAACGGGCGGGTGGTGACGTCAATGCCCTTGTTTCCACTGAACATGTAGGCCTGCTCTTCGATGAGATGCAGCACCGTCTCTTCGTCCGCAATCGGCACGCAGACGGGAACGGGATTCTCCTTCAACCGACGCCGAATGCTCTCTAGGGCGCGGTCGAAATCTGCTCCCGGGCGGTCCATCTTGTTGATGAAGACGAAGCGGGGAACATCAAACTTGTTGGCTTGGCGCCACACGGTCTCGGTCTGCGGCTCCACGCCACGAACGCCGTCCATGACGATGACGGCGCCATCCAACACGCGCATGGACCGTTCTACCTCAATAGTGAAGTCCACATGGCCCGGCGTGTCCACGATTTGAATGAGGTGGTCATTCCACGGACACTGGGTGACCGCACTGGTGATGGTGATGCCGTGTGCCTGTTCCTCGGCCATCCAGTCCATGTGGGCCGTTCCGTCATGCACTTCCCCAATTCGGTGGGATGCACCGGTATAAAAAAGCACGCGCTCTGTCAGCGTTGTCTTGCCGGCGTCCACGTGCGCGGCAATGCCGACGTTGCGCACTTGTGTCAGCTCAAAGTCGGTACCTGTTTTGGGCTTGGCCATGGTCGTCTCCCGGGTGCCCGCGGCTAACCGTGTGAGCGACCCGCGGCCAAATCACCGCTGTCGCTGTGCGTCAGTGAGCTGCCGGTTGAGCGGGTGCTTCTTGTCGAGTAACTTGCCCCACTGCTCGGCGTGACCAAGCAGTTCCTTGGCTTCAGCCCGCCCACCGCGGGCGAAGACCTCTCGGGCCTGCAACACGAGCAGCTCCACCAAATTCTCGGCGGCGAGCACGGTAATCGGGTGTTCTGGGCCCAGCTTTCCTTTCAGCAAGCTCGCTGCCGGGTCCAGCCAACCCATCGCTTCAGCAAACCGACCGCGGTCTGCAACGAACTTGCCGAGCTCCGCATAGCGAACAGCGACCTCAACGCTTCCCTCGCCATGCAGTCGAACCTCGGCTTCCAGCGCTTCCTTGAGCAGTCCTTCCGCTTCATCCGGACGCCGACGCTCCAACGTGATGCGCGACCAAGCAGTCAGGCGCTCTGGCAACGCTGGATGAGGGTCTCCAGCTCGCTTGGTGCTGGCAACCGCCTGCTCAAGTAAGCGGTACGCTTCTTCGTACCGCTCGATACGGCGCAGAGCCATGCCCAGGTCAAAGCTCGCCTCCGCCTTTTGCTCCTCTGTTCCAGTCGCCTGCGCATGCTGATGCAGGTCGCGCAGCACCGGTTCTGCCTGCCCGTACCGTGTGAGCTGGGTGAGCACTGCGGCGAGTACACGCGCTTTGGGGACCGTTCGAGCATGCAGGGGTCCAAACCGGTCGCGTGTGAGCGTGTGGGCCTCTACAAGCAGCGGAACCGCCTGCTCTGCACGGTCGCTGCGCAGGTACAGATCGGCCAGCTGGGCCGCAACCACACCGGTGGTCTTTGGCGCGAGGTCCCGTCGGATTCGATGGGCAAGAATAAGCAGCTGCTCCGCTTGTTCAGGCTCTCCATTGCGCATGAAGTGAAGGGCCAAGTTGCCAGCAACAATCGCCACCCGCATGTCGCGACCGCCAAGAGTCTCGCGCAGTCCTTGGAAGGCTTGAGACAACATTCGCCCAGCGTCTTCATTGCGCCCGGCCCGGTCTGCCAGAGCGCCAAGTGCTCCGAGTTCAATCAAGGTGTCCGGATGACTCGCTCCAAGACGAACCGTGCGTACACGAACCAAGCCACGCGTCGCCGCCACCGCCTTGCGCAGCTCTTGAGACGCCGCCCAGTAGTCGCGAACACGGGACAACAGACGTTCCCCGACCGGATGGAGCGACTGTGTTGGCAACAAGAACCGCTGCTCCGGAACCGCTGCCAAGGCAAGCACCCAGGAATCCCCGAGCTGTCCTTCGGCGAGAACGCCGTGACCGCCGTCGCCAAACAAGTCCGCAATGCGCTTTGCCGCTTCGTTTCGTAGGTCCACCGGGCCCCTCCATGCAGCGCACCCTACCCTACACAGCGCTCTGGTGGACGTCGTCCCTCCATCAAGGCTACACAGCACGCATGCTGACCCTCATCATCGCCGCTGCCCTCGCTCAAGACGTCTCACCCATGGCGGATGCGCACGCCTTCACCGATACCGTCGGACAGGAGGACTGGACCACGCACTGGACTGCCTTTGTGACCGGAGTCGATGACGTCGCCAATCCCGAGGACGGCCCCACTCCGCTCAACCACGAAGCTGCCGCAGCCCTTGCACTCGCCGTCACGGCGGTTGAGGCAGAGGGACACGACGTGTCGGTTGTCGACGACGACATCCGCGCCCAGCTCGTGCGACGCATGCCGCTGCGCCGTGCATACGACGCCCAGAGCCTAGAGATGGGCGCCACCTACCGTGAAGCACTGGCCCAAGCCGTCACTGCCTTGGGGCGCGACCCTCGTGCCTTGTGCATTGAGCTTCGCGCAGTCCGCGCACGCTTCGAGACTGGAGAGCACGAACTCGCCTTGGATGTGCTGTCGGGCCTAGACAGTCAGTACAGCCACCCGTACGACATCGCCGTCGTCCAACACCTGCACGGCCAGCTCTTGCTCAAGCAGGGCGACGCAGCAGCCGCCCTTCCCTTGCTGCTCGCAGCCCGCGACGTCTACGACCCGGATGCCAAGCGGGTGCAGCGCGCTCCGACCCTCGACCGCACCCTCTTGTGGGATGACCTGGCTCGAACCTACGACGTTCTCGGCGAGACCAAGCTAGCCAAGAAGGCCCGCAAACAATGGAAGAAAGCCGTAAAGCTAGGCCCCAGTGATTCGCTCTGGTTGAGCGACCAAGAGCGGCTGAGCGTCGTCCTTGAAGAGCCGTTTCAGGGGACCTGCTGGGACGGTGACTCGTGGTGGAGTCAGGTTCGTGAAGGCGCCCAGTAAGGCGCGCCCGTCCTCGCTACTGATTCGTCACGTCTCGAACAAAAGAAATGCTCCTGTGCTGTGGTGAATCCGCTGTTCCCGTGCAGTCCAGAGCGTCACCAGCGAGCGTACAATCCATGTTCAGATCACCGCTTCGGAACGCAATCGTGTGCACAGCTGCCGAGACCTCATTCCAGGCCCCGCTATACGTCAACCTGGCCACCGACGTGTCAGTCACATCATCCCGTGTGTTGGCGTACTCATAGGTCGATGTCAGTGCCACGCTATCCACGCCAACATTCAGAGCCATACTCCAGGTCTCAACGTAGGAAACCCTGCGGTAGGTATCCAGAGAGACGAACGGCATCGTGTAGGTCTGGTCCGCGAAGTCGGCCAGTGAAGTGGCGGTCCACTCACCCACAATGTTCCGCTCAGACTCCGTGTTCGCCTCAGTAGGTTCCGCTCTATCACTGCTGGTGGTGGGCTCTTCTGCGTGTGCAGTCGCTCCCAGAGCGAGTGCAGAAAGCGGCAGTAAGAATGTACGATTCATCGGGGGGCCCCTGCCGATCGGCGGAATCTACTAGCGTTCTCGCTCGGCGGCCATGCCATCTGACGGCTTCAATGAAATTGGATCCGCGCCTTCCCAGTCCACAAGAGGTGAACCGAGCGAAAGCCCTAGTCGACACGCACTTCACCCGAGCCAGACACATCGCTCGTGACCTGCGGATTACCGTGCAGTTCAACGTCGCCAGAGCCCATCAGCGCGACGTCCGCTGAGCCGGTGACGGTCAGTGAGACGGACCCGCTTCCAAGCAGTCGCACGTCCGCATCCACCGTGATGAGGTCCTCAGCGTCAGCATCACCGGACCCCTCTACGCTCACATCCACAAAGTTCGCCCGTCCACTTAGGTCCAGGCCCCCAGAGCCCTCCAAAGCGACGACAACAGCGTCTGTGTCAATGCCTTCAATGGTGATTCCACCACTGCCCTCGGTGCGGATCTGTTCGAGTGCCATGGCTGTCCCGGTCGCGAGGACATCGCCGCTTCCTTCGTTGAAGACCGTGGTCAGAGCCGCTGTGGCGCCGTCGATGTCTAGGTCTCCGCTGCCCTGGGTGCTGGCGTAGGTCAGCTCCGGCACACGAACGTGGACCTCACACTGACCAACGCCGGTCCACTGGGTCCCCTCGCGCACGGAGATGTTGAGCGTGTCGTTGCTGTCGACTTCAGTGATGATGTCCTCGATCAGGCGCTCACCACACACAATCGACACCGCTTCTGGTCCGCCAACATCAATCTCTACGTCGAACATGCCGGACGTATCTACGCGGCTGAACGCGTCGACTGTGCGGTCTTCACGGGTGACTTCACCCGCATTGATTTGAACATCACAGGCGACGAGAGACAAGAGAGCAAAGAGAGGTGCAAAGCGCATGGTGGGCTCCGGATTGGGCGGTTCAATGGCTAAGACACCGCCTCCTCCGAAAAGCGCTACCGCCCGCCTCCACGACGACGAACTAACCATGCCAAGCCGGCGAAAAGCATTGCCCAAGCCATAAGAATCGGCGCACGCCACACCGGTATTTCCTGACGGTCCCACACCGTCCGACCCGCTTCGACATCTCGCAGCGGAGCCGCAAAGTCACCGCTGGCATGGAACTGCCCTTCGGTGCGCGACGCGAGCCACTGAAGAAAGGCAGGGTCAGGCTTGAGCTCGTCCAGCTCGGGGTCGCGAGCGCTGACGGCGTACACCGTGCTGGCACTCAACTCCTCGTTCGGCCCGCCCACTGTCACGTCGACCTGATGGGCACCGTTGCGGTCTGCAGGCAGCTCGAGAACGTATTCGCCGTCCCGGTCCGTCGTGTAGGTCCGCTCAATGACCGTTGGGCCGTTGGTGACAATGACTTTTACGGGGGAATCGGCCAAGGCTTCAAATCCCGTGTCCCGTGCACGCACGATGATGCGCACGGTGTCGCCTTGGCGGTAGTTTTCCTTCGGCGTGTCCACCGTGATGCGCTGGCTGCTTGGGTCCGCCATGAGCCAGCGGAAGCTGTTCTTCCAGAAGCGTAGATAGGCCTGATTTCCACGCCCCTCTGCGGCCTCGTCGAAGGTCCACTGCCAGCTCGCGTCGATGGTCAGAGCCATTGTGCGGCCCCGTCCCGCCTCTCGCACCGCCAGGATTGGCATGGCAGCGCCATCGGCCCCGCGCAGAGTGGGATGCTCGAGCAGAACTGTCGCATCATTGTGCGCGCCAACAACCCGATTGGTTCCCGGAAGTTCGGGAAGGCGGTCCCACCAAATCGCGTTCTCTGCGGCGTCAGGAACCAAACGAGTGATGGGGTGACGAGCGCCGTCTTCGGTCAGCGTGGGGTGGAACAGACCTTCGTCAATCGGCTCGCCTGCAACGCCTAAGCGCAGTGGGAGAATGCCTTCAATTGGCGAGCCACGGTAGCCGCCGTTGTCGAAGCTCTTGGCACCACCGACCATCACCAGAGCATGGCCATTCTCGGCCACATAATCACGAATGTTCCCCAGCAGACGGTCATTCTGCATGCCGAAATAGGGCTCGGGGTCGAAGTTTTGTAGGACGACCAGATCGAAATCATTCAGGTCTGTGCTGAACAGGTCGTGGTACGGAAACTCAATCAGCGACAGCTCGCGGTCGGTATACGGCGCCGCCACATCCTGGCGTGTACGCAGAATGAAGAAGCTGACCAGGTCCACCGACGGGTCACCCTTGAGAAAGCGGCGTAGGAACTTCACATCCCAGCTCGGAGACCCCGCTACCTGCAAGACACGAATGCGGTCACGCACAACGCGTACAACCACGGGAAGCGAGTTGTTCGCGGGAACAGCGTCGCCCTCGAAGACGGGTACCTTTACCGCATAGCTGAAGCGACCTGCGGACTCGGGGCGGATGGTGAACGACACGTTCCCGCGCCCTTCATCGTCTAATGTGACGGTCTGTTCGGTGACCACCGCCCCATTCCGCAACAGCGACGCTGGCACAGTGCGGCCCGCAAAGCCGAGCCCTTCAATCTCGGCGGTCAGGGTGAAGTCGTTGCGCAAGAACGCAAACCCACCCGAATCAATGCTGCGCACCGACAAATCGACCAGCCCAACATCAGAGCCCACCGCGTAGACACTCAGCGGACCGGGTAGTTCTGGCGGTAGTGCGTTGTCACCGTCGTCTCGGAAACGGCGACGCAGTAGTCCGCGGTCAATGCCATCGCTGATGAGGACAACACCGGCCAGCTTCTCGCCCGCGACCCGCTCACGAAGGGACAACAGCGCGCCTTCAATATCGGTGCCGGACAGATTGAACTCGGACGGGGCGCCCAACAGCATGTCGTTGCCGAAGGTGTACACGTCGACATCTGTTCCATCGATCCGCTCCAAGATGGACAGGGCCTCGATGGAGCGCTCCACACCTTCTTCGCGCGTGGACATGGACGACGAGCCATCGACTAAGACCGCAAGTCGACCCGGCTCCGTTCGGCCCTCTTCTTCGAGCCACACAGGACGTGCTGACGCGACAATCAGTGCCAGCAAGGCCAGCCCGAACAGCGTGCTGTCGATGATCTTTATGCGCAGTGGACGGTCACCAAACAGCGACACCACCCACACCAAGATGGTCGCTGCAACCGCGCACAGCACCATCCACTGTGGAGCAGTCCACACCAGTGAGCCACCAGACCCAAGCTCTCCGCCTAGCCAGAAGTTCATCACTCGAGTCGCCGCTCCATCAAGAGTTGGCGCACATGCACTTGGTCGCGCTTGTAGTTCGCAGTGAGCGAATACATCACAAGGTTGATCCCCAACTTAAGCGCTTCACGTCGCTGACGTTCACCACCGGGGACCACGGGTCGCACGTGGCGGCCATCCGGTCCGCGCTCAAGCGCACCCGACAGGTCATTGCGCGAGTACAACACCGGGGCAACATTACCCACGGTGACACCCTCCAAGAAGCTGTGCAGGTCGACACGTCCAAGGGGACGGTCAAGCAAGAAGAACGCCCGAAACACCGAGTGGTCAGCCGGAATCGGTGACAGCGGACGCGTTGGGAAAATCGCCGCGCACAGCTCGCGAACCGACGCGTCGAACCCGCTGGTCTCCGCACCGCTGGTGTCATCAAACAGAAGGAAGCCGCCGTATGACAGGTAGCGAGACAGCTGCTGCAGCCCCTCACTCGACGGCAAGTCAAAGCGGTCGGCGCCGGCAATCACTGCGAATGGATGGTCGAACAACGCGATGTCACTGGGGTCCACACGCGGCACCTCAGTCTTGCAGGCGACGGAGGTGGTGTTGACGACGTCGTACAACAGGCGCTTCCACGCATTGGGCCGACTCACCGTGCCTGGGATGTCCAGCTCGGCAATGTCGACGTCACTGCTGTCTCCAAATGCGAAGGCCTGCGGCGACAAGCCCACAGCAGTGAGCGCAGACAGTGCCGCTAAAAAGGTGCGACGGTTCATGTGGAGCTCCCCCGGACGGCCAACAGGGCCTGCGCAAGCAGCATGAAGATGGACAGACCCAAGAAGCCTGGGGTCAGGTCAATGCGTCGGGTAAACAGCTCTGGCTCCAGTTCCTCTTCTGAGGCACGTACGCTCTTGTATACGCGCACATCACTCTCGTTCGGAGGAACATTGACGGCAATCCACGCTATCGGCGGCGCATCTGGAAGCTTCATCTGGTACGCACCCGCAGCTTCTGGGGTGAAGACGATAGTTGCACCATCAATACGAGCGCGAACCAAGGCGCCATCCGGTCCAATTACATCTGGCTCAAGGGCGATGTCCGGCAACGGAATGACCAGTGACTCCCCAACACGTCCGTCAAAGCGAGCTGCAGTGCCGCCGCTCTCGCCACCCAAGTAGGCGACGAGCCGCTGCATCATGGGCATGAATGCCGTCTGAAGCGGAAAGTCTCCCCATGACAGGTCAATGCTTCCGGTCCATAAGACCACGCGTCCAGCCCCAACTTTGCGCTCGACCATCGCTGGAAGACCGCCCTCCCAGTTGAGCAATGTGGTGACATCATCGTTGTCTACGTACGGCTCAAGCGTCAGGACTCGACGCGAGCGAACGCGGGTAAACAGGCCCCGACCTGACCGCGCAAATGGCGCGAAGATTTCGTGCGACAGGTCAGGTAGCTCCAGCGGAACCCCCGGTTCATCTGCCGCTGCGAGCGACCGTGGCCGACGAATCTGAGCCGGTAGCAACGGGCCAAGAGCGGCCTCGTAGCGCTCAGCGGTAATGTTGGTGCCGCCGGTAATTACGAGATTCCCGCCGTTGCGAACAAAGGCCATCAGCTCGGCTGCAAACGGACGCGGGTCAGCGACGTTGGCCAGAAAGACCACGCGGTGAATGTCAGGGTCGAGTGTGGTCAGGCCCGCAGGCGTAATTACGTCAGGACGCACACCCGTGCGGGCCCCGCCCCACGGCGCCAACGCACGCTCTAGGAAGTACACCTCGGACCGAGTTGGGGTGTCGCCTGGGTCGCCGTCAACCACCAACACGCGGCTCGCGCCGACCCGAGGCAAGTGGAAGTAGGCAGAGTTGTCGAAGGGTAGGTCTGGGTCTTCACAGTCGACCCGACCGACACCGCCGAGCGCTTCCCGCGGCACGGTGACCCGCTCGGTCGCCTCACCACCGGCAGGCACGTCAATAAAGATGGGCACCGCTGCACCATCCGGCAGGGTGACTTCACACGCGGTCTCGGTCGGCTCCGTTCCGTAGTTGGCCACAGTGATGGTGACTTGACCGCCCTCAATTCCCTCGCCGTACTCCGCCTGTAGAACGGCGACATTGCGCGGTGGATCTGCGGCGACGGGCTTTGGAATCACCACACCACCACCGGCGACGAGCAACGCCAGTTCAGACTCAGCCCCCGTCACATGGTCGGGACCGGCCTCGTCACTAAACAGCAAGACAGCACCCGGCTCACCCGCCAGCAACTCACGAGCTTCATGCAGGGCATCACGCAGGTTGGACGCCCCACCTTGCAGCTCAACAGCAGCAACGCGCGCGCTCACGCTCTCGAGGTCTTCGGTCAGCTCAGGTGTGACGCGACGGGCCTCAGTGCCGTAGACCACAAGGCCGAGCTGTGTACCCGGCGGCATCTCCGCAATCTCCGCAATGGCCTCGGCACGAGCGCGGGACAACAATGACGACCCTGTGTCCGTCAGCGACATGCTCAACGACTGGTCGAGCACCACAACCACGCGCCCAGAGCCCGCGTATGTAGGAATGCCTCCCTGGTAGCTAAACTCAAGGCCTGCAGCGGTCAGCGCGAGCAACGCCACGACCAAGAGACGCAGCAACAACAGCAACCAGTCCTTCATCCGCCGGCGGCGTCGAAGACGCTTGCTCAGCCGCTTCGCGAGCAACATGGCGCCAAATTCGCGCTTGGACTTGGGAACCTGCTTTGACAAGTGAGCCAGAATGGGAAGAATCGCGAGAGCGGCAAGCCCCAGTGCCCATGGCAGCAGTGCGGTCAGCGCCATGTGGGCTCCGAAGCTACATTGCCGAAAATGACGCTGCGAAGGGCAACGGCCATGTCTTCGTCTGTGGCGGCAAGGATGTGTTTACCGCCTACTGCGACCACACCCGCGCGAACCTCAGCGACGTACTCGTCAACCACCTCACCAAACAATTCTCTGGCCCCCCCCGGATCAATCGGCAGGGCCTCCCCACCCTCAGGACTAAAGAACAGGCCCGGCTGCTTGAAGTTGAGCGTCCACTCGCCGCGGTCGAACAAGTGGACCAAGCGAAGGTCGGTCTTGCGTCGGGTGAGCGCTTTCATGGACGGCAGCCACTCGCTGGGCTCCTCCATGCCGTCTGTGATGACGATGCATAAGCTGCGTCGCCGCACTCGCTGGCCAATGCGCGCCAACGCCGGAGACAGCTCAGCTCGGCCGGCGGGTTGCACACTGGCCAACTGCATAAACAACAACTGAAGGTGGTTCTTGCTTGAGCGCGGTGGCAGCGAAACATGCGCCATGCCCTCACCGCCAACAATCTCCAGCCCAATCGGCTCGCCATGGCGGTGCAGAAAGAACAGAAGCGTGGCCGCCATTGTCAGCGCGTACCCAGCCTTCGACTTGTCTAAGTCCGGGTAGCCTCCGACTCCAGTACCTCCGGTTCCCATATCGGCCGACAAGTCGACCACAACGGTGCAAGCAAGCTCGGTCTCGGTCTCAAACCGCTTCACCACGAGCTTGTCCGACCGCCCCATGACCCGCCAGTCCAGGTGACGAAGGTCCATTCCACCGCGATATTCCAGGTAGTCGGCGAACTCCACCGCACTCCCGACACGTCGGGACCGGTGTTCTCCGACCAGCAACGCATCTGTGAGGACGCGCGCGCGAAGATGCAAGTGCCGCACTCGCGACAGGACGGTGGGGTCCCAATTCATGGGGCTAGCCGAGCTCCTCGATGAGTTGTGCAATGACCGAATGTGGCGTCATTCCAGCCGCTTCCGCTTCGAAGTTCAGCACAATCCGGTGGCTCAATACGGCCGAAGCAATGGCCTTGACATCATCAATGCTCGGCACCTCATGCCCGCGGAGAGCCGCCCAGGAGCGTGCCCCAATGGCCAGGTATTGACTGGCACGAGGACCCGCTCCCCAGCGAATCCACTGAGCCGCGTTGGCCTTGTGCTCGGGCCGCGTCATGGTCGCGAGCTTCACCGCGTACTTCACAACATCCGGGTTCGCTGGCAGACGGCCGAGCACGCCTTGTAGGGCGAGCAGTCGGTCGCGGTCGAGTACCTGCTTGGCCTCCGGCATGACGCCAACCGTGGTTCGCCGCACGATCTCCTCTTCTTCGGCCATGCTTGGGTAGCCAACCTTAATGGAGAACATGAAGCGGTCTTGCTGGGCTTCAGGCAGTGGGTACGTGCCTTCCTGTTCGATCGGGTTTTGGGTTGCGAAGACCAAAAACGGCTTGTCAAGGGGGTAAGTATGACCCGCCGCGGTGACCTCACGCTCTTGCATGGCTTGCAACAGTGCCGCTTGCGTCTTTGGGGGCGTTCGGTTGATCTCGTCTGCCAGCAGCAAGTTGGAGAAGATCGGGCCTTTGACGAAGCGTAGCTTTCGCGCGCCAGTCATCTTGTCTTCTTCCAAGATCTCACTGCCGGTGATGTCCGCTGGCATCAGGTCGGGGGTGAACTGGATGCGTCCGTGCTGCACGCCGACCGCATGGGCGACGGTGTTGACGAGCAAGGTCTTGGCGAGTCCTGGCACACCCACAAACAAGCAATGTCCGTTGGCGAACAGTGCAGTGAGCATCAAGTCGACGACGTGCTGCTGACCGACCACTACCTTCCCAATACTCTCTAGAAGGGCCTGCCGCGTTGGCGCGAGCGCTTCAAAGAGCGCCACATCGTTGTCCATTCTTCCTCCGCCTTGCGGCTACTGGTTCACCAATTCTTCGTAGTACCGACGCTTGAGCGCCCGGTACTCCTCTGGGACGTCGCCTTCCATGCCTTCGAGCAATGCGCGACGGTATTCTTCCGGCGTGCGGAACTCTTCGGGCCCCGGAATCTCAATCTTTCGGCCGCTGGGCTCGGTGCCTTGACGGTCCTGCCCACCCGGTTGGTCTCCTTGACCCTCTTGTTCACCGCCTTGGCCTTCGCCTTGGCCTTGACCCTCACCTTGCTCGCCGCCCCGTTGTTGACGCGACCGCTCAGCGGCTTGCCGCATGGACTGTTCGAGCGCCTGACGTGCCTCGGCAATGCGCTGTGCCGCAGCCCCCTGCGACCCCTCAGCACTCATCGCCTGGCCTTGTCGTAAGCCCTGTCCCGCTTGCCCCATGCGCTCACCGGCCTGCTCTAGGGACTCGCTACCGCCCTTGGGCTGCATACCGGTCTCTTGACCCAGCTGCTCCATCTGTTGTTGGGCAGCCTCGGTTTCTTGTTGCAGTTGCTGCTGACGCTCACTCAACTGTTGGAGTTGCTCCGACATCTCTGGGCTGGACGCGGCATCATTCTGAGCAATCTGCTGCAAGATACGGTCTGCTTCGTCCAAGTCGCCCTGCAAGACGCTGAGTGCTGGCGCTCCTGGCCCCGGGAGATTGCCTCCACGTTGTCGCTCGGCCATACGGTGCGACATCTGGGAAGACTGAAGGCTGGAGCGCGACCGATACGCTTCCTGCATGGCGCCATTGATGTCGCGCGCTTCCGCGGATTGTTGAAGCTGTTTGAAGGCTTCTTCCAAGGCGGCAGAGCGCTCGCGTTCGTTAAACGACCGCCGAGCCGTGTCCAAGCCCTCCCGGTAGGTACCGGAGTTCTCGGCGAGTCGTGCAACCACGACATCGAGTTCCTCCCACAGCTGCATGTTGTCGCTAAATCGCTCACCATCAGCGGACTCGCGAATCTCCTGAACTTCCTCTTGAAGCTCGCGTTGGGTGTCTTCCAGACGCTGAAGCTCATCGCGCAGGTCTCGCGCTTCGGCCATGGCGTCACCGTCCGCGTCTTGCTGACGCGCCTGCTGCTCGGCCACACTCTCCGCCATCTGCTCAAGCTGACGAGCAATGCGCTCCATCAGCTCGCGAGCCTCGTCCATATCCCCGTTGGCGATTGCCTCACGTGCTTGCTCAAGCAAGCTCGACAGCTCTTGTGTGCGCTGATTTAGGAGTTCTTTGAGTGGACCGCGCTGAAGCTCGGACAGCTTGGACATCATCTCGCGAAGAACCGCTTCTAGCTGGTCGAGCTGTGCCGCCATTGCCAGCGGGTCCACGTCTTCCTCTTGAAGCATCTCAGCCAAGTTCTCGGCCAAAGTCGATGCTTCCTGGGTGCGCTTCATGACCTCGGAGAAGGCGGCGGCATCCCGCAGCGAATCCAAGAACAGAATGGCGTCTTCCAGAGCGACGATGGCGTCATCACGAAGGCCGGAGGTTGTAATGAAGCTCGCATCTGCCGGGATTTCGGATGACCCAGGCGTGTAGCTGACCTGCGTGTAGCGAATGAGCTCGCGTGCGCTGTCGACGACGGCTTCCACGAGTGGGCGATCGGGTGCCCACTCCGGCACGTCATCCCAGTATTCGTCAATGATGTCGTTGATGGGAGCGTAGCGCTCGCTCAACGTCTCTCCCCAGCGCGCCAGGCCGCCACTGGTATCGGCGACAGGCCATGGCTCAACCAGGTGGTCCGCCAGGGCAAAGATCATGGCATCTGCGAGCGCGGAAAGCCGCTCTGTTCGCCGGCGATCACGTGCACCCTCACCTAGTACTTCAATGCGGATCGGACGCGAGCGACCGGCTTTGGATCCGGCGAAGGAATCGTTGTCCCAGGCCACAATCGCAACGTCGACGACGTCTCCTTCTGACAATCCAAGATCGATTGGCGACAGCGTGACGGAGTCACTGCGTTCCATAGCGCGCCCTTGGGGCTCGCTTAGCAACTGCACTTCCCGGCCGTCGACCTCGAGGGTCACCCTGCGCAGTCCGAAGTCGTCTCTAGCAAGCCAGCCTAGGCCAATAGCCCCGTCAATCGCTAGCTCGTAGCCATCTTCGCCCTCAACGGTCACGTCAGGCGGTGCATCGCCTTCAGGAACAATCTCGAAGGCGGCCGATGTGCGCGGCTCTCCGCCAACGTCCAACACCATCTGCCACTGCCCAGGCTCTGCGGCAATGGTGAACGACCCGCGAATGGCACGCCCATCCAGCACTTCAGCCTCTAGTGGAGCGGCCTCATACACCACGAGTGCAGCCGAGTTGACGGTATCCGCAGCGCGAAGGGCGATGTAGACCACTGTGCCCGGGGGCCCGTGAACATCGCCAGTGCTGTTCGGAATCGTGACGGGTTCTAGTCCCATGTAGTCAGGGTAGACGTAGCGAAGTTCGATGTCTCCGACTCTTGCTGCGCCCATATCGTCGGTCATTTCTAAATCAGTGACCGCAGCGGACGCCTGCCCCGAGTCCTGCCAATACGCGAGCAAACCAAGAGGCCCGCCGGGTACAACGAGCAGCGCCAACAGGGCACACATGCCCGCACCCATAGCAATCGCTGCTCGCCAGTTGGTCGAACCTGCAGGATGTACCTGCGCTGGCGTGATGCCCTCAATGCGACGAGCCGCGCGGCTCGCCACCAAGGCGATGAGCGTCTCGCTTCCTCCACGGGCGTCTTCGGCGTAGTCTACGCTGGTGATCAAGCGGCCACGGAGAGCCGGATCCATGGCTTCGACCAATCGCGCCTGCCGAACCATGTCGCCCTGGGCTGGCCAGTAGCGCAACACGGGTACAACGGCGGCAAACCACCCACTGACTCCAAGCCACAATACGGTCAGTGCCCCCGTTGTGGACGTGTGCCATCGAGCCGCAGCAGCAATCGCCAGCAAGGTCACCAGTCCGGCGGCAACCACGGCGGCATTCAATACAACGCGCACGAGGACGAGCCCCCGCTCCCGGCGAGCCAAGGACCGTACAAACGCGCGGAGTCTATCGAGCTCTGGATTCATTCCCGTCCGGTGCGGCGTTCAAACCTATGCAGCCACGGTAACGACACCACAGCAACCGTGCTGTTCCGATGACGCTCCTTTACTGAGCAGTGACGAGCCCACACACGCTTAGAGCTGGCGGTACACACCTACCGCGACGCCGAGAATGGAGAAATCCCCTGCATTGCGGTCGACCATGATGGGCTGCATGGCGCTGTTTGCCGGCTGCAATCGAATCTTGTCGCCTTCGCGGTAGAAACGCTTCACCGTCGCTTCACCGTCTACCATCGCAACCGCAATCTCCCCGTTCCGTGCCTCGGTCTTTTGGCGAACGAACAGGTAGTCGCCGTCAAGGATGCCGTCTTCAATCATGGACTCACCGGTCACAACCAGTGCGAACACCTTGCCGCCAGCAGGAACCAGCGCCGCATCGATCTGCAGTGTGTCGTCATGGTTCTCAACGGCGTGAAGCGGGTTGCCAGCCGCGACTCGCCCGAGCACGGGAATGCCCACGGTCTCTCCGACCTCTTCTTCAATCAGCGAACCGCACTTCTCCATCAGGCGCATGGAGCGAGGGGCACCACGACCACCAATGCGTTCGATGTAGCCTTTCTTTTCGAGGTTACGGATGTGCTCACTGACGCCGTTGGTCGAGCCGATTCCCATGGCGGTCCCGATCTCGCGAAAGGTCGGCGGGACGCCGCGCTTCGAGATGATGGCCGCGAGGTACTCAAGGACCTCTTTTTGCCGTGGGGATAGGTCTTCCATGTGGGCTCGCCTCTGCACAGGTGTTCACGCAACACGTGTTCAGTACCGGATGCCGGCGGTCCCGTCAAGGTGCTGGCACACCACTGGTATCTCGGAAGCCTACACGCACCCGATTGACGTCTATCTGACCGGCAAATCCGTAGACATCGATGTCTGTCCACATCTCCAGTCCATCGACTCCACTGACATGCACCCCGCCCAAGTATGGCGCGCCCATCAGAGGTCTAGGTTGATCGGTGCAGCCGACTTCTTGTGCGGTGAGGAAGCCGGTCGTCGGTCGGCACCATCGACGCAGCAGGCAATGCCACGCTTCGGTTTGAACCTCAACCACAGCGCAACCCGGTAGCTCAAATCGGGCCGTTCCCTGGGAGTCAATGGACGCCATCAACATCGGAGCCGCCCCAGGACTGTCCTCGGTGTGAACCCACTCGCGAAGGCCGGTGAGCCGCGCCTCATCTGCGACAGCCACCTGCGCGACAGGGTCCGAGTCAAAGGACACCCGAATCGCCCGGCTGTCGGGCACTCCCAAGAAGGCGTCCAATCGAGGGTCGTCTCCTTGCTGGCGAAACAACCCATCAGGGTCACCCAAGCGGTAGGTCAGCGCATCACGGCGCAGTGCATCAAACCCGTTTGCGGTAAACGCAATGGCAACCGGGTCTTCGCGTGACATGGACTGGTTCAAGCCTGGTCCAGACGTGCTCATCGCCCCCAAACAACCAGGCTCCAGCCGATGGATCTGCCCCGCCTGCGTCAGCACCTGCGCGCGAACACCTGGGAAGACGCCTTCGCAGGCCAGATAGTGGATAGGCTCATCAATGCCGCGTTCACGCAAGAACCCGGTCAGTCGTGGCATCTGGGCTACGGAAACTCGGAAGGGGCGTGGCTCGCCCGGCTGTCGCTCAAGGAGAGGATCATCGTCCGGCTCTAGATCGACCAGGGGTGCAATCCAAGCCACCGGACTTGCGAGTTGCACGGCAACGTAGGTGCCCTCAACCATCCGAAAGCGTCGCCCACCGCACTCTTGGTCGGGAAAAACAAGACCGGGCCGGTCGGAGCAATCAACAGGCAGCTCGGCAACCACCGTCCAATCGTCCCCGTGCAGCTCCACAACGACCTCGGAGTCCGCCAGTGGAAACCACAGCTCACTGTGCCCGTCCGCATCAAAGTCCGTCACCCGCCGACTGCGCAAGTCCCGGTGGTCCACGCCAAATCGCCGCATGAATGACAGCGGAACCGCAACCTGATCACTGGTGAGCTCTCCCTGTGCAATGGGAGCGGCAAAGCGGATCTCTGGCTCGTAAGAAACGCCCCGTACAGCTAAGACAATCAGCCCAATGATCACCGCACTCAGAGGGATACCGACGGCAGCGGACCAGCCAGCCCACGCGGGAACTGACCGACGCTCTTCGAGCCGAAAGACGGTCTGGCCAACTCGAAGGGATGAGTCGATGTGGAGCGACTTTCCCTCAGTCGGAATCGGCAGACCATCGACAAAGGTCCCGCCCTCGCTCGCCAAATCGCGCACCCAAAAACCGTTGGCGGTCCACGAAAGCTCGGCATGTTCCAGGCTTGCGCGCTCGTCTTGGAACAAGGGAATGTCCCGACACGTCCGGCCAATCTTAAGAGTGGCGTGTGTCTCCACGCGAAAGGACCGTCCCATGAGAGGACCCTCTGTCACCACCAATTCGTAAATGTACGCCACGCGCCAGTCAGTCTCCGCAGCGCATCATACCGAAGCCGATGCAGGAGGGAAGCGCCCACCACCAGACGGCGCTTGGGTTAGCGAAACGTTGTTGGAGACGCCATGAGCCAAGTTGCCGGTGGACTGTACTTTCCCCCGCCCTCGCCCCTCACCAAACGCCTGCTATTCGGCTTGGTGGGACTGTACGTTGTCGAAGTCGTCGTCGGAAGCATTCTGGGCGTGAACCTCGTCCCGCTTCTGTGGCTGTCTCTGGAAAACGGATTTCAGCCATGGCAGGTGCTCACTCGCTGGTTCCTTCAGCGAGACATCATGGGCCTGCTGACGAGTGCGGCGGCCATTTACTTCATTCTGCCTGCACTGCGCCGCTCCTTCCCTGACGCAATAATCGTCCGCGCAGTTTTATTTTCGGCAGTAGTGGGTTCAGCTCTCGCCTTCGCCTTTGACCTGACAGGCCTGCTCGGCGGGGCGGCCTACGGACTCAGTCCGCTGTTGGCGGTCATGCTGGTGATGTTCGGCCTGCACAGCCCAGACGCTACGATTTCCCTGCTTTTTGTGATTCCGGTGCCGGCAAAGTACGTCGCCTGGGGAACTGGAATCCTCTCCGGTGTCCTGCTGCTGGGCACCATGCACATGATGGCCGCCGTTGGGTTCTTCACGTGGCTAGCAGCCATTGCCTGGTGGTTCTTGCTGGGGCCCCGTGCTCGGATTCGCATTGCCAGCCCAAAGCGCCAGCCCGAAAAGCCGCGATTCACCGTCTATCAAGGCGGTAAAGACGACGTTGTCCATTGACAACGCGTCTCGACGGCGGTCTGGCGACACGTCTTCAAGAACTCGGCCTGCCCGCATTCTCACCGGTAGAACCTTGGCTGCGTGAACATCCGCAGAGGGTCCGGGCTGCACACCAAGAGTTCGTGGACGCCGGTGCTCAAGCTGTGTTGACCGCCACGTTTATGGCAGCGGCAACTCCCGAAACCGTCGCTCACGTTGTCGCGCAAGCCGTGGCCATCGCACGAACCTGTGGAGTGCCCGTCTGGGGATGCAGCGGTCCCGTCGCGCCACACCCCGATGGGTATGGTGCACTCGCGGCGGAACTGCACAACAACGGTGTTGTGGACCTCATCTTAGAGACGTTCACCACAGCACAGCAGGCCATTGACGCACTCAACGCGGTACGACGTGCAGAGCCCAGCATGGCTGTCGTGGTCAGTCTTGTTCCGAGTGACGGTCGGGTGCTCGGATGCTCAACTCCCCTCGTTGGTGTTTACGACGCGCTGATGACCGCAGGCGCGCGCGGGGTCGGCGCTAACTGCGCTACACCGGAGCAAGTCCTGACCGCCTGCGACTCCGCAGGTGATGCTCCGTTCTGGGCCAAACCGAGTCATGTTGACGACTGGGCGCGTCGTACAGAACCGCTTCGCGAGCGCTGCGAGTGGCTTGGCGGTTGCTGTGGCGTTTCACCGAGCGACCTTGCCGCGCTATGGGCCGCGCCATGAAAATGCACGGAACACCGCAAGTCCTCGATGCCGTACTTCGACCCATGGTTCGGGTAGCCCAAGTCGTGGTGGGCGGAACAGCTTCCGCCATTCTCGCGTTTCTCGGTTTGTGGTGGTGGATGCCCCTTCCCCTCGCCGGCTCATTCTTCGTCTATGAGTTCTTGTTCTGGGTGCGTGGCGACCGGCCCGTTGTGGTCGAGCTGGGCGAGCACCTGATCATCCGCGACCGCAAGCGCAAGCTGACCATCGACGTCGACCCAAGCCGAGTCACTACAGCCACTGCTCATCGCCGCCAGTCCGATGAATATGCCGACATGCGTGTGGTGCTGACGAGCGACACAGAAGTCTTGGCGGCTGTGTGGTTCCGCGTTCCGGCCAACACGCCGAGCCTGCCTGGAGAGGTTGACGCAGACCTTATGGACCACGTGGTTGGCGGCGACTACGGCAGCTTGCGCGCATTGGCTCCTGGGTACCGCTTGGCACGCCAACGCGTCGACACCTCGGCAGACGCTATCGACTGGATGCGCAACCACATTCCGGCGAACGTTTGGGAACGGTCAGCCGCCCGATTGTGGACGGGTCACGCACCAGAGCTGGACCTTCTCGGCCACTACCACGGAGATGAGAGCACCTTCGTCGTTTTGGACGGGCGCGACATGCGGTTCGACGGACAGACGCATCACATTGAGTGGGTGACCGGCACGCGTAGCGAGCGAGTCGCCGTGCTGTTGCACGCGAACAAGGGGCTGAACGACACCTTCGCCGCCGACCGTCTATCCTTGGCAGTCCTCGACCTCGGCGCACTCCGCATAGCGACACCATCGCGTATTCTGATGTCCGAGCTTGGCGTCACGCCAACCGATGCGGATCTACAACACACCCATCCGGCGGAGGCCGCAGGCGTGTTGATGCATTTACTTCGCACACACCAAAGAGAGGCTTGGCCACGTGATATCCGTGTTGCTGTAGACGAAGCACTGACCTTGTGTGGGAAATCTGCCCTCGACATCTAGACGGCGTTGCTGCACCCTGGCGAAATGTCACGAATCTGTCTGCTACTCGTCCTGACCGTCAACACCGCATGGGCGCTGCCCTGGGTGGTGCCCGAGACAGACACCGCCACCGCCCTGCAGTCCGACCTCGACCGCTTGTGGTCCGCACACGACATGCAGGTCACAACCCAAGTCTTAACGGAGGGAGACCGGCTCACATTCGAGGCCGGCGACCTCGTGCTGTACGCGAGAGACCACCGCTACGAGCGCGAGTGGGACGGCCGAACCGAGACCGCTGTACTGCTGGCGCGAACCTGGCTGCGCAGCCTGCGCGTTGCCGACGGCGGCTGGATTCCCGAGCTGCCTCAAGAGGTCCGGACAGCCGTGGTACTCGAGCCCACGTCCCCTCCACCCGAGCCGGACAAGTCACCGCTAATCACGCTTCCTCCACCTCGTCTGACCGCGGGTCTCGGAATGCGCATTGCCCCCGTCAACGGGTATGGACTTGACGGCCCCCGGCTCATCGCCGGACTACGCAGCGGCCCTGTAGCTGTTGAGCTGGACGTGTTCTTCGCGGCGGGCAGCTACCTGCGCGAGTCGTCCATTGACCGCAAACTCGTCGGCGTCTTCACAGACGAGAACTTTGAGGGCTACGACACCTACTTGGACGTGTTCACCGTGTCGCTCATGGGCGAGCTCGGCATGCCTGCACCGAAAACACGCAAGTGGCAGAGCGGCCCACTTCTCCTCGGCGGCGTGGAGCTTCGGCGCGGCGTCCTACGAAAGCTGACACCGAGTCAGTTCGAGGACCAGTCCATCGTCATCCTTGACCCCGCTGATGTTCAGTACGACATCGGACCTGTTGCCGGTGTAGGCCTAGACCTCTGGGTGACCCCCAGCGTCCGCCTGCGCGCATCTGGCGTAGACCGCGTTCGCTACCGGCGGCGCAACCAAGACAGCGCCCAACGTTGGGTCCATGACTACGCACTGATGGCCGACGTCCTCGTTTTGTTGTGACGAAGATTGAAGGACAGCACGACACCCGCACAAGAGTCCGGTGCAGGAGAGAACGTGGCTGCCTCTGACCTCGACATCGACATCGACGCCCTGAAACGTGGCGACCGCAATACCCTCGACCAGTTCTACCGAGACCATGCGCGAAAGGTCTTGAACTGGACCACGCGGTTGGGTGGCCCGAATATCGACCCCGAGGATGTCGCCCACGACGTCTTCGCCGTTGCGTTGACCCGCGTCGACCGATACCGCCCGGAAGCCGGCGCACTGACAGGCTGGCTGTACGGCATCACCCGGCGCGTCGTTGCCAATGCTCGCCGACGTGCCGCTCTACGCCGCATGGTCGGTCTCGGTGATGTCCGTGAGCCGCCGCATCCAGGCCCTGACGTCGACGAACAAGTCGGCGCAATGTGGCGCCGCCGCAAGGTCATCTCTGCTCTCGATCGCCTCTCCCTCAAGCACCGCGAGGTCATCGTTCTGATGGACCTGGAAGAGCGTACCGCGCCAGAAACCGCGCTAATTCTCGGTTGCTCTGTCGGTACCGTGTACAGCCGGCTTCACTATGCACGCAAGCAGTTCGGAGTGGCCGTGCGCCGAGAAATGGGCGAAATCCGCCACGGACTTCTGACTCCTGCAACCGAGGTGACCTCATGAGGTGGCCTGCCTGGATTCACGATGCCCTTCGCTTGGGTCCGAAAGAAGTGGACCGCGTGCGGCCGGGTCTGCCAACTGCGGACTTGCGCTTGCTGGCAGCCGCTTCGGAACAGCCCCAGGAAGCCGTGGACCTACTCGTCCGACGTCTGCGTCAGGCACCCCCTGCCGTTCGTCACAACCCGCTGATCTGGCTAGTTCCAGTAGCAATGGCCGTGGCAGCCGTGCTCATTGCAACACGGTTCAGTCTCAATGACGCCCCTCCGGCCTACGGCGAGATTGCGGTTCCGCTGTACCAGACAGCGTCTATGAGCCAATTCCAGACCTTGGAGTTGGGGCCATCCATCCAAGTCTCTGGTCTTGGAGAACTCACTGTCGAACAAGCCGATGAGAGCGGCACCCAGGTCCGGCTGCATCGCGGTTCTGCTCGGTTCGACATTGACCCAACCGGCGCACACCGGGCGTTGACGGTTCTGGCTGCAGATACTGCAGTACGCGTCACCGGAACCCAGTTCATCGTGCACCGGCTCTACGACTCCGTTCATGTCGATGTGCTGCGCGGTAGCGTAGAGATCGAGCGCGATGGCGCATTCTCCATCTTGGCGGCCGGGGATACCTGGACCCATCGCGGAGTTGTTGCGGCCCTGACCGTCGCCCCCCAGACGGGACCTGACATCCCCGCGATTGCCAGCGTGGCCCCAACCGCTGTGTCTCCCCCTGCATCCACCGTCACTGCGGCGCCGACGCAACAACCTGTCGCCGCCGCCTCGGCCACGCCGCCTGTGGCGCCAACCGAACCCGTCGTTCGGACTTCTGGGGAAGCCTTCGCGCAGATTCTCGATGCCCTGGACAGCTCGGAGCCTCCGGCCTCAATCGCGCGCGCATTGGATGCTTTCCTTCGCCTACACCCCACCTCCTCCATGGCGCCAGAGGCCGCAGCTCTAAGACTTGAGCTGGCCGCAGAGCTGGAGCCACCGCGCGTGGTTGTGGCCGACTTGGATCTGTGGCTTCGCGCCAACCTCGAACACCCCAGACGCCTCGCCTTGCTGGAGCTGCAAGCGACGCTGGCCCGAGACCAACTACAAGACTGCGAGCTGGCGCTGCCGCCGTACAGAGCCTTGGCACTCGAGGCGCCTGTGACGCTTGCCGCACGAGCCGAAGCGCTTCGTGGACTGTGCGCGCTCGAGATCGGCAATCGTGAAGAAGCCCGGACGGCTCTGGCCAGAGCTGTCGAGCTGGGTGTTGATGCGTCCCTTACCACCGACGTGATGGCGGCGCAGGCCCTACTTGAGCAGCAGTAGCAAGAGTCCCATTACCCACCTCGCTGGATGGAAGACCCGACGCAACATCGACGTTTAGATTCGCGTCCCGCACACTGCGCGGGCTCGGAGGCCCTGTGTTCGCCCTGTTGTTGACTCTATTGGCGAACGCCGCACCCGGAGATGTGACGCTGTCACTGTCGGGAGAAGCGGTCATCGACGACCCGTTCGTCGAGCGCCGAGGCGTCACCTTAGGGGCCGGCTACACAGCGCGGCCGTGGCTCGCGGCTCGCGCGTCCATCGGGTTCTTTCCCAACCTGGGTGAGGCCGACCACACCGCCTTCACACGGATTCTCATCGAAGAAGAGGAAGTAGGGCCCTTAGTGTCGCGGACCACGATTCGAAACGAGGTCACCGCGCGCCTAGCCCCCATTCGCTTTGAGACCGAGACCCTAAGCACCTCCCTCGGAGCCATCCTAGGCGGCGGCGTCTCGCGCACAGCGGATGCCGTACTCGGTGACGAGATTGCCAGCGAAGAGCTCATGGCCCCCGTGCAGTGGGTCCCGACCTGGCACGTGGGTATTGATGCGGACGTGCAGTGGCGCGTGTGGGGTGCGCGCTTTCACCTGATGCACGTCGCCCGACGCGAACGCCTCAATGGCACACCCAACGGTGTTGGCGAGCTTTGGATCGGCGCCTCGCTCTTGTGGCGCTGGCCGGGCTCCACACGGGGTAATTCCGAAAATAATCAATAAGTTTAGCCTTACCCCTTGTCGCTGGGCTCCTGTGGTCTAGATTGCCACCGGGTTCGATACCGGACCCGGACATTTTGAGACCGAGGCGTCCAGGTACGCTGGCCGCGTCATTCACCACATTATCCAAGAGAGTGAACTATGCCGTTTAATACTCCTACAAATGATTTCATTGGTTCCTTTAACTTTATCGTCAAGGTTGCGGGCATGACCCACGACCTCGAAGGCTTTACCAAGTGTTCAGCCATCAAGGCAAAAGTGGAAACCATCAACTGGAAGAACGGAACCGACATGTACGTGCGTAAGGCACCAGGTCGTACCGAGTGGGAAGACATCACCCTCGAGCGCATCTACTCGGGCCGTGACGAGCTCCACAACTGGTGGGAAGAAATCATTGCTGGCAACATCAGCCGCAAGACCGTCTCCATCACCTTCCTCCGCCACAACGGAACGGAAGTTGTTCGTAAGTACGACCTCCTCTCCGCGTACCCGTCTGCTTGGGAACTTCCTGAGCTCGACGCTACCGGTTCGAACGGCGCAACCGAGAAGATCACGCTCTCTTGTGAGCGCTGCATCATGGTCGAATAAGGCCACTCGCATCTTGCAGACGGCGTTCGCGTCGTCTGTCTTCAATGCCCGCGTCACGCAAGTGTCGCGGGCATTGTCCGTTTGAGCTCAAGACGCGATGATTCTCACGACGCGACGATGAGGTCTGCGAGCTCGCGGTACTGCTTGGCTGCCCGGCTTGTCGGCGCGAAGGTGAAGATGTCCTGGCCATCCACTTGTGCCTTGGCGAGCTGAGTGTCGATGCCAATGCTGACAGGCAACATGACATCACCATAGGTCTCACGAATCTTGTCGGTGACGGTGTCATTGAGCTTGCGATTACGACCGTCCACCCGCGTCATCAGAATGCCGAGAACGTCGATGTCGGGGTTGAGGCGACTGGCAATGCGGGTGATGGTCTGCACCACAGCGTCCACTCCCTTGACCGCAAGCGGCGATGGGTCGCAGGGAATGAGTACCTGGTCCGCAGCACACAGGCCGTTCAGCGTCAGGTTGCCCAGATTGGGTGGGCAGTCAATGACGATGAAGTCGTAGTGCGTTCGGGTCACACGCAGGGCATCCCGGAGCAGGAACTCCTTTCCAATGCGCGTGCCCATCAGGTCTTCCGCGCTGCCGAGGTTCGCGTCGAATGGCGTGACGCTTAGATTCGGGATGTCTGTCGCTGTGACCACATCCATGACTTCATCGGTGGTCTGCTCATCCGTCAGCACGCGGGACAGAGCCCCACCACCCGGACGTACCTGCGCTGAGAGTGCGGTAGTCACGTGTCCTTGTGGGTCCAGGTCAATCAGCAGGACACGCTTGTCGTGATGACGTGCCAGAGCAGATGCCAGGTTCACCGTAGTGGTGGTCTTACCAACCCCGCCCTTCTGCACCGACACCGCAATCACCGTCGCGTGCTTGTCTCCGATCGGATGACGTGAGTCAGGAGTAACAAAACGGCGAATGCCGGCTTTGAGCAGATTGCGCATGGCAACGTCCGGGGCAATGTTGGGGAGGGGGTGCGCAAAGTGCGCGGAGGGACGTGCAGTATAACGCATCCCTGCCCCGTCAGCGCACCCCTGGGTCAGTCACAACCTCGGCTTCGGGGTCTGTATCGAGCATGTCGGCCACGAGGTTGTGGAACTGTGGACGAAATGCCCTGATGCGGGCTGCATGCTCACGCCCCATCAACGTACGGTTGGTGAGCAAGCAAACAACGGCCTTGCGGTCCAAGTCTAGCCACAGTGACGTCCCAGTGAAGCCGAGATGCCCAACCCCACCGAGCGGGCCGCCCTGCCCAAGACGTGTCCCTGCAGACGACCCCACCTTCGAAATCCGGTCAAAGCCAAGACCACGCTCAGGGCCACTCGCACCAACGTCCACCGACATCATCTCGTGCATCACGCCGGTACTCATCAAGTGCCCAGCGCCGAAGGCATCTTCCAGAAGGGCCTGGCCAATTCGGGCAACGTCCATCGCGGTCGAGAAGACGCCGGCGTGACCGGCAACACCGTGCATGGCAAACGCATTGTCGTCATCCACTTCGCCTGGGCAGACCTGTTCCGGCTGGTCGGGCACGCGAAACAGACCTTCCTGTCCAGGAGCCGGCTGCCGCGGACGCGTGCTTCCGGTGCCGGCGATAATGCCCTCGCTGAACGGTGCGGTCCGCAGGTCGAAGAAGCGCGTCTGCTCAACCCCCAATCGGGCGAAGATGTGCTCGGCACAGAACGTGTCGAAAGGCTGGCCAGTCACAGAGGCCACAACCTCGCCAAGGGTGATGAAGCCGAGGTCCGAGTAGGCACGAACCCCCTCCTCATGCGCCTGTGGAGCCGTGAGAACCGCATCCACAACAAGGCTCCGAGCGCGCTCAAACGCCATGGCTCGCGACACGCCGGGAAGTACCGGCGCCCAAGGGTAGACCTGCTGAGCGATGGGATCTGCCTGACAGCTCGCGAAGAACGGCTGCCACGGCGCAAGGCCAGAGCTATGCCCCATTAGCTGACGAATCGTCAGGTCAGCCTTTCCGTTCCGTGCAAACAGCGGAAGGAAATCGCTCACGGGGTCGTCAAAGCTGATGTGTCGCTCGGACACCAGCAGGCCGAGTGCAGCGGTTGTCGCGACCAACTTGGTGATGCTGGCAATGTCGAACACCGTCTGTGGCGTCACCACAGCGCCAGCAGCCTCACCTACGGCATGCGAACAGACAAGCTCACCGTCGGACAGAACGACCGCCTGTGCTGCTGGAAATACGTCTCCGACGGCACCCACAAGCGCGTCGTACACCGAGTCCGTCATGCGCCCACTCGAACGAGGGTGAGGGTCTGTTCGTAGGAAGCAGCCTCCAGATGGTGGCAGATGTGCTGGGCGTACCAGACACCGTCGTCGTCTCCAAACCCGACCAGGTCGTGGACGCGTCCAATCAACCCGCGCTGTTGGGTCGTCGCCACGACACGCAGCTCAGCCACTCGAACACCCGGCGCGGGCGAAAAGCGTCGCTCGCTCAGCACAGAGTCGGGAGTGAACGGGGGCATCTGACATCGCTGCATCGCGAGCGGTCCCACGCGAAACACGCTTTGAAAGGCCGATGCACCGGCTCTGCGCGTGACCGTGAGGTTGTGTTGTTCACAGACCTGGTCCAACCACTCTCCAAGCGTCTGGTTGGGCGGATTCGGGACTGCCGCTATGTTGTCGTCTACCGCCAACTCCACGCGGTGACCGAAGATGGCCTCATACGCAAATGCCGTCGTGAGCTGTGCCACGAGTGACTCCGCGTCCGTCTCCAGCGGTCGCTCACGAATCGCATGCACAACGTCTTCAATGCGCCATCCATCACCATCTTCGTGCGCCACACCATCGATCAGAACATGCGGGACGATTCCGAAGACCATGCCAATACGAACACGCGCACCCTCATAAAATCCCGTGCCCTCAACGCGCGCGGTCGCTGGCCCCGCGTCGGGAGTGTCAACGGTGACACTCACAACAGCATCCGACGCCAAACGTTCCGGCGGGTCTTCCCCGACCAGGCACAGCAACTCAACTGACGCACCACCCATGCACACCTCTTCGCGCAAGTCTAACAACGTGCTGTGGCAAGATGTGGGTGTGACACCTCCATCCTTGATGCAAGAAGCCGAATCGTTCATGCACGCTTTCCGCAAGCGTGCCTCACGTGACGTGTTTACGTCAGCGTTGATGACTGTTGTGTTCGTCTTTATTGCCCTGACCACACGGATGTTTTGGGTACAGATTGGGGCGAGCCTCGCCGCGATTGGCAGCCTCATCGGTGTGTGGTGGACAGTCCGCAACCGCCCTGCACCTGCCCCTGATGGCGCCGCCCCTATGGTCGCCTACCAGCGCCTGTTGAACGACGGCATCTCTTCGGCAAGAACCGCCGCCCTATGGACGGTCCTCCCACTCGTTCCTGGAACCGCTCTCATTGGCATTGGATTGGTGACCACGACCCTGCCAATCTCCAACGGTTCGCCATGGATCATTGGCCTGTGTGTCGTTGTTCTCCTCGGGCTGTTGGCCTGTTGGCGGCTCATGTGGCACACCCGAAGCCAGCACACGGCCGAGCTGATGGCTCGCGAAGAAGCCCTAAACGACGAGCTTACCGCAGAGTAGGGACGCAAGACGTAGCGTGCGGTGTCCAATCAGCGGTACGCTACGCCCCTCCCGCGGAGACCCCATGCGCCCTGCCCTCACCCTCCTGTTCCTCGCCAGCGCTTGTACCGTTGTGGATGCCCCCGAAGAAATCGAAGACCTCGTGGTCTATGGCTTCGAGCACTTTGACGACGACGAAGAGTACCTCATTGCCGTTGGTGAAGGGCTATTCCCATGGGTGGACGAGAACTTTGAGGAACTAACTGATGGCTACCGCGTCGAAGACCTCTCAGTTGAAAATCTAGAGAATGCGGGCGTCGAAGACCCAGACATCGACGGTGTGTTGGGTGCCGTTGCCGGTGCTGACTACCGAAACACGCTCGACGCAGTCCTGCCCATCTTGGCCGCTGCGAACAAGGACGATCTGTTCGAGTCCGTCGAAGAGTTCGAAATGACCGAACAGACCGACGTCGACTGCTTCCTCGCTGGCGAGTGCGACACCTGGACCTACACCGCCACACAGACGGTACGCGTTCGACTCCTCGGACGCTCCACACAGACTTGGACACAGACCTTGCGCTGGGTCCACCCAGAAGACGGCGAGCCGTTCATCGCAGGCCGCACGTTGTCCCCTACGCCAGTTGAGTTCTCCACCAGCATCGTGGCTGTCGACCAATCGTACGCCATGTTCTTTGTCTATCCCTGGGGCGATGGGGCACGACGCGCCGAGGCATTCTGGGTCGAGAGCCGGGTCATTGGCGCGGACGTACCGGACAGTTTTGCTGTCTCACAAGCCGCAAATGCCATCGTCGACCAAGCGTCCAATGTGGACGACGTGCTCGACGGTGGCGAAGAAGACTAGGGGCTACGGACTAGCTACGACGACGTCGTAGGCCCAAGAGCATCAGTGCGAGCGGGAACATCCCCACTGGAGCCGGGACGGAGCTACAGGATGAGGCGAGCTGTTCGTTCGCGTTCTTTGGCGTTGCAAAAGCCCACTCTGACGCCGCGCCGAACTCGTCGACTGCCCGAACCCAAACGCCTTGGACCTCACCCTCTGCACTACGCGGACATGCATAGATCGCCTCGGGTGAACCGACGTCGTAGAACGCGGTGGTCGTGACATCGTCCGAGTTCAAGACCTTGGTGACCTCGTATTGGACCGCGTCGGCGTCTGGGTCGACCGAGCGAATGGACCAAACGCAGTCGCTCGCTGGATGGTCGTTCACAATCGCAGCTTCAGGCTCTGTTGGGGCACTGTTGGGCCCGCCTGCGGTGAATCCGACGACCTGCCAGGGTGTTGAAGCCCCGGTGTTGTCGACGGCGCGAATCCGGGCGTAGCCTTGGGAGAAGCGCGGTAGTGCGTAGGCATAGTCAGCGACGTCAATCGACTGGGTACCACCATTGGTTGGCACGGAGACCTGAAGCCGGTCGTCGCTGGAGAAATCCCGAGCATGGTCGACTTCAATCTCGTGGAACACCGAGCTGGCCTCGGGGTCAACAGCGGCGTCAAATACCAGAGTCGGTGCATCGGTGGTCAGGATGTCGCCATCTGCGGGCTCGAGAAGCGCGAGGCCGCTCGGGGCAGCGTTGATGCTTGAGACACTAAAGACCCCTTCGGCTGACAGTGGACCGCGCAGCTCGCCGTCGTCAGCGTAGGCCTCCCAGGCGTAGTAGGTACCGGCTGTCAGTTCGAGGGATGGTCGCCACTGAACAACCGCTCCCGAGGCCCGAAATCCAGCACCGGATGCCACCATTTCGTTGGTGCCCATGTTCCAAATACGGGCAGCGTACGTGACGGGGTCACCGTCGGCATCCGTCACCGTGGACCACTGCAACGTCGGACGCACAGTCGTGACTTCGGCGCCGAACTCCGGCGACAGCAATGACACGGCACCGGGCGCATCTGGGGTGCCAATTACACGAATCGGCACTTGGATGATGCTCGCAACGGGGCTGCCACGGTCGTAGGCTGCCACAACAATGCGGTCGCTGCCGAAGAAGTCGTCATCTGGCGTGTAGCTAAGTGTGGGGGTTGAGTCGCCGAACATCTGGTCTTCGCCTTGTAGGGCGCCCGAACGCGGGCCTTCCAACAATTCCCAACTCACCCGAACGCCGTCTTCCGCGACTGCAGCGAGCGTGAAGGAAATACCGGCCTCTTCATTGGTTTCAATCGACAGCGGCTCGGCTGTGACGACGTCCTGCGTTGCGGCTACCGCCACCGCGACCTGGGTGGGAACCGACTCTGCGATACCGTCCGATGCGGCATAGCTGAAGGTGTCGGTGCCATGAAAGTTTGCGGCGGGTTGGTACAACCACATGCCAGCTCGCTGAACAATTTCGCCGTGCTCTGGGGCATCGACAATTCGGTAGGTCAGCGAGTCTTCATCGGCATCGACACCGTGAAACTGAATGGTCGCTTCCCGGTCTTCGAACGCGCTCAGCGCGCCAGACTCTGGGGTTGATGGGGCTTCATTGGCCAATGCCGGAAGGGCGATGAGCAATGAGATGGGGAGAGAAATGATTCGCATGGGTCCTCCAGTCATTGAGGTACTCGGCACACTCCAGAGAGAGGATAAGCCCCGTTTGTCCACCTCCCAGAGGTGATGGAAGGTTGTTTTGTCTCTGCTGCTGATGATTGCCCTCGCTTGGGCTCAAGAGCCCGATACGGAGGCTGACACCGACGATGTGCTCACAGTGGTCATCCGCGACACCGTGTCGGTCGTTGAAGCACGCCAAGCGCTCACGGAAACGCTTCAGGGCCAGGGGTACCATCGAGACACCCAGCGAGACGGTGACCTCATCTTTCGTCACGGGGATGCTTGGCGACCGGTCGTTGTGGTCAGCCCAGAGGGTCATGTGCGAACGCGCAGGCGCGGGTTCGTCTGGGCTCCACCGGGTGCACAATGGGACCCAGACCGTCCCAAGGCCGCCAATCTCGCCTGCCTCACGCCGTGGACACTGATTTCCTGCATGTCCGTTCAGGGGTTGGTGACCGACAATCGCAAGATGCAAGGACAGCGCACCCAGGTTGCCACCGTCGTTCATGACGACGTCGTACAACTCCATACAGCACTGGCAGACGAGCACGTCACAGCTCGCCTTCAACGGGACTTGTCTCGCATCTGGCATGGTGGCGAAGACCTCTTAGGCAATCCACTGCCCGACTATGCGGGTCGCCGCGCCGCGATTGGCGAGATGTGGGCAACACGAGCGCCCACCGAGTGGGGAGAACGGGCCCAGGACCTCATTGAGCGCTTCACCCTGCTGGAGGTCCAGTCGTCTTCATTTCCGTTTACCAACGCAGAACTGGACCACTGGGAAGCAAGTGTAGCGACAGAGCGTTCCCTCGTGGAGCGTTGACGGGATGGTTACCGACCATTCACGTGCGGAGCGGCTATGCTCGACTCATCCGGAGGCTCTATGATCAGGTTTGTACGCGGCGCAGCGCTCCTCGCCGCCCTAGCTCTCACCGTACCCATGGCCGATTCTGCCCATGCAACGACGGCTGTCTACCTGTCGGAAGTGGAGCATGCTCTCGAGTCAGACGCCGTCATATTGGCGACTGTCGGAGAGCAGCGCGTCGACCGAGATCCAGCCACTGGGCGACTCTTCACGCACACCGCGGTCCACCTGCAAAAATCGCTGTACGGAGATGCCCCCGTAGACTTCGAGGTGCACCAAATGGGAGGCCGCCTTGGCGACGAGATCCTTCGGCTGCCCGGTGATGCCACGCTCATCCCCGGGGAAGCCGTCTGCCTATTCGTTCGCCAGGTAGACGGTTTCTGGTACCTGACCGCACTACAGCAGTCCAAGTACAGCGTCATCCCATCGCTTGACGGCACCCTGCTGGAGCGAGACCTGGATGAGGGCCTGTTTCATCGCAGCAAGGTTGGCCCCATGCGTCCCTTCGTCGACGACTCAGAAGGCTCGCCAATGACTCTGGCCCGGCTTGCCATTATTCTGGAAGAGGTGGCCCCGGTCCCCGCTCCCGCCGCCAATGGAGGTGAGCAGTGAGCGCTCGCACAACCGCAACTCTGCTCATTGGCGCTGGCATTGTCTTGGCGCCTACGGCCCAGGCCTTCGACTACCTCGATACCTGTGGAGGCCAACCTACGCGCTGGTCCGGCAGCCAGACCACCTACCAGCTGTCCACCAGTGACGTGTCGAACGAGCTGTCGTTCTCGACCTTCGCGAGCCAGATGGAGACATCGTTCGACGAGTGGACCAATCCAGGCTGTACTTCGTACACCCCCACCCGCGGCAGCGACGTCAACGCCGACCCGGGCGGCGTTTCTAGCGCAAACATTGTGGGCGTCTACGAATCGGGTTGGCCTGCGGCCTGGGGAGCGTCGACCATCGGCATCACCCTGGTGTCGTACAACCCCTCCAACTGCCTCATTGGCAGCTCAGACATGGTGTTCAACGGGCAAAACTTCTCGTTCAACCCGAACTCAACCTCCAGTAATCGGGTAGACTTTCGCTCCGTCGCTACGCATGAAGCGGGTCACTGGGCCGGCATTGGACACAGCGACTACAGCGGCTCAAGCCTGTGGCCTTCGTACTCCGGCGGTACGGCTGAGCGCGACCTGACCTGCGACGACACATCAGCCATCTGCGGCAACGCCCCCAGTAGCTCCAACACCTGCTCGGCAGACAAGTACTGCGCCTGCGGTGTGTCCTGTGACGGCGGTACGTGCAGCGGTTCCGCACCGGTAGACCCTACCGACGGTACTTGTTCGGGCGCTGCAGTCAGCTACACCGAGAGTGAGCCCAACGACTGGAGCGGCGAAGACGATGTTGACTACTGGGCTCCGACCAGCGGCGGCGATGTCGTCGTGTCGGGTCAGCTCACCTGTGGCAACGACGGCAACAACGCCTACACCGGAGACCGGGACTGGTTCGTTCTAGATCTGCCGTGTACAGACAACGCACGATTCACCCTCGATTGGACGGGAAGCTCCGACCTCGACTTCGCCGTCTACGACACATCGAGCAACGAGCCACTTGCATCGAGCGGAGGCTCTGGCTTGACGGGGCCTGTCTCGGATGATGGTTTCGCTGGCGGACGTATCTTTGCGTTCCTCGCATGCTTTGAAGGAGAAACCACCAACTACACCTTCCGTGTTGACCGCGCGCCATTCGAGACCACTGGCGACGTGGAACCAACCGACGACTGCGATGGCATTGACTTTGAAGGCGAGTGCCAGGGCGATGTTGCCGTGTGGTGCCAGGGCGGAGAGCTCCGTGAGCGCGACTGTTCCGACGAAGGTGGTTGCGACTACGTTGAGTCGGAGGGCGGCTACTTTTGCGTAGGTGACGGAACTCCTCGCGACAGCGGAGACCCTGGCCGTACGGATACCGGCGACCCCATTCCGCTGTTCGGAGAGTGCGAGTGCGCAGCCGCCCCAACGCCATTCACTGGGCTGCTTGGACTGGTAACTCTGGGCCTGCTTCCCTTGATTCGTCGCCGGCGTTCGGCCTAGGGCACAGCCTGTCCCGAACTTCGCGTTCGGACAGAGTGACGTAGCAGTAAAGTGGTTGCGGAGTGCGCCAGCGTGTGTACTTCCGCCACGCGCGACGATGCCGGTAGTTGAACTGGTGTCCGCTGGGAGACCTCATGGCCACACAAGAAATCACGCTCGAAAACTACGAGAGCACAATTCAAAACAGCCCCTTCGTGGTCCTCGACTTCTGGGCCAGCTGGTGCGGTCCGTGCAAGAACTTCGCACCGGTGTTTGAACAGGCTTCTGAAGAGCACGAGGGCATTGTGTTCGGCAAGATCGACACGCAGGCACAGCAACAACTGGCTGGCATGCTTCAGATTCGTAGCATCCCGACCATCATGATCTTCCGCGAGGGCATCCCTATCTTCGCCCAACCGGGAGCTCTGCCCCCGGGTGACTTCAAGGACCTGCTCAACCGAGCCGGTCAGGTCAACATGGACGACGTGCGCACCAAGATTGCCGAGATGGAAGCCCAAGCCCCACAGGCCTAATCAGGCCCGAAGGGTTCCCGCTAGACGTCCTTCTGACGCCAACTCGGCTTGCCGATTGGCGCATCCGAGCGGATCGACACAGCGAAGAAGCGGCACTCAAGGGCACCGTTGAACAGGATGTGCTTCTCGCTAGGCTTGAGGCCAATTCGCTTGGCGAGACGCGCAGACCCTGCAAATGTCCAAGCGGTCCAGCCGAGCCACTTTGTACGCAGCGTGTCGCCTAGCGCCTTCATGGTCTGCTCGGCTTCGTCTAGGTCGTTCAGACGTTCGCCATAGGGCGGATTCGTCACAATGATACCGGTGTCGACGGGTGGCGTGAGTTCCTGGAAGTCAGCACGACGGAGCTTGATGTAGCGCTTCACGTCTGCAACCTCACAGTGATGCCGCGTGCGTACCAACTGCTCCTCACTGATGTCCGACCCGAACAGCTGCGGCTGGTGTGCCAGCGGCACGTCCGGCTCGTTCTTGACTCGTTCCCACGACGCCTGGTCCATGCCAATCCAGCGCTCAAAGCCAAAGGAACGGCGACGACCGGCTGCACGGCCGAGCGCCATCTCAGCACCTTCAATGAGGAACGTTCCTGAACCACACATGGGATCAATCAGTGCTCCGCCGCTCGCTGCAATTTGTGGCCAGCCAGCAATGCGAAGCAGTCCCGCTGCCAGCGTCTCCTTGAGGGGTGCCGGTCCTGCATCTTGCCGCCAACCGCGCTGAAAGAGCGGTGCGCCAGACAGGTCGAGCAGCACTGTGCCGAACCCACCACGCAGGTGGACTCGAATGCGCACATCTGGGTCCTGGACGTTGATGTCCGGACGTTGCCCATACTTGTCCCGAATACGGTCAACAATGGCGTCCTTGGTCTTCATGGCACCAAAGCGCATGTCTCGAATCTGTGGACTGATGCCCACAAAATCTACCCGCAGCGTCTTGCTTGGGTTGAGGTGCTCTGACCAATCTACGCCGTGTACTCCGTCATACAGCGCACGGGCATCTGGGACGGGAAACCGCCCCAACCGGAGCAGTACCCGACTTGCGATACGCGAACGCAAGCAGACCCGGTAGGCCACTTCGTGCGAACCACGAAAGCGAAGTGCTCCTCGCTCTTCTCGAATGTCCTCGGCACCGAGCTCACCCAGTTCCTCGGCCAGCACAGACTCCAAGCCACGCGCACACGTCGCGACCATCGTCAGTGTCATCTTCTCTGGCGCCACACGTCCCACCATCGTCGTACTCCCTCTTCGTCGGGCGTATCGTCATGGCGGGCTACAGGGCGCTGAAAGACCTCGGTTGGCGCATCTGTCACCTGAGTGGACCACCATGTGTGTTGGGTCAACTCTTCGGGATTTGATGCAGGGGCAACCTCCATTGTAGACGCAGCTGCCGTTAGGTCAGCCCACGCCTCACGAGGTATCGGCGCGATCGCAACAGTCCACTCATCTAAGAAGCGAACGTAAGGTCCGAGCAGGTCAATCGCCGGAACCCAAGGCACATGCGCGGGAACATCCGTCATAAAAGCCAGCACATCGGTTCGTTGCACAACGACGGCCGTCTCTGGCTCAATAAATGCAGCCGCGACCACCTGTTCGGAGTCTGGCAACACCGTGGCCCTTGGCTCCAACATGGGCGCGCTGGGGTACTGAACCTCCCGCATCATGTCGAACATGCGCTCAGCACGCTCCAGGTCGGAGTGTCCGGATGCGGTGATGGCTTCGGCAGCATGGGGGCCAATGTGGAATGCCCGAATGGGCCCTTCTACGACCAAAGGTTCTTCGGGACGGCGACTGCTCGCCATACGCAAGATGACCTTACCAATCGCCCGAATGTGGTCGTCTACCCAGCCACGCCCGTACCGTTGACCGCGTTCCGAGGGGACAAATGACACACCTTCTTCGCTCACAACGGATTGACCGCTGATGCGTGAGACGGCTGCGGCCAGATCGAGAGCCAGCAAATAGTCTTCACGACAGGCACCCGAGAACAATCGAGTGGTGAACTCGCCGCCCTCTAGAATGACCTCGACACTCCGGGTCGACACGCCGCGCACGAAGAGCCGGTGTTGATGACCAGTCTTCCAGTCACCAGAAAGGACCGCACGTGTCTCACAATGGAGAGAGTGCTCCCCAATTACGTCTTCATATGAGAGGGCACGTACGCCCTGAACGCGAAAACAATAGCTCACACGATGCCCCGCTGGTCGTGTCCCCTTAGCCGCTCATGGGCGCTGATGCGGACGCAAGGAGATATCAAAGACAGCCACCCCGCCCATTGGGTAGGTGCCACAAACACAAACGCCCCCCCACGACAATCTCGTGGGCGGGCGCAATGTACGAGAGCCGCGGACGGCTCCCGAAAGGGCTTACGAGCCGCCGCCAGCTGCCTGAACGGTGGTTCCGACAGTAGCGAACTTGTCGTTGATGCTGGTACCGAGCAAGGTCAGGCCAGCGATGATCACAACTGCGATGAGAGCAGCGATGAGGCCGTACTCAATTGCGGTAGCGCCGTCTTCGTCACGAATAAATTGGGTCAACATGGGAAACTCCAGAAAAATGAGAGTGAGGTGTGGGCCGACACAGCCCGAGCACCAGGGTTCTCGCTCGCAACGCGTGCGGCGAGTGGCGGGACCCAATGGCCCCGCGCAGACTACGAGCCGCCGCCAGCAGCTTGGACGGTGGTACCGACCGTAGCGAACTTGTCGTTGATGCTGGTGCCGAGCAGGGTCAGGCCAGCGATGATCACGACTGCGATGAGAGCAGCGATCAGGCCGTACTCAATTGCGGTGGCGCCGTCTTCGTCACGAATAAATTGGGTCAACATGGGAAACTCCGTTGTGGATTATGCGAAAGAAATTGAACTGAATGAAGTACAGGAAGCAGTGGTGGGCGTTGCCCAGCCGTGCTTACGATCCGCCGCCGGCTGCTTGGACCGTAGTACCGACCGTTGCGAACTTGTCGTTGATGCTGGTGCCGAGCAGGGTCAGGCCAGCGATGATGACGACAGCGATAAGAGCGGCAATCAGGCCGTACTCAATGGCTGTGGCTCCGTCTTCGTCACGAATGAATTGGGTAAGCATTGTCGGCTCCGGTCGGAATGGGCAGGGGGTGATTGTGAACTGCCTTCCACGCCCAGACAGTACACCGTTCTCGAAGCCGCGCAAAATAATTTTCGCCTGAAAAATCTCTTTCAGCCGACCAAGTCTCAGCAACGACTCCGGATAGCAAAGAACAAACGCCAACTAAAATGGACATCGACCTAGGTGATCAACAGTAGAAAACATAAGAAAAAATTTTGCGCAGCCTTCAGGTCTGCTGGAAAACACTCACGTCGGTGTCCATTGGACACGATAGGTCGCCCTCTCACCGGAGGTCAAAGCCGCATGCGAATCCTGTCCCACCTATTGGCTAGCTGCGTCTTGGCCGGTTGCTCCGGTTCAACCATTGAAAGCCCCACCTCCACTAGTCCCACAGGCCCTCGATACCTAGAAGCCCAGGACATCGATGTAGCGGCTATTGGTACAATTGCTGGTCTGATTGTGCAGGAAGACACAGTGATTATTGTTGGAACAAGCGGGCAACGCGTACTCGGCTCGGAGTCCGCTCTCATCCCGTGGCCGGCACCCGCTCCATCTGCAGTGGCAGTGCTTCAACGAGCCGGAACTACCCCAGTGACTGCTCTCGCCGCGCAGGGCTCGGTGCGCTTCTTGCTCTCGGACGGCGGGTTGGCCGGAGAGTACGTTGTAGAGGGACACGCTATTAAGCGTCTCTTCGCGATGGACGTCGACGGTGACGGCAATCAGGAGGCCATCGCGACACTCGAGGGGTCCGACGAGGTTCACTGCATCAGCCGGACAGGCGAAGCCTTGTGGGCCCAGCGCTGGGGGGGCGACGTCAACTACGTGCTGCCCCTGCCCACCACCCCTCCTACATTGGCCCATTCAGACGGCATCGGCCTGGTCGTTCGAGCTGGAGATGGCTCAGTGGTCAGCCGAACCCGCCCGCCCTCTGCCGGCACCATCCGCAGCGTTGAGTTGTTCCACGACATCGCCGCCTTCACCGGCGCAAGCATCGGCATCACTCACCAACGCGCTGGACAGGCCGCCAAAGTGGACCTGTACACACTCAATGGTGGCGGAGCTCGCGGGACATTGACTGTCGAAGACGTAGCCCCGTTCCGCTCCAACGTTGCCGTCTCCAATGGCGGCACCACATGGTTCGTCTCTGGCGACGTGACTGCAGACGGCACTCTCACCGTGCGAGCATTCGACGACCAGCACGTCCCAATGTGGAGTCAGGCCGTTCCGGGAGATCTAGACCCCATCCACCTCGTCGCACACAACAATGCGGTCATTGTGGCAACCGGACACACAGCGAGACGGTACGAGTTCGCTCAGCCTGAGTAGTTGAGCGACAAGCTGACTGACCGCGCGTTAAGTTGGCCGGCAATGCCGTCTCCTACACCATTCTCAGCTCGTACTCACCCGTTGTGCACCTCCTACGCTTTCAAAGAGTGGGCAGGTAAAGTCGCAGTTCGCGCCTACGACACCCACTCCGAGCGGGAGTACACGGCCCTTCGCCACACTGCAGGGCTGCTCGACGTCAGCCCGCTGTACAAGTACGACATTCACGGTCCTGATGCCGCGGTGTTCGCATCACGCCTGTGGTGCCGCGACGTAGGCGCCATGAAGACTGGCGCCGTGCGCTATTCAGCGATGGCCAACTCGGACGGCCAATGCCTAGACGACGGCACGATTAGCCGACTAGGTCCCCTTCACTTTCGCTTCACCACCTCTGAGCCATGGATGCACTGGTGGCACGCCCATAGTCGTGGGTTCAACGTGCGTATTGAAGACATGACGGAACGGCTGTGCGCGTTGGCCGTCCAGGGGCCCCTGGCAAGACGAATCTTGCGCCCTCTTGTGGCGTGGAACCTCGACAAAATGCGGTTCTTCCGCATTCGACAGACAACGTTCGTGGGCGACATCCCCATCACAATCAGCCGGACCGGGTACACCGGCGACCTCGGCTACGAGCTGTGGATGGCGCCCGAACATGCCATCCAAGTCTGGGACGCCATCGTCGAGGAGGGCACGCCTCTCGGCCTTGAGCCGGTCGGACTCGATGCCCTAGACGTTGTCCGAATCGAGGCCGGATTCGTACTTCAAGGCGTCGACTACCTAAGCGCTCGACACTGCATCACCGACCATCAGCGCTCCACCCCGCACGAGGCAGGCCTGGGTTGGACGGTTGACTTGGACCGAGACCCGTTCATCGGCCAGGACGCCATTGCACAAGAGGTCAAGCGCGGTCCGGCCTGGGCAATCGTGGGTCTTGAGCTCGACTGGGCTGAGATTGAGGCGCTGTACACAGCCGAGGGGTTGCCTCCTCACCTCGCTCCAGTCGCCTGTCGCAGTGCGGTGCCCATCTATGACGCCGCTGGTCACAACCAAGTCGGGCAGGTCACCAGCAGCGTCTGGTCCCCCCTGCTCAAGCGCTATCTGGCCCTCGGTCAGGTGTTCAGTTCACACAGTGTGATGGGAGCGAAGCTGCGCGTCGAGCACACCCCCGAGTTTCGACGGCGACATGTGACCGCACGTGTAGTCGAGACCCCGTTCTTCGACCCGGAACGCAAGCGTAGTGTCGTCTCCAAATCACGGGAAAAAGCATGAGCACGGTCTACGACGCCATCATTGTGGGTGGAGGCCACAACGGCCTGACCTGTGCCGCGTACCTAGCAAAGGCCGGTCGCAAGGTGCTGGTATTAGAGAAGCGTCATGTCTTGGGGGGGGCTGCGGTCTCCGAGGAGATCTACCCAGGCTTCACCTACACCGTGTGCAGCTACGTCGTGAGCCTACTTAGACCCTGGATTATCCGAGACCTCGACTTGGCGAAACACGGTCTGCAGATCACTCCGTTGGAGGCGTCGTTTACTCCCTACCCAGACGGCAGAAGTCTCTGTCGCTGGCCGGATGCTGCGCGAACACGGGAAGAGATTGCCGCGTTCAGCCCGACCGATGCCGACCGCTATCCGGAGTTTGGTCGAGCGATGGGTCAGCTGGCACGCTTCGCAAAAGCCGTCATTGACCAGCCCGCACCCGACCCGACCTCACTGCGTCCAAAGGACCTGATGCAGATGCTCGGTCTCGGCAAAGAGCTTCGTGGGCTTGGCAACAACCTCGCCGAAATCCAGCTCAAGCTGACCACCATGAGCGCAGTGGACTTCCTACGCGAGTGGTTCGAGAGCGACGAGCTCATCGCCCCTATGGCTTGCTCGGGCATCATTGGGACCTTCCTTGGCGTGAAATCACCAGGGACGGCCTACGTCTTGCTCCACCACTACATGGGTGAAATCGACGGCGCGTCGAGGGCCTGGGGATTCGCAAAAGGCGGCAACGGCGCTGTTAGCGAGGCGATTGCGAGCGCCGCACGCAGCTTTGGCGCCGAGATTCGAGTGAACGCCGGCGTTCAGCACATCGTTGTGAAGAATGGCCGGGCCACCGGAGTCGTGCTGGACAACGGCGACGAGCTGCACGCAAAGACCGTCGTCAGCGGGTGTGAGCCACGGCTGACGTTCTTAGGAATGGTGGGTGAAGACCACCTGCCGGATGACTTTGTCACCAGTATGAAGCGCTACAAACTGCGCGGTAGCTCGGCCAAAGTGAACCTGAGCCTAGACGGGTTTCCAGAGTTCTCCAGCCGACCCGGAGACGGTCCACACGTACGCGGAGACGTCGCTATCTGCCCGTCCACCGACTACCTAGAGCGGGCGTACGACCAAGCCAAATACGGCGAGCACAGCACCCGCCCGTACATCAACGCCGTCTTCCCTACCCTGTTTGACCGGTCCATGGCCCCAGAGGGCAAGCACGTTCTGTCGTGCTTCGTTCAGTACGCTCCTTACGACCGTCAGGGCGGCGCGGACACGTGGCCTGACCACCGGGACCACTTGGGAGACGATGTTGTGGATACGCTGGCCGAGTACATGCCAGACATCAAGGACAGAATCCTCCACCGCCAAGTGCTCACGCCGTGGGACTTGGAGCAGGAGTTCGGCCTCACCGAAGGCAACATCTTTCACGGCGAGCTGTCTTTGGACCAGCTGCTGTTCCAGCGCCCAACCGCCGGTTTTGCGCGCTATGCCACCCCCGTGAAGAATCTGTGGTTGTGCGGCAGTGGCGCCCATCCGGGTGGTGGCGTCATGGCAGCCCCCGGGGCTTTGGCCGCTCTACACATGCTCCAGACCAAGGCCATCTGATGACACACCCAATCGTTGTCATTGGTGCTGGTGTCGAAGGACTGGTTGCCGCGGCTCACCTGGCCCGCTCCGGCCAACGGGTGGTGGTTGTGGAGCGACTCCAGCGTCCCGGCGGTCTGTGTGCGGGTGACGAGTTCCACCCAGGGTACCGACACGTGGGGATCTGGCATGATGCCAGTAATTTCGCCACGACCGTCAGCGATGCTCTCGGCCTACAGCTGCACGGCCTGCGGCGTGAAGAGCGCAAAGCCGCCTTCGTGGTCTGTCCAGAGCGTGGGCTGTGGCTGGACACCAGCGGAGTCGCAGATGCCGGCTACGCAGACGCCTGGAACGTCCACCAGGGCTTTCTGTCCCGAATCACACCACTGGCGGCAGGGTGGCTCGAACAGACACCTCCGGTCCTCAGCACAACGGCCGCTCTCCTGCCTCTTGCCAAGCGGGCGCTCGCTCTACGGCGTCTGGGTCGTGCGGACATGCTGTCGCTGTTGCGCGTCGGACCAAGCTGTGTGGACGACTTCTTGGAGGAGTCATTCGCGGACCCCTTGATTCGCGCCGGACTCGCCGTCCCCGCTCTGCATGGCAGCTGGATGGGCCCCCGCTCACCGCAGAGCACCGCGTTGTACCTGCAGCAGCAAGCCCTCTGTGGACAGGCTGTTGTGGGTGGACCTGCTGCACTGATTCACGCCCTCGTCGCGAGCTGCGCCAGCGCGGGTGTTGAGATTCAGTGCGACGCGCCTGTCGACCACATTGAAGTAGCGAAGGGTCGCGCACGTGCTGTGGTTCTGGCAGACGGCACCGCATTGACCGCCGCACAGGTCATCTCGACCATTGGTCCGGTTGAGACTCTTGAAGGCCTGGTGCACCCCTCCCACCGGCCCGTCGCACAAGCAGACGTGGTCCGACGGATCCGAACGCGCGGCACATTCGCCAAGGTCCACATGGCTATCAAGCGGTCCCTGACCTTCAAACATGCTGAAGACCGCGTCGTACACAGCGCCATTGTTGCCGCACATCCCCTCGATGTTGAGCGCAGCTTTGACGACGTCAAGTACCGCAGACTTCCGCGAGTCCCCATTCTCGACCTCCGCATTCCGTCACACTCCACCGAAGGACTGTGTCCCGATGGGCACTGTGTGATGTCGATCACAACCACTGTGGGCGCTGAACAAGACGCAGGATGGACCGCCGAAACACGTCAGGCACTGGGTGTTCGAGTGCTCGAGACACTCGCGAGCGTCACCGACCTGGGTCGGGACGACGTTGCCGCCATTCAAGTGGTCACTCCCGACGACCTTCAGACGCGCTGGGGACATCGTGGTGGACATCCCATGCACGGGGAGATGGCGTTGGACCAGATCTGGGCTCTGCGTCCGGCTCCTGCGCTCGCACAGCACAGCACAGCCATCGAGGGCTTGTACCTTGGCTCCACTGGGACATCGCCAGGCCTTCCCGCAACAGGTTTGTCAGGCATGCACGCTGCACTGGCTGTCCTGGGCGACTAGCGGTCGGTATCGGTCCAGTGTGGGTAGTCGCTGTCCAGCTTGCGCAAGCGAAAGTGCCGTTCAACCCACCGAATGACGTCTGGTTCCAGGGACAAGTCCCGAGTGTGTTCCGAGCCAGACAGGTCGAAGTGTTGCTGAACGCCATCCGGTCCCACTAGGACCAGCGAATCTGGAAGCCCCAGTGCGACGAGGTCAACGGCGAATCCTCCATAGTGGTTGGACGAGCGCGCTCCCCGCTCTGTGGCGTACACCACGTCATAGGTCTCCGCCATCTCGGTTGCTGCTCGAACCGTCGCGCGCCATCCGTCAGGATGAGCCCACTGAATGGGAACCTCCAAGCCCCAGTCTTGGCGCGCCTTTTCTAGACGCGTCACGACCCTGCCCGTCCCGATTTCAGAGTCTGCCCGGGACAGTATGAATGACCCCCAGAGCAGATAGCCACGCCGTGGGTCGCGGGCGGTGCTGGTCACCCAGACCACGGCTCCCTGGGCTTCGAGCTGTGCTGCGAGGGATGCCACGCGCTCCGGCAGGTCCGAGTTGGGGCGCTCACTGCGAATGGCTTCAAGCTGGCCGCCCGCCGTTCCTGGATTGGCGAAGCGAGTCGTCCAACGCACGCCGAGTGGGTCGCCATCTTGTGCAGGAGGCACCCAGCGTTGAGGGGTCGGTCGGTCGGTTTGAACGGTCCGGCCCACATAGGTGCGAGACGCCGTCCGAAACACGTCCGTTGGGTGTACCAGAACGCCCGCACTGCGCGCGCGACCGGCGGGAAGCACCACCGTGGAGTCGAACCCTTGGGCAATGACATCATCCAACAGGAGCAGAAAGTCATCTAGGTCGACAGCCCGAGCCACATCGTGTCGGACTGCATCCTGAACATCTTCGGCCGACGGTGTTGCCGCCCACTTCGCCAGGCGTCGCGCATCTACGGGGACTCCAGCCAGCTCTACAACCGGTCCATCGACAAGATGCCAGGCCGCATGTTGGAGTTGTACCCGGACATCCGTGGTTTGAGGAAGCACCTCAAACGTGCCGTTGGCCCGGATTGGCGATTGCGCGAGTGACACTCCGCAGAACCAGAGCACAATCAGGGTCATGCCAACAGCACCACGCCAACAAAGAACAGGATGTAGCTTACCAACACGTAGAAGATCCCCATCATCAGCACCAACTGCATGCCTAGAGTGATGGTCGAAAACACAATGCCCATCGTTGCGTGGGACATCTCTGCGAACTCCCCGCTACGCGCCTTCTGGGCCTCAAGCTCGGCGGCTACTAGGCCAAAGATGGCGAATGGCAGCGAGAAGTACGACATACCCACAAGACAGCCGGCAGAGACCATGAACAGTCCCAAAGCGCCGCTACCGAGCGAGACCAAGCCCCACGGTGGGCTCGATGATGTGGACCTCACTTCCGACACAGCGCCTCCGCACAGGTTGTACTACAGGTGCGACAGCAGTGCCGCCTACTCCCAACCTGCGGTCTGCTCATGTGCCCCCTCTGCACCAAACGATGACACGTTGACGGCAAAGTAGCTGGCGACTGTGAGCCATAATGCGCTACACACAACGACTCGGAGGTCCTGCGTGCGCTGTTCGATTCTCATACTAGCCCTGCTTGTCGGCTGTTCGGAATGGACCATTCGCGGCAGTGGCGACGACGACGACACGGAAGGCCCCGCCGGCGAGCCCGTCGCGGACGCCGGTGCTGACGTTCAGACCATTCCTCTGACCGCCATGCGGCTGGATGGCAGCGCCAGCTACGACCCAGCAGACCTACAGATCATTGGCTACCGCTGGACGATGATTAGCTCACCTCCTGGTTCGACGGCGACCTTGTCCAACCCGGACGACGACCGCCCCTTCTTCGAGCCCGACGTCTCCGGTGAGTACGAGTTTGAGCTGACCGTTGCGAATAGCCGTGATGTCTGGGACAGCACACCCGACCGTGTCATCGTGGATGCGTCGCCCAACGCCGGTGTCTACGTTCAGCTGACCTGGGACAGTGAGTTCGACTTGGACTTGCACGTCACCCAGAACAACGCGCCGCTCTTCTCCACTCCCGGAGACCTAAACTGGTGCAACCCCGTCGCGAACTGGGGTCTTCCGGACTCGGACTCCGACGACGGCGTACTCGTCGAAGAGACCAGCTCGGGCTTTGGGCCTGAGATTGCCACAATCAGCGACCCTGCTGACGGTACCTACACGTTGCAAGCGCACTACTACGGCCAGGGCGGCGGACGGGGCTGTGACGACCTGCCCTGCGGCCCGTCAGTGGCCACCATGCGCATCTTCATTGATGGTGTTGAAGTTCAGACGGTCACACAGACCCTGACAGACGCCCAGCAGGTCTGGCGAGCGGCAACGATTACGTGGCCCGGTGGCGTGATTACCCCTCTCGGCAACATCATCACAACGTCCGAATTTACCTGCTTCTAAACGAACAAGGCGCCCGCTGATGCGAGCGCCTTGGGGCTGAAGCCGGTGTCGAGTCTAGTGCATCTGGTAGGTGATGAACTCGGTCTCGCCGCGGCGGGTGATCTCCAGCTCGACCACATCGGCACGCTTGAACTTGCGGTAGGCAGCGAGGGCTCCGAAGAGGTTGCGGACGGGCTTGCCATTGACGCTGTGGATGGTGTCGCGGTTCTTCAGGCCAACCTGCTGGAGCAAGGTGCCACAGCGGATGCCGCGGATGGTGAAGCCGTCGCGACGGCCGCGCTCGTTCTCGTGGACGCGAACCCAGCCCAGACGTCCCAGTAGTTCGTAGTCGTTGGCGTAGATCTCAAGGATGTCACGGTCGATGCTGTAGGTGTCATCGCTGACCTTGGAGACCATCGAGGTTGGCTCTTCGCAGTCACGCTCACGGGTAGTGCTGCGCTCCTTCAGCCCAGTCGACGCTTCGCCAGCGACGTAGCCAGGGCGGACCATATGCGTGCTTGTTGAGCTGCCCTGGCCACCAGTCGACGAGGTCCGCGTTGGCGTTGGCCGCGCTGCCACAGGGGCTGCAGCCGCAGGGGCTGGCGTGCTGGTAGGCGAAGGCGTCTCGGCAGGCGCCGTCTCAAGCGGAGCAGGCTCAGCGTCGTCTCCGTCGGTCGCCTCACCTTCGTCCCCACCAGGGTCGGGGCTCGCGGCTGCTGGAGAGTCCATCCACACTACGGCACGCTCTTCGAACGAGGCGAGACGGCTGTCATCAACGACGAACTCCGGCTCATTGTTCACTTGGTACAGTCCGAATCCCATGGGGATGGCAAACCACACGGCGGTGAGCAGGAATGCGGCAACTCGTTGCAGAAGCTCTTCGATGATGCGCATGGTGTCCTCGGGGTGCAGGGTCCCGATTCAGACGCCTCACCAGCGCGCCCATTCACTGTGGTGACAGTGCACCGACAGGAATCGAGGGAATGCCCAGACGCAAAAACGCCCGGCGAGTAGCTCACCGGGCGTTCATTGGTTGACGTCAGTACCGCTTAGCGGCGACGACGCACCACAAGCAGCATTCCCATCAGGACCAGACCAAGGCCACCGGCAGGTGCGGTTGACGACGAACAACCGCCACAAGCGCCACCGTAGTAGTTCGGATCGGTGCCGGCAGTCAGGTCGTCGGTTCCGTCCAGCGGGTTGGTCCCGTTGTCGACTTCGTCGCCGTCATTCACGCCACCGTCGTCGGTGTCTGCATCGTTCGGGTCGGTACCGAAGCCATCCACTTCTTCGCCATCATCCAAGCCGTCATCGTCCGAGTCGGCATCGAGGGGGTCGGTCTCGGTGTCGTTGACTTCGCGGCCATCGAGAAGACCGTCGTCGTCGGTGTCAGGGTCGTTCGGGTCGGTTCCGATCTCGTTCTCAACGAAGTCAGGCAAGCCGTCGTTGTCCGAGTCGATGCTACGGGGGTCGTCATCACCGGTGAACAGTGGGTCTGTGCCGACATCCAACACTTCAACACCGTCCGGCACGCCGCCGTCATCGGTGTCGATGTCGTTCGGGTCGGTGCCGTAGGTCAGGACTTCTTCGCCATCTTCCAAGCGGTCGTCGTCGCTGTCAGCATCGTTCGGGTCGGTGCCGTAGACAAACTCCTCTTCGAAGTCGGTCAGACCGTCATCGTCCGAGTCACGGTCGTTCGGGTCGGTGTCGTCGTCGGTGCCAGGGATGCCATCAGCACCGTCAAGCTCGTCACCGTCAGACAGGCCGTCACCATCGGTGTCCGGGTCATTCGGGTCCGTCTCGTCACCGCTATCAGGCAAGCCGTCTGGGCCAAGAGGTTCGGCCAAGTCGTCCACGCCGTCACCATCGGTGTCGGCGAGGTTGGGATTGGTACCTTGAGGATTCGGGCTGTTCAGGTCACCGACTTCGTCGCCGTCGCTGATGCCGTCATCGTCCGAGTCGTCGTCGTCTGGGTCGGTGCCAAGAGCGAGCTCTTCGGCATCGGTCAGGCCGTCGTTGTCGCGGTCACCGAAGTCGAGCAGGTCATCGCCCGGCGAGGTGGGGTCGGTGTTGCGGACGAGGACTTCCACGCCATCTGGAACGCCACCGCGGTCGGTGTCGGGATGGGTTGGGTCGGAGCCGTGTGTGTTCACTTCGTCGCCGTCATCAAGGCCATCACCGTCGGTGTCTGCCTTGAGCGGGTTCGTCTCGTCGTGGGTGCCCTTGACGCCGTCGGCGCCAACCACTTCGGCGCCGTCAAGCAAGCCGTCGTCGTCGGTGTCGTCGTCGGTGGGGTCGGTCTTCCACAAGCGAACTTCTTCGCCGTCGTCTAGACCGTCGTCATCCGAGTCAGCATCTGTTGGATCGGTGCCGAGTCCAAGGAACTCTTCGCCGTCCGTGAGGCCGTCAAAATCGGTGTCGGGGTTGAGCGGGTCCGAGCCAACGGTGTTGATCTCATCGCCGTCTGTCACGCCGTCGCCGTCTGTGTCGGGACGCTTCGGGTCGGTGCCAAAGTCATTGACTTCGTCGCCGTCCAGAATGCCGTCGTCGTCTGTGTCCGGGTTGTTCGGGTCTGTGTTGAGGAGCAGCTCTTGGGCGTCGGTGAGACCGTCGTCGTCAGAGTCGGTGTCGTCGACAACATCGTCGCCGGCCGCATTCGGGTCGGTTCCCTCAATGAGCACTTCAACGCCGTCTGGAACGCCGCCACCGTCGGTGTCGGGGTCGAGGGGATTGGTCTCGTCATTGGTGTTATAAAGGCCGTCGATGCCCACCACTTCTTCGCCGTCGGTGAGGCCATCGCCATCACTGTCCGGGTTCAGCGGATCGGTCATCGTATTGACAAGCAGCTCTTGGGCGTCGTCGAGACCGTCACCGTCGGTGTCCGCGAGGAGCGGGTCGGTGTCGTAGACGGCTTCTTCGCCGTCAAACAGGTTGTCGTCGTCCGTGTCCGAGTCGTTCGGGTCGGTGCCGAAGACGTTGAGTTCGACCCCGTCTTCGAGGCCGTCGTCATCTGTGTCGGCGTCGTTCGGGTCCGTCTCGTCACCGCTGTCCGCGACGCCGTCTGGGCCGAACGCTTCTTCACCATCGGTGAGGCCGTCGTCGTCCGAGTCAGCGTCAACGGGTGACGTATCGTCTTCGTTACCGGGAATACCGTCAGGACCGTTGTACTCCTCGCCATCGGTCAGGCCATCGCCGTCCGAGTCGGGGTTGCGCGGGTCGGTTCCGGTAATCGTAGCTTCGTCGATGTCGGAGATGCCGTCACCGTCGGTGTCGCTGCCAACCGTGTCGGGGTCCAACGCGTCGATCGTGCCGTCGATGTCGCCATCGGGGCCTGCTGGGCCACCGTCGAAGAAGTCGTCAACGCCATCGTCGTCGCTGTCGTCATCGTTCGGGTCGGTCTCATCGTCGTTCAGGCCAGGCTGGTCGCCGTCGAAAGCACCGTCTTGGTTGATGTCTTCGTCACCGTCGAAGAGGGTGTCACCGTCAGAGTCGGCGTTTGTCGGGTCGGTGACAGAGTCGGTGTCGGCGTCTGGGACGAAGACGTCGGTGTCTGTGCCTTCAAAGGCTACAGGGGTGTCGCCGTCGGAGTTGCCACCGGCAACGGGGTCCACGACGCCTTGCTCTTGTCCGTCACCCAGGCCATCGCCATCGGTGTCGAACAGGTTCGGGTCGGTCACGAATCCGTTGAGCGGGTCAGCTGGGAACAGCTCAGCACCGTCAGACAGGCCGTCGTCATCGGAGTCGGCGTCGAGGGGGTCAGTGCCGTCGTCTGTGTTGACGTCGTCATCCGGGCCCCCAATTTCGTCGCCGTCGTTGATGCCGTCACCGTCGGTGTCAGCGTCGTTCGGGTCGGTACCGTAGATGTCTTCTTCAGCAACATCAGGCAAGCCGTCGCCATCGGAGTCATCTGTGTCGGCTTCGAGAGCATCGATAGTGTCGTCGCCATCCGAATCGCGGCGGTCGGTGAAGCCTTCGTCAGCATCGCTGATGAGGTCGCCGTCGGTGTCCGCATCGTTCGGGTCGGTCTCGTCGTTGTCTACGCCGTCTTGGTCGCCGTCCCACGCACCGTTCTGGTTGACGTCTTCGTCACCGTCTAGGAGCGTGTCACCATCCGAGTCGGGGGCGTTCGGGTCGGTGTTGTTGCCTTCGGACGGGTCTGCATCTGGGGTGAACGGGCCGTCGGTGCCGGCAAAATCCACGCCATCATCGCTGGTGCCGGGGAGAACGGGCTCGGTCACGCCAAGCTCGATGCCGTCGGTCAGGCCATCCTCATCAGAGTCGGGGTTGTTCGGGTCCGTCGCGTCGTCGCCGCCGTTGATCTCGTCGCCGTCGGACAAGCCGTCGTCATCAGAGTCAGCGTCCAGTGGGTCGGTGCCGTCATCTGTGTTGATGTTGCCGTCCGGTCCCTTGACTTCGTCGCCGTCGTTGATGCCGTCGCCATCCGTGTCTGCGTCGGTCGGGTCGGTGCCGAGGGCTACCTCTTCGTCATCTGTCAGACCGTCGCCGTCAGTGTCCAGGTTGCCTGGCTCAAGAGCATCAACGATGCCGTCACCGTCGGTGTCGCGGCGGTCCGCATAGCCTTCAACAAAGTCGTTCGGTCCGTCGCCATCGGTGTCGGCGTTGTTCGGGTCGGTCTCGTCATTGGCGACGCCGCCGGGGGCGTCACCGTCGAAGCTTCCGTTTCCGTTGAAGTCTTCAACACCGTCATTCAGGCCATCACCGTCCGAGTCTGCAGCCTGTGGGTCGGTGCGACTGCCCGGGTCGGTGTCGACCTGGAGGACGCCTTCGGTGCCGCCAACTGGAGTGCCTTGATCGTTGACCGAAGCTGCGATGGGTGCGGTGACGCCGGTCTCAAGACCGTCGCCTAGACCATCGTTGTCCGTGTCGAACACGTTTGGATTGGTGGGAGTCGGACCGTTGACTTCAAAGCCGTCGGTGACGCCGTCATCGTCGGAGTCTTTGTCGAGTGCGTCTGTGCCGTCTGGCGTGTTGATGTTGCCGTCTGGTCCCAAAACTTCGTAGCCATCGGCCAAGAAGTCATCGTCGCTATCGCGGTCGCGAGGGTCGGTTCCGGCAATCAGCTCAAGCGCGTCGGGCAGGCCGTCGCCGTCGCTGTCCAGGTCGAGCGCGTTGATGATGCCATCGTTGTCCGTGTCCGGAGCATCGGGGCCAACGCCGCCTTCGACGTCGTCATCAAAGCCGTCACCGTCTGTGTCAGCGGAGTTGGGGTCGGTCTCATCCAGATCGGTACCGGCAATATCCCCTGTCCAGCTGCCATTGCCGTCTACGTCTTCTTCGCCGTCGAGCAGGTTGTCGCCGTCAGAGTCGTCGTTGTTCGGGTCGGTGTTGGAGCCTGGGTCAGCGTCGCCGCGGAAACCGAGAGCGGTGCCAACGAACGGAATGAGGCCAGGCTGGCTGATGCCGCCGGGAACACCGATACCCAAGGGTACGCCGAGCTCCAGGCCATCACCGAGGCCGTCGTTGTCTGAGTCGAAGTTGTTCGGGTCGGTGTCGTCGCTGTTGCCAGCGATTCCGTCTGGGCCAACAACTTCGTCACCGTCGGACAATCCATCATCATCAGAGTCAGCGTCGAGTGGGTCGATTCCGAGCTCGTCACCGTTGCCTGGAATGCCATCTAGGCCGTTGACTTCGTCGCCATCGTCAATGCCGTCACCATCTGTGTCGGGATTGTTGGGGTCGGTGCCGAGAATTTCTTCTTCGCCAGTAGTCAGGCCGTCGCCGTCTGGGTCGTCGTCACAGACGGACGGCTCGCCAACGCAGTCGAAGCCGTCATCGACGACGCAAGTGGTGCATCCGTCATCCGCACCGACAACGCCAGTGTCGCACTCTTCGTCCGCCGCGATGATGCCGTCGCCACAGTCGCTCTCACAAACGCTGGGAGGGACTTCGACGTTGAGCAGGCTGTACACGGTGTCGCCCTGGCTGTAGCCGTAGAAGGCCAAGCGACCTTCAGGAAAGGTTCCGTTGACGTTGAACTGCGTCACACCGTTGACCGACACTTGGATGTTGGTGGTCGTGTAGGTGACAACGAAGGTGTACAGGGTGTCGTCTTGCCACCCTGCATTGCCGAGGGTCGCAGCACGAGCCAACTCGGTGACCGAGCCCGAGTGGGACCAGAAGTCCGCGAAGCGTTGACGCAGTCCAGTGGCCCGGTTCAGCGCCATGCCACGGCTTGCGCTGTCTTGCGACGCTTGCTTCCAGTCGACGAACAGCCAGTCAGCCAAGGGGCTGTTGAAGTCCCCTTCTTCGTAGCCGATACCAAAGCCAACGAAATCGTCGTCGTCGTTGCTGGTGTCGATTGTGAAGGTAGCGGTCGTTCCAGCCATCTGCAGGTCCGTCAGCAGGACCGTGGCGCGTGAGTTGGAGGACTGCTCGACCGTGCGGTCGTCAATGAGGGTCCACACACCTGGGCGGTCTAGATCATTGGACTCCTGGGCGCCGAGGATGACGTCAATGGTGTCGTCGCACTCGAATCCAACTTCGACCTCGCACGTGGGTGAACAGCCGTCGTCTGCAGCGGTGTTGCCATCATCGCAAGCTTCGTCGCCAACGACGTGTCCGTCTCCACAGGCTTCGGCACCACACACGCTTGGTGTGCCAGAACAGTCGTAGAAAGGCTCTTCTTCACACTGCTGGTTGCAGCCGTCTCCGGACAACGCGTTGCCGTCGTCACAGCCTTCACCGTCGATTGTGTTTCCGTTGGCGCTCAACCGCTCTGGGGCGATTTGGCCATCGCCACAGATAGCGTCACACTCGGTCGACTGGTCCTGGCTGAATGTGAAGGAGACATCCGGCTGGGAATGCGACAAGGGTGCAATTCGACCGGCCGGAAAGGTTCCGGCAACATCGAACTCAATTTGGCCGTCAATGAAGATGCGAATGCGCGAGGTGGTGTACTCAATGAAGATGTCGTAGTTGCGGTCTTCTTCCCACGAGACGTCTGAGTCATCAGGCTCAAGCTCGGGAATGACGCCGTAGTTGATACCGCGAGCCAACATCTCGACACTGCCGTTCGCACCTGCGCGGTGCGCCCAGATATCGTCTGCCGAAGGGTTGCCAGTGACACGGTAAAGCCCCGTTCCAGCGAAGCCTTGAGCACCGTTACTTAGGGTCTGCTCTTGTTGCTTCCAATCGAAGAGGATGTACTCGGTAGAGGCATTGGCAGCCGACGCATCACCGGGAGTGAAGCCCAGAGCGAATCCGAGCCAGTCATTGTCACCGTCTTCCACGCGCACTGTGAAGCGGTGGGTAGTGGCCTGAAACGGCGAGACGTAGAAGGTCGGACCCGAGGGGTTGCCGGTCTGGGTGGCTCTGCGCCCGCCATTGGATCGGCTCCACGCGGCAGCCTGACCGGACTGATTCGGGTAGTTTTCAACGTTAAAACCGGTAAAATCTAGATTAGCACCGTCTGGCGTAAAACAGGTGAACCCATCTTGGATGTTGCAAGTGTCGTCGCAGCCGTCCACCAATCCGTTTGGGGTGCCGGCATCACATTCTTCACCGGCCTCCAATATTCCGTCACCACAGACAGCGAGTGCCGGTGCCGCGAACGGGATCCCCGCAAGAAACACGAGAGAAGCAACCGTCATACGGCCGACAACTTTGATGAGAGTCATGGGCAGAACACTCCGTATAAACCTAATAATTGAGGAATCTGCGCAACTTGAGATCATTCGATCCTGCGCACAGCCCCCAAAGGCGGCCCGTAGTACCCCATTGGATACCCCTTTGCCTGTGAACCCCCACAGGTGACGCGTTGGTGACTCTCTGGGCCTTACCTAGGCTGCGCGCGGATCCGGCCGCATGCTGCCGTTGGGTTAGTGCCACCGGCTACCAGGGGGCCAAAACATGGGCGTAGCCTACTTCGATGTAGATGGAACGTTGGTTGGAACGAACCTTCTCCATCCCACTTGGTGGTTCTTGTCGAACCAACAGTCTCCGCTGGCTTCAGCCCGCCGTGTGGGTCGAGCCTTCCTGCGTGGCCCCTCAATGGCCATGGCAGAAGTGAAAGACCGCAGACTCTTCAACGAGATGCTCTACGCCCAGTACAAGGGCATGTCACAAGACCGCCTCGCGACCCTCGCCGAAGAGGTGTTTGAAGAGGTCGTGATTCCCCGGATGTACGCAGGCTCGGTCGACTTGGTTCGCAAGTGCAAGGACGCAGGCCAAGATGTGGTCTTCGTCACTGGCTCGCTGGACATCACCATGGCTCCTCTGGCCCGCCATCTAGGAGCGGACCGCGTCATCGCGAATCGCCTGGAAATGAAGCACGGCGTGGCCACTGGCAAGCTCAAGCGGCCTGTCGTCGCCGGCCCAACCAAAGCCCGTCTCATGTCGGACGACGCTCGGGAGCATGGGCACGACCTCGCCGAGGCCTTCGCCTACTCCGACAGCTACTCCGACGTCCCGATGCTTTCTATCGTCGGACACCCTTACTGCGTACATCCTGACCGCAAGCTGGCCCGCCTCGCGCGCGCCTACTCGTGGCCCATTCTCGACCTGCGAGCCTAGATCATGGCCCATCCCTGCGTTGTTACTCTCGACCACACTAGCCGTCCTCGGGTGCTGTTCAGTGGAGACCAGCTCGTCGAAGTCGACCTGCCTGCAGGCACACGCGTCGTCTACCCAAAGCCACCCATGGCTGGTCTTCGCGACCCCGATGCTGCGATTCGGTACGCGGTCAATCATCCGCTAGGCGCTGAGCCGCTGTACTCCAAGCTACGCCCAGGCATGTCGGTGACCGTCGCCATTGACGACCTGTCGATGCCACTTCCACAGATGCGCAAGCCAGACGTTCGCCAGCGCATGTGCGAGGTCCTGCTCGACTTGTTCGACGACCACGGCGTCACCGATATCCACTGGATTATCGCCACTGCGTTCCACCGTCCCATGACAGAAGCTGAAGTCAAGCGCATGGTCGGAGACCGGGTCCATGGACGATTCTGGCCAGAAAAGCTCTACAACCATGACGCAGAAAAGCCAGGAGGCCTGGTTCTGCTCGGTGAGACGGCGTCTGGAATGCCTGTCGAGCTGAACCGACGCGCTGCAGAGAGCGACCTGCTCATCTACGTGAACCTGACCTTCGTTCCTATGAACGGCGGACACAAATCTGTGGGCACTGGCCTGGCTGGCTACCGCACTCTCAAGGCGCACCACAACCCGAACACCATTCGGGCGACCAAGTCGTACATGCAGCCAGAGACGAGCACCCTGTCGAAGAAGATGGAGGAGATTGGCAAGTTTATCGACGACAAGCTGGACGTCTTCCACATTGAGTCGACCCTCAACAACCGCATGTTCGACAGCACGCTTGAGTTCCTGGGAAAGAATGAGGACGAGCTGACGGGCACCGAGCGCGCGGCCATGAAAGCGCTAGTCAAGACTCTCGAGTGGACTCCACAGCCGCTGCGACAGGCCATCTTCGAGAAGGTTCCAGCCCCCTACGAGGTGACCGGCGTCTGGGCGGGCGAGTGTGAAGAAGTACACGAGCAAGCCCTCAAGAAGGTCACCCAACAGCTCGTTGTACCCATCGAAGGCCAGGCCGACATTGCGGTGTTCCCCGTGCCGTACATCAGCCCGTACAACGTTGGGGCCTACCTCAACCCGCTGCTACTGTCGGTCCAGATCGAAGGCTACTTGTTCAACCTTCACCGCGGCATGCCCGTTGTGAAGAAGGGCGGCACGGTCATCGCTCTACACCCGGCATCGGACAAGTTCGACCGTGACCAACACGCGCCGTACGTTGAGTTCTTCCACGAGCTGCTACCCCAGACGCGCGACGCGATGGAGCTGCACAAGAAGCACGAGAAGCGCTTTTCGCAGAACGCTGGCTACATCCAGATGTACCGCACTGGAAAGGGCTACCACCCCGTTCACCCCTTCTACATGTGGTACTGGGGCGAGAACGGACGGCAGCACATTGGCCGCGTCATCATTGTTGGCGCAGACAACGAATACGTGCCCAAGGTCCTGGGCTATGAAACTGCCAAGACCATGGACGAAGCGCTTCGTATGGCTCGGGAAACCGCACCGGAAGACCCGTCCATTACCTGCATGCACATGTGTCCGTTGGTGATGGCGGAGGTCACACCGGAGCCTGACTCTGCGGAGGCCAAGTGAGCACGCTCTCCGTCGCAGATACCCTCGCTGGAAAGCGCCTCGTTGCCTTCGGTGGAACGGGGTTCCTTGGCAAAGTGTGGTTGGCCATGGTGCTCACCCACTTTCCCGACACCGCTCACGTCCACATGGTCGTTCGCCAGCGAACCAACGCAGATGGCGACGTCATCTTGGACTCGCAGACACGCTTTTGGTCCCAGATTGCGACGAGCGCCTGCTTCGACCCACTGCGCAAGCGCCACGGTGACGACTTCGACGACTTCCTACGCAGCAAAGTCACACCAATTCCAGGCGATGTCGAGAAGCCGTTCGGTGGTGTCCCACAAGAGGTGCGCGACGCCATTCGTGGCTCCGTGGATGCCTTGGTCAACGTGGCTGGACTCGTCGACTTCAACCCACCCCTCGACTACGCCCTGCGCGCCAACGCCTTCGGCATGCAGAACTTGGTCTCCCTCGCCAAAGACCTCGGCAACATCTCCTTCCTGCACACGTCCACTTGCTACGTTGCGGGCGGAAGAACCGGTGAAGTCGCAGAAGTGGACCCACGCGAGTTCCCCTTCCCGCGCGCAGACGAGCTCGACCGCTCTTTGTGGTCCGCAGAGCGCGAGATTGCCGAGTGCGTGGACCTGGTCGACCACGTTCGCCACCGCACCAACGATGCCTTCCGCCAAGCCGACTTCCTAGACACGGCCAAGGCCAACCTCACCAAGCGCGGGGAGCCCACCCGTGGCTCGGCACTAGAGTCTGAGGTCAAGCGGGTTCGCGCACGGTACGAACGGAACCGCCTGTCCGAAGTTGGCATGGAACGCGCCGTCTTCTGGGGCTGGCACAACACCTACACCTACACCAAGTCCATTGGTGAGCAGGTGCTGGCAGATAGCGGACTACCGTTCACCCTCGTTCGCCCAGCCGTCATTGAGTCCGCAGTGGACTTTCCGCGCCCCGGCTGGAACGAAGGCATCAACACCACCGGTCCGGTCATCTACCTGGGCCTCAACTCGCCCGGTCGCTTCCCAACCAGCAAGACCTCGACCCTCGACATCATCCCCGTCGACCACGTTGCTGCCGGCATGATTGCCGCACTCGCGGAGCTTCTGGAAGGCAGCCACAAGATCGTCTACCAGCTCGGTACTAGCGACATCAACCCGCTGTTGGTGACCCGCTTCATCGAGATTGTAGCGCTGTACAAACGAAAGCAGCTTCGCAAGCAAGGTGCCAGTCCATTCGACCGCATCATGGCCCGCTTCGAACCCACCCAAATGACTGCGGACACCTACATTCACCGCGGTCCCAAGCGGGTCAGTGAGCTCGCCGCCCAGGCGAGTGGTTGGCTGTCGAAACTTCGCAAGACCCCGCTTGCCACGGTCGTTAATCCGGCCATCAAGGGTCTGGACACAGCGTCCAGTGCACTGTCGCTCAAGGCGTACATCCTCGACCAGTTCTTGCCGTTCATGGCCACACACACCTACCGGTTCTCAACGGCAAACGTTCAGTCTGCCCTGGCGCGAATGAGCGACCATGAACGGGAGCTGCTGGCCTACCGTCCGCAAGACATCGACTGGCGCCACTACATGCAGCAGGTCCATGTTCCCGGTCTCGAAGAGAACTGCTTTCCGCTGATTGAAGCCAAGATGAAGCGCGACAAGCAACCGCTCGCTTCGTACGACACGCTGACCGACCTTCTCGACGAGGTTGCAGAGCGCTTTGACCTGATGCCCGCCTTGATGCGCACCGAAGAAGATGGCCTGTCACGGGTCTCATTCGCCGAGATGCGCACACGGGCTCTCGCTGTTGCGAAGCGTCTGGCAGAAGCCGGCGTCGCGCCAGGAGACCGGGTCATCTTGAGCGGCCGCAACCGTCCTGAGTGGCCCATTGCGTGGTTTGGCGTTGTGTGTGCAGGTGCCGTGGTTGTGCCCGTAGACGCAGACATGCCCGCCGCGGACGTCGCACGTGTGGCTGACAAGTCCGGTGCCCGCCACGCGATTGTCGATGACGTCGCCAGTCCCAGCTACGCCAAGACCGACCTTCACATCCACGACCTCATCGCGACCGGGGCCATTGGTCCCCAAGCCACCATGCATCGTGCGACTGAAGCCGACCTGGCCGCCGTCCTGTTCACAAGCGGCACGACCGGCGACCCCAAGGGTGTCATGCTCACCCACGGCAACTTCACCGCTATCTTGGGCTCGATTGGCGCACTCTTCCCGCTGCGGCCCTCAGACCGTGTCTTGTCGGTCCTGCCGCTTCACCACACCTTCGAGTTCTCGTGCGGCCTGTTGCTGCCCCTGTCTCGCGGCTCACGCATCCTGTACTTGGATTCCCTGGACGCGGACCGCTTGGCCTTTGGACTCGAAGCCGGACGCATCACCGCGATGGTCGGCGTTCCAGCCCTCTGGCAGCTACTTGAGCGCCGTATCCGCGGCCAAGTTCGCGACCGGGGCCGTCTCGTCGAGCTCGGGTTCGACGCAATGTTGAGCGCGAACCGCGCCGTGGGTCAGTCCACGGGTCTCGACTTTGGACAGCTCGCTTTCGGTTCCGTTCACCGGCGCCTAGGTGGCCACATTCGGCTGCTGATCAGCGGTGGAGCCGCGCTACCGAAGGACACCCACGCGTTGTTCCAAGGCCTCGGCTTCTCCCTGGCGGAAGGCTATGGCCTCACCGAAGCCGCCCCTGTGCTGGCTGTCGCCAAAGGCGGACCCGGCTCACGTCCTGGAAGTGTTGGCAAGCCCATCCCAGGCGTCACCCTGCGCATCGCAGACCCCGATGAACACGGGATTGGCGAGGTACAGGCCCGTGGCAAGAACGTCATGGCTGGCTACTACGAGAACGATGCCGCGACCGACGCTGCGCTCGACGGTGAGTGGCTTCGCACCGGAGACCTCGGCCGCCTCGACCACAAGGGCCGCCTCACGCTTGTGGGTCGCGCGAAAGACGTCGTCGTCACTGCCAGCGGTGAGAACATCTACCTAGATGACGTCGAGGAGCGCATTGGCCTGCCCGACGCCATTGAAGAGCTGGCCCTCGTTGGCATCAGTGACCCTCGCGGTGGCGAGCGTCTCGGACTGCTCGCTGTTCCAAGTGACCCAGACCATGCCGGGCATTTGGCGGCACGGTCTGCCCTAGCGGACCGAATCAAGGGCTTGACCTCAGTCCAGCGCCCGACCGTCATTCACTTAGTCGACGCCCCACTTCCGCGAACATCCACCCGTAAGGTCCAACGACCCAAGGTACGCGAGGTCATGGAGACTCTTGTGGCCGCCGCCGGAGAGAGCACAGACCGGATTGCCGACGGTGTTGTCCCGCGGGCGATTGCAGCCATTGCCGGTGTCAGCGAGGCCACACTCAGTTCCTCGACATCCCTGTCCGGCGACCTTGGCTTCGACTCGCTGATGTGGGTTGAGCTAGCGGCTGCCCTAGATGCCGCGACCGACCACAAGCCAGACACCTCCGCGCTCATGGCGTGTGAGACGTTGGGCGATGTCGTGCGACTGGTCGAAGCTCCAATCGCGCTGATCGATGTGGTTGAAGAAGAGGCCAACGAGCCCATCAACATTCCGGCTCCGCTACGGGAACCCATCAAGAACGCATTGGCCTCGGCTCAGCGTCGGCTGTATTCGCAAGCCATGACCACACGGGTCACCGGCCGGGCGTTCATCCCGCAGAACCGCAACGTCATTGTGGTGAGTAACCACACCTCTCACTTGGACATGGGCCTCGTCAAGTACGCGCTCGGTACCTACGGCGAGCGCATCGTCGGCCTGGCCGCCCAGGACTACTTCTTCGAGGGCAACAAGTGGTGGGTCGCCTACTTTGAGCAGCTGACCAACCTCGCCCCGCTCGACCGTGAAGGCGGATTCCGAGCCAGCTTGGACCAGGCCCGACGCATCGTAGACGACGGCAACATCGTACTTCTCTTCCCCGAGGGCACCCGCCGCACCGACGGCTCGCTTGGAGACTTCAAGCCACTGGTTGGCAAGCTCGCCCTTGAGGCCGAGGTCGACATCCTTCCCATCTGGCTCGAGGGCACTCACAACGTGCTGCCGAAGGGTTCCTTCTTCCCACGCGGTCGCAAGGTTGAGGTCCGAATTGGCCCGCCCATTCCTATCTCTCGACTCAAGAAGGCCCTAGCCGACCGCCGTCCAGCAGACGCCGCGCGAACCGTCACCAGCCTGGCGCAACACGCTGTCAGCGCCCTGCGTGATGGCCGGGTCTTCGACCCAGAGAGCGACGACCTTCTCGCCCCACCGAAGGTTGAAGGACCGCGCGACATTCAAGCCGCTTTCCACAGTCTACGTGAGCGTCTTGCGTCGGACCGCGTTCAGCGGCCCATGTCTTGGTACTTCAGCTTGGGCGACGCAACGGGCCCACGGTTTACCGTCACGGTAGACGCCGACGGCTGTGATGTTCGTGCCGGACGGCCCACAGGCGGCAGCGCCGACTGCGTTGTGAAGACCTCCGCCGAAGTCATGCGACGCATCATCGACGATGCCTGGCTTCCAGGACCTCCTGAGTTCATCTCCGGTGCCATCAAGACCAACGAAATTCCTCTGGTCATTGAGTTCGCGCGGGTCTTCGACCTGTCTCCCGAGCTGGCCAACTAGATGCGCGTTGCGGTCACCGGGGCCACCGGATTCTTAGGCACCCACCTGATGAATGTTTTGGCGGAACACGAAGTCGTGCCGCTGAGCCGTCGGCCAAACGCGGCCGGCGTCTCCGCTGACGTCACCAGTGCCAGCTCGCTGCGCGGGGTCTTTGACGGCTGTGACGTCGTCATTCATGCGGCGGGTCGTGTCGACCACACCGAAGACGGCGCCGCACTGACTTGGGCCGTTCACGTCGATGGCACCGAGAACGTCATTGCCGAGTGCCGCCGAGCCGGCGTGCCACGACTGGTCCATGTCAGCAGCAGCGGAACGGTCGCCGTCACCACCACAGCCACGGTCACTACCGAGAATTCACCGCCTCCCATCAGCGTTATCTCAGGATGGCCATATTATCGCTCCAAGCTACGTGCCGAACAACTGGCTCTGGCCGCCAATGACGACGAACTCGCTGTCGTCTGCGTGAACCCGTCCCTATTGCTCGGCCCTGGAGACCCAGATGGCGCGGCTACAGAGACGGTTCGGCGCTTCTTGCGCGACCAAGTCCCCTTTGCTCCCACAGGCGGCCTGTCGTTCGCAGACGTTCGCGACGTGGCGCAGACTACCGCGCACCTACTGACCGAGGGTACCCCCGGAGAACGCTACCTATTGGGCGCTGCTAACTGGTCCTTCGCCGATTTTTACGGTCGGCTGGCACGCCTCACCGGAAAGCGAGCCCCACTGCCAACACCTGCAGTCGCAAACCGCGTCTTGGCTTGGCTACCGAACTTGGGCAAGGACGGCTTTACACCTCGGCTCCCGCTGACGCGAATGGACATGGAGCTCACACGGCATTGGTGGTGGCTCGACGACAGCAAGGCCGCGAGCGGTCTGGACTGGTCCCCGCGAGATCCATTGACGACCCTCTCCGACACCGTCTTTGATCTGCGCCAGCGCGGACTCGCGTAACAGCGTGTTTTTGAGTGCTTTGATGTAACCAAGTGAAAACTGCCGCGTAGAGAGACCAATGCGACATCTCACCACCTTGTTCGTCATGGCCGCTCTAGCCGCCCCCTCACTGGCCTCAGCCGGTCCTTGGGTGCGTGACCTTGGCCACGGATTCGCCAAGATTGGGACCACCCGGTTCGTGTCCGACAACGGCTTTGTTGACGGTGAATCCACCGGACTGGCCTATCGTTCGCAGTCGTTCGACACCTACTTTGAAGTGGGTCTTGGCCGAGGCATCCAGGTGGTGGGCTCACTGCCATTTGTAGCGGCGACCAACAAGGCCTCTGGGGATGTTGCGTGGAACTACGCCTGGACCGGCGACCTGCGCTTTGAGATCGATGGTCGCCTACACCCAAGCAAGCCCATTGCCTGGGGAGTTGAGCTCCGCGTGCCCACCTACCGCGACCCCGTTGACTTCAATGAGGCCAAGGGCATGTCGTCAGAGCTGCTTGCCGCCACAGCACGCAACTTCCCTCAGCTCGGGGACACCAACCTCGACATCACCATCAAGATTATGGGCGGCGTGTCCTTCAAGCGCGGATGGTTCACCGCCGAAGCCGGTCCACGATTCCGCACCGAAGAGTTCAAGAGCGGCGCCTACGCATCCGCAGGACTCGGCATGTGGGTGGTCCCCGACAATCTTGCAGTGAACCTGTACACCAACGGCAACGTCAACCTCATCGGTGGAGACCCCGAAGTGGGAAGCCGAGAGCTTGCATATGTGCAAGCTGCTGTTTTCGGCACCGGTCTAGACGCCCTGCCGGGTGCCGGACTTCAAGTCGCGGCCGGTGTCATCCCTCTCGCTCGAAACTCCGCGCGCGGGTACGACCTGTCCGCTTCCGCCTTCCTGACTTGGTGAGACCATGCTCGTAAAGATCCGCAAGCCTTGGGACCTTCCCGACAATCAAGTGACCGACGAGTCCACCTACTGGAACCGTCGCAAGGTACTCAAGTCCTTGGGCCTCACCGGAACCGCAAGCCTCATCGGCGGCTGTGGCCTGTCCGTTGGCGGCGATCCCTTCGGCAGCCTCGAGGACTTCGACAACCCGTACGCCTCGCGCTTTCCTTACCCGCGAAACGAAGACTTCCAGGTACCCGAACGCCCGCTGACGGACCCCTTCGACGCCACCACCTACAACAATTTCTACGAGTTCACGCGGTCGAAAGACTCGGTCCATTTGCTAGTCGGAAACTTCCAGATCGCCCCCTGGCAGATCGAGTTCGCCGGGCTGTGCAACAATCCTGGCGTCATCAATCTCGAAGACCTGCTCGACCAGATGGACGACATCACCGAGGAACGCATCTACCGCTTCCGATGTGTAGAGCGCTGGGCCATGACGGTTCCATGGACGGGCTTCCCCCTCGCCGCACTCATTGCGTTGGCCGACCCGATGGCCGGCGCCAACTTCGTGCAGATGGTCAGCGAGAATCGCCCCGACGAGATGCCGAACGTGGACGCAGACGCCAACCTGCCATGGCCCTATTTTGAGGGCCTGACCATGGAAGAGGCCATGAATCCACTGTCCATGATGGTCACTGGAATCTACGGCCAAGCGCTGCCGCGTCAGAATGGTGCACCGCTGCGCCTGATCGTTCCTTGGAAGTACGGCTACAAAAATATCAAGTCCGTCATTCGGATTGTATTCACGGAAGATCAGCCACCAACCTTCTGGAACACCATCGAGCCGGCCGAATACTCGTTCCTAAGCAACGTGGACCCCGACACACCGCATCCACGCTGGAGCCAGGCCGAAGAGTGGCTACTTCCCGGGCGGGAACCCATCCCCACGATGAAGTACAACGGATACGGCGAGTTTGTCGCAGACCTGTACGAGTAGTGGCGACCCGAGCATGCCTCGGGTACAAACGGCGGCATGAAGACACTCGCCCCACTTCTCGTCCTCGCACTGTTCTCCGCCTGCAAGAAGGATGGCCGTGAGCTGCCAGACGCAGATGGCGACGGTATTCCAGATGACGAAGACTCGGACTTCGACACCACGCTGGATGACGGGACCGAAGGAACCGACGACATTGACGATGACACCGTTGATGTGACGGGTCCAACTGGGTTTGTCGGCAGTCCCTGCTTATCTGTCTCGGACTGCGACTATGACGGCGCCGTCTGCTTGGGCGCAGATGAAGGCTTTCCCGGCGGCATGTGCTCACTGTCCTGTGAGCGGACCTGCCCAGACGCGAGCGGCTTCCCCACCACCTTCTGCGTTGGTGAAAACGACCTTCCAGAATCGCCGCTGTCCGCGGGTAGCTGCACGTCTCAGTGTGACTTTGGAACCTACCCCGACGACGCCTGCCGGGATGGCTATGGATGCGTGGTCACCGGTCGCTACAACGAGCCCAATACCGAGCGGTTCGCGTGCCTGCCCAACGCAGCATCAGACCTGTCCCAGGCCATCTTGGACCTCGCAGCACGCGACGTTCCATTCACGCCGACTCTCCGGGAAGACCAGAGCCCGAGCACCCACCCGAACTTGAACTGCCACATCGAAGACCCCGTCATGCTCAATCCTCCCATCCATGGCGTGGATGTGCGCTACTTCGATGGCAGTGCGACACCGAACATGTTGATGTCTGCCGAGTCCGCACACGCTCTGGTTGACCTCATCGATGACGTCGAGCCCGACGGCGTAGACACCGTCCTGCACATCGGCACCTACGTCTGCCGTGTCATTGGCGGCACCAACAGCTTGTCTCGCCACGCCTACGGCGACGCTATCGACATCTATGGCTTCGAGTTCACCGACGGTCGTCGCTACACACTGGTGGACGACTGGGTTCACACCAACAACATCAACTCGGCTCCGCCATCCTCCAACGCTGGTGCCACCTTCTTGTGGGAAGCGGCGCACCGATGGCACGACGGCGGCTTCTGGAACATCATCCTGACGCCCGAGTTCAACAGCGCTCACGACAACCACTTCCACATCGATATGACGCCAGGCGCCAGCACCTTGCGCTCCATCCTCGGTGCGGATGAGATGTACTACTTTGGCCCTGCTCCGTACGTCGACTAGAGGGCTCTAAGACCGACTATGGCCGTCCGTAGGACAGGATGACAGAGCCATCTGTGACGAAGTTGGTGCTCGCTCCGGGATTGCCAATCAAGAAGTCGTCGAGGCCGTCACCGTTGACGTCGCCGGCGGGCGCAAAGGCGAACCCGATTTCGTGGTCGTCGTGTGCTGGCAACAAGAAGGCATCGCCACCCACGTCCACTGTTCCCATGAACGGCGCTAGCTGCAGGAAGGCACCGCCGCGGTCGTCCACCGCTCGAGGCTGGCCAATGAGCACGTCATCCAGGCCGTTTCCGTCGACATCACCTGCACCAGAGACCGAGCGGCCTAGCCCCACGGAGGCACTCTGGCCTAGGAACGTCGCATCTGCGCTTCCTAGCGAGTAGCTCGTGGGCACAAGGCTTCCGTACACAATGTAGGCAGCGCCTCGCCCTGACACGCCGTCCTCAGAATGCCCAGGCGCGCCAATGATGAGGTCGGACAACCCATCTCCATTCACATCTCCGGCGCTCGCCACTGAGGTGCCTGCGGCGTCGCTAGACGACTCACCCCAATAGGTGACATCCGCGTCGTCCAGGTTCAGACCTCCAGTGTCCAGCGGGCCGAAAAACACCGCGACCTGACCGCTATCGACACCGGCTCCATCAACGAGGTTGGAACCAACAGCCAGGTCTGCGACACCATCCCCGTTGAAGTCCGGCAGGACCGCCACGGCAATACCCGTCTGCGAGTTGTTGGTTCCACGAATGTTTGAGACGTTCGACCCCGTACGCACAGACCCACGTGCCGCGCCGCTAATGACGGCCACGCGACCTCGCGAGTTTCCACCGATCTCAGTCAACGGCGCGCCAACTACGAGGTCCGGGGTGGCGTCGCCCGTGAGGTCGTAGCCACTCGCGACCGAGTATCCGGCGTAGAACCAGTCGCTCGTGGCCTCGATCTCGAGAATGGCGCTGTCTTCAGCGGGTGAGTCGGCTGCGGTGGCGCGAGAGGAGATGACATACACGCGCCCGCCACTGCCGGCAGTGTACGGCGCACCCACAAGAAAGTCTTCAGCCCCGTCTCCGTCCATGTCATGCGTGGTGGAGATGGCAAAGCCGAAGCCCCAGCGGGTACTGGTCAGGAATTCCCCCGAAGACAGGGAGGTTGTTCCCGATGTGCTCGGCGCAGGAACGAGGTACACCGCGCCATCTTGACCATCTTCAGGTGTGGCGTAGTTTGGAGCCCCAATCGCCAAACGGGTCAATGCGCCATCTCTTGCGGCGGCGACAGCAGCGCCAGCGCGCTCGGAGTTGTCTGCCGGTGAGAACACATGATGACTGGCCGCAAGGAGGTCTCCGGATGGCCCGCAGGTCGTCTCTCGGTTGCAGTCATCATCAGCAACCGTTGCGCAGTCCTCAACCGCGGCTGGGGAAATGAGCGGGTCTGTGTCGTCGCAGTCGCTAGAGTCGCGAATCCAGCTGCCTGAAGCCGCACACAAGGTGTCGGACCAGCCCGGATTGCCAAACCCGTCTTGGTCACCGTCTCGGTAGTAGGAGCGCACAGGGGCCAGACCGTCGTCCGTGTCGTTGTCGCAGTTATCGTCTAGACCGTTGCACAACTCAGTTGCGCCCGGGAACATGAAGTCCCGCGTGTCGTCGCAGTCGTCGTCGTTCTCCACCCAGCCATCCGGGGCCACGCAGAAGTTGTCCGCAATATATGGATTGCCGTAGCCGTCGCCATCTGCGTCGAGGTTGAATGCGGTTCCCGGCAGGCCCTCATCCGCATCGCCCGAGCAGTTGTCATCTAGGCCGTTGCACAGCTCATCGACGGAGGGAGAGACAAGGTCTGTGCTGTCGTCGCAGTCGTCGGGATTGCGCACCCAGCCAGGCTCTACGTCGCAGACCATCCTCTCGGTCGCCACATCTCCGAAGCCGTCGTTGTCGGTGTCTGCCCATGCCGGAGACACGTCCAAACCGTCATCGCGAACGCCATCGCAGTTGTCATCTAAGCCGTTGCAGACTTCGTCAAAACCAGGACCAACAGCGCTGTCCGCGTCATTGCAGTCGCCGGTCGTTCGGACATAGTTGTCGGGCGGGGAGCACAGCAGCACGCCGTCTCCAACCTCACCAACGCCGTCACCATCGGCATCGAGAAACCAGAGTTCCGGCTCCCCAACGCTCGGGTCGCGGTCGTCGCAGTCCACACCACCTGGGTACTCGCTAGCGACGAAGCCGTCCGAGTCCACGTCTATGCGTGCGGCATGTTCGCTGTCCGACACCAGGGGACAGCCGGTCAGCGCGAGCAGAATGGTCAGTCGAAAGTTTTTCATCGAGCCCTCTTAGCGGCACCCTACACTAGCCCGCCACACCTTGCCGCAGTTCGTTGCGCGGCTTACTTCAAGGGCGTGTTTCGGTACCTTCTATGGAGATATTATGTCCTTTCTACCCTCCAATGTTTCAGCCTCCCTCTTCCGTTTGGGATTTCTAGCCGGTTGCGCAGGACTTATGGCAGGTTGTGACCCCACAACACCAAGTGGTAACGGCACGACTCCAGAGCCCGAGCCCGAGCCCAATCCCACGACTTGCCCCGAAGCGTATGATGCGCTTTCAGCAGAACAAGACAGCATTCAGACCTGCACCAATGACGCCGAATGTGGTCAGGTCCTCACAGGGACGAGCTGCGGATGTACCCGAGACCTCGTCGCCCGCACAGACGCGGACACCAGTCGCTTCTACGAGCTGCTCGACATCCAGTCCGGCCTTGAGTGCGGCGGCTTCGTGAGCACCTGTGACTGCCCACCTGCAGATGGCTTTGCCTGCGTCGACAGCTCCTGCACCTGGAACTACCTCCGCTAGTCGTTCGCGAATTGCGAACACCCTGACCGACCCGCCGCCTCCCGCACACCGATACGACGGTCGCGGAGGTGAGTATGGGTCGGCTAGTTCAAGGTCAGTGGGTTTCGGATGACTTTGTTCGCAAGAACAAAGCGTTTCAGCGAGCAACGACGAGCTGTCGCGACAGTATTGGGGACGCACAGTTCCCACCCAGCTCAGGTCGCTACCACCTGTATGTGTCGCTGGCGTGCCCATGGGCTCACCGAGCACTCATCGTTCGCCAGCTCAAGGGGCTCACCGACCACATTGGCGTGAGTGTCGTCAGCCCGCTGATGGGTGGAGATGGCTGGACCTTCAGCCCAGACTTCGACGGCTCAACAGGCGACGCTGTCGGCGGGCACGCATTCTTGCGCGATGTCTACACCACCCACGACAACGCCTTCTCTGGCCGGGTCTCGGTGCCCATCTTGCTCGACACCACTACGAACACCATCGTGAACAACGAGTCTTCCGAGATCATCCGCCAGCTGGACACCCAGTTCGGTGCCCTCGCAGACAGCGACATCACCCTGAGACCGACGGACCTTGTTGCGCAGATCGATCAGGTCAATGAGCGCGTCTACAATGACCTGAACAACGGCGTGTACAAGTGTGGGTTCGCCGGTTCACAAGAAGCCTATGACGACGCTGTCACCGCACTCTTCTCTACATTGGACTGGGTGGAAGACCGTCTCAGTGAGACCCGGTACGTTGCCGGTGACCGGCTGACCGAAGCCGACGTGCGCCTGTTCACCACACTCGTGCGCTTTGACGCAGTCTACGCCTTCCACTTTCGCTGCAATCTACGGCTACTTCGCGACTACAAGAACGTGTCGGCCTACCTGCGAGAGCTGTACAGCGTGCCCGCCTTCCGCGACACAACCGACCTGTCTCACATCCGGCACCACTATTACCGGTCCCATGAGTCGATTCACCCCAGCCGAATAGTCCCAGTAGGTCCCGAGCTTCATATCGATGCCCCCCACGACCGAGATCGCTTCGGTGGATTGGATCCGGTTGCTTCATCCAGGAAGTCCAATTTCCTGGCCGATTGAGCTACAGGTGCGCAACCAACGTCCGACGGGCCCCCATGAGCCAGTTAAACAGCGACACCGTGCTACAGCGCGTCTTCGACCTGATCAGCGACCTACCCGCTGATCGGGCGGATGCTGTTGCCGCACGCATGCTTCGGGCCGATCCGGCATCCGATACCGCTCACTTTGCTCTGGGACTCGCCGCTCTCCAGGCCGGGCGCCTTGAAGTCGCGATTGGTGCCTTGCGCAATGCGGGTCGAATCAATCGCTCTTCGGCTCTGATTGCTCGCGTTCTTGGCGAGGTCTTCTTGCTCGCAGACGAGCCGGACCTGGCGCGCATCGCCTTCGTCGCCAGTCTCGAGCGCTCGCCGTACGACATCGAGGCGGGTGTAGGGCTGGCTGTGTGCCACGCCACCGTTGGCGACACCGTCGAGGCCAAGCGAATGCTTCGACGCCTACTCGTGGCCAATCCTCAACACCCCGTCGCTAGCCTGTACATGGGGCTGATCCTCGACGCCGACGGCGACCCAATGGCCGCGTTGCCCTGGCTTGAGACAAGCGTGGCCGCCAATCCACACTCCGCTGCCGCCGGTCTGCACCTCGGGCGATGTCGCATGCAACTGGGAGACAACGCCGGAGCCGAAGAGGCCTTCTTGGCCGTTCTGTCGCACTCACCCGACCATCGCGAAGCCCAACAGAGTCTGGAGCAACTCAGCCAGGCTCATTGATCATGCGATTGACGTTCCCTGCGTGTACTATGCCGCCGCAGAGAGGTTCATATGCGTCTACTGGTAGCTCTACTCGTCGTCTCGGTCGGATGTCGTAAGTCACAAGAAGCCAATCCCGAGTTTGATGATGCCGCTCGGTTCGTGCTGACGAGCTTCGATGCCGAACCCGAGGTGTTGGGCTTCGCACTGCGCCAAATGGAGCTGCAGGTCTACCTATCCCTGGACGTCGAAGACGGTGGCGTCGTCGCCCGAGCCGTGGAGTTGTCGCCGCTCACCGAAGCAGACGTCGCCAATATCGACCGTCCGGACCGCGACCTGTCGCTCGCATCCCCCGTCGCACTCGCCGGGCTCTCTCCGTACGGTCCAGAACACCACCAGCTCATCCAGTTCCTCGACGACCAGACGCCCGTCGAGCCGTACTCCCCAGACCTGTACGACCGCGACTTTGAGGTCGGTGGGGACTGCTGGCAAGACCAAGCCTGTGAGCGCATGGAGACCTACAACATACTGGTCAAGGAGTCCGCGCTGTACTCAATCCCCTACGAGTTTCACAAGCACTTTCGGTGGGTCGACATGAACCTTCCAGACCCCGCAGATGTGCCGGACGGCGAAGAAGCCGTCAACGACGGAGAAAAGCGCTGGGCCTACGTTGCACGGTCGTGGACAAGCGCTCCCTACGAGAGCGAAAACGGTCGCCACGCCATCAACCAGTCCTACACCATCGACATGTGGATACCGCGCGATGGCCAAGGCTTTGAGCGAACCGCTGAAGACGTCAACCAAGACGACGGCGAGTGGACAACCGACAGCAGCGGCGGCGGCTCCTTGCGCATGTTGGCCCTGTGGCACGAGACCATCGTTGGCGGTGCCCTGCAAGATGGTGACATTGCCACGTCGTTCACCCGCGCCGGCATCCAAGACAACTTCGACGCCGCCGACGACTACATCCGCGAAACCTACTTCAGCGAGTAGTCCGCCGCGTAGGCTGACCACGACTTGGCATTGCCGTGTAGTGGTACATTCCAGTTGGCCTTTCCGTCCGAGTGAGTGGGCGCTGTGACCGTGCCTCCCTGCCCGTCCGTCGCACAGACATCCCCTGTGAGAATGTGGGCGCCACCGCGAAGACCGTAGGCCACACCCGACCCGCTCAGCTGGTCTACGTCGCAGTCCACAATCACCGCATCCGTCACGTTCAGTGATGCGGCGCTTGCCGCTACGATGACGCTATTGTGCGCACCCTGCATGGGTGAGCACGCAACAAAGCACGAGTCACCGGTTGGGTCGGGTGTGTTCAGCAGCTGACGGAGCTCTGGCGATGTCAACACTGCCCGACAGCTCGCGTGCCACGACTGCAGCGTGCCAAAGTCCCACCAGCGCGCGGTCTCTCCTACGTTGAGAACCTCAAGCCGAACCGGACCGTCAAAGGCACTGCGCAATCGACTCACCGCATCGTGTCCACACAGCCGATTCGCAAGGGGTTCGGGTAGCGTGAGCGGCATCCACCATCCAGGATCGGTGTCGAGCTTGGCGACACGACCGGCCAACTCTGGCGCAAACAAGGCCATTAGCCGCTGCCCAACCGCTGCGGTCATGCTGAACGAACCCAAGCTTGTTGCCGCAGCGGTCAGCGGTCCCAGGCCCAAACGCAAGGCATCAAACTCTGACCACTGCAGCTTCTCCAGCTGCATGGCGCTGCCATCCGCTCGCACCGCCAACAGGCCGTAGTTCGCCAATCCAAGCCGCTTCCATGCAGCAGCATCTGGAACAGGCCCAAGGCGTCCGAGAAGTGCCACAGGTGCGGTGGGTCGCTGCATACGGACCGTCGGAAGCGTCAGCTGGTCTCCCCAGAAGACCCCAATGCGGCCCGGCTCCGCGAACGCCGATGTCTGACGAAGAACCGCCTCTAGCAGTCGCATCGGCACTGCAGATCCGTCAATCGTCAGCTCTCCCGGCACGATTGTTCGCGACTTGTCCCCATTGTGGTGAATCGGCAGCGGGTACAGGCGCTTGCCCTGCCCAGCGGTGTGCCACATGCCAACCGACTTTCCATCCGCGAGTGCCTGCCACAGCGAGCGCCCACGGCGGTTCAGCTCGATCTCCGCCTGCTCAAGACCATGCAGCGTACCCAGACCATTGCCCGCACCGCCGGTCCACACTTCCTCAGTCACCACAAGCTCAGCGTGCGTCCCGAGCACTTGGCTACGGACCCGACCCAGCCGCTGCTGCCAAAAGGCAGAGGACTCCCGTGAAGACGCCACCACGATGACAACGTCAAACCCCTGTTCTGGAGTGCAGCAGCGCTGAAGAAATGCGGAATCAACCAAACTCATAAGTTCCACCTAAACGACGGGCCCATGCGGGCCGTATCTCTCGGTGCCCGCGACGGGACGCACAAGCGAAGCGCACTGGACTTGGGGAGGGACATTGCGCATGAGTTCATCACTGATCGAACCTCGCGTCGCGGGCAGCCCTCTCCCCCTTTTACTCCTACTCATCGTCGGCTGCACAGCCCCCGAGCTGGAGTCCTGGCCTCTTGACAGTGACTCTCGATTGGTCAGTAGCGGCTTCGGCCCCCGCCTAAAGAGCAGTGAAGATGCTCGATACGACTTTCACCGAGGAATCGACCTGCCGACCCCCATTGGCACGCCGCTGATTGCCCTAGAAGACGGCGTGGTTCGCCTTGCCGGCTCTCACGCGTCGTACTCTGACACCGTCATTCAAGTAGCCCACGGCGAAGGCTGCTTTGGCCAGCCCGACAACTGCACATTCTCCGGGTACCTACACGTCTCAGAGACGGTTGTTCGTGTTGGAGACACGGTCCGCGCAGGCCAGCTGCTCGGCTACTCCGGCGCTTCTGATAGCGGCTTCGAACACCTTCATTTTGAGATGCGGGATGGCTCCGTCTGGCAGCAAGGGGCGGTCAACCCGGTCCCCTGGCTCGACCTTCATGACGCAGGCCCACCCACCATCCACGCAACGTGGACGGAAACCTCCATTGTCATTGATGTCGAGGTTGCACACCGCGACTTAGACTTCGAAGGGATGCGTGCCGAAGCGGTAGACGCCGACGGAGTGGTTGTAGCGACGCACCCTGTGGAGCCAGCAGCGTGGAACCGGACCTTCACCCATCCACAACCTGAGTGGCCCTCGCCAGAGTGCCCCTACGCCAGCGCACACCCAGAAGGCACCCCGTACGACCCGCACATCCACATGGATGACCCGCACTTCCATGGTGCGATGATTCAACCCGCACCGTTCAATGCAACATCAGACACCTGGGCCATGCGCGTGTCCGTGGACGCGAACCTCCAAGACATCGACCATGTCCGTGTGGTCGCGTGGGACGTCTCCGGAGGCGAGATCACGGTGTCAGCAGAGCCATCTCCGCTTTGACCATGTGTTCGACGAGCTGTTCAAAACTCAGTGTCGGCTGCCAGCCGAGTACGTCTTGAGCAAGCGACGCATCTCCGCGGAGATGGTCTACTTCTGTGGGGCGATGCAGGGAGGGGTCTGTCTGGACGTGGTCTGACCATGGCAGGTCCACAACCGCGAATGCGGCTTCCACCAGGTCTTGCACAGAGTGGCTGACCCCAGTGGCTAAGACGAAATCAGCCGGTTCCTCAGTCTGAAGCATCTGCCACATGCCGCGAACATAGTCGGGTGCCCAGCCCCAATCGCGACGCGAGAGCAGGTTGCCGAGTGAGAACGTCTGGCTGTGGCCCGAAGCAATACGGGCCACTTCACGGGCAACCTTTCGGGTAACGAAGTTGTGCCCTCGTCGCGCACTCTCGTGGTTGAAACAGATGCCACACGACGTGAACAGCGAGTAGGCTTCACGGTAGTGAACCATCATATGGTGTGCATACACCTTGGATGATCCGTACGGGGAACGGGGATGAAACGGCGTGCTCTCGGACTGCGGAGACTCAGCAGCGTTTCCAAACATCTCACTGGTGGACGCATGGTAGACGCGCGCACTGGGCGCCTCACGTCGAATGGCTTCAAGGAGTCGAACCGTTCCCACTGCGTTGACTTCGGCTGTGAGGATGGGCTGACGAAAAGACAGGCCAACATCGCTCTGAGCGGCAAGGTGGTAGACCTCGTCTGGCTGCGAAGCGACGACAGCATCGACCAACGAGTCCCCGTCCAGCATGTCGCCGGGAATCAGCGAAATGCGGTCCAGCAGATGGTCAATGCGACCGGTATTTGGCGTGCTCGCCCGGCGGACAAGACCAAACACCCGATACCCTTTTTCGAGCAAGAATTCCGCTAGGTAGGAACCGTCTTGCCCTGTGACCCCGGTAATAAGAGCGGACTTCACGACGCGTCCTGGCCGTCACCATCCAGCTCGCTAACGATACGCTCGCCCTGGGACTTCAGGTTGGCAGCCGCTTCTTCAATGCGCGCTGAGGCGTCACGAATCTTTGCCGACAGTGCCGGGTCATTGAGTGACGCAGACAGCTTCTGCATGCTGTCGCGGACAACGCTGGTGTCCGGTGCGTCGGCCCCGAGAGCCTCCGCAACGCTTCGCACGCGCGCCTCGGTGCGTTCCTTGTCGACTGGCGCCTCCGAGGTCGCTTCTTGCACCGCTTGAGCAAGTCCTTGAAGCACCGATGACAGCCCCATCTTCACCGCCGACGGGTCACTGCGCAGCTGATCAGAGGTCACACCGAGCGCTCGGGCCAAGACATCGGCTGGAGGCGTCTGGTCAGCACTGGGCTTCGGCACCGACTTCTGCGATGCAGCACGGAGTACCTCGCCAAGAGTCGAGAAAGCGGTCGCGGCGTTCTTGCTGAACGAACGAACCTCATCCCTGACTAGAGCCTTGGCGGTGGCTTCGTCCACTTCAAACGCTTCAGCAGCGGTTGCATCCACCATGCGTTTATCGCCTCGCAGGCTACGTAATAGCAAGTCGCCATCCGCAATTTCAGCCCCTTCGGGAAACTGGTAGAATTGGTCTTGGGAAGAGTTTGTGTACACCGTGCTCATCGCGTCCTCGCAGTGCGCTATTCTAGCCCATATGAGGCCCACTGGAGTATGACGCGGCCATGCGAACGCTGGTAGTTGGCGATGTTCACGGGTGCAAAGACGAGCTGGTTCAGCTGTTGAAGCGGACCAAGCCGGACCGTGTTGTGCTCGTCGGCGACCTCTTCACGAAGGGACCGAAGCCGGCGGGCGTCTACAAGTGCATCCGAAAGCACGGCATAGAAGCGGTCCTTGGCAATCACGACCAACGACTCATCAGCGCGCTGGATGGCGAGCGTCCGACGGACACCTTGGCTCATCTATGCATTGAGCGTCTCAACAAGACGGGTACCCAGTGGCAAGACTGGTTGCGGGCACTTCCCCTCTTCCTAGATGTCGAAGGCTTCACCGTGGTTCATGCTGGACTTCATCCAAGCGGAAGGAAGAAGCGCACCTCCCGGTCGACCGCTCTGTACCGTCGTCGCTGGCCTGTGGACCGCCCGCCGAACCCCCACTGGCACCAAGTCTATTGGGGAACGCGGCGGGTCATCTTTGGACATGACGCCGTAGGTGGCTTGGTACGTGTTGAGCACAACGGACAGCCGCACATCATTGGGCTGGACACTGGCTGTGTCTACGGCGGCGCTCTCAGCGGCTACCTCATCGAGGAAGACAAGATTGTGCAGGTGCCCGCTCAGCGCGACTACCAAGCGATCAATCGATGAACGCCGCTTTAGAGCTTCCGGTTCACCTGTCAAAGCCAAAGCCGAGACAGCGCGGCAGTGTCAGGCGTAAAAACGCTCGGCCTCACCGGGCATCGGTAGACGGCACGTGTCGAGCTTGCCGAAGATGCTGTAGCGAACGCGCGCAAACCCTCGGTAGAACGGGTCGCGAAGCGGGGCTGGAATCCACAGCAGTGTCCGGCAAACAAATGGCAGAAAGCCCGCGAGATTGCCGACGGCCGTGAGGACTGCTGTGCTGTAGAAGAGCACGCGCTCCCCGTCTTCGCCTTGGATCACCAGGACTAGACTGTCCAGGTTCGCCGGCCACTCTGGATGACGGTCACGAATCGCTGTGGCCGTGGGCCCCTGAAGAGGCGCATACGCCAACACACCGGATGGGTCCCGGGCGAGCAACCACGTGACGGTGCGGTCACACACGGCACAATCACCGTCGAACAACAGCGTGTACGGTGGAAGATGGTCACGATCAGTGGCGGCGTGCATAAATGTGCGTAACTCGGAGCGTACACAGGTCCTGCCGCCATCCGTGGCAGCTAGGGCTTGACATGGGAGAGGCCGTGGGCATTTCAGAACCAGAGCGCGACACCAGCGACGACACGTCCGTAGACAGCGACAGCACACCTGCTGACGCAGAAAGCGGCGACGCTGCAGGTGCGCCCGGAGCCGACATGCACGCAGCCACCGCAACCCCTAGCCTTCCCGTAGTCCGACCGTACTTTGAGCCCGCAGCGCCACCTCGCCGTCCAGGCGAGACCACGATGTCGTACTACGTGCGCTGGGCGCGCACTGCCCCCATGCTCACGCCAGAAGAAGAGAAGCGATACACCAAGGCCTACGCCGAAACTCAGGACCCAGAAGCGGCCAACCTGTTGGTCTCGTCGCACATGCGCCTCGTGCTCAAGATTGCCATGCAGTACCAGCGTCACTGGGCTGACATCATCGACCTCGTTCAAGAAGGAACGGTCGGACTCATCCAGGCACTCGACCGCTTCGACCTGTCGCGCGGCGTGCCGTTTAGCGCCTACGCCCGGCACTGGATTCGGGCGATGATCTTCCGCTACCTCATGGAGAACTTCCACCTAGTCAAGTACGGCTCAACCCGTGCTGGACGGAAGCTCTTCTTGGAGCTGGGCCGCGAACGCAATCGCCTCATCGCTGAGGGCATCGTTCCCAAGAACAAGATGCTGTCCGAGCGACTCGGAGTCAGTGAGCGCGACATTGAGCGCTTCGACAACATTCGCTCCGGAACCGTCTCCCTAGACACCCCGAGCGGCGACTCGGATGACTCTCGCACCCTGGCAGAGACCCTGCCCGACCCCCTGCAAGACGGGCCGGAAGTCGGTGCGGCAAAGCGTGAGCTGTCCGACAGACTGCGTGTTGCACTCGACTCCTTCCGCGAGACCCTGACTGCGGAGCGCGACATCGTCATCTGGGAAGAGCGCCTGCTCAACACCGATCCCACCTCTCTGGCGGACCTCGGGCGCCGCTACGAAGTCAGTCGCGAACGCATGCGACAGATTGAAGCACGGCTCAAGAAGAAGCTCAAAGTTCACCTCGAGAAGACCCTTGGAGACGAGGTCGCCTTCGAGTTCGACACGGACAACAGCTGAGCGGTCCTGTCAACGCGTGTCGATAGGTAGCGACTCGTTCACAGGACGCGGTATGACAATGCATCACCCGTGAGGTTCCGATGCGTCTCCCAGTTCTAATTGGTCTCGGCATGGCTCTGCCCGTCACCGCTCTTGCATGCCCCCCCCGTCAAGCGACTGCACAGGCAACCCCTGCACAAGCGGACACCCAGATGGCTGCTGCAGACGCCGCTGCCTGCGCCAAGAGCGCAGAGCTCGTTGGAGACGCGTGTAGCTACACAACCGGCATGATGGCCCAACGCATCCTCTCCGAGGGTGGCGACTTTGCCTTCACCGGCAGCTTGGTCCGTGCATCGGATGACCTCGAATCACACGTCGCCGCGCCGTTTGTCGTTGGCGGAAACGTCCGCGTCGTCGCCAACGAAGTCATTGAGACCGCTCCGGCCGACACCCGCGTAGCACTGACGGGCAAGCGCCTCGAAGTTGGCGGGGTTCAGTACTTTGTCGTGACGGAAGTCACCGCTGCCGCCGACTCGTAGGCACAGCGACTACTCCGGGTTCTCTCGGTCTTCCCGACCAAAGCCCTCATTGAACGGCTCGCCTCTAAGGCGGGTCGTTTGTTGTTTCGGCACACAGTTCCAACGTTTGACGGTCTGTGCGTTGACACACGCTGTGCGATGGACCAAGTTGCCCCGCCTTTGCTTAGGAGAATTCATGCGCATGTTCGCCCCCCTCGTCGCCCTACTCGCCATCTCGGCCTGTGAAACCCCCGCCAGTACGGAGGCTCCGACCACCGAGACTGCAGCGGTCACGGAAGTCAACATGGAAGACGAAGCCCAGAAGACGTCGTACGCCCTCGGCGCCGACATCGGCAACAAGTTCAACGCTCAAGAGATTGAGGTCGACATGGACGCCATGATCGCAGGACTGCGTGATGGCTACAGCGGCGACATGAAGATGACCGAGGAAGAAATCGGCACCACGCTGCGGGCATTCGGCGCCGCACAACGCGAAGCCCAGATGGCTCGCCGCGCTTCCGCAGGCGACGCCAATGAAGCCGAAGGCGCAGCCTTCCTCGCGACCAACGCCGAGCGTCCCGAAGTCTCCGTGACCGAGAGCGGCCTTCAGTACGAAGTCCTCACCGAAGGTGACGGCGCCACGCCAAGTGCCACTGACCGCGTGACTGTGCACTACAAGGGCACGCTCATCGACGGAACTGAGTTCGACAGCAGCTACGGCCGCGGCGAGCCCACCTCATTCCGCGTGAACGGCGTCATCCGCGGCTGGACCGAAGCTCTGCAGATGATGCAAGTCGGTGACAAGTACAAGCTGTTCATTCCAGGCGACCTTGCATACGGCCCGCGCGGAAGCGGCGACAAGATCGGTCCGAACGCAGTTCTCGTCTTCGAAGTCGAGCTTCTCGCCGTCGAGAGCTAGGGACATTTCCGGTCGGTCGAGAGTGTTGGGCACAGCGCAACACTCCAGCCGACCAGGCATTGAGCTGCGAGAGCCGTGTTCGACACCGAACACGCCCCTCGCCACATTCGGGTGACTCGTGGAATCCGATGGTCCACGAGCAACCTTGAAAACGGGCATTACACGCAGACTCACAGCACACAGCTCGGTGCTCACTGCCGCCCCATCCTCAAATCCAGTCCTACCGCGACAAAACGCGGCGCCGCCCTCACTCGCAGAACCGCTAGCCACAGGGTAAAGGCAAGCCCCGCTCAGTAGTGAGCCCGCGAGGTCCCCATGGCATTGTCAGAACTTGACCGCCGAATCGTTACGGCAGCGGCGGAAACCATGTTTCCGCCGGGCGGCGCATTTGACACCGACGGCCTTGAAGCGAGCATCGTCCCCTACGTTGAGGACTACTTGCAGCGCCTGCCCCGCCTCGACCGCCTGCAGCTACTCGCCTTCTTCCGGGTCTTTGACACGGGAATGGCATGGAGCGAAAAGCGCACCGGTGCCCGCTTTCACAAAGCAGACGCCGTCACCCGACGCGAGTACCTCTCGTCGTGGGAAAACAGCCCGAACTACTCCCGCCGCATGGGGTTTCAGGGCCTACGCATGGTGCTAACCATGGCATACGCAGAGAGTCCTGCAGTCAAGGACGCCATGGGCGTCACGTCGTCACACGACGACTCATTCAACTCCGGAGGCTTCGTCTCATGAACGCTATCAACACCGACAGTGGCTTTCGCGAACGCCTCGAAGAGCTGCTCACGTCCTCCGACCACCTGAACAAGAAGCACGTGCATCCCAAGCTGGCCAAGTTGCTGGACATTGGCGGATTTAGCACGGTCTTTGGACGCGCCGAGGGCCCCTACGCTTGGGACCTATCGGGTACGCGCTACCTCGACTTTCTGGCCGGCGGCGGCGTGTTCTTCATCGGACGCAACCATCCAGTCGTGCACCACTACTTGGACACCGTCCTTGATCGGCGCACACCGACTCTCAATGGCGTGCACGCCTCCCACCTCGCATCACTGCTCACTGAGCGTCTGAATGTGCTGGCAGGCGGTGAGTACCCACACACGGTCTACGCAAACAGCGGCACGGAAGCCAGCGACATCGCCGTGCGCTTTGCTCGTCAGGCCACTCGCAAGTCTCGGTTCTTGTACCTAGAAGGCGCATTCCACGGTCGTAGCTGTGCGGCCATCTCCATGTGTGGCTTCCCGGCTCTCAAGGAAGGCCAAGACCCGGTCGCCCTGTTCGGTACTCCCGTGCGTCCCAATGACATTGCCGCTATCCGCCGAGAGCTGTCTCACGGTGACGTCGCGGGCTTCATGTTTGAGCCCCTACAAGGCCTGACCACTCTGCCCCTCGACCCCGAGTACCTGCGCGAAGCCGCACGTCTGTGCCGTCAACACGGCGCTCTCGTCATCTCGGACGAAGTCCAGACCGGCCTTGGTCGCACAGGATCCTGGTTCCGCAGCCACGCCGCTGGAATCACGCCAGACATCATCACCATCTCCAAGAGCCTGTCTGGCGGTGCTGTGCCTGTGTCCGCAGCACTCATCCATGAAGACCTGTGGAGCCGCATTCGCAAGGATGGCATTCCGTTCCCGTCGTATGACGAGCCCTTCAGCGAGAACGACCTGGCCATGGCCGCCGGCCTCGCCACACTGGACGTGCTCGAAGACCTGGACGCTCCCGCAGAGTCCCACCGCATGGGTGAAATCCTGCGCGCGGGCATGCTTGACCTTGCCAAGAAGCACGACGTCATCGATCACGTGGTCGGCGACGGCCTCATGATGAGCGTGTACTTCCGCGAGTCGGCCCGTCCCTCCCTGTGGGCCCAGCAGCGTCTCATGTCCATGGCCGACAAGACAGCGTTCGGTGCGAGCATCAACGTGGACTTGTTCGGCAGCGAAAAGGTCCTGGTTCAAGTTCCCGGTCCTGGCATCAACGCCATCAAGTTCCTGCCGCCAATCGTCTCCACAGACGCCGACCTGCAAGACTTCATCAAGGCCGTCGATGCTTCCCTGGCTCGCTGCTACACACGCCAAGGTCCTGCCGTAACGCTCGGCAAGAGCCTGTTCTCCAGCATCATGCGCCAAGCCAAGACGGCCGTGCCTGAGCAGTGGCTACCGCCAGCCATGCGCGACGAAGCCATGACCCCAGAGGCCGCTCCCCGTCTAGATGCCGCACGCATCTACGAATACAGCGACTACACTGGCGATATCGTCGAGCGTTGTGACTACCTGGTGATCGGCTCCGGTCCCGGCGGCGCCATTGCTGCACGCGAGCTCGCCCAGACCGGCAAGCGCGTCCTCGTTCTTGAAGGTGGGCCCGTTGCCCGCGTTGAAGACTTCACCGACGACGCCGGTAAGTCGTTGGCCCGCTGGTACTACGAAGGCGGAACCCGCACGTCCCTTGGCAACGTGGTCATGCCGACCATGCAAGCACGCTGCCTAGGTGGCGGTTCCGTGTTCAACTCAGCCATCTGCCTGCGCGCGACAGACGACTGTCTCGACAAATGGAAGACCGAGCACGGCGTGGAGGGCGTCAGCACCGACGACCTAGCCCCCCACTACGACGCTGTTGAAAAGCTCATGGGTGTACGTCCCACCCAACCCGAAGTTCAGGGCCGACGGAACGAGATGTTCCAAGAGGCATGCAACGAGCTGGGATGGACCAGCGAGGCCATCAAGCGCAACGAACACGGGTGCAAGGGCAGCGGTCGCTGTCTACTTGGCTGCCCCAATGCCGCAAAGCTCGGCACAGACGCACGCGGCATCCCGGATGTCGTAGATGCCGGTGGGCGCGTCTTCACGTCCGTCATGGTCGACCGCCTTCTCATGCGAGACGGTCAAGTTGTCGGCGCGGAAGGGCGCGTCAGCCACCCTGAGAGCCGCGAGCGCTCGCACAAGGTCACGATTCACGCAGACACCGTGATTGTGGCTGCTGGAGCCATCAACACCCCTGTCCTGCTACGAAACAGCGGTATTAACCGTGCAATCGTCGGTGGGAATCTTCGCTTCCATCCGTCGGGCTTCCACATGGGTCTGTTCGACGAGAAGGTCGAGCCGTGGAAGGGTGCAACGCAAGGCATGCATTGTCTGCAGTTCTTGGACGAAGGCATCAAGCTTGAGTCGCTGTGGGCCAGCCCGAGCATCTTGGCCATCCGCTTCCCAGGCTCCGGTCGCACACTCAAGCGCCACATGGCCAACTACGACCGTGTTGCCACCTGGGCGACCTGGACCAGCGGCGAGGCCAGCTCCGGAACCGTCCGCGCCATGGGTGGCCGTGCACGCATCTCGTACACCCTGGCAGACGGAGACATCCGTCGCCTGCAAGAAGCCAACGCAAAGCTCGCAGAGATGCTCTTCGCCGCAGGCGCCAAGGGCGTCATCACCGGCCTCAATGGCATTCCCGCTGTGCTCGATGACCCCTCCCAAGTAGAGCTCATCCGCCAGGCTGACTTTAAGGCGAGCGACTTCCCTACCGGAAGCAATCACGTCTTCGGCACTGCGCGAATGGGTACCGATCCCGAGACCTCGGTCTGCGATCACAACGGAGCGGTACATGGCATCGGAAACTTGTACGTTGCCGACGGTAGCCTGTTCCCGGCGAGCCCCGGCGTCAATCCCATGCTGACCATCATGGCGTTGGCCCATAAGATTGGCGCACACATCGCATCTGCGTAAACCCGAGGTATCCTAGCGGCCCGTCGGAGCCTCAATGGACGCGCGCGCGCTCGAACTCGCCTCTCAGTACTGCAAGCTATCCAACGCCGACGACCTGTTCGCGGCGTTTGATGTGCCTGTCGACATCTCTGAAGATGACGCAGCCGACACCGTCGCCAAGCAGCGCAAGCGCATGCAGTCCATGCAGTCCAACCCCAAGTACAAGGACCGCGCCAAATTCCTGCTCAAGCATCACCGCGCCATCACGGCGGTCTTGCAAGAAGCGGAATCGTACCGTGAGTCCCTCGCGTCGGACCGTGAGGCCGAGAGCCTGCCCATCTTGGAGATGGCGATTGATGGCATGCTCATCGACGGTTCAATCAGTGCCCGAGAAGAGAAGTACGTCCGGGAGATGGCCGCAAACCTCGGCATCTCTGCGGCGACTGCCGAACACGTCCTCGCCGACAAGGTCAAGGTCGCTGGAGCCCGACGCACTGGAGACGGTGACGCCTCTGACTCGGACAGCGACCCGTCGGAAATGACCGTGAGCCGGCCCATCGGCAGCTTCATGGGCGGTACCAATCCGCCAGATGTGAGCAATCCCAACCGTGGTATCCAGCGTGCCTCCGGCCCGAGCACAGGTTGGTGGGACGCAGGATTCACGTCTCTGCTGCTGTCGCACATCCCGCCTGGCAGCGGCCAGATGCTCGACGTCTACTGCCGTATGGCATGGTCCGCGCTGTCCATTCTCCCACGGCGTAAGCATTGGTCCTACCTAGGCATTGATCGAAACGAAGAGCGGGTAGGCTTGGCGCGCAAGTCAATCGCCGCCCTCTCCGCACGTGCGCGCATTGATGTTGGCGAACCGTCCCCTCTACGTCTACGAGACGAGAGCGTCGACGCTGTGCTCGCGATTCGGGCGCTGCAGACCACCGAAGACACACGTCCCATTCTTGAAGAAGCACACAGAGTGTTGCGACCGGGTGGGCGCTTGCTCGTCGTCGAGCCCGATGGCCTGGCCGAAGCCTTCTACTTCAATGGTCACTTGGCCGAGTACAACCAGGCTTTTCACCACCTTTGCGCCACGTTGGACCGTCAACTGGACGCCGCATACTCCGACCTTCCAGCCACTGCTCGCCCAGGACTGGCTCTCGGACCGCAGCTCGCTATTCGTGCGGAAGCGGCTGGATTCTCGGTCAAGAAGGTCGCCGTTCACGCCGCGACCAACCTGCAGCCGGTTGCCCTTGAAGGACTCGTTCGACGCTTGCGCGGCTACCCCCGAGCTATCGCCCGAGCGAACGGCATGGAGATCGACGCACCCGAGGTCGTCGCCTGTCGTACGGCTGCTGCAACCCTGCTCAAGTCCCTGCCCCGCGACTCCGAGGCACGAGGCGGCAACACCCTGCCCTTGTTCCTCTGCGTTGCCGTGAAGACCTAGCCATTCGCTCCATCTTGCCCACTTCGTGGCTACTACGCGCCGTCCCCGTCGTAGCCGTCTTCGCATGCGCGCTCATCGCCTTCGAGATCGGCGTTGGTACCACCGAGCGAGCTGCCATCCCCGATGCCGGCCTTCTGACGCACCTGTACTACGGCGTCGGTCTGTTCGTTCTGGGTGGCATGGACCTCGGCATGCCCAGCGGAGGCCCGCTCCTCGGACGCATTCTTCTGTGGATTGCGTACTTTCTCGGCCCCCTCGTGACCACGACCGCAGTCGCCGAGGGCTTCTTGCGCGTGGTGCGTCCTGAGTACATTCGACGTCGGATCTTGCGTGAACACGTGGTTCTTGTTGGGCTGGACCGTGTTGGGCTGCGCTACCTAGAAGCCGTGCGCGCTGCCCATCCCGAGCGCCCTGTCCTTGTCGTGGACACCAACGCCAACCATCGGGCCGTTCTACTCGGCCGACGGGACCCGAACGTGATGTTTCAGCACGGAGACGCAAGCGACCCGGGCCTTCGTTCCCAGCTTCGCTTGGACCACGCCAAAGGCGTCGTACTCACCGTGCCCGACGACTTAGTGAACCTTGAAATCGCCTGGGACCTGGCGAAGGACCACCCCCAGCTACCGGTTGCCGCAATGGTGACGGACAGCGGGATTCGTCGAGGTTCGGGGCAGCTACAAAACGGTGGTGGCCCGCAGCTGTTCAACGTGCACCGGATGGTCGCGAGCCACCTGTACCACTCTGCTCTGCATGGACACTTCCACGACACCGCTGACCAAGACACGGTGGTCATCGCTGGTTTTGGACGCTTTGGCCAGACGATTCTGGAGTACCTGCAGGACCAGGCCGCCTGCGAACTTCAGCGTGTCATCATTGTCGACACTCAAGCAGAGTCCCACGCCGAACGATTCGAGGAGCGTGCTGGGTTCCATCGCCATGGTGCCCGAAACGTCGTCAGCGGCGACATGACACGCCCAAGCACATGGGACACCGTTGATGCGCTTGCGAGAGACGACGCTCACCCGGCAGTCGTGATCTTGAGCAGCGAGCGCGATGACCTGAACCTACAGACCGCCATGCTGCTGCGTCGACGCAACGCACCCGGCCGGATCTTCGTGCGCGTGTTCCATGATGGTGCATACGTCCGCGCCCTGGCTGACCACTACAACATCGACATTCTCGCCGTAGACCGGACCTTAGATGTGGCCCTGCGCGAGAGTCACCTGACCTGGTTTGGCGACGCCTAAGATCGGCGAAGCTCGTTAAGCGGTCGCACACCAAGGAGTCTCCATGGCCCTCACCGTCTACGGCATCTCAACCTGTGGCACCGTCAAAAAGGCCCGCAAGTGGCTCGACGAGCACGACCTCGACCATGAGTGGGTCGACTTTCGCAAGACTCCTCCTGCAGCCGAGACCGTCTCCGGCTGGGTAGATGCACTCGGGGCCAAGGCCATGCGGAACACAAGCGGAGGCGCCTACCGTGCGCTTCCTGACGACAAGAAGGAATGGTCTGACGCAGAGTGGAAAACCCGCTTCGCCGCAGATCCCATGTTGATCAAGCGTCCCATCATCTCGCGCGATGGAACCGCCATCCAAGTGGGCTTTCGTGGGACCGATGAGGCCCTGCTAGCAACCCTCGGCTAGCCAACTGTTCGGCACCCGGGCGGTCAGCGGTCAGCCAGACCACCCGAGAATCTCCGCTACATGCAGCCTGGCTGGCCTTCGTTGGCAAACTTGGTCACCGCCTCAATCGTGTCTTCGATGCCCCCTGCCGCCATCCGACTCGCAAGGCCCGCAGGGACGCTTCCGCCCGGATCGCTCCACACGTAGTATTCAATGAGCGTGCTCGACCCGTCGATATCCGCCATGAACCAGGCGCCCTTTGTGAACTCGATGGGAATGCCGGCTTCCATGGCCGCTTGTCCGGTTGTAGTGGTCACGAGGGATGGGTCGTTGTTCGACTGCCAGGTGTTCTCGCGCACACGACCGCTCGTTGCTGTGGAGATGGCATCGTTCGCGGTGATGAATGTGATCCACCAGCGGTCTGTCACCCACGGAACCGGCAGAAGCTGAAGGACGCCACGACCACTGTTGCAGCGCGTACCTGAGACCACTTCGCTCATCTCGAGCTTGTTGTAGGCCACTCCGCCGAGGTCGTCGTTGATAGCGGCCCACAGGCGCTCGATGGGTGCGTCAACAACCGCCAAGCCCCAAGCCTTCTTTGCCGCGTGACCTTCAACTGAGACGATGCCCGTCTCAACGTCCCCCGACAAGATGCTCGCGTACGCGCTCTCAGGAATCGTTGGGACCCCCTCTGCAGCGCGCAGGCTTCGTACGGTATCAATCTCGGTCAGTCGCGACGTAATGGTCGCCGGATCTGCCGCCGCCGCTACACCTACCGCCCATGCCATCAACCACAACACACCGCCTCCAATACCGACCGACCGAAGGGGTGGTGGCCGCAGACAACCCGTAGCGTCCCCCGTCTGATTCCACCATGATACCGTCGAGGCCAAACTAGCTCTAGGAGCCCATGACCAAGCACCTCTCCGAAGCCGAGCGCAGGGCACAGATTCTACGTGCAGCGCGTTCTGTATTCATCGAGGATGGATTCTTGGTGGCACGGGTGTCTGACGTGGCCAAGCGCGCAGGACTGTCGAAGGGAGCTGTGTACTTCTACTTCCCGTCGAAGAAGGAGCTGTTCTTGGCGCTCGTACACGAAGAGCATGAGAACACCCACGCCTTCATTGACGAGGCAGAACGAGACAATCGCCTGGCCCACATCAAGCTTCTAGACCTGGGTCAGCGCTACCTTCAGTACTTTGCCGGCCTCAAGACGCCGCCGAAGTTCTTTTTGATGATGACCGAGCAAGCCGTTCGCGACGAGACCATTCGCGAAGAAGTGCAAGCGGTCCACCAGCGCTTCTTGGATGCAGTCACCGGGATCATTGCCCAAGGCGTTGCCGAGGGCACCTTCCGCCCCCTAGACCCAAGCGTTGTTGCACAGATGCTAAAAGCCATGATCGACGGGTTTGCCGGAGAGGCCGCAATCGGTGTCCGACCCGACGCCACCGGGTTGACCACTGACGGCATCAACCTCATTCTCAATGGCATTCTTGCCCCCCCAATGGACCCCCCTACGGAGTCAGCTTGACCACTTGTATTGCCGCCATTGCCGCCGACCGTTCGGTGTGGACGCTCACCCCGTCTGGCAAGTCCATCGCCCACGGCGCCATCGACATCCCCTTGATCTGGGGAGGTTGGGACGTCCAGGCGACCGAATCCGCTCCTTTCTCGTGGCCAACGTGGTCGTCGGACGCCAAGCACATCGCGTGTTTCAGACTTCCCGGAAAGGGCCGCAACACCGCTGCGCTCTACGTCCTAGATGCGGACGGTGTGCAGGCGCGGGAGATTGCTGACCTTGGCGACCGCCTGCCGATCTACCTGTTCTGGGCCCCAGGAGACCAGCACGTCGCTGTGCTCACCCAGAAGGGTACGGATCTGTCGCTGACGGTGTTCAGCATCTCCGAACACGGCCAAGAGAGCCACATGGCGACCGGCTCCCCGTTGTTCTTCACCTGGGCCGGTCCGTCTCATGTAGCCGCATTCGTCGGCAATCCGACGGCAGGCCCGCAGATGCAGCGCATGGCCATCGGTGGCAACCGGGGCAGCACCATTCTCCCGGGCCGTCCAGGCAACTTCTGTGCGCCTCTGTGGATGGGTGAACGGGCAGTCTTTGTTCACCACGAACCGAACAAGACCCAGCTCGTCACGTCATCCGCGCTCGACGCCGAGCTGCATGTGCTTGAGAATCTCGAGGGACTGATCGCGATGGCCGCGTCGCCAGATGGCCGAACCATCGCACGGGCCGTCGCAACAGATGGCGACGGCACACCCTACCGGCAGCTGGGACTCGTAGACGTGGTCAGCGGCGAGGTCCGAGAGCTGTCCGATGCCCCCTGCTTGGCCTACATGTGGAGTCCAGACGGCCAAGCCATCATCACCGCCCGGGTGGACACTCGAAAGAACCTGTTGAGCTGGCAGCGCATCGGTCTAGATGGCGAAGTCACCCCGCTGGCAGAGCTCTACCCATCGCGCGACCTTGGCTTCTACCTGCGCTTCTTCGAGCAATACAGCCAATCGCACCACCTGATGGACCCATCGGGCCGCTACCTACTACTCCCCGGAAACATGCTCGGTCAGGGTGACCCAAATGGACCCGGTCGCCTGTGGCGGGTGGACTTGCACAACGGGGAGACCGAAGACATCGCAGATGGGGTCTTCGGAGTCTACGCCCCCAAAGTGGCCGGATGAGCCCGACACGATAGTCGCTGCCCATCTGGAGGTACGCAATGGGTCTACGGACACAGCTATTCAACATGTTCTCAGGGTCCGCTGTCGATGAGCGAGTGGAGGCCCTTGTGGCGTCCATCCTGCTCAAGAACCAGGACCGCACGGCAGCAGACGCGCTGGACCTTGCTCGCGAAGCACTGACCGCCGCAAAGCAGGCCCATCAGCTTGCCAAGAGCGCACTCGCGACCGCCGAGTCTGGTGCAGATGGTGTGAGCGACGTCGAAGACCAGCTCTCCGCCCTCACCCGTCGTCTCGAAGCGCTCGAGACACCGCCGGTCGAGACCAAACCCGCACCAGCGAAGAAGCCTGCGCCAGCCAAGAAGCCCGCAGCCAAGAAGCCCGCAGCCAAGAAGAAGCCTGCGGCGAAGAAGAAGCCCGCGGCAAAGAAGAAGCCCGCAAAGAAGTAGCGTAGACCTCGGTTGGGAGGATGTCAGAGGTCAGACATCAGAGGTCAGAGCGACCGGCTTGCGCAGGGCGCGAGGGTGACATCTCTGGTGCAGCCTGCCATCAACGTCGATGTTGGAGCTTACGAGTCGCGCTCAGCCACTTCTACCGGCCATCACCTTTGACTCGCCGGCGTCGCTAGCGACGTCTGCTCTGACTTCTGACATCTGTCTTCTGACCTCCCAACCTGCGAACGTCCCCGCCAGCCGAATTCCGACGGTCGAGAACCTCAGCCAACCTGAGTCCGACCAAAGAAAAACCCCGCCAGTCGATTCATCGACTAGCGGGGTCTCTTTTTGGGACGGACGACTAGATGTCGAAGGTCACGCCTTGAGCGAGCGGCAGGTCCGGGCTCCAGTTGAGCGTACAGGTCTGACGACGCATGTACGCCTTCCACGAATCCGAGCCGGCTTCGCGACCGCCGCCGGTGTCCTTCTCGCCGCCGAATGCGCCGCCAATCTCAGCACCGGAGGTTCCGATGTTGACGTTAGCGATTCCACAGTCCGAGCCATTGTGAGCCAAGAAGCCCTCTGCAGCGCGGAAGCTATCGGTGAAGATGGCGCTAGACAGGCCCTGATCGACACTGTTCTGACGCGCGATGGCGTCTGCCAGCTCGGTGTACTCGAACACGTACAGGATCGGAGCGAAGGTCTCTTCGTTGGCAACCGGCAGGTCACCGCGAACGCGAACGACGGTCGGGCGTACGTAGAATCCGGGACGGTCGATACGCTCGCCACCCGAGAGAATCTCGCCACCTTGAGCCTTGACCTTGGCAATAGCCGCTTCGTAGGTCTTGACGGCGTCTTCGTCGATGAGTGGTCCAAGCAGTGTGCCTTCAGCGAGCGGGTCACCAGCTTCGATGGAGTCGTACGCTGCGACAAGCTTCTCGGTGAAGCTCTCGACGATGTCCGAGTGAACAAACAGGCGACGGGTCGACGTGCAGCGCTGCCCGGCAGTACCGACAGCGCCGAAGGCCACACCGCGAACGGCGAGGTCGAAGTCGGCGTCCTTGTGAACGATGATGGCGTTGTTGCCACCGAGCTCCAGCAAGCACCGGCCAAGGCGCTGTGCGACGCGAGCGCCGACAATGCGGCCCATGCGGCAGGAGCCAGTTGCGGAGATGAGCGGGATGCGACGGTCGTCGACCATGGCCGAGCCAACGTCCACGTCGTCACCGATGATGAGGGACATCACGCCGCCAAAGCCATTTTCTTGCATGACCTTGTCGCAGATGAGGTGCGTGGCAATCGCGGTGAGCGGTGCCTTGAGCGATGGCTTCCAGATCATGGTGTCGCCGGCGACGAGCGCGACCAGAGCATTCCAGGCCCACACAGCATTCGGGAAGTTGAACGCGGTGATGATGCCGACAACACCCATGGGGTGCCACTGCTCGTACATACGGTGCTGCGGACGCTCGGAGTGCATGGTCAAGCCGCTGAGCTGACGGGACATGCCGACGCACAGGTCGGCCATGTCGATGGACTCTTGGACTTCGCCTAGGCCTTCGGACAGCACCTTGCCGACCTCAATGCTCTCGAGACGGCCGAGGTCGTCTTTGTGCTCGCGAAGCGCTTCGCCAATCTGACGGACGATCTCGCCGCGCTTGGGAGCGGGAACCATGCGCCACTTCAAGAAGCTCTCTTGAGCCTTGGTGATGATGGTCTCGTAATCAGCGAGGTTTGCGAGGCGGACACTTGCAATGGCCTCGCCAGTTGCAGGGTTGAAGCTCTCGACGATGCGACCCGTAGTCGTCATTGCGCCGTCGCAGAAGGCTCCGTTGTTGACGTCGGACAGTCCGAGACGGGAAAGAAGATCGGTCATGGCTCACTCCAGGGAAGGGCCGCGCGGCTTAATCGGTTGTGACAGCCAGAGCCCGGAGTCCCTTGTGCGCACAGCTATCGTCACCCTGTCCCTCGCTTGGTCCCTGCCCGCCCTCGCCCAGGATGTAATCTCGCTTGAGTACGACCGAAGCGTCCCTATGGGAGAGACGCCTGAGCTTCGTGTTCGCGCCAACGAACCGGTTCGCCTGGACCTGAACATGGACTGCGGCGGCACAAGCACCTCGTCCACCCATCAGGTCGCGCAGGGAAATGTGGAGACCATCTCGCTTCCTGGCCGCTGGAACTCCGCAGACACCAAGTCGTGTCGCGGCGAGCTCGCAGTCGTCGCAGACACCGGCGCGTCCGGCTCGATGAACCTGAACTTTGATGTCTCAATTATCGGTGCCTTGTCGCTGGACGCCACCCTCGAAGACATTGATCTGACCGGTGGCATGGTCACCGTTCATGCTGCACGGCCGCTCGCTGAAGCCCGAGTGCGCGCCATTGGTGTAGGCGGTGTTGTCGTCGGAACCGGTCGCGCTGCCCCCAATGACGCAGACCCCCGGCTGACCTGGTACCCGAACGATCAAGAAGTCGTGAAGCTCGAGATCGAAGCGTCAGACGCCCAGGGCGCAAACGCAACTCTGACGCTCATTCCCTGGTCCTACGCTATCCCCCATGAAGACGTGGTCTTCGGTAGCGGAGAACACGCCATTGTTGCCGAACAGGAACCCAAGCTCGAAGAAGCCTGGACAGACCTCGAAGGCGTGCTGGAACGCTACGGCTCAGTGGTCGACGCGAAACTGTACGTAGGCGGCTACACCGACACCGTTGGCGACGCCGGAACAAACGCGGCTCTGTCCGGCCGACGCGCACGAGCAATCGCTGCGTGGTTCCGTACACGTGGGTTCACCGGCGACATTGCCTGGCAGGGTTTCGGGGAGCGCGTATTGGCGGTCGCAACTGCCGACGGCACCGATGAGCCGCGAAACCGGCGAGCGGTGTACGTGATTGCGGCGAATCCCCCAACCTCCGGGGACTTTCCAAGCAACAGCTGGACTGCCTTGCGCTGAGTCGCTCGTCAGCGGGGCTTGCCCAGGAAGTTGCGGTTCACAAATCGCACAAGTAGGGTTCGCCCACTCCGAGTCAGTTCGGCCCCCCTTCCCCCGGGAGACGCGTGATGCGCTTGATCCAGTTCAGCGGCTTGCTCGCTATTGCCACTCTTACAGCGGCCCTGACGGCGTGCGACGGCACTGAAGACACCGAAGAAACTGAGGCTGGAACCGAGAGCACCGAAGGCACAGATGCTGCCGCTTTCGAGACCGGCGTGGATGTCTTTGGCATTGCTGGGCAAGCTGACATCACCTTTTCTGGTGGTGATGCGGTCAACTACACTGGAACTACGCAGATCTTCGACCGTGCTGCCACAGACGGTGCGCTCGGCAACGCTGGCGATATTCTGTGTGAGTACGTCTACCCAGTGAGTGGCCAGCCGTTTGACCTGACCCAAGAGGGTGTGGACTCCGACAACAACGAGAGCACTGTCACGTGCGAAGGGTGCGACTTCGCGTTTGAGCTGACACATGAGGCCCCAACCGTCGCTGGTGAGGGCCCCTACTGCGAGTACTGGTACGCCGATACCGACTGGGCCAACGCGTTCCCAGTCATGGACTACGTCGTGGCCTACCACCCGTCCTTCGACCTGCCCGACACCGAAGATGTGGAGACCGGCGGCGCTCTGCTGCAGTTCTACGATGGTTCCGGCGACACGACTCGATACGACGACGACGGCAATGAGATCGAGATTGAAGCCCAGTGGTTCGCTGCCGGCCCCGCTACCCTCGAAGACAACACCATGACCTGGACCAACGTCATCTCGTACTACCAAGTCTTCGAGATCAGCTACTACGAGTAGCTGGCCCTACGGTGCCGCGTCCTCGGCAGTCCGTGCCGTTGTCGCTTGCTCGAACCGCTCCTGAGCGAGCACCATCTGTCCCTCTTTCGCCAGCAAGTTGGCGTCGAGCAACAGCAGTGCGCTCCACTCGGGCTGAAGCGCCAGTCCCTTGTCCAACGCCACGCGAGACGCTGCGAAGTCTTCCAGGTTGAACAAGGCTTGGGCTTGGGCGTGTCGCAACACGGCACTGTCCCCGCGCAACAGCAACAATCGTTCGACGGCCACAATCAGCAAGGTCCAGTCCTTCTCGTCGGACAGGAGAACCTGCATGGCCCGCAGGGCAGCATCGTTGGTGGGGTGAAAGCGCAGTTCGCGGTCCAGTCGTGTTCGAGCCCGCTCAGCGTCGCCAGAGAGTTGAGCACGCACACCGACATGCTGGCACACAGTGCGCAGCGGACGGTCCGCATCACAGCCGCGGTCTAGGTACGGTGCAGCGGCCTCGGGGTCACCACGGTGCATCAGCATCAGGCCCACAAGTGCCGAGACAGCGGTGTCCTCCGGGGTCTGTTCCAACATCGACAAGCCAAGTGCAAGAGCCTGCTCAGGCGGCCCCTCCTGCTGCATCAATGCCCAGACCGCACGAGAGCGGAGGTTGGGGTGGTACGGCATCTCAGCCGCAAGCTGCACATACAACGCTGATGCCGCCGAGAACTCCCCTGTTGCCATCAGCGACGCCGCTTCTGCGTGACGACCGGCGACACTGTCCGGGAAGGTCTCGCGAATGGCATGCAGCTGGTCGACAGCCCCAGCGGTGTCACCCAGCTCTCGCAATGTACGGTACCGGCGAAGCTGAATATCGATGAGGGTCGGGTAGCCCCCAGCGAGCTCGGTCAGCAGCACAAGTGCACCTGCATGGTCTCCACTCTCGGCCAGCTGTGGCACACGCATCATGCCGTCCAGCAAGGCCTGGTGGTCTTTGGCGTCAGGCCGGTCTGCGAGGTCTGCGTTTGCTGCACTCCCTTGAACGTAGCCCAACAACTCGAGCTGCAGGGATAGCTCTGGGTCTGCCACGCCGGTGGCCACGGTGGGCTCGGACATGCCCAGCGCTGCCAACGCTTGGCGCATCTCCGCAACCCGCACGGGGTCCGCTTGTGCAAGATTGTGCTGTTGCGACGGGTCACTACGCACGTTGTACAGCTCTGGTCTGGGCTGTTCAATGAACACGTAGTCGCCGTCGACCAGTGTCTGATGCGGCGCCAAGCCAAAGCGCTCGGCGAGCTGCCACGACTCCATGTACAGCGGGCGACTGGCGCCTGGGACAACCGCGCCATCTACGCCTTCAAGGGGCGGAAGCCCGAGCAAGTGGAGTAAGGTGGGGGCGACGTCGACAACGCTAGTCGGCGTGCTGACAACGCTAGGCTGCACGCCTGCACCGCTCACAATGTACGGCACATGTTGAGTGCTGTTGTAGGTGTACAGGCCGTGTGTAGACTCGCCGTGCTCGCCCAGTCCCTCACCGTGGTCCCCCACAATGACGAAGACCGTGTCGTCGACCCCGAACGCCTCGACCAGCCGCGCCACTTGGTCGTCGATGTAGGCAAGCTCGGCGTCGTAGGGCCGGTCTGGCATCGCTGTCGTGTACGGCTCAGGCGCTCGATACGGAAGGTGCGCGTCGAACAAGTGTACCCACACAAACAGCGGATCCGTGCTGGATTGCCCCTGCTTCCAGCGCAGAACATCGTCGACCACGACCTGCGCGGGTCGTTCGCCGTGCCACAGGTTGCTACTGCCGCCAATGCCTTCGGCCATGAAGACGTCGAAGCCTTGGTCAAAGCCCCAGACCGGCGTGGTCACGAAGGCCGCAACCGATGCCGCCGTTCGCCATCCGTTCCCTGCCAAGACCTCGGCCAGTGTGGTGAACTCGGGCTGCAAGACCCCGCCCCCATTGCTGCGAATGGTGTGGTGCGGTGGGTACAGGCCAGTGAAGAGCGATGCATGAGCCGGGATGGTCAGCGGAAGCACCGAGTAGGCCTGTTCATACCGACGACCGGCGCTTGCGAGAGCATCCAAGGTGTCAGTCTGGCCGCCGTCGTAGCCGTAGCTTCCGAGCCGGTCCGCACGCGTGGTGTCCAGCGTGATGAGCACCACGTTCGGACGCTGGTCAACTGCTTCCGGCTCAGGTTCAGAGCTCCAGCACGCGGCCATCCCCAGTACAGCGATCGATGCGAGCCCGCGCCAACTCACGGCTGACTGGCAATCGGGATGAGCTGTTCAAGCGTGCGGTCGGGATTGAGGTTCAACACCTGCCACGCATCGCGGAACTGCGCCTGCCGGACCTCGTCTCCAACGGCACGAGCCAGATACCAACCACTGGCCGCATCTTCCGGATGTGGCGACGCCAGCAAGTCTGCAAATCGGCCAATCGCGGCGTCCGTCCTGCCCAAGTCGACCAGTACGCGGACGCGAATCGCTCGCGGCAACGAAGAGTTTCGTGGGCGAAGATTCGGTGCTCGAAACACCGCCAGAGCTGCCTGGGCACGCCCCATGCGACGCAGCGCCTCAGCACGCAAGAGCTGGACCCGGACTTGGTCGCCAGTGCTGTCCAGCGTGGCCGTCAACACCTCGTACGCCGTGAGCGGGTCGCCAACATCCAACGAGCGCTGTGCCTCCATCAACGCCATCTGCGGAGCGACACCGGAGTCCGCATACAGCAGTGTCAATCCTGCCAGCGTGTGTGTTGCGGCTAGAAGGTCCGCCTCATCACCGCGCTCAACAGCGTCCCACCCTTCCGCCAACGGCCCCATGATCTCGCCGCGCAGAGTGGGCTGAAGCTCCTCCAGAGTCACTGCCAGCGCAACGCTGTCACCGCTAGCCGCTTCCGACAGGCCGCGTAGGTACAGGGCGGGTGCCAAGTTTGGCTTGAGCAGCAGCGCGTCGTCAGCCGTCTCAATGGCCTGGGAGTACTCCCCGAGACGGTACCAACACCAGCCCTCTACGACCGCAGCGCGCGCATTGTATGCACCCGATGCACGCCAAGGAGCAATCGCTTCAATCGCTTCGGCGCATTGGCCAAGCCCCGCATAGCTGCGAGCGAGTCCAATCCAGCCGCCAGGCAGTGATGGTGTCTCTTCGGTGACGTCGCGAAACTCCTGCAGCGCCTCAAAGTAGCGCCCAGCCAGTAGCTTTTGCTGGGCAACTTGAATGTCGCCTGCTGACAACAAAGGCAGCAACAACAGTAGAAGAAGCGGTCTAGTACGCACGAGGTCCCCAACGAGAGCGCAACCGTAGCGCACCTCGCGACCCGTCGCACCGTGGTACGAGGCCGTCCTGCTGGAGGATCTGATGTCCCTTCCCCAAGCCAACGACGCCGCCACCGTGACTGCCCGCGTTCGCACCTTGAACCGAGACGACGCACTGGCTCGACGCGACACGTTGATTCCCGAGCTAGTTCGTCATAATCGGCTCTACCACACCGACGATGCAGCCGAGATCACCGACCGTGAGTACGACCTGCTGTACCGCGAGCTGGAGCTGATCGAAGACCGCTTTCCCGACCTGGTACTGCCAGACTCACCGACCCATCGCGTGGGGGATGCCACCGTGGATGGGTTGATGCCCTTCGTTCACGCACAGCCCATGCTCTCGCTTGGCAATGCGTTCAGCGAAGAGGACCTGCGGGACTACGACATTCGCCTGCGAAAGCGCCTAGCCGACCAATGTCCACCGGTCATTCCATACATCGTGGAGCCCAAGCTCGACGGCTTAGCCATGGAGTTGGTGTACGAAGACGGCGTTCTGGTGGGAGCAGGAACGCGTGGAGACGGCGAGCGGGGTGAAGACGTGCTGCACAACGTTCAGACCATTCGTGCCATCCCCTCCCGCCTCGCCACCGCCACTCCGCCGAGCCGCGTAGACATTCGCGGTGAGGTGCTGTTCGACGTCGCCGGATTCCACCGCATGAACGAGACACGGGTGGCCCGAGGAGACAAGGCCTTCGAAAACCCACGAAACGCCGCTGCCGGGACGATTCGCCAGCTTGACCCAAGCGTCACTGCCCGTCGTCCGCTGACGTTCATGGCCCACAGCTTTGGCGCCAGCGAAGGCGTAGACCTCCCCGAATCCCACCACGAACAGCTGGCCTTGGTCCACAGCTGGGGAATGCCAATCAACGCGCTGAACACCGTTTGCGACGGCATAGACGCGGTCATCGAGGCTATCGCCATGATCGGTGCGGCTCGTGGTGACATGGCCACCGAGATCGACGGCGCAGTGGTCAAAGTGGACGACGTACGTCTTCAGCGGGAGCTTGGCTTTGTGACACGCTCACCACGCTGGGCGATAGCCTACAAATACCCGCCGGAACAGACCACAACCGAGCTTGAAGACGTCGGCTTTCAGGTGGGACGAACGGGTGCCATCACCCCAGTCGCCTACCTCAAACCCGTTCGCGTAGGCGGCGTGACCGTCTCCCGAGCAAGCCTGCACAACGCTGATCAGCTGCTGCGTCTAGACCTACGCATCGGAAGCACGGTCGTTCTTCAGCGCAGTGGCGACGTCATTCCACAAGTGGTCGGTGTTGTTCCCGATGACCAGCACGACGACCGCCCAGCTGCCACCTACCCAGAGACCTGCCCCGAGTGCGACACCCCATTAGTCCGTGACGGCGACGCAGTGGTCATTCGCTGCCCCAACACCTTGTCTTGCCCAGCACAGCTCCGTGCAGCTGTACGGCACTTTGGCTCCAGACTGGCCATGGACATTGAAGGGCTCGGCGAAAAGAGCGTGGAGCAGCTCATCGAGAGCAAGCTGGTCACCCGTGTCTCGGACCTGTACGCGCTGACCGTTGACCAAGTCGAGAGCCTTGAACGAATGGGTCCCAAGCTGTCCGAGCTGCTCGTGGCGAACATCGCCAAGTCCTGCGCACAACCGCTTCGCCGCGTTCTCACAGCACTGGGCATTCCAGAGGTCGGGGAGTCCACCGCCCGCGACCTGGCATCCCACTTCGGCGGCATCGACGCCCTGGCCAACGCCTCCCTCGAAGACCTGACCGCTGTACACGGCATCGGCGATATCGTTGCGCAGAACATCGTTACTTGGTTCGCTGCCCCCAAACATAGCGAAGAAGTCACGCGCCTACGCGAGCTCGGTGTGCAGTTCCCGGAAGAGGACGCTGTCAACGACCAACCGACCAACGAGGCCGTCGCCGGCAAGACCTTTGTTCTCACCGGCACCCTTCCGACAATGACCCGAGGCGAAGCGAAAGCGCTCTTGTTGGCGGCAGGGGCGGCCGTGAAAGGCTCGGTCTCGAAGAAGACCGACTTTGTGGTCGCCGGCGCCGACGCTGGCAGCAAGCTGGAGAAGGCGCACGCGCTAGAGGTGGCTGTGATTGACGAGGACACCCTGCGTACATTGCTCGGTGTGGCCTAGCGGACAGCTCCGCCAGTCGACTAGCGGAGCCGTCAGACGCCCCAATTTCCGCGCCGCTACGACTTTAGTGAACCCTGGATGGGCTGTCTGTCACCCCTCTGTCCCGCGCCGGGACATCGGGAATAAGCTGATCACAGAGATTTTTCGGCTAGAGAGCACAAACAAACTGGCGTATCAAGCTGTGGATCGTGTAGGGTTTGACACGGTCCCACCTTGTCGCGATACTGCCGCTCCCCCCGCGGAGCCGGACCTCGGTTCCCACCCCTCTCCCTACCACCTCGGTACCCCATGTCATCCGACCTCGTTCAGCTCCAGGAGATGGAGCCGGCGCTGCTTGTAGAGCAAGCCAGGAACCTCGGTGTGCGCAACGCTGATGCCCTGCATCGTCGAGACCTCGTCTACTCGATAGCTGCCGCCGAAGCAGAAGCTGAAAACACGACTCTGGGTCGTGGCGTCCTGGAAGTTCACGGCGAAGGCTTTGGCTTTCTCCGCTCGCCCGACACCAACTACCTGCCCGGCTCCGACGACATCTACGTGTCGCAGAGCCAGATTCGACGCTTCAAGCTTCAGACGGGCGACACCGTCATCGGTCAGGTTCGTCCTCCCAAAGAAGGTGAACGCTACCTAGCGCTGCTGCGCGTGCTCTTGGTCAACAGCGACCGCCCGGGTGTCGATGCTCCGTCCTTTGAGACGCTCACTGCGATCTATCCAGACGACCGCATCCAGCTCGGCGCCTACCCACTGCTCTCAGCCGTGGACCGCGTTGCACCGCTTGGCTTAGGCCAGCGTGGCGTTCTCGCAGCGCCTGCCCGTACAGGTCGCGTAGGCATGCTTCGCGAGCTGTGTGATGCCCTGACGGCTGACGAAGACCTGGACGTCACTGTCCTGCTCATCGACGAACGGCCGGAAGAGATCCAAGAGTGGCGTAAGCACTCCAAAGCAGAGATCATCGCCACTCCGTTCGACGAGCCCCCTGCCCGACACGTCCAAGTCGCAGACATCGTCTTTGAGCGTGCACGTCGCATGGTCGAGCGCGGAGACGACGTTGTTCTCATTGTCGACAGCCTGTCTCGCTTGCTGCGCGGCTGCTTGTCTGACACCGCCACCGGCGAACGTCACGGGGGTGGTGTGGACACCGCTGCCCTTCACCGTGTGCGTCGCTACATGGGGGCTGCACGGGCTCTCGAAGAAGGTGGAAGCCTCACCGTCATTGGCGTTGTCAGCGGCGACAGCAACAACCCAATCGATGCTGCCCTGCTCGACGACCTCCGAGACGTCGTCAACTGGGAATGCACCTTGTCCACCACGCTGGCCAACCGCGGCCTGCGCCCGCCGATCGATGTTCATCGTTCCGGCACCCGACGCGTCGAGCGCTTGCTCACTGACGCAGAACACACTGCCTACCTACAGTGGCGCAAAAGCTTGACCGGGGATGATCTCGAAGATGGCCACGCACTGTTGGCTTGGTCCGCTCCCGCACTTGACAGCGCAGTCGGATCAGGCAATTAAGGCCCCGTTCGCGTGGCACGCCCACGCCAGGAGAATCTCATGAAGGCCGACATCCATCCAGAGTACCGTTTTGTCGTGTTCAAGGACATCCAAAACGGATTCGAATTCTTGACCCGCAGCACGATTGCGTCCAAAGAAACCACCACCTACGAGGGCCAAGAGTACCCGAGTATCACTATGGAGATCTCTTCCGAGAGCCATCCATTCTACACTGGTACCCAGAAGCTCATGGACACCGAAGGTCGCGTCGAGAAGTACTACCAGAAGTACGGCTTCCAGCGCACCGCCGAAGCTGCTGGCGAAGAGCCAGAAGCCGAAGCAGAGACCGCCGAAGCGTAGCTATTGGGCGGTACCGCGAATGGGACATTGTGTTTCATTCGCCCAACCCGCCCATCGGTCCATCCGAAGGGCGAATGTCGTCTGCGCATGATTCGCAGACACCCGCCATCGGAGGCCTCCGTGCTCGCGAAAGTAGATTCCATCGCGCTGCGTCTTGAGTCTGTAAACCAACAGCTCATGGACCCAGACGTTGCCCAAGATGTGAAGCGTCTCACCGACTTGTCGACTGAGCACTCGCACTTGAGCCGCGTAGTCGACGCTGGGAAAGATCTGCGTCGCCTCATGGAAGAGTTGGACGATGCCAAAGAGATGGCATCGGAAGACGATGACGAGATGAAGGAGATGGCGAAGGCTGAGATCGCGGTCTTGGAGCCAGCCATCGTGGCGGCAGAAGATGCATTGCGTCTGCTGCTCCTCCCTGCCGACCCCTACGAAGGCCGCCCCGTCCTGCTCGAAATTCGAGCGGGAACCGGTGGTGACGAAGCCGCACTGTTCGCAGGTGACTTGTACCGGATGTACACCCGATACGGTGAGTCCAACGGTATGCGCTTCAAGGTGATCACCATCAGCACTCCGTCGGTCGGAGGCGGTGGAAAAGCTACGGCAATCAAAGAAGTCGTAGTCAGTGTCACCGGTAAGAACGCCTACACAGCGTTCCGCTTTGAGTCCGGTGTTCACCGCGTGCAACGTGTGCCAGCGACCGAGTCCCAAGGCCGTATCCACACCTCAGCCGCCACCGTCGCCGTGCTCCCAGAGCCCGACGAAGTGGAGCTGAACATCGACATGAACGACTTCCGCATCGACACCATGCGCGCAGGTGGTCCAGGTGGTCAGTCGGTCAATACGACAGACAGTGCAGTCCGAATTGTACATGTTCCCACCGGGCTTATTGTTCAGTGTCAAGACGAAAAGTCCCAGCACAAGAACCGCGAATCCGCCATGCGCGTCATGAAGGCACGCCTTCTCGAGCGAGAGCAAGCCAAGGCCCATGCCGAAGAAGCTGCCAACCGAAAGGCGCAGATTGGCTCAGGCGACCGTAGTGAGCGTATTCGCACCTACAACTTCCCTCAGAACCGCGTCACTGATCATCGGATCAACCTGACTCTGTACAAGCTCGACAGCATCATTGATGGGTCTTTGGACCCACTCGTAGACGCGCTGACCACCGAGCATCAAGCCACTCTGTTGGCTGCCGAAGGACTGTAGACGGCCATGGAGTTGGTCGACATCCTCACGCGCACTGAGCGCTACCTCCGTGACAAGGGCATCGACGCACCACGCCTCGAAGCGGAGCTGATGCTCGGCCACGTGCTCAACATGGCCCGCATGCGTTTGTACCTACAGTTCGACCGCCCCATGGCACCCGCTGAACTGGACGCACTGCGTCCGCTCGTTCTTCGGCGTGGCAACCGTGAGCCGCTGGCTTGGATCTTGGGCACGGTCGGCTTTCACACCATTGACGACCTCGCCGTCCGTCCCGGTGTGCTCGTCCCCCGTCCAGACTCAGAAGCCCTGGTCGACGCCGCTCTTGAGAGACTAGAGCTGAATCAGGCGGCATACATCGCAGATGTTGGCTGTGGTTCGGGCGCCATTGGCCTAGCCATTGCGATGGAGCGACCCGAAGTTCGCGTTTACGCGACGGACATCTCTCCCGAAGCCCTCGCGACCACGCGCGACAACGTGGCCCGACTGGAGCTGGCGCAGCGTGTGGCTGTGCTCGAGGGGCACCTGCTTACCCCCATCCCCGATAAGCGACCTATCGACTGGGTCATCAGCAATCCTCCATACATTCCGGCGGGTGACATTGATGCGCTAATGCCAGAGGTCAGCCGCCACGAGCCACGCCTGGCACTGGACGGCGGCAAAGACGGCCTAGACATCTACCGAGAGCTGATTCCAGAGGCGCGTCGCCGGGCTCGTTGTGGCGTGATTGTGGAGGTCGGCATTCACCAGGCACCGGGTGTCGCTGACATCATGCGCCGGGCTGGCATGACAGACATCTTCACGCGCAAGGACCTCGCGGGGATTGACCGAGTTGTGGGGGCGTTGACGCCGCAAGACGGCTGAACGGGCGAAGCGGCGCCCAGGAAGCCTCTTCAACGCTCATCTACGGGCCGCGTACTTGGTTATGATGGAACGCTGCACCCCTACAAACGGCGGCGCGATGTCCTTAGGCAGCTTCAACAAATTCATGTGTCAAATCGGCCTAGATGGGACCGATGATGCCGTCATCAACAAGGGTAAACGCGTGGCTTCTTCACAGATGGGTCGGTTGTGAGAGCACTGCACACAGCTCTGCTGCCACTCGTCTTCGCCGCGTGCACCCCGCTGCGCGACATCGAGCCCACCACGCTGGCCGACCACACCACTCCGGCCGCCACCATTCGCGTAAACACCGAGCACGGCAGCGGCGTGGAGGAGGGCGACGGCCCACACACCATGACCGTCAGCTTGACCCTCGGTGGTCTGCCCTGCGTTCGCCTCGACGGCGCGACCGCGACCTTCAACGGACAGCCCGCCGCCTTCTCCCATCTCGGTCCGCTACAAGCCAGGGGCGAGGCCTGCGGTGGCGACGACATCCCCTACCCGGTCTTCACCTCGGCCAGCCTGCCGCGCGACCTCATAGCTGACATCGAGGTCGTGCTCACCGACGGCACAACCACGTGGAGCGCCACCGCGCATCCCCCCGATATTTTCCCCCTGCCTGCCGTCGCAGACCTGCGTGCTGTCGGACCAACGGCCCTCGTCACCGCCACAGACGGCTTCGAGACTGGCGGACGATTGGTGGTCTACCCAGGCGTGTCGTACGAACTTGACATGGACCATGCCTGGCTCGAAGAGGACCGAAACAACGATGCCCTAGAGCAAGTCGAGCGATTCTTCGTCGAGTCCCGCGAGCTCATCGAGGACTACGCATTCGCCGGCGAGCAGATCGCCCTAGGGCCCCGCGACTTCGTCCTGCGCACCCGACACCTACTGTCTGTGGAGTGCACCAGTGACAGCGCCGACTGCCTGACGGTCGACGGCTTTGGCCCGTCCGTCTTCACCGCGTACCGCTGGCTCAACGACACCACCGAGCAGCTCCCCATGACCTGGGCAGAGCTAGGAGAAGTAGGCCACGTCTGCCGCACCGACAACTCCTGCGACGACGACGCCACCTGCACCGAAGCCATCTGCACAGCCCCTTAGTCGTTGGAGCAGCGCCACCTGCACCGCGCAAGCAGCCTGATTCCGGGTCACGCGCGCAAACCTCCAAATCCAACATGTCGGGGAGATGTGAACCCTGTGAATACACCGTTCACAGGCACGTCGTTTGGCGCACTCTCGACCCTACCGCCCTTGCCCCGCTCCCAGGCGACTGGTACAAGGCTCGCTCGCTGAACCCCACGGAGGCCCAATGCGCCGTCTGTCTGTCCTCTCCGCTCTCTCCCTCGCTGCCCTTGGCGGCGGTCTTGCGCTGACTCAAGGTTGCTCTGGAGGCTCATCATCGGGCCCAGCCGTCGAAGCAGATGGTCGCGCGGACATGCTCGTGATCCCGTGGCAGTCGGACATCGGCCAGCTGACACCAGGCGTCTCCGAGAGCGCTGCAGACGGCTACATCATGCAAATGATCAACTACCCAGTGGTTGATGCGGCATTTGACTGCTCGCTGAAAAAAGCCCCGGGCATTGTCACAGAGTGGGAATGGAGCGAAGACGGAACCGTCTTGGCCATGACCTTGCGGGACGACATCACCTTCTCCGACGGTCACCCGTTGACCGCTGAAGACGTCGAGTTCACCTACGACCTCGTCCGCGACCCAGTCGTAGCCAGCCCACGCGTCTCCTTCGTGGACCGCATGGTGGACGGCAAGGACCCGCTCGTCATTGACGACCACCACATCGAGTGGCACTTCACGCAAGCGTACGACCGCGACACGCAGATGTCTCACGCGTCCAGTGTTCCAATCATTCCCAAGCACATCATGGAGGGAGCCGACCGCGCTTCCTTGCGCGGACACGACTACTCCCGCAATCCCATGTCAACCGGCCCTTGGAAGCTCGCTGAGCACGACCCGAACGTGCGAATCGTCATGGAGCCGAACGAGAACTTCACCGGCCCTGCCGAAGACCGGACCAAGCTCAAGCGCGTCGTCTTCCAGATTATCCCCGAGTACAACACCCGTTTGTTGAAGCTCCAGGCTGGCGAAGTCGACCTAATGGAGTCCATCTTGGTCTCTGACGCCGACGCCCTGCGCGAGAACCACCCTGAGATCAACCTGGTCAAGCGCGGCTACCGCTCAAATGACTACGTTGCGTGGAACTTGAGCAATCCATTGTTCCAAGACGTCCGCGTTCGTCGGGCACTCGCTCACGGTACCAACGTGGATGACATCATCGGCAAGCTGCTCACCAGCTCCGACGGTACTGCGTACGCTCGCCGCTCTGTTGGTACGATTACCCCAGAGCTGTGTGGCGTTCACAACGACAGCATCACCCCACTGTCCTACAGCCAAGAAGAAGCACGTCGCTTGTTCGCTGAAGCCGGCTGGACCGACTCTGACGGTGACGGCATCTTGGACAAGGACGGTGAGAAGTTCGAGTTCACCTTGACCACCAATACGGGCAACTCACGCCGTGCACAGTCGTCCGTGTTCATCCAGTCGAACCTGGCCGAAGTTGGCGTCAAGATCAACATTGAGCAGCTCGAGTCCAACACGTTCTTCGAGAACCTTCGCCTCAAGGACTACGAAGCCGCACTCGCTGGCTGGTCCGCGGGCCTCTTCGTTGACCCATCAGGACTGTGGCACAGCGACGTTGTCTGCGCCGAAGGCCAAGAAGACTGCACGCCTAAGAAGTACGAGTTCAACTTCACCGGCTTCAGCAACGCACGCGCCGACGAGCTCATTGACCAAGGCCTGCGTACGCCAATCCCCGAAGAAGCAGCCCCCATCTGGATGGAACTGCAGCAGGTCATCTACGACGAGCAACCGTACATGTTCCTGTGGTGGCAGAACGAAATCGTGGGTGTCTCCGACCGGTTCGAAAATACCGAAATCGACCTGCTGTCGCCATACGGCCACTTGCAGCGTTGGTCGGTCCCTGCTGACCGCGTCAAGTACTAGCCCTTCCGCACTGTTCGTCTCCGGCCCGCGCGAGTTTTCGCTAGCGGGCCTCCTTTCCTGAGAGACCGGATTCAATGGCCAACAACGGCATCAACGCGTCCTATTTAGGGGCGGCGCAACTCGTCGGACTCGCACTTAGTGCGGTTTCGACAGCTGCATTCGGATTCATGTCCACCCCAACGTACATCGCCCTCGCGCTGTCGTTTGTGGTGTTCTTGGTACTGCTTCAGTCGGCAAACCTGCTGCTGTACTTTCTGCGCAAGCTTGTGCTCGCCATTCCGCTGTTGCTGGGCGTCTGCACGCTCATCTTCATCCTGATTGAGCTGTCGCCTGGAGACATCTCCAGCAAGTTCTTCAATCCGAATGTCACGCCAGAGGTCAAGGCCCTCATCGAGGCCAAGTACGGCCTCGACCGTCCGGCCATTGTTCGCTACGGCATCATGCTGAAGAACATCGTGATGTTCGACTTCGGACGCTCGATGAGCCAGGAACGGCCTGTCTTCGAGATTATCGCTGAAGCACTGCCAAACACCCTGCTGTTGTCAGCCGTCACCCTGCTCATCATCTTCCCGACCGGCATCCTTCTGGGCACCGTTCAGGGCGTGAAGAACGGCCGCCCAGCGGACACCGGAATCAGCATCAGCAGCCTGTTCTTCTACAGCATGCCCAGCTTCTGGCTGGCCCTGATGCTCCAGCTCATCTTCGGCACGTACCTAGGCCTGCTCCCCTTCAGCGGCCCCTACGACCTCAACGCCTTCGACCAGACAGGATGGCAGCACTTCATAGACCGCTGCATCCACCTCATCTTGCCTGGATTGGCCATGGGGTTGGCGTCTGCGGCGGGTACGGCTCGCTACATGCGGTCCTCCCTTCTTGAGGTCATCCGCCAGGACTACATTCGAACCGCTCGCGCCAAGGGTCTGCCCGAAGGCGTGGTCATTCGCAAGCACGCCCTGCGCAACGCACTACTGCCCATCATTACGCTGATGGGCTTGTCTCTACCGTTCCTCTTCAGCGGCAGCGTGCTCGTTGAGCAGGTCTTCGCATGGCCAGGAATGGGTCGGACCATCCTCCTCGCCATCTTCGAGCAAGACACGCCACTCATCATCGCGTGCTTCTTCATGTTCACCCTGGTCGTGGTCGCAGGAAATATCCTCGCTGACCTCGCCTATGCGCTGGTTGACCCGCGCATCAAGTTCGACTGAGGGCGCACCTATGACTGCTATTGTAAAGCGCAAAGCCGCAAAGCCGCCGACTCAAGCCTGGGCTGGCATGGCCATTCCTGGCCTTGGGCACATCCTGACCGGCAAGTTCACTACAGGCGTTGGCCTGATGCTGATTGTCAGTATTCTCGCCTGGGCCGCGTTTGCTGGGTTCCCCATTGTGGACCAAGTCGTGTGGCCATGGCCGAACGGCCTGGTTCGCCCAGAGCTCGAGAGAGCCCGCCCTCTAAGCTGGCACGGTGTCGTGTCCGTTCTAGGCTTCTTCGTCATTGCCGGAACCACGTGGTTCGCCGCATACCGTCATGCGAGACCGAAGGAACAGACCGAAGCCGAGTACAACTCGAACCGCGCCATCTTCTTGCGCAAGTTCACGAGCCATAACACAGGTATGCTGGGCCTCTTCGGCGTGCTCATCCTGGTCATCTTCGTTGTCCTTGCACCCATGATTGCCACGTTCGACCCCATTACAACCGGTGCAGGAAACGTGTCCGCAGCGCCTGGTATGTACGTGCCTCCGGCTCGGAGCGGAGTGGAGTTCACGGAAGCCCGCTGGTTCCTGATGGGCACCGACAAGTACGGACGGGACGTCTTCTCCCGCGTGCTCTTCGGCGGCGTCATCTCGCTGACTATCGGACTTATCTCCGTCACTCTCGCAGCGACCATCGGTACGGTCTTGGGTGCGACGGCCGCCTTCCTCGGCGGTGCGGCAGACCGCGCCATCATGTGGTTCGTGGACATGCTCCTGTCGCTACCACGTCTGGTTCTCTTGCTGGCGATTACTGGCATGTTCCGGTTGACGGGAACCGCGGGTATCTACCTCATCGTGGTCATCTTGGGCTTGACCGGTTGGATGGGAGTCTGCCGAATTGTGCGCTCCCAGGTCCTCTCACTCAAGCAGCAAGAGTTCATTCAGGCAGCACGCGCACTTGGCTTCAGCTCGCCGCGCATTGTTCTGCGCCACCTGATTCCGAACGCCTTGGCTCCAGTCATCGTGTACTGCTCGTTGGCGATTGGCTCGACCATGCTCGTTGAGGCTGGCTTGTCCTTCCTTGGTCTTGGTGTGCCGCAGCCCATTCCGACGTGGGGCAACATCATCACGGACGGCAAGGACTCGCTCATCAACGCCCCGTGGATTGCCATCTTCCCTGGCCTGTGCATCGTTGGCGCGGTCATGTCGCTCAACCTACTTGGCGACGGCCTTCGCGACGCCCTCGACCCGAAGCTCCGGGGCCGATAGCCCCACGGGTCTTCACCCCATCCGGGTGGAGTCGATTCCCTCGTGCTTGGAGCCACCATGCTCGCGTTTGCCTGGATGCTGCTGATCGCCGTTTTGATTGTTGTTCTCGGCTTCGTTGCCGGAGGATGGCTAGCTGGCGTGGCCAGCATTCGACTGTCTAGAAGCGGAATGGACCCCCTCGCCCGCGAGCTGGTCGCGTCGCTCATCAAGCCAGTCATTGTCATCATTGCGCTGGTCGCGGCCCTCCAGCAGCTTGGTGTAAACCTCACCAGCGTCACCGCCATTCTTGGTGCGGCAACATTGGCGATTGGCCTGTCCCTACGTGATTCGTTGGCGAATGTTGCCGCGGGTGCAGTGCTCCTGACCCTGCGGCCATTCACCGCTGGTGACCTCGTCGACGCCGGTGGCGAGACCGGTACAATCATGATGCTGACGCTGTTCATGACGCGCATCAAGACGCCACAAGGCGCCATCATCAACGTGCCCAACAACAACATCATCAAGGCCAGTATCCGCAACTACACGCGCGCTGGAACACGCCGTATTGACGTGGACTTGGACATCGAGAGCGGCCAAGCACAAGCGGCAATGGACCTGTTGCCCGGCGCTATCCGCGACATTGAAGGTGTGTTGGCGGAACCAGGCGTAGGAACCGCTGTTGTTGACGTTGTCCCTGGCGGTGTTCGCGTAAAGTGCTTCGCCTGGACCGAGGCCGCGACATTTGGCCCCACGAAGGCTCGCGTCATGGTTGCTGTAGACGTGGCGCTGAACGAAGCCGGCATTACTCGGGTCTCACCGCTTCGCAGGCTGCTCGAGGCCAAGTGATCCGTCCAGAACCCTGAATGTCACGCAGTCGTCATCTGGTGTTGGCCTATCCACCGGCTGCGTTCCTTTCGGCCGAATCCAAGTTACAGCGTTGAGCGCCTCCGAATCGGATGGCGCAGGCGCAGCAGCTACCTGTCCTTGGCCAGACAGCGACCTGTGTTTGCTGCCAGCTTGCCCCTCCGTTGTCGCGTGCTGACCAGCCGCCAGCGGTATTGCGCCCAGACGAACTTTTGAATGCACGAGAACGCCATGCCCAACGCTGAACCGCTGTCCGCCGCTTCCTTCCGGTCCGTTCCGGACATGTGGCACCACCGTTGCCAGTCCACACCAGACGCTACCGCCATGATCTTCCGTGAGGATGGTGAGTGGGCGTCCATGAACTGGAACACGGCTGAGAACGCGTCGCGGGAAATCGCCAACGGCCTGTTGAGCTTTGGCCTCGAGCGGGAAGACCGCTGCTGCATCTTGGCTGGAACGTCCGTCGAGTGGATCTTGGTGGACATGGGCATCTTGTGTGCTGCCGGTGCAACCACCACAGTCTACCCAAGCAATACGCCCGAAGAGTGCGAGTACATCATCAACCATTGCGGTGCAGTGCTTGTGTTTTGTGACACAGACGCTCAGGTGGCGAAGCTCCAAGAAGTCCGTGGGCTGCTGACTCACATTCGCCAAGTCATCGTCTTCAACGGCACCAGCACGGAAGATGGCTGGGTCAAGTCACTCGCCCAATTCCGCAAGGAAGGCCGCGAGTACGCCCAGGCCAACCCAGATGCCTACACAGCCGCACACACCGCCATCGAGCCTGACAGCATGGCTACGCTCATCTACACGAGCGGCACAACGGGTAAGCCCAAGGGTGTCATTCTCACGCATGACTCGTGGGTCTACGAAGCAGAAGCCATCGACTCTGTGGGCTTCATCTCCCCCGCCGACAAGCAGTTCTTATTCCTGCCCCTGTCGCACGTTTTCGCGAAGGTCATGCAGGTCATCTTCATCCGTTTGGGCGTGCCCACGGTGGTGGACGGTGACATCGACACCCTCGTCGACAACCTCGGCGAGACCAGCCCCACATGGATGGGTGCCGTTCCACGCATCTTCGAGAAGGCCTACAACAAGATTGTCACGGACGCGCGCGAGGCGGGTGGCGTCAAGTACAAGCTGTTCGCCTGGGCCCTCGACATCGGCAGCCAGGTGAGCCGACTGCGCCAGGACGGCAAAGAGCCAACAGGCCTACTCAAGCTCAAGTACGCCATCGCAGACAAGCTGGTCTTCAGCAAGGTCAAGGCGAAATTCGGTGGAAAGCTGCGCTTCTTCGTCAGCGGCGGTGCGCCGTTGTCCAAGGAAATCGCTGAGTTCTTCCACGCCTGCGACATCCTCATTCTCGAAGGCTACGGCCTGTCCGAGTCGAGCGCAGCAAGCACGCTCAACCCGCCAGATGCGTTCAAGTTCGGCACTGTTGGCCAGCCCATTCCCGGCACCGAAGTCAAGATTGCCGAAGACGGCGAAATCCTCATGTCCGGCCGCGGAATCATGAAGGGCTACTACAACAACGACGAAGCGACTGCCGAGTCCCTCTCAACGGACGAAGACGGCACGGTCTGGCTGCACACCGGCGACATTGGCACCGTGCTCGACTCCGGTCACGTCAAGATCACCGACCGAAAGAAAGAGATCATCATCACCGCTGGCGGCAAGAATATCGCCCCGGCTCACGTACAAAACATGCTCAAAGCACGCTGTCTGTACGTCTCAGAGGTGTTGATGCATGGTGACAAGCGCAACTTCTGCGTGGCCCTCGTCGCCATCAATGAGGTCAGCGTTGGCAAGTGGGCCGCAAAGAACGGTATCACCTACACAGACTATGCAGACCTCGCCAGTAAGCCAGAAGTCAAGGCGCTTATCTGGGATGACCTCAAGGCAATCAACGAAGACCTTGCCTCTTACGAGACCATCAAGAAGATTGCGATTTTGCCCGAAGACATGACTGTTGAGAATGGACAGCTCACGCCGTCTATGAAGGTGAAGCGGCGTATTGTCGAAGACACATACAAGGACATTCTTGATGGATTCTACACGGATACTGTCGCGGCTCTTTGATGCACGGCCCGTGACGCTGCGGGCCGTTACCAGCGCACGGGGAGGCACACACACGTGAGCGGCAACGAGACATCGCGAATTCCAGGGTTCTACAAACTGTCCCCGGATGAACGCGTCAAAGCACTCCAAGACGCCGGCGCAGACATCGCCTTGGCACCGTGGCGTGATGAAGGGCTACGTCTACAAGACGCCGACCTCATGGTCGAGAACGTGATTGGAACGTTCTCTCTGCCCAATGCAGTCGCGGTGAACTTCTGTATCGACGGGGCCGACCGTCTTGTCCCCATGGTCGTTGAGGAGCCTTCTGTCGTTGCAGCAGTCTCGAACATGGCACGCCTGGCACGCCGAAGCGGTGGCTTTGTGACCGAGTCCAGCTCGGACATCATGATTGGGCAGCTCCAGCTCACCAATGTGCAAGCCCCTGCCGAGGCTGTCTCTAAGCTAGAGGCCGCTCGAGATGAGCTGCTCGCTCAAGCAGCCACCATCCATCCCCGATTGGTTGCGCGTGGCGGCGGTATGCGCGGCATTGACGTTCGACACGTTGTGTATGACGAGCCGGGCTACCCACGCGAAGACATGGTGGTCCTACACATCCACCTAGATTGCGTAGACGCCATGGGTGCGAACATGGTCAACACCGTGGTCGAGCACTTGGCTCCGCTAGTTGAAGGCATCACAGGCGAGCAGGTCGGGCTGAAAATTCTCTCGAACCTGGCGGACAAGCGTCTGGCCAAGGCCACCGTTCGCATTGACCCCAAGTACTTGTCGACCGCTACGCTCAAGGGAACAGAGGTTGCTGAACGAATCGCCAGCGCCTGGCGTTTCGCGTGGGCAGACCCCTACCGAGCCGCAACCCACAACAAGGGTGTGATGAACGGTATCGACGCCGTGGCACTGGCCACAGGCAATGACTGGCGAGCCATCGAAGCCGGCGCACATGCCTGGTGTGCCAGAGACGGCCACTACCGCCCTATGACGACCTGGCGCTTCGACGGCGACATGCTCGTAGGCTCCATCGAGCTTCCCGTTCAGTTCGGCACGGTTGGCGGGACGATTCGCGTACACCCCACCGTGCAAGCCAACTTGGCGCTGCTCGGTGCCGAAAAGGCCAATGACCTCGCGCGCGTCGCAGTGGCCGTTGGGCTCGCTCAGAACCTGGGCGCACTCAAGGCATTGGCGACAGAGGGTATCCAAGCGGGTCACATGCGTATGCACGCACGCACGGTAGCGGCGACTGCCGGCGCCACGACTGCCGAGGTCCCTCGCGTAGCAATGGCCCTGTGTGCCAAGCGCGACTACTCGGTGGCCTATGCAGAGCGCGTGCTAGGCGAGCTTCGCGGTGGCTAGCGGTTCGGGCTGTGGCAAACTCATCTTGTGTGGCGAGCACGCGGTGGTCTATGGCCATCCGGCCTTGGCCATCGGGGTCCAGCGCACGACGACCGTAGACCTGCAGCCGGTCGAGGGCCCAACATCGGTTCACAGTGCCCAAGGTGTCGATGAGCAGCTGATACGAGCTGTGCATGGCGTCATCTCTCCTACTGGCTGGCGAGTGCAGCTGACCTCGGACATCCCGATGGGCCGCGGTATGGGCTCGTCCGCAGCGTTGTCCGTGGCATTGGTCAGGGCCTATGCATGCGCAACCCACACCATGCTGACCACCGAGCAGACGCACGAACAAGCGCTTGCGGTCGAGACGTTGTTTCACGGCACCCCGAGCGGAATCGACAACGCGGTCGCCGCACTCGGTGGACTGGTTCACTTTCGGCGCACGGACACCGGACCGGTGTGGACCTCGCTGCCCTGTCCTGCCCTGACCGTCGTGGTCTTGGACAGTGGCACCGCCGGCAATACGCGCGAGTTGGTCGGCGGCGTCCGCGAGCGGCACCCCGAGAACACGCCTATTCTCAACGCCATTGGCGCGTTGACGCCACAGATTCAGGCAGCGCTGACCGATCTGGACCGCCTCGGCCCCCTGCTCTACAACAACCACCAGCTTCTCGGTGAGCTCGGCGTGAGCACTCCAGCACTAGACTCCCTGGTGCACTTCGCCATGGATGCAGGTGCAACCGGCGCCAAGCTCGCCGGTGCCGGCGGCGGTGGTGTTGTTCTCGCTGTCACCCACAGTCCCGACCAGCTTGTCGCCAGAGCGGTCCACGCCGGGATCGATGCCTTCTGTACGCCCATTGCCACCGGAGCCGCCTGATGGCCACTGCTACTGCGACCGTCCACCCGAACATTGCCCTGGTCAAGTATTGGGGCAAGCGCAATGGACCGTTGAACCTCCCTGCTGTTCCGTCCTTGTCGTTGACACTCGACACGTTCACAACGCGAACCACGGTGACTTGGGGCAGTGAGGCCGACCGCGCCCAGCTCGACGGACGCCCAGCAACGCCTGGCGAATCCAAGCGTATCTTCGACTTTCTTGACCTTATCGACCCCCGTCGTCCTCCATGTGCGGTCACGACTGCCAACGACTTTCCGACTGCTGCTGGCCTTGCCTCGTCATCCTCTGGGTTTGCAGCGCTCGCAGTCGCAGGAGCGGCGGCAGCCGGCCAAGACCTCGACGCCCAGGCACTCTCTGTCCTCGCGCGTCAGGGATCTGGCTCGGCCTCGCGCAGCCTCTGGGGCGGCTTTGTCGAGTGGGAAATGGGAACCCGGGAGGACGGAACAGACAGCGTTGGTGTACCCGTGGCCCCTAAGGACCACTGGGACGTTGCCATGGTTGTAGCAGTCGTGAGCGACGCCAAGAAGGCCATCGGGTCACGCCCAGCGATGCGCCTGTCCGCGGAGACATCGCCCTACTACGGCACCTGGGTGAAGACGGCTGCCGCCGACGTTGAGGTCGCTCGCGCCGCCGTGCTCAACCGAGACCTCGAGGCCCTTGGTCGGGTCATGGAGCAATCTACTCACAAGATGCACGCCACAATGACCACGTGCACCCCACCCGTGTTCTACGCACAGCCCGGCACAATCGCCTGCATCCACGCGGTGATGGCCCTTCGCGATTCGGGAACCAGCGCGTGGCTGACCATGGACGCCGGCCCCAACGTCAAGGTGCTGTGTGCAGCCGCAGACGCAGACGCCGTTCACGCCGCCCTCGCTCCCCACGCCGCCGTCGTTCACCGCCTCGGTCCCGGCGGCGCGCCGGTCTTGTCATGAGAACCTTTGTTGCACCCGGAAAGCTCGTCATTGTTGGCGAATACGCGGTCCTAGATGGGGCTCCAGCCATTGTTGCCGCCGTGGACAGCGGCGTAAAGTGCGAGGTCATCCCAGCGGACACACTGCAGATCACGGTACCGAACGGGCTCGACGATACCTTCGTTCGAGCCGCCTTAACCGCCGTTCACGCTCCAGCCGGACACTACACGTTCTCCGACCACAACCCAACGAACACGGCTGGAAAGGCCGGCCTCGGCGGCTCTGGGGCCTCGGTCGTCGCTGCATGCCTGGCGGGAAGCGTTCTTGGTGGACACAAGCTCGACCGACACGCCCTGGCCGACATTGCCATGCGTGTTCATCGCGAAGTACAAGGTAGCGGCTCGGGAATCGATATCTTGGCGTCTGTATACGGCGGCGTCATGCGGGTTGAAGACGGCAAGGTGAGCCCAGGTCCATCCATTGAGCCCATCATCGTGTACAGCGGCACGTCTGCGAAGACCGGCCCGCGCGTGCAGATGTACCGCGCCCAGTCCCGTCGCCGTTCCTTCGTTCAGATGAGCACGAGCATTGTGAACGACTTCACAAAAGACCCTGTCGCCGCACTCGGCGAGAACCGCTCACTGCTCGAGGCCATGGCCGAGCGTGCAGGTATCGACTACCGAACGACCGCTCTCGACCGCCTAGTCGACCTGGCGGATGACTGCGGAGGGGCTGCCAAACCGAGTGGTGCGGGGGGTGGTGACGTCGCCGTGGCCCTGTTTCACGATGGCGGCCAGGCACTGGACTTCCGGCTGCGATGCGCCCAGGACGGCTTCACAGTGTTGAGCGTGCGCGTAGACCCCCATGGTGCGCGCGAGGTCATCTGGTAGGCCCAGCTCTATGCAGCCGACTTCGCGCTCGCCGCTGTGTGAAGTTCACCCACAATGTGCTCCGCCCACAGTGCCTGAAGCGTTTTGGCCGTCAATCCGAGCTGTTGCGCTGCAGCGGAGCTCGCAACGTGGTCAAAGACGTCTTCAGATAGCTGGTCAGAATCGCGGGAGAGATGCTCAAGCTCTTCCGCAACGACCAAGCAAGCAGACATGCGTCCAGCATCACCGGGCCGCCCAATCGCTTCCTCGATGTTGTGATGTGCAACCAATACCTGCGCAATGGGCTCGGGAAGCTTCCACATCTCGGCGGCAACGGCCCCCTGAGTGGTGTGGTCAAAACCAAGGGCGCTGCGTTCAGCCGCGCACTGCTCTTCGTCATCTTCATAGTGACCAATGTAGTAGGTAAACTCACCCGATTGGTCCAACAGCGTCGTTCCGATGTCATGGACCAAGCCACACAAATACAGCCGCTCTGGTGTACAGGTAGCGTTGGCAGGTAGAGCACGCGCAATTTGTGCCACGCGCACACTATGGTCAAAGGCAATGCGGCTGTAGCCCGACATCGCGGCGCCCAGCTCCTCAAGGTACGAGACAACAACCAGGTCCTTGATGCGCACAGCCCCCAGGCGATTGAAGGCTTCAGCCGTGGTCTGGCAGCCGACAAGGCCGCAGAATGCCGGTGAGTTGGCCAGCCGGAGCACATCAATCGCCAACGCAGGGTCGCCCTCGAGAGCCGCAACCGCGTCTCCGGCCTTGAAGTCGGGGTGAGCCAGGACTTCTGAGAGTCGCAGGACACTCTCCGGCAGTGGAGCAATGCCCTGCTTACCAAAGGCTGCCGCAGCACTCGACTCGGCTATCTCCCGACGCAAGTCATCTTCGCTCGGCGCCTCCGTCCACAGACACGCGCGGTAGCGAGCGATACGATTGATCATGTCACGGGCCGACATAGAAATTCCTCCTGCTGCCGAGTCGGCACACCGAGCCGTTCGCTGAAGCTGCAATGCCAACGGTTTGTTGGCGTCACAGCGGCAAGCGAATCTCAGTCCAAGGCGCTACGAGCGCGCACCGGGAGACCACATGAGCGAACACAGCCGCCGAAAGGGCGACCACCTCGACCTTTGTGCCACTGACGACGTCGCTTTTCAGCAGAAGACCACTCTGTTGGATGCCGTCCAGCTCGTGCACAACGCCCTGCCAGAGCTGGACGTTGACGCCATTTCACTGGCGACCACCGTCGCCGGATTTCCCGTTCGCGCGCCAGTGGTCATCTCCGCGATGACGGGTGGCGTTGATCGTGCTGAGCGCATCAACAAGAGCCTCGCGAGTGCAGCTCAACACGCAGGAATCGCCTTCGGGTTCGGCTCTATGCGTCCCCTGCTCGAAGACGGAAACGCCCTCGGCTACCACGTCCGCGACGTAGCACCCGATGCCGTTCTGTTCGGCAATATCGGCGGTGTTCAAGCCGCCGCAGCATCTACCCAGCAAATCGCTGACATGATTGGGACAACGGGCATCAATGCGCTGTGCGTCCACCTCAATCCCGCGCAAGAGGTCGTTCAGGCCGGCGGTGACACCAACTTCCGCGGTGTGGTCGCGGCCCTGGCCCGTCTCACCGCCGAGCTCGACATCCCAATCATCGCCAAAGAAACCGGTGCTGGCATGTCGCGGCAGGTCGGGCTGAAGCTCCATGACGCCGGAGTCCGCCACGTCGACATCAGTGGCGCTGGGGGAACCTCCTGGGTTGCTGTGGAGACCCTGCGTGCGCGGGCGAAGACCAAGGCCCTTGGCGAGCGCTTCTGGGACTGGGGCATTCCAACTGCCGCCAGCATTACCCAGGTCGCCGACTTGGCTTTCGACACGCTCATCGCCACTGGCGGCATTCGCCATGGACTGGACATTGCCAAAGCACTCGCCCTCGGAGCGACCGCTGGTGGCATGGCCCGGCCGTTCCTCATGGCTCACAACGCCGGCGGAGAAGATGCGGTGAAGGAACAGATTGACCAAATCACTCACGAGATTCGCGTGGCATGTCTATTGACGGGCTGCGCATCGGTTCAAGACCTCGCTCACAGTCCGCTGGTCATTGACCCCGCACTCGAGCGCTGGCTGCCTGGTGGAAGTTCGGTACGCGCCCGGCTGATGCACCGCTACGCCTAGACACGGTGTGGTTCGCCTGACAGTCGGTCGCGTTCGAACCCTAGCGCCTATCCAGTCACAAACACGGCAGACATTCTGCCTGAACCTGACGACCTGGTTTCGACGAATCGGTGCTCACGCTGTACCTTGGTACCCAAACGACATCTTGGGAAGCCTCCATGAAACCGTGTCTCGTAGCTCTCTCACTTCTGGTCACCTCTGCCATCGCAAGCGCGGCGCCAAACACGCTTGTTCACCAAGGCCGGCTGCTCGGGTCCGATGGCGGCCCCGTTCAAGGTGAGATTGACATCAGCATCTCCCTGTACGGTGCGTCAGCAGACACTACACCGTTTTGGACACGTGAATTCAGCAATGAGCCCATCGAAGATGGGTACTACGCCGTTCGTTTGGTGACGTCGGACTCCGGACAACCCCTCAACTCCGATGACTTCGCGGACGGGGACGTCTGGATCGAGGTTTCAGCCGCCGGAAACGTCCTGGAAACGCGGCACCCACTTAGCAGCGTGCCCTTCGCCATGAGCGCCGGCGGGGTTCAGGTCCCGGTCAGAGCCGAGGGTCCATGTACAGCCGCCGGTTCCCTTGGGTACGACGATTCTTCCGGCGTGTTGCTGCTCTGCCACAACGGAACCTACATTCCCGTTGGCGACCCGGCTCCCCCAGAACCTGGAGACTATGTCGCAGCACGACGCCCCGGGTTTGTAGGAGAGTGGGCCCTGGTTCAGGCAGTGGAAGACGTGATCTTCTCGACAGATGCAGACTGGTCGGCATTCTGCGCGGCCTCAAGCCTCGGCATGCCATCCGCAACCGAGAACAACGTTGCTTGCCAAGACAATATCCCACAACCCCGCTATGACATTGGTTCAAGCTGCAATACGGTCTCCGAATGGCAGAATCCCACCCAGATCTGGCAACAAGATTTTCCGGGCGGCAATGTGTACGTTCTGTACGCCGTGCGGGGTCCAAACTCCAACACGCCGGAGTCTCGCATCACGTCATGCGGCCCGGCAAATGCGGGCTCTGCCGCGTCCTCAACCTGCACCGGCACAGTGACTGCCAATGGTGTCATCAGCATCCCGACGGGTGCCTGGGTGACGTGCGCGCGCCTGATCGACTAGCCGCCTGTGGAGCTAGGTCGCAACGCCCAAGGCCATCTTGACCAGGTGAATCAGGATGGGCACAACAATGACCAGCAGCACCATGCCGCCGATAAACAAGCCGCTCTTGTCTGCGCGGCCACGGTAGGGCTGCGTTTCGTTGTCGCCAGGTTGGGCCTCATCCACCATGTGTCCTCCAGATGCGCCATGTATCGCACCCAGAGCAGCCGCCCCAACACTGCCTTAGCGACGCCGCTCTGGGACCACGGGAGGACACACCCTACCGGTTCAGGTGCGCGTACATGGGTGAACAACGCGCACATGTCCGAAGAAGAACGTCACTCGAACGGAGCAGACTCGGGCAGCATGAACAGGTGAATTGACGAGCCACCGCCGGCTGGCTGAACGGTGCCTCCGACCGTCTCGAACTTCTCGTTGATGGACGTTCCGAGCAGCGTCAGGAAGGCGATAATGACGATGAACACTAGCGGGACAACCACTACGAGGGCGAACAGGGTCGCCACGACAGCGCCGCCCAATCCCCACACCCAGCCGGGTGTCTTGCTGTTCTTTTCATCGGGCGAGTCATAGGGTTCACTGGACATGTAGGTCCTCCTTGGGCACAGAACGGCCTGTATGCCTACACACCAGGTCGGTCGAACGCTCCGGTACCTTTCTCGACCGCCACCCCTTCAGTCCTCCCACCCGCATGGGTCCACCGCGCCGGACTACGATAGGCGGGCCGCACTGGAGATGACATGGCTCACCGCATCGCATTGGTTCCCGGCGACGGGATTGGAAACGAAGTTCTACCCGAGGGAGTTCGCCTTCTCGACCACCTGGCGGCACAGACCGACGGGCTCGCGTTCGAGTACACCCACCTCGACTGGGGAGCGGAACGGTACCTAAGAGACGGTGTCTCCCTGCCAGAAGGTGCCATTGAGTGGCTTCAGTCAGACATTGACGCCATCTTCCTGGGTGCCCTAGGCGACCCCCGCGTCAAGGGACAGCAACACGCGCGGGACATCTTGCTGGGCATGCGCTTCAAGCTCGACCTGTACGTGAACTTCCGCCCCATCACCTTGTTGGACGCCCGCAAGTGCCCGCTAAAGAACAAGGGCCCAGAAGACGTAGACATCGTCGTATTCCGCGAGAATACCGAGGGCGTGTACACGGGCATTGGTGGCCAGTTCAAGCGCGGGACACCCGACGAGGTCGCCATTGAAGCGGAGATGAACACCCGCAAGGGCGTCGAGCGCATCATCCGCGCCGCCTTCGAGTACGCCGAAGAGCACGGTCGCAAGAGCGTGTGTATGAGTGACAAGGCAAACGCCATGCGCCACGGTCACGACCTGTGGCAGCGCGCGTTCAAGGAAGTCGCCAGCGAATACCCGGCCATCGAGAACTTCCACCTGTACGTTGATGTTCTCGCCATGGAGCTTGTTCGCGCTCCCGAGCGCTTCGAGGTCATTGTCACCAACAACCTGTTCGGCGACATCATCACCGACCTCGGCGCTCAGATTCAGGGCGGCATTGGCTTGGCAGGCTCTGGCAACATCCACCCCGGAAAGGTCTCCCTGTTTGAGCCGGTACATGGCTCGGCACCGGACATCGCTGGGCAAGGCAAGGCTAATCCCCTGGCCACATTCCTGTCCGCTGGCATGATGCTGACCTTCCTCGGCCATCCTGAGCTGGAGACCCGCATTCAGAACGCTGTCCAGCAGACCCTTCTGGCAGACGAAGTCACGCCAGAGTTGGGTGGAACGCTGACCACATCGCAAGTGACGGACCGTGTGCTGGCTCGCTTGTAGGAGCAGCCTCTACCAACGAATCAGCGTCAACCGTCCAATCTGCCCAGGGCCAATCAGCTGACCGCTGACAGCGGTAATCGGTGAGATGCCTTGAACCGGTGAGCTGACGTCGCCATACAGCTCCCACGCGTTCGCATCGCGGGTTCCGACGTCCATTGGAAACAGGTCAATGACGACCTCATCCAGCCAGTACTCGCCGTCGACAAGCGGCTCGCTGTCCACGCCGACAAACCAGTCCGGACTCGGCCCCACCATGCTGGCAGCACTAAACAGCGTCTCTCCGCCCTCAAGACGGATGGTCCGGGCAGCGTCGTCACAGTTGTCGTGAACAATGCCCGCCGGACAGGTCCAGTTGCGCCACTCCCACACATCCACCCCGTAGCCCTCCATCTCCAAGACGAGCTGCTGGGTTCCGCCCCACTCGGCCATGTCAATCATGCCCTGGCTCGCCCGCTCACCCTGCGCCCACATCGACACATCTGCGTCGTGAACGGCCAGCGCCAGCCACGAGAAATGAGCATCGATCGGGCGGCCCCCTGGCCTGGTGTCAGGCCAGGCAATCTCAAGAACAACCGTCCAATCTGATGGCTCGGACGCAAGCGTTCGTTCAACACGAGGCTCGGCAACTGCGGTGTCGGATTCGTCGGGCGCCACCAAGGTACCGGTGAGTTCAGTGCAGGCAAACAGGAAGAAGATGAGCATGTCCGCTCTGTGTGACGCCAAACCGAACCCTTCACGGACAGCGCTGGACGCGTCCATTTTCGTTTGCAATGCCGCCGCTTCGGACAGACCGATTATGCGGGCCTCCTTTCCAATGGAGCCCTCATGAATCTCGACATCGGCAAGCGCGACATCGTCATCCTCTCCGCAGTTCGGACCCCGTTTGGGACGATGAACGGGTCACTCAAGTCTCTGACCGCGACGGACATTGCCATTCCAGCGGCCAAGGCTGCTCTTGAGCAAGCCGGCGTGGCCCCGGACGACATTGACCAAGTCATCTTCGGAAACGTCCTTCAGACCGCAAATGACGCCATCTACATGGCACGTCATATCGGCTTGCGCGCTGGCCTCCCCATCGAAGTGCCAGCACTGACCATCAACCGCCTGTGCGGCTCGGGCTTTCAGGCCGTCGTCTCTGCTGCAGAGCAGATCTTGACCGGTCAAGCCAACGCTGTGTTGTGTGGCGGCACCGAGTCCATGAGCCAAGCTCCGCACGTTGTTCACGGCATGCGTGACGGCACACGCTTCGGCCAGTCGCCCAAGATGGAAGACCTGCTGTTTGCCTGCCTCAAGGACAGCTACACCGGCGACCCCATGGCTATCACCGCCGAAAACCTCGCTGTGAAGTACGGCATCACCCGCGAACAAGTCGACGAGTACGCCAAGCTCTCGCAAGACCGCTGGGAAGCCGCAGACGCCGCCGGACGCTTTGATGACGAGCTCGTCGACATCACCATCAAGGGCCGCAAGGGAGACGTCGTCTTCACCAAGGACGAGCACCCACGCAACAGCTCCCTCGAGAAGCTCGCCAAGCTCCGTCCCGTCTTTAAGGCGGACGGTGTGGTGACCGCTGGCAATGCATCTGGCATTGGCGACGGCGCCGGTGCGCTTATCGTGGCAGACGCCAAGTGGGCCGAGAAGAAGGGCCTGACGCCCATCGCTCGCTTGGTCAGCTGGGGAATCGCAGGCGTTGACCCGAACCTGATGGGCATCGGCCCCGTGCCCTCCTCGCAGAAGGCCCTCAAGATGGCCGGTATGCAAGTCAGCGACATGGCTCTCGTCGAGATCAACGAAGCGTTCTCCGCACAGTACCTCGCCGTTGAGAAGGCTCTCGGCCTCGACCGCAGCATCACCAACGTCAATGGCGGCGCCATTTCCTTGGCTCACCCCCTCGCCGCATCCGGCGCCCGCATCACGGCAACGCTCATTCACGCGCTGCGTCGCCGCGGTGACAAGCTCGGTCTAGCCGGTGCTTGCATCGGTGGTGGCCAGGGCATCAGCGTGGTTGTTGAGGCCGTCTAGCGACTAATTGAGAGCGGCTGCCCCATCGGCTGCCGCTCCGTCCCACTTCCGGGGGACGCGCAAATTGCCCGGCACTTGCACCGAATGCGGTAGTCTCTCTTCATGGGGGAGACTATGCGTTCGGTCATTCTTTTTGGGCTGTGCTTGGCTGCGTCTACGGGGTGCCGGAGCGGCACTCTCGAGGCCAATACCGTCGATCTGGACGGAGACGGCCAGCTCAACGACGTCGACTGCAACGACAATGACGCCACAAGCTTCGTTGGCGCCGAAGAGCTGTGCGACGGGATCGACAACGACTGCGATGGCCTAATCGACGACGACCCCACGCAAGGCATCGCCTACTTCGAAGACACCGATGGCGACGGCTTTGGCGGCCTCAGCTCCATCCGCGCCTGCGATGCACCTGGCACGGAGTGGACCGAGACCGGCGGCGACTGCAATGACGACGCCGCAGATACCTACCCAGGCGCAGAGGAGTTCTGCGACGGCGTAGACCGCAACTGCGATGGCCTGCTCAACGACGTCGCTATCGACGGCATTGAGTACTTCCAAGACGCTGACGGAGACGGCTTTGGAGCCGGCCTACCAACGGCTCTATGTGTGCCGCGCGACGAAGGCTGGGCCACCGCCGACACCGACTGTGATGACACCAACGCCGACATCCACCCCGACGCCCCAGAGCTGTGCAACAACACCGATGACAACTGCAACGGCGACGTGGACGACGACGCTACCGATGGCACCACATTCTACGAAGACATCGATGGAGACGGCTTCGGAGACCTGCTCACCGAGACCATCGCCTGCGACGTGCCCGAGACAGCGTCCCTCAACAGCACCGACTGCAACGACCGCGACAGCGCCATCCACCCCGACGCCATTGAGCGCTGCAACGGCATCAGCGACGACTGCGATGCGGACATTGATGAAGACGCCGTAGACGCCCTGTCCTGGTACACAGACCTCGACGCCGACCGCTTCGGAGACCCCACGACCCTAGTCATTGCCTGCGAGCGTCCCCTGGGCGCTGTGGCCGACAACACCGACTGCAACGACAGCGACAACACGGTCTACCCAGGCGCTGTGGAGGTGTGCGACGAGCTGGACAACAGCTGTGGAGACGCTCCCGACGCCAATGCAGTAGACGCCTCCATCTGGTTCTCAGACGTCGACGAAGACGGCTTTGGAGACGGCCCCTCCTTGCGGTCGTGCACCCAACCCGAGGCGTACGTCGCCAACGATGACGACTGCGACGACACGCTGTTCGCGGTTGCCCCAGGCCGAGACGAGCTGTGCAACGACCGCGACGACGACTGCGATGGCACCGCCGACAACGCCGCTATCGACCCCAACACCTACTACCTAGACGCCGACGACGACGGCTTTGGCGACCCAGAGCGGTCCGCACTCGCCTGCGACCTGCCCACGCTTCACGTCGAGGACAACACCGACTGTAACGATCTGGACCCGGACATCTACCCAGAGGCAACCGAGGTCTGTGACGACGTCGACAACGACTGCAACGGCACCGCCGATGACGGCGTTCCTGGCAACACCGAGACCAACCCGGGTCTGTCCTGCGCGACCGTCCTGACCTCCGGATGTGGCGTTGAGAGCGGCATGTACTGGCTAGACCCAACCGGCTCCGGCACCGCTGAGGAGTTCTACTGTGACATGGACCGCGACGGCGGCGGCTGGACCCGACTGTTCTCGACGCACTGGCCAACCTGGTGGGACCGGGACAACTACGAAGACGTCGGTAGCGTAGATGACGACGACTACTCCGCACTCGGTCGCCGTGACGACTTCTCGGTCAACGGGCGCTACACGCTGCGTCTTGAGGTCGGAAACGAAGGCACCTGGAACACAGATGTGCGGGAACACTTCACCATCTGGAGCCAAGACCACGACCCCTTCACCGCCACCACAGACGGCAGCGACTTCCGCTTCGACAGCGGCGAGCTGTCGACCACCTGTGGCGGGTTCAACGGCCTACACGACGCCTACTACACGCGTCACGGCGTGTACGCGCGTTCCTCTGACGTAGACACCGGCGATAGCTACGGCTGCTGGTGGATGCAGGTCGTGCCGCTGTCTCAGTACCAAGACCCCGAGTCGCATCCCGGATACCTGGAAGGCTACGGCGGCGTGTTCAACTACCACACCTGGCAGACCCTCTGGATTCGCGGAGATGAAGATTTAGTCGACGGCGACGGGCGCAGCGCCGCCACCGCTGGCGAGACCTGCGGCACCATCTTCGAGTCCGGCTTGGCCGGCAGCGATGGCCGCTACTGGATTGATCCCGAAGGCCTCGGTGAGTCGGCGGCCTTCGAAGCGTATTGTGACATGACGTCGGACAGCGGTGGTTGGACCCTTCTCGCCACAATGGCCTCTCGCAATGTCAACGACAACACGCCTTTCCCCGGATGGTCGGAGGACTGGTTCGCTACGGACAGTGGCAACGCTGCAGACCCCACCGCTCGTTGGTCAAACCATGACTTCCGCAAGTTTGAAGGGCACATCGACAGCAGCACGCTGCTCCGAGCCACCAACCCGGTGAATCGTAATTCTCGCTACTACAGCGGCTTTACCGCAGACAACTGGGCGCTATGGAACGGAAGCCGCCTCGCCAACACCGTCGACATTGTAGGTCCATTCGAAGATACCGGCGTCATCGTTGCGCGGAACCCCTCCATGCACCCCTCCACCGCAGCCCGCACCAACGGCTACTGGAGCTGGGGCATCTTCTACCTCGGCAGCGGCGCAGGCCGCGGTGACGCCGACACCGAGGGCAACGGCGCTCGGTACGGCACATGGACCAACGCACCGGGTCAGTTCGGCTACATCGGCAACCAGCGCGTGGACAGTGAGTGGCACATCTGGGTTCGGTAGCGACGGCAGCCCCGTTGCAGCGTGTGGTGTGACCTCGTTGACGGTCCGGTTATGCCCGCTCTCCCCCGGAGCGAGCATGACCGACGACGTGATCTATGACTGGAGCGGCAACTCCGTCGCGGAAGCCCCCAAACTGCGCTTTCCGAATATTCACGACGAGACTCTGCGCGATGGCATGCAGAGCCCGTCCGTCACGGACCCGTCGATTGAGCGCAAGTTCGAGATTGCTCGTCTCATCGCAACGATGGGCATCTACAGCATCAGCATTGGTCTGCCCGGTGCTGGCCAGCGCGCCGTAGACGACGCCACGGCGCTCGCTGAGCTGGTGCGCGACGAGAAGCTTCCCTTGGCCCTCGGTGCCGCGTGTCGCACCCACCCGAACGACATCAACCCCATCATCGACATCAGCCAGAAGACGGGCATGCCCATCGAAGTCATGGCCTTCCTTGGCAGCTCGCCCATTCGAATGATGGCCGAGAAGTGGGACGAAGACAGGCTGGAGAAGCTGACCCGTGAAGCCGTTCGCATGGGCGTCAAGGAGAGCCTGCCTACCAGCTTTGTGACCGAAGACACCGTACGCAGCTCGCCGGACACCCTCCGTCGTCTGTTCACTGCTGCCGTCGAAGAAGGTGCTGACCGACTCATCCTGTGCGACACCGTCGGCGCAGCCGCTCCCCACGGCGTCAAAGCGCTGGTCAGCTGGACCCTCAAGCTGCTCGAAGAGCTCGGCGCCCGTGACCGCGTGCGCGTCGACTTCCACGGCCACAACGACCGCAGCATGGCACTCGCCAACACCATGGCCGCTATTGAAGCGGGCTGCGACCGCGTACACGGAACCATGCTGGGTATCGGCGAGCGCGTTGGCAATACGTCCACCGACCAGCTGTTGGTCAACCTCAAGCTGCACGGCGTCGACATGCCCGCCCTTGATGCGCTGGCAGAAGTCATCGAGCTAGTCAGCGACGGTGGCGACTGGCCCATCCCGTGGAACTACCCAGTATTCGGCCGCGACGCGTTCCGAACAGCGACCGGCGTACACGCAGCCGCCGTCATCAAAGCGCTCAAGATGGGCGACACGGACCTTGCCGACCGCATCTACAGCGGCGTGCCCGCAAGCTGGTTCGGACGTAAGCAGGAAATCGGCGTGGGCCCTATGAGTGGGACGAGCAACGTTCGCTGGTGGCTACACGAGCGTGGACTCCCGGAAGATGAAGAGACTGTTCAGCGCATCTTCGCGAAGGCGAAGGGTGCGAAGGAATCGCTCACAGACGACGAGCTCCACGCCCTCGCAGTACAGTAGGCCGTACTCGCTGCCCTGTGATAGCCTGCGGCCATTTGGGGGAGTTCATTATGTGGTTTCGCGCTCTATCTTTTGCAGCGGTCCTCTCGACACTTGCAAGTACTGCCAATGCCCAGTCCGTCGAGTTTACGTGGCAGGGACGCGTCCTTGATGCCGCGGGCGGTCCTGTAAACGGCGAAATCGAGGTTGTGGCCTCATTATACGATGGCGAACTTGCAGCCAATGCCGTGTGGTCCGACACCTTCACAGTGACGCCCGCGGATGGCTACCTGAGCCTGGACCTTGGCTCGGTAGCTACGCTGACCCCCGACATCATGGCCCGCGACCGCCTGTGGGTGGGGCTGCAGCTTGGGGTTGGAGGCCCGCTACTTGGCGAGCGCCAGCGCATGCGCGCGGTGCCCTACGCGACCGTTGCCGGCGGTGTCCGGGTCATTGACGTGTCTCCAGTGGCCACCGACTGCGAAGGCCAGGTCGGCCAACTGATCTACGACACCCAGGCCGCAGGTCTGTTTATCTGCGATGGCACGAACTGGGTACCGGCGGGCAATGGCTCTCCATACAGCGGACCCTCCATCCACAACACGGAGCCATTCTCACCCGCGGCCACCGCAAGCGGCTGCTCGTACATCAACACACACGCGACCCCCTACGTCGACCTAGGAAACATGCCGTGGAAGCAGTGTATGGCCGAGGCATCGAGCCGTGGCGCCATGGTCAACTCCAACGTGTACACGTCTACAAGCGGTAGCGCTGCCACAAATGGCTGGGCACCTCATCGAAACGGAAGCAGCGCCATGTGGGCACGGTGGGCCACCTACGCCCAGGCCGCCATCTCGACCAGCCGTGCCTGTGTCATTGCCCGCGACGCCCGAGACACCACAGGCCACAATAGCCCGCTAGCGAGCACCACAACCTACGATGGCGACACGTGGAAGTACCAAGACTACGGCCAGAAGTACTACGACGAGTGCCAGTTGTTGGCGAGTCAGGCCGGAGCTTCCATCATCACCCCTGGCACCATTGGCACCGGAACCGGCGACGGGTATTGGGTCCCATCGGTTCACACGTGCAACACCTACGAGTGGATCACCGGAAGTGGCGGTTCGTACACCTATTCGTCCGTTGGCGGCAGTCAGCGCAGCCCACAAGCAACCTGCATGGTTGGCTACCTAGACAACCTGCCGCAGTAGCGCTCCGGTCACTCTTTCCCGCGACGCAGCGCCTCCGCAATCGCTTCGCGTCGCTCGTTCTTGTCGTCGTCCTGGGCATCCTCACGCAGCCACTGGGCGCGCGACATGTTGTTCTGAACCACGCGAAAGAACAGTAACAAGCCAATCATCCAGCCCACCGCAGGCCAGTCTTCAAAGCCGGGCATGCCGAACCACAGCAGAGCGGTACCGGCAACGAGATTGAGCATCTGGAGGCTGTAGAACACCGCCGCACGAGCTTTCAGCCCGCCAACACGCATCACGAGCTGGTTGACCGCCATCACTGCAATGAGCCCGAAGAAGGCCCACAGGTTCATGTCCACGGGAAGTCCGGTCCAATAGCGATATTGTCGATGAGCCGTGTCTTACCAACGTTTCCAGCAACAAGTGCACGGGCGGGACGGTCCACGGTTGCCAGCGGTGCCAAGCTGTCCGCGTCTGCAATGGTCAAGTAGTCCAAGCTGTCGACGTTGAGGATTTGGGCCCCTACAGCCACCAACTCGGCGACCCCCACCACTCCGTCCTGAAACGCATCGCGCATGGCGTACAGCGCATGGTGCAGTGTGCGCGCTTGCAGTCGCTGTGGGTCGGACAGGTACTTGTTGCGGCTGGACAAGGCCACACCGTCAATGTCGCGGATGAGTTCGCCGGGCACAATGCGCACTGGCAGGGCCAAGTCACGGGTCATTCTGCGCAGGACAGTCAGCTGCTGGAAGTCCTTCTCACCAAAAATGGCGGTGGTACACCGGGTCAGGCCGAACAAGCGGGCAACAACGGTACACACACCCTCAAAGTGTCCAGGACGGCGGTCGCCACACAACCCTTGGGACAGGTCGTGCACGCTGACAGAGGTCTGAAATCCCTGCGGGTAGAGTTCCTCAGGGGCGAAGACTGCGTCAACACCGGCCTCTTTGCAGCGCTTGAGGTCACCCGGTAGGTCCCGTGGGTAGACGGCCAAGTCCTCCCCCTCGCCAAACTGCAGAGGGTTGACGTAGATACTGACGACGAGGTGGTCGACCTCCAACCGTAGACGCTTCATCAACGACACATGGCCGTCATGCAGAAAGCCCATGGTGGGTACCAAGCCGATTCGGTCGCCGTGGCGCTCACTGGCCCAAGCGGTCATGGCTTCGGGGGAGGTCAACACATTCATATCAGTATAACTTCGCGATTTTTCGAGGTGTCTTGCGGTTGAAGCTGTGCGCATGGTCGGGGAAGCTGCCGTCGCGAACTTCCGAGGCGTAGGTCTCGACAGCGCCAATGATGGTCTGTTCCAAGTTGGCGTAGTGCTTGACGAACTTCGGCTTGAAGTCGGTATTCATGCCGAGCAAATCGTTGACGACGAGCACTTGGCCATCGCAATGTTGCCCTGCGCCAATGCCGATAGTTGGAATGTCTAGGCGCGCAGTAATCTCGGCGGCGAGGTCTGTCGGCATGCCTTCGAGGACCAGGCAAAATGCACCCGCTTCCTCCACAATCAAGGCGTCGCGCAGCACGCGCTCTGCGTCAACTTCCGAGCGACCTTGCACCTTAAAGCCCCCCATCGCGTGAACGGACTGCGGGGTCAGGCCAACGTGCGCCACTACGGGAACACCCGCCTGCACAATGCGACGGACTGCCTCGGCGCTACGCTCACCGCCCTCAAGCTTCACCGACTGGGCCATGCCTTCCTTCATCAACCGACCCGCGGTCATCAGCGCCTGTTCTGGGCTGATCTGGTAGGACATGAACGGCATGTCCGCGACCAAGTGCGCTTGCTCCAAGCCCGCTGCAACACAACGGGAATGGTAGACCATCTCGTCTACGGTGACCGGCAGTGTGTCTTGCCGTCCCTGGACCACCATTCCGAGGGAATCGCCAACCAGGACCATGTCTACGCCGGCCTTGTCCACTAATCGGGCCATGGTCCAGTCGTAGGCGGTCACCATCACAATCTTGTCGTTGTCGGCCTTCTTCTTCCGAAGGTCCAACACGCTTTTACGTGCCAAAGTCCTGTCCTCCTAAGCGCCCGGGCCAAACAACTCGGCTTGAATCTCCCGGTCCGGTACGGATCCAGGGACGGCCTCGCCATCAGGCTCGGGAATGGGTCTTCCATGCAGAGTTGCATCGATGATCTGTAGTACCCGCCGTTGCCCCTCTTCGGAGTCGACGTAGTTGATCTCGTCGTTCGACAGTCGCAACACCGGACACTGGTTCCAGCCTTCCAGCAAGACGTCGTACCGATCCGACAAGTCTTGGAGATACTCGCGGGTAATGGCGTCTTCTCCGACCGCCTGGCGCCGCGCAATGCGTTCCATGATCGTGTCGAGAGGCGCATGTAGGTAGATGACCAGATCGGGAGCGGGACTGTGCTCGTCAAGCGCCAAGGCGAAGCGATCGTACAGGTCGAGCTCGGTTGAGTCGAGGGTCTTCTCCGCGAACATCCTGTCTTTCTGAAAGATGTAGTCGCTGACAATCAGCTCGTCGAACAGCTCTGGCTGACGAATACGGTCCTGCTGACGCCACCGGTTCACCAGATAGAACATCTGGACCGGAAAGCGGTAGCGGTCGGGGTCTGCGTAAAACGGCCCCAAGAATGGATTGGTCTCAGATGGCTCTAGGATGAGTTCCGCTCCCCACTCGTCGCGCATTAAGCGACATAGCGAGGTCTTCCCCACTCCAATCAAGCCTTCGACGACGATGAAGCGGCCCACGGTCTCTCCCGATGGCCAGTCTACCCCACCGAGCCCCGTCGGTCCCGCGCCCCGTTCCACACACCGCCACAACAAGGTGGATACGGGCCTCAAAGGCCGATCGAATTTGCCCGGGTAAACCCACCGGTCACAATACGCTTAGGAGAGCTCATGACCACAACCGCCCGCGCACTGATTGCCATCGTCCCGAGCTTCATGGTGGCTGTTGTCATGCTGTGGGTCGCAAGCACACAGGGGTTGCGAGCGACCGCCGCTATGCAGGCCGACAACCTGGCCGCAGCCGCATCTTTCGAAGTATCGGGAAGCGTATACGTGGTAGGTGCTGTGCTGCTTATGTGCTTGGGACCAGCCTTGTGGCTCATTGCCACGCGACCCGAGTCCACCTAGAGCGTGCAAGAAGCCGTACACATTGCTCTCGCCGGAGTGGTCGCGATTGGCGCTACCGTTGCCGTAGAACGCTTCGGAGGACGCCTAGGTGGCGTGCTCAGCGCACTGCCAACCACGATTGTTCCAGCCTCGTTGGGTCTGGCCGCGGCAGGCTCTGGCGCAGACCTGCGTGATGCGATGGCTGTCGTTCCCGTTGGCATGGCACTCAACGCCGCGTTCTTATGGTTGTGGCGCGTCATCCCGCCACGACTTCCCGCCACAAGCCTACGTCGCCGCCTCGCAATGATGGCGCTGTTGTCTGTTTCGGCGTGGCTAGTCGCCGCTGTGACCACTGTCTTGGGCGCCGATGCCCTGATGGCCCGAGGCATACCCGCAAGCGCCCTCGGGGCTGTTGCCGCCGTTGGCCTGATGGTCTTCGGAATCGTGCTGTGCCAAGACCTACCCCCAGCCCCGAAGGGCAGCCGACGCGTCAGCCCGCTGACTCTGCTGATGCGCGGCGTACTTGCAGCCACCGCGATTGGCGTGGCCATTGCGCTCGCACACATCATCGGACCTGTGGCCGCAGGGGTGGCGAGCGTGTTTCCGGCCATCTTCTTGACGACCATGGTGTCCTTGTGGATTTCCCAGGGTGAAGCCGTGCCTCTGGGGGCCATCGGTCCAATCGTCCTCGGGTCGTCCGCCGTCTCCGTCTACGCCCTCGTCGCCGCAACCGTCATGCCCTCCCTCGGGGCTCCAGGGGCTGTCATCGCGTGGGTTGTAGCGGTCATCGGAATCAGTGTTCCCGCAGCCACCTACTTGCGAATCGCCCGTCCAGAACGCGCTCTCTGACGCAGCCAAGCCCAGCGCACGCCCCACACAACAGCGGTCAAGAGTGCCAGCCAAGGTGCCCAAGCCACAGTCGCCTCGCTGCCCATCCAGCCCAGCTCGTAGCGCTGAGTCGAGAATGGAAACAGAAGAAAATAGCCATGACCGTGATGGTCCTGCAGAGCGTCCACAGCCAAGTGCAGCGCCCCTCCCGCAATCAGCCAGACAAGTGCCTGACGACGCTGCTCTGGGTGCACAATCTGCGAGACCAGAACCGCACCACACAGCACGCCAATCGGCATGTGCATGACCGCAAAGGGCGCCTCGATATTGATTGGAATCGGTACGCTAAGGCGCCGCAAGATGTCGAGTGCCAGCCCTGGAACGCGTGCTGCCAGATCCGGAGCCACAACGCCCAAGGCCAGCCACGTCGCACGCGGGCCGGCGATCAAGACACCCGGCAACAACGCCGTACACAGATGTGTCACCAGATCAGCCACGGAACCACATCCGCCTGTCCCGTAGCCGCGTTCCAAAGACCAAGAGGCCGGCCGCTGCCCCCATGCCAACAAGCCCGAGCCATCGCTTCGCAGGACGCCCCGGATGCCGCTCCACCCAGGTCGCAGTCCACGTCCCATCCGGAGTCGGAACAACGGCCACGGAGATGTCTTCGCCAATCAAGATGCTGGGGTCCACGCCCGTAACAATCGCTGTTCGACTGCCCTTGTCCAAGCGAACACGGCCGTCATCCTGCCACTCAGACACCCTGTACAACGACAGCAGCGCCTCCCCCTCCCGTTCAGCAACCTGCACCGGGTCCAGCGCACCCGTGGACAGCCACAGGGACCACAACGTTGCCGTGAGGACCAACACCAGAGCGCTCACCAACACCCACGCACGCTCGGTCATGCTTCTTCCACCAACGGAGCTTCCACCAGTGGCGCCTCCGCCGGCACTTGGTCCGCCATGTTCAGCGCCACGAGGTCCATCACGCGGGTCCAGATGCGCTGAAGCAGCGAGACCTGGTGGGCAAGCTCCATCCAGTCGGCTTCGTCCACGCGTCCGGACGCTTGAATACGTTCATAGATCTCGCGCTCAATCTCCGAGAACGCGCCGCGTGGTGCAATGTCTCCCTTGCCATGAATACGGACCGCCCAGGCCTGCTCGAGACCTTGCGAGTACCGCCGGAGCGGCTCCTCCAGTCGAACCGCTCGAAGGACACGCACACGGCTCGACTCCTGCTCTAGACGACGCGTCAGAGAAATGGCCTCGTCGAGCAAGTCTTCAAGCGTGTTGAGCTCGGACAGGAACTGGCGAAACCGTCCTGGCAGTGCAACACGACCACGAACAGCGACCTCTGCAATGAGTTCCTGAACGCCGAGTACGCGGGCACGCAGGTCATAGGGTGCACGGATGGACGAGTTCTCACTGTGGACCAACAGCTGCGCTGTCAGCCTGTCTACGAACACTTTTGTCTGCCGTAGTGCGGTGTCCCGCTCGCGAGAGATTTCGGCGGCCGCCTCTTCTGGCAGCTTGGCCAACATCCGCCGAACGGACCGTGCCAAGAATGGCATGGCGCGACGCTCTTCCGCCGGTCCCAAGATGCGGCGAGCCAGCAGCGGAGCAACCGGCAGCCACATCGCGCTGTTGATGACGTTGAACACGGTGTGCGCCATGATGAGCTGGCTACCAGGCGCCTGAACGCCGAGCACCTCCGACAGGCCCGCGGTCAGCACCAGGAACGAGTGGAAGAACAGCGAAGCCAAAAACACGCCGACAGCCTGGGTCAACATGTGAAGGAAGGCCACAACCCGACTGCCAGAGCTGTACTCGACGCTTGCAATGACCGGAGCCACTGTCGTACCCACGTTTGCCCCGAGCACAATCGCAGTCGCAAGCTCCAGCGGCAGTATGCCCTGTCCGACAAGTGCCACACACAGGAGAACAACGGCGGTACTCGACTGAACCATGGTGGCTGCAACCACGCCAATCGTGACCACAAGACCGAGCCCAAACAAGGTCCCGATGTCCAGCCCGGCCAAGATGCCCAAGGCATCCGGATTTGCCAGCAGAGGCTCAACGCCGTGAAGAGAGAGGTGCCAGCCGAGGTAGATGAGGCCTAACGAGAGCACTCCACGGGCAAGGCGTCGACGAGCGAGTCCTCGCGTCCACAGCAGCCACAGGCTGCCCGCCCCCACCAGTAGTGTCGCCAGAACAGTGGTAGGAAGCATAAATAGCCACAGCTTAAGCGCGGAGCCGAGCGATGCTCCAAGCACCAAGACAACCGCCGTCTCTACGCTCAGTACGCCACGGTGGGCCAAGGCCATCACCACCAACACACTCGCTGCACTGGCTTGGAGAACAACGGTGCCCCAGATGCCCACCGTGTAGGCCGCAACGGACCGCTCAAACCACGGCACGACCGATTCGCGAAGCCGCGTCACGAGGGTGTCCGTCAGTGTGGCTGCAACGCCGCGCAGCCCTGCTAAGACCAGGGCAAAGCCGGCAATCGCAAACAACAGGCCCATTATCATCGGACGTCCATATAGCGGTAGCGACCACGACTAATGGGTTCTTCGAGTCGGACAATGCCGTTCTTGTCCAACACGACCCGCACCACTTCAACACGAACGCGCGAGCTCACGCCCTCGGATGTTGGCACACTGCGCCCCATGCGGATGACCAAGTCCAAGTGGTACACCTTCGCCGCCTCAACAACGACAGACCCTTCCTCGGAGTCGTACAGGGCCAGCTCCTTGAGCGGGTTGTCCAGATGCGACAGGAACTTGGTCAGGTCGAGCCTTAGAATATCCTTGACCGACAGCGTGGTGTATTCGAGCACGTTGAGCGCCTGCGGCATCAACCAAGTGACTTTGCTGTAGCGCAAGACATCCCGGTCAATTCCCGGGTCGGCGGCCTCGCAACGCTGTCGCACGTACGCCACATCCTCTGGGAGCGAATGGCTCTGAGTGTGCCGAACGAACTCATGATGCTGGGCGACGAGCACCTGTTGCTTACTACCGGATTCATCCACGTAGTTAAACATCAGCTCTGAGTCACGGTCAGGAACAGCACTCATTACGCGACGTCCGAAGTACTCTTTTGATAGATCCTTCAGGCGATCTTTGAACACATAGGCCATCACCGCGATCGCCAGGAAGAAGGCTACGCGAAAGCCAAAGTCCGTGGTGCCTGTCGCCGTGTTGTTGTAGTAGCGAGCGGTCTCGGCAAACATGGCGGCAATGGCAGCACCGGTCGCGGCAGCCAGGTTTCGGTACAGCCGGTCGCGGTGCAGCTCATGCCGATTGAGGTAGAGCACCTCAGCCACGTACTTCTTCAGCTGTCCATAGCGGTGGAAGTAGCGTTCGACGGCCTCGTCATCTTCACCGTCGTTCAAGGGCGAGTCAACGACCTCGTGTTCCGCTTCGCGAACCAGCGCGCGCAATGCCTTGCGCTTGCCGGCCAAGGCCACTCGCGAGAGTGCCGAGCGAGCGCGGTCAGACAGGTAGGCCTCTACCCAGAGCACCGCTTCACGGACCGCGTCATCGAACAACAACGACGACTCCCGCATGGGATCGGCGTACCTGGCGCGGAAATTGTCGAGCAGCGAAATGGTCTCTGCAAGATCTCGCTTGTACTTGAGTCCCGGGCGCGGTTGATCACCAACAAACACTTGTTTCAGGCGGAAGTTAAAGTGATTGGCGAAGAGCTTGGTTTGTTGGATCACCCGGGGGGCCAGCGCCGACTTGGCCGCGAAGTCCAGATCCAACTCGAGGTACCTGTCCAGTGCCACAACCCGCCCTTCACTGAAGCCGGGCAGTTCAGGCGCATGCAGCCGCATGCGATGGGTCAGGTCCGCCAGAAAGCGTTCTTTCGGGTAGGTATCGGAGTCTAGATCCAACGCCGCTGGCGCTACTAGGTACACATCCACATCGAAGCGTGGCCGCGCATCGTCTACGAGAATGCCCTTTTCACCCGGTTCGGACGCCGTGTAGTCAAACGTCAGCTCAACCTGACTGTCATCGTGAACACTCGCTGACCAGTCGAGCTCTGATGCTAAGGCGGGTTTAGGATCTCCTCGTCGACGGAGGAACGTTGGCAATACACGTACGATGGCGCCTACTGTACCCGCTTCATGCGCAAGTTGTCGCGAACCGACGCAACAGGCCTTGCCACACGCCACCACAGTCGATAAGCGGCCGGCCCTTGGTCGATTAACTCAGTGGGAGAGTGCCACCTTCACACGGTGGAAGTCACTGGTTCAAGTCCAGTATCGACCACCACTCATCGAATGACCGTCGAGACGCTTGTCTCGGCGGTCTTTTTTGTTGGGGATTTGGGGTGGCACCCGCCCGAGGGACATGATTCCTACCCAGTGCTTACTCACAAGCACCACCGGACCGATGCACCCCAAATGCTGAAGTTTCGCCCATCGGTCGCGCGCGGTGATGTTGACAAAACACACGAATCCTTGCTGCGCCTATTGTTCACGGTATTCGGCATATCTCTAGCGATTTGGGGCGCAAGAGCGGGAGTTTTCGGCCAGGTCGGGGCCCATCCAGTACTGCCGCTGACCCTGGGCGCGGCCTGCCTGTTGGCAGCCTTGTCAGCGGGACGGGTAAGGCCGTGTGTAGCGGCTAGTTTCGGGTGCACAATTCTTGTGGCCGCAGTCGCGAGCCGGGCGACGATGACCAACGGCCTGTCGTCTCCGGAAATGCTGTGGGCAGCGATGCCCCCCTTCATGGCCATTGCACTTGGCGGGCGAAAGAGCGTTCGACCCATGATGGTTGTGTCCGCTAGCGCCATCGGAAGCCTTCTCATAATGCACCTTGTCGGACGATTCCCGTCCAGAAACGAGGCTTCACCAGTTGTGCTAGCCATGAGTCACGGTGGCCTAGCTGCAGTCTTGATGTTTTCAGCCTGGAACACCAGACGGCGCCATCACCACTCGATGGGCGTTGTTGAACGTGCCAACAAGGCGCTGCAAGCCGAGGTGTACGGCCATGAAGAAACCCGCGCCACCCTCGACACAACCATTGGAGAGATGCTGCATATCGCCAGACGAGCAGGTATGGGCGAGGTAGCCACCGGTGTCCTGCACAACGTGGGCAATGCTCTCAACGGCGTCAACACGTCTGTGGCCCTAGCTATCACTGCAGTGGACCGGTCCGACTTCAGTCTGGACCGTGTGGCAGCCCTTCTTGAGGGAGAGGTCAGCGCAGAAAAGCAGCACAAAGTTGCCCAATACCTGTACCGACTCGACGAATCCATCGCCGGCAGACGAACCCATCTGCGCGACGAGCTCGCCCGAATCCGTCAGTCAGCGGAGCATGTCGCCGCCATCGTCCAAGCACAGCAACGTTTGGCCACGACCGGAGCCATCGTTGAGGTCGTACAGGCCGCCGACCTGCTCGCTCAGTCTCGGCTGCTACTCGAAGCAAGCCTAAAACGTCATGAGATTGTGTTGGACGAAGACCTCGCCACAGGATTGCGTCTATCGACAGACCGACACCGGGTGATTCAGATTCTCACCAACCTCATCGGCAACGCCCGAGATGCCCTGCGCAATGCCCACGGTGAGCGAACCATCACCATCCGATGTCGTCAGGTAGGCACCGATGTCCGCTTTGACGTTCGTGACACCGGCCATGGGGTTCCGCAAGCACTGCAGGAACGCATCTTCACCCATGGATTCACGACCAAGGATGATGGTCACGGCTTCGGTCTACATGCGAGCGCCCTTGCGGCAAGCGAGATCGGTGGCCGCCTGACACTTGAGCCGTCGACGCGGGGGGCTCACTTTCGTCTAGTCATACCGTCCGACCCGACCACCGCTGTGGACTCCCGCGCCATCGGCATGCGCGAGTCCTTCGTGCCACAAGCGGTCATCCCCCCGACTCCACAGACCGCTGCACCTGTGTAGTCTGTTGCTGTGGAAGCACATCAGGTGGTAACCGGCAGACTACTCAGCCCATACCCAAAAGCATCAAGGGGACAGTATGTGGGCATTGTGGATAGCACTAGCAACGGCGGGGACTGGACCTTGGGTTCCGGGGACGGGCGTTGCCAACGTGTACATCGGGCTCGAAGGTGACCAGTTCAACAACCTGTCTTCGCCTACGGACAGCGGACGGCAGACGCTTCCTGTTGGTGAGGGCATCAGCACCATCACCGCGTCTGGAACCATCACCTACGGCGTCGCACCCAGGCTCGAGGCTGAGCTGCGCATCCCCTACTCGGCGTCCCATGCGAATCGTGATGATGCCGCTGATTGCCTCGCTCTCGGCCTAGAAGCCTGTGAGACCACCCATACAGTCGGCGTCCTAGAAGCCAACGTCAAGGGGCTCATCTTCGACGAGGTCGCAGGTGCACCGCTGAGTCTAGCCCTTGGGGGAATCGTTCGCTTCGGAGGGTTAGCGGCGCCATTTCGTGCACGACTGACCAACGCTGGCGAAGGAACCACCGACTTGGGCGGAAAGCTCGCGGCAGGTCGCTCGTTCTCGCTGGGTGGCGAGGGTGGCTACTGGTCCACGTCGCTCGATCTGTTCTACTTGCACCGAATTCCCAATACGCGGACCTTTCCCCTGCAAGTGGGGTCGCGCCGCGTTCCTGGAGACCACGTCGGCGCGTCCTTCGAGGCCTTCTTCTCCCCGCGCGGCGTCCTCGCTTTCGGCCCAGCGGTCTCCGCCCAGCACCGTCTTTCCGGGGTGAACTTCAGTGAGATCGAGGTCAACGACCCCGACCGCCTCGGCGCACTTCGGACAACTCTAGTCAGCGCTGGGTTGAAGGCCCTCGTCCGTGATAATCGCAACAACGTGTTCGTGGTCAGCCTCTGGCGTACCGCCTACAGCGTTAACAACCCATCAGACCAGATCATCGTCAGCATAGGCATGAGCCTCAACGACGTCCTTCGAAAGCGGAACCGAACAGACTGATGCTCAAGCCCGGCGACATCGTTGACAACCGCTTTGAGGTCCTGGCACTGATTGGCCAGGGCGGCCTGGCGGAAGTCTTTCGCGTCAGACACATGGAGTTGGGCTCCGAATACGCGCTGAAGCTCCTGACGTGGCGCCGTGAAAAGCTCGCAGAGCGAATGGTGCTCGAAGGGCGAATCCAGGCACAGCTGAAGCACCCGAACATCGTGTCTGTAGTGGACTTGGTCCGTCACGAAGGCCAAGTGGGCCTGTTGATGGAGTTCATCAACGGCGACACCCTCGAGGCCATCATTCTGGCGGGCCCCACACCAGTAGATGCCGCACTTCGCATGTTCTCTGGCGTTCTTGCCGCTGTGGACGCCGCCCACAACGCCGGTGTTCTTCACCGCGACCTCAAGCCAGCCAACATCATGCTCGCCCGCTCCGGAAGCACCATCACCCCCAAGGTCACCGACTTCGGACTGGCCAAAGTAGTGCTGGAGACAGCCTCCGGCATGACCAAGGTTGGCGTGACCATGGGTACTCCAGGGTATCTGGCTCCTGAACAACTGAGCGACGCCTCTACAGCCGGCAAGCAAGCGGACGTCTTCGCTCTGGGAATCATCCTGTACGAGCTGCTGACGGGAACACGGGCCTACAGCATCGCGGACGGTATGGTCGCTGTGTATGCAACCGCGAACGAGGTCCCCACGCCGCTGCACGAGCTGCGTCCGGACATTCCCCTGGGGGTCTGCACCGTCGTTCAGCGCGCCATCGACCGCGACCCGGCCGAGCGGCTACAGAGCTGTGCCGAGTTCGCAGCCTTGTTGTACAGCGACCACCCCAGCCTGCTCGAACAGTTCTCCGACGGCCAGCACAACAAACAGGTGTCATTGACCCTGTCTAGACCGTCGTTCCCTACAACCAGCAAGAACTCAACGTTCAACCAGCCCAATACGAATGTACCAGACGCCGAAGCACCGCCATCAAAGCGTATCGCCGGATTGTGGCTGGGTATCGGTGTGGTGGGACTGCTGATCAGCCTGACCGCACTCGCAGCCGTTCTCTGGGTGAACGTGCAGCAGACCCAAACGGCAGCCGCACTTACACAGGCTGCGACGGTTCCACAGCCGCCACCTGTCGTCGCCGGTACAGACGCTGACACCGAACCAGACGCCGACACTGACGGGATTGCAGACGCCGAGCTGCCGGCCGACACCGAGGCGGTCGCGCCACAGCCCGTCGCCGCACCGCCTGCTGGTAGCGGCAGGCCAGCCCCCGCTTCAACGCCACGGCTCGAGCCCGACACCGAAGTCGAGCCGTCAGAACCGGACACCGAGCCTGTAGAGCCTGACACTGAACCCGCTCCAGAGCCCGTTGTCGCCGCAGTGGCTGTGACAGCCCCCCAACCCGAGCCAACGCAACAACCCGAAACGGCCCCGCAACCCGCGGCGCTGCTTCAACTCCAGGGCGGGTGGTCGGGTACTGCCGGTCGCCAGCGCATGACGCTGAGCTTGGACTCCACCGCAGATGGCACCGTGGGTGGCCGAATGACCCTGTCTCTCGGTCCGACTGTGCGCACCGAGGCGGTCAATGGAACACTGGCCCCAGGTGGCGCGCTGACTTTTACGGCCGGTGACTTTCGCTTCAGCGGTCGGGCCACGAACAGCCGGCTCTCCGGGTCGTACACCAGTGGCGGGCGTGACCGAACCATCGACTGGTCCGCAACCCGCTAGTCGTCAATGTCGAACGCCTTCAGCACCGTCTCGATGGTCTCGCCGACGTACAACACCTCTGGACTACCTGCGAGGCGAATCTCGGTGATGTCGCGCTCGACAAGCTCGTAGTCGTCGTCAGTGACGTAGCCCTGGAAGGTTCCCACCGCTGAGACATGCGACTCGGCCACCCAGATCGGACTCACTCCGCGAAAGGCGAACGCACGCAGCTCGCCGCGCGGGCCATCCTTCGTCTTTTGTTCGACCATTCGGGTCAGCTTTACGAACGACACACCGCCTCCACTCGTTGCCGGCACTCTACTGCGATACCTCCTGCCCATGCCTCGCCAACGACTCGACAAGTACCTCGCCCACGCCAGTGGTCTGCCTCGCAAACGCGCACGAACCGTGATTCGCCAGGGACGCGTTCGCGTCGATGGTGTTGTCATTCGGGACGTCGCCCACTCGATCGACGAAGAGCTGGTGGCGCTTGACGGCGAAGATCTCGGCTCGCGCATCGAGGTCGCAGTCTTTCACAAGGCCACCGGCACCCACTGCACCGTCGGCGACCCCATCGGCCGGCGCTCGCTCACAGAAGCGGCGCATGAGCTGTTGGATCTAGGTCTGCACCCTGTTGGCCGGCTTGACGCTGACACCTCAGGGCTGCTCGTTTTTGCCCGCGACGGTCAGCTGACCCAGCGACTGCTGCACCCTCGTCACAAGGTCTTCAAGACCTACGAGGCCACCGTTGAAGGCGACATTGATCCTGGATTGGTCGAGCGCATGGCCGAAGGAGTGGAGACCGCCCACGGCATTCACCCTGCCCGCGTCGACGCGATTGACGGCCAGCTCGTGACGTTGAGCATCACCCTCGGCAAGTACCGCATTGTTCGTCGTATGCTCGCCAATGCCGGCCACCCGGTCACAGCTCTCCACCGCACACGTCTCGGTGGTTTCTCACTGGACGGCCTCGAAGAAGAGACCTGGCGTGAAGCCACAGAAGCCGAGCTCGCATGGGCCGAGCAGCTCACAAGTGGCGCACTAAAGCCCAAAGCCGACTCACAACCTACGTAGGTTGGATGAGTGCCAAGATTGCTTGCGCAGTCTTGCTCGCCGTGTCCTCTCCAGAGACCACGTGGTCTGCCGCCTCGTACCCTGGCTTCAACGGCAGATAGAGGCGCCGCAGATCGTTGTGGTCCGGTAGCGCCCCCTCAAACCACGCGTAGTGATTGGCCCCGTTCTCGCCAATGTCCCGACGAACACGTCGAACGGCTGTATCGAGCGACACCTGCACGTACACCAACGTTGCTTCTTGACTCACCAAGCCACGATTCGACCGTTCGAGAAGCGTTCGGTGCCCCAGTGCCACAATGGGCGCTGGCGGAACACGCAGAGCCTGCTTCAGCAGTGCGGTCTCGTGATCCGCAACGGCCTGAATCCCTTCGGCCACAACCAGTGCTCCCAGGGTCTTTCCCGCTCGGTGCTCCACCCCACGCGGCAAGTCCACCAATCGGTAGCCTGTAAGGCCCGACAGCACATTGGCTACCCTGCCCAACTTGGAACCAAGGAATCCGGTCAACACCAACGGTCGCGACAATGGCACCGACGGCGCCCAGTCGTAGTAGCCACTCACCTGACCTCCTTGCTCCATGTGCTTGTATCGCACTTGACCAATTCATCTGCGCGGATGACGTGGGCACGCGGAGTGCATCATGAATATCGCCATTGCTGGGGCCGGTGAGGTCGCTACCCATGTCGCTGAGCTGCTGATGAAGCGCCATGCAGTCTCGCTCATTGTTCCAGAGGGGCTTCAAAGCACCCGTTTGGACATCATTGATGTTCATATTATCCGTGGCTCACCCACCTCCTCCACCATTCTAGACGCCGCCAATGTGTCCAGCTGTGGTGTGTTTGTTGCCGCTACCGACTCCGACGAAGCCAACCTAGTCGCCTGTGTGCTCGCAGCTCGCCTCGGAGCCGGACGAACCTTGTGTCTGCTGAACAACCCAACCGACCAACACACCGTCGACGTGAACTTGGCGGAGACCCTAGGTATCCACGCGCTCATCCGCCCAGCCGAACAGCTCGCTGAAGAGATGATTCGCATTGTCAGCGTGCCAGGCGCCCTGGACGCGCAGCACTTTGAAGGGGGCCGCATCCGGCTGCTGCGTCACCTTGTGGAAGCCGGCGCTCCGATCACCGAGGGAGCGCTGGCTGACCTCACGCTACCCAACAACGCCGTACTAGTGCTCGGTAAGCGCGATCGAAAGGCCTTCATCCCAAATGGCGCCTCGCAGTTTCAAGCGGGAGACACGGTCACGGCCATGGGAACTCCACGTGGTGTTCACGAAGTCTTGTACCGCTTCCTTCGCTCAAGCGACCACGGCTACGACGCGCAAGACGTGCTCATTGTTGGCGGTGGCAGCGTGGGACTTTCGGTGGCCCAGGGCCTAGAGAGCGCCGGATGGACTGTCAAAATCATCGAGGCTGACCGCGACCGCTGCGAATGCATCGCGCCCAAAATCCGTGGTCTCGTCATCCACGGCGACGGTACCGACCTGGACCTGCTGGAACAGGAGCACGCCGAAGACACATCCGTGCTCTTAGCATTGACCAGCGGCGACCAAGACAACCTGTTGGTCAGCCTCATTGGCAAGACCCTCGGTATTCCCCGCATCATTACCCGCGCCGACCGCCTGTCCAACGAGCGTCTGTTCGAGCGCGTGGGTATTGATGTTGTGCGCTCGGCCCGAGGTGCCGCCATTCGCCGGGTGACCCACGACATTGTGGAGAACCGCTTCGAGGTCAAAGCTGAGCTCGACCACGGCGACGTCCACATCATCAACATCAAGCTGCCCGAGACCTTCCCACCAACCACCCTCGCCGCCATGGCCACACAGCTCTTCGCGGTTGTTGGCGCCCTGATTCGCGACGACAAGGTCATCATTCCTCGCGGTGACACCGTCTTGCAGGCAAACGACCACCTGCTCATCGTCACCTCCATCGACTGTGAAGACGAGGCCCGACTACACTTCGCCTCGCCGCACATTGTCGAGGCCCAGTAGATGCGCATCCAGGTCGTCGCCGCCGTCATTGGCGTCATCACCCGCTACTTTGCGTTGGCCTTCGTTCTGCCGATTCTTCTCGCAGCATGGGACGGAAACTGGTGGAGCGTGGTCGCATTCGTCAGCTCCGCCGCGTTCGCCGGTGCCGTTGGAACCTTGGCATCTTGGCGATTCAAGGCACCCAAGACCTTCTACCGCGAAGAAGCGCTGGCCATCGTTGCTGGAACCTGGATTGCCATCGCCGTGATGGGTGCGGTGCCCTACAGCCTTCTTGGTCTGTCCCTACCAGACGCCATCTTTGAGTCCATGAGCGGATTCACAACGACCGGCGCGACAATCCTGACCGACTTCACGCTGTACGACCGGTCCTTCTTTCTGTGGCGAGCCATGACCCAGTGGTTCGGTGGACTTGGGGTCATCGCCCTGTTCGTGGTCGTCCTGCCTGCCCTCGGCATTGCAGGCCGCCAACTGTTCTTTGCCGAAGCCTCGTATTCATCGGGCGACTCAGTCGCTCCGCGCGTTCGCCAAGCCGCCTCACGGGTGTGGACGCTATACTGCATGCTCACTGCGGTGTGCTGTGCAAGCCTGATGCTCACTGGCTTTTCGTTCTATGAAGCCTTTGTTCACGCGCTGACAACCCTCGCTGCAGGTGGCTTCTCACCGAACGGTTCCAGCATCGCTGGCTACCAGAACCCATCGGCAGAGTGGGTACTTGTTGTGTTCATGTTCTTGGCCGGAGCCAGCTTCCCCCTTCAGGTACGCCTGTTCACGAAGGGCCCGCGAGAGCTGCTAAAAGACGACGAGTTCTACTTCTACGCCCTGGTGACCGGTGGTGGTGCACTCGCCGTTGCCGCCCTGCTGACCGGCGGTGTTCCAAGCTTTGAGAGCCTGCGAATGGGCGCCTTTCAGTCCAGCAGCCTCATCTCCAGCACTGGGTTCGCGTCCGCCGACTTCAACCAGTGGTCGCTGGCCATCAAGATGGTGCTTGTGGTGGTCATGGTGGTTGGCGGATGCGCCGGCTCTGCGGCTGGTGGTCCCAAAGCGATTCGACACCTACTCGCGGGCCGGCACATCATTCGCGAGATTCGGCAGGTCTTGCACCCGCGCGCCGTGCTTCCCGTCGTCTACTCGGGTCGTGGCCTTCCTGACCAAGCCATGCGCGCCGTGTTCACCCTCGTGCTTCTGTACGCAGGTGGCTACTTCGTCATTGGCGCCATCCTCGTTGCTGGCGGCATGAGTCCCATGGACGGATTCAGCGCAGCGCTGGCTTGTTTGTCCAACGTGGGTCCGGGATTTGGTGTTGTAGGCCCCATGGGCAGCTTCGGTACGCTACCTTCTTGGATGAAAGTTCTACTGACGGGGACCATGTGGATTGGGCGACTCGAAATATTGACTGTGCTTGCCCTGCTTCACCCAGACGCGTGGTACCGAGTGCGCTTGCGGCAATCGGCCTAGCGCTCACCGGCTGCTCCGGGTCCACTGAGGTGATGTCCGAGGTGTCCGTGCTGCCAGCAACGCTGCCAGGTAGCGGCTACATCAGCGTGGTCATCGAAGTCCCGGAGGACGTGGAGCTCGACGTGCCCACCCTTCGCCTAGGACCGTACCACCTCATCAACGCACAGCTCAACGGCACCACGCTCACTGGACTGTTCCAAGGTGCACCAGCCGGGGAAATCGCCCTGTCCTCCGGCGGAGAGGTGTGGCCTACTGACGCCGTCGTAGACGAGCCCGCTGACCCGCACTTGGCCCGCATCGTCACGATCGGTGCCTCTCTCGGCATGGGGGTTCAAGGCGGTACTCCGTCGAGACAAGGCGCGCTCATGAGCCCGTCAGCCCAGCTTGCCCGAGCCACCGGCGGCATGCACACACTGCCCCTTCTCGTCCCGGGCCTCCTGCCGCAGATGGGGGCATCAGACCTCCGTCCACCACCGTCGTGCGCAGCTCCCGGCACTGGAAGCTTCGTCAGCGACGCTGCCCTAGACGTTGTGGCGACCGCCATTGATCCCAGCACCGGTCAGTTCGACTACGCGTACACCCGCGAAGACCCAGAGCTGCTCCCCATGAACCTGGCCGTGGGTGACTTCCGAGTCGGTACCGTACTCAATGGCCCCGACCGCTTCAGTCAGAGCTTCTTGGCCCACTTGGTGTACGACGCCGAAGGCGGCATTGGGGACCCCGTCTTCGACGTCCCCCTAGACTTCCTCGAAGAACTAGACCCAACAACCATCCTACTCTTCGACGTGTACGGCAACGACATCATCACGCCAATCGCCTCTAGCTGGCGCTTAGACCCAGGCGAGATGACACCGCTCGAAGAGGCCCAGCCCGACCTCATCGCGCTCATTGAGCGACTGGCGGCCACAGACGCAGAAGTGTTCATTGCAACCCTTCCTCGACCGTCCCTCATTGCGCTTACCGCGCCCCAACGGCAAGCCGCGATTGGCCACCGGATAGATGCTGGAGACACCCGTGAACAGGCGGAGGCCTGGGCAGATGACCGTCTCGCCGCCATTGATGCTCGCGGTGCGGCTCTAGACGCCACCGTCTACGAGCAGGCGGAACGGTTTTCAAATATCTACGCCGTACCAGTCAATGCCGCTCTGGTCCGTATTGAGTCCGAGGGTCTTGAGGTTGGCGACGAAGTCCTCACCCCACGGGCATTCGGCGGACTGCTCTCCACCGACGGCATCCACTTCAGCGACACCGGCTACGCCTTGCTGGCCAACGAGACCCTAGCGGTGATGGAAGACGCCTGGGACGTCACCTTGCCCCGTGTCGACCTACAAGCCGTCCGTGCCCAAGACCCGTGGCGTGCCGAACAGCTCGCGAACGACGGCTTGGATGTTGAGCAGTGCGCAGCCTACGAGCCAACACGCTAAAGACGGCCCATGCGCACACTCCTGACTGTTGTTTCCTTGTTCGCCCCGCTCGGTTTGCTGGGCTGCGTCCCGAAAGCCCCTGCTGCATTCGTCGCTCCCGACCACGTGCGAGCCGTGCGCGACCAGATCGACTGGGACGAGGCTGGCGAGAAAGCCAGTGCACAGATGGCCGACTACCTGCGAATTGAGTCGGTCAACCCCATCACGTCCAACCCCACCGGCCAGCGCGACGCCGCCCAGTTCCTGGCTGACATCTTGGCCGAAGATGGCATTCGAAGCGATATTATTGAGTACCGGCCCGGACACGTCAACCTCATTGCAACGCTACCAGGTTCCGGTGAGCAAGCGCCGCTCTGCCTGTTGTCTCACCTGGACGTTGTCCCCGGAGATGCCGAGCATTGGGACAATCCGCCCTACTCCGGAACGGTAGACGACGAAGGCCGCATCTGGGGTCGTGGGGCTCTGGACATGAAGTCCCTGGGGCTGATGGAAGCGCTGACCATGTCCTACTTGGCACGACTCAATGTTCCCCTCAACCGCGACATCATCTTGCTCGCCGTGTCCGACGAAGAAGTCGACAACACCGGAGCCCGCTGGGTCGCAGACAACTGGGACGACTTTGGCTGTAGTCACCTCATCAACGAAGGCGGCATTGGTGTAGAAGACGCACTGTTCGACGGGCAAGCCGCCTACTTCATCAGCGTTGGCGAGAAAGGCACGGCTTGGGTCGACATTGTCGCTACCGGTGAGCCGAGCCACGGGTCCACACCGTTGCCAGACCAGTCGCCTGACCGCCTGATCAGCGCCCTGTCCGACCTAGAGCGCCGAAAGGTTCGCTACCGCATCCCCGAGCCCATGTACGAGCTGCTGGATGCCGTGGGCCGCCACCAGCGTGGACTCACCGGCGCTGTGTTGACGCGCCCCTTCTGGGTTCGCACACTGGCCAAGGGAAAGCTGCTGCGAGAGCCTGCGGTACGGGCCACAGCAAGCAACACCTGCAACGTGACCGGATTGCTCGGCGCGGGCTCCCACAACACCGTGTCAGGCCGCAGCGTGGCCCACTACGACTGCCGCCTACAGCCTGAGACCGAGCCAGAAGCGTTCGTAGACGAGCTACGCGACCTCATCCGAACGGAAGGCGTACACATCGAAGAAGTCGGCCTTGTACAAGGGTCGTGGAGCCCCATCGACGACCCGCTGTACGAAGCGATTGCCAACTACGTCACCGAAGACCAGCCGGACGCGGTTGCCGGGCCGGTCTTGTCGGTCGGGTTCACCGACTCCATCTTGTTGCGCCCGCTTGGCGTGCACGCCTACGGAATTGCCCCCATCCGCATCACCCAGGACGAAGCCTTCTCGATGCACGGGCACAACGAGTACATTCGCGAAGACGATCTGCGCGACGGGCTCTACCGGCTGCTGTCGATTGTCACCGACCAAGCCACAACTACCGACCCGCAGGCCGAGCGCTAAACGATACGTTTGCGTTCTGGTGGCCCCACTCGGAGGGCGGAACCTTGAACGAGACCTGACACAGGAACGGCTGGCCAAGCGGAACGTTGGGCGCCACAAGAGTCTCGATGAACATCAACTCTACGGCATTTCCCAGGCCGCCACCTTGCGGCGAGCTGAACCAGACGGACGCCTCACCTTCTTCGTGACCATCCAAGCGCACGTAGACGTCTACGTGGGTCGTGGCATTGGCTAGTTCTTGGCCCGCAGACGGGATGTAGATGCCGTCTAAGCGTTCGCCTTGCCGTTGCTGACGTGCTCTACGCGGGATCGGGCTCATGACCGGCGCACCCGCGGCAGACCGGTAGGCTCCAGCATTCGCAGACGAGACACTGTTCGTTGGGAAGACAGACAGGTCGGGTCCCGGTGAGGTCGCTCCACCCAAGCTGGGCCGTACATACGCAGGAGTCGGTGTTCGCACGCTCTGAATACCCAGGGAGTTGTCCGCATTGCGCACAACCGTCAGCTCCATCGTGGCGACGTACCAGGACGTGTCATCGTCATCGTCGACTCGCGCGCCGGTCCGAGGGCGCGGCCCACCATTGGCGACGTGGCCAAAGTCAATGGAGTGAACTCCGAGACCTGGCTGGACCGTGGTGAAGTCACCCGTCTGCGGGTCAACGCCACCACGCACAGCAATGGAGAGAGGCGCTGATGCCGTAGCCGGCTCAACCCCCACCACACCTACAACCACAAGTCCCAACCCCAAAAACGCACCACTCCAGCTTCGCCAGCGGCGACTCAAATGAGCAGATTGTAGACATTGCAACATGAAGTCTCATGTGTGGTGAGCGACGTTCACCCCATCGGAACATAGCGGACATCTTCAATGCCCGAAACCATTGCCCAGAGGATTATTACAAGTTGCCCATGAGGTAATGCGTTTCCTGAACAGCTTGACCGGTGAGATTCGGAGTTCAGGTGGGTGCATCGCGCCCCCGCGCAACGCGGCTTTTTCAGGCCCCAGAACATCGCGCCAGAGAAACTCGGTGCGTGCCTAAGCGGCGCGGAATGCGTCATCCGGTACGGCACCGCTGTACACACGGAGCGTCCCTGACGTTTCAGATCAACATGGAACCCAAGAAAAAAGCCGGGCTTCCTTTGCGGAGGCCCGGCTCATTCATCTGCAGTCGAAAGCGCGACTACTTACTCAACGCTGAGGTAGTGAACCTGGCCAGCGACGGCAGCAGCGACCACGTGACCATCACCCGATAGGGAGAGATCGCGAGCGGCGCTAACGGTCATGGCTTCGTTCACAACATCACCCGTGAGGCCATCTAGAAGCATCAAGCCACCGGTGAGGTCTGCGTACTCGACGCTGACGAACACGATGCCACGAGCGCCAGACGCTTCGAGGTCAACCACGCCGCCGTCTACGGTTGCGGTCCACTGGACCACGCCCATGTCGGTCATGGCAGTGATGATGTTCTCGCCACGGTTCGCGGTGTAGAACAGGTCCAGTCCGGCGTCCCAAGACACAAGGTCTTGCGAGTCCGCAACAGATTCTGAACCGGCCGGTGTGACACGGTTGAGTCCGTCAGACGTGTTCACAAGAGCAACGCCAGCAGCGGTAGCGTCAAAGCCGCCGATACATGCGCCAGCTGCGATGGCCTGACCATTGATGTCGCCGCCTGGGGAGACCCAAGTGACTTCGCATCCGCCGCCATCATTGTCGATGGTTGCAATTCCGTCGTCCGTGAAACGGGCGTCCAACGCGGGGATCTCGTAGGTAGCAATGACGCCACTGTCCCAGTCGTCGTACTGAACGAGGTTGATGTCGGTTGGGGTGATGGTCAGACCCACCACGCCCTCGCCATCAGCATCCGGCAGAGCGTCCGTCATCTCTTCGTCTTCGTTCCAGTTCGGATTCACATCGTTTCCGATGTTTCCGCTGTCCACGTAGACCTGACAGGTCGTGCCGTTCATGGCAGCGCCGCCAGTGATGCCGAACTCGTCAACGGCAGTACCGCGAGTGTCGGACCACAAGGTCGACTCCTGGTTGAAGCCATCAGCATCTCCCCGAAGGAAGGCGCTGGAGCCGTCATCAAAGCCGTCTCCGTCTGTGTAGTCCGGGAAGTCCCAGTCACACGCGCCGGTGAGGGCGATTGCTGCGAGCATCGTGATTCGCATCATGTTTGTTCTCCAAGAGAGTGATGGGACCGGGGTCCCGACCGTGCCAGGTGCTTATTCGTACCACCTGCGGAGCACGGCCGCAGGCATTTTTGAGTGTCAATGTGCTGTCGTCACAATCGTTGACGCAGTTGCGTCACATCCCGTGAGTGTGCGCTCGGCGCACATCAGATCAGTTCAGTGCAGTCCACACAGCGAATGCAAACGCTCCCTGCACGGCAAGGCCAATTGCAAGACCCGCGAAGAACACCCCGAGCTCGACAACCGCGCCCAAGACGCGGGGCAGCTCGTGGACCACCTCACCCTCCAAGGTGTCGTCGTCTAATGGCCATTCATCAACCAAGGTCTTCGAGGTAGGCGGCGCAAGATCACCGAACCACTCATCATCTTCCGTGAGGGTCGTGAACGAGTGGGCATCGAGTGCTGACGGCACCAATGTATGGGCCTGACGCCGACGCAGAGGTTGCGGCACGGGCGCCGCCCCCAGGAGCACAGCGGACAGCGCCTGCGGTCCGGAGACCACGTCTTCCACATCAGCAGCCGGAGTCTGCGGTGACACGTCGTTCTCGAGGAGCCAAAGATCCGGACGCGCTGGCGCAGACATCGTCTGGTTGCCGCGCATGGCTGGCAACTTGGCCGGCCGAGCCTCGGCGGGCTCGGGGGTAGCGACGAAGTTGCGAAGTAGAGCGCGTCCACGGGTCATGTTGTTCTCCTACAGGCCGAGTGTGACGAGTAGGACACCGGCTTCATTCAGGAGGGGTACCCATGAGTTTGTCATGGGGTGTCACGGCGGTGACCGGTCAGATGGACGCAGCGGCTTCCGGAACTTCAGCGGCGTACGCCGTGCAGATGTCGTCCAGCGCTTCCCTGAGTGGAGCGAGCTGCTTCTCATACACCTTCCACCGACCGATCGAGGATGCGTACAAAGGCTTGGTCACTTGAGCATTACTCGCCGTCATCACCACTCGCGATGACTGATGGAACGACAGAATCTCAGGTGCCCACTCCAAATCCAGGCGCTCGCACAGCCCGCGCATCGTGCCTTCAAGGTCGTCCACTGTGCGCTCATAGGGAACGTCGATGACGTTCATTCCAACAGCGCGCCAGTGCTTCATCAGGTCGTCATACATACGGTAGTAGGCGGCGATGGTGTCCAGAGCGTATGCATAGGTATGTTGGCCTGCGAAGAACGTCTGGAAGAGCGAAAGGCAGTTGTCCATTGGGTTTCGGCGGCAGTGGAGGACGGTGGCCTGGGGCAGAATCTGGGAGATGAAGCCCACATGCATGAAGTTGTGCGGGAGCTTGTCGGTCACAAACCGCGACTCCCCACGGATTTCGGCAACGTTGTCTAGGTACTCATGCCCCAGCTCACCCAGGTTCTCGACCGTCAACTCGGAGGTGTACTCGGGGTACTGAACGTCACTCTGGAGGATTGGCGGAATCAACCGCACAATGCTCGGCAGAATTGACAGCTCACCACCACCCGACACCTGTGGATGCATTGCCAATGCCTGCTCGGTCAGGCTGGTTCCAGATCGCGGCATGCCCACCATAAAGACCACCGGCTCTCCGCCATTTTCATCCGACACCGTCTTCGAACCAGCCGGCCCTGGGTATTGCTGCTTGAGCCGGTCAAAGTAAGCCGCAGTCTTTTCCGCATTGAAGGAGATCCCGCTCGCTTCATTGGCCAATCTAAACCACTCAAAAGCGGCGGCGGGAGCAGACTGCCGGTGCCGCAGAGCCCCCAGAGCAAACATCAAGGTGGGTTGCTTGACGACGGACGTCAACGCAATCGATTCGGCGCTCTCGACAACGTGGTCCGCGGCAGCATGCCCACGCGTCGCAAAATGAATGCGGCTTGCGAGGGCTGCAATGTGCGTCGGTTCCTCTGCCAGAATGCTGTCGAGAATCGCTACAGCGTCTGTTGTGAGCCCCTGCTTTCCGAGCAACGCCGCCTTGCCAACCAGCGCATCTGAACGATGTTTTGGGATTTTCAGCAGCTCATCGTACTTCGCGAGGGCCGCATCAAAATTGCCGCCGTCCCCGGTATGCCGGGCGAGTCCCAGTGCAACCCGTGGGTCATCTGGCTGTGCCGCCGACAAGCGCGCGTACAGAGTGTGGGCGCTGTGCTGCTTGCCCAACCCCTCAAAGGCCTGCGCCAGGACGAGGCCCGCTTCCAGGTCTGGGTTTTCCTCATCAAACCCTTCCGAGAGCACACCGACCGCTTCATGCATTCGCCGTTCTTGAATCAGGGCATTGCCCAGAGCCAGCCGTGGACGCATGGCCGAGGAATCCAACTGAACAGACCGCTGAAGGTCGACAATGGCACCATCTAGGTCGTCGAGCCGAAGGTGTACGTATCCAAGATACAACCACGCGTTTGAGCTCTCGGGATACTGAGACACAAGTTCGTCCGCCAGCTCTAGAGCCCACTCGAACGTGTCGTCTTCCGCGCACCACTGAAGAATCTGCCAAAACAGACCCGGCGCATCAGGGGTGCGCAACAACACATCCTTAAGAACGTCCAGCGCCCGGGGGTCAGAGTTGTCCTTGCGATAGGCCCGGGCCAACCCGAGCGCTGCTGTAGACAAATTCGGGTGGATTTGCAGCGCTCGCTCGTACGAACGTTTCTCAACATTCAAAACACCTGCTTCTGCCGCTACTCGCGCTCGAATCACTTGCAGAGAAGCCGAGTCCCCCTTCATTCGGACCGCAGATGCCGCCTGCTTCTTGGCCAACTTCAGCTTGCCCAAGGCCAAGTTCAAGCAGGCTTTGTCTCCCAATAGATACGCCCTGTCAGCCCCACGGGCCGCAGCCTCACGCAAGTGCTGCTTAGCCGTGTCGTATTCTTCCAGAGAGATAGCGATTGAGCCAGCAACACGGCGAATTTCGCCTACCTCTGGCTGCGCGCGTATCGCGTCCTCTACCAGTGACATTGCCTGCTCGAAATCACCGGCCTGAATCAGCGTATTTACGGTACTAGCCATTGCCTTTAGCGTCTGCATCACCACTCCAGAGCGTGACTCGATACCGCATGTGGTTGCAAAGCTCAACGCCTCGGGTCCAGCCAGACGAGTGCAACGGGTGGATCCGGGCAGCAACTGCAGTGACAAAGTCGTCACTGTCCCCCGTCGTTTGGATGGCTATTGCGTGATGCCACTGCGCAGACGTATGGTGGCCCCACGTTTGGGGAGAGATTCATGTCTGCTGTGCGCGCTATCTGCCTGTCTGCGCTTCTTGTTGGTTGCTCGGAAGGCTCCCTCGGGTTCCGCAACGCTCCACCAACCGCCTCCATTGGCTCCCCTTCCGTCGACCAGACGTTGTTTCAAGGCGTTTCGCAGCGATTCCGTGGCGTAGCCCAGGACCTCGACGACTCGTACGACGAGCTGATTGTCACCTGGTCCGCGAACGACGAAGAACTGTGCCCGCCAAGTTCGCCCAACGAGATCGGGGATGCCTTCTGCGACATTGCGCTTCCCGCCGGTCCCACAGAGATCACCTTTTTGGTGTCCGATGGGTCTTCGCGAACAGAAGCTGTGGAGATTTTCTGGGCACGACCAAGTGCCGCCCCCTCCGCTGAGATCACCAGTCTCGACCCAACGGCCCAGTACTACGCAGACCAGCCCATCCAGTTCGTGGGCACCGTCTCTGACGTAGAGGATGAGCCGGTAGACCTACTCGTTTCATGGGAATCCAACATCGATGGGGCGCTGTCCGTAGATGGCACTGTCAGGGTTGCAGGAGACGCCAATGAAGGAGAAGTCGACGGCATTGGGTTTCTGACTGAGGGAGACCACCTCATCCGGCTTACCGTCGAAGACAGCGCCGGAAACCAGACCTTTGACACCACGGTCATTCGCGTAGGCCCGGCGAACCGTCCGCCAGAGTGCCTTGGCATCGTCTTTCCACTGGACGGAGATGTGGTTCGCTCCGGCGAGCGGGTTGTATTTAGGGCTCAGGTGTCGGACCCAGACGATGCGAGCAACTTCCTCACGGCCACTTGGACGTCAGACAAAGACGGCGAAATGGGCGTCAGTACCCCTGAAAGTAGTGGTGTGGTCACATTCTCCTTCAACAGTCTGACGAATGACACACACCTCATCACGTTTGAAGCCGAAGATCAATTCGGACTGACCTGCACCAGCACCATCTTTTTGACGGTCGACTCACCGCCAACCATCCAGATCAGTTCACCACAGCCCAGCTCGGTCTACGCCGCAGGCGTTCCCATCGAGTTCACTGCGTTGGTCTCAGACAATGAAGACGCAGCGGCGTCCCTCACCCTCAGTTGGCAGGACGACTTCCAAGGAGTGGTGTCCCCGCTATGGGACTCGCCCGCATCTACCGATGGAACCACCACCTTCAACCGGTCTGACCTGCTCGCGGGACAACACACCGTCACGCTCACCGCCACCGACCGTTCCGACTTGGTGACCCAGGCCCAAGTGTCCTTCCGGGTCAATGGCCTTCCGGGTCCTGCAGACGTCGTCATCACCCCAGGGACTCCGGCAACATCCGACGCCCTGACCGTACAGCTCGACACGCCGTCCGTCGACCCAGACGGCGACAACATCACCTACGAATACGTCTGGTACCGAGATGGCGAGCTGCGTCCTTCACAAACCAGCGCCACCGTTCCATCCTCTGCCACAAACAAGGGTGAGACCTGGCGCGTTGAGGTGACCCCTTCCGACGCCTACGGTGCCGGTCCCACCACGTCATCCACGGTTGTGATTCGCAACACCGCCCCAGTCCTCGATGATGTCTCCATTCAGGGAGGGCCCTTCTTTGAGTCCTCGACCGTAATCTGTGCACCGGGGCTGGGAACCGACGCAGACGGCGACACCGTTACCTTCGTCTACGGCTGGACCATCAACGGCAGCGCGCAGCCATACACAACGTCGACCTTGACTGGTGACCAGTTCAGCCGAGACGACATTGTTCAGTGCACGGCAACACCGACCGACGGCTCAACTCAAGGCCTCCCCGTGAGCTCGGGCGACGCGACAATTCTGAACACGCCGCCACAAGTCGCCGACGTTGCCATCAATCCAACCGCACCGGAAGGCAACGACACCATCCAGTGCTCGTGGAACTTCACCGACGCAGACAATGACACGCCGCAGTCCACCGTCACTTGGCGCATCAACAACGTTGACGTTGGAACGGGCGCAACGCTGACAGAGACGGTTGCCCCCGGAGACCTACTCACCTGCGTAGTCACTGCGAACGACGGCGACGTTGACGGCAACTCACTGTCAGCGAACGCGACGGTTGTTGAGTCCGCTCCTACCATCGACTCTGTCGATGTACGGCCCAACGTCGCAACAGCGGCCACCCCCCTCAGCTGCGAATACACAGGCTTCTCCGACCCTCAAGGCGAGGCTGATGAGTCTCGGTACGCATGGACCGTGAACGGTAGCCAAGTCTCCACCAGTTCGAGCCTGTCCACCGGCTACGAAAAGGGCGACACCGTCGTGTGCACAGTGACCCCTTCGGATGGCAGCTTTGACGGCACCCCACTCTCCGACTCGGTGGTCATTGGCAACTCTCCCCCGACCGGTCCGGTCCTAGAGATCGACCCCGAATTCCCACTCGCTGGCTTGGATGACTTGGTCTGTACGTTGGGAACGCGCAGCACCGACCCCGATGGGGATCCCGTGTCTTACACCTTCTCGTGGACCGTTGAGGGCAGCCCGTTCTTTGGCGCTACCAACGAAGCAGAGTCGTCCACAGTGGACTCCTCTGAGTTCGGCGGATTGGAGACCTGGGTATGTACCGCTACACCGAGCGATGGTACCGACACGGGTCCGAGCGATTCAGCCAGCGTGTTCACGTTGCCGTCCATCGATCCCAAGGTGGCAACCGGAAGCGTTCACTCTTGTAAGCTCGACCGGCGTGGCGAGGTTGCGTGTTGGGGCTTGAATCAGCTTGGCCGTCTAGAGGTCCCGGGTCAGCTATTCCTCGATATCGACGGCGGCTTTGAGTACACCTGCGGAATCACCCAGGACAGCACTCTGGCCTGTTGGGGCGCACAGACCGCACTGGGCGAACAGTTCCATCCACCAGCCGGTGAGTTTACCTCCATTGGTGCAGGCGTTCGGTTCGCCTGCGCTACCACCCCCAACTCTGGCATTGAGTGCTGGGGAGACTCGAACGACAGCGATGGCGTCATCTCAGACGCCCCATCAACGGGTCAGTTCAGGCAAGTCACTGTTGGCGAGCGCCATGTGTGCGCGGTGCGCGAGAGCGGAGCGATTCTGTGCTGGGGCAACAACGGGCAGAACCAGGTCACAGGTAGAACGTCACTTCCACGTCCAACAGGATCCGTGCTCTCCGTTACTGCAGGGTTCCTCCACAACTGCGCCCTGCTCTTGGACGGGAGCATCCAGTGCTGGGGCAACAACTTCGGGGACCGTGCCACTCCGGCTGCAGGCAATGACTTCGTGTCTGTCGCTGCGGGCGTTGTACACACCTGCGGAGTCCGAGCCGATGGCACGGCTACTTGTTGGGGCTTCGACACGGGTGGCCGGGCAACGCCTCCAACCGTGGACTCTGATGGCAATCCGATCGTGTTCGTGAGCGCAGACGTGACCAATCACTCCTGCGGCATCGAGTCTGACGGCACGGCTTTCTGCTGGGGTCCGAACGATGACGGGCAGGCTAGCCCTCCATAGTAGAGAGCGAGCTCCCTGCCGAGTCGGCCTTGGAGGCATGCGTCCTCCTGATCGATGCCGGCTGGAAGTTGGTTTGTGTAGAGTGCGACGGTCACCGACTCAAGGTCGGGGCCGTCGTTTCTGTTTGACGCTCCCCCCACAGACCCCGTTGAACGCAGAGAACAGCCGCAGACAGGTGACCACTCGCCGCCCGCGACCGGCTTGTGAGTGAGAGTCTAAAGACATCCATGCTGCGAAAGGTGGTCGCGCGCGGCCCAAACACCAGCCATTTCAAAGCTTTGCCCGCCCTATCCTCTCGCTTGGCAGGGAGTGTTCCCGACCGGTGATCGCTCTAGAACCGATCAACCAGACTCCCAAATAACGATGTTCAAAACTGGATTTACCAAAAAGTCTGGAATGTTAGACATTTACGGTTTGCATTCAGTTCGACTGTGGTAAGCTTCTGGCACCGACGGCTACCACGTCGGTGACACACAATATGTGGGGAGAACACATGACCTTTCGTGGAATGCTGAAGACTGCTGCCGCCGGTGCTGGAATCTTGGCCTTGCCAACCATGGCTATGGCAGAAGAAATCACCGACCAGAATACCTCCATCACCGGAGTCACCTCAACGGCGCAAGTCACCGTTGAACTCGTTGCTGAAGTAACGGGTACCATGATCCTCGAAGTGAACGACGAAGTTCGCGGAACCACCACCATGGTCGGCGACACCCTGGGTAACGGCTTCGGCGGCGATGACGACTTCGGTACTGTCAACTTCGGCCAAGTCTCTTCCGGTGGCCTCAATGCCAGCGGCCAGGGCAGCGTCTACGCCGCTCCGGCAGCGTCGTCCGCTTACGTTGCTGAGCTCCAGGTTCAGCTCACTTACACCGGCTTGGCATCTGCCATTGTCACCATCAATGGTGCACAGCCAACAGGAACCGCTGGCGCTACCGCCGGTGCTCCTTCCGCTGAGTGGGCCTGTGACGGCGGCGCCCAGTCCACCACATGGACTGGTGGCACCGGCTCAACCGCTCTCGGTGCAGCTGCTACATGCGCTACCTGGACCAGTGACGCAGAAAGCGAAGACATCTACCCAGTTGACCTCGCGTTCATCGTTGCACCAACGACCGCACCGGACACCTGGGAAACCGACTACGTCTTCACTGCAGTGCCGACAATCGTTCCATAGGGCTTTCCTAGGAATTGGGCGCGCGACCGGGGGTTCCTAGTCGCGCGCTTTTCTTTGTGTGCAGCCCTTTTCTGGAGAGTAGATGTTGACTGGTCTATTGTTGCTCGTGTCCCAGGTCGCTGTCGCAGGCAGTGTTGGTGTGACCCCCACTTGGGTTGACGCTACAATGCCGAATGGACGGGCCGCGTCCTTCTCGGTCACCGTACAGAACCTAAGTCCAGTCCCCATGGCCTTTGAGACCCGGGTCGATGATTTTTGGTACAATGCTGAGACCATGTCGGGTGAGTTTCCGCCCTCTGGAACCACTCCGCTGTCGCTGAGCAGTCAGATGTCCATCTTTCCACCACGGTTGATTGTACCGGCTGGAAGCACTGCTGATTTCTCGATTATCGTTGAGCCCGGCGAGACGTGGAGCGGCAGCAAGTTCGCAAGTCTGACCGTAAGCTCCGTCCCCTATGACAATGAGCCCTCTGGTACACGGCTACGAAACCGCCTTGCGTTTAAGGTTCCGGTGATGCTGCGGTCCGCGACTGAAACCACGTACGACATGACCGTCGATGAGATGACCGCGTCCCCTCCCGTCGGAGCGGCCCCAGCCACAGTCACGTTCACCCTCACCAATACCGGTGACACCCACATGCGACCAAGAGTCGTCGCGGCGCTGCAGGACCCAGAATCCGGCGATGTCTTGTCGTCGCTAGACACCCGGGCGCCGTATTTTCTACTTCCCGGGCAGAGTGGGTCGTTTCCTCTGGAGTGGTCCATGGACGTTCCTGCCGGAACGTACTCAGTCGTTGGCGCCGTTCGGTACGGTGAGTCGGGTGCCATCCCGTTCAGCACCTCGCTCGTCGTTCCGCTGATTGAGGTAACAGACAGTGACTCCGATGTTTCAGAGCCTACACCGCTGTAGACCCTGTAGACTGCATCATGTTCCGCATCTTCCACCTTGTACTGCTGTCCGTACTGACGACCTTGGGTTGTCTGGTAGACGCTGCGGCGCAAGAGCTGGATGCAGCGGAAAGTACCGTGCAGTTCGAAGGCCTGCCGATTGTTGATGACGGCCCGATTCACGTCTTCAACGGTGAGACGCTATCTTTCAACCTAGGTGGCCCCGTTCAAGTGGTGTCCTTGGAGCCTGCGGTTGTCACCGCCAAGCAGACACCCCAGGGCTTCTCGGTCACCGGCAACTTGATTCAGGTAGGGTCCGGGACCGTCTTGGTCATGATGCCATCGGGTATGCAGTCGTACGTGTTCAACGTGGACCGCGCCCCCAAAGCGGTTCAAGCGGCAGTGCCCAACGCCGGTCTTCAAGATCAGCCGGGCCTCGGCTACCGCTTCGGCTTTACTGCCAACCTCGCCGAAGGGCAGCTCAACAATACGCAGCAGATGCACTCGGCAAATGTGCAGTACGCAAACGATGACGACCACTACACCGGCCGGTTCGACGCAACGCGTAGCTCTGGGACCCCGTGGCGTGTGCCGAACCTTCGCCTTGAGGGACTGCACGAAAAGCACGGTATTGGCTGGGCCTTAGGGCAAGGCACAGTGACCATTGCCCCCGAGATTCCCGGCCAGAGTGGTGTCGGCTTTAACGGCGGCTCCATTACCTTTCAGCCGAGAGACTCCTCCGGAGCCGTCACCGGGTGGATCGGTACAGCTAGACCCGGCACCTGCTGCGACTTGGCCGCTCCTCAGCGTGGTGTGGTTGCCGGCGCAAACGGTCGCTGGCAGTTCACAAAGAACTTGGCGACTGTTGCAACGGTTGGGGCCACCGCCAACCCACTACTGCGCGAGACCACCGGATTTGGCTCCGCCCGCCTCATCTTAACCGAGCGATTCGTCAGCACATCGGTTGCCATCGCGCGTGCCGGAGGAGGCTCGGGAGTCGGCGTCACTACACGGGTTCAGAACGAGTCAGGCTTCTCAAGCATTGATGTGACGGCTTTTGCAACGGACAACGATTTTCGTCTTGCAGGCAATGTCGGCAGGCCGTCCACCTTCGGCATTAACTACATCGCCCAGACCGGCGGGGAGCGGTTCCGCACCAGCATCTTTGGCAACTCAACCCGGTTTGGCGACACCGAGACCACACCTGGGACCAAGCAGGACACCATTGGTACCCAGATTGGTCTTCGCGTGGCATCGCCGCTGTCGTTGTCCATCTCGTACCGCTGGCTACAGAGCGGTCCCCGCGTGCCCGGCAATACAGAACAGAAACAATCCCATGTGGGTGCGTTGTCCCTCAGTACCGGACAGCGCTACATGCGCCTTACCGCGACTGCGCTGTACAGCTATTCCCTAGTCGAAAACGGCATAAACCGCCGCGGAACCCCGGGTGGAAACGTCCTGTTCCGGTACCAGCCTCCAGGCCCGTGGGCCTTCGCCATGCGCTACAACGCCCGAATCCGCTCCGACGCAGTGAGTCTACGCCACACGCTTCGCTCCCAAGTGACGTTCACCAAGCCCATACTGAGCGCTTCGCTGTTCACGCAGACCTCATCGAGTCCCGAAGACGGCAGAATCCAGCCTTCCCTCGGCTTTGGAGGCGGAGCGCGATGGTCTCCCGACTTTCCTGTCTCATTTGATGCCCAAGCGTTCCATGCCCTTGCACTTGCCGGGAGTCCCTCACTCACGCGCTTGACTCTGGGCGCCAGTCTGCAGTTGTTCAACGGGAGACTCGGCGCAGAAGGTCGTGTCACCGGCGTTGTCTTTGCAGACATCAACGGCAATGGCACACAGGATGAAGACGAACCTGAGGTCTCGAACGCCAGTGTAGATATTGGCGGTACGCGGGTTGGCACCCCTGATGACTCAGGCCGATTCAAGGCACGGGACATTCCCAACGGAACATACTCCATCCTTGTCTCGGCAGATGGCTTTGTCTCAAATGGCCGTGAGACGGTGCGAATTGGCGGTCCCGCCGCAACACGGGTCTCCATCCCACTCACCTACGCTGGCACTGTGGATGTTCGCGTGTTCGCGGACAACAACCGAGACGGTGTCTTTCAGAATGTCGAGCCCATGCTCGAGGTGACTCCAGTCACACTGGTCAACCGTGACACCGAAGAAGAGTCCATTGTTGAGCTGATCGACGGGCGCGGTGTGGGGCGGAACCTGCCGCCCGGTCGCTACACCGCATCGGTCTCACCACTGGACTTCCCAGCAAACTACTTGGCCCAGTCGCTGAACATTGACTTTCAGCACATCCCCGGTCAGTTGGCAAAAGCCCACTTTGCCTTGGAGCCCATTCGCACAATTGCTGGTGATGTCTGGGTGGACCTAGACGGGGATGGTCGTGGTGGTGGTCAGGGGGACGAGCTCGCCGCCAACCAGGTGGTGCAATTGGGAGCACTACAGACCACCACAGACGCCAACGGCCGCTTCGTATTCCGCGATGTTCCCCCCGGAACGTACATGCTTCGCAGTAACGTCAGCACCGCCCCCGTTTCGATCTATATGAGCAACAACCCCATGCAGAAGGTCGACTACCGGCTTGTCATCATCACCGACAACGGCCAACCCCTTGCGGACATTGGCGGCTACGTTCCGTACATCGACAGAGATACTCGCAAACCTGTCTTCGACGAGCCGAGCGGGCAGTACGTCGTTCTGTCCCCAGAGACTGGCTTTCCAGCGCTCGTCAACCGCGACAACGGCGACCTTCAACCATGGTCGCCAGAGCCCGACATCATTGTTGCGGCAACGTACCTAGACCCAGCGACCAATGCGCCGGTCATTGACCCGGTCACGAACCGCCCTGTGGTCGTGAACCCAGCGACCGGTCTGCCGGCGCTGCAAGATCCAGACACCGGGGTGTTTACTGCATGGAGCGCTCCGGCATCGGCAACGGATGCCGGAGAACCCGCCGTCGCGGACGTCGGCTCGGTTCCCTACTTGGACCCGACGACATCCCTACCCGTCATCGACCCCATCACCGACCGTCCGGTGGTTGTGAACCCCACAACGGGTCTTCCAGCACTGCAAGACCCAGACACCGGTGCGTTTACGGCGTGGAGCCCTCCAGCATCGGCAACGGATGCCGGCGAGCCTGCGGTCGCGGACGCCGACTTGGTCCCCTACCTGGACCCAGTCACCGCACGACCGGTCATCGATCCGAGCACGGAACGTCCCGTCTTTGTCGACCCACAGACCGGCTTGCCAGCACTGCGTGACCCGGACACCGGCTCATTCGCAGCATGGTCGCCACCGTCGAGCGCTGTTGACGCAGGCGAGTTCACTGTTCCAGGCTCCGATGCGCCTGCCTTCGTAGACGCCGAGACTGCACGCCCGGTCATCGACCCGCCCACTGGCCGCCCAGTTGTGCTCAACCCAGCATCCGGCCTGCCGTCGCTGCGTGACCCAATAACTGGCGCCTACGAGCCCTGGCGTCCGCCTGCAGGCATGGAAGTGACCTTGCCTCCGTACTTGGACCCGCAGACGGGCCAAGCGGTTGTGGACCCCTCTACGGGCCAACAGGTGGTCATCGACCCAGTCACCGAAGAGCCGGCCATCCGCGACGTCGAGACCGGTACTTTCGAGCCGTTTGAACCTGCTGTCGCGGATGTCGAGCCCGAAGCGCTTGTCGACGGTGAAACAGGCGAAGTGGTCACGGACCCCGAGACTGGGCAAGTGGTTGTGCTGGACCCCGTCAGCGGCTTGCCGAGCGTTCGCGACTTGAACACCGGCGAGTTGGTTGGCTGGTCTCCCCCGGACTTGCCACAGTACGAGCCACTGTTGAACGAAGACGGGACGTCGGTTGTAGACCGGCAAGGCAACGCGGTACTGCTTGACGACCAAGGACGCACCGTGGTCATCAACCCGGACACGAACACAGCCCGCGTCATCGTCCTCGATACCGGTCCCGCGCGACTCGCACGTGTTCGCGTGACTCCAGAGAACATCATCTTGGCGCCGCTCGAAGTCATTCAGCTCAACGCCTCGGGTGCCTACACCGACCGGGCCGTGCGTGACCTGACTGCTGAGGCCGCCTGGAGTTCCTCACGCCCAGAGGTCGCCACTATCGACGCTACCGGCCGCTTGCGGGCCAACCAAGTCGGCTTTACCGAGGTCACAGCCGAAGTAGACGGCGTGTCCAATGAGGCAGTTCGTGTAGAAGTCGTAGACGTGCCCGTTGCCGGTCTGACCGTGCAGCCTGCCGAGATCAGCATCCAGCCAGATGGCTCGTACCAGCTGTCCGCACAGGCCATCTACACGGACGGACGCATTGCAGACGTGAGCGATGCCATCCGCTGGTTCGGTGACGACTCCAGCATTGCGACCGTAGACCGGCGCGGTATTGTTCGAGGCATCAAGCCAGGTACAACCACGGTTGGCGGCGAGTTCCAGGGCATCCGCTTCCGGCCTGCTGACATCACAGTTGGAGACTTGGGCGTTCAGAGCCTCGTGGTTCAAGGTATTGATAGTGCTTACTCAACCGGCGAAATCATCGCGCCTACCGTCTTGGCTGTGTTGCCTAGCGGTGCAGTGCGCGATGTCAGCGCGCAAGTCACCTGGGACATCTCAGACAGCCTCATCGCCAAGATGACCGTGGACGGCGAGCTGCGCGCACGCGTCGAAGGCTCAACCGACATCACCGCCACCTGGGGCAGCGCGTCATCCGAGACATACACCGTCCGTGTGACCGACTCGTCGCCTATTGGCATGACCCTCTTCCCACCGGTCTCTGCAATGGTCGTGGATGGCACAGAGACCCTGTCTGCAACTGCGGTGTATGGAGACGGAAGTGCCCGCGAGATCACGTCGTACGCCGAGTGGGTCTCGAGCAACTCCAGTGTCATCGAGGCACTGCCCAATGGGCAGATCCGGGCCGTTGGAATGGGTGTCGCAGAGATCACGGCGCGTCGCGGCGACGTTCGCACCGAGCCACTGCGCATCGAAGTTCTCAACCCAGACACGGCAGGCATCACGCTTGAGCCACGCTCCCTGTCCCTCGAAGTCGGTGAAGACGCCATGCTACAGGCGTTCGCGGTCGCAGACAGTGGTCGCATCGGCGTCACAGATACCGCAGAGTGGCAGTCGAGCGACCCAACGATCTTGACCGTGGACAGCTCTGGCCGAGTGACCGGTGTGTCTCCGGGTAGTGCCCGCGTCTTCGCACGCTGGGGCTCAATGATTACGCCGAATGCCAACGTAGACGTCACCCTACCCGACGTCTTGATGGTCACCGGTGACCCACTCATTGAACGCCTGCCCCTAGGCGCAGAAGTCAACCTAGACGCCAGCGCTGTGCTGATGGACGGCTCGTTCGTCAATGTGAAGAACAGCATCGAGTGGACAAGCACTGACCCGCGAGTGGTGTCCGTCCGCGGCAGCAACATGGTTGCCCAGGGGCCTGGTACCGCAACGATTACCGGTGAGCTGGACGGAAGTCGGACGCAGCCGATGGTCGTGACCGTCACGGATGCTCGCATCGACAGCCTGACCATTGCTCAAGGCCAGCCACTCACCGTGGGAACCATTCAAGCCTTCTTCGCCTCCGCACAGCTCGCCGACAGCACAGAGCTGGACCTGACCTGGTCCGTGACCTGGACGAGCAGCAACGCGGGTGTGTTGGCCGTGGAGCAAGGCACCAACGAGGTTCGTGCCACAGGCGCAGGAACGGCGACGCTGACCGCGACCTTTGGCTCCGTCACCGAGTCCATCGAGGTCACAGTCGGCCGGTAGAAGCGGGTGGCAGTGCGCTGGGTCTGTCAACGGTGAGCTGTGACAACGGAATCTGTCGTTGGATGGATGTCAGAGGTCAGACATCAGAGGTCAGAGCAAGCGTCCTGCGACGCCTGCAATCAGCTTTCAGCGCAAGCGGCGACGTGTGGCGCGTGGCGTGTGGCGTGAGACCAAGAAGCAGCCAACCAGCAACCGGCAAGCTCCTCCCGCTCGATTTTGCAGGCGCGAAGCGTCTGTTCTGAACTCTGACATCTGACATCTGACCTCCCGAACTACCAAGTTCTCTGCTACGGAATCTCGGGTGAGGCGGAGGGGATTGCGGCGTTGAGCTGACGGCGGAAACAAAAAAGGCCCGAGTCGCTGGTGCGACTCGGGCCCTTCTAGGCGCTACAGTTCTACTTGACGGCGATGGTCGCGCCGAGAAGTCCTGCGGTCACTGCAGCTGCGCCAACAGAGCCAAAGAACGTGGCGTTGGTGAGGTTGTAACGAGATTCCGTGGGGATGCTGTCGAACTGGCTGCGCGAGTACGCGGAGACTCCGAACAGGCCAGCGGCAATCACGCCAGTTGCGACGGTAGCGCCGATTAGCGGCCCCTTGGCGCTTCCACCACCGCTGTCTCCGCGGTCGCGCGAACGACGTTCATCACGGTCACGGGTGGAGCCGGAGTTGTTGGCGACTGCGCCCGAAGCATCAATGTCTTCGACGCGTGTGGTGCCGCCGTTTCCGTCTGGAACCGCCACAGTCACGACGGGGTCGGGGTCAGGAGTCTCAACAGGGTCGGTCCGAGTCATGGCACCCGAGTCAGGCACGGGCGAGCCGCCACGAAGGGCGCGAGCGTCGTCCAGAGAGGGTGGCTCAACGCCGCCTTCAACAAGCCCACTCCAGATAATGCCTTCACCGCCGACTTCGTATTGGAAGAGCGCTGGTACGCCTTGTGGGCGCTGGCTAGCGCGCTCGCCGTCAACGTAGACGGTGGTCCATGCCGGAGCGCTCATGCTCGACATGCGGACCGCTGGACGCTCTGCACCGGCGTACAGAGTGGCCAGTGGGCCTCCTTCCGGCGCAATTTTGTTGGAGAGCACGTGGTTTGGCTCCAGGCGACGTGCAGCACGGAAGTAGGCCGTTGCGTTGGCGTCATCGCCGTCCCAAAAGGCGCGCATTGCCAAGGAACGATGGATGGATGCGGCATCTGCAGCACCAATGGCCTCGGAGAGACACGGCACGCCCTGTAGCAGTGTGTCGCTCGATTCAATGAAGCCTTCTTCATCAAGTGTTGCGAAGGAAAGCATTGAATCGTCAACGCTAGCCGTCAGCTCCGACATGGGGGTCGGGTCAGGACACGCGGCATTAGCAACCGGCAACAACATGGACAAAACCAGGACAATCATCGCAACTCCAGCAAGTGCCAACCTGTATGGCGTGTCCGCAGCGAAACGTCCACTGTTGACCCTTGCCAGACCCTATCAATCCACATCAAACGACCTCAAGGAACAGTCGATTATCTAGCTTGTTAATAGGTTATCCTCCATCACACCTGGCGAGTACTGCCGGTATCCGGGTCGCCTGATGGCGCCACGTTCTAGGACGCCTGTCCAGGATGCGACACCGACCGATCAGGGGCGTCGTGGATAGGTCGATGGACGCGGTGGTACCGGGTCTTCCCAGGTCTGCAGCGCTGTCATGACTGCCTCGATGGCGGCGTCTAGCTGTGGGTCTCGGCCTGCGTTCTCGTCGTCTGGCAGGTTCAACAAGGGCAGGTCCGGTGCGACACCGGTGCGTTCTACGTCCCACTCGCCGTCTCGGTTGACGAAGGCGAAGGACGGTGCGGTAACGCCGCCTCCCGTCAGCAACTCCAGCGAGCCTTCAAGCCCCACCAGACCGCCCCAGGTCGTCTCTCCAATGAGTGGCCCCAGCTCGAACTGACGGAAGTAATAAGGGAAAGCGTCGCCGCCGCTACCCGCGTACCCGTTGGTCAGCATCGCTTTGGGTCCGTGAACAGCCACACCGGGAGTGCGCCAGTCGGCTCCAGTGCGCGGCACCCAGGTGTTGTAGTGCGGACGCAACAGCGGCTCGACGAACATCTCGGGGATGAACCCGCCTCCGTTGTAGCGCACGTCAATGACCATACCGTCCATGCGGTGCTGCGCATACAAGCCACGAACATACTCGGTATACCCACGGGAAGACGTGTTTGGCACGTGTACATAGGCAACGCGTCCATCGGTCTGTTCGTGCACATAGGCGCGACGCTCACGCGCTCCCTCCCAGTACCGAAGCTCACGGTCCGACGACAGCGGCTCCACCGTCACAACACGCGAACCGATTCCCGACGCGTTGGCGCTGACGGTCAACCGAATCGAGCGCCCGGCCGTCCCGACCAACCACTTGTGGGGATTGTCTCCGAGGACGAGCTCATGCCCGTCGATGGCCAGCAAGTAGTCGCCAGCGCTGACGTCTACGCCTGGCGCACGCAGTGGTGAGGTTCGGTCGTCCCTGCCCGGCTCGCCCGCAAAGATGCGTTCAATGCGAACCCCATCCGGGGTACTCACCAAGTCAGCTCCAAGCATGCCCGTGGTGACGCCCTGCAGACCGTCCCATCCGTCCCATGCATACGCATGGCCAACGTTGAGCTCGCTGATGTACTCGCCAATGAGCCACGAGACATCTGACGTGTCTGTCGCCCGACTCAGCAGGCCTTGGTACCGCGCGTGCAGCGCGTCCCAGTCATGACCGTGCATGTCTGGGTCGTAGAACGTGTCTCGTAGGTAGCGCCGCACTTCGTCGAGTGTACGGGCCCACTCTTCTTCGGGATTCGTCCAAGCGGACAGGTCGGACAGGCTGACCCGCTCACCACGTCCACCATCTGCGCGTGCATCGGTCACGTACACCCGACGGTAGCCGTCGATGTACAGCAGCTTGTCGCCGCCGGCGGCCAGCTCGAAGCCTTCGGGACCGCTGACAATGCCCTCCACCTCTTGGTCTTCCAAGGAGTAGTGCATGAGCTTGCCGTCGCTGCCGTCATCAATCGCTGGCTGCTGCATGAACAGAACACCGTCTTCTGTAGCGGCGAGATTCCCGTAACGACCGGGCTCAATCGGTAGCTGATGCAGGCGGTCTGCTAGACCCTCCAGATCAATACGAACCCGAGGGGCTTCTGGCACAACTTCTTGGGTCTGACGTCGCCGCTTACGGCGTTCGCGTCGGCGTTCGTCCACGGGCTCTGGATCGATATCGGGTGTGCCGTCTGCCTCCACTTCTTCGTCAGACCGCGTGGGAACGGGGTGTTCGGCGTCTTCGGTCAACCGCAGCGCATAGATCTGGTCGGTCATCCGATGCACCATGCGATGCTCGAAGGTGTTGGTGACCAGGTCAAAGTTGCGACGGGACACCAAGTATAGGAACCGCCCTTCCGGGTCCCATGCCACATCAATGTCGTCGTCAAAACCCGAGGTGACCCGATGGTTTTCGCCACTGCGAACGTCATACAACCACAGCGCAGACAGTCCTGAGTCTTCATTCTTGAGGTAGGCCAGCCACTCGCCATCATGGCTGTAAGCGGCGTTACCGGCGGGACCGTGCTCGCCTACGTCGACCTCACGCATCTCGCGAGAGACAACGTTTAAGTCCCACAAGCGGAACTCCTGGTCCATGACGCTGATGTGGTCGCCCTCTAGTGACCAGGTCAGGCCACTCAGCCACTTTCCGCTGAGTGTGGTGAGCACACGCGGTTCATTCTCCCCGGATTGGGTGGCCAGGTAGATCTGCTGTTCACCACTTTGGTCGGAGATGTACGCCAGATCATTTCCGTCTGGCGACCACGCGACTTCCGTGACGCGCTCGTCGCTGTTTGTGGCAATGGCTCGCCAGCTGCCTTCTTCGACAGGTACCGTGAACAGATTGCCGTGTGCAATGACCGCGACGCGCTTGCCTTGCGGGCCAATGCTCGACGTCCATGGGTCAGCGTCCCACTCTTCGCGTTGTGCACGGGTACCCATGGCTTCGTCTGGAATGACGATGTCCAGTTCGGTATCGGTTGCCGCCTGAATGTCGTACACGCGCAGGTCACCGGCGAGCATGTAGACCACGCGGTCCCCGTGAAGTGCCGGCCACTGAACGTCGAAGTCTGTGTGGGATGTCAGCTGGGTGACGGTGCCGTCGCTGTCCCTGCGGAACAGGTTTCGTGCGCTGTATTCGGGGCCGCCGTCCTCGGAAGTGTCCGGCCGGTCACTCACAAAGAGGATGCTACCGTCTGCGTGGGGCATGGGTGAGGTGTCGGTTCCAGCAAACGTGGTCAGCCGCTCTGACGAGTCAGACACGGGGTCATAGGTCCACAGATCTTGCTGCATGCCGCCGCGATAGCGCTTCCACGTGCGAAAGTTTCGGAACTTACGGTTGAAGACCAGCCGACCGTCCGGCATGAACGCACTGATTCCGGTGTCGGACATCAGCACGGGCTCGGGCAAGCCGCCGTCTAGACCCACCGTGTACAGCTGAAGGTAGCGCCAGTCTTCGGCTTGATGACGCGAGCCGAACAGCACCCGCTCACCATCTGCGGTCCAGTCCCACACCACGTCATCGAGCGAGTTGGTGGTGTGGTAGGTCAGCCGTTCAACAGCTCCGCCAGTTGCTGGGACGACCCACACATCGGGGTCCCCTTCGTACGCTGCGGTGAACGCAATCTTCGAACCATCCGGGCTGATTCGCGCAAACCGCTCGACCCCTTCATGCGTCGTGATGCGCTCGGCGGTTCCGCCCGTGACGGGCACGCGCCACAGGTCGCCGCCTGCGGTAAAGACGACAGTCTCGTCATGAATGTCTGGAAAGCGCGGCACACCACCGGTGGTTGTGGCGAGTGCAAGAGCAGCAACAAGTAGAACGCTCACGCGACAACACCAGCTCGGTCGAGGTGTGGGCGCAGACGCCCAGTCAGTGCCAAGAAGTACATTCGGAAGTCCGCGAACAACGACCAGAATGGGTACTTGAACGTGGCCGGACGGTTCTTCTCAATAATGAAGTGGCCAATCCAAGCGAAGAAGTAGCCGCTGATCACCGCGCTGAGCAGGAAGAACGGGTTTAGCAGCACAATAGCCGCCGCAGCGTTCATGAGGGCCAGCGTGGAGCCAACGTAGTGCAGGCGCCGGTTCGTCGTGTCACCGTGTTCGGACAGGTAGTACGGCCAGAACTCGGCAAATGTCTGGAATCGGTCGGACATATGTTCTCCACTTGGATTTCGAGTGTCGCACTTCGACGCGCATGGAGTCTCGGAGATGGTCGAGACACGGATGTCAGAAGTCAGGAGTCAGAGGTCAGAACAGACGCTTCGCGCCTATAAGTTTGAGTCGTCCAAACAACAATAGCAGCGCGGTTCGTTCTCCGGGTCAAGACGATGATCCAAGGCCAGCAAACGAACGCCGGCTTCGCAGAAGCCTGCTCTGACCTCTGAAATCTGACATCTGAACTCCCGAAGCACAACGCTCCCTGCCCCGTTGCTTAGCGCTGGTCGTCAGTGAGGGCAGTCTGCGTAAAGCCAAAGCGTACCTTGAGAGTCAGCTGGTCTTCGTCAATCTCGACGTCCATCATCTCTACACCCATGTTCATGCGCAGAGGCCCGCCGAGGGGTCCGACCAAGCTCTCCAACTGCTCACGACGGAGAATTGGAAGTGGGTTGAGATTACCGAGTTGCGGCTCAAGGAACTGCTCTGCGATTCGGCTAACGAGCTGAAGCGTGCGGGCATCTCCGACGTGCAGGACGAGGTCTTGCAGGGTGCCGACAACGCCGTCCTTCTCTTTGCTGAAGTGAACGTCTCCAAGCGTCACACTCGCGCCAATGCGCCGGCTGAGCGTGAACGGAATCTCGATGTTTCGCGCAAGCAGCCGAATGGTGCCGGACGCAGTACCGCGAACGAAGGCATCCGCTGAGATCTGCTGGCTGCCGTAGCGTAGGTCCGTGCCCGCATCATCGAGCTCAACACGCCACGAGCCCTCCACGTGAAGCACGTCATCGATTCGCTTGTACACGCCTGCTCGACGCTTGTGCCATGCACCGCGAGCCCGGTCGGTAAGCCGGGTGAGACGCTCGGGAGGACGCCGGTCTTCTAGCAGTCCCGCGACCCGATTACGCACGCCGAGACGCTTGACCGCACCGCGTACAGCACCGCTGGCCTCGAACTCTCCATCAACAATGCGAACCGGGAGAGCGCGCCGAAACAGCTCCTCCCACAGCGCATGTCCAATCGACAACGACAGATGTGAATCACGCGCCAAGGAGGCCTCCGTGCGAACAGTGTACTCAAGAACGAGCACGATGGACCTGGTACGACCTCCACCAAAGAAAAACGGCCGTCTCCAAGAGGAGGCGGCCGCTTCATCACTACGTCTTTCGACGTGGCCTTAGAAGACCTGGATGCCCTGGAAGAAGTACGCAATCTCGATGGCTGCGTTTTCTTCGCTGTCGGAGCCGTGCACGGCGTTCTCGCCAATGCTGTCGGCGTAGAGCTTGCGCAAGGTGTTGTCAGCGGCGTCTGCTGGGTTGGTAGCGCCCATGATCTCGCGGTTCTTGAGAACAGCGTTGTCGCCTTCGAGGACGATGAGAACGCATGGGCCGCTGGTCATGAAGTCGACGAGCTCACCGAAGAATGGACGCTCGCTGTGCACTGCGTAGAAGCCTTCGGCCTCTGGGCGGGACAGGTGAGCCTTACGAATTGCGGCAATACGCAGACCTTCGGACTCAAAGCGTGCAACAATCTTGCCGATGAGGTTCTTCTTGGTGGCGTCTGGCTTGATGATCGACAGGGTACGCTGCGACATGATGAGTATCCTCCCCGGCAGGGCCGGCGGTTTGGTAAGTGAGGCGCGCGACTAACCAGATGACCGATGTTGTCCAGCACACAACGCAGTTGCTCTGGGGCACTCCATGATGGGGCTGACCGCTCGCACACTTGCGGCACTGTGCTGCGCTGTGGCGATGTCCAGTAGTGCAGTGGCCGCCGACAATGGCGAGATGCGCGGCGTCGTGATCGACCAAGAGGACTTGGGCATGCCTGGCGCCCAGGTCACGGTCAGTGGCGGGGCTCTTGCACACGAGCGGTACACCACTACAGATGACTTGGGACGTTTTCGCGTGCGCGACATGCCACCAGGCGAGTACCGCGTACTCATTGCCCATCCATCGGCCGAACCGGTGACGGTGGGCGTGGTCATTCGCGCCCACCGCACCACCGATGTTCCCGTCATCTTGTCTGTTGGCGGCAATGATGGCGCCATATTGATCGTGGACCAAGAGCCCGTTCTCGACATGACGACGTCGTCCGTGTCCACGGTTCTAGACGGCGACACCCTTCAAGACCTACCCGTCGGCCGAGACTTTCTGTCCGTCGCAGAGACCCTGCCTGGCGTCACCTCCCAGTTCGGAACCACGTCGTCTGCCCGCGGCGAGGGCGCTCTTGGCAACTCATTCCGCATTGACGGCATCATTACCCGGGATCCGGGCGACCACTCTCTCGCCCAGACAGTAAACTTCGACGCCATTCAGGAGCTGCAGGTCTACACGGACGGCGCCCCAGCCGAGTTCGGGCCGTTCTCCGGAATGCTGCTGAACATTGTGACCAAGAGCGGCGGCGACAGGCACACCGGCAGCATTGCCGGCTTCTACAACCAGCATGCGGTCATTGTGGGCGACAGCCAAGACCCGAACGCGCGCCGCCAGTTCTGGGAGCCATCGCTCGCGTTCACCGCGGGGGGCCCAGCCGTTCCCAAGCGGCTGTTCTACTTCACCGCCTTCGACCTCAAGTACCGCGCCGTCCGTCCCGAGGGTCTACAGACACTCGAGCAGACCGCCAATATTCAGGGCATGGGTAAGCTCACCTGGGCGGTCAACGAGCGCATCTACATGCGGTACTCGAGTACCCTCGCCCCAACACGCACCGACCACGTCTTCGACGGTGAACCCGTCACAGATGGCGCCCGGAGTGACCGGGTCGGCCTGTCCCAGTCACACCTGTTGGACGTTGAGTTTGGGATGTCCGGCGACCGACTCATTGAAGTCCGATTTGGGTACACCAACCGCGCCATCCGCACGAGCCCCGGCTCCGACGAGCTTCTGACCCCCTCACTCACCAACTCAGAGGGGTTGCTCTACGGCAACGCACGCAGCGAGATGCGACGCCGCAGTGGCCGATTGGGCGGTGCCTTCGTGTTCACCCAGTACGCCGACAACCTGGCAGGAAGCCACCGGATTCGCGCGGGCGCAGATGCCTGGCTGCTGAGCTTCTCAACAGACACCACTCACACCGGCCAGCGCGAGATTGCGTGGATTGACGGGACTGGAAACACCACGGATGGGGACGTTCGCAGCGTGGGAACAGAGTTCGGTCCAGCGCCAGGTCTGCCGTGCGAGCGCATTGACGGCTCAGACTGCGGAGTCCGCTTGAGCAGACACAGCCCGGGACGCCTGCGTAATCGCGTGTCGACGTGGTCCATCTTCGCCCAAGACGACTGGGCGCCGACCGAAGACCTCCACCTCAACATCGGCTTCCGCATTGACGTGGAAGACGGCAGAAACAACGTCGCCGCCATCCCGCGCGGACTCGACCTGCGCGTCATGCCGGCCCACCGCCTTGGTGCGGCCTACGACGTCCTCGGACGTGGGGACACAAAGCTGTTCGCCAACGTGGGTCGATACTACGATGTTGGCGGCGCCCCCTTCTGGGCACCATCCAACACGCGCTCACCAGACAGCGTCGTCATTGAACGACGTGACCAGACCGGCGACTGGCAGTGGGCCGAGACCCTCGACCCCGTCACCGAGCGCCGCTACGACATTGGCATTGAGCACACCGACCGGTTCGTCGTCGGCGTGTCGCAAAAGTTCGGCTCTACCGTGGTCACGAGCGTACGCGGCATTCGTTCCGCAACGCGCCAAATTCCGCAGGACACCTTGGCTGCGGATGGAAGCGTCTTGGTGCTCTCGGACACCTATCGGCGTGACTACAACGCCCTAGAGCTCGCCGTACAGCGCATCCACCGCGACGACTGGGTCGCCTACGCCAGCTACACTGTGGGCACAGCACGGGGGCATGTCGACAACGCCCTGGTTCGGCTACCGTTGGGTGTACAAGCCCCCTACGGCCCGCTCAATAGCGACATCCGCCACCAGATCCGTGCAAACGGCTCATGGACGTCCCCCTTCGGGCTGAACCTGGGCCTCATCTACGCGTTCAACAGCGGCCGGGCGTACTCACGGCGCTCGCTCGTAGAGCCTTACGGCTTTGTTGGGTACCTTGACGGCCGTGGAACCGAGCGCACTGCGGCTACGCACCGAGTGGACCTACGAATGGCCTATGCCGTGGACATTGGCCGCAACAGCAGCGCCGAGTTCACCGCGGACGTGTTCAATCTGATCGGCAGTCAGGTCCCCGTCGTCGTCAATGAAGCGGACACGGAGAGCTTCGGCACAGCGCTGGTACGGCAAGACCCACGCAGCGTGCGACTAGGGATGCGTCTCCGCTGGTGAGTGTCCGGGTCACAACTCGACGGCCTAGAGCAGCATAGGTCTCACCGCCAAACGCTATTCTTCGACCACCTGAATCACAAAAGAGTAGTCGAGCGGACGGGACAGAGCACTATCAGACTGAACTGTCGCTGTGTAAACGCCGTCTGCTGGGGCCACAAACTCAATCGTTGGCAGTCTACTTCCCGCGGTCGCCACACACGCCGACGCTGGAGAACAGCCCTCCCGAACGTGCAGTCTGAATCCGAACTCGACAAGAGAAGCGAGCCGCAGTCGATCACCTTCGGTCAGAGCGAACTGGTACGACGCGGCAGTCCCTCCACCAAGCCAGCAATCCGCGGCAAGGCCGAAGTCCACCGTCTCGGTGAAGTCGCCGAACCAGTCGTCGCCACTCTCCCGTATGGGGCCTCGTGGTGACTGCACGTCGGTGCATTCCACAGGGCACAGCACTTCGTCGTAGCAGTCGGTGTCGAAACAGTCAGTGGCCCCATCTAGGTCGTTGTCAATACCGTCGAGGGTCTGGTTGGGACCGTCTGGGCAGTCTTCATCTTCGAACGTATCAATCAGAATATCGAAAGGAGAACTCCAACCCGCCTGTTCAATCACCACCGTGTATTCGCCGGTTTCAGGGGCTATAAATCGCAACTCCTGGGTGTTCGCTGAGTCCACCGCCAGACAGGTACTTCCAAGAGAACAATGGTCGAGCACCCGAATCGTCACCTCTTGGAAACCAGTCTCGCGGACAACGAGGCCTTGCCCCATGTCTAGACCAACCGTGAATACAGCGTCCACGTTCCCATCAACGTCGCGCACCGGCCCGGCAGAGCACCCTTCTTCGTTGATAAAGTTCCTCACGTCGCTGAATACGGCTGCAAAGTCCTCTCCCTGCGAGCGTATCGGAAGCGACTGCACCAAGGGACATTCCTGAAAACAGTCACAGCCAACGTCAAAACAGTCTGTGTTTCCATCTTCGTTGTCATCAACCCCATTGTCGCAGGTCTCCATGGGTAGGAGTTCAATGACAATCGCGTACTCGTCGATAGCCGTAGACATCAACTCCGGTTCGACCGAGAGTGTGTACGTCCCAGCTTCAGGCGCGACAAAGCTTGCGCGTACGTAGCCGAAGTCGCTAAAACCGTACGAACTGAAGATGCACTCTGCCCCTGGTAGGCACGAGGCAGCGGCACTTACCGCGACCCCAGCCCCAGTCGTCTCAGCAATACTCACGCCTTCTCCGACCTCCAAGTCAACCGAGAACGTTGCACTTGGCTGCTGGGGTTCTAGACACCCAATCCCCACCCTTTCGGACCAATCGGACGGAGGCTCACGAGGGAAATCAGAGGCAAAGGAAGTGCCAGACAATGTGTAGATGCCGTTACCGACCAAGTCCGTGGTGATGTCGATGGCTGCACAGTGGTAGGGGCAGTCCGGCGTGCCGAGACAGTCGAAGTCGTTGCAGTCGACTAAACCGTCCAGGTCCTCATCGAGGCCATCGGCGCACGTCTCCGGGGTTCCAATGCTCACGCCGGCGTCGAAGCGCTGCGGCGTCTCCACATCAATACCCTGAACGACCAAGAAAACCGTCTCGGCTACTTCCGCTTTGTACAGCTCACCTATGCGGCGAGAGACCTGTTCGTTGACGAGGCAGGGGGTAAACGGAGCGCAGTCCCGCAACACGCGCCAGAGCAAATCGGCTTCGCTGGAATCACGTACCACCACGTTTTCGCCGGCCTCAAGCTCCAGCTCATACACAAGCGCCTTTCCGCCGGCCATGACCGAGCTTCCCCCTTCCCAATCGGCGCACCCATCTCCTAGTGAGTACGGTCCGACATCCGCTGCAACGTCGTCAAAGACAGATGCGGACAGGGTGGCTGTGTTGTTCACGAACATCAGCGGTGCGTGGTCCGGCTCGGCTACTGGGCACGTAAATGGGCACGCATCGGTATCGAAGCACGCCCTCAGATCATCACAGTCCTCCAAGCCATCGAGATCATTGTCCACGCCGTCCGTGCAAACCTCGTCCGAGAATTCACCAATGATAAATTGGTACTCAACGACCTCGCCGAGGTCAGCCCTCGCTCCAGCTTCAACGGTGAACACGTAAATCCCGTCCGAATCTGCAGTAAAGTCATGTCGGCCGAACGGTTGGTTCAATTGCCGGTACGTTTCCGTGGTCTCCAAACACTCAGTCTGCGGTGAACAATCACGGCGCACGTTGACTCTGAGGCTGCCTCGATGCACCGCTACCGTCATTGTCTGGCCAGCCACCATTTCAACCCTGTAGACGGCCTCCGAGCCCGCTGCCGACTCGCAGTTTTCCGCTTCGCCGTAGTCTCGCCGGTTCGGAAAGTCGCTGTTGAAATCCATGCCCTGCACGTTCAACGGCAACGTCTCAACAAGTCGTCCCGAACACCCGAACGGACGAAACTCGCGACACGCTGGTAGCGCCACCACGAGCACAAGTAGGAACAATCGCAGCATGTCAGCCTCAGGGTCTGTTGAGCCATCGCTTTGTTCTCGGGACCCTCGAAACCTTCACGCAATCGGCCTTGTTCACCTGGCTATATGCCTCCCTTCCACAAAAAAGGCCGGTTCCATCACTGGAGCCGGCCCGTTCAGAAAATCCCTGGCTTAGCCGAGGATTTCCTTCATCTTCTCGCCCATAAGGGCGGGGTTGCGGACAACATGAACGCCAGCATCTTCCATGGCAGCGAACTTGCCTTCGGCGGTGCCTTGACCACCGGAGACGATAGCGCCTGCGTGACCCATACGGCGTCCCGGAGGTGCCGTGGAGCCGGCGATGAAGCCGACGACAGGCTTAGTCATGTTGGCCTTAATCCAGGCACATGCTTCTTCTTCGGCCGAGCCACCGATCTCACCGACCATGATGACGGCGTCTGTTTCGGGGTCGTTGTTGAACAGCTCCAACACATCGATGAACTTGGTTCCGATGATGGGGTCACCGCCGATTCCAACACAGGTCGACTGGCCAAGGCCAACGGCCGAGAGCTGGCCGACTGCACTGTAGGTGAGCGTTCCCGAGCGGGAGAGCACGCCAATGCGGCCGGGGGTGTGAATGTGTCCGGGCATGATGCCCATCTTGCACTCACCTGGGGTGATGACGCCGGGACAGTTGGGTCCAACCATGCGGGTCTTGCTGTCTTGTAGGACTGCGTTGACCTTGACCATGTCCATGACCGGAATGCCTTCGGTAATGCAGATGACGAGCTCAACGCCGGCATCGATGGCTTCTAGGATGGAGTCTGCAGCGAACGGTGGTGGGACGAAGAGCATCGATGCGTTGGCACCGGTAGCTGCGACGGCCTCATGAACCGTGTTGAAGATGGGGACACCGGTGTCTTCGAAGGTTTGTCCACCGCGACCGGGGACAACGCCTCCAACGAGGTTGGTTCCGTATTCCATGCACATCTTGGAGTGGAAGGCACCGGACTTACCGGTGATTCCCTGACAGATGACGCGAGTGTCTTTGTTGACGAGAATGGCCATGTGAACGTCTCCCGATCAGGCTTGAGCTGCGCGAACAGCGGCATCAGCCGCCTCGTCGAGGTTGGTAGCGGGAATGATGTCGAGACCCGACTCTTCCAGAATCTTCTTGCCGAGTTCGGCGTTCGTGCCCGCGAGGCGAACAATCAGAGGTACCTTGAGTCCAACATTCTCGATAGCAGAGATGATGCCGCGCGCGATGACGTCGCACTGCATGATGCCGCCGAAGATGTTTACCAAGATGGCCTTCACGCTTGGGTCGCGAGTGATGATCTCGAAGGCTGCGGTGACCTGTGATTCGGTCGCGCCGCCACCTACGTCCAAGAAGTTCGCAGGACTTCCGCCCTTGAACTGAATGATGTCCATCGTGGCCATGGCCAGACCGGCACCGTTGACCAAGCAGCCGACGGAACCGTCGAGCTTGATGAAGGACAGGCCGAACTCGCCGGCTGCGACTTCTGCGGGGTCCTCTTCGTCGAGGTCACGCATAGCCAGCACATCCTTGTGCCGGTACATCGCGTTGCCGTCGAAGGACATCTTGCAGTCGAGGGCCACAACGGCTCCGTCACCGGTGATGACGAGAGGGTTGACCTCTGCCATTTCACAGTCCATTTCCACGAAGCACTTGTACAGAGCCATGCAGAATGCGGCGAAACGGTTGACGGTCTTGCCTTCAATTCCGATGGCGTATGCGAGCTGACGTCCCTGCCATGGCTGAAGACCAGCGGCCGGCTCGGCCCACACGCGCTTGATGGCGTCTGGGTTTTCTTCGGCGACTTCTTCAATCTCGGTTCCGCCTTCTGCGGAAGCCATGATGAGAATCTTGTTGTTGGCACGGTCGAGCGTTGCTGCGACGTACACTTCGCGGGCGATGTCACAACCGCCTTCGATGTAGACGGTCTTGACCAGCTTGCCTTCGGGGCCCGTTTGCTTGGTGACGAGGGTCTTGCCGAGAATGGTCTCAGCATTTTCCTTCACAGCGTCGACCGAGCGGGACAGCAGAACGCCGCCCACACCGTCTTCGGGGTTTCCTTCACCAGCAGCAGCGAGCTGTGCTTCGGTGGACAATTCCTTAAAACGACCCTTGCCGCGACCACCTGCGTGGATCTGCGACTTGACGACCCACAAGGAGCCTCCGAGTTCGTTGGCGGCGGCGACAGCTTCGTCGACGGTCGTGGCGGCCTTTCCGGGAGGAACGGGGATGCCGAACTTCCGCAGAATGGACTTGGCCTGGTATTCGTGAATCTTCATGGAGGTTTATCCTCTCAAAACGTGCAAGGGCGGCCGATGAGATTCAGCCGCCCCGCCCGTCGGTGACGGTTAAAAAAGGGACGATTCGGAACGAGCGACGACTACTTGAGTGAGCGCTTGGGCTGGTCTTCAGCGATGTACTTGGGACGCATGATGGGCGTGCCCTTTCCGCCGCGGAAGCGCAGGCGTTCGTCGACGATCTGTGCGGCAATGCCGGTACAGCGTGAGAGACCGAACAACACGGTGTAGAAGTCGCTGTCGGTCAAGCCGCTCGCATTGAGCAACGAGCCGGAGACGGCGTCTACGTTCGGGTACGGGTTGGAGACCTTAGGCATCTCCTTGAGGACCTTGACGGCAACTTCGCGCATGACGGCAGCCGTGCGGAACAGTTCGTCATCCGGGCAGATCTCTTCGCCGACCTTGTACTGGATGGTCGCGCGGGGGTCTTCAGCGCGCAGAACCGCATGGCCGAAGCCGAAGATCTTGCCGCCACCGTCGAGTGTTGCGCGGACGAAGGACTCAACCTTGGCAGGGTCGGTAGAGCCGACGGTGCGCACGAAGTTGAGGCAGTCCTGGTTCGCGCGGCCGTGAAGCGGTCCGTACAGTCCGCTCATGGCAGCGTTGAGGCTGCTGTACATGTCCGTTCCTGCAGAGGCAACGGTCTTACCGGTGAAGGTGGAGAGGTTTCCGCCGCCATGGTCCATGTGCAGGATGTAGAAGGTGCGCAGCAAGCGGGTGAGCTTGGCGTTGTGGCCGCCGGGGACGTCCAACATGGCCACGAAGTCTTCGATCAGACCGAGCTCAGGGTTGCTCTTGATGGGCGCGCCCCAGCCGCTACGGATGCGGAAGATAGCTGCGACCAACTCGGGCAAGCGAGCCATGGCGTTGTAGGCGTCTTCGAGCAGGTCACCGGTCTTGCTGGTCATGCCGAGCAAGATGAGGCCGGTGGTGAACCACTCCATGGGGTGACCTTCCTTGGGGAGGGTCTGAAGGACGTCCAGCACCTGCTGTGGGACGCCGCGACGGCTGATGAGGTTCTTGTTGAACTCCACGAGCTGCTCGTCAGTTGGCAACTCACGGTGAAGCAGCAGGTAGACCACGGCTTCTTCTTCGAGGTCGGCGAGCTCGGCGATCGGGTAGCCGACGTAAGAAACACCTTCCATGGTATCGACCTTGGACGTACGGCACGTGCCAACGGGCACACCACGGAGACCCTTATTGAGGTGAGCGGAGGTGATCTCGAAGAGAACGTCGTTGCTACCGTGGTCAGCCATGTTTCCGGCCCCTGTACAAGTGTTTGAGGGGGCTCGTATAGCAGCGGTCACCCGGTGGCAACGCAGCGGACGTAGGCGTTTGTCCCGGCCGCTGAATCCTTCCACAGCCTCGCCACAATCGACCACAATGCACACAACCCATGGCTCAGAGCGCATCACTCCATAGCAGAGCTTCTATGCAACCATGAAAGCACCACCGGCGCACAGAACGCTGAACGCATGGGTGTCACCAAGAGTTCGGATGATGCCAGCACACTCGGCATCCGTCACCACCCAGTGCCGTGGGGACTGAAGCTTGTACAGTGGCACGGTTCCGGTCGACTCTGTCCGCTCGCGCTCAGACAACGTCAGCCAGGCTTGATGTACAGCCTCTGGGGCCTGCTCGGATGACTCCACGCGACACCGGCCCAATGCCCGACGCATCCAGCGATCCAAGTCCGGTTCCGGTCGTTCACTGTCCATGGCTCCCCGCTCGGCAAGCGCGCTGACCCACGTGGGTAGTATCGGAGTCCGCTCGCCACCTCGGAACGCCATGAGTACGCTATCAACGGTCACAGCGATGTGTCCGGTGCCGAGAACGAAGGTCTCTCGCAGCACTGAATCTGTCTCTGACTTGCCCGGCGAGACATCGCGCGCCTTCCACCCGCTGATGCTGACGCGAACCTGGCCGGGACCAGCCACGCGCCCCTTCAGCGTCAGGTGAACGCTCGCCCGGCTCTCAATCAGGTGGTGGCTGAAGGAGCCAACCCCATCTTCGAGCGAAACCACAGCGTCAGCAACGTGAAGGCTATTGACCACAACACCCCCTGAACAGATCACTTCGACACGCATTCCAACGTGGTCGCCGCCCGTGTTCACCCACTCCAACTGCGTGTTGAGGGGTCCGGAAGGCCCACACCACTCCGCAACAGCGTCTCCAAGAGTCGGAGCTGGATTGAATCGCTCGAGGCCTCCACGTGGAACCTCCAAGACCTCCATCTCCGCCCATGTGTCAGGACGGACTGCGAAGCGCTGCGTCGTACCCGACCAAGACACCGCATAGACATCTTGCCCCACGACTGCCGCGCTCGACACGGTGTCGGCAAGCAGCAGGACCGGGGTGATGCTGCCATCTGTCGTGGAGATGGAGCACACATGCACGTCCGTGTTGTTGCTGAGTGACAGAAACGTCCACAACACCTCTTGTACACAAAGAAATGGTGTTGCTGGACCGTCTACCCGCTGGTGGTTTCGTACCTCACCGGCATCCGACACCCAGCCAACCCTCCCCTGACGTTCTGTCCATGATGAGTGAATGACCACACCATTGTGTACGCGATACGCGGTTACCTCGTGGGATTCGTCGACGCCGCGTAGTTGCCACGCGACACCATCGGCCAACGACCACACAAGACCGAACTCCGGCTCACACAGCACAACGCCGTGCGGGCTGTCCTGCAGACGAGCACGCCACGACAGACTCTGTGAGTCCAGACCGCCCAACACGGGCAAGTCTGGCCCAAACTTGGTGATGTCCCAGTCCAAGCGTTGTGCGTCGCTCGGGACAACAATGCCGTCACCCACAAGCGCTAGGCGTCCATTCACCCCGGCCACGAGCTTGTACGGCCCCACTTGGTCGAGGGCATCATCGTCCCACCCCACACAACGCCGCCAGAATGCCGCTCGTGACGCCGGCTGCTTGTCACCATGCCACCCAACGACCTCCTCGCCATCAAACACCAGCACGTCTCGCTGCGGACGGGCCCACACCAACAAGCCACGGTGAGCTGCAAGCTCATGGTTCAACCGAAGTCGTCCTCCGTCACCCATTGTGGCCCTCTCGATGAATCAGCTGCATGGTCACTCCAAAACGAAAAAGGGAACGCCACTCAACAGAGCGTCGTTCCCAATTCATCTAGGTACATCTGCGAATCAACGCACCTCAAAGAGTCTCTGAGATGGGCCGTCAGCCGCGGACTACTACGAGTCGTGCTCGAACAGCTCGCCCCAGATGAGGTTCTTGTTCATCTGCGAGATGTACTCCACGCCAATGCCCTTCGGACATGTCGCTTCGCACTCTTCGTGGTTGGAACAAGCGCCGAACATGGCGTCATCCATAGCAGTGACCATGGCAGTGGCACGCTTGTACTTCTCGGGTTCACCCTGAGGAAGCATGTTGAGGTGCGCAATCTTCGCCGAGGTGAACAGGCTCGCTGAGCCGTTCGGACACGACGCCACGCACGCACCACAACCAATGCAGGTTGCTGCGTCGAACGCTTCATCCGCAATGGCCTTCTCGACCGGGCGCATGTTTGCATCTTGAGCTGCACCCGTGCGAACGGAGATGTATCCGCCCGCCTGAATGATGCTGTCGAAGGCCGAGCGGTCAACCACCAAGTCCTTCAAGATTGGGAAGGCCTTCGCGCGGAAGGGCTCCAGAGTGATGGTGTCCCCATCCTTGTAGGACCGCATGTGCACTTGGCAGAGGGTCGCGCCGTCCTTCGGTCCGTGTGCGCGGCCATTGACCATGCAACCACAGGAACCACAAATACCTTCACGACAGTCGTGCTCGAAAGCAATGGGCTCAGTGCCCGCTTCGAGAAGCTTCTCATTGAAGACGTCGAGCATCTCCAAGAAGGACATCTCCTCAACGATTCCGTCGTGTTGGTAAGTCTCGAACTTGCCAGCGTCTTTTGGACCAGCCTGACGCCAGACTTTGAGCGTAATGTTCACTTGTAGCTCCGCTGCGAAGGTAGAACGTACTTAAATTCAAGGGCTTCTTCGTTACGAATGGATGGCTTACCTTCACCGGCGTACTCCCAAACAGCACCGTGCTGGAAGTTCTCATCATCCCGCAGGGCCTCGCCTTCTGGGGTCTGGCTTTCCTCGCGGAAGTGACCACCACACGACTCGTTCCGCGTCAGAGCATCGCGAAGCATGATCTCACCAAACTCGAGGAAGTCAGCAACGCGGCCAGCCTTCTCCAGCTGCTGGTTGAGAGCAGCACCACTGCCAGGCACACTGACCTGCGACCAGAACTCTTCCCGGATGGCAGGTAGACGCTCAAGCGCACTCTTCAGACCCGGCTCGGTGCGGGCCATGCCGCACTCTTCCCAGATGAGCTTGCCCAGCTTCTTGTGGAAGTGGTCGGCACTCTTCTTACCGCCGACCGACAACAGCTTGTCGGTCTTGGCCTTCACCTGGGCCTCGGCCTCGGCGAATGCGGGGTGCGACGTGTCGTCGAACCCGTGTGGCTGCGGCGCTAGGTAGTCACCAATCGTGTAGGGAAGAACGAAGTATCCGTCTGCCAGACCTTGCATTAGAGCCGAGGCTCCCAGGCGGTTGGCACCGTGGTCAGAGAAGTTCGCCTCGCCAATCGCGTACAACCCAGGGACGTTGGTCATCAGGTTGTAGTCAACCCACAAACCGCCCATGGTGTAATGCGAAGCCGGGTAGATCTTCATGGCCGTTTCGTAAGGATTGTCGCCGGTAATCTGCTTGTACATATCAAACAGGTTGCCGTACTTCTCAGCAATCGCGTCCTTGCCCAGGCGCTTGATGGCGTCTGCGAAGTCGAGGTACACGCCGGAGCCGCCCTGGACAACGCTGTGACCCTTATCAATCATCTTCTTCGCCGAACGGGAAGCGACGTCGCGTGGGACGAGGTTTCCGAACGTTGGGTAGATGCGCTCAAGGTAGTAGTCCCGCTCGTTCTCCGGAATATCCCGAGCTTTTCGGAAGTCCCCGGCCTTCTTCGGAACCCAGACACGCCCGTCGTTTCGGAGCGACTCACTCATGAGAGTCAGCTTGCTCTGATGGTCACCCATCACGGGGATGCAGGTGGGGTGAATCTGCGTGAAGCATGGGTTGGCAAAGCCAGCGCCACGCTTGTAGGCGCGCCAAGTCGCCGTCACATTGCAGCCACGAGCATTCGTGGACAAGAAGAAGGCGTTGCCGTAGCCGCCAGTCGCCAACACAACGGCGTCTGCCGCGTGGCTGGTGACTTCACCGGTGACCAGGTCACGGGTAACGATTCCCTTCGCGTGGCCATCGATCTTCACGATGTCCAGCAGCTCAGAGCGGTTGTGCATCTTCACTTTGCCGCTGTTGATTTCCTTCGACAACGCCGAGTAGGCGCCGAGCAGCAGCTGCTGTCCGGTCTGGCCAGCGGCGTAGAAGGTCCGCGACACCAGCGCACCACCAAAGGAGCGGTTTGCGAGGAGGCCGCCGTATTCGCGAGCGAACGGAACGCCCTGCGCAACACAATGGTCGATGATGTCGACCGACACTTGTGCGAGCCGGTACACATTCTGCTCACGGGAGCGAAAGTCGCCTCCCTTCACAGTGTCGTAGAACAGCCGGTAGACGCTGTCGCCGTCATTCTGGTAGTTCTTCGCCGCGTTGATACCGCCCTGGGCGGCAATCGAGTGCGCGCGACGCGGGCTGTCGTGAAAGGTGAACGCTTTGACGTTGTAGCCGAGCTCAGCAAGTGTGGCAGATGCCGACGCGCCTGCGAGGCCGGTGCCCACTACAATGACGGTGTACTTGCGCTTATTGGCCGGATTGACAAGCTTGATGGACTGGCGATGCCGGTCCCATGCCGTTTCGATAGGGCCGTCTGGGCAGCGGGAGTTTAGGTCGAGCATGGCTCACTCTCCTCCGATGAGTTTGAACATGGTAGCGGCGACAATCGCAATGTTGCCGACTGCGATGAGCGTGCCGAGGCCCCAAGAAGTCATCTTGCGAATCCCGTTCCACTTGGGATGGTTCAGACCGAGGGTCTGGAATCCCGACTGGATGCCGTGCGAGAAGTGCAGGCCAACGAAAATCACAGACACCATGTAGAAAATGGCGACTGGAATCTGGCGGAGCGACACAGTGAGGTTGTGGTACGCAGCCGCACCGCCCTCTTCCTGCATCTTGAAGTCCGGATGGACCCAGCCCAAGGTCAGGTCCGCCAAGTGCCAGAAGATGAACAGAACGATGATGATGCCGCCGATGCGCATCAGACGGGCACTCCAGGTGGACACGTTCGTCTTGCGACCGCCCTTGTAGGAGTGCTCACGAGCCGCCCAAGAGATCCGTGTGACGGCAATCGCGGACCAGATGTGGGCAACAATGACGCCCAGCATTCCCAGACGCATGACCCAAAGCAAGGGCCCTAGGTTGTGGATTTTGTGGGCGTAAGCGTCCATCCATTCCTGGCCTAGGAACATCAGGGTGTTGCCGCCAAGGTGCGAAAGCAGCCAAAAGACCATGATTAGGCCAGTGACGGCCATGATGACCTTCTTGCCGATGGTCGACTTGTACAGCCTAGCAATCGGATTCATGGAGAGTCTCCAAAAACAGAGGACAGGTGCATCTGTCCAGGGATGAGTGTCGCGTAACCGTTGATACCATTTTCGGGAGCACCAAACCGTGGCGGGTAGAGGCTTGTGACGCACCCTTGTCACCTCGCTCCCCCAGCGAACATCGCTGTGGTTTAGATGTCAGACATCACAGGTCAGAGGTCAGAGCAACCGACTTGCGTCGGGTGCGAAGCTCTGGCCATACAGCGGCGCCAAAAAAAAACGCAGGAGCCGCTTGCGGCTTCTGCTCTGATATCTGACTTCTGACCACTGATTTCTCGCCCCGCCTAAATACTACACAGAGCGAGATACCAGTATGCCAAACCCTAGTTCGACAAGTACGCCTTGACCTTGTCTGCCATGTCCGTCTGTTCCCATGGGAACATGTCGCGGCCAAAGTGACCGTGCGCGGCAGTCGCGCGGTAGATCGGACGCAACAGGTCCAAGTGTGCGGTCAGGCCAGCAGGACGCAGCGGGAACAGCTCACGAACACAAGCGGTGAGCTTGTCGTCCGAGACTTCTCCGGTGCCGTAGGAGTCGACCATGACGCTGACGGGGTCAGCAACGCCAATTGCGTAGGCCAGCTGAACCAGGGCACGCTTGCAAGCACCCGAAGCGACCAGGTTCTTAGCAACGTAGCGAGCCATGTAGGCAGCCGAGCGGTCGACCTTTGTTGGGTCCTTACCGCTGAAAGCGCCGCCACCGTGCGAGCCGTGGCCGCCGTAGGTGTCCACGATGATCTTGCGGCCGGTCAGGCCGGCGTCACCCATGGGTCCGCCAATCACGAAACGACCGGTTGGGTTGACGAAGTACTTGGTGTCAGCATCGATGAGGTTGCCCGGGATGACAGGTGCAATGACCTGCTCCTTGATGGCCGCAACCAAGTCGCCGTGGCTGATGGACTCAGCGTGCTGGGTCGACACGACAACTGCGTCAACGCGTGCCGGCTTGCCGTCTTTGTACTCGATGGTGACTTGAGTCTTGCCATCTGGACGGAGCCAGTCCTGACCCGCATTGCGGACGGCCGACAACTTCTCGGACAGGCGATGCGCAAAGAAGATGCTCATGGGCATGAGTGCATCGGTCTCGTCACAGGCGTAGCCAAACATCATGCCTTGGTCGCCGGCACCTTGTTCTTCGTGCAGGCCTTCACCAGCGGTGACACCCTGGCTGATGTCCGGGCTCTGCTGCTCAACAGCAACCATGACCGCACATGTGTTGGCGTCGAAGCCCATGTCGGAGTGCGTGTAGCCAATGTCCCGCACCGTCTCGCGGACGATGGTTGGGTAATCGACGGTTGCGGTGGAGGTGATCTCACCCGCTAGCAGAACAAAACCTGTCTTCACCGCGGTCTCACAAGCCACGCGGGCCAGTGGGTCCTGGGCCAAGTAGGCATCCAAGATAGCGTCTGAGACGTTGTCGCAGATCTTGTCCGGATGGCCTTCGGTGACGGACTCAGAAGTGAACAAGTAGTTCTTTAGGGCCATGGGCTGGCTCTCCACACGTAAAAGGGGCCGCCCGACTATCCGGCGGCCCCCTACTGTGTCAAAGCGCTGGCGTAGCCATCACGCGATTTGGACAGTTTGGCTGTCTGACCTAGTCGTCCAACTCTTCGTCACCGTCGTCTTGCTCGTCGACCGGAAGTTCGCTCAACGATTGACCGCGACGCCGCTTGCTGACGTTCTTGTCCTTGGCACGACGCAGCTGGTCTTCGACGCGGTGGAACGCGCGGTCCATCGCGGTACGCAGGTCGTCATCTTCTTCGACTGCTTTTGCGACTTGGCCGCGGGTTGTGATGACGAGCTCCACGGCTGTGGCGCCGTGCTCGTTACCGACAATGAGCTGACCATCGGCAGCAGGGTCCAAGAAGTGTTCGAGCTTCGAGTACAATGCGTCGGCCCGTTTTTTAATCTCGGGGCGAGCGCTCATCTGTCGGAATGTGACCTCTAGGTGCATGGGGCCTCCTTGTTGGAATTAAAACAACTGCTTGCGTTGCGACGATGGGAGAATGCCCAGCGCCTCGCGATACTTGGCCACTGTCCGTCTGGCGACCTTCACTCCCGCTTGCTCTAGGAGCAGGTTGGCGAGCTTTTGGTCGGACAGTGGTTTCTTGCCGTTTTCGACGGCAATGAGTGCCTTGATTTGAGTCTTGATGGCTTCGGCGGCAACATCGGCTCCTCCCCCATCTTGCTTGACCGAAGAGCTGAAGAAGAACTTCAACTCCAAGATGCCGTGGGGCGTGTGAACATACTTGTTCGTGGTGACCCGGGAGACGGTGCTCATATGCACACCAACGTCGTCTGCGACGTCTTGCAGGACCAACGGCTTGAGTGCTTGCGGGCCCCGCTCGAAGAAGCCGTGCTGAAAGCGAACGATGCTCTCCATCACACGCCGAATCGTTCGGCGGCGTTTGTGGATGGACTTGATGAGGAACTCGGCACCGCGCAACTTATCGAGCAAGTAGTCTTTGTCTGCCTTGGACGCCTTCTTCATGACCTTCTTGTAGAAGTTGCCCACGCGGAGTTCTGGCAATCCCTCGTCGTTCACCAAGACGTGCCACTCTCCGTCATGCTTGATGACGGTGACATCCGGCGTGATGTACCGAGGCTCATCCGACGAAAACCCACGACCGGGGTACGGCTCTAGGTCCTGAATCATGCGGTGGTACTCGTGCACGTCTTCTAGATCGATCTCAAGGGCCCGACCAATCGCTTGGTAGTTCCTTCTCTCTAGGTCATGCAGGTGCTCGGTACAGATGACCTCAAAGTTGGGGTCTTCAGGATGGTGGTGCCGTGCTTGCAAGACCAAGCACTCGGAGAGCGAGCGAGCGCCGCACCCTACCGGATCGAGGCCCTGAACGATCTCTAGGGCATCTTCCGCTGCTTGGAGGTCGACGTCGGCCTCCTCGACCACTTCGTCGAGGCCTACCGTCAGCCAGCCGCGGTGGTCCAAGTTGTGTACGATCACGCGTGCAGCCCGTTCTTCCTCTGCCGACATCTTCAGCATCTGCACTTGCCACATCATGTGCTCAGCAAGCGAGTCTCCGTAGGTGAGATTGGTCTCAATCGGAGGCAGGTCGTCGTAAATCGTACCGCCGGCCATAGAAGCGCCGCGCGGTGAATCAGCCATCTCACGAACAAACTTGTCCCAGTCGAGGTTGTCCGACGACTCGCCATTGTTCTGGTCGTGCTGATCTTGCGCCTCGGTCGCCTGGTCCTTTTGACGCCGGTTCTCAAGCTCCAAACCATCAGCGCCAGACGAATCCGGAACGACTTCAAGCGTTGGGTTCTCCAGCAGCGCCTCTTCGACGTGCGCGACCATCTCAAAGTGATTGAGCTGCAACAGCTTGATCGCCTGCTGAAGCCTGGGGGTCATCACCAGGCTCTGGCTCATCTTCTGATTGAGTTGGAGATTTAAGGCCATTGAGGCGGGTTCACCTTGCTCCGAGGCATGGGTCGACTCTCCAACCCCAGACCGGGCAAAAGAGTCCCGAATCAAGCCAAAAGCAGCGAGATTCGCGCACTATCGTCACCATGTTCAGCGACACCCACATCTTATGATCGGAGAGCGTGGAAGTAAACGCCCCAGTGCAAGACGCGAGCCAAACTTACTGGCTCAGCCCCCCATTGCGGGCGGTACCCCTTGCGATGTGCAGTTGCACATCCGTGTCACTGTTCATCGCGCGTTGGAGACATCCTGCGGCGCCACGTCCACTTGGGCCCGTTTGTTCTCAACGACGGCCTTGATGTACGAAGCGAACAACGGGTGCGGCTCGAGGGGACGACTCTTGAATTCCGGATGGAACTGGCAACCGACGAACCACGGGTGGTCCGCGATTTCCACCATCTCGGTGAGAATGCGGTCCGGGCTTCGCCCACTAATCACAAGGCCATTCTCTTCGAGCTTTGCCAGGTAGCTAGGGTTCACCTCGTAGCGGTGGCGATGGCGCTCGCTGATGGTCGCTGATCCGTAGATCCGGCGAGCCAGTGTGCCCTCCGAGAGGTCACACGGGTACGCGCCCAGACGCATTGTTCCGCCTTTGTCGGTCACAGTACGCTGCTCATCCATCAACTCAATGACAGCATGGCTTGGGTCGGGATCGAACTCACGGCTCATGGCGCCAGTGAGGCCCAGTACATCCCGGCAGTAGTCGACAACAGCCAGCTGCATGCCCAGACAGATGCCAAAGAACGGCACCTTGTGGGTGCGGGCGTAGCGGATCGCAGAGATCTTGCCTTCGGTTCCGCGCTCACCAAATCCACCAGGCACCAACACACCATCCACGCCAGCGAGCGCCTCAGACGCGTCCGCTGTGTCGACGCTCTCCGAGTCAATGAACACCAAGTCGACAGCAGCTGCGTTCGCAATTCCGCCGTGTGCAAGCGCTTCGTTGAGGCTCTTGTAGGTGTCCGATAGGTGGACATACTTGCCCACAATACCGATCTTCACGCGAACAGCAGGCTTCTTTAGGCCTTCGACCAGCTCGGTCCAGCGGTCCAAGTTTGCACTCGACGCCCAGATACCCAGCTTCTCAAGAACCCGGTCATCGACGTGCTCAGCATGAAGCTTCTGGGGCAGCTCGTAGATGTGGCTGACGTCCTCCACGCTGATGACGTCCGCTTCAGCCACGTTGCAGAACAGCGAAATCTTCCGCTTGATCTCGGTCGGCACCGGCTGCTCACACCGCACAAACAACAAATCTGGGCGAATACCCACGTTCTGAAGTTCCTTGACGGAGTGCTGGGTAGGCTTGGTCTTCAGCTCACCCGCCGTCTTGATGTACGGGACGAGCGTGAGGTGGATGTACAGAACGTTTTCAGGGCCAGCATCCAAGCGGAACTGACGAATCGCTTCTAGATACGGCAGGCCTTCGATGTCGCCTACGGTTCCACCAACCTCAACGATCACGATGTCAGCGTCTTCCGAGGCGACATGGATACGGCGCTTGATCTCGTCCGTGATGTGCGGAATCACCTGAACTGTCCGGCCCAAGTACTCACCCTTACGCTCGCGCTCGATGACCGTCTGGTACACGCGCCCGGTGGTGAAGTTGTTCCGCTGAGCCATGCGTGTGCTGGTGAAGCGCTCGTAATGACCCAGGTCAAGGTCCGACTCAGTGCCGTCATCCGTGACGAAGACCTCACCATGCTGGTACGGGGACATGGTGCCCGGGTCAACGTTGATGTACGGGTCCATCTTTACGTTCGTGATTTTCAAGCCACGAGCTTCGAGCACTGCGCCAAGCGCTGCCGCTGAAAGGCCCTTACCAAGGGCGGAAAGCACACCACCCGTAATGAAGATGTACTTCTTCCGCATGCCCAACTCCCGGTGACGCAGACCCACTAACGGGGGGCCTGCAACAACGCGGCGCAACGATCCGCTCTCTCGTTCCACTCGCAGAATGCCGGCCGCACGACCGTCCGCCAGTCGCCTTGCTCCAAAGCGTCCCACCGTGGAGCTTCTGGGTCCCCGCACAGTGGCTCCGCTCGCGAGCAGACAGGCAAGCCATCCGCTCCATGCAAAGTCCTACAGGCGGCGTCGACCGCACGAGGTGGCCGGTCCTATCTGTACAGCCGCAGGCCTAGAGCGCCTTCACAGCACACATTTCATGGCGGCCACAAGATTGCCTCACCTACACTGTTCCCATACGGCGGTGGCCGTTCTGCCCTTCCCGTTGAGGCTCCATGCGCTGGCTTCCCCTGCTCGTCTTGCTCTCCGCCTGCTCCGACCGCACCATTGGTGTGCGAAACACGGCTCCGGATGCCGAGATCACCAGTCACTCTGACGGTGAAGAGATCTACCAAGACGTCCCCACGTTGTTCCGCGGCCTTGTAGGAGACGCAGACCAAGATCCCGAAGGACTCGAGGTTCGCTGGTTCCTTGGAGATGTACCCGTCGTCGAGTGTATCGACGTCGATACCCAGGGCGTCACCGAGTGCATCATGACCCTTAGCCCCACAGACGACCGCGTCACCCTAGAGTTCTCGGACGGCGTAGCGAACGGCAGCGACACCATCACCGTCATTCCCATCCCGGAACCCGTCCCGAACACGCCCCCATTCTGCAGCTTCACCAGCCCAGAAGCCGGGACATTGTACGGTCCGAACCAGTCGGTGGCCTTGGTCGGTGCCGTCAGCGACGACCAGTCCCTGCCGGAACAACTCGACGCCACCTTCACAAGTGACCTCGACGGCGACCTTGGAGACGTCACACCAAGCCCGAGCGGACGTGTCGCCTACTCTGCCAGCGGCCTAAGTTCCGGTGAGCACGAGATCACCCTTGTTGTGTTCGATCCCGAGGGCGAACGGTGCATTGCTAGCGTGATCATCGAGATCGAATCTGGCTGTGGAGACGGTCGTGTTGTAGCCCCCGAGCTGTGCGACGACGGCGTCAACGACGGCTCGTACGACGGGTGTCTCTCTGACTGCAGTGACTTCGCCCCAACCTGCGGCGACGGAACCCGCCAGGCGGCGTTTGAAGACTGCGACGATGGCGTCAATGCCGGCTTGTATGGCGGGTGTACATCGAGCTGTACCCTGGCCGCACGGTGCGGCGATGGCGTGACCTAGTCCGCACAGGAAGAGTGCGACGACGGCGCCAATGACGGCACCTACGATGGCTGCAATGCTGACTGTTCCCTGGCCCCAACCTGCGGAGACGGCATCCGTCAGGCAGCATTTGAAGACTGCGACGATGGCATCAATGCAGGCAGCTACGGCGGTTGTGCGTCCGACTGCACGCCAGGGCCGAGCTGCGGAGACGGCCAAGTCCAAGCCCCACAAGAGCTCTGCGACGACGGTACCAACGATGGCTCCTATGATGGCTGCACATCTACCTGTTCGCCAGGCCCCTACTGTGGGGATGGCGTGCAACAGCCCGGCGAAGAAGAGTGCGACGACGGCACCAACGACGGGTCCTACAACAGCTGCACCGCATCCTGTGGCGAGCCGGTTGTGGGCTGCGGTGACGGCATTGTTCAGGCGGCCTTTGAGGCCTGCGATGACGGAGTCAACAACGGCGTCATTGGCAACTGCGCGAGCGACTGCCAAGGTCCCGCTGGATTCTGTGGCGACGGCATTGTCGATTCCGGAAGCGAGGTCTGTGACGACGGTACCAACGACAACTCCTACGACGGCTGTGCCTCCGATTGCCAAGCGGACGGCCCCTTCTGCGGTGACGGCGCCACCAACGGCTCCGAGACCTGCGACGATGGTGCAAACAACGGTTCTTACGGCAACTGTGCTGACAACTGTGCCGGTGATGCACCCTTCTGCGGTGACGGCATTGTGCAGTCCGCCGAAGAGCTCTGTGATGATGGCAGCAGCAACGGGTCGTACGACAACTGCACTGCCGACTGCCAAGCGGAAGGCCCCTTCTGTGGAGACGGCGCGGTCAACGGCAACGAGGAGTGCGACGACGGCTTTAATGACGGTGTGAACTGTACTGCTGAGTGTGAGCTTCCGGTCACGTCCATCGGCTGTGGCCCGATCGATGACAGTACAGGTGCTCTCGGCGATATTGCCCTGAACGGAACGATTGTCTTCAACACCGACTCGGGTGCCGTCACGCTTAATGGCATCACCCGGATTTCAGCGGGTGCCAGCGGCTTCGCTCTGCAGTCCCAGTCCAGCATCAATGGCCTGCCTGCCCCACAGATTGCCGTGTGGAACTTTGGCGATGTGTCGCTGTCTGGCTCGGTCAACATCGTTGGCGACCGCGCAGCAGCAATCGTCTCGAACGGTATCGTCACAATGGGAGCTGACCTCGACATCTCGGGCTCCAGCGGTGGATACGGTAGCGGCCAGTCCTCCGCCGGCACACGGGGAGTGTCAGGTTCAGGTGGATTTGATGGTGGCGAGTTCCGCTCTGGCGTGGGCTGTGGCAACAACGGAAGGGCCGACGGCCCCGGCGCAGGTCAGACCTCAGGCTGCGGCGGCCAAGGTGGACGAGGCGGCAACGCTTCCGGAACCGGCGGCGGCGGCGGCGGCGGCGGTGGCTGCGGCGCCAGTGGTGGTTCAGGTGGCGGATATGCACTGCTAGGCGGCAACAGCGAGCCGGGCGGTGCAGGCACAGCCGGAACATCTGGTTCTGGGTCTTCTGGCGGAAGCTCTGGCTCGGCCTGCTCGAGCGGGCCTCCATCTTCGTTCGGCGGAAGTTCCTACGGTAATGGCGAGGCCACCTTCCTTGTAGGCGGAAGCGGCGGCGCAGGTGGCGCCTATGGCGGCTACCACGGAACAGGCGGTTGGGGAGATGGCGCATGCACCAACTACGGCGGCATCCTCGGCAACTCAGGCGCAGGTGGCGGTGGTGGCGGCGGCGGCGGTGCTGTTTTGTTGTGTGCCGCGAGCACCATGACCATCACGGGGTCTATCGACGCTGCGGGTGGCTATGGCGGAGGCGGAGCCTTCTCTGGATTCCCAGAAAACGGACAGTCCAACTACTGCTCTCGGAACACCGGTAGCGGAGGCGGTGGCGGCGCAGGCCGTAGCGGTCACGGCTCGGGTGGCGGCGGCGGTGCAGGTGGACACATCGTCTTGATTGCCCCTGCCCTGACCATGACCAACAGCGCAGACCTCGATGCCGGCGGCGGCGCTGGCGGAAGCGGTGTGTCGGGCTCATCCGGCGCGATTGGCGGCCCTGGTCGCGATGGTGGCGGCTCAGGTGGCGCCGGTGGACGAACAGGAGCGAGTGGCGATGGTGGCGACGGCAGCGATGGCTACATCACGCTGATCAGCGACACCCTAAACAACCGCGGAACCAACGACGGTGTGGTGACGACCCCCGACCCCTAGCCGGCTGGGTATTTGGGCTCGGTGGTTGCACTCCGGGTCCAGCCCAGGCGGAGGTACTGGCGGCGACGGTTACGTCACACTCATCAACGAGACATCGGTCAACCGTGGCACGACAATCTTCTTGGTGACGACACCGGCCCCGTAGCGGCTCCACTACGAGTTCATAGCGCTGACGGCGAGTTCGTTCGTCCGGGCTCTACTCCATGCCGGCAGTAGAAGCACCAGCGTCGACCGACCGACCGATGTAAACCATGACGGCACGTCCGGTGTCTTTGTTGCGAACCGAGCGCTACACAGCTCGTTTGGAGACAACCATGCTGTTCCTACTACTCGTTGCTTGTGGAGGTCCGTCGCCGGCTGTCGTGTCGGACAACGTCTCTTCGACCCAACAATACCGGGCCGACGCGTGGGCGGACAACTGGTTCGCCATGTACATCGGCGACCAGCTCGTCATCGAAGACTCGGTCTCCATCACTACCGAGCGCAGCTTCAATGCAGAGAGCTTCAGCTTTGATGCTGAGCCAGGGGCCACGCTGAGCTTCATCCTCAAAGACTTCAAAGAAACCGACTCTGGGCTCGAGTACATCGGACAGAGCAATCAACAGATGGGTGATGGCGGGTTCATCGCGCAGATCATTGACCAGTCGAGCAATGAGACCGTCTTGGTCACGAACAGCGACTGGAAGTGCCTGACTATCCATGAGGCCCCCCTCAACAAGGACTGTGCGTCCTCTAGCAATCCGGACGCAGACTGCCGGTTCATGGCCATCCCTGAGCCGGATGGCTGGAAGAACCCCGAGTTCGATGACAGCAGTTGGGATTTCGGCACCCAACACAGCGCTGAAGCGGTACGTCCAAAAGACGGCTACGACGACATCCAATGGGACAGCCAGGCTGCCTTCATCTGGGGCGACGACCTTGAGTCGGACAATACGTTGCTGTGCCGCGTCACCATGCCGTGACACCGCTCAGCTTCGCATTGTTGGACTGTGTTGACCTGTGAGTACTGTGCGAGCTCAAGACCCATCTGAGCGGTTCAGAGCTTTCGTACACGCGCATCATGAACAAGCAGTTCGCATGGCGTGGCGGCTCACCGGAGCAGACAGAGCCACCGCTGAAGAGGTAGCGCAGGAGGCGTTCCTCGTAGCGTACAAGAAGCTTGAGACACTGGACAATCCCGAAGCCCTTCGCGCATGGTTCTTCCGAATCCTCACGCGCCGGGCCGCGAACTACCGACGATGGCGAGGCGTACGCGACCGGTTCGCACGCCTCTTTGTCCAAGAGGTCTCGTCGCCGCCGACACCCGGAGAACCCGCGGTCCGTGAACGCATAGAGCAGGCAATGTCCGGTCTGTCACAAGGTCAGCGTGAGGTGTTCGTCCTTGTGTACTTGGAAGGCTTCACCCTTGACCAGAGTGCGGAACTGTTGGGCAAAGCCCCAGGTACCGTTCGCACCCACCTCCACCGAGCCCTCAAAGCGCTTCGTCGAGACCTTGAGGAGCTGATGCTGGAGCTACGCTAGTGGCCCATGTAGGCACGTTTAGGCGGACTGCGCTCCCCGCCGGAGCAAGCTGGCCGACGGGCCGCACGAAGCTCACCAGTACCGGGCCAACGCTTCGCGGCAATGCCAGAGTGACCGTATCTGGCTGCTCTTCCAGACGGACTTCAAAGGAGACCGGGGCCAACGTCGCGTGGATGGGGTCGTTGACCGCCTGGGCCAACCATGCGTGCTGTGCGTCCGCTTGCAGTTGTACCGGGTCTGGAAGGTGCCAGCCGACTGGAATAACCTGCACGCCATCGATCAAGAGTACCGTGCCTTGTTGTAGGGCTTGGGTTGAGCGGGTGGCTAGCGCGACGAAGGCGTCCGGGTCAACGACCGCCAACAGCCCCAAAGGAACGTCGCTCGGACCGCGAACCTTCTCCATGTGGAGCAGGACATCTACATGGGCAACCACCGCGACATGGCCGTCCCGCAGGGTGACCTGAGCACTTGCGACATCGAGTTCATGCGCCCCAGCAGTTGCTCCCAGTACGGCGGCACCGAGCACAGCGAGCAACCAAGACCTCATCTGCAGTACTCCCCGGTCACAACACCCATCGATACGGTGTCCATGTCGAAGACATAGCAACCGGGCGTTGCCGCTGGAATGTACGACATTCGGTAGTCACGCCCCTGGTACTCATAGAGCATAGTTCTGCGACCGTCCGCGTCGTGAGTGTGCGTCAGGTTCTGCACACCCCCAGCTGGCGGCGTACCTGATGGCTTGGACCCGGAGTCTCCCGAGAGCGGCGGAACCCGAGGGATGTCCCCCAGGTCTACCTCTCCCACAAGGCACTGGATGATGTACGGCGGCCCCGTGCTGGTGTGGTACCGGTAGCCGAAGGTGTCGTCGGGCTTTCCGTTACACACGTCCAGCGTGCCCTCGGAAACGGGGGTGCCGTCCGGGTTGTTGTGGCCATAGAGCGGGTAGCCATCGAGCCCCCAGCCAAGGATGGCATCGTCACCAGCATTCGGCATCACCGCGACCATGCAGTCCGGCGACGCATGATAGTGGTAGTCGTCGCCGCGTCCGGCATGACCATTGCAAACATCAAGTTCGCCCTGAACAACGGTGTCATCCGCGGGGTTGTAGCTCCCGACATCTAGGTCGCCCTGCTTTGTGTAGTCGTAGATCGGAACCCCGTTCACAGCGATACCTACGGCAGCGTCGTTCGTCGACCGACCACTCGTCCCCCGCGGCTGAAGGGGGAACGACGGCGACCAAATGCCAGGTACCGGAATCTGCTCGTTGGTCGCTCGGATACCCGTCATCAGAGCGTGGTCTGGGTAGGTGTCCGAGGAAAGAGTGACCTCGTCTTCGGTGCAGGTAACGGTGACCCGACTAGCGAAACCCGCCTCTGCCACGGACGCCTGCACAACAGCACACCTATCGACAGGGGCCACTTCTACGGTGATTGGCTCGCGAACAGAGCAGCCCGCGAATGGGACGGCGCAAGTCAGCAGGAACAACAACGTGGGATGCAGGTACATGGGGAAACTCATTGCGGTCTAGGGGGTGATGTTGGGGGTGGACCGGCACGCAGGCCTCGAAGCGCGTCCACTTGGTCGGAAGTCAGAAGCGCCCGAATCAGCAGCATGGTGTCGAGCTCTCGGGTGCGAAGCTGGGTCTCCAGCCTCCCGATTTGAGCCACATGTGCGGACATCTCGGCGGGGTCCACGGACGTCTGGTCCAGCAGCGCTTCTAGCCGGCCCCGTTCCTCGCGAATCTGCTGGTGGAAGCCATCGAGATCTGCCTTCGCGTCATCCGCAATGGCCCACGCTTGCTCAAGGGTCTGGGCATCCAGTCCGAGCTCGTCGCGGTTGTACTGGAGAAGGTCTTGGATGGGGGCTGCCCTCTGACCAGGGGGTCTCGGCCCTGCAAGATTCCATGCTGTCGCAACAAGAAGGCCTAATGCCACCCCGACAATGAGTGTTCCAAAGCGGCTCATGGCACCTGCTCGCCAAGCAAGAACAAGCGCCGAATCTCGATGAGATCAGCAGAGAGCACCGGCTTGGAGACCTCTGCAAACGAAGTCGAGTCCAGCCAGGGACTCGTTGTGTTTGATGCCGCCGTACTGCTGACAAACACCAACATCGCCGCCGCAACTGCCAAGACCCCAAGCAGGTCATTGCGTCGCATCCGACGACGACGCACCGAGGCGAGCCTACCCACAAAAACATCAGGGTCGCTCGTCGTCGGCGTCCAATTCTGGGCAACCCAGTCGATGAGCACCTGGTCAGCAAGTGGCGTGTCGCGCTTCATGGTCCCCCTTGTGCAAGTAGGACACCCATCCGCCTCAAGCAGTTGACACCACTCATCAAAACGACTCCACCCCCAACGCAAAAAAACCACTCTTCCCCAAAGAAAGGGAGAGCGGGTCACCAACACCGTTCAACGTCCCAAAACAGAAAACCCACGCGCCCTAGCGATAGGGAGAGTGGGTCTCGATTCAGAAACAGCAGCCCAAAACAGAAGAACCACCCTGCCCAAAGCCGTAGCGATAGGGAGAGTGGTACAGGAGCGAGGAGCTAGGAGGGAGCAGGCTCTGCCGGCCGCGACTGACGAAGCGACGAAGAGCCTGTGCCGCTATCCCTATCGCTTACTGAACTGGAACTTGCGGCGAGCGCCTGGCTGACCTGGCTTCTTCCGCTCGACCTTACGGGCGTCACGGGTCATGAAGCCACGAGCCTTGAGGGCACCGCGGAACTCGGGATTGAACAACACGAGTGCACGTGAGATTCCGAGGCGGATGGCACCGGCTTGGCCAGTGTGTCCACCACCAGCAACATTGACGTGAACGTCAAAGTCGCCGCGGGTCTCAGTGATGTCGAGCGGCTGACCGAGGTCCATGCGCAAAGACTCACGCATGAAGTACTCTTCAACAGCGCGCTTGTTCACGATGATACGGCCGGTTCCCGGACGAAGGTAGACACGAGCGGTGGAAGTCTTGCGACGACCGGTGCCGTAGTATTGAGTGGTCTCTTGAGCCATTTGGACCTCAGAAAGTCAGGGTGTTCGGCGCCTGGGCCTTGTGGGGATGCTCAGCGCCGCCATAGACCTTGAGCTTCTTAATGAGCTGGCGTGACAGCTTGTTCTTCGGGAGCATGCCCTTGACCGCTTGACGAATCACGCGCTCTGGGTCGTTCTCGAGGACTTCGCGAGCCGGAATGGACTTGAGTCCGCCCGGGTACTGCGAATGACGCCGGTACATTTTGTTGTCGAGCTTAGCGCCCGTCAAAGTCACCTGCTTAGCGTTGACCACGACGACGAAATCGCCGGTGTCCACGTGAGCTGTGAATTCGGGCTTGTGCTTGCCGCGTAGGACGTTCGCAATCCGGGTAGCCATGCGACCGAGCGTGTGCTCAGAAGCGTCGACTACGTACCAGTCGCGAGAGACCTCGCCCGGCTTTGCCGAGTAAGTGCGCATCGTTTCACCAAAGGAAAAAAGTAGACGAGTCCCATGCGGTTCACGGGACCCGAAGCCCGCGCGACGTATCGGTTGCTACCCACCGTGTCAACAAGGACGAGTCCAGCAGACATCATGGAGCCGGCACTCTCTCGAACTCGGCGGCCTCACCAACGGGCAAACGCTGAAAGTAGACGTCCGCTGACCCGTTGCGTCCGTCAACCCACAAGGCATAGATCTCTCCGTCCAACAGATCAACCGTCAGATCCGTCGCGAAGCTCGTCCCAGGCGCAATGCTGTCTAGGCGCAGGTCTGTAGCCAACCAGGTCTCACCAGCATCTGTGGAAACGTTGTAGTAAAGGTCATTATACCCCTCACCTGAATCATCTCGGCGGTCTTCCCACGCAACGACCACCGTGCTTCCTTCAGTAGCGACCTCGACGTTGAGCGACTGGCCTCCACCCGCGGAGCCCGTATCCAACCGAGTTTCCTCAACACTGTCGATCTCAGGCACCCGACGGTGGAACACGTCGTACGCATCCGCCCGAGCGTCCTGCCAGGCGACCTGAACCACGGTCTGTGGCCCAGACGATGCGGGATTGTCCACAAGACCGACCGCAGGATTGATGCTGTCGTAGAAGCCGGGCTGGTTGCTCTCGACACGTACAGCCTCGTCGTACCAGGCCACACCGTGGTCAGTGGAGACGCTCATTAGGATGTCGCGAGCCGGTCCAAATCGCTCGTCATGCCACGCCACGGCAACAGAGCTGCCCAGTGTGGCAATGCGTGGCCGGAAGCTGTCATGGCTGCCAGGAGCATCTGCCGTTCCATTGACGTCTGGGCCCAAGTCCAAGCGCTGGCCTTCGGAGAAGCTAAACCCGCCGTTTCCTGTCGCCGCTACATAGATGTCGGACGCACCATCACGACTGTCCTCCCAAGCGACGTAGCAGTGCCCTTCTCCATCTGATGCGATGTCCGGCCACGCGCTGTACCCAGCGCCCGTCGCATCGCCATCCAGACGTACCGGATCATTCCAGGTCTCCGCACGCGTTGTGGATCCCTGAACGTACACGTCGAAGGCACCGGCCCGGCCATCGAACCAAGTGACGTACACCTCGTTGTTTCCCGCAACGACCCGGGGCCCCAGATGCATGTTGCGTCCTTCGGGGTCCGGCGAGACGGCCAAGTCCATGTCCAGCCAGGTGGCGCCGGCGTCGACCGACCGCTGAAAGTAGATGTTTCGGTTCTCAAGCTCACTGTCGCGAGTGTCTTCCCACACCACATAGACGGCATCTTCCGCGATTCCGGTTGCGTCTCGGGGAGAGGCACACGCAAGCTCAGGGGACAAACTACGCGCTTGGCCGTGACTGACACGGATGGGCGCTTCAAAGGTTTCCCCCCGATCTAGCGATCGGGTCAGCCAAATCGCATCCGTTCCGTCGCGAGCGTCAGCCCACACGGCGTACACGCCTCCCTGGTCCGTCACACACAAACGCGCATGGGTACTGTCTGCATCTGACGCGTTGATCTGCAGGTCAGACGACTCAAACACGACGTTGGGCGTACATGCTACGAACAGAACAAGACAGGTCAGGTAGTGCCGCACACAGCCTCCAGAGGTGCCGACCACCATAGCTGGGTTGACGGGCGGTAGCTGCGGGGTATCTAGCCCGGCCCCTATTCCGAGAGAGATGGACATGTTCACGACCCCCGACAAGGAAAAGCTCGGCAACCGCTACGTCTGCTACGAATGCGGAACTCGGTTTTACGACCTGAAGAAGCCAGAGCCGATGTGCCCCGAGTGTGATGCTGACCAGCGTAATGCGCCTGTCCGCGACCTCAAGGCCCTGCTCGGCGGCAACAAGACCCGCAAGCCGGCGACTGACCAGCCAGAAGAAGCAGCGCCGAAGGTAGAAGACGACAGCGACAGCGACGACGATTCGGACGAAGATGACGACCTCGCCGACGACTTCGACGACAACGATGATGACGACGAAGAAGAAGAGTAGCCAGGCCAGGCCCACCGTCTTCGGTGGGCCCCCGACCTACTTGTCTTGCGCAACCAGCGTAGGATTTGGCTCGCCCGGGCGAGCCGGAAATTGATGCCAATGTGGACGCTCGTCACTGTAATCGGTGCGCTGGAGCGACAGCGCTTTGGCGGGTAGGGTCAAGGCCGCCGCACTGCGGTCCCGTGCATCACGAACCTGCTCGACCCACTGGACTGGCCGATGCCCACGGGCGACGGCTTCTGCGCATCCGGCGACAATGCGCACCATGTGACGCAAAAACCCGTTGCCCTGGATTTCTAGCCACACCTCGTCATCGTACTGAGTGACGGCGAGTTCGTTGATGCATCGAACGGAATGGGTGGACGCGCAGCCTACGGCTCGAAACGACGCAAAGTCGTGGGTGCCGACCAGGCATTGCAGAGCCTGATGAGCCGCTTGCACGTCAAAAGCATGCGAGAGCCATCGCACCTGCCGTCTACGCAGCGGGCACAGAACCGGGCCGATCTGCCAGCGATAGCGGTAGTGCTTGGCCCTGGCCCAGAGCCTCGGGTCAAAGTCGTCGGAAACGACCGCCAGCTCCATGACGCCAATGTCGTCTTCGGTGAGCCCGTTGAGCGACCGCTGCAGCTTGGCCACCGGTCGTTCAGGCGCGTCAAAGACGGCAATCTGCGCCAACGCATGGACCCCGGCGTCAGTCCGACCGCTCGGGTTCACTCGAATGTGCAGACCAAAGATCCGGTGAAGGGCACTCTCAAGGTCGCCCTGGACAGTCCGGTAGTCAGGCTGCACCTGCCATCCGGCAAAATCAGCCCCATCATAGGCAACGGTCATCTTGTAGCGCATCTGGCGCCTAAAAATCGAGCTTGAGGCCCACAGTCAGCTGCGAACGCGACAGGTCGAGGCCAATGGGGTTTTCGGCCCAGAGAAACTTCTCATCTGGGTCGATAGATACAAACCGCCACTCAACGACTAGCCAGGTGTCATTGATGCCGCTTCCAGCTTCAAGCTTGGAGGCGCGCCCTCTGGCGAAGGTATCGAGCAAGAGTTGGCCACCCACAGCCCAGTGCCATCCTGCCTTGCTTCCACGAGCGCCGTTGGTTGCTACCTCCTCTGCATCCTCTGCATCGTCTGCCGCCTCAGCGACAATGGTCTGCTCGGAGAACAAGGTGTAGTCGAGGCCAGCCCGAATGAACGGCACGAACGGCTGCTCGTCGAGCAGGTGCAGTCGTAGCGTCAGGCCAACGTTCAACGGAATCATGGAGAAGCGCGTCTGCTCAGAGCTCGGCTGACCGTCGTCCGCGATTAAGTTCCCCTTCTCACGGTAGTATCCAACTCCGAAGTCCAGCTCAGCAACTTGGAAGAACTGAGGCCCAAACTCCGCCTGGAAGATGTCTGTGGTGGCGCCGTAGCCCGACACGAGATTGGTATCCTGCATGCTGACGGTGCCGTAGTGGAGCTCAACATTCCAGTGAGCTTCCGTCTCGTCTTCGGGCAAGCCGAGCTTCCACCAGGGCTCTCCCTCCTCTTCTTCTTCGGCGGACGCATCAGAGTTCGAGTCCGTTGTAGTGGCCTCGACCGGGCCGCTTTCCTGCGCCTGAGCAGGCAGAGCGACAATACCGAGCGCTGCGACAGCCGTGAGCGTAGCTGTGCGGCGACGTCGTGTCAGCGCACCAACGAGCAACAACGGAAGCCCAAGGGCACCGAGCGGTACGTGACTACAAGCGTACCCACCTTCTTCTCCGCTGCGCTGCAGAGCGGTTGTAGTTTCGCGTGGCGTGACAGAAACTGCGGCGGACATGGGACTCTCCTGACCGCCAGCGTCGACGGCACGGGCAGCAATGTAGTACGTCACGTCGTTGGTGAGCGGCGATACGCGCAATGTCGTCTCTCCAGTCTGAACAACGTCAACGGAAATGGGGGTTGTCAGCTCATCGGCGCCTGTAAAGGCAGGGCCGCCGGTGGCAAAATCACTAGGTTCGAAAGGCGTTGTCGTGACATACACCGTGTAAGTGGCCAAGTCATCAACAACTGGGTCACCAAACTCCACAATGGCGGCCCCGTTGGCAAATCCGACATTCTCAGTGGTGAGAACCGGTGCAGGAGGCGGGTTGTCCACGGACACTTGGGCGCTGCGAGTACCCTGACGGCTCGATGAATCCGTTGCAACCACGACCAAGTCGTTGACGCCCTCTTCGTAGGTTCCGTCCACTGTCAGCGTCACTGTGGTCTCGTCTCCGCCAACACTCGACCCTTCCGCGAGGACCGTGCCGGTCGCCGAGCCAAGCCGCACGTCGTAGTCGACGTCGGTATCTGTAGTGAACGTAAGCGTGAGCTCATCGCCAGTCTCTGCGTCTGATGGCGACACGGCCACATTGTCGACCCATGGGTTGGCAGTCATCACGACGACATCGCTGCCAGCCACACCAAAGGCGTAGCCAATGCGGCCAATGACCACATCCGACAGGGTGGTTCCGGCATCAAAAGACGTGGTTGGCGCCGATGAGTCTGTCGCAGCCCCGTTGGTCAAGTCGTACACCTCGACGTCTGTGCCGCGGGACACCAACAGCCACTCATCGTCTGCCCAGTCAGAAGCCCCAACTGCGTCCGCGTCGTCGTCTATCGACGGAATCGCAATGGCGAAAATGCCGGTGTACTCAATGATAATACCGCTCGTATCTGTACCGTAGGCAGAATCACGAATCGAAGGAGCCAAGTCCGAGATGCTGTATGGCGAAAACGTCTGATTCGATGTGACGAATGCACTGCCCAACGTGTAGGTCGACAAGTTGTCTCCCCCGTGAGCGATGAACATGGTCGTGCCGGAGATCACAGAATCAACGTACCCATTCAACTGCACGGCAACCGGGAAGCCAGTCGGGTCGACCGCGCCCTCTTCTTCAACAACGTGGAGAGTCGGAGTAAACGCCAGGGACGACTCGCCAAGCACGTACAGGCGCATTGCGTTGACGTCCCAATGCACAGCGTACAACGAGTCAATGGGCACTTCGGCGTCTCGCGACGTGTCCAAAGTCGGGCGCTCACCCGCCACATCCAAAACGCGAACTAAGCCATCATCGCACCCGACATAGGCAACGTGCTGGCTGGTATTGATGCGCTGAAGTGCCACACCCGATGCATCACAACCCGTCCAGGTCGATGTCTGCCAGGTGCTGGTGTCGATGAACGCCACACCACTAGATGTGGCAGCGGCAATCAGAGAGCCATCATCTGAGGTGGCAAGCGCTTGAATGCTCGTCCCCCCAGAATCAAACGTCTCTACGACGCGATTTGGGGCGTCAGCGTAGGCGAACAGAGCAGCGAGAAACAAGACCATGAAGCACTTCCTATCGCGGTCCTAGCAAGGATCGGGCCAACCGGTACCGTGTTTCCACCGTTCACCGCTGCTGTCCGAATAAATCATAGACGTTCCTGCGCTATCGTCTGCTGGACTCGCTCCTCATCGGACGGCCAAGAGCGCAGTGTGGGCTGAGCAATGACAGAGTGTCAATACGAGCTTGCACGGCCGCCGAGCAACGACAATGCGTCATGCGTCGTCGTCAGTCGCGTCTGGAGTGGACCGCTTGAGCTCCAATCCCCGCTGCTGAAGCAAGGCGCCGGCAGCAGCGACTGCAGCTGTTGCTGTTGAGCGCAAGTTGTCGAATCCGGCCATAAACGTGAGGCGGTCTCCGTTAATCCGCAGTCGACCCACATCTGGGAACGGTCGACCTTCAATGCGGCGCGGGCGAGGCAAGGAGCGCACGTCGTCTGTCAACCTGACGCCTCCATCCACCAAGATGCGCGTCACAAGACCCAGGTCTGCCTGCTTGGCGAGGTCCACCCGAACCGAGGCCATTAGACCAGAGAAGACGGGAATGCCAAGCAGGTCAATGCTGGGAGCGACGCGCAGCCCCAATAGCTCAGCAGTCTCCACGACAATGCGGTCTTCGACGGACGTCCGACCGCTCTGCGTCAGTTCACCAACAACGGGCAGCACATCGAAGGCGAGCCCAGACTCAAACACCTTACGAGGCGGCGTGCCGCTGTTGAAGAGTGCCACGACCTGTGCGGACAGCTCATCGACCCCTGCCCGGCCCCAATGCGACGCTGGAACGAGCAATGTGGCATCGAAGGTTCGGACCAAGCCAGCACGAACCAAGGGCCCCATCACCGCACCAAGCAGTGAGGCGCCAGAGGATGGAACGCTGATCACGTCTATGGGGTCTTCACTCTGCAGCGCTTCCGGGTTGACCCAGGGCACCACGAGCGGAGCGCCATCGTCGGACATTGCCCCAGAACAGTCCACGACGGGAACGCCTTCCTCCAGAGCCATCGCCCCGACAGTCCGAGCGACGTCCGCAGGGACCGCCAAGATGACAAGGTCAAGTCCACCAATCGCCCCAGCGCTGACGTCGTCTACAGCGACCGAGTCACTGCCGTACGTCACGTAAGGCGTCTGAGTGCCACGGCTCGCGAATGGGACCACGACTGCTGGACGCCAAGGGGCCCGGTCCAGAACGTGAAGAACCTCTTTGCCAAGGGCACCCGTCGCTCCGACGAGGCCAACGCGCAATGTCGTCATGCGGTCTCCTAAAGGGACCCGCTGCTAACGTGTTGCGGGGGCGACGCCCTGCTTTGCTGCCGCCCGTTCTGCGATGGTTCGAGCATCTGGTCGCCGCAGGTAAACCGGGATGACATCTGTGGGTTGCACGCCCTCACCTCGTTTGAGGCTCTCTGCAGCAAACCGAACCAACGTATCTACAGCAGGGCTGTCTGCGTCGGAGGCGATGGGCACTCCTGCGGCCTCCAGTGCCTCTCGATACGCAAGCGCTCCTTCACCAGTGGCCGTAAACACACCGCTGGTCCAAGACAGCGCTTCTTCGACCGACACATCTGCTGGGCCGGAGGTCACAGAGCGTCCGCCGTCTTCGGTCCACATGGCGTACACACGAGACTTTCGGGCATCAAGCATGCTTAGAACACGGTCTTGTCCGACGCGACGCGCCCTAGAGCGGAGCGACGATTCCGCAATGACCGGGCATCCAACGCCATGTGCGATGCCCAATGCGGTCGACAAGCCCACCCGGAGCCCCGTAAATGCGCCGGGACCGCGAGACACCGCTACACCGTCCAGGTCAGCAACGGCAATACCTGCGGCAATGCACAGCTCCGACGCCCAAGTCGCAATGCGTGTCTCGGAGCCGCGCAGCACTCGCTCGGTTCGCGTAGACAGTGCGTCTCCAACAAGGAGAGCAACACCAACAACCGGGCCCGAAGTATCAATCGCCAAGACGTTCATCAGCCGCCCGTAATGACGCGAGTAATGTCGTTGAAGGTGACGACCAACACAAGAGCGACGAGCATCAGCACGCCAATCATCTGAATTCGCTCACGTAGACGAAGTGACAGTGGGCGACCGCGAATGCCTTCAATCGTGTAAAACAGAATCTGCCCGCCATCTAGAGCTGGCACTGGCAGCAAGTTCACAATGCCAAGAGACAAGCTGATGGCCCCCAACAACTTGGCAAAGGCGGTCCAACCGTACTGGACCGACTCGCCAGCCATTGCAAAGATGGCGACCGGTCCACCAAAGGTCTCGCTCACTCGACGTCCGCCGGTGAGTAGCCCACCAATCGCTGTCAGACTGCCCGTGAAGACCTGCTTGACCTGCGAACCCGACCGCGGCAAAGCCTCGGTGAAGGGGTAGCTCTTAATGACCGAGGAACCAGCGACCATCGTGTTTGGGTCCAGCTGGACTCCGATAAGCGGACGATAGTAGACCTTTGGTCCAAAGGCTTCGCGTCGCATGGCTGGAGTGAAGGTCAAGTCCAGTAGTTCGCCGTCTCGAATCACTGTCAGTGTCAGCGGCCGTTCAGCGTCCACCGGTTCATCTTCACCACATCCGCCAGGCGTGTCATCCGTTGGCTCTGGAGCCGTCGCATTGACCATCTGGGTCAGGTCACCCCACTCTCGGACCCGCTCACCGTCAATGGCGTAGAAGCGGTCACCCAGGACAACACCGGCTTCTTTGGCTCGTGACTCCTTGGTGAATCCGCGGGCGTACAAGCTGATGGGCTCCAGGCCCCAAGACCCCACCCAGTAGTCGTCAAAGTCCGCTGTCCAGCCGCTATCGGCAGGTAGCGTTGCTTCGCCGTCTACAATCTCGACGACCCCATCTTCGGATGTCTCCGCGCGCCGGTACTTGACAGTGTGCGTGACTCCAGGAGTGAGTGCGGTCTGAAGGTCGGACCAGGTCTTGACGGCCAAGCCGTCAACTTCCGTGATGCCGTCACCGGTGAGCAAGCCGGCCAGTCCTGCTGGGGAGTCGGGATCTGCGACACCCACCCTCGAGGACATCGCATTCCAGCCAAGCCCCAACGAGCCCAACGTGGGAGAGCTGTCCGCCCCAACGGGCAACACGACTTGTCGTTGGCCAGAATCGGAGCCAATTGTGAGGGTCACGGATGTCCCCTCTACTAGCGCCATCTGCTCTTGAGCGTCTTGCCAGGTCTCGGCTGGCACGCCATTGACAGCGGCAACCCACTCGCGCTCTTCGATTCCCGCTTCTTCCGCCGCACTTCCGACCTGAACGGCCCCAATGGTGTTGTCCGAGTACGGTTCACCAGCCATCAGGACAGCGGTGAAGACGAAGAACGGCAAGGCGATGTTGAAGCCGGGCCCTGCAAACAAGATGGCCAAGCGTTGCCAGATGGGCTTGAGCATGAAGTTCTTTTCGGGCGGCACATAGCTGTCAGGGTCTTCGGCACCGAACGGGTCGGAACCGGACATCTGAACGTACCCGCCAATCGGAACTGCAGAGACTCGGTAGTCTGTCTCGCCCCAGCGAATGCCGAACAGCCGTGGCCCCATTCCAACGCTGAAGACGGGCACGCCCACGCCGCACCACCGGGCGATGATGAAGTGGCCGAACTCGTGGATGACCACAAGCACGGACAACATGGACAATCCGGCAATGAGTTGGGTCAGCACGCAGTCACCTCGACAAGACCCACAAGGCATAGCCGTAAAGCGGCGGGAGCACGAAGAGTAGTGAATCGATGCGGTCGAGCAATCCGCCGTGGCCTGGCATGATCTTGCCGCTGTCTTTCACGCCGAAAGCACGCTTGAGCAGGCTCTCAGCGAGGTCACCAAGGACTGCCAAAGTACCGATACCAACACCGATCAGTACACAATCCAGCGGCGAGAGAACGGACAGGGAAAGACTGCGAATGACGAAAACACCGATGGTCGCCGTGATGATTCCGCCGACGTACCCTTCGATTGTCTTCTTGGGACTGATGAGCTCGTACAGCTTGTGCTTACCCAAAGCACGCCCAGCAAAATAGGCGCCAGTGTCGCCTAGCCACGGAATGGCCAAGGCCAAGAAAATCCAGGCCACGCCTTGGTCCAACCGACGCAAGAGCGGCAGGAACGCCAGAAAGCCACCGATCCAGACCGTGCCGAGAACCAGCCGCCCAGCAAGGTCAGCCGCTCCCTGGGTGGTTCCACCAGGCCGTGCCAACACGTACAAGAAGGCAAACAGAGTGGCCAAGACGACGGACAGGCCGTGGAACTCTGCGGGTGCGTACAGAAGCGATGCGTACACTGAGCCGGCACCGACCACCAAGCCACGAAGAGCCCACCAACGACGGTCGCCAAAGGCCATGGAGGCGAACTCGTGCAGGGCAATGAGCCCAAACACGGGCACCATCAACTCAACGCCAAGTGAGCCACCGAAGAGGATGACCGGCAAGATGAGTGCCAGCCCCACAACCGCCGCGAGAATGCGTGTCATCATGGGGATTCGGCCATTTGCTCTGCGGTCTTTCCAAACCGCCGCTGCCGACGCCCAAATACGTTGAGGGCGCGGACGAGCTCCGTCTCATCAAAGTCGGGCCACAACACGTCTGTGACGTACATCTCGGCGTAAGCCGCCTGCCACAGAAGGAAGTTGGACAAGCGAAACTCACCACTCGTGCGAATGATGAGGTCGGGGTCGGGGCCAAAGGCCGTGTCGAGGGTCTCACTGACCATGGCCTCATCAATGTCCGATGAGTCTAAGGTGCCGGCAGCGACCCGTTCCGAGAGTGTACGAATCGTCCGGACAATCTCCTGACGCGACCCGTAGGAGAGCGCCAAGACCAAGTCCATTCGGTCCTTGTCCGCCGTGATTTGTCCGACCTGCTCCAGGAGCATGCGCACGCCAGCTGGCAGAGCATCGAGCTCACCAATCGCGCGCAGGCGAATCTGGTTAGCCAACAACTCGTCGGCTTCGGACTCCAAATAGTCCGTCAACAGAGCCATCAGCGCGTCGACCTCGATCTGCGGGCGTCCCCAGTTCTCGGTGGAAAAGCTGTACAGCGTCAGCACTTCCACGCCGAGCTTTGCGCACGCTCGCGTGATGGCGCGCACTGTTTTGGCACCGGCCCGATGCCCAGCTGTGCGATCTTCACCACGCTGCTGCGCCCAGCGCCCGTTGCCGTCCATGATGACGGCGATGTGGCGTGGGACCGGACCGGTGTAAGCCTCAAGAACGTCGTCCAAGCTAGACCTCGAGAACTTCAGCTTCTTTGGCGTCCGAGGCAGCTTCGATACGCTTAACAGCGGTGTCGGTCTGCTCTTGCACGCGGGCGAGAAGACGATGCAGATCGTCCTCTGAGATGTCTCCGTCGTCTTCGGCACCCTTGAAGATGTCGTTGTACTCACGACGGATGTGGCGCACGCGAATGCGGATGTCCTCGGAGAACTTCTTCACCTGACGGACCAGCTCTTGGCGACGGTCCGCGGTCAGTGCGGGCACTGGGACGCGGATCAACACGCCGTCGTTCGAGGGGTTGAGACCCAGGTCGGCCGAGATGATGGCGCGCTCAACGTCAGCCAGTGTCGACTTGTCCCACGGAGTGACCGTGAGCAACCGGGCATCTGGAGCCTGTACTGTCGCCAGCTGGTTCAGAGGCATTGTGGCACCATATGAGGCCACGTGAACCGAGACGCCGTCCACCAACTGTGGGGTCGCGCGACCGGTACGAATGGTTTGAAGCTGTGCGCCCAGCGCTTCGAGCGCCTTCTCCACATCTTCCTTCATTGCATCAATGTAATCGTCCATGGAGGTCTCCTTCAGCCGTTCTCGACACGGGTGCCGATCTTTTCCCCGCGTACCACACGGGCAATGTTTCCTGCTTGGTGCATGTCAAAGACAACGATGGGGAGGTTGTTGTCCATGCACAGACTGACCGCTGTCGCATCCATGACCTTCAGACCGCGATTGAGCACGTCCAAGTAGGTCAAGCTGTCGAAGCGAACGGCGTCATCATACAGATTGGGGTCTTTGTCGTAAACGCCATCGACCTTGGTGGCCTTGAGGATGACCTCGGCGTGAATCTCGGCTGCCCGTAGTGCCGCCGCAGTGTCCGTCGAAAAGTAAGGATTTCCTGTACCCGCAGCGAACAGAACCACACGTCCCTTCTCCAGATGTCGTGTGGCACGACGGCGAATGTAAGGCTCGCTGATCTGGTGCATCTCAATGGCAGACATGACCCGCGTGTAGCAACCCAGCCGTTCCAGCGCGTCTTGCATAGCGAGCGCATTGATCACGGTAGCAAGCATCCCCATGTGGTCAGCACTCGTGCGGTCCATGCCTTTGGCAGCCCCCGCGAGACCACGGAAGATGTTTCCGCCGCCAATCACTACCGAGACCTGGACGCCCATCTGCGAGACCTCAAAGACCTCTTGGGCAAATCGCCCAAGAGTCTCCTGGTCAACGCCCGACCCAGCCGTTCCCGCGAGCATCTCGCCGGAAAGCTTAATGAGCACACTCTTGTACGCCGGTTCACCCGCCATGGCAGTCCCCTCCTACAAACCCGAGGCCCCATAGCGCGATGAGTCCCAACACGCGGGTAGGTTTGGTGCCTAGTTGCCGGTGTTTACGAAGTGCGCAGTCCGTTTGGCGAACGTGAGCTGTGAGCGATGAGTTGTGAGACTCTGGCGACGGGGGTTTTGGTGCTTCTGGCGGTCAGATGTCAGACGTCAGACGCCAGAGAGGTCCGCTTGGCCCGCCAGCAATGGTGCGCCGCCACAGTTTAAGGTGGGTCCGCGTGGACTTCGTGCCACACACTTCGCCCCAAACACGGCCCACCGTTCAATGTCCCTCCTCACAAAGCGCCACGCCAAAGAAAAGAGCCCCGTCCACAAAGGACGGAGCTCAAATCTAGCCACCCAAAAGGTGGGTCGCTGTAGTGCAGGGCGAGGAGCAAGCCCCCAAGCGTACTTCCGTACGCGGCGGCCGCAGCGACGAAGAACTGCGCTGCAGATCCCCGCCGTTTTTCCTTATCCGTTGGCTACAGCAGCGACTTCGGCTGCGAAGTCTTCAACCTTCTTCTCAAGGCCTTCGCCCAAGACGAAGCGTGCGAACCGGCGAACCTTCATGTTCTCACCGATGGTCGCAACGGCGTTGGTCAGCAGGTCGCCAACGGTAACGCTGTCGTCCTTGACGAACTTCTGCTCCAGGAGCACGACTTCTTCAAAGTACTTGCCCATGCGGCCATCGACGATCTTCTCGGCGATGTGCTCAGGCTTGCCCTCTTCGAGGACGCGTGCCTTCTGAACTTCGCGCTCGCGAGCGATGTCGTCAGCGGACAACTCTTCGCGAGAGACGACGGTCGGAGCGGCTGCCGCGATGTGCATCGCGATGTCGCTAACGAGCGCCTGGAACTGGTCGGTCTTGGTGACGAAGTCCGTTTCACAGTTGACCTCGACGAGGACTCCGATGGAGCCGCCGGCGTGGATGTAGCTGTAAACGGTGCCTTCGGTGGCAGCCCGGCCCGACTTTTTTGCGGCCTTGGCAATGCCCTTGGCGCGCAGCCAATCGATGGCGGCTTCTAGGTTGTTTTCATTCTCGTCAAGAGCCTTCTTGCAATCGAGAATGCCTGCGCCGGTACGTTGACGCAGCTGCTTGATGACGGCCATGGACATAACGGAGTCCTCCTGTTCTCCCGCGTGGCGGAAGTGGGATGCATAGTAGAAAAGCGGTGGGTTCACCCGGCACATCGGCCGGGTGATGCGACCGGGCCCTTAAGCCTCTGGAGCGACCGCGGGTGCGGGTGCAGCTTCGACGGCTGGTGCAGCTTCGGCAGCCGGAGCAGCAGCAGCTTCGCCGCCACGACGGACAACTTCGACGTCTGCAGCCGCTGCCTTCGCAACGTACACGTCGTTGTTGTTACCCTTGGTCGATGCTGCCTTGCCTTCGATGACAGCGTCAGCGATGGCTTCGGTGAACAGACGAATCGACTTCAGAGCGTCATCATTGCCTGGAATGACGTAGCTGATTCCTTGCGGGTCACAGTTGGTGTCACACAGAGCGACGACTGGAATCTTGAGCTTGTTCGCTTCTTTGATAGCGATGTGCTCCTTCTTCGGGTCGATGACAAAGATAATCTTCGGCAGACCCTTGAGGCCCTTGATGCCGCCGAGGTTGCGGTCCATCTTGGCGATCTCGCGGGACAGCTCGAGAGCCTCCTTCTTGGTCAACAGCTCAAAGCGGCCTTCGTCGCGGGCCTTTTCGAGCGTAACGAGACGGTCGATTGACTTCTTAACGGTCTGCCAGTTGGTCATCGTGCCGCCGAGCCAGCGGTTGTTCACGAAGTACATGCCGCAGCGTTGGGACTCTTCTTTGACGATGTCCTGTGCGGCGCGCTTGGTGCCGACGAACATGATGGTGCCACCGTGGGCAACTTCATTCGCGATGAAGCGGCTAGCATCGACCAGGCCGCGAGCGGTCTTCTGAAGGTCGATGATGTGAATGCCGTTCTTGGCGCCATAGATGTATGGCTTCATTCTCGGGGACCAACGACGGGTTTGGTGACCGAAATGTACGCCTGCTTCGAGAAGGTCGCGGAGGGAAACGCTCATAGGGAGCTCCAGATGCCTCGTCAGAGACGAGACGTGGGCACAAGGCCCGAATTTGGTTGAAACGTCCGCTGGCACTGCGACCCGACCCCGTTTTCACGGGCACCGTGGGTCACACGTGATGTTCCAGCGTGTGATCTCACTCATCCGAAGACAAGTGGACGGCGCGGCTAACGGGTTTTCGTATCGTCGGCAATGCCTTGCTCTCTCGCAATGCCACCAGCCAACACGTCTCGGGTGAAGGTTCGTCGCAAGTAGAAGCCTTTCGGCTGCGCCCTCACCCACTCTCCGTCGTCCGACAAGGCCCACTGGGTGTCGCTGCCTTTGGCGGCCTTGGGACGGAGCTGCAAGGCGTTCCCCCGAGTCGCATCGATCTGCCAGAAGGCCCCCAGGCCTAGGAGCTCCATGTGCTCGTCCCAGTCCTGCTGAAGGAGAGCGTCTTGCACAGCAGTTGGCGACCACAGCAGCGGCCGCCCGATACAGCGCTCACCAGGCGAGCTGCCCTTAGGAGTGATGACCGGCACCCACAGAACACGGGACAGCTTTCGCCGTGCCCACGAGTCCTCCCAGCGCGACACGCGCAGGTCAATGTCCGCGAGCGACACCCAGGTGGACGACGTAGGCACGCCCTTGTCATTTACAGGGATGGTCTTCAGCTCGACGCCGAGCGCGGGAAAATCAGGCTCGGCCTGAGCCCCACCGACAGCGCCAAGCTCACGTTCGAGCAAAGTGCCAATCCATCCCTTATTGCGCCGTAGGTCGGATGGAGCCGCCTCGCCAAAGCCAGAGGCAATGACGCCGAGCGCCAGCCCCTCCAACGCCAGAGCGCGTTGAAGTAGCGCCTGTTCGGACGCGGGGGCTTCGCGCTTCAGGTACTAGACCCTTGGTGCTGGAGCGGGAGTCGCTGAGGCGCCCTTTCCGCAGCACTTCTTGAACTTCTGGCCGCTCTGACACGGACAGGGGTCGTTCTTGCTGAAGCCATTCTCAATGCCGAATGCACGGGCTTCGTCGCCCTTCGTCGGAACACGAGGCGGAGCAGCTGGAGCGGCAGCGGCCGGACGACCAGGTGCGGTGAGTCCTGGCATGGGTGGCAAGCCAACAGCAGCCAACGGGTCCACGGAGCCGCCGTTTGCTGGTTGTGCCGCAGCGGGAGCAGGAAGCGACTGACGCGCCGGTGGGCGCCTTCCGGGAGGAGGTGCGGCAGCAGCTGCGGCATCTGCACGGATGAGGTTCTTGAGAACTTCCTCGTCGCGCATAGCTTCCATCAGCAAGTACATGTGGTACGCCTCGCGCTTGTATTCAAGCAGCGGGTTGCGTTGGCCGTAGCCACGCAGGCTCACGCCTTGGCGCAGACGGTCCACGGCGAGCAAGTGGTCCTTCCACAACTGGTCCGAGTGCTGGAGCACGAGCATGCGCGCCAAGCTGTTGAACGCCTCTTCACCAACAGCTTCGTTGCGCTCTTCGAGCTTCTGCCGAAGCTCGGCCTTGAAGCGGGCCTCCAAGTCCGTACGCGACGCATCACGCAGCTGCTCGTCGGTGTCGTCCCACTCAACATCCGCAATGTCTTTGAGACGCTTGCGAAGAATCGTCAGGTCCCACGCTTCCGGGTTGGGGCTCGCTCCACATGAGTCGTCGAGGGTATCGACGGCAGTAGCGACAATGCTCTCGTCCAGCATGCCCATCATGTCCTCACCCGCCAGCGCTCGGCGACGAAGCTCGTACACACCCTGACGCTGGTAGTTCATGACATCGTCGTACTCGAGCAGGTTCTTCCGCATCTGGAAGTTGCGACCTTCGACCTTCTTCTGGGCATTCTCGATGGCCTTAGAAATCCAGCGATGCTCGATCGGTTCGTCATCCTTCAGGCCCATGCGTTCCATCCACACGGTGACTTTGTCGCCACCAAACAGACGCATCAGCTCATCTTCAAGAGACAGGAAGAAGCGCGAGCTGCCCGGGTCCCCTTGACGGCCAGACCGACCGCGCAGCTGGTTGTCGACGCGACGCGAGTCATGACGTTCGGTACCCACGATGTGTAGGCCACCGGCTGCGAGGACTGCGGCCTTCTCAGCGGCACACTGTGGTTCAAACTTGGCAAAGGCAACTGCGTACCCTTCCGGATCCGTCTCGATACTCGCGATGTCCTCGGCCATGGCTTCAGGACTGCCGCCGAGCTTGATGTCCGTTCCGCGACCCGCCATGTTGGTGGAGATGGTCACAGCATTCAGACGGCCAGCTTGCGAGACAATGTGCGCTTCGCGGGAGTGATTCTTCGCGTTGAGAATCTCATGCCCAATGCCAGCGCGCTTGAGCAGCTTGCTCACAATTTCCGACTTCTCAACCGAGGTCGTACCGACCAAGACCGGCTGCCCCTTGGCATTCGCCTGTTGGATATCGGTCATGACGGCGCGGAACTTCTCCATCTGCGTCTTGTAGACAATGTCTTCCGAGTCAATTCGCGCAATCGGCTTATTGGTCGGGATGATCATCGTGTCGAGGTCGTAGATGCTCGCGAACTCCGCGGCTTCCGTAGCGGCAGTACCCGTCATTCCTGCCAGCTTGTCGTACATACGGAACAAGTTCTGGTAGGTGATGGTCGCGTACGTCTGGGACTCTTCTTGAATGCGGACCTTTTCTTTGGCTTCCACCGCTTGGTGAAGACCATCGGACCAGCGACGGCCCGACATGAGACGACCCGTGTTGTCGTCAACGATGATCACCTCACCGTTCTGGACGACGTAGTCTTTGTCGCGCTTGAACGTATGGTGTGCCTTGAGGCACTGCTGGACGTGGTGAAGCACTTCCATGTTGTTCGGGTCGAACAGGTTGTCGATGCCTAAACGAGCTTCAACCTTGTGCACACCCGCATCTGTCAGGACGGCGGACCGAGCCTTTTCGTCTACGGTGAAGTCCACTTCTTCCTGAAGCAGAGGGATGACCTGGTCGACCACCCGGTACAGATCGACGTCTGCTGCGGCGGGGCCACTGATGATCAGTGGGGTCCGAGCTTCATCGATGAGAATCGAGTCGATTTCGTCGACGATGCCGAAGGCATGACCACGTTGGACCATGTCTTCAATGCGGAACTTCATGTTGTCCCGCAAGTAGTCGAAGCCAAACTCGTTGTTGGTGCCGTAGGTGATGTCTGCAGCGTACGCATCGCGCTTGATGGTCTGGTTGCGCTCGCCCGAGAGCACCTTTCCGACAGACAGTCCGAGGAAGTTGTAGACCTCCGCCATCCAGTCCGCATCACGGTCTGCCAAGTAGTCATTGACGGTGACCACGTGCGCGCCCTTGCCAGAGAGTGCGTTCAGGTAGACGGGCAGCGTGGCTACAAGGGTCTTGCCCTCACCCGTCTTCATCTCCGCGATCTTGCCCTGATGAATCACGGCACCGCCGATCAGCTGGCAATCGTACGGACGCATTCCGAGGGTTCGCTTTGAAGCTTCACGAACGGTTGCGAAGCTTTCGACGAGCAAATCGTCCAGAGGTGCACCGTTTTCGATACGAGTGCGAAATTCAACGGTCTTGGCGGCGAGTTGCTCGTCCGACAGGGCCTCGAATTGAGACTCAAGAGCGTTGATGGCGGCCACCAACGGCTGGAGCTTCTTCAGCTCACGCTCATTGGCGTCTCCGAATACGCGCTTCGCCAACCGAGAAAAGGCTTCAAACATGCTATCTCCGCAACCAGTAGTGCTACATTTGGCCCACACAATGGCGGGCGCGCAGCAAGCAGGGGCGTGTAATTCGTCACATCGCCCCTGTCCGCAACCCCCTAATTGCCTGACATCGGCGTAGGCCAGCCCGCGCAGCGTTCCAGAGATTCGACCGCGGGCTGTGTGTTGTGAGCTGTGAGACCGCAGATCTGTCGGGGTTCAAAGCAACTATCCGCAACAAGGGACAGCTTGAGTGATGAGAGCCTCGTGGTTCGCAAGGCCGCCGTAGACGGTTCTTACTGCTCATGTCTCACAGCTGGGCGTTGCCCACCCCACTCACCACGTCTCAGCGAGGCAGGTAGTCCATGGGGTCCACAGCGTGCCCTTCTAGCCGAACTTCGAAGTGAAGATGCGGCCCTGTGCTCTGGCCTGTCGTGCCAACAGTACCCAGAAGGTCCCCGCGCTCGACATAGTCTCCCTCGCGAACGCGAAGAGCCTGACAGTGGGCATAGATCGTATGGATTCCAAACCCATGGTCAATCTCCACCATTCGACCGTAGCCAGAGTTGTACTCGGCTTTGACCACCTGGCCGTCTGACGGCGCGTGAATCGGTGTTCCACGGTCATTCGCCACGTCGATGCCGCTATGGAACTTCCAGCGCCGCGTAAACGGTGAGCGACGCCAGCCAAACCCGCTGGTGAAGGTGCCTGCGGCGGGCCACGCACTTGGCAAGGCCAGCTCCAGCGCCCGTAGACTCTCGAGCTCGCCCACGACGGTCGTAAGGTCGGGTTCGGCCGTCTCCAGACGACTCACAATGGTGTGCAGCCGGCTAGACACCGAGTCAGCCCACTCCGCCGCCGGACGCAGGGTGCCGTCCATGACGTCGCCATCCCCGTCCTCATCGAACACCACACTATTCCCCGACACACCGGTGCCAGGGTCCAGGTCAACGTCCGGGTCCATCGCAACGTCCGCGCCCGAGAATGCCTCGTCAGGGATGCCGCCGTGGTCTCCGTCCGGCTGGCTTAGGGACCGCACTTCCGCGTCGTATACCCGCAGACGCAACAGCATCCGGTCGAGGGCGCTCAACTGGTCGTCCACGTCGCTAATCTTGGCCTTAATGGCCAGATTCTCTTCGAAGACTTCGGTGTACGCCAAGCTGCGCGGCAGTGTGACTGCAATGACGACGAAGCAGACAACAAGCGCAACAATGAGCCCGCGAATGGTCCACACCATGCGTGTGACACGCGCCTCATCGACCCGAGCTGTTGGGGCGCGAACCGAACCACCTTGGGTGGTGACGTCGTCCCAGTCCTCCTCGGAGGGCCCGCTCATCCGACCTCTTCAATCTTCGCAATCAAACAGGTGATGTTGTCTTCGCCGCCACGTTCGCACGACAGCTCAACGAGGCGCCGGCAGGCATCCTGGGGACCGTAGTGCCCCATGTACTCGCCCAGTTCGTCTTCTTCGAAGTAGCCAGACAGACCATCTGAGCAGAGCAAGAACACGTCTCCTCGACGGACCGCCTGGACCTGGGCATCGATTTCGACGTCTTCTTGGTAGCCAAGGGACCGCGTGATGACGTTGCGCATGCGGTGGTTCTTCGCTTCTTCTTCCGTGATGAGACCGGCCTTGAGCTTCTCATTCACCAGGCTGTGGTCCTCCGTGATCTGCCGGGTCACACCGTCACGACACAGGTACAGCCGACTGTCGCCAACGTGTGCGATGAACGCGTTTCCGTTCTCGACCAACAGGGCCACAGCCGTGGTACCCATACCGCTGTATTGGGGCTCTTCTTGCGCCTTTCCGTGAATCCGCCGCCCAGCCAAGCGAATGGCGTAACGAAGGCGCTCCCGTGTGCGGTCGACGGGATCATCAGGGTCTTCCATGTCAATTGGATGACCATGCAGCTCAAGATTGGTGACGATTTCCTCGACGGTGTTCACCGAGATGGCCGACGCGTACTCACCGCCGGCATGGCCGCCCATACCGTCTGCAACAACAAAGAGATTGAGCTCCTCATTGATGAGGAAGTTGTCTTCGTTGTGGCCACGCTTGAGGCCAACATCCGTGATGCCGCATGAGGTGATTCGCATCGAAGAAGTCTCCAGGAAGGGTCGCTGCCGCAGTCTACTCGGGAAGCTGGGCCGAAATAGCCCGGAAGGCGTCTAGGTCCAACATCTCACCACGGATCTGCCCGTCGATACCCGTCTGTGTGAGGGCCGCATCGACAACATCGCGGTCGAACAACGCGGACAGCGCATTGCGCAAGGTCTTGCGACGCTGGGAGAAGGCCGCACGAACCACACGGTCAAAGTGTGCCGAGGGCACTCCTCCCAAGTCCGGCACGTGAGGGAACAACTGGATGACCGCGGAGTCGACCTTCGGCGGCGGATAAAAGGCCGCCGGGGGAACAGCACAGATCATGCGTGCCTTGGCCCGCGCTCTCATCTGGACGGTCAGCGAGCCGTAGGCACGCGTTCCCGGATCAGCCAGAATGCGGTCCACCACTTCCTTCTGCAGCATCACCGTCAGGCTCTCAAACCGGTCGGGCATGTCGACCCAGTTCAACATCAACCGCGTACCGACGTTGTACGGCAGGTTGGCCACGACCTTCCAGCCCGAACCCGGCAGCTCTTCGTCGAGGTTCACCCGCATAGCGTCCCCTTCGATGAGCCGAACGTCAGGATGCTCTTCCCGAATGAACTCGGCCATGTCTCGGTCCAGCTCAATCGCAGTCAAGTCTGCACCGGCCGCCAACAGCGCGCGAGTCAGAATGCCCAATCCAGGCCCGACCTCAACTACGCGGTCTCCGGGTTCCACTCGAGCGGCGCGCACAATGCGCGTCACAATCCCTGGGCGAGCCAAGAAGTGCTGACCGAACCGACGGCGAGCGCGTTGTTCTAGGCGTTTGAGGAGAACACGGGGGTGGATTTCTTCAGACAAAGAGGCTCCCAAATCGGACCACTGTTTCGGTCGAGTCGCAACGCGACGAACCATTGAGATGTGAGCAACGCCACACCATCATGTCAAAGCCCAGCCCGGCTGAGCGGCGAAGGACAAGTCATGAAACTGTCCCCGCAATGCGTACAATCGCCCCACATTGGCAATCATGGCGCCGTTGTCGGTACAGCGGGACTTCGGCGGCATGGTCACCGTCAGGTCCGACGCCATAAGCCTTGCGCGAAGGCCACTGTTGGCGGCGACGCCTCCAGCGATTGCCACACGCGTGATGCCCGTTGAACGGCTCGCGGCCTCAATCCGGTTCATCAGACAGTCTAGAACTGCCGCCTGAAACCCTGCACAGACGTCTTCGACGTTGTCATCGGGGAAGCGCTGGACACGATTGCGCACAGCAGTCTTGAGGCCCGAGAACGAGAAGTCCAGCTCACCAGGCATGGGCCGAGGCAGAGGAACGGCATCGGCGTTGCCAGTAGCCGCCAAGCGGTCCACAACGGGACCACCCGGGTAGCCAAGTCCAAGCAAACGGGCAGTCTTGTCGTAAGCCTCACCCGCCGCGTCATCACGGGTGCTTCCTAGAACACTGTATTTACCGATGTCTTCGGCAAGGTACAGCGTGGTGTGACCGCCACTGACGACCAGAGCGAGAAACGGAAAGCTCGGGGCCGGGTCTTCTAGAAGCGGCGACAACAGATGCCCTTCCAGGTGGTTGACACCGACGAATGGCACGTTCCACGCAGCAGCGAGCCCCTTTGCGTAGGACAGCCCTACGAGTACCGCTCCCATCAATCCGGGACCGCTAGTCGCTGCGACAACGTCCGGTCGCTCGACGCCAGCCTCATGCAAGCTAGCCGCGACAACAGCGCCGATTTTCTCAACGTGACCACGGCTGGCAAGCTCGGGAACGACACCGCCGTAGGCTTCATGAATGGTCTGGCTATAGACCACGTCACTTCGCACGCCCGTTGCGTCGACAACGCTCGCAGCGGTCTCATCACAGCTGGTCTCAATGCCTAGAACGACCATCAGCGGGTGGGATCAAAGCGAGTTGCTTCGCGCAGGAAGCTGTGGTCGAGGTACTCGCGCTCGATCAGTTCGGCCATCTCTGCAGCAGTGCCGAAGCGCTCGTAGTCCACTCGAATGACCGGGATGACCCGGCTGATGTCACCGATAAACTCTTCGTAGCCCCGGTACAACGCCTGCAAATACTCTAGCGAAATACCACTCTCAACGCCGCGGCTGCGCATCTGAATGCGCTCGAAAGACGCCTCAGGCTTCACGTCTAAGTAGACGATGAGGTTTGGCTTGCACATGAAGTTGGACATGTGCTGAAACAGCGATTGATAGGTTCGGTAGTCGCGTTCATCCATCAGACCCACATCCGCCAACATCTTCGCGAAGATGCTGTCCTCATAGATCGTGCGGTCTTGTACGGCGCTGCGTCCGCGCCAGATGATCTCTTGGTGCTGCTGAAAGCGACGGTTCAACAAGTAGACCTGCATCGCGAACGAATACTTCGCCGTGTCTGCGTAGAAATCGGCGAGGTACTCGTTGTCCTCTACCGGCTCATAGTACACGTCAATGCTCAAGTGTTCGGCTAGCGCCGTAGCCAACGTGCTCTTGCCAGCACCGATCATTCCGGCAATGCCAATGAAGAGATTCTCAAAGCTGGACATCCGAACTCCCCTGACGTGCGTACTTGCAACGAACTCACAAGGGCGGCATCTACCCGGGGTCGGAGGAACTGTCATGAATGTCATCGTCATCGGTGCTGGACCGGTCGGTCTAGAAGCGGCACTAAAGCTCGAAGAAGATGGACACTCGGTCACCGTTCTCGAGAAGGGGCTGGCGGCGGCAGGTGTGCGCTCGTGGTCGCATGTGACGCTGTTTACGCCATGGTCGATGCTCACCACGGAGCGAGGCCGGACACGAATTGGAGCAACCCTAGACTTGAGCGCGCTGCCATCAGGCGCCGATTTTGTCAGCCACTACCTCGCTCCAATTTCCACCACTCTGAACCTTCGCGCCCACCACCAAGTGCGCTCGGTCTCCAGAAGCGTTCAGAGAAAAGGAACGGCCATTGGAAGCACCGTGCGGGTTCAAGACCCCTTCCGTCTGCTCGTCGATACGCCGCATGGCGAGACGGTGATGTTCGCCGATGCCGTCATTGACTGCTCTGGCGTGCTCTCAGATCCGGCGCCAGCAGGACTTGGCGGGGTGGACGCGGTTGGAGAGCGCGCTGCACGCCAAGCGGGCCTGATTCACTACGGTCCACGAGATTGCTCGGACCTGGCTGGAAAGCGGGTTCTATTGGTTGGCGACGGCGCCAGTGCCGCCACCGTGCTCAACCAATTGCTCACCACAACGCCCCCCGCCGACGTCACTTGGGTCACAGCGCACAAAGATGGCCTTGGCTTCAACAGTGATTCGGACGACCCCCTTCCAGGTCGTAGGAAGCTGTTCCAACGGACAGAGAACGCTCGAAGCCAAGTGACCCACGCTCCGCTGGCTTGGGTCACGGAGATGGCTCCAAACAACGGGGGTCTGTCTGTGACTCTGGACGGACGAGCCGAACCTGTGGACGTTGATGTGGTGGTTGCATGCACAGGATTCAGGCCAGACCTCAACCTGCACCGTGAGCTGCAAGTTCACGCCTGCTACGCCAGCGAGGGCCCCATGAAGCTCGCTGCGGCATTGCTAGGTGACAGCAGCGGTGACTGCCTGGCGCCCAAAGCCAGCGGCCCCGAGTTGCTGATGAATCCCGAGCCACAGTTTTTCGTCTTGGGTGCCAAGAGCTATGGTCGTCGTAATGACTTCCTTCTTCGCACGGGCCACGCCCAGATTGAGGAGGTCGCTAGCCTTCTCGCCTAATGGAGCCCCCCATGCGCGTTCTCTCACTCTTCGCCCTGCCCCTCTTCATCGTTGCCTGTAACGGCGACGATACCGATGACACCAACGACACCGGGTCGGGCACCGATGGCACAGAGGTTGAGGGCACAAGCGTCACAGGCTCTGACGTTGCGTTCTACAGCTACGACACGACAGCCTGCTCCGACGCCGACACAGTCCTACGCGGGGAGGCCGACACAGAAGACGGCCACTGGTCGGCGGCACGCATCACGCCCAGCCAAGACATGAGCCTCGAACAGGTTCGTATTCACCTGTTTCACGACCCGCTGGACACGCTGCTGGACTGCGAAGCGACTCTGCCCACTTCGGTACACGTCTACGTGACGTCCGACAGTGCCCCCCCAGCAGACAGCGCCCCAGACCTCGTGCTCTCGGTCCCCACAGCCGAAGTCAACGAGACCGAGCGCGTCATCATTCTCCCAGCAGATCTAGAGTTGAGCGCTGGAGACAACGTCTTCGTGGCCATCCAGGTCATCTCGACAAGCACATCGGCAACCTGTCTGCGCACCTGTCCGGAGTCCGGAGGATCACGGAACTTCTGGTCGAATGCGGATGCTCGCCCCTACAGCTGGTCCGCGTTCAGCGACATTGGTCTCACCGACACCACGCAGTTCTTCTCCATTCACGGAACGGCCAACTGACATGGACGCCTCTGCCCCAATCGACGCACCGCCACGGTCACCGCACGTCGTCCTAGGCGTAGCCATTGCCGGCGTTGTCCTGTGCCCATTCCTGGGTCCAGTCGCTGTGTACATGGCCGATGTTGAGCGAAAGCGCGCGGTTGTGGACGGTCACGAACCCGCGCAACTACTCATGGTTGCCCGAGTGCTTGGCTACGTAGGCACCGCGGTACTGTGCCTCGACATCATCGGGCTCACAATCGGCGGCATCTTGCTCGCTATGAGCGCAGGGGCGTAGGCCTCTGGTCGTCCGCTGACGTCCTACTCAGCGTGCCCATGGTGGATGCGTGGCATGTAGGTCTCGGCATCAAACTGCCCGCCGTCGCGCTCGCCGTCGTGGCAGGTGGTGCACACGGTCACAGACGGTGAACGAACTGGCTTGATGGTCGCTGGATCGGCAACATGGGCAGCCGAAGGGCCATGGCACACCTCACACTGAACGTCACGGAAGGCACCGATGGCTGCTGGCTCTTGCGGGCCACCGTCCTGTTCCCAGCCTGTGACGTGGCACCCAACACAGCTTCGGTCCAGTCCGCGTCCGGCGGCGTCTAGAGTTGTCCAAGCGTGAGCATGCGAAGTCGTCTGCCACTGGGCGTCCGCCTGAGCGTGGCATCCCGCGCAGGTGTCCCGGCCAGCGTAGGCAGAGCCGCTTGCGACTCGTCGAGCCACACTGTCAATGGGACGTGCAGGAGCGGCCTCTGTCTCGGCAATACGCACCTTGCCGTCCGCAACAATAGCGGCGATGTCTGGGTCCTCGCGTAGCGCTTCAGCAAGCGCAATCAGGCGCGTGGACAATACATGGGCACCCGCAGTGGGCGTGGCTCCCTCTCCGGTCCGCGTCAGACCATGCCCGCCTGAGACGGGCTCAATCGTTGCAACGCCGACCTGCTTGCCACGTGAACCGCTCTGAACCCGCCAGCCGTCCCCCCAAGGAACGCTTGTGGTGCTTGGGATATCACTATCGCCTACGACAACGAGATCGAAGGCGCTCTGACTTGCTCCCCAAGCTTCGAGAGCCGCCTCACCTTCGGGAGCTAGCAGAACGGCGACGTCCACCTCACCGAGCCCAGCCAGAGCACTCTCGGCCAGAACACGAGGGTCCCCCACCTCGCAGCCTTGCGGCTCGCCAGTGGTCACGCCTACGACTGCAAAGCGCAGCGCCCCACGTTCCACCACCACGCCGCCCGGAAACGGCGCAGTCCCGTCGCAGGTCAGATTTGCAGCCAAGATTGGCAGGGAGTGTTCGCGCACTAAGGCTTGAACAAACTCCGTTCCTAGCCACCAATCATGACCACCGAGGGCCATGGCGTCGATACCCGTCTCGGCTAGGCCCTTCGCAACCACAGCTGCAGTTACGCGGGCTTGAGGCAAGCCTGTAGCGGGCCACTCGCGATTGCGGTGCAGCGCATTGCCGCCGTCCACAACAAGGACGGGACCGGATGATTTCAGCTCTGTAAGGACCGATGCTCGCCTGGACAGACCGCCCAGAGGATTACGAGGTCAACCACACGGTTCAATCTCACCATCGAGCCGCCCTTGGTACACGACCGACACGGCATCCGGGGAGGGTCCACTTGAACAAGCCGTCAACAACACCAACCAACCGAGCACAGTACCTCCAGGGCAGCAGTGTAGCCCAATGTAGGGTAGTTGTGGGTGTGACTGCTCTCCTCCTGTTCTGGTTTTCCATCGCTCTGGCAGCCCCAGCTGACCGGGTGGTGGCCGTCGTCGAAGAAGAGCTGGTGCTTGCCACAGAGCTCGACCTAAACGCCGCCATGGCCATCCACGACCCGCAAGCGCTCGTGTTGTGGTCGGACCCTGCTCGGTCTGACAGTGAGCGACTAATCGACGCGGCCGTCCTTCGGGCCGCCGCGGGTGATGTGAGCGTGTACACACCGTCCGATCTAGACGTGAGCGAGCGTGTCGCCTCGATTCGCGCGACATTCGACTCCACAGCTGCTGCGGACGCCTTCTTTGCCAGGTGGGGACTCTCGGACAGCGCACTGGACCAATGGGCGCAGCGCCGCCTCGTGGTTGAGCGCTTTGCCTTGCGCAACATTCGTGTGCCACCGGCGGACGATGCTTGGAGGGGCGAGCTCGACACTCTGCTCACGACGCTTCGGGCAGGGAGTCGAATCCGAACCATCCGTGAGCAGCGCTGATGGCACCCTTTCGAGACGGAACAGCAGAAGACGCCCACACAATCGCAACGACCGAGGCCGCCGCCGCCTCACATCCATGGCGCGAAGACCAGATCCGCGCCTCTCTACAGGCAACGTCCAGCTTGTCGATGGTTCATCAATCCAATGCACATGTGCTCATCAGCGTTGCCGGGCCTTGTGCGGATGTCCTGACCGTCGCCGTGCACCCGTCGCACCAACGACGCGGTATTGCCAAGCAGCTCCTGAAAGCCGCTCACGGCCGTCTGCAGAGCCTGGGAGTCCTTGAGGTCTTCCTAGAGGTCCGTACCGACAACGGCCCAGCAAGGGGCCTGTACGAGCACCTCGGCTACAGCACTGTCGGCGAGCGCAAGAAGTACTACGACGACGGCTGCGACGCGGTTGTCATGCGGCTCGACCTGTGAGGGCGAGCCGGTAGAGCAAATCAGCCTGGACGGAAGCGCAAGGTCTTCTGAATCGGCTGATTGTTGACGATGGGCTGGAAGTTCCATCCCTTGACCCGCGTGGCGATGCACTCTTCCATGGCCGCATCGCTCATGGTCTTGCCGTCAACACGGACATCGGAGGGCTCACCTGACTCGAGCAGCGTGTAGGTCAGCATCCATTCGCCGCGCAGGTCCGAGTTCGTTCCGTAGGCACGTGTGTAGCAGCGCTGAAGACGGGGAATGCCCTGCTCCATCGTCGCACGAATCATATCGACAATATCGTTCGGGTCACTGAGCGTGACGCCGCGCAGCTGTCGCCGTTGTGGGCCAATATCGATGCTGCCAAGGCCGTCACCGCCGAAGCCAGCGCCGCCGAGCTCAATCTCGGGGTCAATGTCACCACCACCGCCACCAATGGTGCGTGTTCCACCTGCGCCGCCGTCGGGGTTTCCACTGTTGCCCATCTCAGCCACATTGATGTCGGGACCATTCCCATTCGCTGCGCGGTCGAGAGCGGAGGGCCCCGGGCGCGGACGAGGTTGGGTGGGCGCCGGCGCCGCTTCGGTGTCCGGGTCTTCGAGCGCAACGATCTCGTACTCAGCGAACTCGAGCTGGTCGAAGTCGAGCACAGGAACCTCAGCGGGCGGCCGAGTCGCCAACCATGCTGCACCGGCAATGAGGGTGCCCATTGCGAGAGTCAACAGGATGACCGGGACGCGGGACCGAGCAACGGTCTTCGCATCTTCTTTTTCTTGACGCGCGCGGACGACCGCACCGGGATCGGTTGGCGCTTCTTCACCGGGAATCTCACCAAAGCATGTCGGACAGGTGCCGCCATTGATGGAGAGGCTCTCGCTGATTTCGGAACTACAGAACGGACACTTAGCCAACACAGACTCCCGACAGACGCGGCCCCCGTGGTGGGCACTGTCACATCGGCGTAAGTATATCGGGTTGTGCGTGTTCGTCGCAAAAACCTCGCGCTAGCCGCCGGTGGCAGACGCCGGCAAGACAACGCCGTAGAGAGTGTCCAGGGTGACTGCGAGCACGTTGCACCAAGCATGGAAAAAGGCGCCGGCCATGATGTCGCCGGTGCGATTCCGCAGCCACCCGAAAGCCAGACTGGGCACGAAGATGGCGAAATGCCACCACTGCAGCTCCACTATCGAATGACCGAATGCGAACAGAAGACTGGCGAAAATCAGCCCGCGCCCCACCACCGTACCGAAAGCCCGTGTACCTGGTGTGAAGTGCTCTTGAAGGCGGGTCTGCAGATACCCGCGGTAGAACATCTCTTCTGGAATGGCGACGAAGAACAGGTGGTAGGCAATCAACAACGGGATGGAGTCCGGCCACACCCCGCGAAACTCAAAATGCGGAACAGGCAGCGTCAACGTCGCCCGAGGCCCGAGCCACCCCCACTCCGCCAGTACGCGCGTCAGCTCACCAAGCCACGGGTTGAGCGCCATGACCGTGTCCGGCAACAGCGTGGTCTGCCACAGATGGTACAGACCGATCCAGGGCAGAACCATGACCGCGATGAGTACACCATTGACCTTCAGGGCACGCCGCCAGGTGGGCCAGTCGCGAAACGAAGGAATCGCCAGCGGGTAGCTCCACGAGTCCACTCCGCGCCAGCGACACATGGCCACCGGCATGTACATGAACAGAAGAGGCACGCCGGCCAAGATCAGCTTCGGAGCCCCAACATCGACCGCGACTTTCAATCCACGAATCAGGAGCATGGTCACAAGCCACAGGCCAATGACCTCAATGAGAACTTCACGACGAGACGAGGCGACGACGGGCTTACTGCTCACGAGCAACTCGATCCTCGGGACTCACGTAGGCGGCAAGGTCCAACGTCACCCAGCGAAAGCCAACCCCCTTGCACGCGGCAACCACTTGGTCCCGAACACCCGGTTCAGCCATTCGCGCAAAGGCATCGGCTGGCAGCTCAACACGAGCCAGCACGTCGTCTCCGAGCTCATGCCAGCGAACGCGAAACTGCCGAAACCCCAACACGCGCAACGCCGACTCTGCGGAACGGACCTGCCGCACCTTCGGCTCGGTCACACGCGTACCGTCTGGGAATCGGCTTCCTAGGCACGCGAACGAAGGCTTGTCCCACACCGGTACCTTCAGGCTGCGGGCGAGCTCGCGGACGGTGGCTTTGCCGAGCTCCGCTTCCACAAGCGGATGACGAACCCGTTGTTCACTCGCGGCCACAAGACCGGGGCGATGGTCGCCAAGGTCATCCAGCAAGGTGCCATCCACGACCCAGGCGAGCCCATGCTTTTGGCGCACGGCCTCAGCCAGGACGAACAGCTCTGACTTGCAGAAATAGCAGCGATTACCGGCGTTCGCCGCATAGCCCTCGACCTCCAGCTCATGGCTGTCGACGATATGATGGGCCACACCTAGGTCCGCTGCGATCTCCCGAGCGAGGGCCGCTTCTTCTGGAGGAAACGTAGGAGACTCGGCGGTCACGGCATGTGCGCGGTCGCCAAGGGTATCTACGGCAACGCGCAGGACCAGAGCCGAATCGACCCCGCCCGAGAAGGCGACAAGCACAGAGTCCATGTCACGCAGAACGCTACGCAAGCGCTCGAGGGGAGAGACAGGTGCAGTCATCATGCGGGCTTCACAACTCCAAAGGGGCCGAGCTGTAGCGCGTCTAGGTCGGACGTCACAAACACTCGCACCGCTTCTTCGGGGTTCGTGACCGACGGCATGTCGCCATCCGCAAGGGGGAAACAGGCGACTGCACTGCAACCGGTCTTGTTCTTCAATCGCGTGAGCGCATCATGGAGAACCGGGTCCGTCTCAACGGCAACGCGAACGGCGTAGATGCGCCCATCCTTCGAAACGACACCGCGAATGGGTCGTGAAAAGGCCTCTCCAAACGACATGGCGGCGACACCGTGTCGGCATGCCCTCTTCAACACCTCGGCATGAGTGCTGCGCCCGTCCATGACAGTGTCAAGGAACAAGCAGCCTGGCTGTTCATCTGGACTACGGCCGAGATTCTTGCGCAGACGCTCGATACCGGCGGCGTCATCTGCTCGGACGAGAACTGCAGACCGTCCCGCTCCCCATCGCCCCAGCCCACCGCGGTCAACGAGCCGCGCCACGGAATTGCCTTCCGCAAGCTGGTCCGAGAGCCACTTCGCAGGACTGCGCCGCTTGACTGGCTTGCAGGCAGAGGCCGCAATCGCAGCTTTGGCATCTGAGTCGCTGAATGCGCGCGACAATCCCGCCACGGGCAACGATCTTGGCGCCACTCCTCCAAGTGATGCTGCCGCACCAACAGCCAGCTCCGCCCCCCCCGTCAACGGCAGTGCGGTCACAGTGCCTACGGAAGGCAAGGCCGCGACCGCATTCACAAGTCGCGGGTCATGCAGCAAGCTCCCGCACAACACCACATCTTGGATGGCTTCGGCGCGAAGGTGCCACGACACCAGCTTGCACACGGCATCGCGCAGGTTCACCAACAACGACGCAGCTGCGTCCGCTCGCGATGCTTTCTCGAGCAACGTGTAGACCCGGTCGCGCCGAAAGCCAGGCACCGGTCGACGATGCCCGCAGATCTTGCCTTCGCGCACACGCAGCCAGCCTTCCAGCTCGCGAACAATCTCACCATCGGCAACGCCCTTTGCAGCCAGCTCAGACAGCTCGACCATGTCCGCAGTGCCGACAAAGCCAAGCACTTCCGCGCAGCGCGTCAGGTGAACCTGAAGAGCCGATGACCCACGTTGTTCCCACACCAGCTCCAAAAAGCCGGCCTCACCACGGTGAACCGCCGCGACCACGCCGTCCCCCATTGGGTGCATGCTGATCACCAGGACATCGTCATCTGCTTGGCAGCGATAGCCCGCAGCAGCAAGCGCTCTATGAATGGTCACAAGTTGAAGACGACGCTGGCCATAGCCGCGAGACTTGAGCTGAGCTGTCCACCAGTCGGCCGCGCGGTCCGACTCCAACGCACCGAGCCCACTCTGACGCAAGAAGGCCTGAGCCAAGGCATGTAGGTCACGCGCTGGCGAGAACGCATCTCCCCCCAGACGACGCAATCGCGGATGCTGGCGCAGCAACAACATCGGCGTAAACTTACCGGCAACAGCCACATGGTCGACGTCTGCAGGACTCAGACCACCATCGTGCAACACCGCCTCCGCAGCCTTCCACGGAATGCCGAAGCGGTCCAAGCCCAGCCCCTTCATTTCGGTGCGAACCGACACCAGGGTGCCATCTTTGTACAGCGCAGCGCTCGGTCGGGGCCCGTCAGCCAGTCCTAGAATGTTCACTTGGAACCATTCCGTCCAGCAGGTCCGTACGTGTCCATGCCCGCGGACACAACCAGTAGCGACGCCTGTTGGTCTGACTTCTTCCGCTTGGTCAGGTCAAGCTGGGACAGGCGTGCATTCGCGAATGCCAACTGGTCGGACAGGCAGCGAATCAGCGCCCCTCGTAAGGCCGAACCGGCTGGAGAGTGAGCGTCCACCACAGCATCCCATCGCTCCTTGGACAGCGCCAAACAGGCGACATCCGTGCGTGCAACACACGACGCCATGCGCGGACGATTGTTGAACAGAGCCAACATGCCAAACGCATCACCCGGCTCCAAACTAGCCAAGGGCTCGACACGATCATCGCCGGTGTTGATGAAGACGTCTAGCAGTCCTTCGGCAACGATGAACATCTCGTCGCCCGAGTCGCCTTCGCTGCACACAAACTCGCCGGGTGAGTACTCGACACCCACCATCATGTCCGCCAACGAATCCAAGCCGCCCTCTGAGAACTTCTGAAAGAACGGTGCTTGCTCCAGAATCGCCCGATGGTTCAACGAAGAGGTCTGCCGACGCCCACCACCGCCGAACAGCGAGGCCACCTTCTGGAAAAAGGATTTGGGCGGGGCAACCGAGCCAGTCGGACTGCCATCTGCCATCGCAGCGATACGGTCGGACGTTGACGTCAACCGAGCCATCAGCGTACGCAGTGCAAGTTGCTCCACGGCTTTCGCGACAGGACTGCCCGAGTCACGCAAGGCCGCGTAGCCGTCGCGGTCCAGCAACAACAAGTCCGCGTTGGTCAGCGCTTCCACCGTGGCCATGCGCATGCCGTAGCCGAACAGCGCCATCTCTCCGACAACTTCACCGGCTTTGGCCTTGCCGAGCAAGGTGTCGCCAGTGCGGATCTCCAGCTCACCGTCGACCACGCACAACATGGTCGAGTCGGCCTCTCCCTCTTCCATTAGCTGCATTCCAAACTCGACATTTGCCGGCCGAAAGTGGGCCAAGGCGTCGCGGACGACGTCGTCGCTGAGGCCCGAAAACACTGGGAGATGACTGACATCCATACGGAACACCTTCGGCTGAGCGGCAATTTGGGCAGCACTTGACGCCCGTTCGGCCTAACATAGCAATCTGCCAGCCCCTCCGAGTGTTCTCCCTCCAAGTTTCCCCTCCCCACCTCCCCCACAGCCATGCGACACCTCCTTCTTATTGCCCTGCTCACCACCGGCTGCGCCGGACGTTCCGGTATGCCCGGCCCGCTAAGAACTCTGGGCCGAACCGCAGCCCCAGCCCAACGCGTGGTCGCGCCGTCGCGCGCAACCGAACCGGTCGCTGAGGGGGTCAGTACCCCAAGGTCTCGCGCACCCCGTCGACAGTCGGCCACTGGGCATGACATCGCCCAAGCCGCCCGGCACTACTTGAACCACTCCCTCGATGGCTACCGTGACGACTGCAGCGGATTCGTGCTCGCAGCCGTCAACCGAACAGGCCGGGCCATGAACGGGAACACAGCATCGCTATGGCAAGACATGGACGAAGACGGCACCACACACCATCGAAAGGTACCAAACATTGGGGATTTTGCGTTCTTCGACAACACTTACGACCGCAACCGCGACGGACGTAACAACGACGACTTGACCCACATTGGCGTTGTCATCGACGTAGACGAAGACGGCACCATCACCCTGGCCCACGCCGGTACGAGTGCCGGGCGCAGCGAGCTGACGTTCAATCTGCACCAACCGAACGACCACCAAGCGGCAGATGGCTCGGTTCTCAATGACTACCTGCGGCGCAGACGGTCATCCGACCGCGCCGGAACCCCGTACCTCGCCGGCCAGATGTGGCGCGGGTTTGCAACCGTCCCCGATTGAGCGGGGACGTCGTCCCTATTCGGCGGCGATGAGCTCATTCTCCGGCACCAAGACTAGGCCCTCGAACGCGCCGGCCTCCACACGAATCGTGCCATTGCTCACGGTAAATCGTCGGGGGTCGCCCACGGGGAATGCTGGGGCGAGGACCGTTCCATTCGCAAAGTCAACGGGCATGTCGTTGCCCTGAAAACTGGTGTGCGATGAGCCGGCATCCGTGTGAATGACAACCAGTGCGCGTTCGCCGTCGTACACCCGCTCAAACGCGAGAATATCGGCGTCTTCTTCGTCGCCCGTTCGGTCCGTCGCCCAGCGCAGCTCCATGCTGCCACGCGTCAACGCCGGGTAGCTCTTTCGCACGCGAATCAGCTGGGCGATGTGTTGGAACAACTCCCCATCCGTCGCAAACTGAGTCTCCCACAGCGGCTCGCGGTTTGACGGGTCGTTGCCGCCATCGAAGCCCTGTTCGGTGCCATAGTACAGACACGGAATGCCGTCTTCGGTCAGCAGGTAGACCAGTGCTGCACGCAGCCGCTCATCCGACTCTTCCTGGTACAGAAAGCGCGGAATGTCGTGGTTATCGATGAAGTTGATCAGCACATCCTGTGGAGCGAGGCCAATGCCACCGGGATGTGGAACGCCGGCGTAGTTGACGCTCCGCAGTGCCAACAGGTCTTCCACGCCCACCGTCGGTTGGCCGCGCTTGAAGATGTCGTCGAACACGCGGAACTTCTGGCTGAAGTAGAAGACGCTGTCGAGCTCTTCGTCGAATGTGTAGGAACCGAGCAGGGCGTCGTCGCCGTCAAAGGCTTCCCCGAACTGCAGGAAGTTCTCTTTGCCAATCTCGGCGGCAACGTCGCGCATGGCCGGGTTGAACTGCTGCCAGAAGCTGTGTTCCACATGCTTGATGGTGTCGATGCGGAAGCCATCGATGTTCGTCTCGCGAATCCAGTAGCCAAACACGTCAATGAGTGCGGCAACGACCTCAGGATTGCTGGTGTCGAGGTCCTTGAGTCCACCAGGGAAGTCGCCTTTGACGACTTGCTCAGTGACATTCCAGTCCGTCACTCGGCCACGACGGTTGTACCAATCAATGTTGTGGAACTCGGCAGGACGCGGCGGAACGCGATTGATCTCGGGCATGTACACCCAGCCGAGGGGCGATGCTCCGGACTCGCCCAGGCTTGTCTCGCCTTGAATGCCGCGGCCGTCGTACGCAGGGTCCCACTCACTGACGATTTCAATCGGGTCGGTCCAGAAGTCATCTGGTGAGCCGCCGCCCGCACCAAAGACCGTGCTGTCCGGCTGTCCGTTGCGGTTGATGTCGTAGTAGAACAGCTGGCCTACGTGGTTTGCGACGATATCCAGCACAACCTTGATGTCATGCTCATGAAGAACGTCGACCATCTCACGAAACTTGGCCATGTCGCCAAAGTGAGGGTTTACGCCCTTAAAGTCCTGGGTCCAGTAGCCATGGTAGCTACTCACCCCGGCGTCGACCTCAACGTTGACGACGATTGGGCTGACCCAGACAGTCGTAATGCCGAGCTCTTCCAAGTAGCCGACTTTGTCGATGACCCCTTGGTAGTCGCCACCCATGTAGCGAGCGAGCGACTCCGGATTCGTGGTCACGTTGTAGTCGTTGTTGATGTCCCCGTTCGCGAACCGATCCACGAGCAGTTGGTAGACCACCTCATCCCGCCAGTCATCGACATGCGAGGTCGCTTGTGGTGTCTCGGTGTACGGAGTGGGATCCACACACGAGGACAAGAGCAGCATCAGGGGCAGTACAGCGCGCATCACGGACTCCGAAGTTGCCTACTGTAGCGAGTCAGCGGCCAAACGTCTCTACTCGACTTCCTTGACCGGCGGTGCACCCTCTTCCACAATGTCCAGCGGACTCGGCAGCGGCACGTCCATGCCGTTCTCAGTCATCTCTACACTGTCCGCCCGTGGAGCCAGTCTGTCTGGAAACACGCGCCGCAGCAAGTTGCTCTGAAGCAAGGAATCTGGGTCTAGCTCATGCTTAAGCGCGAAGAAGCGGTCGAGAACCTCTGCATCCCACGCCCGTCTGGCGCTAGCCGCGTCTACAACACTGTCTTTGACGAAGTAAAAACGGCCACCGGCATCCGCAACCATCTCATTGAACCGCTGAGTCAGCCGCCACAGGTCTCCGCGACGTCCAGGCAGCACCGGGAAATCGCAGGCAAAGCTGTACCCGTCTAGTCCATGGGACAACCAGAAGTCGTCATCTCGGTGCCGTTTCATCACCACCAGCCACGGCTCAAGATGCTCGGACTGACTCATGGCCAGCGCGCGTGTGAAGACGCGTTGTGCGGTGTCTTTCGGCAAAAAGAACTGGTACTGAATCAGACCGGTCGGCTTGTAGATCCACTGCCACCGCGGAATGGAGTCGAGCAGGAAGTTGAACCGAGCATGCTCCTGCCTGTGACGATGGCCATCACCGCGAAGCCTCATCATGGTGAAGCGGCTCCAGTTGATCAGACGCATGCCCAAGCGATTCGCAAATGGCTTGACCAAGCGCCACAGCAAGCTCTTCGGGATGACGCCGAAGATTCGCGTCGGTAGCTCCTGCTTCTCCAACACCATGGACGACCGTCCATCGGGGTCTTCGTGCTCCTTCAAGTACCGGGCGGCATGGATCTGGCCGCGCCCCATCTTTCTACCGGTTGGGAAGCCGTCGATCCAGCCAACAACGTAGTCCCAGCTCTCGGACTGGCAGCGTTCAAAGGCATCGAACATGGCCTGCAGGTTGGGCTCGCACAGCGGCAAGACCTCCAGCTGACCCGAGTAGACCCGCTTCATCTGCAGCGTCACAGACGTAAACACACCAAGCCAGCCCATGCCTCCGATGGCCGCATGGAACAGGTCAGGGTCGTTCTCCTTCGTGACCTGCCGGGTCTCTCCAGCCCCCGTGACCAACGTAAAGCCGATCACATGGTCACCTATGGGGCCGTGCATGCGGTTGTTCTTGCCGTGGGCGTTCGCCGCGACCAGCCCTCCGATGGTCGAAAACATGGTCCCAGACACGACTGGTGGCCACCACCCATCGCGCAGGATGTGCTTCCACAGCTTCTCCAGGGTCACACCTGGCTGACACGTGACCACGCCGTGCTCGGGATCCCAGTCGACAATCTGGGTCATACGAGACGTGTCCAACAGGACGTTACTCTCGTTGAGTGCCGCATCTCCGTAGGAACGCCCATTGCCCCAAGGAAGCACTGTCAGACCGGTAGCGCGGGCGTGGTCGAGAGCCGCTCGGACGTCATCCTCGGACCGCGGGTAGCGGACATCGCACAGTGCGCGACTGGCCATTCCCCAGCCCTCTCGCCCTTCGGTCGGCTCGGGTGCATCTTCCGTCATTGGGCTCAGCCATTCGCTCATTAGATCCCCAAACGCTGGAAGATGGACGAAGGAATCGCGCGAATGACAGCCATGATGAGACCCCAGCGTCTCGGCACATAGGCGACGTTCTTTTGCTTAGCGATTGCCGACAAGATCTGGTCGACCGCAACGCTTACGTCAATGACCATAGGAAGCTTGTCGAGACCATCGGTCATGGGCGTGCGAACCGGACCCGGCTTGATTGTGAGTACATGCACACCCTGTGGGGCCAGCCGGTTGCGCAGTGCCTCCATGTAGGTCTCTAGCGCCGCTTTCGACGCGCAGTATGCCGGACTCCCAACTCGACCGCGGTCACCGGCCACCGAGCCAATACCGACCAAGGTTCCGCCGCCCAGGTGTGCCATGCGTTCAGCCGCCGGGTTCAGCCAGGCCATCGCACCGATCACGTTGACTTCTATGACCTGCCGGTCGAGCGCGGTTGGGTACTCGTCAATACCGATTCGCGGCATGACACCGGCACAGTAGATGACCAGATCGAGGCCATCAAGGTCTCGCACAACCCGGTCGAACAGGGCCTCAACCGATGCTGTGTCCGTGACGTCGTGCACCACCGGGATGACGCGGCGAGTCCCGTTGGTGTTCACCTCTTCCGCCAGCTCCTCTAGACGATCTGCACGACGTGCAACGGCAGCGACAACATGCCCATCGGCGGCGAGGCGTCGAACAAGCTCCGCCCCCATTCCACTACTGGCTCCAACAACGAGCGCACGTTTAAGCACTGCCACCTCCGCGCCGCGGATGTAGCCACTGGACGCACCGTCCGCACCCGACAAGTCTGCCGTACACACGGGATGACAAGTCCCGGCGCGCCCACGAACCCGTTCAGGTGCTAGGTTCCCGCCGCACCGTTTGGAGGTCAGCGATGGCGAAAGACGAATACCTGAGTGACGAAGAAGTCGACACTCTCAAAGCACTGCTGGACGAGCAATTGGCCAGCATGTTGGAAAACACACGTGAAAACGTCAACACCCTGACCGAGACGCGCGAAGCCGAGTCCGACCCACTCGATGTGGCGGTCACCGAGTCGAACCGCGACTTCACCCTGCGATTAGCAGACCGGGAACGGCGTCTCATCGGCAAGGTCAAGCATGCGCTTCAGCGGATGCAAGACGGCGAGTACGGTGTCTGCGAGTCCTGTGGCGAGCCAATTACCTATGGGCGTTTGATGGCCCGTCCCGTTGCAGCGCAGTGCATCGACTGCAAGACCGAGGCCGAACAACTAGAACGGCGGGCGCAAGTCTTCTAAGATTGATGCAACGCCGGCATCAAGCCGGCGTTGCAGTAGCTTCCGCATTCACTGGGTGCGAAGCAGCGAAATTTGACATTCGGTTGTAGGATTTGTGTGCGACTGCTGTAGGGTCTGAAAACACCGCAGCACTGGAGCCACCATGTCCCGCCTCTCCCTGATTCTCCTACCGCTAATCGTGGGCTGCACAGAGCAGACCCTGAACTCTGGCAACAGCGATGCCCTCGGAGAGGAGACGCCCTCGGACATCGAGCGCACCGACGACCAGCGGGACCTACCAGGCGCCGACGATCTGGATTCCCCAGATGACGACAATGAGGTCGTCCAAGAGTTTCGCTCGACACTACGCGGTGACTTCGGAGACATGGGGCAGTTCGCTGCTGACGTAACTGAGATCGAGGCCAGCATTGGGCCTGACCGCAGCTCCATTACCGTTCACACTCTCGGTGAACACGGTTGGGCGATGCTCCGCTTGAACGTGAACGGGCAGCTGGGTCAAGGTCGACTTCGCCCCGGAGAAACCGTCTACTTGTCTGGCTTCAGCATCGAGCCAGTAGATGACGAAGATGTCGTCGATGGCAGTGCCCAAGGCTGCACCGGACCCGACATGTGGAACTTTGATGATGACCTGTTCACGGACGAAGCCGTAATTGGGCTGTCCCAACACCCACAGACCGGCGCTCTCGTCGTCAGCATCGAAGCCGACTTCAGCGATGGCAGCCACATGGTCGCATCCGCAGCAATCGAATAGTCCTCATATCTGATCCGTTTTTGGCCTTGCTGACACCTCATTGAGTGCATGGCCCACCCACCTAGGAGATTCCCATGACCCGAATCGCTCTTCTCTCCCTCGCCTTCCTCGCTGCATGCGACGTCGGCAACTTCGCTCCTGACCGTAACAACGGCGGCGACGAGTTCGCATTCCGCGACAGCAACACCACCGGCTTCCTGCGCGGTGACTTTGCAACGGTTCAGGGCTTCGACGACGAGCTCGCTCTCGGGTCTACTCAGATCGGCCCTGACTGGTCGTACATGGAGCTGCACGTGGATGGCCCCTACGGCTGGGCGATGCTCGGACTCAACCTTCAGGGTGAGCTCGGTCAAGGCAACTTGGCTCCCGGCAGCACCGTGACCCTCACCAACTTCAACAGCGACATCAGCCCCGGCGACGATGGCGAAACGGTCGAAGGCGAAGTCATTGGTTGCTCGGGCCCAGACACCTGGAACGCCGAGACCGACGAGCCAGCAGAAGAAGCCACGATTTCCATCTCCGAGAACCCGGACACCGGCGACATCGAAGTCAACATCGTTGCTGACTTCGGCGACAATGGCACCGTCACCGGTGGTGGCAGCGTCAGCACAGGCGTGAATCCTCGCTAGTCGAATCGGTCACACCTCTCTCGGGGGTGCAACCACCCAACGGGCTCCGGCAATGCCGGGGCCCGTTGTATTTTCGGGAAAAGGGATTTTTCAACGGGCAATCTCAGACTACAGTGACGAAGTGATCCGAATGCTCGGTTGCACACACCGTCCCACCAGTTGCCTCCCCTCACCGGACTGACCGCTGCCGTCCTTCGCCACCATCGTCAGCGTTCTGACTTTGCTCGTCGCTCCTATGGCGTCGGCCGGTGTTGCCGTGTCGCTGCCAACCGGCGTGTCAGCCGCAGAGTGGGAAGATGCGGCAACCGTCGCTGACGTTGATTGGGTCGCCAGCGGTGACGCCGCCGTTCAGATCACAGACCTCGGTGTGCAGTGGGAACTCCGTTGCGAGTGTCGCGGGGCGCCTCGTAGTGTTCGCGTCAATGAGCCACGGTCTGCCGGTGAGCGACTCGATGTCGCAGTGATGGCACGAGCGATTGGCCGAGACCTGCGTTCAAGCGCGCCTCCCGTTCACTTGGCACCACCTCCACCCGTCCACTTGGCCGCTCCCGTTGAGCAAGCGCCCCAGCCGCCCACAGTCCGCCTTGCTGCGCCACCACAGGTGCAGATGGGTTCGTCACGCCCCACGCTTGCGACAACACACCAGCCCCTGCCGGCTCTTCCAGCCCCTCCACCACGGCCGGTGCTTCCAGACTTTCAGCCTCCAGAGCACACTCTGACACTTCCCCATCTGTGGGTTGGCCTTGGCGTTGGCCTGCGTCCCCAGACCAATCCATCGCTTAGAATGTCCGGTGGGGTCACCATTCTCACCGGCCGACGCCTATCCATGGGAGTCTCAGGCACCGCCATTACGTCTCGGTCGCTCAGCGGCTTCAACAAGCGACCGTGGCACAACCGCAAGATGTGGGAAGCCGGTGCCCACATCCTAGGGGCGGTCCAGATTGGTGAGTGGCTACAGGTCGACGCCGGCATTGGCGCTACCCGTCAGGCGTACCATCAAAACGACCGTCCGCTCCTCGCCGTGACCGTTCCCCAGTTGACCGCTGACATTGAGCTGCGCACGCCAGGCGACCGACGAATCGGTCTACGTGTTGGCGGTACGGCCGACCTGCGCGGCGTTGCCCTGGTTGACGAGCTTACCGCCCAGCAACAGTGGCTCGTTCCATTCGAGTTTCGAGCCAGTGTGGTTGCACGAATCGGCCATCGTGCTGATCCAAGCAACACGGCCCGCACACCTACCGAGCACAGGCCCGATTCGACTGGCCTGTTCGACTCGGAAGACTTTCCATGAGCGCTCGCTGGATATCCACCGCCAGACTGCCGTCAGCTGCTCTCGTTGAGTCAGCAATGAACGGTGATGCGCGGGACCTGGACGACCTCGCGAGGGCGTGGCTGCCTCATGTGTACCGCTGGTGTCACCGGCTAGGTGGTCCGGGGTTTGACGCCGAGGACAGCGCTCACGAGGTGCTTGTACTGATGTGCAGAAAGCTACCGACCCTACGGGACCCGGTCGCCTTTCCAGCATGGCTGTATGGCATGACCCGCCGAGTTCTGGCCAACCACCGTCGGCGGGCGTGGTGGAAGCGCTGGGTTCCCGGCGCCACGGTTCCCGACCGCGCAGACACCGCGGCAAGCCCGTACGACTCCCTCGAAGCCAGACGCGCCCACGAGCGCGTCTGGACCGCCATGACCCAGCTCTCGGACGCCCATCGTGATGTCCTGGTGCTGTGTGACTTGGAGGAGCGCCCCGGCAGTGAAGCCGCCGTGCTGCTCGACATTCCCCTCGGTACGGTGAAGAGCCGGCTGCGCGCTGCGCGTGCCGCATTCCGAACTGCCGTTGCTACTTCTGACGACCACGCAGCAGTCGCTGCAGGAGCTCGATCATGAGCGACCCCACTCAACTCGCCAACCTTCTTCGGGACACTCCAGAGCCCGATATCACCGCGCCAGACCGTGTCTGGTCCCGCTTTGAGCGGACTCGCACACGTCGTACACGCCTTCGATGGGCGGGGGTTGCTCTCGGCGCTTCTGGCTTGGCTGTCGCTGTGGCACTGCTGTTCGCCTCCACAAACACGGCAACGGCAGAGCGCGAGCTGGTGCTATCGTCAGACATCGTGACCTCCCATCAGTGGGGCGAGCGTGTGGCTCTTGATGTTGTGGGAACCGGCGAGATCAGCGGCACCGATGACGCCCTGACTGTGGAGTGGGAGTCCGGCACTCTTGAGGCATCCGTCGTTCCGCACTCTGGCGTTGCCATGTCTGTCCGCACAGACGAAGCAACGGTGAACGTTGTCGGGACCATCTTCTCGGTGAAGCGAGACCTTCTCGGCACTACGATTGGGGTGAACGAAGGTCGGGTGCAGGTATCTTGTGAAGATGGTTGGACCGGCATTCTGGGGGCTGAAGAGACCCACATCTGCCAGCCAACCAGTGCAACCGGACTACTCGGCCGCTCTGAAGCACTGATCGACGCCGGCGCCGACAGCATGGTCCTTCAGGACACCTTGAATCGAGGCATCTCGGTAGCAGCAGACGGTCCCATTCTCGGTGAACTACTGGTCCGTCGCATGCAGCTCAACGCAGACGAAGGCAAGGTGGACGACGCCTTGCAAGACGCTGAGCGCTACCTACAGATGGATGAAACAGCACGTCGGGAGCAAGTTCAGCGGTTCGCTGGATGGCTGGCCCTGGGGTCGAAGGGGTGTGACGCCGCTACACCCTGGCTGTCTGCGCTTCATGAAGCCGGCTCTGGACCCGAGACCGTGCTGCTGGCTGAGTGCTTGAGCACAACCGACCCAGAGCGCGCACGGGCCCTGCTTGTCGCGACCTTGCCGTCGCTCGATGAGACGTGGAGCGACCGGGCGGTGCGTGCCTTGTCGACACTTCAGTAGCAGCGATGTGGTGGCTGCTCCTACTCACCGGGTGTGACGCTGCATTGATTGAGTTTCCGTCGACCGACCTAAGCTTCGACGTTCCAGTCGTGGACCCAGCGTCTGTCTCTGCCGCTTGCTTGGACGAGTCTGGGAGCTTCATTGCTCAGTTCGACGCCAGCGGCAGGTCTCCCGAGATGCTCGCGACCATCACGACCCCGACAAGTATGGAACGACACCCGCTCACGATTCGCAGCAGCGGAGACACCAACTTTCCAGTGCGCTACCAGCTCGGCCCACTGCTGACCGGGGTCGAGGCTGAACAAGTCATCACGGGCGAATCTACAGCTCTACGGTGTGATGAACTCACCCGCACAAGCGTAGCCATTGGCATGCTCGACGGCTTCGGCGTGGCCGTGGAGTGTGTGCAGTGGCTAGGCCCTGACTCCGAGGCACCGGATGAATCGGAACCTGAGTTTATGGACGTCGGCTGTCTCAGCTTCGAGTTGTAGAGGGGCAACCAAGTTGGGGCTCTAGTTGCCGCCGTCCACAGAGACCGGAGCGATGACGCGTCGTGTGTTCACCCACCACTCGGCGCCCACGCCGACGAAGTGCTGTACGCCATCTGTCACCCGTGCATCCATCGGGTTGAAGAACGCCCGCGCTCCGTCATTGAGGAAGCTGGCCGTGTACAGGACGTGCAGTCGCGGGCGGCTGTAGCCACCCCGGTCACGCTGAATGGCGGGAATGAGCGACAGCTTCGTCAGGTGTCCCTGGTCAAAGGCTCCGGAGCGAGGATTGAGGCCATTCGGACGGACGTATTGGTGACTCGCTTCTACTCCGATCGCCACATGGCGTCCGACGTAGACCTGCGGACGAACCACGCCCACCCACTCCCAGCGGTCGTCGAAGTCAATGCGCTGACCATCAGCGTCTGTCCGGTTGCTGATGTACGTGGCTGCCATGACCCCTAGGTTCGGGGTCTCGGTGTTCATCATGGCCGCTGTCAGGAAGCTCCGGGAGCCTGTTGTGCTGCGGTCCAACGCGAGGCCGTCGGCTGGAATGGCCAGCTCTCCGTACGCCGCAAGGCCGGTGGCGTAGCGGGTCCAGACGTGGACAAACGACTGGTCCGCCCATCCCCACAGGGATGCCTGGGCTCCAATGAGAACGCCGCTGTCCGCTGGTAGTTCTTGCCCGGCCAGCTGATCAAAGGCGTCGTCCAATACGCGTTCACCGGCTGGAAGCGTGTGGGCTTCACCGTACACCTTGGCGCGAAAGGTCAGGTCTCCCAAACCAAACTCGCGGTGCGCGCGAAGGGATGCAATGACCTTTTGCCGGTCGAGGAACAGAACATCCTCTCCGTCAACGCCGTCCGGCGTAAACACGCGCACGGTCTGCACCTGGTAGTCGTCTCCGACCAAGCGGTTCGCCCCCACATGGAGAGCCACTTCCGTCTGCGACGGGCGCCAGATAGCACCACCGCCATACGTATTGAGGTTGTCTAGCGGCCAGAAGTCGAGCAGGTAGACGTCATCTCCGCGGTACATGCGTGAACCAGCCCACACCTCTACCGGGACACCCCCAACGCCAGTGGCGGACACGTAGAAATTCCGTAGGGCCAACGCTTCCGCAAAGTTCCCGTCGTAGTGGAAGAGGTCTCCAGCCAGGGCCGGCGTCACCAAGACTGTGAACTGCGGGCCCTCGTCGAGTTGCCAGTCCCACGCCAAGTCCAGCTCCATGTACGGCGACTGCTCGAGGCGCGGTGCGAACTGAGCAATGCGGACCGAGTCTCCGCCACCTCCGCCCAGATCGCTGCTGACCTGCACGCGGCCGTACGAGCCAGCCGAAAAAACAGGAGGGGAAGCCATTGCGAACAGAGTGAGAAGAGCAATCATGCCGCTACGCTATCGCAGCAAACCGCTACCGAACACGTCACAGATGAGGACGGCCCACACGATTCGAGACGCTACCCGCCAATCTGCGTCATCACACCTTCGAAATTCTGTTTGCCGGTGTGGGCTTCATGGCCAGCGACCTTGCCCCACACCATCTCACGAAGCAGCGCCGCCAAGGCATCGTCCGTCATGCCGGCGCGCAGCACGTCTCGTAGGTTGGGCGAGTCATCTCGCGACAGACACGTGCGCAGGTTTCCGTCCGCCTGAAGGCGCAGCCGATTGCACTGCTCGCAGAAGTGTTCGGTCATTGGACTGATGAAGCCAATCGTCTGGCCGGTGCTCGCAACGCGCCAGTTGACCGACGGCCCACGCCCGGCAATCCGAGACACCCGCTCCAGCTGCAGAGTCTGTTGGACACGCTGCCGCAATGTGGCGGATGGAACCGTGGTGTAGGTGTCCTCGCCAAACGGCATCTTCTCGATAAACCGCACCTGAACGGCATCCGGCCACTGCGAAAAGTACTCGATAAGCGGCAGGACGTCCTGCTCGTTTTCACCCTTTACAACAACACAGTTGATCTTGACCGGTGTAAGCCCTTGCTCGAGCGCAGCCTGGATTCCCGCCAGCACCCGCTCCACATTGCCGCCTCGGGTCAACGACACGAATCGTTCGGCATCCAGGGTGTCTAAGCTGACGTTGATCCGGTTGAGCCCCGCTGAAGCGAGCGCTTCGGCGTGCTTCGCCAGATGATGGGCGTTCGTGGTCATGGCAATGTCCAGAATGCCTGGAATGGCCGCGAGTTCTCGAACCAGATCCGGCAATCCACGACGCACCGTAGGCTCGCCGCCGGTCAACCGGACACCCGTCACTCCCATGGAGGCCAGGCAGCGAACAACGCGCACAATCTCTTCGAAGGTCAGAAGGTTTGCCCGCGCCATCCACTCCACGCCGGTCGCGGGCAAGCAGTACACGCACCGGTAGTTGCACCGGTCCGTCACACTCACCCGCACGTACGTGTGTGCACGAGCGAACCGGTCGACGAGCGGCCCACTGGTTGGCTGCTCGTTCAACACCTGTGGCGGTAGCGCCACGTTAGATAGGTTCGAGAGTCGGAGTGACGTCTAGCGCGCCCATCACCTGGTCTGCGAGGGAGGAGAAGGCGTCGGCCACGGCGTCCGCGCCGAGGGCCGCCGGAAGGCCTTGGTCACCACTCTTTCGCAACGACGTCTGAAGCGGAAACTGCGCCAACAGCGGCGTCTCAAAGCGCTCCGCGACGTCCTTGCCACCACCGTCACCAAACACGTAGTCCTTCGTACCATCAGGTAGTTGATAGTAGGCCATGTTCTCAACGATTCCCAAGAGTGGAACGTTGAGCCGCTTAAACATGGCCACGCCGCGGATGGCATCTGCGGTGGCTACCGACTGTGGTGTGGTCACAATGAGCGCCCCCGACAGATCCACACCTTGGATCACAGAGAACTGGGCATCTCCAGTTCCTGGCGGCATGTCGACCACAAGCACATCCAAGTCGTCCCAGGCCGTCTCCTGCAGGAACTGGCGGATGGCGTTCATGACCATGGGTCCACGCCACATCACGGCTTGCTCGGGCTCAACGAGCATGCCGATCGACAGGCAGCGGACGCCGTAGCTCGACAGCGGAATGATCTGGCCTTTGTCGTTGCGCATTGGACGATTGGTGACGTTCATCATGATGGGCAGGCTGGGCCCGTAGATGTCTGCGTCTAGAAGTCCAATTTTGAGACCCTTCTTTCGCAGCGCCACAGCAAGATTCGTCGAAATCGTACTCTTGCCCACGCCCCCCTTACCGCTGACTACGGCAATGACGTGCTTGACGCCGGGAATGGTCTTGGTCTCGATGGGGCCACCATGCGGCTGAATACCGTCAGCCTTGCCCATGCCCGGAACGCTCTGCCGAGCCTTGGCCGGACCCGGTGTGGCCACCCGGCGTTTGATGTCCACTGTACCGGCGTATCCAAGGGCGGTCAGGTTCGCGCACAGCGCCGCCTCGATGCCCGATTGGTCATCTGCGCCATGTTGCGCCTGAAAAGACAGCGTCATGGACAGCACGTCGTCCTCAAAGCGAATGTCTTGGACCATCTTTGCGAGCCACACGCTGCGTCCCGTTACCGGGTCCCGTACGCGCGTTGCCGCCGCTTCCACCAATGTCACAGGCTCATTGTTCATCTGACTTCCTTTCGCGGGCGGGGGTGATAACGCCAAATCGGTCCACAGAGACGTCGCGTTGCGTTGCATCCGGGCCAGCAGGCGCGCTACCCTCTGGGACCGAGGATCTGTATGCGCGCCGTGCTCGTTCCATTTCTGCTGATGTTTGCCTCCCCCGCCCTTGCGGCATGGCCCTCTGACGTTTCGATCAGCAGCATGGCCACGTCCAACGGTCAGCCGGCCTCCGGCACCGTCATGAACGACTTCCGGGACCTCTCCCGAGAGCTCGGCTCTGGGCTGTCCAGCTACCCAGCGCTGCCCGCCAACACTACGGGCATTGATGGCTTTGACGTCGCCATAGGAAACACCTTCTGGTTTATCGACGCCTACGGTGACGGTGAGCCCACCGAGTGGGAACGTTCCCACCCCGAGAACGCGCCGCCGTCTTTTCAGATGAGCCCCTCATTGGTGGTGCGCAAAGGACTGCCTCTGTCGACCGAGGTCGGCATGGCCACCTCTTGGTTCGCAGGTTCTGGCCAGGGCGCCATCAGTGGGTTTGCGCGCGTCGCACTGCTCGAAGGCCACCTTCCTTGGCCTTCCGTCGCTCTACAGGCCGGGTACACCGGGTACGTGGGCAACGATGAACTGAAGCTTGGGGTCATGGACCTGTCGGCTACGCTGGGAACAACTGTTCCTTTCAAGCGCAGCACCAACGTCACCCAGAGCCACTTCTCGCCCTTCCTCACCGTTGGCGTTCTGCGCATTCGTTCACAACCAACGGTCGACCAATCGGTGCTCGATACCACCGGCATCGTGCCAATCGGTGGGTCCGACCAGAACAGTGAAGCGCAGATCACAGCCGTTCGCCTTCAGGGCGGGTTTCAGGTGAACAGCGGTGCTGCCCTGCTGCGCATGAATGCTGCATGGACCCCGAGCGCATCGCTGCTCTTTGGCGCATCCGCAGGTGTCGGATTCTAGTCCTCTTGACGGCGGTTCTGTGGGCCAGCGAGCCCACCGAACTACCGATCGACGCCGCAACGACTGTCCGCGTTGAAGCATGGATTGCAGACGATCTGCGCGAGCTGCATGGCACCCTTACTGTGCCCGCCGAATCCTCCATGGACGTTGTTCATCCCCTGTACCGTCTACCCGGGGTGAGCGATGACCTGACGCTCCTGCGTACCTACCCAGGCCGAGAAGACCTGGGAGAGAGCACCCTGTTGCAGACCGCACCAGGCCAGTTCACGTTCACCACCCGACTCCCCCGTAGGTTTGGCGACGTGGGAGCTACACGGCACGGCCTGTTCGCAAACGGCTGGTGGACGCCCATGATCAGAGGTGCAACTGGAACCAGCGCGACGTGGGACGTAACCCTGCACCTTCCTACTGACGCTATCGGAGTCGTCGCAGACGTCGTTGGTGAGGGCACCCTGACATGGCGAGGGCCCGCAGACCGCGTCAGCATCGCCGTTCTGGACCGTGCCGTCGTCACACAGCTATCCGACGACGTCCAGTTGGTGTCACGGCGTGCTCCCAGCAGACGGGTCACACGAGAGCTCACGGCCGTGGTCGACGCCGCCCCGAGCACACACGGCGTCCTGGTCATTGCACCGCTGCGCCGACGCCTCGCTCGCCCCGGTCAACACATGGCCTACATCAGCGACCGTGCGTTCCGAGTCACCCCACCACTTCCACGCTTTCACCGGACCGGCGTTGCCCGTGGCGTTTACGCAGGGTTGAGCGGTCTCGACAACGACTTCTCACGCTCCCTGATCGGCTCGGCACTCGCTCGACGTCACCGCGAGGACCTACGCGCCATGAATGCGCGACGAGCACTGGGCCTGTTCTCGTGGCTACCGAGCATCGACTTCATTCTGTTCGACCGCACGCTGCCATTCTACGGCGACGTGTTGCAGACATCGTTCCCAAGCGACCCGCTGGCTGACGACCTCTCGGAGGTGTTCACCCCGCACATGCCCGGCGCCGCCGCCATCGACCAACTGGTCGATCTGCAAGGCGAAGACTTCCTTCCCGCCTTCACAGACCACATCCTTGCGGGAACTGCGCCAGCACTCGCCGCTGGCTTGTCTACGGCCCCGCCGTCGCTGCTCAGTGGATGGTCCCATGCCACAGCAGAGCAGGACTACACCCTAGATGTCGTTGGCGAAGCCATCATTGTCACACGCGAGGCCCCAGAACACGCGCCCTCGGAGGTCATTGTGGTCCAGCGCGGCAAAGAGCGCTTGGCCCGGCAGATGCCGCGTGGTCCAGGCACCTGGGTGCTTCCGCGAGACGGTGCGCGCTCCGTGCGGTTGGATCCAGGGCGCCACACCGATCAGCTACGCCGACTGGGCGATTCCTGGCCACAGCGCTTTCGCGTGACGGTCTCCGGAGGCATCGGCAGTGTCAATCTGTCTGAGGGCTGGGTCAGCGCGGGGGCTGGCGCCTTCTTGCGGCGCAGCGGAGACAATCGGAACACTGGCGCCCTGTCCATCGGCACCAGCCGCGACACCTTGGTCGTGGCTGGGCTCGCCTACACTCACCGTTTCGGTCCCGAGCTCTCCGGCCTGTCTCGCCGCCACGCGGTGACGTTCAGCACGTCTACCGCCCTTCAAAACCAACGCTTCGCTGACGACGACGACCCGCCCATTACCTTGGCAGGACGCGTAGGCTGGGGCTGGAGCAACCGTCAAGGCGGCCTGTTTCCCCTTCGCGGATGGCGCACGGCGGCTTCACTTAGCGCCGGTGTCGCACCAACAACCACCCAGCGCTGGCTGTCGGTCAGCACCAGTGCTGTTCGCCTCGTTCCCCTGCGCCCACGTTTGGTGTGGGCAACACGCGGCACAGTCGGGGTTGCGCAGAGCGACATCCGAGGCCGCCTTCTCTCTCTGGGCGGCGCCGGTGCTGTTGGCGGTATCGGGTTTGGCGGTGCATTCGGCACCTCGCGAGCAGCGGTGACGACGGAGCTTCGAGCGGTCCCACTCCGCAATCTGTCGGTGCCGCTGTGGCTGCTCTGGGGCACGGAGCTACAGATCTCCGCCGGCGTGGAAGCCGGAACCATTGGCACGCCAGACGGAGCAGAACACGCAGTAGGAGCGACCTTTGGCATTGCCGGCGTCGGCGACATCTTCGGAGCCGACCCGTACATGCTGGGGTTCACCCTGGGTGTGCCGCTGTGGTGGACCGAAGGCGTGGAGAGAACGCGCCCCTTCCAGCTCGTTCTTCGCTGGACCCAAGACTTCTAGGCCCACCAAGCATCTCTACTCGGCCGCTTTCCGCGTGAAGGTGCTGGCACCTGCGTGCACACTGCTCCACGCCTCTGACGCCTCCTCTGGACGCCTTGCCAAGTGCCACAGGGTCTTGATGGCGCCGTCTTCGACGTAGCCAACCCAGGCAGTCAGCGAGCCATAGCGGCTGAAGTCGACGGTGAAGGACACTCGGGTCTCGGCGACGTAGCCCACCAAGGCAAAGGTCTCGCTGTTCGCAGGGTCGCCCACATTCGTGCGGTACGTCCCCACAAGCTGATTGCCGTGGTGGTCCAGCACCATCTCGCTACCACGGTCATTCAGCCAGGTGCCGTTGAAGTCCACGGCGCCCTACCACTGCTCGAGGAGCGACTCGAGACTCTCGTCATCGATGTACAGCTCCTCTACGCTGTCTTGGCTAAGCAGCCAGTTCGACAGCTGTGAGGCCATGCGCTCTGCTGGGGCTTGGCTCATCAAGATGGGCGCTGCACCCGCGGCGAGGTCTTTGACGGTGAAGCCAGGCTCAAGAGCCAAGCCCTCGCGGTTCACAAGAATCTGGAGGAAGTTGACCGCATGCTCGATGTCATCGCCAGGCGAGTCGTCTTCTTCGTCATCCGCGCCACCACCGAGCAGAGCGGCGAGTAGCGCACTGCTGATGCCGCTGTCGTCGCCAGCATCTTCGCCGTCGTCGTCGTCGTGCTCTTCCTGTTCCAACGCCGCGAGTGCGGCGTCATCGGGCTCGTCGAAATCACCTGAAGCGGGCTCGGGGGGGCCCGACTTCATGAGTGAGCGAAGCAAGGCCTCCATGCCAGCGTCTCCGCCACCACCCGCTGCCGTGGCTGTTGCGGCTCCACCCGCACTGGGTGCGCTGGGCATTGCCGGCATGTCTGCAGGCATCTCAAAATCGCCATCGTCTTCCCAGTCAAGGTCGTCTTCAGCAGGTTCTTCTGCCACGAAGCCACAACTTGCGGGAGCGTTTGCCGGTACAACGACGGGCAAACGCACGGACCATGAGCGCTGTTGTCCGGTCTCAGCATCTTCAAGGTCAGCCCCGAGAACAATGTGGTCCCCGTCCAGCATGACCGTCGCTGTGTGCAGCTGGCCAGGGGCATGGCCGACGTCAACGTGGGTGTTGAACAGCATGTCCATGCTGTACAGAGCGACCGGTTCTTCGCGTAGACGGTCGGTGCCGTCTGCGGGAACGGTGACCGCCATGAAGCGAACGGTGACGTCTTCTTCGGTGGAGTCGAGATCTAGGGTGAATCCCTTGTCCGAGGTCCAGTGAAGTGTGGCTTGATTCATGTGGATTCTCCATCTCCGAGCGACCCACCAGCACGACCCACCAACCAAGCTTCCATGAACGGCGTCAGGTCGCCGTCTAGGACTGCGTCAATGTTGCCAGTCGTGTGAGTGGTCCGAACGTCCTTTACCTGCTGGTATGGGTTCATCACGTACGAGCGAATCTGACTTCCAAAGTCGATTCTCTTCTTCTTTGAGTTGACGTCTGCTTGCGCTTCTAGCCGCTTGTCCAGCTCGAGCTGGTACAGCTTGGCCCGGAGCATCTTCATGGCCTTGTCCCGGTTCTTGTGCTGGCTGCGCTCGGCGCGACACAGAACGACGGTCCCTGTAGGCGTATGAATCAATCGAACGGCACTGTCCGTGGTGTTGACGTGCTGGCCACCGGCGCCACTGGCACGCATGGTCTGCAGCTCAATGTCCGCCGGGTTGATGTCGATCTCAATGTCGTCATCGATCTCGGGGATGCAGTGCACGGCGGCGAATGCCGTCTGACGACGGGAGTTCTGGTCGAATGGGCTAATGCGCACCAAGCGATGAACACCCGTTTCGGACTGAAGGTATCCGTACGCATTGGGGCCACGCACAGCAAGAGTGCACGACTTGATGCCTGCCTCTTCTGCTGGCGAGTAGTCCATCATCTCGACCGTAAAGCCGTTGCGCTCTGCCCAGCGGGTGTACATCCGCACGAGAATGTCCGCCCAGTCAGCGGCATCTGTCCCACCCGCTCCGGGGTGAATTTCAACGATAGCGTCCAGCTCGTCTTGCTCATCGGCCAGCAGACGCTGTGTCTCCAAGGAGTGCAGCTTGTCCGCAAGCGTGGCGAGCAGTGTCGCTGCCTCTGTGGCGCTGTCTTCGTCTTCCAGCTCTTCGGCCAGCTCAATGAGCGCCATGATGTCGCCACGCATGGCAGCCGTAGCCTCCATGTCTTTGACCACGCGCTCTAGGCCGCCCTTCTCTTTTTGCATCTTCTGGGCCCGCTTAGGGTCTTCCCAGAACTCGGGGGATGCCGCTTCTAGGTCTAGATCTCGAATGCGTTCTTGCTTGCCGCGGACGTCAAAGATGCCCCCAGAGCGCTTCTACCCGCTCGGCAAGTGGTTTGAGTTCAGACCGCAGCTCGTCCCGCATGTGACGCTCCAGAAGGATGGAGCCCGTGGCTAACCCGGATGTACGGACACGTCGTGTTCATCGAGTTTTCCCAACAGGGAGCGCTCCAACGCCTCCATCACTTCGGCCTCGTCGTCTTCTTCATGGTCGTAGCCGAGCAGGTGACACAAGCCATGCACCACGAGAACGCGGACCTCGTGCGCGAGGCTATGCCCACGCTCATCCGCCTGACGCTGCGCGGTGGCAATGCTGATGATGATGTCCCCGAGGAGGTTGGGGTCGCCGATGAGCTCCCCTTCTTGCTGGCTGAACGACAGCACGTCCGTCGGCTTGTCTTTGCCACGCCAGTCTCGGTTGAGCGGCTGAATGACGTCGTCGTCGCAAAAGAGCAGCGAGACTTCGCCCTGTGGCTTGTCTAGGTATTCCAGAACACGCCCAGCAAGCGCACTCCAGTCGCCCGGTGGTAGGGTCACCCCCTCTGTCATATCGACGTCTACAGTGGGCATTACCTTGGCAAGTACTCCACCGACTCGTAGTCGGTATTCGCATCGTCATCGAGGTCGGTGTGGACCGGCATTGGAATGATCCGGGAGACCACTCCGCCCTGGCTCTTGTTTGAGATCTCAGCGGTGTCCGCGTACTCAATACGGTGGTGGTAGATGCCGAGCAGGGTCTTCACGAACGTGTCCAGCACGGTGCTGATCTCGGCCATTGTCAGCGGACACTCGCTGAACTGACCGTCCGCCATGACCGAGTCGACGATGCGCTTAATCATCGCGCGAATGTTCTGTTCGTTGGGCTGGGCAATCGTCCGTGTGGCCGCTTCAATCTTGTCCGCAAGCATGATGACGCCGGCTTCACGCGTACTGGGCTTGGGTCCGGGGTAGCGAAAGCGGGCTTCTTCGATGCTATCTGGGTCTTCCGCGTTGGCCCGTGCCTGGCCGTAGAAGTAAGACAGCAGGCCCGTTCCATGATGCATGTAGATATTGTCGAGAACGGGCTTTGGCAGGTTGTGTTCCCGTGCCATGCGCCCGCCTTCGAGCACATGGTCAATGATGACCTCGGCGGATGTTTGCGGGTCCAACGAGTCATGCCGGTTGCCGGAATCACCTTGATTTTCCACGAAGTACTGGGGCTTGAGCGACTTGCCGATGTCGTGGAAGTAGCTAGCGACGCGGGCCAGCAGCGCATTCGCTCCAATCGCCTCCGAACCCGCCTCTGCAAGGGAACCCACCACAACCGAGTGATGGTAACTACCCGGCGCGCGGAGCATCAGCTGACGCATCAACGGGTGATTGAGGTTGGCGAGCTCCATCAAGCGGTAGTCGGTGACGAAGCCCAGCGCCTCGAACAACGGAGTCAGTCCAAGGACCACAAAGGACGAGCCTACGCCACCGATGAATGCAGCGAGCATGGCGAACAGAGCGCCGAGCTGTGCATCGCTTGTCCCGGCGCCGTCATCTGCCATGGAGCGAATCAAGTAGAACAGCACACAGGCCATGACGGCGTTGACGGTTCCAGTGAACAGGCCAGCGCGCAGAATCGCCATGCGTTCACGTGTGTGATGCACCGCACCTGCAGCAACCGTGCTCGACGCCATGAAGTAGGCGAACTCTAGGATGCCGCCGCCTGTGACCAGAACAACGGTAGCACTCGCAGCGGCGTTGAAGGCCATGGCCCAAGACACGCCAATGAGCAGGCGCACGAGCATGGCCATACCGGCGACGGGAACCACCCACAGCAGGGACTCCGCTGTGGCCCCTGCCCCGAGAAGCTGTGCCACTGACGGCGCAATCCAGTGGACGACGGCCGAGAATGCGGCGACGAGCAACAGAAGAAGGCCACCGGACGCGACGTCGCGAACCCGAGTGGAGAAGTGTGTCACCGACGACGCGCCAAACGAAAAGACTGCGCTGGTCAAGAAGCCGATGATGAGGAAGAGCCCGGCGAACTCAGCAAAGCGACCGCGCCCCGTGTGCGACTTCTGCATCTCGACGTACTGAAGCCGGTGCAGGGGCGTGATGGGGTCCCCTTTGCGGAACAACGTCGTGCCACGCTGAACAGTGACCGTGCGTACCGGAATCTCCGCCACTGCGCGCTCTTGGCGGTCGAGAGTCTCCTTTTGGTCGAACTCCACGTTGCTCTGAATAAGTGCACGGGCGACCGTAGCCGCGGCCTCGGTCCACGGCTCGTTCACCCGCGCTTCCATCAGCGCCATGCTTACCGACTGTCGCGCATCGGACGGCTCACGCAGGTCGCTGACATCCACAACAGCGCGCTCCAAACGCTCCAGGTCGTCTCGGGAAGCGAGCGAGACCTGTGCGACGCCGTCGAGAGCGCCGAACTGATCTCCAACGATGTACCCGCTCATCGCAGACGCCAACAACTCGCGCGTCAGGCGCGCAGCGTCAGGTGGAAAGCCCGCCTCGGCCAGAGGCAGCAACGTCCCAGACGGCAGGTGACGGGACAGCCGGTCGCGAAACGTGTCGATGGCCGGCTCGAGGTCGCGTGTAGGGGCTTCTCCAGTGTCCGCATCTGGGTCCGCTGGCAGGGCTTGACGAGCTGCGGAAAACGCCGTCTGAATGCGTTCGTCTAGACGCTCGGTCAGGTCTTCATCAAACAACACCACCGGCAGGACCTCGGCGCGGGCGGACTCTTGGTCGCGGCGGCGGGCTGCGGTGTCTTGGTAGTGAAAGTCGTACGGAGCGGTAATGGTGCGGGAGGCAACGTCGCCAATCTGCACTTCGACAGACGGAGCGGTTGCCCAATCCACGGACAACGCCGCGACTCCGAGAGACACCAATAGAAGAACAGCCAATCGTCGGCCGCCGCTTCGAGTGAGTTTCAGGTCATCGAGTAGGCTCAATGAGAGTCCTTGTACGCCTTGTCATATGCGCGAACGATGGAGGCGACCAATGGATGTCGAACCACATCCACGGCAGTTAGGTGTACCACTCCAATGCCTCCCACTCCATGCAGGATGCGCAGAGCGTCCGCCAATCCACTCGCTCGACCGCGTGGAAGGTCGACCTGAGACGGGTCCCCGTTGATGACCATGCGGGACCCTTCACCCAAGCGGGTCAGGAACATCTTCATCTGTTCCACCGTTGTGTTCTGGGCTTCGTCCAACACTACGAATGCGTGGTTCAGGCTACGTCCGCGCATGAACGCCAGTGGAGCGACCTCGATCTCGTTCTTCTCCAGCATGCGGGAGACCCGCTCTCCGGGGATCATCTCATGCATCGCATCAAACAGTGGACGCAGGTACGGATCAACCTTCTCTGTGAGATCGCCTGGGAGAAAACCGAGCTTCTCGCCGGCCTCCACGGCGGGGCGAGTCAGGATGATCCGCTTGACGTCGCCGTTCGCATGGGCCGCGACCGCCGCAGCGACCGCCAGGTAGGTCTTGCCGGTACCCGCTGGCCCTACACCAAAGGTCACGGCATTCTCGCGTAGGCAACGCACATAGTCGCGCTGTCCGGGACTGCGAGGAGCGATCGGCCGACGGTTGAGATCGGACAAGATCACGTCGTCAAAGTAAGCCTGAAGGCTTGCCTTCGGCTCATGCTTAAGCACGCGAAGTGCCGTATGAACATCGACGGCGCGAACGGAAGAACCGGACTCGATCAATCCATACAGCTGCTGAAGAACGCGAACGGCGAGATCTACGGGAGCGGCAGAACCCGTCAACCGAATCGTGGTGCCACGCTGTGTCAGAGTGGCGCCGGACTTCTCTTCGACCATTCGCAGATACGCACCGAACTCCCCACACAGTTGGCGGACGCGGTCATTATCGTCGAACGAGAGAACATGTTCTTTGGTGGCTTGAACGACGGACTCAGGGGACGTTGGGATGCGGTACCTCGCAAGCGATATGGCTAGCAATAACGGCGTTACCATATGCGATAACGGCGATAGCGCTGGAGAAATTGGCGACGACGCCGCGCCCATTAGGCACCGCGCTCACAGCAACCTGCGGGGGCTAACGAGTGCGTGCATGAGCGCGCTTGCTCACAGCCGCCGATGACGACTCTAGCTGTCCGGTTCGGCCGGGCGAAACCGGACTGCTACCCACGAGTTTACGGGCATCATTGCTAGGCACATCTTCGTAGTGATCGAAAGCGGTCTGAACGGTGATGGTACCCGCAGTCACGGATGACAGCTGGTCGCGCATGCGTCGCCACTCGCGCTGCGGTACCGCTACCGTGATGACGGTGGACTCTGCTCCGCTGTCCACACCGGCAACCCGTCCACGGTGTGCACCGGTAGCAGCAAGACAGGCGCCTACATGATCTGCCGAGACGGTGAGCGAAGCGGTCAGCCAGGGTTCCACTAGCGCAGTTCCGGTCCGCTCCAGTGCAGCACGTACGGCCTTCTCAGCCGCAATTGTGATGTGCTCTTCCGTGGTGAAGATGGCGTTGTAGCCACCGCCGGTGACAACCACCTGTACGCCGGTCACCGGGTATCCAGCGAGCGGCCCCGCCTCTAGAGCACGGCGGGCCCCCTCCTCCGCGGCTGCATGGTAGGTCGCAGGCAGGTCTTGCGGGTCACAGGCCGCGACAAAGCGCAGAGGCGTGTCCGGTGATGTCGGAATCAGGTCGACCACCACATGCCCGTACTCGACAATGCCGTCGTCGGAGTCGGTCCGCTGATGGGTTCCGTGCACGTCGCGAACGGTTGCCGAAGGCAGCTCACGGTAGCCAATGGGCACGTCCCGTGTGTGCACCTGAACGCCCAGGGTGGCGAGGTGCTCTGCCGCCAGTGTGAGCTGAAGTTTGGACAGACCCGCAAGGACCACGCCGTCCGTCAGCGTGTCACGACGAACCTCAAGCCAACCATCCACCTGGCATAGAACGGTCAGCGCCTTGTCCAGCCGCCGTTCGTCGGACGCACTGTCTGGGACCAGCCATACCGCCTCTTCGCGACTCGGCTTTTTCGGGGCGTCCATGCGCCACGTTCCAGTCTCGGACAAGAAGTCCCCCGCCGCGACACCCGGGAGGTCCCAAGTAGCGACGATGCTGCCATGCGGAGCCTGCTGGGCGACCTTACGACGACCGCCACGGAGCTGGTACAGCTTGTTGACTCGACGACCGCGCGTCTCGCCGTAGAGCGTCCAACTTGTCTTTCGGGATGCGGCACCCGAGCGCACACGACACACAGCGTACGGCTGGCCCTGCTCATCGAGCGCTGTGGCCAAGACCTGCGCGACAAAGGGTCCATCTGGTGATGCAGCCCGCCTCTCACTGAAGGCTGAGACGAGCTCTGCAGCTGCTTCATCTGACGCTGGAAGCGCGTCCCGAACGGCGTCGATGACGTGCTGAACCCCCACAACGTGCGTAGCGCTGCAGAAGACGACAGGCGTCACGGCACGCAGCTGCACGGCCTTCGCTAGGCCTTCGGACAATGCCTGGTCGGGTAGATCCAAAAACTCCAAGTAGTAGTCGAGCAGAGCTTCGTCGGTCAGTGCGACCGCCTCGGTCAGACGGTCGTGAGCCGCCTCCCACAGCTCTGGACGGGCGAGCGGCTCCACCGAATGGCGACCGGAGGCATCATCCAGGTAGCGCCACATGCGCATCTGACGAAGGTCGACCACCCCCTCCATCCCGACACCCGTCTCGGACGGTACCGGAAGAGTCAACGCGAGTGGTGTTCCAGGCACACAGCCAGCAAGCTGCGCCAACACGTCATCTGGTGCGACGATGCGGTCGCACTTGTTGACGACAACGACCACCGGTAGCCCGAGGCGCTCACACTGTTTGAGCGCACGACGCGTACCAAGCTCCAGCCCAGCACTGCCATCAATGACCACCACCGCAGCATCCACCCCAGCCAGAACGTCATCGCGAGTGTGCTCGAGCTCAAGCGACCCGGGCGTATCCACCACCTGCACCGCGCGGTCGCCCCACGGCAGCCACGCGAAGCTCGGCTGAAGCGAGGCCCCACGGCGACGTGAGGCTCCATCATGGTCGAGCAAGGTTGTGCGAGATTGGACCGATCCAGCGGAGCGAATGACGCCAGCGAGCAGCAGCACTGACTCCGCCAAAGTGGTCTTTCCAGCGGACCGGTGCCCAAGTAGGGCAATGGTGTAGCTAGGGGGGAAGTCGGTCGGCTTACTGGCCAATAGTGCGCGCTCCGTAGTCATAGACTATCGGTGCGATTGTCTTCAGGTCAACCGAAATCGCGTGTCAATAGATGCCCCGGCGCCCAGAGCGTCGTATCTTTGCCCCATGAGTACGACACTGCACATCCATGGCGTCTCCGACCCCGGTCGCCAACACCCACGCAATGAAGATTCGTGGATGACCTCCAAGATCAACACGGCACAACTGCTCATTGTCTGTGATGGCATGGGCGGAATGGGAGCAGGTGACAAAGCCAGCCAGCTCGCGGTGCAGACAATCACCGATGCCGTGAGGTCGTCGTCCTTACCTCCACGACCACGCCTGCAAGCTGCACTGACTGCGGCCGACAACGCCGTCCGACTGGCAATGTGTACAAAGCAGGCCAAGCCCGGCTCCACCGCAGTCGCTGTGTATGTCGAGAGCAACCAAGCCACAGTGGCCTGGGTTGGTGACAGCCGCGCCTATTGGATGCGCGGAGGGGCTATGCTCGCGCGGACCACCGACCACAAGCTCGTTCAGACCCTTGTAGACCGTGGGGATATGACCGAGGAAGAAGCCCGGAATAGCCGCTACTCCAACGTGCTCACCCGGTCCATCGGTGGTCGTGCTCCAGATGCAGACCCCATTGAGATTGGCGTTCTGCAGGAGTCCTGGGTCTTACAAGCCGGAGACCAGCTTGTTCTCGCCAGTGACGGGCTCATCGATCTGGTCTCTGACGAAGAGATCGCGGAGATCATCCAAGAGCGCACTCCGAAAGACGGGGCGCAGTACCTCGTCGACCTCGCAAATCGAAGAGGCGGTCACGACAACATCACCGCCATCGTCGCCTTGTGGGCCGAGCAAGTTCCAACCTTCGTTGGCCAACCGTTCGGCCATCACCAGGCAGAGGAAAAGGCCACCGAGGGCTTTGCCCCAACGCGTGACACAACGCCTGTGTCAGGCGGAGGGTACGCAGAAGACGAAGACGAGGACGAGGACGACAAGGCGACGGTTCTTGCAAGTCGCTCCCACGAGTTCTTGTCTGGCCACCTGATGCCCGACACGCCAGAACCGGCCGAAGTGCGCCCGCCAACCGTCGCACCCGCGAAGCGCCCCGCGGTTAGCAAGCCAGGTCCGTCCCCTGCGGTCATCGTCATTGGCGTGTTCTTGGCGGTGATGCTCGTTGGAGGCGTCGTGCTGTGGGCCGCCGGCTAGGCTCTCGTCCGCGCAGCTCCAGTCATCACCAGCGATTGGTTGGAACGGACACCCAGCAACGGTCAGCATCCAGTGCTAGGCCGCTAGGGCGAACCACAGTCCCAGAATGACCAGAATGGCGAGCACGGCCAACACCACCAGGGCCACCACCACTCCAACAATGATCATGGTGGAGTTTGAACCCGGCGCCGGCTGGGACATACGCTGCGGCGGGGATGCAGGAGTGCCTGGCATCTCGTCGTAGGTGATCTCAGGTTGACCGAGGCCATCTGTGTGCTGAGCGTAGTACTCGGGTACGTAGTTCGGGTCGTACTCTGCAATACGCTCGCCAGCGGTAACGACCGCCACAGTGATGTTGTCATGGCCTCCGCGCTCACAGGCAGCGGTCACCAAGTCCCTGGCAGCTTGGTCAGGACTCTTGCCTGCGACCAGTCGGCCAATTTCCCAGTCTTCGACCAGGTCATGTAGACCATCCGAGCACAACACTAGTGTGTCATCGTCTTCCAACAACAGAGGCTCGGCGAGGACATCGGGCTCGAGGGAGCGACCGTCGGCCATACGCTCATGACCAAGGGCGCGCGTCAGCATGCCGGCCTCTGGATGGACCCGCGCCTGCTCTTCGTCAATTTCGCCCGTATCGAGCAGCATCTGCACTCGGGTGTGGTCGAGCGTTCGCCACAGCAGCTGCCCACGACGGATGTGGTAGCAGCGCGAGTCGCCTACAAGGGCGATGTACGCCTCGTTTCCACGAAGCAGACCGCAGATAGCGGTTGTCCCCATGCCGCGAGTACCGCCACGGTCGCCTTCATCGAGAATTGCCGAGTTGGCCTCGAGCAGCGCGTTGTACATGCGTTCCCTGGGGTCTCCCTCAGGATCGCGCTCTACGACTTCTTCGACAACCTGGACAGCGAGGCCGCTGGCGACTTCTCCGGCCTCGTGCCCGCCCATTCCGTCAGCAACAATGATGAACAGCGATCCATCTTCGAGCCAACGGAGCCCGTGACTGTCTTCGTTGTTCGTTCGCACGCGCCCCACGTCTGTGTGGGTGGCGCTCGACAGCGGAAAGCCAAAGCTAAGACGGGATGCCATCAACGCCCCGCGTTGGGGAATGCACAATCACCCGTGCGATTCGCGCAGAAGGCGGTCGGGACAAGGTGGGGCGTTGTCGGAGTTCGCACGGTTTTCAATCCCAGAGCCCCTACCAAGTGGGCTGTTGCGACAGTTTACCCCAAGTCGGTGAACAAGGGCAGTAGGCCAGCGTCATCGGCTTGTCAGGAGACGCGCAGACAACGGGAACCAGACGCAGCAAAGCCCACAGTCCTGTCCGACGAGCGGGAGGTCTGTGGGCTTGCTTCGCTCGCCCACGCTTGGCGTGGACAGCCTTCTAGGAACTAGTCCTTGAAGATAGCGTCCAAGAACGACAAGCCGTTCTCGTTCTCGCCAATCGATTCGCCAGCTTGGAGCTTCTGGCCCAAGAGGTAAGCGTCGTACGCAGCGATGAGAACCCAAATGATGCTCAAGCCAACGCAGCTCGTCACGAGCGTGATGACTACCGAGATGATGGCCTTCTTCTTCTGGCCGAGGATGAAGTATCCAACGCAACCCAGCAGAAAGAGGTTCAAAACAGCAGGAATGACGGGGTTTGTATCGGGCTTTGTGATCATCTCACCCATGGTAGTCTCCAGACGGTCCGAGTATAAAAGGGGGGCAGTTTCTACCCCGGTGCGCGTGCGAAAGTACGGCATTGCCGGGCATCCAGCAACAAACTGAAGCAACTTTACCCAAAATCGGCATTCAACCCTGGCCGCTGGGCCAGGATTTTTCCAGCCGCAAGTGCGTAGCTACGTAGGAGTGTCGAACGTGACCCAGGTTGGAAAGCGCGCGATGACGCCGTCATCGGGCATGTACACCGGGTAGACCACCACGATTTCTTCGGCGCCAACGATGGTGGAATACGACACGATGATCTCCCCCGTTCCAACCGTGACATTGGGTACCAAGTACCAGCCGCTCTGACCTGTGACAGTGGCTGTAGGGTCGTAGGCCGTTCCCTCGTCGTTCAAGTAGCAGGCCTGGAGCGTCTCGCGGTCGCGGACGTTCCACTCCACACGCGCTGTGGTGACGATTGGGTTTTCGCCGGTGTCGGAATCCACCAGATTCTCTACACGAACCCGGCCGACCGAAAATCCACCCTCGCGAGCCGCTGGACAGCCCTCAAACAGGGTCAGGTACTGCTCTGCAGTGCTCTCCGGCACACCAAATAAGGTGCCGTCGGGCACGCGCAGTACCGGCTCAATCCCGCTGGCTCCGGTAAAGCTCGTCGGCAAGAAGCCGTCATCGGAGATGACCGCAAAAATGCGCGCAGCACGAGGCACGCGAACCGCGAAACGACCGTTAGAATTGGTGATGGTCTCGGCCACAATAGGGCCCGTTCCTTCACGAATTTCGACCAGAGCACCATCAAAGTCCATGCTCTTGTCGCCTACGTCATCACTGACGCGACCACGAAGAAGGATGTCGTTCGGGCCGCATGCGGACAGGAACAGGCTGGCGATGAGCAACGAGCGCAGCATCATGGGGTCAAGTCTCCAGAAGTGGCATCCATCAGTAGGCGGCGTGCCTTGAGAGGATGGCCAATGTGGTATCGCGCAAAATCAGCGATCAGCCATGCTGAACCCGTCCAGGGTTGTCCCACAGTGTCGCGCAAGGGTGTGCGGCGCAGGGTCTCGACCGATTGTAGCCATATCAGACTCACCCGTTTCCCCACTCCACACCACGGGTGCAGTGCGCCGCCCGCGTCATCATCAAAGTGTCCGTCCGCGACCATCGGTTCACCACAGCGCGCACAATGAACAAGTGCTGGACACAATCCGGCGAAGGTCAGCGCCTTCGCTTCAAGGGCCACCTGCGAAGCCGTTCCGACTGTCTGAACATCTTCGAGAACGTCCAACCACACGTCCAACAAGCCGTACAGCCGCTCGGCTTCTCCGCCTTCGGGTGCAAGAGAAGCAGCAAGCTCGCACCCATAGAGCATGGCGGCAATGCGGTAAAAATCCGTACGTGCACGATTGGGTGCCTTGCGCACGGTGGCCTGCGTCAATGTGGCCAGCTCTCCCCGACCCTTGCGAAGTGTGACAGTAAGACGGGTTCCAGGGTCGAGCGCTCCGGCAAAACGCTTCTTCGACCGACGAGCACCCCGAGCGACTGCCGACACCCGACCATCCGTCGCAGTCAGCAGACGCACAATGCGGTCGGACTCGCCAAGGTCGTTACGACCCACGACGATGGCGTCCACTAGCCGCTCCCTAGCAGAACACGGGCCACGCTAAAGTACGCGACGATGCCCAGAATATCGACCCCGGTGGTGACGAACGGGCCCGTGGCAATGGCGGGGTCGGCGCCCCAGCGGTGCAGCAAGATGGGCAGTGAGCTGCCGAGAATGCTGCCGAGAATGATGGCCAAACACACTGAGATGCCCACAGTCAGGCCAACAAGCGGCATCGACCCCGCTCCAAGAAACAATCCATACAGCCCGAGAAGCATGCCGTAGCCGAGTCCGAGCAGCAGCCCGACGCGCGCCTCTCGCCACACAAATCCAGCTCCGCCCTTCACATGAACACGGCCGGTCGCGATTCCGCGAATGGCGAGCGTGCCCGACTGAATGCCGACATTGCCGCCCATGCCCATGATGACCGGGACCAGTCCGCCCACCACTTCAATCGGAATGTACGCCCCGTACCAATGGTAGATGCGATCCGCGAGCATTCCACCAACCGCTGTAGCGATGAGCCAGCCAAACCGAAGCTGGGCCAGGCGAAACACAGAGTTGTTGGGGCTATCGGCGTCTTCACCAACACCGGCCATCAGAAGCATGTCTTCGACAGCTTCCTCTTGCACGACGTCTAGAACGTCATCCACTGTGATGATGCCGAGTAGCTCGCCGGCAGTCCCCACAACCGGCACAGCAAGGAGATCGTAGCGAGCGACAACCCGTGCCACCTCTTCCTGGTCGCGGTCCGGCTGGACCGAGATGACGTCGCTCGTCATCACCGATACGAGCGGCGTAGATGGCGGGTGAATGAGCAGCTTGCGCAAGGAAACGACGCCCGACAATCGGTCCCGGCTGTCGACGACGTACAGGTAGAAGACCGAGTCGAGGTCTTCGGCCATCTCTTGCAGCCGGATGATGGCTTGGCCGCAGGTGGCCGTCTCGGGTGTGCTGAACACCGCCGGGGACATGAGCCCGCCAGCGGTATCGGATGGCCAAGCCAACAAGTCGCGCAGCTCGTCGGCGTCGCCGTCGAGGGTGCTCATGATGCTTTCGCGCAGCGCATCTGGCAGGTTCTCGACAACATCCGTTGCGTCGTCGGCCTCCATGCGATCCAGCAAGTCAGCGACTTGCTCTTGAGTCATCTCAACGGTGAGGTCGCGCTGGGCGTCGTCATCCAAGTAGGCCATGACCTCGGCTGCACGGTCTTTGTCCGTGAGCAGGCTGTACAAGCGGCGCCGTTCAGACGACGTCATCAAGTCCATCGCAGCAGCAATGTCAGCTGGACGAGCCCGAGCCAGTACCTTTCGCACGGCCGGTGCCGCATCTTTCCGCAGCAACCGGCGCAAGATGCCTGTGGTCTGCTTCTGTAGCTGTGTTGCTGCCACGCTAGTTATCGTCCGCGACGTCGTCGATAAACACCAGCCGGCGAGGCAAGTCTTGCCGCCCTTGCGGCTCAATGGTCTCGCCGTTGTAGCGAACCCGGGCCGACTGAGCCGCAGCCAACCGGACCTCCACGCGTGAATGGCCACTCACATCGATGGTCTCTCCTCCAGGGAGAGTGCCGTGGTACACGACAGCGCCGTCCACCAGTACCTCTAAGGGCAGATTGACCAGTGCGCGCACCTCAACATGTTGGTCGGCGGCGGCATCTACAACAATGGGTGGAGCGACGGGGTCCGCGTTTCGAGGAAGCGCGTACAGGCCTGCCAGCAACAGTGCCAGCACCGCCAAGCCACCCGCAACGGCACGAACCGCCCACAGTGGTACGCGGTCGGGGTCGAGACGACGCACGGGAATGCGGGGATCCGCTTCAACCGATAAGCCAAGGTGTAGTCGGTACGCGCGCAACCAGCCTGCGGCGAAGGGGCCTTCCGGCAGCGCGGCCAAGTCTCCCTGTTCGAGTGCCTTGAGGTGACGCGGGTCAAGACGCAGAACGTGTGCTGCATCTTCCAGGGTCTCTCCCCTGGCCTCGCGCACCTGACGTAGCTCCGGTCCCATTCCAGTCACGCAGACTCTCCGAACAACGGTGCGAGCTCTGCCCATCGCTCGGCAGTGATGTTCTCACGCGACGTGAACAGGGCAGATGCGAGCGTACCCGCAAATGGGGCCGGGCCTTCGTGGGCGGCAATGATCGGCACGACCGCGCGAATCAGCGACTTCCCGAGACCCACATTCGCCATGAGCGTGCCAATGATCTGCTCGACGCTGACGTCATCATGGCCTTCCCGCCAACAGTCGTAGTCAGTCGGCAATGCAACAGTCATGTAGGACATCTCTGCCTCACGAGCCAAGCGTGCCTCGGGCAAGTTGGTCATGCCGACGACCGTCGCTCCCATGCTCCGGAACCAGTTCGACTCGGCGCGGGTGCTGAAGGCCGGCCCGTCAATGCACACGTACGTGCCGCTGGTATGCAGAGTCACGTCCAGCTGCTCGCAGGCGGTCTTCAAGTAGCCATGCAGCACGCCACACACCGGATCGCCGAAGGTGACGTGCGCGACTACCCCATTGCCGAAGAAGGTCTTGTCTCGGCCCGAGGTCCGGTCGATGAACTGGTCGACGAGCACTACGTTTCCGCCAGGTGCGACCTCTTCTACAAGCGACCCTACCGCAGACAGCGACACCACCCAGGTCACGCCGAGAGACTTGAGCGCCCAGATGTTGGCTCGGTATGGGACTTCCGATGGCAAGTAGCGATGCCCCCGACCATGACGGGGCAGAAAGTAGACGTCAGCGCCGTCCATGCGCACATGCACAATCACATCTGACGGGGTTCCGTAGGGCGTCTCAACGGTGATCTCTCCGACCACTTCAACGCCGTCCAACTCATACAGGCCGCTTCCACCGATGATGCCGATGCGCTGCATATGCACTCCCTCCGTAGGATGGGCGCGGAGTAACCCCTACGACATGCCAACGCGGGCACGTGCGTCTTCCAGCGCTGCCAAATCCTGAGCCTGCTCATAGGCCTTGCCGAGCTGACCACAGGCGGCGTTGATGTCGAGGCCACGAGTGGTGCGGACCGTACAGGTCATGCCGTTGTCCAGGAAGTACTTCTGGAAGGCTTCCACCCGTTCTTCGCGAGGCCGAGTGAGTGCCCGCTCCGGATTCTCGTTGTATGGGATCAAGTTCACTTTCGCCTTGATACCCTTGAGCATCTGAAGCACACGCTCGGCGTCTTCAAGGGTGTCGTTCTGCCCCTCGAACAACACATACTCAAAGGCAATGCGCTTGCCGGTTGGGAGGCTCATCTCACGACAGGCGTCGAGAAGCGCTTTTATGCTGTACTTCTTGGTGATCGGCATGATCTCGCGCCGGTGTTCTTCGGTCGAGGCGTTGAGCGAGACCGCCAAGTTCACCGGAGAGCGCCTAGCAAGCTCCACAAACTTCGGTATCAAGCCAACAGTGCTGACCGTGATGCGACGGTGCGACAGATTAAGGGCGTCGTCATCCATGCAGATATCGAGGGCCGTGCACAGGTTGTCGAGGTTGTGGACGGGCTCACCCATTCCCATGTAGACCAGATTGGTGATGCGGTCTTCGCGCTCCAACAGCTGGTCGATCTGCAGGACCTGCAGGGCAATTTCCGACGGCTTGAGCTGGCGAATGAGGCCAAGATCACCGGTGAGGCAGAAGGTACAGGCCATCGCACAGCCAACCTGACTCGACAGGCACAGCGTGACCCGGCCGTCATCGGGGATGAGGACCGACTCGATGGTCTTTCCGTCTTCGAGCTTCCACAAGAACTTGCGACTGCCATCCTTGCTCTTGAGCACAAGCGCTGGCTCGAGCTTGGCCAAGTAGCCGTGCTTTGCGAAGAGAGTGCGAAACTTAGGAGCAAAGCGCGTCATCTCTTCAAAGGTGTGTGCGCCGTCTTTCCACATCGCCTTCCACAGGTCACGACCGCGGTGCCGTCCCACCCCGAGCGACTCCACCCAGTCCGACAGCCCCTCCAGGTCTAGACTTCGGATGTCGAAGCGACCTTCGCTGTCCGTCAACAAATCGCGATGTGTGACGCGTGCCATGTCCGTTCCCGGTCACAAGTGAACCAGTCGGATAATGCCCCTTGGCGCAACCTGCACCTGGAGTTCCTGTGGCCCACGCACCGCTCGACGACGCCCTGCACCAAGTTCCGTTCATTGCCCACATGGGTGTTCGCGTAGAAGACGCAAAACCGGGCAGCGTGGTCCTACGTCTCCCCTTCAATGCCGACAACTGCGGGAGCGACAACACCTTGTACAGCGCGGCGGTGTTTGCGGTAGCCGAGCTTGCTGCCCTGGTTGTGGTTGGCACACACCCTCGGCTTCACAAGTTTCGCACTGAACTATTGACCAGCTCTGTTCGTTACCAATCGCGGTCAACGAGCGATGTCACTGCGCATGCCGAGCTGGCTCCCGAGCAAGTCCAGCGCATTGTGGAAGAAATTCACCACGGCGGAAAGGGCGAAGCGGAGGTCACCGTGCCCGTCTTGAACGGCCACGGTGAGGACATTGCCGTAGTGAGCGTGTGGATTCGCGCGACGCCCGCCTAGAACTGCCCGAGTACAGCGACTCCAGTCCCAGTCGCTGTAAGGGTTGGCGCAATGAGTACCCGAACCGGGTTCCGTCCCGCTTCAGCCTGCTGCTGTGCGCGATGGTAGTCGAGGCTCCGCACCGCGCGAATGTTGTTGTCGAGCTGGACTTTTGCCAGCAGGAACGCTGTGACACCGGTGAGTGCGCTGACCAGACCGAGGGTTGTGGGTCGCACAAGCCAGGCTGAGCGCTGACCATTCGCCCAATCGCCGGCAATGGACGCGGCGGCAAGAGCCCCAAAGGTCACGCTGACACCATCAAATATCCAACCCACCGTGATCAGGGTTGTCTTGTGGTCCGGCCGTGCCAAGCGCACAACACGCGCTCCTTGTGAACCGGCATGCAGCATGAGCGGCACACCAATCACGGCTGAGAACAGGCCCATTCCAACCCCTGCACGCCCAGATGCACGGGAAAAGCGAGTGTCGGTCTGAGTGAACAGAAGTCCAATCGCCGTTGCAGGCCAGGCAGCAAGGGCTGCCGCTGTGCCCCCTCGTCCCTGATTGCGTGCACGCTGGTAGACCATCGAGACGGAAGGAGCGACACTACCGTCTGGGAGGATGAGCACCGGATCCGTGGTCTGTGACCACCCCAATGCAGGCCATGCCAACAGGCAGATACAGAGCATCCATCGCAGGATGTGTGGACTGCGGGCCAATCGTGCGCTCCTTGTCTTGGGTCTGTAACTGGCGTTGACCAAGAACTACCTGTGCGTCACGCAACAGTGGCTGTGGTCAGCCCATCTACGAACGCGGATTTTCCAGCTTCGCTACCATGCCGCTGGAGGTACTCATGAGCAGTTCGCAATCGCGGTTGGCCGTCCACGTCATGGTGGTCTGCGCCGGCCTCGCAGCGCTGTCATGGGAGGTGATCTGGCAGCTTCGCGCGTCGCTGGCGCTCGGAGTCTCCGCCCAAGGCACGGCCATCACCTTAGCCACGTTGATGGGTGGAATGACCCTGGGTGCGCTCGCCATGGGCCGTTGGCTGCGCGGTCGCACGGTTCGCCGCCCCGTTCGTCTGTACGGCGCGCTTGAGGCGTTGGTAGGAATTTCAGGGCTCGCCCTGGCACCGGCATTCGCTGCACTGGAGGGTGTCGACGCCTCGCTGTACGCGCAGAGCCCGACTGCAGGGCCTTGGATTCACCTTGTTGGAATCGCCCTCATTCTAGGCCCGCCCACCCTCGCAATGGGCGCCACCATCCCCGTCTTCGGCCTCATGGCTCGCCAGTTCAATACGTCGATCTCAGGCTTGTACGGTCTGAACACCCTGGGTGCGGCGATTGGAACCATCGGCGTCGCCTTCTTGGTCCTGCCACTACTGGGCGTCTTCGGGAGCGCCATCTTGGTAGCGGCAGTCGACCTAGCGGTGTGCGCTGTCGCCTTCGCCTTGCCCGAAGGCAATCCGGTTGAACAGAGCACTTCGGCTCCGAGCGCACCCGTTGGCGAGCTGCCTGCGACCGCTGCAATGGTCCTGGTGGCCGTGACTGGGTTTTCAACCTTCGCCCTTGAAATCGCTTGGTTCCGCGCGCTGCGCTCCGCCCTGTGGAGCACCACGGAAGCCTTCGCGGTCATGCTTGCCGCGGTGCTTGTAGCGCTGGCTGCGGCCACCCGAATCGTGCCCTACCTTCAACGAGAAAAGGTACCACTTGGCGGTGTTCTCGCCGCCTGCGGCGTGGTCGTTGTGCTCGTCACACCCCTCATTGAGCGCTTCGACCAGCTCGCCATTCACCATGGTCCTTTCTACCTCGTCGTGGTGCCCATGTGGTTCGCGCTGACCCTCACCATCTTGGGTCCACCCATCTTCCTGCTCGGTGTTCCACTTCCGTGGCTGCTAGACCGCGCCGATTCACCGAAGACCTGGTCGCGATTGTACGCGGTGAACACCATCGCTGCAGTGTTCGGAGCCATTGGCGGTGCGTGGGTACTGTTGCCGCTGTTCGGCCTCGTTGGCACATCGTGCGTGATTGGTGCCGTGCTGACGATTGCGGGAGTCGCTGTCGCCCCGGGTCGCTCCCGTGTGTTCGGCGGTGGTGCTCTGGCCATTGCCCTGCTCGTGGCCTTCTTCGCCCAGAGTGGTGTCGGCAAAGACCGTCTGGTGGGCCGGGTCATGGAGGATGAGTACGCGCTGCTCGACTTCCGCGAAGGCCCCGACGCTACCGTGGCCGTCGTCGAATACGAAAACGGCGACCGCGCCTTAGTGATCGACGGTTTTCAGGCGGCGAGCGAGCACTGGTCGACGTCCTACATGGCCTGGATGGGGCACCTGCCAATGATGCTTCACCCCGACCCCGAATCGGCTCTCATCATCTGTATGGGAACGGGCCAAACCACCAACGGCGTGCGCCACGAAGGGCCACAGAGCGTAGATGTTGTGGACATCAACGCGCGGGTATTTGAGGTCGCGCATTACTTCGACGTCAATGAAGGCGTGCTGGATGACCCCCGTGTCACACCCAATGTGATGGACGGCCGCGCTTGGCTGCGTCGCACTCAGAAGACCTATGATGTGGTCACGCTTGAGCCCATGCCCCCGTTCTTCGCAGGCGTAAACGCGCTGTACAGCAAGGAGTTCTACGAGCTCGCAGCAGCGGCCATGAGCGACGACGGCGTTGCCGCTCAGTGGGTGCCCTTCCACCTACTGTCGCCACACCTGTCCGCCTCTGTGGCAGCGACCTTCCAGGCCGTGTTCGACGACAGCATTCTGTGGATTGACCCCGAAGGCCGAACCGGCATCTTGTTGGGCCGCAAAGCAGGTCAATCCACACCTCTCGGAGCGTCGTGGCCCGGGTTTGACCGCCCTGTCGAACAGCGGCTGCTTCCACCGGCCGACGTGGCCGAAGCGGTGCGTCTAGACGGCGAAGGACTGCGCCGGTACGCGGCAATGGGCACCATCATCACAGACGACAACCAGATGCTCGCATACGGCGGCGTTCAGAGCTCGATGCGGTCTCTCGAAGACAGCTTGTTGCCCATGCAGTTGGAGCTCGTTGAGCAAGCCCGCAATGGTGCTGTCACGCTTCCGGCTCACTAAAGGGATGGACCTCGGCGCCCTGTGTGGCCGACGCTGAACGAGCCTCAATGAGCCGTTTTTGTAGCCGGGTTCGCCTGGTTACACCCCCAATGTCGCCTACCGCTCGATCTAGGGCGCGGCGGCTGCCGACAATGCACAGGAACTTGCTGGCCCGAGTGACCGCTGTGTACAGAAGGCTGCGTCGCAGAAGCAGGTGGTGGCTGTCGTGAAGCGCCAGGACCACAGCGGGGTACTCGCTTCCCTGCGCTTTGTGCACGGTCATGGCCCAAGCCAGGTCAAGGTCCGACAGGTCTTCCCAAGCGAAGGAGACTTTTCGACCATCCATGTCCACATCAATGCCGTCAGCGGTCTTCTTGAGGACCACGCCAACATCTCCGTTGAACACCTCTAGGTCGTAGCGATTGCGGATGCACAGGACGCGGTCGCCCATGCGCAGGGACTTCTCTCCCAGCTTCGCCAGCGCCTGACCATCCGGATTCAATGCGCCCTGTACCGCCTGGTTGAGCATCTCTGTACCCAGAGGCCCACGGCGGGTTGGTGCGAGTACCTGGACATCGGTGATGGGGTCAAAGCCTTGACTGGCGAGGCGCTTGGCAACGACGGTCAGCAAGGTCTCACGAGCATGCTCGGGGTTGTCCCGCTCAATGACAAAGAAGTCGCTATGCCCGGAGTGCTGCCCCGATAGCGGCCGTACTCCCTGATGGATCTGACTGGCCGCCGCAATGATGCCCGAGTCCATGGCCTGACGATGGATGGTCGTCAGACGCACCACTGGGATGACGCCACTGTCGATGATGTCTGCGAGGATTCGCCCTACGCCCACACTCGGAAGCTGGTCGGCATCTCCGACCAACACCAAGCCGCAGTCGTCCGGAATCGCCAGCAATACCGCTTTCATCAAGGCCACATCGAGCATGGATGACTCGTCAATGAGCACGCCGTCTGCTTCGAGCGGGTTGCTCACTGACTTTTGGAACCCGCCTAGGTCTGGGCGGAACTCCAGCAAGCGATGAACAGTACTCGCCGGCTCCCCACTCGCCTCTTCCAAGCGCTTCGCCGCCCGGCCGGTGGGTGATGCCAGCAGCCAGTCCATCTGGCGCTCACGAGCAGCCCGCAAGAGCACTCGCACGAGCGTGGTCTTTCCCGTTCCTGGTCCACCCGTGATGACGACAACGCCGCCACGCAGGGCAGCCGCCACAGCGTCCGCTTGTGTAGGGTCTAGCGTCACACCCACCCACCGAGCCGCGCGCTCAATGAGGTCAGCATCGTCCGTCTGGGCCGCGTTGCGTTTGGCATGAATCTGAAGCAACGTCTCGGCAATCGTCCACTCGGACGCATGAAGGATTGGACGAAACAACACGTCGTCTTCGATGCGTACACGACCGGTGAGTGCGCGCTCGTCCAAGACTTCCTTGAGGCCGGCATCCGGCACACCGAGACCGCGCAACCCCTGAACCACAATCTCGATGGGCACCGCGGTGTGGCCTTCTTTCTCTTGGAGCTTGAGCACGTGGTCTACGGCGGCGGCAACCCGTGCGGGGTCGTCGAGCGCCACACCGGCTCGCTGAGCGAGGCCGTCGGCGGTCTTGAACCCAATTCCCGAGACCTCGTCCATCAATCGGAATGGCGTCATTGTGACGACCTTGCCGGTCTCGTCGCCGTAGCGCTCGCGGATGCGGTGGACGAGACGGCGAGACAAGCCGAGCCCCATCAACAACACCGTCGTGGCCCTGCCCTGCTCGTCATGGATCCAGCGGTCACGAATGGCGTCGGCACGCTTCTGTGAAATGCCGTCCACCTCCGTGAGACGCTCGGGCTCCTTCTCGATGACCGACAGGGAGCGTTCACCAAAGGCCTTGACGATGCGCTTGGCAAGGATGGGACCTACGCCCGGAACACCGGCGGATGCCAGGTAGACTTCTAGGCCCAAGAGCGTGCGTGGCAGGCCATGAATGACGCCCGTCGCCTTGAACTGTGAGCCGTGAACCGAGTGCTTTTCGGACTCGCCTTCTACGGCCAGGAAGGTTCCCGTGGGGTCGTCGTCTCCCAAGATTCCACCCAGGTCACCGACGACGGTGTGCTCCTTGTCGTCTACAACCAAGCGCAAGACCGTCCAGCCGGTCTCCTCCGACCGCCACACAAGACGCGAGACACGACCTTCCAGCCAGGTCAAGGTGTTTCCCGGGTGATCTCCTCCGTCGGCAATGCGCCGACGGGCCATGCCCCATCATCTTTCAAGCGCATGCCACCCCTAGGCGCCACGATTCCGGCACTCATGATGAGCTTGAAGGCGTCCTCAACGGACAGGTCGAGCAGCACCACATCATGCTCGGGGATCACCAAGTAGTAGCCACTGGTCGGGTTGGGGGTCGTGGGCAGGAAGATGTTGACCCAGACCTCGCCGGAGTCAGGCTGAACGAAAGACTCGCCGGTGTGAAAGGCGATGGCCCGCACGCCGCGCCGTGGCCACTCAATCATCACAACCTTGCGAAAGTTGCCCCTTTCCCCAGCAAACAGCGCCTCCATGAGCTGCTTGACCCCGGAGTACACGCCGCTCAGGACAGGAACGCGAGCCAGCAAGCGCTCATAGGTGACGACGATACGGCCACCGACGTAGCTCCGCGTGACGAGTCCCACGAAGAGCACGGTGATGACGGCCAGAACGAGGCCAAGCCCTGGAATGGGAAAGCCCAGTAGGTTCTCGGGCTGAATGGCGTCTGGCAGCAGACGCACAATGCCTTCGAGGAAGCCAACCAAGAACACCAAGAGCCACGCAGTGACCGCGATGGGGCCCAACACGAGCAGCCCCGCGAACAGCGCTTGCCGAATGCGCTGTCCTACGGTCACCTTCCGTAGACCTCGTATTGCTCGGGATGGTAGTGACCGTGGGCGCGAATCACCACTTGCCGGCCGACCTCACCCTCGATTTGCTCCAAGTCCACGAATCGCTCGCCGTACAGCATGTCAGCGATAGCCGGAGTGGTGTTGACGAACACGGTCTCTGCTGTGGGCTGACGCTCCGCTTCTCGGCGTACTTCGCGAAGAATATCGTAGGCCAGCGTGGCGCGTGAGCGGACAACTGCGGTGCCCCGGCAGGTGGGACACTCCTCCATCATGTAGCGGTCGAGGCCCTCTTGGGTGCGCTTGCGGGTCATTTCCACAAGACCCAAGTCGCTAATCTTCATCACATTGGTTCGTGCGCGGTCCTTGCGGAGCGCGTCATCGAGCTTCCTCCAGACCTTTTCACGGTTGCTCTCGGCATCCATGTCAATAAAGTCAATGATGATGATGCCGCCCATGTTGCGCAGGCGCAGCTGGTGAACGACTTCTTCAGCCGCCTCGATGTTCGTCATCAAGGTGGTCTCTTCGAGGGAGAACGTACCGACGAACTTGCCGGAGTTCACGTCAATCGCCATCAGCGCTTCGGTCTGGTCAATGACCAAGTAGCCACCCGACTTCAGGCCGACCTTACGGCCCAGAGACCGGCTGATCTCCATCTCCACACCATAGGTGTCGAAGACTGGCTCTTTGCCTTTGTAAAGGTGCACCCGCTCTTTGAGGTGCGGCATGAAGTCGCCCATGAACGCGCGGACGTCATCAAAAATCTTCTTGGAGTCCACGACCATACGGTCGATTTGCTCATCATACAGGTCGCGCACGGCACGAATGACCAAGCCATGGTCGGTGTGAAGTCCAAACGGCGCCTTCTTCTTGCCGGCTTGGTCTTCGATGCGCTTCCAGGTGGTCTGCAGGTACTCCATGTCCGCTTCCAGCACTTCGGTCGGCTGATTCGCACAGACGGTGCGAACAATGAAGCCCGCCCCTTTCTGCCGGTGCTTCTCAACGAACTCGCGCAGGCGGCGGCGTTCCTTGTCCTTGTCGATTCGCCGGCTGATGCCCACGTGTTCGACCGTAGGCATGAACACCATGAAACGACCGGGCAATGCGATCTGAGTAGTGACGCGTGCGCCCTTGGTCCCAATCGGGTCTTTGGCGACCTGAACGACAATTTGCTGGCCTTCTTTCAGGAGGTCCTGAATGGGAGGCTGGCCGGGCTTTGTGCGACTGCGTGGCTTGTCATCTGCGACGGGAGGAGCACCATCAGCCAACTGCTTGTTGCGCTCGGAGAGCTTCAACACGTCTGGGTAGATGTCGCCTACGTACAGAAACGCGGCGCGCTCGAGACCAATGTCCACAAACGCTGCCTGCATGCCGGGAAGAACGCGAACCACGCGCCCCAGGTAGACATTTCCTACAAATCCGCGCTCATCTCCGCGGTCCACCAATAGCTCGGCCAAACGGCCGTTTTCCATGAGCGCTACGCGCGTTTCCTGGCCGGTGGTATTGCAGATGATTTCCGACGCCATGAGACACTCCTGTGCTCTCTTGCCCGATGCCGGAATTGCGGGATCGACTGTGTATTCACGTCGTTCAACCTGCGCTCCGTTCGGCAAGAGATGAAGGGTTTTGCAGGGAAGGTCCTGCGAGTGGGGGCCGGTGAAGGCTCCGCGGACGCACGCGATACCGCAAGTGCGTCACCGTCCCTCTTGACCCCAAAACCGGTTGGCGGCAACACTCCCAGTCGACTGGAGACGTTTTTTCATGAATGCCAGCACCACTCCCCCATCGAACTTGCTTGCGTAGTCGGGGAAGGTGGCTACCTATGGCCGAACCTCAGGAAGGAGCACCATGGCATACCCGGGAACCGGCAAGATGTACCGCGACAACGACAAGGCCGGAGAACGTCGCCAAAAGCGTGACCCCGCCAAGACGAGCTCCGACAGTGCCGGTACGGGCAGCACCGAACAGGCCGCCTGTGTGACCTGCGGCGAGACCTTCGCAAAGGGCGACATGTTCGTCACCGAGGCCGGCGACGTCTGCCCTGCGCACTTCACGGGCTAGCTGTCGGACAACAGGCTGTGCAGTCGTTCCTGAAGCGCTGGCAGGACCTCTTCCGCAAAGAATGGGTTCTTCGTCATCCAACCGCGACTCCGCCAGCTCGGGTGCGGGGTCACGATGAACTGTGGCGCGTACTCCCGCCACGCACGCACCGTCTCTGTCAGCGTCTTCTTACGACGAGCCCCTAAATAAGCGCGCTGTGCGTACTGTCCGACCAACAGTGTGAGTCGGTCATCCGGGAGATGGGCAAGCAGTCGCTCATGCCACAGCGGAGCACACTCGGGTCTCGGAGGCGCATCTCCCCCTTTGCGCTTGCCCGGGTAGCAAAATCCCATGGGGACAATCGCGACCTTCCTTGGGTCGTAGAAGGTTCGAGAGTCGATGGCGAGCCACTCACGGAGATGCTCGCCAGACGGGTCGTCCCACGGAACGCCAGAAGCGTGGACCTTGGTGCCTGGCGCTTGCCCAATGATGACCAGCCGAGCTGTCGACGCAATGGACACCACGGGTCGAGGCCCCATCGGCAGGTCGCAAACCGAACATCCTCGGACCTCGGCAAGGAGCTGATCGAGTGATTGAAACAAAGGGGCTCCGAAAGTTTTTCCAGCATCATTGGCACGGCCGAACGACTTTCCTAGCGCACCCAACCGTCAGCGGGTACCGTGCGCGCCAGCGCCGGAGCCCCTCATGAAGTTCTTGTCCCCCATCCTAGCCCTCGCCATTCTTGCCCCCAACCTGGCAGCTGCGCAGGCAACCGAAGACAAGGTCCTGTTCATCGAATGGGGCGGAAGCTACGTGGCCTACGGTAGCTTCGCGTATGCGGAACTCCAACTGCTGACCCCGAACACCGTATATGTGAATCTACAGGCGACACCGGGCGGGGTGGCCGCAGCGATTGAGCAAGCGGACGCTGCCGGCGACCCCTTCGACCAGATCTGGTCGTACGACTTGTCTGCCTCGAGTGACGTTCGCCCCACGGACATCCAAGCTGTCGCTGATTGGTACGTCGGACAGTCCGGCGGCCACGTCATTGCGGATGGCCGCTTCCTCGGCTCGTACATCAGCGGTCGCCAGACCAACGAAGGGCGAAAGGTCACCACGAACTACTACACCAACCTCAAAGACGTCGGCGGTGGCCTTGTCGTTGCAACCGACCACAACGTGTACGCGAACGGCGGTACCAACCCCATGTTGAGCCTCATGGGCATTAGCGGGTTCACAGGTAACTTCGGTGGTTTCCTGCCGTTCGACGCTACCAGCGTTCTGTTCTCGAACCCGCTGACAATCACCACCCTGTCGAACGACACCAGCACCGGACAAGCCCCCGTCGGCTCACTTCCGAACGGCCTGGTCCTCACGCCCATCGCCTACCACTCGAACAACACCGCCACACCCGGTATCTCCAGCACCTTCGGCAGTTCGTTCAACCTAGACGTCACCATCGACTCTCCCACGGACAACTACCTGCTGTGCCCACCCGACGACAGCGTCACCGCCTCGGCCTCTGTAGAAGGCGGCGTCGGAGACGTCACCTACTCGTGGATTTCGACGTTGGACGGCGCGATTGGCCAAGGCCAGTCCATCGAGCTGGAAGCGTCAGCGCTAAGCGAAGGCGCGCACGAAATCCGCGTCGTCGCAGAAGACCGCTTCATCGCAGATGGCGCTAGCATCAACGTGCAAGTCGGCGGCGACATGTGTGACGACGACAACGATGGCGTCCTCAACGGCGAAGACCAGTGCCCCGGCTTCGACGACACCCTAGATGACGACGGCGACGATGTACCGAATGACTGCGACCCCTGCTTCGGTGAACTGAACGGCCAAGACGCGGACAGCGACGGCGTCTGCAATGATCAAGACGAGTGCGACGGAGACGACGCCGAAGGCGACTCCGACGACGATGGCATCTGCGACGACATCGACCAGTGTACCGGAGACGACGCACAGCCAGACACCGATGGCGACGGCATCTGCGAAGACATCGACCAGTGTACCGGAGACGACG